>Ga0114993_10000001_pt1 | contig 532811 bp, 545 predicted proteins | sample ArcticOcean_MG_C_FD_87042 | JGI IMG/M metagenome (GOLD analysis project Ga0114993, IMG submission 87042) | Marine microbial communities from western Arctic Ocean - ArcticOcean_MG_CB2_150 | ecosystem: Environmental > Aquatic > Marine > Oceanic | place: Arctic Ocean: Canada Basin | collected... | reverse complement strand
TGAACAAACATCGGCATTACGACGTGAGTATAGCCTTCTTTGCTTGTGGCCCTAACCACTCCAGGGCTTGAAGCTGAAGTCATCTCAAAAGCAACTTCACCTTCGCCAAGAACATCCAAGACTTCAGCCAAATATTTACTGTTAAACGCGATCCTGGATTCTTCATCCACATCGCCTTCGACAACACCATCTATTTCCCCCTGGTTATCCCCAACTTCTTCGGCTCTGGAGGATATGGAAAGTCTTCCCTCGTCTTCATCATTCATAATTTGGATCCTGAGTATTCCGCTACCGTCACGAGCAAATATAGAAGAAGTTTTTACAGCACGTGAAAAATCGGAATTTTGAACGATCACCCGATTTTTATATTCTGCGGGAATAAGGGATCTGAAGTTTGGAAAGGAGCCTGGCATAAGTTGAGAAACAATCTCAACGTTGCCGATATTGAATAAAGCATGAGTCCCGGCTGGGGTGACTGTAAACTCAACAGCCGTATCATCTGTACCAATAAGTCGACCAACTTCTTGGAGGGCCTTGGCAGGTATTATAAATTCCATGGCTTCAGAGATCGGTTCTAATAACTTCCCCTCATATACAGCCAATCTAAATCCGTCAGCAGCCGCAAAGGTGAAATCTGACTGATTCACCTCAACCTTTATCCCGGTCAATACTGGGCGGGAGTCTTCAGTAGCTGCGGCAAAAGCCACATGAGTTACCGTGTCCTTAAGAAGTTGAGGATCAACTTTTATGGTTGCTCCTTCATCGACTGTAGGAATAGGAGGGAATTCATCCGGGTCAGTGCCATTGATATTTGCAGAGAATCTCTGACAGTCCAACGAAACACTAAGTGGTTCAACTACAGATTTAATTTCTATTCGATCATCAGGGAGTGAGTTTACAAAATCTGAAAGTAACCGTGCTGGTATTGTTATTTCACCTTCCGTTTCAACTTGGGCACCGACTCTAGTGGTAATAGCGATGTCCAAATTAGTGGCCGTCAAAACCAGCATCCCATCCTCGGTGGCAATTTTCACGTTTTGTAGGACTGGCAAATTACTCCTAGTGGCAACGGCTCTACCTACTATTGCCAAAGCTCTACTAAGATTTTGCTGGAGACAAGATACATGCATATTGAGCACTCCTCGGGAATTGTGACTCAAGGGTAGCAATAAGTATATTAGTCTTAAGAAGCCTTAGTCAACGAGACTACTGTATTTGGTATAGTAAGGCTTTCAAACCACAATATGAAGTCTACTATTTCTTCGTAGCTATTACTTCTAATTCAAGCATAATTTCGTCATCAACGCTGATGATAAAAGGAAGTCTGGGTTTCGACAGAGAAAACTGATCCCACGTTATTATTGTTGTTATGGAGCCAGTTATATCACTTCCTTCTATTCCTAATAGTCCATTCCAAGTGACCGGGTTTGTAATATCCGATATCGTCATTTCGCCTTCTATAGTAACTTCCATTTTCCCGGAATCAGGTAAGGGCCAAGTATGTCCCGACACTTTCGTTAAAATAATGGATATCTCAGAACCTATTCCTCCATTCCTGCGAACCCAATTATCCCTTTTGTTTTCATCGCTTGTTAACGATTCCACATCAACTACTATGATAGATGCATCAGATTCACTGATATTTCCGGAAGGGTCAAAATAAACCTTTCCATTTATAGCTGAGGTTTCTCCAACGGCTGTTATTGGGGTAGGTAGACGGGCAAATTGTTCTCCAATTTCATATCTGGCAACAGACCCAGGTTGTAAAGATATGAGTACTGCTGCTAAGTCCGCAGTTGTAGTTGGTGCGGCACCCTGTGATGACGTTGCCGTCGGGAATAACGGCTTTGTAGAGGTAGGCTTAATAGCGGGCATTGCATTTGGAAGAATTGTAGCGGTCAACGGTGTTGTCTTAACGAGAGAATCTGGAGCTGTGACCGGTGCCGTCTTTTTCACCTCGGAAGGTTCTTTATTCACAGGAACCAGTGTCGTTATCTGTTTCGATGAGGCAGAGTCTGTTTCTATTGTTTTAGCTTCCGCAGGTGTTTCATCCACTCGATCTGAAGAGCAGCCAGCCAAGCCAAACAAAAGAGCCAAAATGATACAAGCCGGGCCAATTAACTTCACTGTGTTCATCTCGCCGCCCTTACCACTTAATAACTCATTATGTACTTTATCTACTCAACGATGATTTTGCCTACCATACCTAGGGATTCATGTGGTATACAGATCAAATCAAAAGTTCCAGCTTCAGAAAATGTAAACGTGATTTCTTCAGATGTGCCAGCATCTACTTCCACATCTATACCCAAAGAATCCACAGTAAAGCTGTGAAACTCACTATCGGAAGTTAAATTCAAGGTAACTGTCTCACCTTTTTTCACGGTTATATCAGCGGGGTTAAAACCATATTTAGCATTAGCGTCATTCATAGCAACATCCAAAACGTAGTCTGATGGTGAAGTTGCCGATGCACTTGAGGCAGAATAAGACTGAGAAGATGTTGAAGCGGATGGTGGTGCAGCCACCGATGCACTTGGGGACTGATTGGAAGAAGCTGAAACTATAGGTGCGGGCTTCACTTCATCATGACTCCCTTTCGGTGGTCCATTTTCACCGCAGGCAAAGGAACTGATTAGTAAACCTACCATCACTACGTTTACGACCAATCTTCTAATCATATCTCCTCCTTGAAAATGATGCGTTGGTGATATCTTTCACATTCTCAGTTTAGCATCGTGACTTTTAGGGGGTCAACGACTCAAGATTGTGAAATAACTAACCAAATAGACCTTCTGGTAATTGACATAGTACGCTTGTTCTGATAATTTGTTCGGAACATTAGTGCTTATTTACATGAAAGCTTGAAAAAAGGAGGTGACATTAATGAAGCGACCATTATCAAAACGACAGCATACTATCTTAAACTATATTAAAGATTTCATGGGCAAAAATAGCTACCCACCAACCGTTCGTGATATTCAAACAGGGTGTGCAATAAGCTCAACTTCGGTCGTTGACTACAACTTGCAAATACTCCAGCGAGAAGGTTATTTACAAAGACGTAGAGAAGTGTCTAGGGGTATCGAATTATTGGGGGAATCCGCTGCATCAACACTGAGAAATCTAATCTCCGTACCTGTAGTTGGAAACATCGCTGCGGGTGAACCTCTGCCATTGGCTAATACTGAACAATGGAATGATACTGATTTTGACAATGTTGATTTGCCTCCCTTTTTAACCAAGGGAAAGGAAAATGTTTTTGCGCTGCGAGTCAAAGGAGAATCAATGGTTGATGCCTTAGTCGGGGATGGAGATCTTGTACTACTTGAACCAATAGAACAACCACAAAACGGTGATATGGTTGCTGCCTGGTTGAAAGATCGGGAAGAAGCGACCCTAAAACATTTTTTCCTAGAAGGCGATAAAGTGAAATTGGTTCCTGCAAATTCTTATATGCAGCCCATTACTGTTGCAGCCGCCAATGTATCGGTGAGAGGGAGAGTGGTAGGAGTCGTTCGCACAATGTAAACATGCCAATATTTCCCAATTTGAGCTAACAAAAAGGCCGGAAGTATATCCAGGTCTTTTTGTTAGACGTATACTTTTGTCAAATTGGCAAGCTTAGGGAACTGGAGCAAAACAGACCGTGGACAATAACCTAATTGACACATCCTTCACTCTACCCATTGTTGGAATGACATGCGCAGCATGCGTTTCCCATGTAGGCGAGGCGCTTGAGCGTGTGCCAGGAGTGAAACGTGCTGTTGTGAATTTAGCTACCGAAAAAGCAACAGTCCATATTTCCTCCGAGCACATCCAAAAAGAACTTCTTAAATCCGCCGTTCAAAATGCTGGCTATCAATTGGGTTCTGAATCTATCACACTGTCAATCGAAGGGATGCCACATGTATCCTGCGTAGCACATATTGAATCTTCATTGCTGCGATTGGAAGGGGTGGAAGAAGCCTATGTGAATTTCGCGACTGAAACAGCAAAGGTTCAATATATACCTGGATTGGAATCCATTTCTTCGATAAGACTTGCAATTACTAACTCTGGGTATTCCTCCTCTTACCTTGAAAAGGAAGAGTTGGGGTATGGGTCAACTGACCGGTCACAAAAGCGCATTGTTCAACAAGCGATGGCCAGTCTATTGGGGGCCGGATTCATCATGCTGGGGATGATCCCCGCCCTGGCCTCTCTATTCCCTTTCCAAAGCGAATATTTATCTTTCACAATCGCCACAATCGTGCAATTCTGGGCTGGCAGGCAGTTTTATACAAGTGCATGGAACGCAACAAGGCACCGTACTACCAATATGAACACTTTAATAGCGGTTGGAACTTCAACTGCCTATTTATACAGTACTTTTGCAATCCTCGGTAAATTTTTCGGGATCTATGACGCGTTTCCTGAAACATATTTCAGTACTTCGTGCGCAATATTCGGAATGGTTCTTTTGGGGCGATATTTGGAGTCCAAGTCAAGGCGACGTGCAACAGACTCTATCAAATCATTACTAGATAGGGCACCCAAAACGGCTAACATCATCAAAGGAGCTGACATAAAAATAGTACCAGTAGATGATCTTATCATTGGGGATCTCGTGATTATAGAACCCGGAGAAAAAATCCCCGTAGATGGATCAGTTGTGGAAGGGTTTTCAGCAGTTGATGAATCTTCCCTCACCGGGGAAAGCATTCCCAGAGCGAAGAAAGTTGGGGATCCAGTTTTCACTTCCACTATCAATGGAACGGGAAATATTAAAGTGATTACTGAATCACTTTCTGATGACACAATGTACTCAAAAATTGTTTCCTTGATAGAGGATACCCTAGCGTCAAAAGCACCGATTCAAAGAATAGCGGATCGTTTGGCGTCGTTACTAGTGCCTGCCATATTGGTCGTCGCGGCATTGACTTTTATAACCTGGATCATCGTTGGTCCTGACCAAAGTTATTCCTACGCCACTATCGCTGCTGTAGCAGTACTAGTGATTGCCTGTCCATGTGCCATGGGTCTGGCTACCCCCATAGCCATAATGGTAGGAAGTGGAAGAGGAGCTGAAAATGGAATCTTGTACCGGGATGCCCTAGCAATAGAGACTCTTCAGAAAGTCGATTCCGTTGTTTTCGATAAAACAGGCACGTTGACTAAGGGACAACCGAAGGTCACCGGGATAAATTCACACTCAAACCATTCCGCAAACGACATCTTGGAATATGCGGGTGCCGTGGAAAAAAACTCAGAACATATTATTGCTAAAGCTATCATGGCGGAATGCGAGTCCAGGCAAATCGTACTAGTAGACGTCTCAGAATTCTGGTCTTCCCCAGGGTTAGGTACATCTGGAGTTTTAAATGGGAAAGCAGTTTTAGTGGGGAATGACATTTTCCTTAGGAATGCCGGGATTAACGTACCAGATACTCTGAACTCAGCCGACCTTGGAGAGGTACATGTATCCATTGATGGTTCATACTCTGGATCTATATTTTTTTCAGACACCATAAGAGATGACGCAGCGGAGACGATTTCCCACTTACATGATCTGAATTTAAATTTGGTATTGCTTAGCGGTGACAGAAAGGAATCCGTTGAATCAGTAGCTAATATAGTAAATATAAGTAGGTACGAATCTAATTTTCTACCTCAAGACAAAGCGGCCTATATTTCAAATATGCAAAAAAATGGAAAAGTCGTTTGTATGGTCGGAGACGGGGTAAATGACGCCCCTGCTCTTGCTCAGGCAGACATAGGAATAGCGATGGGAGGTGGAACTGATATAGCGATTGAATCAGCACAAATTACAGTTCTAGGAAACAGGCTATCTTCCATAGTCCAATCTATCCAGCTGAGTAAATCGTGCATAACCACCATAAAACAAAACCTGTTTTGGGCTTTTGCCTACAATGTACTACTAGTGCCCATTGCAGCTGGTATCTTATATCCTTTATTCATTTCGCAAACTGTGCCGGGTTGGCTTTCTCCTCTTTTGGGAGATCGGGGGTTTTTAAACCCCATAGTGGCGGCAACAGCTATGGGGTTTAGCTCGATAACTGTTGTCTTGAATGCCCTTCGGTTAAAAACTAGCAAGCTAATCAAATAAGGTGAATTTCAATGAAAATCCCTCTATTTTCAAGATCGAGCAAAGAAGCTATTGATCCCGTCTGCCATATGATTGTGAATCCAGACAATGCGAACGGCGGATCTTGGGATTATGAAGACAGTTCATACTATTTTTGCGCCCCAGGCTGCAAAATAGCATTCAAAAAAGATCCTGAAAGTTACCTTTCAGGGGAAAAGAAAATAGAAATGTAGCCTGCAGAATTCACCACCTTTAAACATTTAACTACTAGCGGCTAAACTTAACCATCTTTATAATTACACTCCTTTGTATGCCGAAGTGGCGGAATGGTAGACGCGGCGGTCTCAAAAACCGTTGAGGTAACACTCGTGCGAGTTCGACTCTCGCCTTCGGCACCATCTCTTTTCATACCTGAGAAGAGACCTGGATCAAACCCCGTTGATGGTTTGATCCAACCCACTCTGAGCGAATTGGCATTATTTCTAACTGGCAGACGCAGCCTACAGGAATCTATGATCAAATCGTGCTGTCAATTTTCAGGCGATAGGGAATGTATTGCTATATTTACAAGGTAGTTTTTAGGATCGTAATTACTGAAGCGATGAATGCTTTCTATATATACCTTTGTTCATGTATCGCTTTAGCTTAATTGAGAGTAATATTTTTTGGGAGAATATTATGCCTGTAAAAATGCTTCGAGAATTTTTTTTACTAGAGTCTGCTGGAGGCATACTTTTAGTCATAGCTGCTGCAGTTGCCGTACTCATCAGCAACTCCTCTCTCGAGCACCACTATCATGACATCTTGAAAGCACCAGTAATTATTCAGATTGGAAGTTTTTCCATTGATAAACATCTCCATCATTGGATTAATGACGGTTTGATGGCAATTTTTTTCCTTTTAGTAAGTTTGGAGATAAAACGGGAAGTTCTTGACGGACAGTTATCAAGCAAAGCTCAGATCAGCCTGCCTGCAATCGCGGCACTGGGAGGACTATTATTTCCTGCCTTAATTTATATAGTTTTTAACTGGGGAAATTCGACCACAATGCAAGGTTGGGCAATCCCAGCTGCAACCGACATAGCATTTGCTCTTGGAGTTTTGACCCTTTTAGGTAGCAGGGTCCCTGAATCTTTGAAACTGACCTTGGTATCCATCGCAATCATTGATGACTTAGCAGCGATAGTAATCATTGCGATTTTTTACACAGAGACCCTATCAGTATATCCATTAGGTGGAGCCTTCCTGTGTATTTTGGCTCTTTTAGCTCTCAACAAAAGAAAGGTTTCTGAACTGTCACCCTACATGGTTATAGGAACATTCCTTTGGATATGTGTCTTAAAATCTGGCCTCCACGCCACATTAGCGGGGGTTATAGTCGCCATATTCATCCCTCATAAATCAAATGATGCGGCAGAACCCGCACCTCTGTACCGTCTAGAACACGGCCTTCATCTTTGGGTTGCATTTTTGATACTACCTTTATTTGCATTAGCCAACGCGGGTATCTCTTTGAAAGACCTATCTACTGACTTCTTCACTGAGTCACTTACTCTGGGAGTGGGAGTTGGACTGCTTTTTGGAAAGCAAATTGGAGTCATGCTATTTACATACATTGGCGTTGCCTTCAAGCTCTGTTCGCTTCCTACCGGAATTCGATGGAGACAATATTACGGGATAGCCATTCTCGCTGGTATAGGGTTTACTATGAGTTTGTTCATCGGAGAATTAGCCTTCGACGACGACAGGTTGCAAATTCTAGTCCGCTTGGGAGTTATAACCGGTTCTCTGGCATCTGGCATACTCGGTTATTCCACTCTAAGGATCACCAGCCAAAAACAAGCGGTGAAGTAAATGCCATTTCCTTAGTTTTTGTTCCTAATGGTCGCACTCGTGTGTGTGATGATATTTGGCCAAAGTACCAAATTATTGCTCTCTTTGATGGTTCTATTAGCTTGGCACCCATCTGTCAGGGTTATAAGAAGCCAAACCCTTACAATTAAAAATCAACCTTACGTGGACCTGGCGAGAGTGGCGGGATCATCCCTCCCGAGGATTCTGATACCCCATATACTACCGGGAGTAATTAACACTGCAGTACTCATCGCTACTTTGAGTGTCGGGTCTCTTATCCTAGCCGAGGCCGCTTTGAGCTTCCTGGGAGCAGGAGTTCCAGCACCCACCCCTTGCATGGGGCATAATGGTAGCCGAAGCAAGAGGTTACCTAAAAACAGCCTGGTGGCCGGCAATATTTCCCGGTATGTCCATATTTTTGGTAGTTCTTTCTCTTAATTTCATGGGGGATTGGCTCCGTGACAAGTTAGACCCAAGGTTGAGACAACTTTAAGTTGAATTCAATTGAAGAGAATAATGCCGGGGATCTTTATAAACGCAAAATTATAAAAACCTTTCCTTTGCTTCAAATTTGCCATTAACTACAGTACTAAACCATTTGTGAAATCTATTCAAATAAAGAAAGGGTCACCAGTTTATCAAGCCTGGCGACCCTTTCCTATAAATTCACCTCGCATTTATATTCAGCGAGACTAATAAGTCTTTCTGTATTTATTCTCTCGACGGTGGCGACGGTAAGAAGTCAGTGAGTGATACTCCCGCCGCTCCAGCTAATGAAGCTGGATTTTGCTCCAATTTCTCAGCGTTCTCTATAGCACCACTTATCACACTAAGTAACCCAAACTCAGCTTCCTGGTCCAATTCCTTAACTTGAGCTTCTAAGTCTTCAAGCTGCCCGGCAAGCTCCTCTTGTTGCTGATACAAGCCCTCAATGGAAGCAAACTTGGCGCCAATCTCCTCATCTAGAAAAGCTATTTCCTCTTCAATTGGTGACATTCGCTCCTCATAGAGTTCCTCGCGCATATTTTCAATTTCTTGTATTGCTTCTTCGCGCTCATTTTCAAAAGCCTGCTCTAGGTTGTTCCGACTATCTTCAAGTTCCCGTCGCTCTTGCTCTATAGTTTTTTGCTTTTCTTTAAATTCACTATCGACATTTTTGTGAGAATCCCGACCTTCATTTTCAAAGTCCTTCCACATCTGCTTCATTCCTCTTTCTGTATCGTTTCTCTTCTGGTCCATATCGACCCGAACCAGTTCCCACATCCCTTCTTGCTGGTCTTCTATCTCACGCTGTCGAGTTCGTTGCCATTCTTCAAACCCATCCCATAAATCCTCTTCATAACGCCTTCTTTCCTTCTCCCATGGTTCACGCTGGTCCTCAATGTCCCTTTGTTTTTGCTCTAGAACCATTCGTTCTTTATCAAGCGCCATCCTCTTCTCATGTAGAGGCCTTTGCTGATCTTCTAGTTCTCGCATGAAATTTTGCATGCCTTCCATTTGTTCTTCTATCTCTCGCACTTCTCCTCTAGCATTTTCAACCGCCTGGTTCTTGGCCTGGCGCCCTTGATCCTTAGAGTTATGAAGGTCGCTGATATGATTTTCAATATTCTCTATTTCGTCACGTATCTCTTCGGCCCTACCATCAGAGGCACCTGTGTTCGTGCCGTCATCATCGACCGTGAATTCAGCATCTAAGGCTGCTAGCTGATTATCTCTATCAGCCTCAGCATTTGCCATCAGATCTTGGATTTCTGCATCTAGTTGGCCCTGATCAGGTGCCCCTCCAGACCCAGCGTTGATTATGTCTTGCTTGGCCGCAGCCTCAGCATCCCATCGCTGCTGTAGATCGTGAATCAGGCTGTCGTATGAATTCTTCTCTGCTAAAGCTGCCGTGTAGGCAGGGTCTGCAGAAGTTGGCTGATCTGAAAGGGTATTCAGTTCAGACTCAAGATTGCTTATTTCCTGGTTAAGTGAACCAATCGCATAAGTACGGTCAAGATAGGACGGATTAGCGTAAGGCTCACCAAGTATGAATTCCGGAGTGTTAGCTAGCTCAGCTTTCCGATTCTCAACCAACGATAAAGCACCAACGTAAACCGGGTTTTCTATCGTTTGAGCCGTAGTAGTACCGTCGGCATTTGTCGTGTCAACAGTATTAGTCTCAGGGGTATTTGCTAAGGCCGATTCCGCATCAGCCAGGTTAGCCGATCTCTGCTGCCATTCAGGGTTTTGTACATTGTCCTGAAGATTTGACTCCATTGAACCGAGTACATTCTGATGGCCATTAACCTCGTTTCGCATTCCCTCGATATTTGCTATCAACTGACTTCTCTGAGCCGAATCATCATTGGCCCCTGTCTCCAAAGCTTGCAAACTCTCCATAGCCTGGGCCAATTTAGCTTCGTTGAATGCTAATTCATCTTGAAAATTAATATTGAGTTCACCCAAAGCAACTTGAGCCGCATTGGCATCTCCAGCCGCTCCGGTGGTATCAGAAGCCTGAGTTCTCTTAAGAGCTATATTTTCTGTTTGTAGGCTATAGGCTTCCCAAATATCTTCAGTCCTTTTAGCATGTTCATCCCAATTTAGTTGCCTTGGAGCAGTTTGGGTCTGCTGTTGCTCATCGCTAGCTTCACGCAGTTGGCGGCGAAGATCATCCAGTATATTGTGCTGTTCTTTGATCATCTCGGTTGTATTCTGGCCAGAGTTTGCAGAACCACCAAATTGATTTGGATCTTGTTCCGTTATGTCGCGTTTCTGCCTTCTCAGCTGCTGCGCCTGCTCTTGCAGAGGCCTCATCATGTCATGGAGTTCCATACGAGCTTCTTCTATTTGCATTTGCTCGACATCGATCTCGAAGTAAAGATCATCTATATCTTTCCAAGCTTGATGTATGGTTTCCATTTCCATGTTGAAAGGATTATTTTCCTCATATTCCCTTCTCATATCTTCTACTTGCTGCTGAGATTCTTCCCTCTCATCGTCCCAGGCTCTCCACATAGATTTTGAAACCTTTTGAGCCTCTTCTTCCTTCTCTCTCATCTCAAATTCAAGAGCTTCCCAGGTATCTTGACCGGCATCTTCTATAGCCTGCCTTTTCTCTTGCATAGCCTCTTCTAATTCTTCATGAAGTCTTTGTTGCTCTTCATGTAAGGCCCTCCCCTTATCCTCCAGCTCTCTATGTCTTTCTTGAATCTCGTTTTCAAATTCTCCCCTGGCTTGATCGCCCTCCATATAGGTGGTGTCAAAGCGTTCTCGCATCTCCTCATCAAATTGTTGGCCTATCTCTTCCGCCTCTCCGTAAAGTTCTTCTTTTTGCCTTTCTAGAGCCTCAATTTCAGCTTCAATAGGGGCTACTTGTTCTTCTATTGCTTCTATCTGATCGACAAGCGGATCAACTTGTTTGGTTTGGATTTCAAGTATTCTGGCTCGTAAATCCACCACGCCTTGAGCTTGTTCCACATCCACAATTCCGCAGGCTACAAACGCAGCTCCGACAATCCCGATAACTGATATTTTCATCAGGGCTTTTTTAAACATGTTATACAGTCCCCCAGCAATTTCTCTCATTTTGGAAAAAGATCTCGTTCATTTTACTACTTTATAAAGATTTCTTGAACGGGGTGGCAGGAAATATCCCGACAATTACCCAAACTAAAATCGTTATATGGAAATTAAACCACATATTCAGATCCTATTCATGCGTGTCTGCACCCTACTAAATTAGGTGGTTTCACCTAATTTTTATTCTGTTATTGAATTAAAATGTCAAATATCCATTTGCCTAGTAACAACAAGCATATATTTTTAAAGGATAGACACAATTGAGCAAACTAGATTTCAAGTTCAAACATACACTGCGAGTCCGATGGAAGGAATGTGACATTCAAGGAATCGCGTATTACGGAAGCTACATAGATTTCATAGATGTCGCACAAGCAGAATATTTCCGAAACCTGGGAATTCTTACTCACCAGGCAAATGATCGAAAAGTTTTTGACCTGGCCGCTGTAAAGGTAACTTTGGAGTACAAGAGTCCAGCAAGAATTGATGAGCTCATAGATATATTTTTGAAAGTAGAGAAAATAGGAAGGACAAGTATTGACAAGAGGTCAGAAATTTACAGAAGTGGCACAGACGAATTACTCTGCTCTGGTCAATCCGTTTCAGTGAATTTCGATTCTGAATTAGGAAAATCTCGTGATGTCCCAGCAGAAATTAGAGCTATAATCGACAAGTTCGAATCTACCGACACAATTTAAAAAATGAACTTATAAAGGCACATAATTGAGTAATAAAACCTACAGTCAGCCTCCCGAATTCAACCTCGATCCAGAAAAAACTTACAAAGCAGTTATTGAAATGACCAATGGGAGTAAAATCACCATTGATCTATTGTCTAAGGAGGCTCCAAAAACCGTTAACAATTTCGTGTTTCTGGCAAGGGATGGTTACTATGATGGCATTACATTTCACAGAGTAATACCTGGGTTTATGGCTCAAACGGGAGATCCAACTGGAACCGGGTCTGGAGGGCCAGGTTATAACTTTGACGACGAGTTTAACGGTGATGCAAAACATGATTCCGCTGGTATATTGTCAATGGCTAACCGTGGAGTTGTTAATGGAATGGGAACCAATGGAAGCCAGTTTTTTATAACATTCGCCCCAACACCCCATCTCGATGGTCATCATAGTGTGTTTGGACGAGTTTCAGACGGCATGGACGCTGTAAATTCAATAAAGGAACGAGACCCTGGAACGGCAACAATTCCAGGAGAGGCTATGAAATCGGTAACCATAGTCGAAAAATAACGATAGCAATCTATTGGAACAAAATTAATAACCAAACTATTGGGACATTAACCAGAGATAAATCGTGTCCAATATCAGCAACCGAAAATCTGTACCTAGTAAGTTGTATTTTCTTTATCGTTGGTGTGCTGCTCACAATTATCTCCATTTAAAGTATTCTAGAAATCTGAATGCTAATTCGTTTAAAAAATTTAGATTGACTGGTACTTCAATTTGTATTGTCAAATTCAGTAAGGCTTAAGTCAGTCCATTTCAAATTGGCACCTAGAAGGATCGCACCTCTAAGGTTCGACTCGCTAAGATCAGCCAAGGTAAGATCGGCCTCCTGAAAATCAGTGAAACCCAGGTTGGCTTTTGCAAGCTTCGCCATTTGCAGGCTAGCCCCTCTGAGCATGCATCTTCTCAAACTAGCTTGAGTCAGGTTTGCGTTATCCAATCGAGCAAATTCTAACTTGGATGAATTTAAAACAGCCTTAACTAATTTGGCACCAGAGAGATTTGTCCTAGTCATATCAGCTCCATTTAAGGCCGCTGACGTGAAATCGGAGAAACTAGCATCAGCCCCTACCAACTTCACACTCCTAAGTGTGGCCATAGTTAGGTCAGCTCTTCGAATTATTGCACCGGACAAATCAGCTCCTCTTAGATTAGCGCTGACCAAAGATGAATAACAAAGGTTTACACCTCCTGTCATAAAGGCTCCGCTCATATTAGAGCCCGTTAAATCACAGTGAGATAAATCCGAAGCATATAACCGAGCCTCCATCAGGTAAGTATCACTAAGATCTGATCCACTTAAGTCAGAGTTTCTGAGATTGGCTTCCGCGAGAATACCTTCTGAAGATTTCACATTTGACAGATTAGATCCACTTAAATTGGCGCCCCTGAGATTAATACCACGAATATCAGCACCAGACAAATCAACACCGCTTAACACCGATCTATGTAAGTTCAATCCGGTTAAATCTTTTCCTGCAAGACTTCCACCTTCAGAGAAAATCTCTAGCACTTCTTTTTCAGTAAGGGTAGACACTGTATGTACCTATTTGTTTCTAAATATATATTGCCTTGCAAAGGATAATTCAATTTGCTAAAAACTTATAATAGGCTGCAGATAATTTTCGAAACTACTAATGAGTCAAAAATTGGGGAGTAAATATGCTGATCGTACAGAGAACATACACACCAAAACCTGGTGGGGGCGGTTTGGTAAGCCTTCTAAAAACTGTAAGTCAAAAGACTATTGAAGCTGGGCTGCCAGAAGTAAAAGTTTATCGGAAATTTTTGGGACCACACGGCATTATTGTGACCACACAAGAATGGGAATCTATTGAGGTTTACAATAATTCCAGAAATATGGTTAGACAAACTACCGAGATAACTTCTATCTTTAACCAAATATACCCAGTTTTAGCTTCTACACACGTCACTGAGATATTGGAATCCGTGTGATTGAAGTACCTCAAACAGTCGTACAGTGATCGGAAGGAGAGTTTAATTGAGCGCTGATAAAAAGAAAGTAGATGTATTGGTAATTGGGGCAGGTGCCTCGGGAGCAGCCTTCACTTGGAAAATGGCAAAATCGGGGATGAAAGTGATGTGTCTAGAACAAGGTGATTGGCTAAACCCCTCAACTGACTATTCAACATCCAGTACCGATTGGGAAATACACAGGCAAACAGACTTTAATCCAAATCCTAATATTAGATCCTTGGATGTAGACTACCCGATCAATGATACAGAAAGCCCCATAGCTCCCCTGATGTACAACGCTGTCGGAGGTAGTACTATCCACTGGTCTGCCCATTTTCCTAGATTAAAACCATCTGATTTCCGAGTTAAAACATTGGATAATGTTGCGGACGATTGGCCGCTGTCATATTTTGATCTTGAACCGTACTTTGCATTAAATGACGAAATGATGGGAGTTGCGGGACTCAATGGAGATACTGCTTATCCTCCAAAATCACCTCGGCAGACGCCTCCAGTGGGCTTAGGAAAACTGGGAGATAAAATCGCTTCCGGATTCGACAAATTAGACTGGCACTGGTGGCCTTCAGATTCAGCAATAAATACGGTCGAATATGACGGTCGGCCAGGCTGCAACAACTGCGGACCCTGTGACCTCGGATGTTCAATAAAAGCTAAATCAAGTACAGATGTTTCCTACTGGCCTAAAGCATTGGAGTTGGGCGCCGAATTGATTACCAACGCCCGGGTGAGAGAGATTACGGTTGATCGATTCGGGAAGGCAAAAAGTGCCATATATTATGATAGTAATGGTGAGGTAAGAGAACAAAACGCTTCAATCATCGTTCTAGCCTCAAATGGTGTTGGAACACCTAGGATTCTATTAAATTCAGCATCATCTAGATTTCCTGATGGTCTGGCCAATTCAAGTGGTCTCGTAGGAAAGAACTTGATGTTCCATCCTTATTCGATAGTCACCGGCCTATTTGAGGAGGATTTGGAAGGACATAAAGGACCAACCCCCTTGAATATAATGAGTTCCGAGTTTTACGAAACAGATCCTACCCGAGATTTCATGAGGGGATATGCCTATCAAGTGGTCCGGTCATTAGCCCCTTTGGCAACAGCTCTTAGTGGGCACGTCCCATGGGGTGAAAATCACCATGAAGTTTTCAAAAAGCGATTCAATAGAACTATAACATTCGCCGTGATAGGCGAAGATTTACCAGAAATTCATAATAAAGTCACGATAGACCCAGAACTTACAGATTCTTTTGGTATACCGTCCCCAAAAATTGAATATAAGCTGAGTGAGAATAGCCGCAAAATGCTGGATCATGGCATCGGAACAGCCACTCAAGTCTTGAAAACAGCAGGTGCGTTAGAAATAACACATGATCCTCTAAAACGAGAGGCCGGATGGCATCTGATGGGAACAGCGAAAATGGGAACCAACGAGGATAAATCTGTAGTAAACAAGTATGGTCAAACTCACGATGTAGATAACTTATTTATTATCGATGGAAGTATATTTGTTACCGCCGGAGCAGTTAATCCAACCTCCACTATCCAAGCTTTAGCGCTATACATCGCAGATCACATTGTATCCAAATCGGGAAAATTCTTAACCCAATAACACAGATTTAATGGAACCCACCTTATGAGAACACTATCAAAAAACAACGCTGATATTTTAGGCGAAATAGTAGATTTACTTATACCAGCAAAGGAGAATCTACCTTCTCCTTCAAAAATTAATGTTGTGGACCACATAGACGATGCCCTTTCAAACACTCCTAAATTAAAGCGAATTTTTGTCGAAGGCCTTAGTGATATCAACAATGAAAAGTTTTTGTCTTTACCAAAAATAGAACAAATTGCCTTGTTGAAAAAATATGAATCATCCAACGAAGCTTTTTTTTCGCAACTCCTGCGCCATACCTACAACGCATATTACACAAACCCAATAGTTACCGCCGGAATCGGCATGACGGGAAAACCGCCACAACCCATGGGTTACACCTTGGAAAAAGGCAACCTCACATTATTGGATAAAGTTATAAAGAAAGGACAAATTTGGAGGAACCCATAGCCATATGTGTCTAAAATCCTTCCCAAAATTTGTCAAAGAATCCAAATGGTCTCCGAACTCTAGGCGGGCCTGAAACATTTTATTTCTCATGACATGAATATTTTCTCGGTAACTTGGATGGTCAGCTAAATCATTCAACTCATTGGGATCGATTACCAGGTTGAATAATTGGGTCGACCGAACTCCTTTTACGTTGTATTCAATCAGCTTCCAGCCCTGATGTACCACCGCTCTCTGGATATCCTTATAGGCATGGTATAGGTAATCACGTGGGCCTATCTCATTTTCTTTTATAGCGCTAATCATGCTTTTACCCAGAACGCTTTCAGGAATATCCATATTGATCATGTCACATATAGTGGGATATATATCCGTTGTATAAACCAAGGACTCTCGAGCCACATTACTGGGTATTCCAGGCCCACAAAAAATCATTGGTATATATACACTATGATCATATAAATTTTGTTTCCCAAAAAGACCATGTCTACCTAGAGCAAGCCCGTTGTCTCCCGCAAAAACTATGATGGTTTTATCAATCTGATCCGATGCTTTTAGCGCTTCCAAAATAACTCCTACCTGTGAGTCAAGATGAGACACCATGGCATAATATTCAGCGATATGGCATTTTAATTCAAATTCCTCTCTAGGAATTGTTACCAAAGGTTCATCTCTAGCATCAAGTTCGCCATTGTCAAACGGGTGCTCGCTCATGAAATTTTCCTCAATTCCTATATCCTCAGGAGGATACATATCGTAAAACTCCTGAGGAGTAGTTCGAGGATCATGCGGTGCCACAAAAGCTATATAGCAAAAGAAAGGGTTTCCCTTGTCGTAATTTAAAATAAAGTCTTCGGCCTGGCTTGCAACTAAGTTGCTAGAATGTTCTCCCGTATGAACATGATCGGCTATCTTCTCTTCCACTAAAGCAGGGACTCGATAAGATTGGACTCTAGCCTTATAGGTTTCAACAGGTTCGTACTGGTGCACCGGAACCATGTCTTTGGATATACGTCCAGGATATGTCCCCGATGGATCATAAGAATGGACCGGTACCATCCAATGATCATATCCACCTCCAAAATAGATGTCGGCTCCATCTTGAAAGCTACGCGTATATGATTCTGTCCCGTTATGCCATTTACCAGTCCCCCAAGAATGGTATCCAGCTTTACCTAAAGTCTCTCCCAGCATAATGTGATCCTCTGGTATATGCTCTCCGGAATCTTCAAGGTGAAATAGTGTTCGCCCGGTCATCAACATAGCCCTACTCGGCATGCATACCGCCGTATCAGTTCCTCCCATAATGTAAGCATTGGTAAGCGAAGTACCATTTTGTACAAGCCAATCAATATTAGGAGTCGAGATGTTTTTATTGCCAAGAGCGTGAACAGTATCGAACCGTTGATCGTCAGTAAAAATTACTTAAATGTTAGGCTTTGACATCATTTACCAATATAGGTTGGTTTTCTTTTTTCCAGGAAAGCTCTAACAGCTTCCTTTTGGTCCTCAGTGTCATAAAGCATTTCCCCCGCCGAATCCTCGTCAGAAACTATATCGTTCCAGTCATGCATCCGAACCCGAAGTAATTGCTTTGTTTGCCTAACCGCCAAAGGTGGATTCTCAGCAATCTCAATCGCTAAATCCATACATTCATCCAGTAAATCTAAAGAGGCGACAACAGCATTCACCAGGCCTTTCGACAAGGCCCATTCAGCATCATATATTTTCCCAGTCAATGACATTTCTGCCGCAATACCATGTCCAGCTATAGCCTTGATGGTAGCAGAGGCCGCAGTATCAGGGACTAGTCCTCGCTTAACAAAAATTGCTGAAAATCTTGATCTCTCCGTAGCGATCCTAATATCACTGGCGAGAGCAATAGATAATCCAGCTCCCACTGCCGCCCCGTTTACTGCAGCGATCACTGGTTGCGGTAAATTACGAATAGCTGGAGCCAGTTCCTGTATCCTTCGGCGTCCTGGAGCAGATTTACCTTTTCCCCTTCTGTTTTCCGATCCAGAGGAACCCATTCGAGACAAATCCGCGCCAGAGCAAAATGCATTACCATTTCCGGTAATGACTAACACACGAATTTCAGGAAATAGATTTGGCAATTCATCCAAAATCTCGTGAATTTCCAAAGTTAGTTCACGGTTTAACGCATTCATGACCTCAGGCCTGTCCAGGGTTAAGAATCCGATATGGTCATTTACGCTAAACGTCAGATTTTTATAATTCTTCATTTTAGTTTCCTTTGGTTGCGTAATGATATTGGCCAGAACTATAAAAAATACCCAACCAGTAGGTAACTCAATGATATTGACTTACCTACCGTAACACCAAATTTAAGGCTCTTTCCAAATAAGTCTGAGCCAACTGTAACTTATAACCATTTTGGCCAAGAATTTTTGCATCAGCAAAAGCCTCAGCACTAATTGCCTGCACATTAATATCATCCACACAATATCCGATTAATTTTCGCTCCGTTGAAGTCAAATGCCAAGGGGTAGGAGCGACGCCTCCCGCTGCTATTCCAACCTCAGTAATTAATCCGTTTTCCATTTTGGCCATAGCAGCTATGCTTGCAATTGCGAAGTCCATCGATTGTCGTTCTTTTGCCTTAAGAAAAACGTTTTTCCCACCCATTGATTCTTTTGGTATCTGCACTGAGATTAAAATATCTCCTGGCTCCAGAATATTCTCTCTAGTTACGTCAACTTCAGGTCCGATAAAAAAATCCCTAATAGGCATAGTAACTCTTTGAAAATTCCTGAAAATATCTACCTTTGCCTTTAAAGCAACCAAGACTGTTGCGGAATCCGAAGGATGGACGATGTAGCAAGAATCCCCTCCCCCCAAAATCGCATTATATTTATTGGAGCCTCCGATCGCGAAACATTTATCTCCACCTTTTTTAAGACAATTAAATCGGACGTTCCGATAGTACCAACACCTTGGCCTTTGACATAAATTACCCCCTAAGGTAGCAATATTCCGTATTTGTGGAGTAGCGATGGAAATTGCCGCTTCTGCCAAACTTTTTATTCTAGATTCAATATTCGTATCACTGGCAATCTCATCAAGAGTAACCATGGATCCTATCGTTATTCCAGAATCATTCCATACAATTCCAGACATATCTTTAATATCTGACGCACTGATCAGCAATTCTGGTTCAATGACACCTTGCTTCATTTCAGTCATTAGGTCAGTACCACCAGCCAAAAGATACCCTCGACCAACACCGCTCAGGAGCTTTGAGGCTCCCTCTAATTCAGTTGGTTTGTAAAATGTGAAAGTTTTCATCGAAGTTTTCTCAGCGCTGTTAAAACATTATCCGGTGTAAAAGGCAAATGATTTAGCCTTACGCCAGTAGCATGATACAAAGCGTTAGCGATGGTTGGGGCAGGAGCAATACACGGAGTTTCCCCCAAGGATTTAGCCCCAAAAGGACCAACAGGGTCTATTGAATCCGCAAAAATAACCTCTATTTCCGGGTACTCCATTATGGTAGGGCTTTTATGTTCCAAAAAACTAGCATTGAGAGTCACTCCACTCAAATCATCAATTTCCATATCTTCCAGAAAAGTAAATCCCATCATTTGAGAAATTCCACCACGCACCTGACTTTCGGCCATTCTTGGATTAATTATCGTACCTGAATCATGCGCAGCAACATATTTGATAACTTTTACATAGCCTGTTTCTATATCCACTTCGATTTCTGCAAAATGGGCTCCAAATGAATTAACTATGTAGTCTCTACTTCCCGGAGTGACAGAAACAGTGGTTTTAAGTAAACCTGATTTTTTTGCCAAATCTGTGAAATTGACTTCATCGCCTCTAGCAGAACACACCCCTTCGGGGGTGATATACAAACCCTCTGTATCAGTTAATCCTATTACCTCTGAGGCTGCCTCAATAACAATCTGGGCAAGTTGGTTAGCGGCCCGAACGGCCGCCTGTCCAGCAGAAAAGGTAAGAGTTGAGCCGGCTGTCATTGGAGATTGAGGAGTATTGTCCGTATTCCCACTGTTAAGTCTTACTATTTGGGGCAATACACCTAACGTGTCGGCAGCCATTTGTAAAACGACGGTTGAGCTACCCTCGCCAACATCCATGAAACCAACATTTAAAGTAAAAAACCCGTCTTCATCTAGAGACATTTTCGCCTTTGATTGACCTCCTGGGCCACCTCGGTAAATAAACATACTCATCCCGATTCCTCTCTTGATGAATCCGGTAGGAGTTTGAATTTGATCCCTTCTTTCCCAGCCAATTGCATCAGCGCCAAGGATTAGGCATTGCCGTAATTCATTACTGGAAAAAGGGATTCCACCCTCTACAGGTTGAGTGTCAATTATCTGGTTTTTCGGTGTCGTCCTCTCTCCAGGTTGTCCTTCAGGGCCTACATGATTCATGAGACGAAATTTCAGAGGGTCGATGCTCAATTTATCAGCAACTTGATCTGACAAAGACTCCAAGGCAAAATGACCTTGAGGTGCCCCTAATGCTCGATAAGATCCTGCGGTAGGGGTATTTGTGTACACGATCTGACCTTCATATTTCACGTTGGGACACCTGTAAAGATAAAGAGCTCCCTGACCTGCCCTTCTAACCACCCCTGGACCTGATGAAAGATATGCCCCCGTATCCATAACTGTTTTAGCATGTACTGCAGTAACAGTTCCATCTTTTTTGACACCCATTTTTATTTTTGTAAAAGTAGAGTGCCTTCTTCTTCCAGCCAAGAATTCTTCTTCTCTACTTAGTTCCAATTTGACTGGCCTACCTGTTCTCATGGATAACAAGGCTGCCAAAACTGAAGTTCGAGTTTCATCTTTACTGCCATAACCTCCCCCCATTACAGGTCCTATAACAGTAATATTATTAGGATTCACATCCAAAGCAGAAGCCAAAATAGCTTTATCTGCATGAATCCCTCTGCTAGGTTTCCACATTGTGAGTCTAGTTCCATCCCATGATGCAAGCGCCGCACGTGGTTCTAGAGAAGCCGGATGATGGCCTGGTGTAGTGAATGAATCTTCTACGATGTAGTCTGCTTGATCAAAACCTTCTTCAACATTTCCTCTTGCCTCAACAATGGGCCCTCCATTAACTACATTTCCTTGAGTATGTATCTTAGGGTTTCCCTTTTTCATAGAAGTATCCATATTCGTTGAGAATGGTAATACCTCATATGAAACCTTGATTAAGTCTATGGCGGCATCGGCCTCATATACGTTAACTGCCGCAACTACCGCAATCTCGTCTCCAACAAATCGCACTTTGGTATCCAAAATTGGCACATCCGGAGCTACCTTGCCTTCACCTACATTAAATGGGGTCAAAATATCGTGAACCCCCACCATATTCAAAGCCGGTTGCACATCAATACTCAAAATGTTGGCATGGGGATGCGGGCTCCTAAGCACCCGTGCGTGAAGCATATCTGGCAAAGATAGATCCGCAGTATATTTGGCAATGCCTAGTACTTTATCTCTCAAATCTACCCGCTGAAAAGAAGTGCCTACGGATGGTGGGTGGGCATTTTGATCAACCATCAGCCTTAATGCCTATGGCGCCTACAACTGAATCTATAATGGCTCCATAGGCATTGCAGCGACATAAATTTCCTGCTAAAGCCAGCCTTATTTCTTCCACAGAAACATTTCTTCGTGATTCGAAAAGTGGATATGCACCCATGATGAATCCAGGCGTACAGTAGCCACACTGACCTCCATCATTCTCAATAAAAGAAATTTGTAATGGATGTAATATATTCCCTTGGTTCAATCCTTCGATAGTTTTGATCTCAGAAGAGGCTATTTTTACAGCTAGAATTTGGCATGAATTTACGGCTTTACCGTCAAGTGTGACTGTGCAGGCACCGCACTCACCTAAATCACACCCTTTTTTGGCCCCCGTTAGATTTAATTTATCTCGAAGAATATCTAATAAAGTAAATCTATTATCTATATCTAAAGTGTGCTCCTTTCCGTTTATTTTAAACGCTACCTGCGTGACATTATTTTCCATTTTTATTCAGACACTGGCAAAATGAGAATCCACATAGGTTCTTTCCCTACCTCAAACCTTTCAATGAATTGAAGGTTACCCGTATCACTTATTCTGAAAGCTGAGATAAACCCTGTTGCAAGCCCGGCTGAATATAGAAATTGGCCCTTCCCGTCTATATCCAATACTCTAGGAATGGCCTCAGTTTGAGTTCTTCCAATGGACTTTAACTGCCCATTATTTGAGTTAATCGAAAATCCGGCCACTGAATTATGTCCCCTATTAGGAGCATAGAGGAATTTACCATCGGGAGTTATTTTGATCTGAGCACAAGTATTTATCCCCGCATAGTGGGCAGGCAAAGTCGAGATAGTATGCACTTCCTCCATATCCCCTTCATTGTACCTGTAGGAAGTTACAGTACTTTCTTGTTCATTAGAGAAAAAAACATACTCCCCACTAGGATGGAAAGTATAATGCCTTGGCCCTCTATTATCCGGTTGTTCAACAAATGCTCTTTCCGATGAGCTAAGCATCCCAGTATCTTCATTGAAATTATATTTCAAAATCGTGTTTATACCTTTTTCCCCGGCAATATGCGAAAGTAAAACATGAGAATTATCAGGGTCTGTGAAAATACAATGTGCTCCATTCCCGGTCTCCATCCAGACTTTTTCCCCAGTGAAAATACCCTTGTCGTTCGAATGTACAGAAACTGCGCCAGCTTCATAGTAAGCAGACAGAATATATCTGTTTGTTTTATCCAATGAAATGTAGCAAGGGTCGCCTCGAAGTTTCGGTCCATCGTCTACATGAATTAAATCTCCGGTCAAACTATTAAATCTATAAGATGTGACACAAGGTAAATCTCTTCTACCTACGAAAAGAAGCGAGTTATCGAGGTCAGCTGCCAATGAAGCAGGCCTGTCATTCACTTCCGTATCCTTCAGATGCTTCAAGCGCCCGCTGATATTATCAATCGCCCAACAACTGATTTTATTCTCTCCCGCAAGAGAAACATACAAAATTTGCCTCATTGTACCTCCAAAAAGTACCGCGTTATTCAGTCAATGACAAGTTTATCAGTACCTCGAAGTTGATGCTTTTATTTAGCTTTTTATTATGTTTGACTCAAATGAAATTAAATAGTTCACATTCCGCCGACTTAGAAGATAAAATTGATACCGTCATCGTTTAATAAATTTCATCTTTTATGCAGGAGATTAGTCTGCCCCTCTACAACATAAAATCGGCTTTTTTTCAACGCTGCCGACAAAGAAATGGTTACCTGCAAGTGCTAAGGGTTGCATTCCCACTAATATTAAGCACGGGATCCTTTTCTGTTCAGCAATTCATAGACAGGATGTTTTTATCTTGGTATTCACCCGATGCATTGGCCGCGGCGTTACCCGCAGGAATATTATGTTTCACTTTGATCAGTCTATTTATGGGTACTTCTGGTTACGTTAGTACCTTCGTAGCACAATACACCGGAGCATCCCAACCAGAAAAAGTCGGACCAGCTATGTGGCAGGGAATATATTTTTCGGTCTTGGGAGGCTCCCTGATAGCTTTCACTGCATTTTTCCCAGAAACGATCTTTTCTTTGATTGGTCACAGCCCTGAGGTACAAATCTTAGAATCAGAATATTGGGTGTATCTAACTTTAGGTGGAATATTCCCTGTCGCCCAAGGTGCAGTGGCGGGTTTTTTCAGTGGTCGTGGTAAAACATACCCGGTCATGTGGAGTACTTTCGCTGCAACGGCTGTGAATATTGTGCTCAACTATCTCCTGATTTTTGGAAATTTAGGTATGCCAGAAATGGGAATATCGGGAGCTGGCTTATCTACCTTTATATCGGGAATGCTGAATTTTTTGATTCTTTCAATTCTAGTTTTTTCCAAGGAGAATAATTCAAAATATAAGACACGATCAGGGTGGAAATATGATCCGGTTTTGTTCAGAAGGCTCATCAGATACGGCCTCCCAAATGGAATTCAATTTTTCCTAGACATAGCAGCTTTTTCATTATTCATATTGTTGATTGGTCGACTCGGGGCAACGGAATTGGCCGCAGCAAGTATAGCGTTTAATGTTAGTATGCTGGCCTTTATGCCTATGATAGGTCTAGGGATAACAGTATCGATTTTGGTCGGTCAATCTCTGGGAGCCGATGAGCCTGGGCAGGCAAAAATTGCCACTTTTTCAGCCTTGCAGATTTCTTTTACATATATGACTATCCTTGCCATGCTCTACATTTTGATACCAAATTTATTTATTTATCCATTTTCAGCTAAGGCTGACCCAATTGAGTTTGAGTCAATAAAAATTACCGCTTTAGTAGCATTGAAGTTTATAGCACTATGGTCAATATTTGATTCCCTAGCAATTATGTTTTCGTCAGCTCTTAAAGGAGCCGGAGACACTGCTTTCATTATGTTAACCATATGTCTCACAGGGCCCGTCGTCCTTATAGCACCTACATTTCTGATAATCGAAATCTTCCACCTGGGCTTGAATGCTGCATGGGTTTCAGCTGTCGCATATGTACTCTGCCTTGGAATTGTGTATTACCTCAGGTTCAAAGGCGGCAAATGGGAAAGTATGAGGGTGATAGAAACCCAGGAGCAATTTAAGACGAAAGGGTAAGTCGATATGTTAGTGAAAAGAAGTTAGGCTGTTCATGTCAGGCGATAAGAACCGAAAAATCGTCCGACTGATATACAAAGTGCCTACACCAACGAATCAGAGTGCTCACTGAATTACCTTCACATCAGTATTTGGTGTTGTTATAGTTTTGATTTATTGGGATTCACAGAAATTTTTACCTACAAGTGGATAAAGAAACAAATTGATCGTTAATCAAAAGGATGAAGTCGTGGAAAAAAATAATCTAATAACCCTTGCTGATTATGAAAAAGCTTCTTATGGAAAAATGTCTAAAGAGTTGTCTGACTATGTAAAATCCGGGGCTCAGGATGAAATAACTCTTAGGAGAAACCGACAAGCTCTAGAAGACATAATAGTTAATCCGAGGATATTTAGAGATGTCGATTGTCGTGATCTGAGCACCACTGTTTTGGGCGATAAAGTAGATATCCCGATTATGTTAACCCCTGCAGGCGGACAACTTCATATGCATCCTGATGGGGAATTAGCATCGGCCAGAGCATCTCATGGGCATGGTACCGTCTACTCAACTCCTACTAACTCGGGGTACTCATTAGAAAAGATTGCAGATGAGACAACTGGTCCTAAATGGTTTCAAATTAACCAACACAGCAGAGAGATTCAGGAACATTTTGTCAAAAGAGCAAAGCAGGCTGGCTATAAAGCTATCATCCTTACCGCAGATGCCCCGATACCGAGTAGGAGAGAAAGTGAGATTAGAAATAATTTCTCAATTCAAAATCATTTGAGTTGGGGTAGCGTTGAGGGGTACGAGGAATTTCTGTTATCTGATCCCCACTTACGGGAGTACATATATGGCATATCAGAAGAAGATGAACCAGTATCAGCAGGAACTGGTGGTAAGTCAATGACCTGGGATGATATAGAGTGGTTTCGTGGGCTAACAGACCTGCCCGTAATCGTTAAGGGAGTAAGAAACATTGAGGACGCAAAGCGTTGCGCGGATGTAGGGTTTGATGGAATTACGGTTTCTAATCATGGCGCTCGGCACATGGATGGAACAAATTCGTCCATAGGGGTTCTGGCGGAGATAGCTCCCGCTGTGAATGACCGGATCGAGGTATTCTTTGACTCAGGAATTAGGAGAGGCATGGACGTTGCCAAGGCGCTATGTTTGGGAGCTAGAGCGGTCCTTATTGGCCGCCCAATCTTCTGGGGATTGTGTGTTGATGGTGAACAAGGTGTATTCGACGTGCTAGATATTCTTAAAACTGAACTTGACCTTGCAATAGCTTATTTGGGAGTAAATAAAGTAGGTGATTTAAACAGATCGTATGTCACAATTTGAAGCGTAAAGCCATCGTGATTTTCCAAGAATGGCTGATTTAAGAACCCCAGTATTTCATGCACGGACACCTTTATGAAGGGGGGGGCTTGGCAATTAAAAATGCTTGGTTTACTCTGGCTGTTGCTTTCATAATCTTATATTTTTCTAGCCGCCTGAGATTCTCTTTTGGAATCGTGCTTAAGCCTATATCTGAAGACCTGGGTTGGACCAGAGCAGAGACAACGATGGCTGCTACAGCTTTTTTGTAGTGTCTGCTTTAGTCATGCCATTATATGGACGGCTAATCGATCGTTACAGTCTTGTACGGATAATGATTATATCTATTGCGGTAACCTCGCTTGGATTCGGCTTAGTTGCGATTGTCCAGACCTCATGGCAGTTCATTTTTTTACGGAATCGTTTTTGCATTAGGCCACTCAGGGTTCTCGATTTTGACTGTATCCGTAATGATAGGACCGGCATTTCCGGATCGAGCTGGTATAGCCAATAGTATTGCCATGTCTGGATTCGGGTTCGGGCAGCTCATCATTATCTCTATTTTGACACTGATTCTGTTTGAGGTAGGTTGGAGAATATCTCATGTATATTTAGCTACAGGGGCAGCTTCAGTTCTTATTCCACTATTGCTGTTTCATGCTAAATTCGTGAACTTTTTGCCAGGTAGCCCTGAACAATATAAGGGCCATCACACCGAACTTCCATCCAGTTCGGTAGCACATCTACTGAGATTCACTATCTCGACAAAATTTGCCATTTTGATAGTAATTTATGCCTTGTGTGGATTCCAAGATTTTTTCATGGCTACACATATAGCATCTTTTGCAACTGATAACGGTGTCGAAGGTCAATTCGCGGGTAATTTGTTAGAAAAAATGGTGTGTTCGCACTTGCAGGAGTGATAATTGCAGGGCTCTTAGGTGACAGGTTTAAAGCTGGTTTTCCTACCGTGATTTGTTTTTTAATACGACTGGTTATATTCATTTTGATATGCACTTCTAATCAGCCATCATTTATTGTGTTATTGGCATTTTCGTACGGATTCACATTCTTGATTACTGCGCCTTTAACCGTAGTATTTATAAAAGACCTTTTCGGGACATCCAAAATGGGCACTCTTATCGGTATCGTCAATATGGTGCATCATTTTGGAGGCGCTATTGGAGCATATGCGGGGAGCCTAATTTTCGATCAAACGGGATCATACCAGTTAATGATGATTTTTATGGCAGTGCTATCTTTAGGTGGATTAATTTGTTCGTACTTTATCCACGGATCTGCAACTTTTAGAAGAAGGATGCTCAATTAACTGGTGGAAATATTCACTTCGTTGCGGGTTAGAGTTTTTCTGGTTATGACCTAGTTTTAATCTATTCGTTATAATTAAATTACATGCATATGGGGCTGGGTCTTAGCAGCAAGAGCTTTGTTAGATTAATCAGAGAGACCAATATGAAAATTAAGCCAGTGAAAGACCTGTTGATTTAAAGCCAGTCCCTACAAACAAACCACAAGTACAACTTGATCCCATATGCTCAATATAATAATTTAGAAATCTACAAGGCGAAGCCTCTATGCCAAAACAGCCAAATATAGTACTGATAATGTCTGACGATCTTGGCTATGAGGTAATAGGAGCCAACGGTGGTTCTTCATATAAAACTCCATCCATAGACTCAATGGCCCAGCAAGGCATGCGCTTTGAAAACGCTCATGTTATGCCACTGTGTACACCAACCAGACTTTCATTGATGACCGGAAAATATAATTTCCGGAACTACATAGGTTTCGGCTTAATAAGGCCAGACGAAGTCACTTTTGGACATTTGCTCACTGACGCAGGTTATAACACATGTATATCGGGTAAATGGCAACTTTACTCCTATAACCCACCAGATCAACACCCGGAAGAAAGATCTTCAGGGCAAAAAATCGAAGATGCTGGCTTTGACGAGTTTTGCGTATGGCACCCGCATCACACAGAAGAGAAAGGTTCCAGGTACAAAAATCCAGTTATATACGAAAACGGTGAATTCAGAACTGATACCGAAAATAAATATGGGGAGGACATATTCTGCGATTACATCATTGATTTCTTAGAACGGAAAAAGGACGATGAAAAACCTTTTTTTGTCTACTGGCCAATGGCTGCCACTCACAAACCCCATGAGCCCACCCCAGACAGCCCGGAATGGGACTCTTTTGATCCCCCCTCAAATCAATCTATAGGCGCAAAAACATGGGCGGAGTTAGAAGATGGATCATGGGAAGATGATCCTAAATTCTATAGAGATATGGTTGAGTATCACGACAAAGTCATAGGTAGATTGCTGAGTTATCTTGAAAATCAAGGACTGCAGAAAGATACATTAGTCATCTACCTTGGAGACAACGGTAGCCCAGCCGATGTTTGTTCAATGATGCACCAACATAATGAAATTTGCGGTGGTAAAGGGAAGACCAGCGATAGGGGCACCCATGTTCCTTTGATTTGTTTGATGCCAGGAACGATTCCTTCCAATACTGTCCAAGCAGACCTTATTGAAGCTACCGATTTTCTACCGACTGTTTTCGAAGCGGCTGGCCTGGACTTCCCTGAAGGATACATCATTGACGGGAGGTCTTTTTATCCTCAGTTAAAAGGGGAAAAAGGCAACCCGAGAGATTGGATGTTTTTCCACTTCGAACCAATGAATAGAAGAAGTGGTCTGAACGGTTTAAGACAAATAAGGTTCATTCGTGATCACAAATGGAAATTATATGAAACCGGGGAATTATACGATCTTGAAGCCGATTGGGATGAAGACATTCCCATCTATGAGGTTGAAGATTCAAAACCCCAATCTGAAGCAAGAAACCGCCTAAATCCGATATTTTCCCAAATGACCAATTGATCTTTAGCCTACTCGTCCTTTTTAAGATTCAAGGAAGCTGAGTTAATACAATATCGCAACCCAGTAGGTTGGGGGCCATCTGGGAAAACATGGCCCAGATGCGCACCGCATGATTTACAGATGACTTCCGTCCTCTCCATTCCTAAAGACATATCCGTTTCTTCTTCTATCTGATCCTCAACAAGCGGTTGATAAAAGCTTGGCCATCCACACATAGAGTCATACTTGGTATCGGAAGAGAAAAGTTCTTCCCCACAACAAACACATAAATAAGTACCATTTTCTGTCGTGTTCCAATATTCACCAGTGAATGCTCTTTCTGTAGCTCTATTCCGAGTTACTTCATATTGCATTGGAGTAAGTTTGTCCCGGTATTGTTCATCATTTTTTTGATCAGCCATCTATCTGTCTCCCAAAATTTTAAAAACGATCACAGTGCAACACAGAAGATTATATAGCGAGTATTATATTGATTCACAAATCTTGTCGCTAATAACACTGATAGCACACAGAATTTAGGGGAGGTATCTGGCACTTCAATTTGGCGTATTTGATCATATAGAACCTGTCTCGACCATACCCTTGAACGAGGTACACAAGCTTCGTATGCAGCAAATTGAGGCTTTAGACCGAAAAGGATTTTAGGCATAACATCTAGCTGCCTCAAGAAGAATCGAGGCCGGAAAAAAGAGGTTAACACAATTCCAGACTTCCAAAGATGGCTCATTCGGTTTCGTCGGGGACCGGTCCGCCAATTTTCCGGCTCGAGAGACTAGAAAAAATATTGGAGCGGAAATAGAACGATTCGACTAGCAATCAAATCAAAAAGATCCCACGAGGTTAGGAGGTGTAGCATTGGCAAGATCACTGAAATCAATCGCCCGGTACCTCGAGGAACACATTGGCCCCGAAGCTAATTATTTCGTTTATTCCCTCCTAATGGGGAGACATCGACCACTAAACAGCCATGAACTCGATTAATCTTTTTTCAGAGCATATACTGCCACAATACATGTAGCTAAATTAGGATAACTCCTTGAAATTAGAAATTATCGGAATGATTGGTGCGGTCAGAGAAGGTACCGGAAGCAAAGGGGCTGAAGTACACGTTATTGGAGGAGGTATAGACACGGATTACATTTCTGATTTTGCGATGATCCATGAAAACAGTGGCTTTGACAAGGTTCTAGTTGGTTACACTTCTTCGTCTGCAGATGGCTTTATAGTCGCGATGCATGCAGCAGCCAAAACCAGTAACCTTGGGTTTCTAGTTGCTCACCGGCCAGGCTTTGTAAGCCCAACGGTTTTAAGCAGGAAAGCGGCCACAATTGACCATATAACTCAGGGTAGAATCGCCCTTCACATCATAAGTGGAGGAGGCGATGTTGAACAAAGACGTGACGGTGATTTCCTGAATCATGATGCTAGGTATAGAAGATCAGGAGAATTCATGAATATCCTGAAAAACTTATGGACAGCAGAAGACCCAATCGACCACAAAGGGGAATTTTATCAATTCAAACAGGCAAAAAGTGATTTTAGCTGCTTTCAAAAACCTCACATACCCCTCTATTTCGGCGGTGCCTCTGAAGCAGCATTAACGGTAGGAGCGAAAGAATGCGACGTATACGCCATGTGGGGCGAACCACTTAAGGAAGTAGAAAAAAAGATGACCTCTTTCACGGGTAAAGTGAAGACTCTCGGCAGAGATCCAAATTCTATAAGGTTTTCGGTCTCTACGAGGCCTATTGTAGCTAATACTGAGACAGAAGCCTGGGATTTAGCCCACCACACCTTGCAAAATGTCTTAGCCACAAACCAAATTTCGATGCATGGTACGGGAAAAGAACGATTGGAATCTACTGGATCCCAACGTCTTGTGGATTTTGCAAAAAACGGGGAAGTATTAGATGAACGACTGTATATGCCAATAGCTGCTGCAACTGGAGGTGCCGGCAACACAACCGCCCTAGTCGGAACCGCAGAACAGGTGGCAGATTCTCTCATGAAATACTATGAATTAGGCTGCACAACTTTATTGATACGAGGCTTCGACGCCTATAACGATGCAGTTTACTGGGGAAAAGAATTAATCCCGTTATTGAAAGAATCCGTCGAGCGCTATCACAAAATCCACTCTGTGACGGGAAAACATCTATTGTGAATAGCTTAACTGCCATATGAGGGAGCCCTTTCTCTGGTTCCTAATCAGAGAAAATCGCAAATCTTGTAATTGAGTCTCTCCCTACATCTGATTGGAACACACGCGTAATAGATTTATCCAAAATATCATCTGATGCTCTTTTACTCAGAAAAAAAGATGAAACTTTAAATTCGTCTATTGATTATGTCGCCAATTCAACTGTCATAATTGCAGCCACCCCAACATATAGAGCTACCTACACTGGCTTAATTAAAAGTTTTTTTGATCAATTACCAGCTGATTCATTAGCAGGTAAATTACTGCTACCAATCCAGACGGGAGGTTCGCCAGAACATTCATTATCAATCGAGCATGGATTAGTGCCGATGGTCCGAACCTTAGGCGCCTTAGTTTCTACAAAACCCATCTTCTCTTGGAACGAGCACTGGAATGAAGACGGATCGTCCACTATAAATATGGAATAATTGGTAAATCAGTCAGTAGAAGAAATAGTCAGCCTTTGCAACTAACTATCCAGTAACCCTAGGGCTCGGGCCATATCCAGCATTTCCAAGGCGGTCTTTTCATGAGCTATATCTACCATTCCTCCTTGAAAAGCAACGGCAGCACCTCCAGTTTCTCTGGTTTTTCTCATCGATTCAACTAAACCTTGCCACTCATTTATTTCTTCTTTACTAGGGGAGAATATTTCATTCACTATCGGAACATGCGATGGATGGATAACAGTCATACCGTTATATCCCAATTCTCTTGAATGTTGAGCAAACCGTCTTAATCCTTCGTGATCATGTATATCCTGCCAAAGTCCAGTCAAGGGATAAGGAACACCTCCTGCCCTGGAATCCAACAGTACCTTTGATCGAATAAACAAAGTTTCTGTGCCCTCTGGAGTCCATTTATATCCCACTGCGCGGGCAATATCACCTCCCCTGCCACCTCCAGCACCCATATGTGCCACTCTATCCGAAGATGTTCCCACTTCGTAGGCGAAACGCAGCCCCATGGCTGTCTCCAACCCAGGGTCTATCAACACTGTCCCGTGTTGTATATTTTTTTTCCTTTCTTCGTTAGAGATTAATTTATCCAAAGCTTCTACGTCTGAAGCTCCTTTAACCATAGGCAGAGTAATTCCATATAGACCTTCTTGCACGGCATAGGAAATATCCTGACTGGTGAGCCCAGTATCCATATCATTGACCCTCACAAGTACTGTCACTCCTTCCGAAGCTAATTCCGGGACCAATCGGGACACAATTTCACGTGCATTTTGCTTCTCATCAAGAGGAACAGAATCTTCGATATCTAGTATTAGGGCATCGGCGCCATATTTTGGAGCCTTTCTTACCCAATCCTCCTTGTTTGCAGGCACATAGAGCATTGTACGCAAAGGCCTAGCTTGATCTTTCATAAATTACCTCGCATTAATTGAATTAGACGATCCCTTCTTCTTGATATTCGATCAAATCATCGTGACTTAATCCCAAAACATCGCAATATACCTCACCATTGTGTTCGCCCAACAAAGGAGCACCTTGGGGTTTGGGTAATCGTCCGCCTGAAAAATTGACAGGGAAACCTGATGCAATTCCTGGAACTGGCTCATCAAAAGCAGAGCTTCGCATTGGTTGAAGTGTTCCCCTATCCCAAAAATGGGGATCGTCTATTATTTCGGGCACTGTTCGAACCAACCCACAAGGAACTTTATTTTTTTCCAACAACTCTATCGCCTCATCTTGAGTAAGACAGCTTAGCCTATCCTGTACTTCCCCACGCGCCTCGGTAACGTTTCGATTCCGTTCAATAAAAGTAGCGAACCTAGGGTCCTCAGTTAAGTTTTGGGCATCTAAAGCAATAGCTAGTCTTCTCCACTGGTCATCACTTGCAACAGTTAAGGTGATATCTCCATCCTTTGTATGATAAAGGCCCATGGGTCCACCACGACTATTATTTCCTTGCCTCAATGGCTCACCATACATAATGGCCTCCTCAAGGTTTTCCATGAACATTAAAGAGGTAAGTGAATCCATCATGGACACATCCAAATATTGCCCTGTCCCTGTACGTTCCTTTTCTCGGAGAGCGGCTAAAATTGAGTAGCAGGCAAAGAGCGGCGTTACCAAATCTCCAATGTAAAATCCAACTCTAGTAGGAGGTCCATCTTCTGAGCCGTTGATATCCATAAGGCCGCTCATGCCTTGTATTTGGGGATCATGTGCTTTTCGATGAGAATGTGAACCTGATTGACCATAGCCTGAAATGGAAGCATAAATTATGCCGGGATTGACCGAGGATACATCCTGATAACCTAACCCTAATCTTTTCATGGCACCTGGGGATAAATTCTCTACCACCACATCTGACTTTTTTGCCATATTCATAAACATTTCCCGACCTTTGGAATGTTTTAGGTTTAAGGTCACACTTTTTAAACCCTGGGCCCTTTTCAAAAATCGCGTAGAAAGATGTTTTTCAGATTCTTGAGTTTCAGCATAACCATCGGGTGAAGCAAACGGTCCGTTGCCTCTAGAAGGATCACCTGTTCCTGGTATTTCAACTTTTATACATTCGGCACCAAGCCTTGCTAAATTCATCATTGTAAATGGCCCCGCCAAATAAACTGTGACACCCAATACTCGAACACCTGACAGTGGAGCCATCGACTTTTCAACTTCAACCAAAGTAAAACCTCTTTGTGAAAAATTTCTTCAAATAAATCTCAACGTCGATAGTCTCATACTATGTTTGTCCGGAGGTACGGTCAATCAATGTGTTATATTCCAAAATGAACCATTGCCTTAAAAAAACAACTGCCTGGGAGACCCTGATATGAGAATTGCGGTAATTGGTCAAGCTGCCTTCGGCAAGGATGTGTTGGATGCACTTGTAGAAAAAAATGAAGAGGTAGTCGCTGTCCTGTGCCCGCCAGACAATCCCAGCAGGTCTGTAGATCCTATAAAATCTTCGGCCACGGAACACAAGATTCCCGTATTTCAATATAAAAGAATGCGCGATACGGAAGCGATTAATGAATTCAGATCGCTAAATGTGGATCTTTGCGTGATGGCATTTGTCACGGATATCGTTCCTGATGAAATATTAGAATCACCCTCCGCAGGAACTATTCAATACCACCCATCATTACTCCCAGAACATAGAGGCCCTAGTTCCATTAATTGGCCTATCATTCAAGGTAAAACCAAAACAGGCCTTACTGTTTTTTGGCCGGACAAAGGGTTGGACACTGGCCCAATTCTTCTGCAAGAAGAGGTGGATATCACTGACACCGATACTCTGGGATCAGTATATTTCGGAAAACTTTATCCTGCAGGTATTGAAGCCATGGTTACGGCTGTAGAAATGGTTAGAGACGGCACTGCCCCTAAAATTGAACAAGATCACAGTAGAGCTACCTACGAAGGCTGGTGTAACTCAAGTGATGTGGTCATTGACTGGAATAAATCTGGTGCAGAAATCTATAACCTGATCAGAGGTTCAGACCCTAGCCCAGGGGCCAATACTTTGTGGAACGGCAAATCAATATATCTATTCAATACGTACTTTAATGCAGGGGAAAATAGAGAAATCCCCGGGACGGTTACAGCCATATCGGATAATTCTTTCAGTTTATCAGTGGCGTCAGGCCTTATTTCAATTGGCAGAGTAAAAGTAGACCGCGAATCCAAAGTTACAGCTGCGGAGTTTATTGAGTCCCACGGATTGAAAATCGGAGATCAATTTGGATTTTAAATTTTTTCTTATCCCAAATATTTAAATAAAATACCCAAAGGAGTAAAGAAATGGAAAGCAAATATTATTTCTCAGCAGCAATGGATGTACCGCAAGACAAAGAAGCCTTATTTAACGAGGTATATGACAAAGAACACATTCCTTACCTATCAGAGGTTCCGGGAGTATTGGCTATCGCTAGATTCACCACAGCACCCTTAAAAATGGTGATAGGAGGAAAAGAACAAGAAATCATCATTGAAAATCAGCCAAAACATACTGCTATTTACGAAATTGAGAACCCAGCGGTTCTATCATCCCCTGAGTGGGCAACCGCTGTCGATAAAGGAAGATGGGCTACTGATGTTAGACAACACACTTTCAACAGAAGGCACGTATTACTCAGAAATAAAAAGTAGATCGTTTATTTTTCTGTACAGCATTTAGAAACCCTGATTTTTCCTGCCGTTAAGAATAGGCACATGTGTGGTTATCTTGGATCATCTCAAACAAGGGAATAACAGCAGCTACCTCCAACCCCTACAGAGTAAGGAAAAATGCTTTGAAAGCCGTAAAAATGACAAGTAACTTAAGAGGTTACATATTAAGCGGGAATTTGAAAGATGTACCTAATTCCTTTGGCTAGGCTCAATCCCGTCATCCTCAAACCTTTCACCCATTTCGTTCAAGAAATCTTGCACATCGGCTGAAAGACTAATATCTGCATCCGCCTCCTGAATTTTCTCAGGATCCTCTTCGCCTTCGGTTCGGCTTAGGACTTTGTCAAAATAGGTTTCCAATTGTTTTATCAAGGTTCCCACCTCACCATCATAATCTATTGCTCTCTCGATATCTTTATACTGTTGATCCCCTTTGCTTCTTTCAGCCAGATCAGACGGAAAATTATAAACTGCACACAACACCTCTAACAATCTCGAGGCGCCTAGGTGATCTTCATCCAGTTGAACATATTGAGGTAAATGTGCCATTAAGGTAGTGTTTTGGATGCCTTGCTCGGTCAAATCTTCATTAACTTGGTTGATTATAGAGGTGGGTCCTTGGTAGGTACTGCGGCGCGGATTTAATAACGTCCCAGCTTTTCCCTCTTGCTCATCAGTCATCGAACCAGTCACTAAAATCGGACGTGTATGTGGAACAGAGTCATACATTCCACCAATTCTGCAATATTCAGTTACCTTGCAATATTTAAATAATTCCACTATCGAGTCAGTGTATTCCTCACCGAAATTATGCGGTTCCCTTATGTGTATAAAGATATAATCTCTACCGGAATATTCGTCTTTTGCATGGTGAACTATCGTATTTGGTTTTGTAAATGCACGTTTCCCGTTAACAATACGCATCCTGGGTCGGTATCTAGTAAAGTCAAAGAATTTTCCGGGTTTCGCTAATCTGCCAAGCTCCGTAGCCCCTAGGTATTGCTCCAGTTTCCTCAATGACAGGGTTCCAACTCTTCCCACATCTACCCAAGGTCTCAACATGCCAATTGCCACGGTATTGTTCATCTCTGGCACAGGGTCAGCCAGTTCAAATTCACCAACTCTCATAGGCCTGTACAACCACCAAAATGAAATTTTACTAAATATTAATCTCGTTATAGGTTCGAAATTATACACTAGGCATAGTATGAATATCTGACTTAATACAAAAATTGATCGCTGTATAATGGCAAGGAAATTTGAAAGTGTAAATTTGGAAGACACATTTTAGTGTGCTAGAAAAACCATTTAAAAAACCTTAGAAAGGATACGGCCATTGATTCCTCCTGAATTGAAAACTAACTCTGCCCGCCGGTGTGAAGAGTAGGCATTCACCAAGACAAAGTTGATTTCGACAATCCTCAGATCACAGGAATCAAAACCGATAATGAAACAAATAGATGAATCCTACCTATCCAAAGACCGCAATCAATTTATCCCGGATCGGTCAAGGGGATTCCATTTCAGCTGGAGAGTAGGATGCTTAGGTTGTTTAATACCGATAATAGTAATATTTTTATTGTTTTTCTTCCTAATAAGAGCTACTTTTGTACTAGGTTAGATAGTCACTTTTTGCAGAAATGCAATTTCAAAAAAAGGGGGATTTAAAATGAAAGCAGCTTTCTACGATGGTAGCGGGAATATGGCTGTGAAGGAATATCCTCAACCAAATCTTAAGCCTGGAGAAGCTCTCATAAAAGTTAAATCAACCGGGATTTGCGGGTCGGATTTAAACATGAATTTAGACAAAACAAATCCTGACTCGGATCCGGCAGGACACGAGGTTGCCGGGGAAATAGTGGAAGTAGGCGAGGGAGTAGGCCAAAAACATATCGGATCTCGGGTGGCTGTGGAGGTTCTTGGTAGTGGAAGGGCTTGTCAAAATTGTTGGTACTGCAGGCAAGGGCAATATATCCATTGTCCTAATAGGAGTTCAGGTGTAGGGGGTGGATTTGCAGAATTTGTCACTCGGAAAATAGAAGGTTGTTATCCTCTTCCTGGCGAAATGACTTGGGGGGAAGGTGCATTAGTGGAACCTTTGGCAGTTTCTGTTCACGGTGTTCGAATCGGGAACATGAAGGGTGGAGATACCGTCGCCGTGCTCGGTTCAGGTAGCATCGGACTTACAGCCATAACAGCGGCCAAAGCTCTAGGGGCTGGGAAAATTCTCGCGACTGCAAGACACCCACAACAGGCAGATGCAGCTTTATCTTTGGGTGCGGATGCTGTAGGAACTCAAGAAGAAAGCGAATTCGCTCAAATGGTACTTGATGCGACTGACGGTAGGGGAGCAGATTTGACTATAGAAACAGTGGGGGGCAGTAAGGGACATACTTTAAAACAAGCTATTGAGGTCACAAGAAGGCAAGGCTGTATAGTAATTTTAGGGGTGTTTTATGGTGAACATTCAATCGACTGGACAGGGCCAGTGCTTAAGGAGCAAACCATTCAAGGATCCATATGTTACGGAATAATTAACGGGCAGCATGATTTTGAAACTGCTATAGAAATTTTATCGAGACCTAACTGCAACCTAAACCAAATAGTAACGCACAAATATTCTCTTGAAGATATAGACATAGCATTCAAGACTGCTTACGACAAGTCATCTGGCTCCATAAAAGTTCAAATACAACAATATTGACGTTATGTGGCCCAATTTATGTTTTACTCCGGTCTTTTCTTGACTAGAAAGTCTCCTTAAAAGACAATTACAACCGCTGATTTTATTAGGAACCTAGTTTGCAAGGCTCATCAACTTAAAAGTCGGAGTGAGCTGAAAACGTTCCGCAGTAGCTCAGTGGTAGAGCAATCGGCTGTTAACCGATCGGTCGCTGGTTCGAATCCAGCCTGCGGAGCCAATTATCTTAGGTATGTATTGAAATCTAAACCAACTAACGATCTCAAGTACTAGAGCTGGTGAATAAATGACTGAAGAACAAAATAATCTCGATCCCGCGGAACAAAGCAAAGATGAATCAAGTTCCGATCCCGAAGCAAATGATCGGCTAACCGACGAAACAGTAGAAACCCCACAAAAAAGCAAGGATACTTTGCAAGTCGAAAGCATTCCCCAAGGATCCATCATATTTAGACAATCCCACCTATCTTGGTTAATTCCATCTTCCATTTGGATAATAGGGTTGGTGGTGGTCGATCTTCAAATTGGACTGTTGGGGGGGCTTGGTATTCTTTTGGCCCCGCTAATTGCAGCTCCAAGGTATTTGAGGTGGAGGCAAACTGTTTATCATTTATCCAATGATTCTCTATATCTCACTATGGCCGGACTTCCTATAATTCAAAAAAGCAAAATATACCAAGTCAAATTTGACACTATAGCAAAAGATGAGGACGGGAAGGTACAAATGGGTATTAGACATGGCTTCTTTGGGAAAACCCTAGGATACGGGGAAGTCAATATAGTGTTCGACGACAAACGAGTGGCGAAACTTTCATATATTTCAGAATATCAGTCTTTCATAGACTACATTACTGAACGAACAGAGCAATAAGTACGATGGGCGAATCCAGATCAAAGACCTAATCATTAACTATGCTCTTTAACTTTATACCCAATTGTTCAATGTCTCCCAAGTTTTTTGAAAGTAAATAGTTGCTATCTCCTAGGGACAAGAATTGAAGATGGTAAGGGGAGATGATTCTTGATACCAAAGATCTCCATGATGCTTGGTCACCTTCATATTTTAGACAATTCCACCCGCCGCTAATTTTTTCTTCATCTGGAATCAACTTGTCTGAACAAACTACTGAAATTTTTGATTCTGTCCTGATAATTGAAAGAAAAACTCCATTTTGAACCCAATGCGGTAAAATCGTGCCAAGTTCAAAAAAGCAAATCGCAAATGTGCCTGGCAGCAATTCCAGCTGTTCTTCATCATCTATCGATGTAAATTCTAATAGGTTGGACCAATCGGAACCTGGTATTTCCATCAAATTCATATGTTCATTGACAACGCATTTATTAGCAATATATGCAACAACTCCATCAGAATAGTGAGGATTAATTTTCTTTATACGAAACCACCACCTTACCCGCCTTAGTGACGGTTTCTGAAGCTCCAGAGAAGATAGTCTGTTGATCAAGTGGGCATATTCCCAAGGTATAGAAAACGTATCCATATGCAACCATTCGAATTCATGTTCCAATGCAAGCATATCTTCTGAAACATTTTTGTATCTGGCAATCCAATTTCCCAAAGTACGCAAACTTGGTCGAGGCTCGTCACCAAAAGAATCAAAGATCCTGGAACGCGGATACCCCTTGGCGTACATTTCAAACCCTTTAGAGATTTGTGCAGTGTTGGTAAAAGTTCTCCCCATAATTAATTCCCAAATTATCTGAATTACTGCATTTATTCTATCCAACAGATTAATTATTGCTTTATTTTATTTTTTTATTGCCTTATTTGCAAATAAAAATTTCACCAGTGACTCTTAAAAATGAGTTGGGGAATATATAAAATTATTCGGTAATATCAGAAGATGGCGCAGAAAAATCCAGTTAAATTAAAGAAGGCCAACAGATTTAACCGCCCTTTTAACATCATCCACCCGGAAAGCCCTTAAAATGTTTTTTACCTCAGCCTCTGTCTTTTCCAAATCCACTAACCGGGAAACCCTGTCAGGCTTATTCCCCGTCGTTGGCAACTTAAGCGATTTAAGAGCATATGAAAGATCATCAGATCTAAAATGTTGGAGAAATTCTTCGAAATCCATAGGGGTATCTCCAATTTAACAAGTACAACAAGATATTTCGCCCGATTATACAGACACTTGCCCATGTTGATAAGGCAAAAGGGAAATAATCTTATATCTGCGACGTAAGAGTCATGAAAAGTAGCGTAGAATGTTTCGTATTTGAGTGGGAGATTAAACATGGCGGTTAAAATAGTCACAGACAGTACCTCAGATTTAGATCCAGCCCTTGCACAAGAATTGGACATAAAGGTAGTCCCTTTAAACATTCATTTCGGCGAGACTATCTACAAAGATGGAATTGACCTAAACACGGATCAGTTTTTTGACAAGCTGATAAACGGCACAGTGTTTCCTTCCACCTCACAGCCATCGCTGGGTGAATTTGTAGATGTCTATGAAAAAATTAGCCAACCTGGAGATGAGATTATCTCAATTCATGTATCTTCAAAGCTTAGCGGTACCATCAATTCTGCCCAGCAAGCTGCAAACACTTTGTCAGACAGGATAGATGTTAAAATTGTGGATACACAACAGGTGTCAATGACAGTCGGACTGTCGGCTCTCGGTGCCGCTAAAGCAGCCAGAGCGGGGCAATCCGCAGAGGAATGCATTACCATCGCTGAGTCAATAGCCCGCAGAAGCAACTTTTTTGCTTTATTTGACACATTGGAATATCTAGAAAAAGGCGGGAGAATCGGAAAAGCGAGATCCTTGATAGGGGGCCTGCTGAAAATCCGTCCAATTTTGCGTGTTGAGGACGGGGAAATTGGTCAATTCGGAAAAGCTCGCTCAAGAAATATGGGGATGATGAAATTGGAGGAAGCTGTCAGGGATCTTGGAGAATTAGATGATATCGCTATTGTTTACAGTACTGACGGCACTGACGCAGAAAATTTAGCGACAACTGTGCAGGAACTCCTACCGGAAGGAAAAGTACCCTACATAACCAGAGTAGGGCCAGTAATAGGGACTCACGCAGGGCCAGATTTAGTTGCGATTGCGGCAATTACCTCCACCTAAACTATTAACAAAATTTTAAAAAGGAACAAACCCAGCCATATGTAGATACTATTGTTTTTTTTTCAGGATATGTTTTAGCCTGGCTAGGTTTTTCTCTCGAAGCTACAGTTATTAACTGGATTCTCCATTCCAACACCCTTCTATCCGGAATGATGGGTGAATCGACAAGTAATTTATTCTGAGGTGTCTTGTTAATTTCGGCAGGCATTTTTCAATGGACCCCGATAAAAAGAGCTTGCCTGCACAATTGCAGAACTACCATGGGTTTCTTAATGGCCGAATGGAAAAATGGCTCCTATGGAGCCCTCAGAATGGGTCTCCGCCATGGAACCAACTGCTGTTGGTTGCTGTTGGTTGCTGTTGGTTGCTGTTGGTTGCTAATGACACTATCATTCGTTTGAGGTGCAATGAACCTGCTTTGGATTGCAGTACTGACTGCTTTGGTCCTTGTTGAGAAAGTAGCACCCAAAGGAGATTGGGTGTCTCGAATCACAGGCATAGGGTTTGCAGTTTGGGGAATTATGCTGTTATTTCCGATTTAGGGGATGATTAAAATTTAGGAGGAAGATACATGACCTTGAGAGGAAGAGGAGCCATAGTTGGCATTGGGGAAGTTCCGACTCGCCGTATTTATGAGGGGCGAAGCATGTACGGGCTATGTGCTGAGGCTGCTGGTTTGGCAATAGCAGATGCAGGCATCACCAAAAATGATATAGACGGTCTTGTTACAGACGGTGTGGCACTCCCACCCGCCATAGCGGAATACATGGACATTAAACCTAATTTTGCAACCGGAGTCTCAATGCAGGGAGCCAGCGGAGCAACAGCTACAATGGTAGCCACCTCTGCAGTCAGTAGTGGAATTTGTAACACCGTTCTGGTAGTGATGGGTAATTCTCGGCAGGATGCTGAGAGGGCAGGACGGCCGGCCGGCCGTGGAGCTTCTGTCCCCAGCGTGAGGTCTGAGTGGGAAGAACCTCATGGCATGGCCCCCGGAGCTAATACTGGTTACGGTCTAATGTATCGAAGGCACATCCATGAATATGGCACAACAGAAGAGCAATTAGCCAAAATGGCAGCAGACCAAAGATTCAATGCCTTAGAGAATGAGAATGCTGTTTTCAATGGACAACCCATAAGCGCCGAAGATGTTTTAAATTCAAGATATATCAATGAGCCTCTAAAGTTATTGGAGTCTGTCATGCCGTGTGACGGTGCTGCCGCACTGATAATTACTACTCCTGAACGAGCCAAAAATATGAAAAACAAACCTGCGTATGTACTTGGCGTAGGATTAAAGCAAGGTGAAGCCAATATATGGCAACGAGACAAATTTACAGAAACCCCAGCAGTTGACTCCGTAAGAAGGGCCTTGGAAATGGCTGGGTACAACCCAAGCGACATAGAATTCGCAGAATTCTATGACTGCTACACCATATTAGCAGCTATGTGTATTGAAGATGCCGGTCTTGTAGAGAAGGGAGAAATAGGCCCCTTTTACGAAGAAACTGATACAACATATAAAGGTACATTTCCTATAAACACGGACGGTGGTCAGCTTTCTGGTGGTCAGCCAGGATTGGCAGGTGGATTCAGGCATGTGATAGAAGGTGCGCGACAAATAATGGGCAAGGCTGGGTCAAGACAAGTAGAGAAAAGTGACTTATGTCTGGTGAATGGTTGAGGAGGCACAGCGAGCGAGATGTGCTCGCTAGTTCTCGGGTCCGAGAACACACTCTAGGCCATTAAAAACAATTATCGAGGTTTTAAAATGACTTCAGCATACGATAAACCAGTACCCATACCATCCAATGCCGACTTGACTAAGCCTTTTTGGGAAGCTGCTAAGCGCGGAGAATTGATTATTCCATACTGCAATTCATGTTCAAACATTTTTTTCTACCCTCGAGAAGTTTGTCCAAATTGCTTTTCCAAGGATCTCGACTGGAAGAAAATGTCTGGTAGGGGACACGTGTACACTTACACCCATGTCAGGCAGGCGGTTCATCCGTCCTTTCAATCGGCGAACGGTCATATTTATGCCATAGTTCAACTGGATGAAGGCCCTAAAATCCCTTCGAGTATATCAGGGTGCGAACCGGAAGAAGTGTACATAAACATGCCAGTTTCAGTGGTTTTTGATGACATAACTGAGGATTACACCCTAGTTAAATTCCAAAAGTGCTGAAAGTTAAATTTGGAGCGGAAGACGGGATTCGAACCCGCGACCTTCTCCTTGGCAAGGAGATGCTCTACCACTGAGCCACTTCCGCTAGTCAAGCCGAATCAATACAGATCTATGCCTTAGGGCGTGCCGAGGGCCAGAATCGAACTGGCGACACCAGCATTTTCAGTGCTGTGCTCTACCGACTGAGCTACCTCGGCCTATACCAAGCCGAGAATACATCCTATTGCCGAGATTTATCAGTGTCAAGGAATTTAATTGAAAGTAATTTCTTTATTCACCGCCCAAACATAAGAAAATATGTTTGGGCGGTGAATAAACAAGATTACTCCTACCAGTCAGCCACCAGTCAGCTTATGGTGTATAATGATCGTTCAATTATTTAGGGCAGCATTTTTAAGCATTTCATGACTATAATTAGATGTCCGGAATCCTTAAGGCTCTGTTCTGAAAGGCTCTGTTCTGAAAGGTGATCTATATGGCTGATTATGACGTAGTTGTTTTGGGCGCAGGTCCAGGGGGATATGTGGCTGCTATAAGAGCAGCTCAGCTTGGCTTAAAAACAGCAATTGTAGAAAAAGATTCCGTCGGCGGAGTTTGTCTTAATTGGGGATGTATACCAAGCAAGTCGCTCCTCAGAAACGCCGAAGTGCTTAACTTGGTTAACAACGCTGAAGAATTTGGAATTACATTCGAAAACCTAACATACGATTTTTCTAAGGCTATCTCGCGTAGTAGAGAGGTTGTCGATAAGTTGACCTCCGGTGTCCAATATTTATTAAGTAAAAACCAGGTTGAACTTATTGAAGGAACCGGAAAGTTAGCCGGACCCCATGAAATAGAAATCATGGAAAATAGTTTAAAATTTACCTCCGAAAACATAATAATCGCAACCGGGGCCAGGCAAAAAGATATTGATTCTATGCCTATTGACCATCAGGTAGTAATCAGTAGCCGCGATGCGCTAAACATGTCAGAAATTCCTGATCATATTACAATAATAGGTGCCGGTGCCACAGGGGTAGAGTTCGCACACATATATAGAAGCTACGGTGCGAAAGTAACCCTAGTGGAAATGATGGATAGAATTATACCTAACGAAGACTCAGAGATTAGTGATCTACTAAGAAAATCCTTCGCAGAAAGAGAAATAGATATAAAAGTTGGGGTAACCGTAAAATCAATAGAGGCTTCAACTGGAATAGCTTTGGTCACATTAGTAACAAACGAAGAAGAACATTTAATCACTTCTGACAAAGTACTAGTTGCCGTGGGGGTACAACCCAACACAGACGGAATAGGTTTAGAGAGGGCAGGAATAACCACCAATAAAGGTTTCATAACAGTTGGTGAAAATATGGAAACAAATGTCTCAGGTGTTTACGCAATTGGAGATGTGACTGGAAAAATGCTCTTGGCTCACGTGGCCTCTGCTCAAGCTGTGACTGCCGTTGAATACATAGCGGGATTAAATCCCGCCCCAGTTAACTATCAATTAATGCCGAGAGCTATATATTGTGAACCGCAAGTCGCCAGTTTTGGAATGACCGAAGCACAAGCTAAAGAACATGGCATTGAGACCAAAATAGGAAGATTCCCCTTTTCTGCTAGTGGCAAAGCGATTGCACTCGGGCGTACAGAAGGAATTATTAAACTAGTCATAGACCCCGAAATCGGAGAGATACTCGGGGCACATATGATAGGGCCGGAGGTGACAGAACTTCTTGCTGAATTATCAATGACAAAATTATTGGAAGGAACAACCACAGAGCTTGGATGGTTAGTTCACCCTCATCCAACAATATCTGAGACTTTAAAAGAAGCAGCTTTAGACTCAAACGGTGAAGCAATCCACATTTAAAGAAGAGCAAAAAGTGACCACTGCCTCAAATTTAGAAAACATGGAAAAACAAGCAGCGTTGGATATTTTCAGCCAGATGCTTTTGATAAGACGTTTTGAAGAAGAAGCCGAACGTTTGTATAGAAAGGGTCTTGTAAGAGGCTTCTTACATACATATATCGGTGAGGAGGCGATAGCGGTAGGAGCTATACCACCCCTGCGGGAAGACGACTACGTCATAAGCCATTACCGGGACCACGGCCACGCTTTAGCTAGGGGCATTGACCCAAAAGCCGCCATGGCCGAGTTATGTGGAAAATCTACCGGGTGCAGTGGTGGCAAGGGAGGTTCCATGCACCTGTTTGACATTGAAAAACATTTTATGGGCGGTCATGCAATCGTCGGAGGCCAACTTCCGTTAGCAATCGGGATAGCACTTGGACTGAAGTTAAAACACTTAGATAGTGTAGTAATGTGTTTTTTTGGAGATGGAGCTGTGAGTGAAGGTGAATTCCATGAAGCTATGAACATAGCCTCATTATGGAAACTGCCAGTGGTGTTCATGCTGGAAAATAATCTTTATGGCATGGGTACAGATGTGAATCGTTCTCGAGCCGGTGGTTCCAGTATATATGGGGCCGCTGAGCCGTATAAGATCCCAGCCGTTCAAATAGACGGTATGGACGTGATGGCAGTGAGAGAAACTGTCATAGAAGGCGTCGCAAAAGTCCGAGAAGGGCAAGGCCCAGTGTTTATCGAATCTATGGCCTATCGGTTCCATGGACATTCCATGGCAGATCCATCAAATTACAGAGATAATGAGGAAGTTCAAGAAAACAGGACACGTGATCCAATCGACAAGTTCAGAGATGTTTGCATAGAGACAGGCAAAGTAGACGGCAACGATATCGCACTTATTGCAGAGCAAATAGATATCCTGGTTCAAGAGGCAAGGGAATTTGCCGAACAAAGCCCAGAGCCTACTGCTGAAGACCTCTATACCCACATTTATGCGGAACCGGAGGGGAATTAAAAATGGCAGAAATGCTATTGAGAGATGCTATGGCGAAAGCTTTGAGAGAAGCTCTTGATGAGGACGACAGATCGTTCCTTATGGGTGAAGATATCGGTGCATATGGGGGAGCTTACGCGGTCACCAAGGGTTTCTTGGAAAAATATGGAGAAGAGAGGGTTAGGGATACGCCTATATCTGAATCGGTATTTGTCGGCGCTGGAATTGGTTCAGCAATGATTGGCATGCGACCAATAGTTGAAGTGATGACAATAAATTTTACCCTGGTTGCGATGGATCAAATAATAAACCACGCGGCAAAACTAAGTTATATGTCTAATGGCCAATTGCAAGTACCACTTATTATACGGACGGTTACTGGAGGCGGAGCTCAACTGGCAGCAACCCATTCGCAAAGTTTTGAGAATTGGTATGCTTCGGTACCTGGCCTTAGGGTTGTTGTACCAGCTACACCGTACGACGCCTTAGGCATGTTCAGGTCTTGCAGAAAGGACAATAACCCTATAATTTTTGCAGAGCATGCACTTTTATATAGGGTGAAGGGCGAGGTTCCCGAGGAGTATTATGAGGTGCCTTTAGGAAAGGCAAGGATAGCAAAACCAGGCACTGATGTGACCCTGGTTGCATATTCAGGGATGGTTCGTGTGGCCGAAGAAGCAGCTGCAAAACTGGAGGAAGATAACATTTCCTCGGAAGTGATAGATTTAAGGTGCCTTTCTCCGTTAGATTTGGATACAGTTATTGAATCGGTTAAAAAAACCAATAGGGTTGCCATTGTAGAAGAAACTTGGAAAACAGGTGGTTTTTCGGGAACAATCGCCAGCGATATACAAGAGGCGGCATTTGATTACCTTGATGGTCCTATCATAAGAATAAACGGACCAGATGTGCCAGCGCCCTACGCTAGAAATATAGAACAACTTATGATCCCAAGTTCAAATTGGATAGTAGAATCAGTTAAATATAACTTCGGTCTTTAATGGAGATGAGTCAGATATGTCCACTGAATTAAAAATGCCCCAAATGGGATATGACATGCTGGAAGGCACAGTGGTTCGTTGGTTAAAAGAAGAGGGTTCAAAGGTAAACCGGAACGAAGCCGTCGCCGAAATAGAAACTGATAAGGCAGTCGTTGAATTTGAATCAGATTCAGAAGGGGTTCTTCTTAAGATAGTAACACCAGAAGGAACCATAGTACCTGTGGGCCAGACCATAGCTGTTATTGGCAATGCGGGTGAGGAAGTGGGCGATGTCTCAGATACCATGATTGAACAAACAACGACCACCAGTGATTCTGAAACGGAAGATTCTGACCCAGCCGATGAGCCGGAGCAGTTCCATGAAACCACAGAGGTCATTAGTGGACCACCATCCACAGGCCGAATACTAGCTACCCCTATTGCACGTCGCATAGCCAAGGAACGTAGCATAACCCTCGCTAATGTACCTGGTTCAGGACCAGGTGGCAGAATCATAAAAAAAGATGTCGAAAAATACAAACCAGACCTTTCTCCACAATCAACTCCCCCTGTTTCATTGGAGACAACAATACCCAAGGCAACAGTCACAGCGAATGTAGAACCAGTGCCTGTGCCATTCATGCCAGGGGAAAAGCAACCGATAAGTAAAATGCGTCAACAAATAGCAAGAGTGACCGTTAAAAGCAAAACTGAAAAACCTCATTTTTATGTTTCAGCAGAAATAAATATGACCAACGCTATGTCTCTTCGAAGACAAATTAATGACCAACTAAAAGATGATGGCGTTAGATTGACAGTGAATGACTTAATTGTGAAAGCGTGTATTCAAGCTTTACAAAAATATCCCAAATTCAACGCTTACTATCAAGATGATGGAATTCAGTACAACGACAAAATTAACATAGCCGTAGCCATCGCAGATGCCGAAGGATTGATAGTCCCAGCTATTTTAGACTGTGGCGAAAAATCACTGCGACAAATATCCCAGATGGTCAAAGACTTGGCTGAAAGATCGTCAAGCGGCACCCTGAGCCCCCAGGAATACACTGGCGGCACATTCGCCATTAGTAACCTAGGAATGTTTGATGTCAGCAGTTTCGTTGCAATAATACATCCGCCTCAAAGCGCTGTACTGGCCGTAGGCACCGTATCAGAGAAACCAATAGTTATTGACGGAGAGATAGTTGTCGGACAGGTTATGACAGCTACCATTTCAGCTGATCATAGAATCGTCGACGGCGCCGAAGGGGCTCAATTTCTAATAGAAGTGAAACGCCTTTTGCAAACCCCTACTTCCTTAATGATATAGGTGTGATTTATCAGGAACTTTAAGGCAATTTCCTGATTTTCGGCAGGCAAATAAAGGTTGAAACACTCGCCAAAGTAAGCATTATCCCGTTAAATAGAACAGCCATTGGTGCTCCAAAAGCTCCGGCAATTCCACCAATGCTTAAATGCCCAACAGGAGCAGTTCCAATACTTAGGACCCAAGATCCCATTGCCCTCCCTCGGTGCTCATTGGGAACATTTTGTTGCATCAAGGTTTTATACAAAGTATCCACAGACATAGCGCAGGCATTAACAAACAATAAAAAAATTGCAAACAGATACAAGTTATCTGAAAATGACAAAAAGATTTGGCCTACACCAAAAAAAACAGCGATGTAAAACATCAGCTGTCCTTTTTTATTGTAATCTCCTAACAAAGCCAACGCAAAAAGACCCAAGAATCCTCCAACCTGACGTAGAGCTGTCAACACTCCCAACCCAATAGGCCCAACCGATAAAATTTCCTTCGCAAAAACTGGAATTAGGCTCATATGTGTGAAACCAAATATTTCGGTAATTGAAGCCAAGCACATAAGGATAAGTAACACGGGATACTGCTGAATTAAGCTGATATATCCTTTTAAATTAGCACTGAAACTCTCTTTTCTTGTAGATGCAGATTGGCCAGATTCAGTCGTCCCAAACAAAATTAAAAAGGAAATTAGATACATTAACCCTATAACAATAAATTGCAATCCCGGTCCCAGTGTAGATATCAAAATGCCTGAAATCAAAGACCCAAAAACACCTCCCGTTTGAGAAGCTATTTGAAGCATGGATAATCCGTTCAAAGAAAGAGCTGGTCCAACAATGTCAAAAGTATATGCTTGTCTCAAAGTGAGGATAAATGCAAAGGCAGCACCCATAAAGGTGGCTAACAACATAATTACCCAAACGTGGCCGTAGCCGCCAATTATTATAACTCCGAGCAAGGACATGAGGCTTCCGGCGAGTACGGTAAAGATACGGAGGAAGATTCGCCTTTCGACCTTGTCGGCTATAAGTCCAGAGAATATACCCAACAAAAACAATGGACACATTCGAAGGGCAGCTAATAATCCAACCATAAATGCAGAATCTGTTTTCTCGAAAACAATCCACCCCAAGGCCACGCTGTCCATTCCAAACCCGACTGATTGAAAGAAGGTAGATACCCACAAAAACCGGAAATCCTTAAACGTGAAGGATCCCCACCACTGTTGAAAATTCGCTTTTTTAGAAGAGGTCAATATCGATTCACAAGCTATTGCAAAGGGGAATAGTCGGTCGGTGTCAGCAAATTATTAAATACTCTTTTCACTATTGGCCCCTCCAATTCTGATTCGGTTCTTACCTTGTTCCACTCAGGATCATCCCTAAAGGCATTCCAAGCTTTCTCTCTATGCCCTTGATCTTTAAAAGCAATTATGTAAGTTAACCTATCGCTAAATTCACCAACCTCCGAGGTCCAATATCCTATATTTTCTATTCCATGTTTTTCAAAAATCCTCATAGTATGGTTACGAAACCTATCGTTGAGGGCTGGCAACTTACCGGGGTGTGCCTCATAAATTCGGGTTTCATATACCATTGGTTAGTCTCCTTATATTCTTGGATTTGGTTATTGTGACTCTATTTTGTGCTCATGCCACGAAGAGAGTCAATCAAAATAATTATGCCTTAGACGACAGCATTAAAAACTTAAGAAAGTCCCTAACAAAAAAACAAATCCACCTTCACACCATGAATGTGTTCTAATACCATAATATCCGATTTAGGAGATTTTTATGACTTTACAGGGATACGGACACGTATTTGCAAGAAACCCTCTAAATAGGGGAGAAAAAGAGAGAAGAAATGAATCTGAAATAACCAATATGATGGTGGACCCGAAAAGTCGTTTTTTGCCATTAAGAGAACTCAATTTACTGGTTAATACAGGTCCTGAATCCAATCTGTTTTGGCTCTCACGTGTTCAGTTGGATGATTTCGGGTACGAATCAGAACCTATTTTTCTAGGGATATCGGACGATGTATATCACTTTGCAATAGAGGTATCAATTGATCGTTTTTCAGATGCAGTAATCCGGAATTTAAGCCCTTCCCTGAGATTCATTGATGTTAGATCATGTGGTGAATTTCTAGACCCGAAGGAAGCAGGAATCGCCGCTCAGGCAAGAATACAAGTCTACTGGCACCAACGGTACAAGTTCTGTTCGGCTTGCGGATCAAAAACCCAAATGAAGAGAGCTGGCCAAGTACGGAATTGTACCGGATGCGGCACTGATCATTTTCCAAGAACCGATCCGGTCATAATAGTCGTGGTACATGATGGGGATAAGTGTTTATTAGGGCAATCCAGAGGAAGACTTCAAAGAACTAACACTTATTCAGCACTAGCAGGATTCGTTGATCAAGGTGAATCAATTGAAGAAGCCGTGGCTCGAGAAGTGATGGAAGAAGCAGGAATAGAGGTCAAGAATGTTAGATACCATTCATCTCAACCTTGGCCGTTACCTTATTCTTTAATGATAGGTTGCCACGCAGAGGCGGTTACTACTGATATCAATATGGACAAGGATGAAATGACTGATGTTAAATGGTTTGAGAGAAGAGAGGTCATCTCAGCCCTTGAAAATAACAGCGAAGTATTAAAGGTACCCATGAAAATAGCGATTGCTCATCATCTAGTAAAATCCTGGGCCTTAAATGAAATTTAATTTTACATGAGTAGGGAAAAATGGTTTAATCCAGAGGATAAATCACCGTGTGTAATAAGGCCTGAACTACAAGATAAAACAGCTTTGAGTTTACCCCCGAATCTGTTGGTAGTATTCTCTCAAAACCTTTTGAAAAATTTCGTTAAGCCTAATGTGCTTTATCAAGACTCAGCTCTACTCCAATTCTTTGGCGGGGAATCAAACATATATAGAAGTAACAGTAACAGGGATCTGGTGGCCATAGAAGGCACCATAAGCGCTCCAATCGGAGTAAGCGCGATCCAAACAGCAGTTTCAAAGGGAGTCAAACGCGTTTTTGCACTAGGCCTTTGCGGTGCTGTGGATAGTTCTTTGAATGTAGGGGATTTAATTTTACCAACAATGTGTGAAAGGGAGGAGGGAACATCTTTTCACTATCTTCCTCCAAATACAGCTGCCTCGCCAAACTACGATATGTTACAAAGTCTTACCAGACATCTTGGAAAATATAATCTCCCATATCGTGCAGGCAAAACAGTAAGTACCGATGCCCCATATAGACAAACGATTGAAACAGAACTCACCTGGAGAAAAGACGGGATACTTGGGGTCGACATGGAAATGTCTGCTGTCTTTGCTCTCTGCAAATACCTGACAATTCCATCTGTTGGTTTATTCGTAGTATCCGACACCCATGACCTCACAGAAAAAACGGATTGGGAATGGAATAAAAAGCTATTTGAAGACAATTTTAATAAAGCCTTTACTTTGTTGAGGCAACTTACAACGCATTTTTAATAACGGTTTGCGTTGGGTTTAGCCTTGGGTTCCAAAGCCAGCATGTAAGCTATCCCAGCTATTACAGGCAGAATCAATAATACAAAAACCGCATCATTATATGATCCTGTCCTGTCGTATATGAATCCAAACGGCAAAGCACCCATAGCCGAAAAAGCCCCCATAATTGTAAATGCAAATCCTCTAATACTTCCTAGATATGCTCTTCCAAAATAGTTAGCCCAAATAACTGTATTAGGGGTACTCATTAAGGACATGCTTCTTGATATCCGAGAGGGAAATTTGTATCTCCCAGATGAACCAGGTTTAGGACTGAATTTACACGAAGAATTTCTAATCAAACATACTGTTCCGGGGTACGGTCCTCAAAATACCTAGTTTGATGGTCCCACTCCCAGACGATTAATAGAGCCCATCAACACCAAATTACCTAATTCAGTATTATTACCGGTTGTGAGATAGGGGTCTACGATTGTGATTGACGCCCTGTCATGGTTAATGGACCAAACGTCAGTTCCTTCTTGGTATGTGACTTCCATTGATTTATTGTGACGTAACCAGTGAAATGTTCTTCTACCACTTCCAACCGTTTCCACATTTTCTAAATATGCCTTTGGTCCCAGCTCCGTCAGATCTACCCCTTTAATATCTTTTAAATCACAGGCAGGGAGGTTAACGTTTAACAAAACTGTCGAATCGACGTTTTGACTGTGCACTATCTTGGCAATCTCAGCTCCCACTATGGCAGCAGGAGAATATATAACATCCTGCCTGTAGAAAACAGATAAGGCAATAGAATTGATTCCCCTAAAGTATCCGTGTAGTGCTGCACCAAAAGTGCCGGAATTAAAAACATCTAACCCCATATTTGCACCTTGGTTAATGCCGGAAACTATCAAATCTATGGGTTCTGTACACAAATATTCACACGCCATGATGACACAATCCCCTGGAGTACCATCTACTGTGTATGTAGGGCATTTCATGTTTTTAGGGGTATCAACTTTCTCAACCGTTAAAGGACGTAACAAAGTCATGGAAGCCCCTTTGCCACTCTGGTCTCTGTCGGGAACAACCACTGTCAAATCGGCTATTTCCTCCAAGGATTTAGCTATAGCCCATAGGCCAGGAGAATGGATTCCATCATCATTTGTTAACAATATCCGCATTAATATCCAACCTTTGAATAACACATTAATTTTCTGATATACCGACAATTATAAGGACGATCTTTCAGTAAAATTTATCTCCATTTTAAAACTACGTTATCTATGAGACGCGTCTTACCCACCACAACAGCCACTGAAATTATTGAACCAGGCATAGCTTGAGCCTGTTCAATAAAATCCATTTCATTAGCAAGGCTAATGTATTCAAGCTTGTTTAAAGAATTTGACAATATTTTTTGTTCAACTGTGTTTTTTAAAACTGCTGCGTCGGATTGACCTTTATCCCATTCATTTAAGGCATGATATAGAGCCCGATTTATTAATAAAGCAGATTCTCTTTCTTTTTCTGACAGATGAATATTACGACTACTCAAAGCTAACCCATCAGAATCTCTAACTGTGGGACATACTACTACTTCCACATCTATATTTAGATCCCTAACCATATTCATCACAACAGAACACTGCTGTGCGTCCTTTTGACCGAAATAAACTTTCTCCGGGGCACACATATTAAGCAATTTACATACTACTGTTGAAACACCGTTAAAATGCCCCGGCCTATGCACTCCTTCCAAACGTTCCCCTACTGAACCGGTATTTATTTCAGTTTCAAATCCTTCCGGATAAATTTGAATCGTGTTAGGTAAAAACAAAAAGTCGACACCTTCTTCAACAAGCAAGGCAATATCTGACTCCAAGTCACGTGGATAGGTATCCAAATCTTCAGAATTGTTAAATTGAGTTGGGTTAACAAATATTGAAACTACAGTTTTTTTATTTTGTTCTTTTGAGGTTCGAATTAGAGACAAATGACCGTGATGTAAGAATCCCATAGTTGGTACCAATCCTAATGAGAATTTACTCCTATCTATCCCTTCTCTCAATTCGGCCACGTCTCTGAAAATTTCCATTTGCTCCCAGCTACTCAAACACATCTGACAGAACGCCGGGCTCGATATGGAAACTTTCTTCATCATCTGGAAAATCTCCTGAAATTACATCCGCAACATACGAGCCTAACGACTTAGTGATTTGATCACCGATATTTGCATATATTCGGGAATGCTTGGGGGTAAAATCCTTGTATAACCCCAACAGATCATGAAACACTTGTACCTGACCGTCACAATCAGGACCAGCCCCTATGCCTATTACTGGAATTTGTACTTTTTGCGTCAGAGCACTTGCAACCTCTCTTGGTACTAATTCAAGAATCACAGCAAATGCACCCGCTTTTTCCAACTCAACAATATCGTTGAAAATCTTCCGAATTTGACTCTTTGATCGAGATTGAACCCTGTATCCTCCAAGCTGATTAACCGATTGGGGCGTCAAACCCAAATGGCCCATAACTGGTATCCCCGCATTTACAATCGCCTTTACCTGGGCTCCCATGCTTGCTCCACCCTCTAACTTAACTGATTGGCACCCACCTTCTTTGACCAATCGACCCGCATTTAAGACGGCCTGATCCACATTCACCTGATAACTCATAAAGGGCAAATCGCTCACGATATGTGTATTTTCAGTACCCCTAACCACCATTTGAGTATGTCGAATTATATCTTCCATTGAAACTGGCAACGTGGTGTCATAACCAAATACTACTTGTCCCATGCTATCTCCAATCAAAATTATGTCCACACCCGCTTTTTCAGCCAAATATCCTGATGAATAGTCATACGCTGTAATCATAGATATCTTTTTTCCACTACTTTTGATTTTCTGTATGTCTATGATTGATTTTCGGAAAGTCATTAGTTATATCCTTATTTAAATAGGAAAAATTCCCAATTTACAAATCTTTAACCGAGGGAATTCCACCCATAGTCTCAGCAAAATTAATAGCATTCAGTATTGCTAATGACACGGTATGGATAGCTCCCGCGATAATGCGATTCATATCACCATAGCCGTCAATGCCACCTTGCTCTCCCGTAGATATTGAGAACATAGTGTCCCCGTCACCAATTAGATGAGATGGCCTAATAGCCAAGGCTAAACCATCATGCGAACTGGCAGCTATCCGTGCAGCCTGAGCTTTGGTCAGCTTTGCATTAGTTGCTACAACTCCAATGGTGGTATTTCCATTAATATCTGGCAACTTGAAAGAATTGCCAGATATTAAGTCGTCCATTGAACTAGACATGGATTTGTTAATTCTCGGCCCTGCGACTAATGACCCGTTTTCCGGATTGTGTACACTACCTATCGCATTTACGACAACCAATGCGCCTACCAATAAACCATCACCCAAATCAATACTCGCTGAGCCCAGCCCACCTTTCACGGATCTTTGTGGCCCCTGGGTCTTCCCCACAGTTGCACCCGTCCCGGCTCCGATACACCCTTGTTCTACAGGATCTGAGGAAGCAAATTCACAGGCGTGATATCCGCTTTCTAAATCCGGACGCACTCCGCCCTTACCTATTCCTAAATCGAACAAAATTGCTGACGGAACGATAGGTACTACACTACCACCTACTTTTACTCCAATTCCTTTTCTCTCCAAGTAGCGCATCGCACCATCAGCTGCCGCTAAACCGTAGGCACTACCTCCTGAAAGCATAACTGCATGAATCTCATCTACGCGATTGGATGGGCTCAACACATCAGTCTCTCTGGTACCAGGTGACCCCCCTCGAACTGATACCCCACCCAAAGAACCTGTTGGGCATAATATAGCTGTGCACCCTGTTATCGCCTCCAGGTTAGTCCAATGTCCTACCCTGATACCAGTAATGTCTGTAATACTATTGTTCATATTTACGTACCAAAAAATAAGGCCTGCTATTTTCAAAAACAGCAGGCCTTTAATAAATTATTTTCCATCAGCATAAAAATACATTTCTTCAAGGCTCACCATCTCTTTAAAGATTGGCTGCGGAGAACAATTTTATCAATTAAGTCAATAGCAATACAGATACTCAAGACTCGGGTAAATATTTCGGCTAAGATTAGGAACAAATTACGCTTGAGTAAACCATCTTGATTCTGCTAGAATTTAAATCGTGACAATAGAGACTTTTCATGGTTACTACATCAACCATTTAGACTGGGTATCCGTGCCTGCATATGCGTCTCAGAGACGGTAACCTTACGCCCTATTTTTACAAAGGACGCATCCGTAAATGCAAGCAGATCTATAACTGGCCCAATAGGCTCTTTTTAGGGAGATTCGCAAATGGCAACTTTGAAACCCCAAAATGACGATCAATATTCAGCAAGTGATATCCAAGTCCTTGAAGGTATGGAAGCTGTCCGAAAAAGACCCGGTATGTATATTGGGAGCACGGACCAAAGAGGCCTTCATCACCTAATATACGAAATCGTCGATAATAGCGTTGATGAATTTATGGGTGGGTACTCCAGTTCAGTAAGTGTAACCATTCAAGAAGACGGATCTGTATTAGTTGTTGATGACGGACGGGGGATTCCTGTCGATACACATCAAACAACTGGAATGACAGCCCTTGAAACTGTTATGACCACGCTGCATGCTGGAGGAAAATTTGGAGGCAAAGCATACGCGGTTTCAGGTGGATTACACGGAGTCGGGGCCTCGGTTGTAAATGCTCTGTCCGAATGGGTGAAAGTTTCCGTTTACAGAGAAGAGAAGATATTTCGGCAAGAATATTCTAGAGGTATCACTCAGACTGAATTGACTTCAGAAAACGATCCCGATGGCAAAAACAGTGAGACTGGTACAACCATAGAATTCATGCCAGACATCGATATATTTGGAGAACTAGTCTTTGATTTTGCCGTTCTCTCCAGCAGGTTCAAGGAAATGGCGTACCTTAATAAAGGTCTGGAAATTTCTTTTAAAAGCGACTGGCATTCCAGCCGGTGGCCGAATAACGAAGTAACTTACTATTTTGATGGAGGTATATCTAGTTTTGTTAGAGGCCTTAATCAAAAAAGAGGTGTGGTTCACGAGGAACCTATTTACGTAGAAAAAGATTTTGAAGGTACTAAAGTTGAGGTTGCCCTTCAGTACAACGATTCCTACAGCGAATTCGTATATGCCTTTGCAAACTGTATAAACACTGAAGATGGGGGGACTCATGTTACCGGTTTTAGGTCGGCCCTAACCCGAGTTTTGAATGACTTTGGAAGGAAGTCAAAACTTATCAAAGATAACGAACCTAACCTTGCAGGAGAGGATACAAGAGAAGGCATCACAGCTGTAATAAGTGTCAAATTGAAAGATCCTCAATTTGAAGGTCAGACAAAAAACAAACTTGGAAACCCCGAAGCCAGAACTCAAGTGGAGACCGTATTGGGAGAGTCCTTACAAATATTCTTAGAGGACAATCCTAAAGAGGCTAAGGCAATCATCGACAAGTGCATGACCTCACAACGGGCGAGAGAGGCTGCTAGGAAAGCCAGAGAGTTAATTATCCGTAAGAATGCTATGGATGGCGGCGGCCTTCCAGGAAAACTCGCCGATTGTTCAGAAAAAAACCCGGAACTTTGTGAAATCTACTTGGTGGAAGGAGATTCAGCTGGCGGTACAGCAAAAATGGGCAGGAACAGAAGGTTTCAAGCAATTCTACCCCTGTGGGGAAAAATCCTAAATGTGGAAAAAGCTAGAGCAGATAAGATAGTAGAACACGATGCCATCAGGTCAATGATTACAGCAATAGGGGCCGGCCTTGATGAAGATTTCGATGTTGAGAAACTCAGATACCATCGAGTAATTATCATGTGTGATGCGGATGTTGATGGCTCTCACATACGTACTTTACTCTTGACTTTTTTCTTCCGACACATGCCAGAACTGATTCATCACGGCCACCTATATATCGCTCAACCTCCTCTATACAAGATATCCGTTGGTAGAAAAGACCAGTATGTTTATACAGATTCTGAAAGAGAAGAAGTCATTGAGCAACTAAATTCGAAAAGAAATGTTCATATCCAACGCTACAAAGGCTTGGGTGAAATGAACGCCGATCAGCTATGGGACACCACTATGAATCCTGAGAGTCGTACATTGTTGCAGGTAACTGTGACTGACGCCGTTATAGCAGATGATACCTTTACTGTACTAATGGGAGATGAAGTGGCACCGAGAAGAAACTTCATCCAAACTCACGCTCTGGAAGTGACCAACTTAGATATTTAAACCTGTGATGTTTGGAAAAACTGGAGCAGCCAATATTACCTATGGCCTGATGACGATATCGAAATAAATGGGTGTATTCGCGACAGAAGATTGATTATAGGATCGGACAGAGTAGCTTATGTAAACGGTAGAATAATACAAGAAAGTCTCGCTTCCATCTCAATTCATGATCGAGGATTTCTACAAGGATATGCTGTATTTGATACCACTCGTACATTCAAACATCGAATCTTCAAACTAGAATAACACCTCAATCGGCTTTATAACTCTCTTAAGTATGCTCGGCTCGATCCCGAAATGCCTCGCACTGAAATGGCTCAGATAACTATGGAGGTTCTTGAAACTAATCTTCCCCTTATTGACGACGACGACGATTATTGGGTCACACAAAGAGTTTCCAGGGGAGTATCTGGTCCAGATGGAGAAACTCCAACAGTAATAGTAGAGACTGTCCCGCTCCCCTTTAAAGCACGCGCAAAGTATTATAGGGACGGTATGCCCGTAGTTGTTCTGTCTGTGCGAAGAACATCTCCAGAAGTTTTAAGCCCAAGAGCCAAAATACAAAATTACGCTAATCTTGTTCAAGCAGAATTTGAAGTGAAAGACAAAAACCCAGATGGATGGCCCATCCTCTTAGACATGAATGGAAATCTTTGTGAGGGACCAGGGAGCAACTTTTTTATAGTGAAAGATGGCGTGGTGGTGACCCCTCGGGAACAGTTTGTCCTAGCAGGTATCAGCAGATCTACCACTATTGAACTTGCACAAGAACTCGGAATTGAAACCAGAGAAGCAGATATCGATTTATACGATGCCTACACGACCGATGAAGCCTTCGTTACCTCAACTAGCTTTTGCATATGCCCCGTATCGTCGATTAACGGATCTAACATTGGGGATTCTGTAATGCCAGGCCCTTTAACTTCGAGACTACTCGACGCCTATAGCGGCTTGGTTGGAATCGACATTTCGGGACAATATCTGTCTAGACTGTAACCCACATATGAATCAGAGAAAACATCCGGTTAAATGATTTGATCCGGTAGAAGGGGTTTAATTTAGCCCCACATGGAAGTTGAAAAATACCGTTCACCGATATCATTGAAAATTGTCACCACATGGCCGGATCCGATTTCCTCAGCCACCTGTTTGGCACCAAGCAAATAAGCCCCCGATGACTGGCCTACGAAAATTCCCCTCTTTGCCAATTCATGGGATATTTCAAATCCTTCAACAACATCCACGCCAATCATACGATCCACCACTGAACTATCAAAGGTCTCAGGAATGATATGCCCTTCGCTTAAAGGTTTTAGCCCCTCTACTCCAGGCCATTCTTCAAAGTCTATACAAATCACCTCTATTGACGGATTTGTTTCTTTCAACCTTCGACCAATGCCGCTAATGGTTCCTCCAGTACCGACCCCACCAACAAAATGGGTAACAAAGGGTGCCTGTTCCAGAAGTTCTACAGCCGTAGTTTCGTAATGGGCTAATGGATTGCTGCTGTTACTATATTGATCACAGTAGAAATATTTATCGGGGTTTTGATCGTACCTTCTTTTAACCTCATATAAGGCTTCATCGTATCCTAGCTGTGCATCAGTAAATATAAGATTGGCCCCATGGGCCAGTAATCTTTTTTTCCTTTCTTCACTGGCATTTTCTGGCATCACCAACTCAACTGGAAATCCCAAAATCGCTCCAACCATCGCATATGCTATCCCTGCATTGCCCGACGTTGCATCAAGGATAGTTTTACCTTGCTTCAGTTTTCCTGAAATTACGGCTTCTGCTAGCATTCTTAATACTGGTCTATCTTTAATCGACCCGCCCGGATTTAATTGTTCAAACTTGGCGTGGATACACGAATTACCTATATCCCAGGGAAGGTCCAGTTTAACTAATGGGGTATTCCCGATAGCCTGTAGAGCGGGATATTGATTCACAAAATCTTGAATATCTTGAGCGTACGGCAAGTGCTTAATCGGCCTCTAGTTTTAACAAAAATAAAAGAAGAGATAATTCTATCTCCTTAATGAGTATATCTTCTGATAATTTCGCAGTCTAGCAGAAGAAACGGGGCTGATGTCTCTGTATGCACCCTTGAGCACTTTTTTCCAGCAAGTTACTATGAAGTAACCAAGCCTCTGATCGGGGATTTATGGATAGAAAAGAAGCCGAAAATAGAATAACCCAGTTAAGGGCGTTAGTAGACCGTCATAATTACCTATATTTCGTGGAAAACATTCCTGAAATTGGAGATGGTCAATATGACAAACTAATGTCAGAACTACGAGATCTAGAAAATAGCTTCCCAGATCTAATTACAAATCAGTCTCCCACACAAAGGTTAGGTGCGGAACCACTCATTGGATTTTCAGAAATATCGCATGAAATACCGATGCTTAGCCTCTCAAACGCCTTCTCAGATGATGATTTAACAGCATGGTACCACCGACTCTACGCCATGTTAGATGATACGAATTTCGAAATGGTCTGTGAGCTCAAATATGATGGGCTAGCAGTATCGCTGCGATACGAGAATGGTTTATTTATCCAAGGTTCAACGCGAGGAAATGGAATGACAGGAGAGGATATAACCTTAAACCTCAAAACCATCAATAGCATACCACTACATTTGCATGGAGAATTTCCGCAAACCCTTGAGGTTAGAGGTGAAGTTTATTTTCCAAAATCTGAATTTGATAAATTTAACGCCCACAGAGATCAAGAAGGACTTCAAACCTATGCTAATCCCCGAAACACAGCTGCAGGGTCCTTGCGACAATTAGATTCCAATGTGACCGCTGGCAGACCTCTTGATATTTTCATATATTCGTTAGCACAAATTGATAGCGACCATAGCCTCCACACACAACTTGAGACTTTGAATTATCTGAAAAGTCTTGGATTCAAAATAAACCCAAATAATATTTTAGCGAAAAGTACGCAAGAGGTTATCAGATACCACGCCAATTGGATCAAAAATCGTTCCTCGTTAGATTACGACTGTGACGGAGTAGTTGTGAAGGTGAACCGGTTGGATTACCAACAACATTTAGGGACTGTAGGAAGGGAGCCGAGATGGGCCACAGCTTATAAATTTCCGGCTGTTCAGGCCCAAACGAGGCTTTTAGACATAAGGTTAAATGTAGGAAGAACTGGAAGTATAAACCCTTATGCCATACTTGAACCCGTGGAGGTGGGGGGAGTCATTATAAAACAGGCAACTTTGCACAATGCAGACTATATTGAATCCAAAGATCTAAGAATTGGGGACTGGGTTATAGTGGAAAGGGCCGGAGAGGTCATACCACAGGTCGTCAAAAGCCATAAAGATAAAAGGACCGGTTCTGAAACACCTTTCTCAATGCCGAGCCTTTGCCCCAGTTGTGGCGCTAAATTGGTAAATAGGGAAGGTGAGGCAGCTACCTTCTGCACAAATTCTACTTGCCCGGCACAATTGGAAAGACTCATTGAACACTTTGTAAGCAAAAGTGCTATGGATATTGAAGGCATAGGAGGAAAAGTAGGTGTTTCCTTAATACAAAATGGACTCATTAAGGACGTGGCAGATATATATTTTGTGCAAAGGGAAAAACTAGAACAATTGGACCGAATGGGCAAAAAGAGTGTTGATAACCTACTTAGAGCTATAAAGGAAAGTAAAAAACAACCTCCCGAAAGATTATTGGTCTCTTTAGGCATACCGCATGTTGGATCAGAGATATCATCTTTACTATTAAATAAATTTGCCTCTATCGATAATTTAGTTGCCTGTAACCAAGAAACCCTCCTGAATATTCCTTCTATTGGCCCAAAAATATCTGAAAGTATTACTGAATATTTTAGTAAATTTGACAATCTTAATGTTCTGGAGAAATTAAGGTCTGCGGGAGTAAATATGGTATCTGAAACCGTTACCCGGCCTGAAGGCATCCCTTTACTGTCAGATCTTCGGTTTGTAGTCACAGGAAGACTAGAGAATTACAGCAGAACGGAAATCCAAGATTTAATTAAACGATACGGGGGAAAAATTAGCAGTTCAGTTTCTAAGAGCACAGATTATTTATTAGCCGGACAAGATGGAGGTTCAAAACTGGCTGAGGCTACTAAATTGGGTGTACAAATAATTTCAGAGCGCGATTTTGACATACTGACGGTAGGTAAGTGAACCCTTAATCAATCGTAGCCCTTACACGTACGCTACGACCTCATTCAAAAAGAGATCAAGCTGCCTAGCCTGGTCAAATGAAGCAAACCTTACAATTATTGTTTCAGCGCCGACATTCTCATAACTTTTTATTCTGGTCAAAACCTCTTCAGCGGTTCCCCAAGGGCCCCATCTTTCTTGCCATATATTCACCCCATAATATAATTTTAGAAACCGATCTGCTTCCTCGGTCAATTTTTCTTTTCTATCACCGATATTCACTGTCATATAAAAGCTTTTTTCCAAATTTTTAAACGAAGTACCTTTTTCATCACAATACTGGGACACTTTTTTTAGAGCCATCTCATATTCATCTGGAAAATCTGAGATCGATATTATCCCATCACCAAGGAGAACCCGTTCATACTGTCTTTCCAATTTGGAGCGTCCATGGGCTGCAACCAAAACTGGTACTCCGTTGTTTTGAGGGGAAACTGGTTTAATTGAAATATCTTTTACGTCAAAATGTTTCCCAGAAAATGTGACGGTCTCTCCCTTAGTGAGCGGCTTAAAAATTTTGAGAGACTCTTCAAATCTACCAGCTCTCTTTCGAGGGTCCACTCCTACGTTATTCCACTCTTGTCTTTGAGCATCATTAAAGGCTCCGCCAACTCCCATGCCCAATACAAGCCTGCCCTCTGATATCAAATCCAAAGTAGTCGCTACATGAGCAAGCTGAACGGGATGCCTTAAAGAAGAAAGTAACACAGCTGTTCCCAGTCGTATATTTTTTGTCCTGGCAGCTATAGCCGATAAAGCCGCGAAAGGCTCCAATCTCGGTTTTGCAGTTAAACTATCCCCCACCCAAACTGAATCAATACCAGAATCCTCTACAGCTTCCGCCATATCAACTATCTCATCTATATTGGTAGCAGGAACCTCTGTCATCAACAATCCTCTTGTAGGAAGCAACACACCTAATTTAGTCATACTCAAACCCACTTTAAACAAATATTTTCAATTAATTCCAACATTCGCTAAGAATCCCTTTTCTCTGCGTTGGCATTTTTTTAAATCCTCTGCCGTATCAAGGTCTATAAGTAATCCTGCTGGCCGAAGCGATTCAAAAAGAATCCCGTGGGTTACAGCGTATTCGCAATGTTTTCTATAACTGTCTGAACCCAGCAAAGGAATCAGTTTAGTTTGATATGGAAAAAGCACACAGTTGGTACCACCATCAGACTCAGATGCAACCAACACTGCCAAATCGCCATTCTCTGAGCGATTAATTACTAAGTCAATATTTTCTGAGGTAACAAATGGAAGGTCTCCCGGCAAATATATCGTCCCATTACCTACTTGGGTAATCTCAGCAATGCCCGCCGAAACATCGAGATTTAAATCCCCCGAATCTGAAGCCAACCAATTGGCACCATTCTGTCTACAAATATCGGACACTTCAAAGCCGCCACCAATTACATAAACATCACCGCTAGATGAATTCATAGAGGCTTCTAGAACTCTTTCCAATAAGGATATTATTAGTGCCTTCCTACCTGGTCCATCTAAAACATCAGCCAGCCTAGATTTACCTTCACTAGGAATTTTCATCGGTATAAGTACAGAAAATTGATCCACTTATTTACGCGCTTATCTCTAGTATGTATTCAGCCAATTGTTTTTTGTCTTGATCTGTTTCCATAATAGTCTGAGTTACAAAGACATCCATTCCCAAAGATTCTATCTCTTCCTTAAGAGCCATATCTTTTTCATCTATAATGAATGTGTCGCAGAGCCCAACGTATTGACGAGCGACTCCCACTGAGGACACGTCGTGCCCAAGTTCCTTAAGCATCTTTGCAGCAGGGCCCTTGATCGCTTCCCCTTCCACAATGGGGCTAATACCAATTGATTTCCCCGAGAACGACTTGATCATTTCCTTCATTCCTGGCACTGATAGGATTGGAGCAAGGCTAACGAAAGGGTTTGAGGGACAGAACACCAGTAGATCCATGTCTAGGATAGCCTGTCTTACCTCAGGAGTAACTGTACAATTTGAGGATCCCTCAAAATCTATTGATTTAACAATAGGTTCACACCGATTTTTCACAAAATACTCTTGGAAACTCATGATCCCATCATGAGTTTCCAACATTGTTTTTATGGAGCTGTCGGTGGCTGGTAATATTTTATGCTCGAGACCCAAAGATTTCGCCAATTGTTGACATACCTCTGACAATGTTTTTCCTTCATCTAACATTTTTGTGCGATATAGGTGGGTAGCAAGATCTAAATCGCCCAAGTTAAACCAAGCATCAACACCGTATTCCTTCAATCTTTCTAAAGTTCGAAAAGATTCACTTGCAAGGCCCCAACCCATTTCAGCATTGGATACTCCTGCTAAGGTATACATCACAGTATCAAGATCAGGGGAAACATGTAATCCATAGAAACGGTCATCATCCGCAGTATTGACTACAACAGTCAGCTCCTCAGAACCTAAAATATAAGAAAACCCAAGAGCCAATTTAGCTCCTCCAACCCCACCAGCTAAAGCAACTACCGATTTCATCAGTACTAATCTCCTAACAATTCGTAGATTTTTCAGAATTACTATATAGCTCACATAATATAACTAACATGCTAAAATCCTTTCAATAACGGTTGATTACGACACACTGCACTTGCTTTGGAGAATTCTCATACGCATCTCCCATTTAAGTCTTCTTAATTTTCGAAATTACGACAATTTGGAACTGGCGCTACCTCTCGGTACGACAGTAATTCAAGGAGCAAATGGACATGGCAAAAGCAATCTGCTAGAGGCAATCTATATGATGGCCATTGCCAAGTCACCAAAAGTAACGACCGATAGAGAATTAATCAACAAATTCTCTGTTCAGCAACTCAAACAACAAGAATTGAGCTACTCTAAAATTGGATGTGTTGCTGAACACACCCAGGGATCAGAAAACTTAGAGATTCATTATAGGTGCCAATCATCCCAGAATATTCATGGATTTGTTGCACAAAAATTTATACGAATCAACGGTTCTCCCAAAAAGTCATCCGAGCTGGTAGGCATCGTTAACGCGGTTTTATTTAGCGTAGGTGATCTAGACCTGATATATGGCAGCCCTTCGGTCAGACGTAGATACCTTGACATACTACTTTCTCAAGTCGACAAGGAATATCTTCTATCAATACAACAATATCAAAAAGCAAATACCCAGAGAAACCATCTTTTGAGATCAATACGGGACGGTTCCTCTTCCGCAAATGAACTAACGTTTTGGGATCAACAATTAGCAAAAAATGCCGTAATCCTCACAAGAAAACGACAAGAAGCCGTGGAAATCTTAGAAGGTACATCTCTTCCTTTTCATAAACTGCTGGGCGGTAGCTATGAAAAAATGAACATTCGTTATGCGAGGACATATGATTTCTCTGAAAACATAGATTTAGAAAATTTCATGAAGAGTCTAGAACAGTCAAGAAGAAGAGATATAGCCCAAGGGTCTACAAGCATTGGTCCCCATAGAGACGATTTGATTTTTGAAGTCGATAATATGGAAGCCTCGAAATACGCCTCTAGGGGTCAGTCAAGAACGGCTATTTTAGCTTTAAAAATGGCTGAATCGGAATTTTTATATACCCATAGAAGTACAAAACCTGTGTTATTGCTAGACGATGTAATGTCCGAATTAGATCAAACTCGCAGAGAACAGTTGGTAGAGCACTTGAAGAACCACGATCAAGTCATTATAACTACTGCTGAGCCAAGCAACATTCCAGACTCATTTACAAACAGCTCCAATAGGTTGGAAGTGATAAACGGTTCCGTAAAAACAATTTAGAATTAAATGACAATGGCAGTTAAAAAACAAAACCCAATATCAGCTGCTGCCAAAATAATAGTTCAATCTCAGTATCCTATAGCCTTGATTGGCGCCGGATTATCGGTTGGAAGTGGAATACCAACCTTTAGAGATACTGCCGGATTATGGACAAAATTAGGTGAACCATCCAACAACAGGTACGAAAAATTTCTTGCCGATCCTAAAAAATGGTGGAATCAAAACCTAAATGCCCAAATAGATCCTGAAAGAACAAAATTTCGAGAGGCCATTGAAAAAGCAAAACCAAACCCGGGGCATTTAGCGATGGTAGATCTTGAAAAGATTGGTGTTTTAAAACACCAAATTACTCAAAATATAGACAACTTACATTACATTGCGGGGTCCAATCATTTAACTGAAATACACGGGAATAGAACCAAATTACGGTGTATCAGTTGTGATATGAAATGGCATCGAGATGAGTTTGATCAAATAACATTGGGTTGGCAACAAAACCTACCTCCCAAATGTAATACATGTTTTGGCATCGTGAAGCCAGATACTGTGATGTTTGGTGAACCCATACCACTTTCGACCTTAAATACTTGTGTCGCTGAAACTAGATTGTCCGACTGTATTTTGGTCATCGGGACTTCAGCAACAGTGTACCCAGCCGCTGGTTTCCCAAGGGAAGTTTTATCATCCGGTGGAAAGATAATAGAAATTAACCCTGAGGAGACTCCAATATCTGAAGTGGCTACCGAGTCTATAAAAGGTCCCACAGAAGATTCTTTACCAAAATTAGTAGCTGAAATAAAGGGAATTACTGGCAATGACCCTACTACATAAATCAACAATCCTCGCCGGGCTTTCACACATTACAGCCATGTTAGCGGGCCTATTATTGCTCTTTTTTCCAGTAATCAGCGAATTCGAGCAAATAACAGATTCTGGCAATTTCACCCAACAATTCCAGACTAATAAAACTATATTTGAAGCGTTGGGCCCACAAGGCCTTTTCGTCATAATATTACCTTGGGTTTTATCTGGGGTATGCATTTTTTCTTCAATAATGGCCAAGGCTGCCAGCAACGACCCCAAAACCTTGATTCTTAGATGGAAATCCTACTCATGGGCCATGTCAGTTATTTTTGTAGTTTTTATCCTCCTAAGTATTTCATCCGTTGGAACGTTTTATATTCCGTCAGGTCTTTTTGCGATAGCTTCTTCTTTTTATAATCGATGAGGCGATCAAATTGAAATACGACAAAATTGTTATAGGCGCAGGCTCCGCCGGGCCATTCTGGCATCTCGTTTATCAGAGAACCCAAATTGTTCAGTTCTTTTATTGGAAGCTGGTCCAGATTATCCAGATTGCGAAACCTTACCTTTTGATTTGAAATATGGATGGGGAACTGGGCCAGACATAGTTATCGACGGAATTCACGATTGGCAATTTACAGGTAGAGCTTCCACACTATCAGCAAACATGCCTGTTTCTCGCGGAAAAGTAACAGGAAGCACCAGTGCCATAAATGGCCAAGTTTTTCTACGCCCGCTACCAGAGGATTTTGAAAGATGGGTTGAATGGGGCAATGACAGGTGGAGTTTTAAAGAATGCCTGACTTAACTCAATATTAACATTAAATTTTGGTATTCCGGCATGTATACATTCTGAAATCATTTCATTTGATAGGCCTGAAGCACCATGTGTTACAAGGGGTATCTCGGTAGCTTCACGTATTCTATACAAAAGTTGAAAATCCAATTTGGGTTCTGAGAGGTATTCCCCGTGCACATTACCAACACAGGTCGCAAGGGCATCAATCGTAGTGCTGGACACAAAATCGACCACTTGCAACGGATCTGTCAAAAGTGCCTTGTGATCTTCGATAGTTATATCATCCTCCGAACCTGAAAATCGGCCTAATTCTCCTTCGACAAAGCCTTTATTATTCTTAATTGTTTGAGCACGCAATTGGGTAGATCCCACGTTTGCCCGATAGTTATATATTGATCCGTCAGGCATGAAAGACTAAAGACCGAGATCTATACCCTCGTTAACAACTTCCAAACTATCCACATGATCAAGGTGAATAGAAACTGGCACCGTGGATAAGTTGGCTGCTTCCAATGGCATAGCAATTAGAGGCTTACTTCCCCGTTGAAGCGATGCTGGATGCATCTGAATAATTATTGGGTCCCTTTTCCTTCGGCACCTTCTATAACAGCTTTTACTCCCTCAAAATTGTAACCATTAAGGGCTCCGGTGGCGACATTTTATGAATCGGCCCATTTTAAAATACCGAAAAAAGGTGCAAACATTTGATATTCTAATTCCTCATCCTCATGACCACATCTGAAATAGCTGTAGGCCCGCCTACATTGCCAGGCCAAAGGATTAATTTAGATCCTGGATATTGGGATTCCAAGCCCAATTGCAATACCAAAACTCCAGAAAAAATTTGCCCAGGAACAGTTGCTCTTTTTATTTTCAAGCCATTAACAATGATGTTTGAGGAAGTCATCCCCCCTTTAGATATAAGGTACCTTGGGGTGATTGTGATACCAGAAACGATTTCTGTTATGGCATCGGTAATAGTAGTCCCTATTTTCAAGTATTCATCAGGAGACGAACCAGTTATGACTTCTCGGCTCGTATAAATGACAATATCCTTGGATTCTGCCAAAAGTTTGTTGGTTTGCTCAATTATCAAAATTATTTGCTCTTTGTCATATTGCAGGACTTTATGTACATCTAGCTCCAAACCGTACACATCCGGTAGATTTAGAAGGCTCTCTAGCTGAGAAGTGCTTCCCGGCACATGAGAACCAACGAGAATGAGTGCCCCCCCTTCTCTCGTGTATCCCATTTCTTTTTTAGTGAGGATAGATCGTTCCTCTTGCCCAAGCCAGGATCTAACAAACGAAGCAGAAGATCGTATTAAATAATTTTTTTTGTAATTATTTTGCAAAGTCAACATTGCCAGAGCCACCACATCCAAATCTCTCATATCGGCTGCATTAACTATGCATATATTGTCAGATTGCATATCTTGCAGTTTTTTTGCCACCACCTCTGGGCCACCAATTCTGATATCGTCTATCGAAACGCTTAATACATCTTTAGCCAGAACTTTTCCAAGAGTTTTTTCTTCTATCCAGTCACGTAAGTTTGATGATTGGTAGCCAAAGACAGAATCTCTGGCAAAGGGTGTTTGTCCTACTGGTATCAACATGCCTTCATCTGCAACGTATTGAACATCGTCAATCGTGTAACGTCCTCCTTGAATAAAAAAGGGGATGAAGACAATCCCATCATGGGAGTTACCCATTCCCTCAGCCAAAGCGTCCAATTCTGCAGGGAAGTGTCCACGGAGAGTGGAATCTGACCTAGATATTATCGAGATGGGTATCTTTAAATAATTTTTTAATTGGACGAATTCTTTACCGAGTTTAGTATTTATCTCCACCGCCTCCGCTTCCGTTTTTGCCCTAGTATTGGTCAGCAGAAAGGTTACCTTCTCAGGTTGATGATACTCAGAAAGCAGCACATCAAGCGACCATTCAGTCAAAAAAGAGGCATTGACGACAGTTTGGGCTCCTGTCGGATCATCATCCAAAACAAAGACCATGGATGGAGTTCCAGCCAAAATTGATCTTATTTGCGGCAACAAATCCTGAGGCCATAGTGGAGGTAAGGAATCCAGAGTTGCTTGAAGTGGCACCGGGTGATGCTGCATGAATCCCCTATCTCTCCAATCCGCTTATACTAATACTTCAAAAAAGCCGATATGAATTTTTGATTAGATATTTTTAAAGGCATCTGAAATTTAAGCAGGTTCAAACATTGGAAGTGCAATCTCCCCTTCACCTTGCTCCTGCCAAACTAATTTAACCTTCATACCGATCTGGATATCATCAATTGGGTTATCAACATTTATGACATTGGTCATCATTCTAAAGCCTTCATCTAGATCTACATAAGCCACAGCATACGGGCCTAAATCTTTGAAAGCTGGATGCCTACTCTGCATCACAACACTGTATGTGTAGACAACACCTTCGCCTTTTGAGGTATTCCAAGTGGTTTTTAAACCACCGCAGCTATTACAGTGGGCTCTAGGGTAAAAAATCAATTTGTCGGTGCAATCCGGATTGTCACATGTTTGGTAAACAAGGTTTCTTTCTTTAGTCGCTTCCCAAAATGGCTCAGTATCAGGTTCTGGAAATCTAGGTTGAGGTCTCAAAGTCATTTTATAACTCTCCTAATTTATTAATCTGCTGCGAGGATGGTTGGTGACGTTGCATGCCTGGCACCCAACTGACCACCATTCCCCACCGCAACAGCAAGTTTGGCGCCATCCACTTGGGAAGTTGATTCCCCTCTCATTTGTCTGGTAGCTTCTAGTAAAAGAAAAATACCTCTTTCGCCCGGATGGTTCGAGGAAAGACCTCCTCCATCAGTATTAAGAGCAGGGCCCCCTTTTTGATCAAACTTCAGTATGCCCTGGCTGACATAATCTCCACCTTCACCTTTTTTGCAAAATCCTAAATCCTCAATCAGGCACATTACTGTTATGGAAAATGAATCATATGCCATCAGAACATCAATTTCGTTTGGAGATACTCCAGCGTCTTCAAAGGCCCTGGGCCCGGATTGAGCACCAGCACTTACAGTGATATCTCCTCCATTTTCTCTATATTTCGTAGCTTCGGCACCGCCAATAATCCATACTGGGGATTTTTTACAATTCTTTGCAACTTCTTTGGAAGCAATCACAACCGCTCCACCACCATCTGATACCATGCAGCACTCCAGAAGATGCAGCGGCCAAGCAATCATCCTTGAATCTAGAACATCCTGTGTGGTGATTTCGTTAACCCCTACAAACTCAAGAGCCGTCATTGCTTTCACAGCCTCAGGATTGCGCATGGCATGATATCTAGTAGCCACAGAAATCTCTGCGAACTGCTCATTTGTGGTTCCATATTGATGCATATGGCGCGCTTTCACCATTCCATATCCAGATATCAACGTCATCCCCCATGGATCTTCCATGTTATTAAATGGGGTTGGAGATCCTTGACCAGTTGCCCCCGCAGTTCCTATTGCTCTGCGATCCGAATGAGCTGTAGACCCATATGTTAACAAGGCAACATTAGCCTTGCCTGAAGCTATCATAGTAGCAGCATGATGAGCTTGAAATTCATATGAAGTGCCACCAACGCTCGTGTTATCAATCAATCTTGGATTCAAGCCCAAATATTCCGAAATCCCAAGCCCTCCAATATTTTGGTGGGAGCCAGTGTCATAAACTGCGTCTACATCCTGCCATGAAATACCAGCGTCCTCTAATGCCTTCGATGCGGATGCGGCCTTAATTTGCAAGGCGCTAACGCCGGGTGCCACCCTTAATGGGTATTCGTGTATTCCAACAATTGCAGCTTCCCTCGTCTGAGCCATAAGTTATTCCTCATAAAATTTTGTGGTATTAGTAATGAAACTGAAGTTAGCACATGCCTCCTAAGCCGTCAATGACATATCAAAAATTAAGTTTTATTGTCCAAAATATATTTGTCAGATACCCTCATAATATGGGCGAAACAATTCGAGAAACTTCAAAAATATGTCTGAACTGTGGAGACTGGATTTCCTCTTCGATAGTCTTCTACTGCCAAAATTGTGGTAAATGTATAAAGCCCAAGGCAAAATCTTTTTTAGATAACTCATCCATTGGCAAAAATAACTGGTGGATATGGATAGTTTTCACAATTATATTCATCTTAGTTTGGCAAGTGGTTGGCTCCCTTCCTTTAATCGTATTTTGTGGAATCCTGAAGATTGGAACAGTAGCTGGTTACAGTTGCAGCCTTGACGAACTAGTAATAACAGGGGCTTCCAAAGCACCTAATTTCCTCTTAATGCACACCACCTTTGTAATTGGCGCTGCAAGCTTTTATTTCTTCCTTAATGTTTTACACAAGAAGAATCTTCTGAAGGTGTTGACTGAACGGATTCGATTCGATTACAAAAGAAGTTTGTTCTCACTGAGCATCTTTTTTTTGTTCACGGTAATTCCCCTGACAGCCACGCTTTTAACTGATTCCTCGGGGCTAAAACTCCGAGATGATATCCCAGATTTATTGCTAATCACTCTAATCGCCTTGATATTTGTCCCAATACAGGCGAGTTTGGAAGAAGCGTTCTTTAGAGGATATCTATTACAGGGGTTTTCACTGCTATTTAAGTCACGTGTACTAATTTTGATTATTACTTCATCGCTCTTCGCTTTCTTGCACCTAATGAATCCTGAACCATGGTCATACGGTGTCGGAACATATCTCATTTCGGTTTTTATGGTTGGTATGTTTATGGGTTTGATAACATTAATTGATGGTGGAATAGAATTAGCCGTTGGTATCCATATTGCTAATAATTTATGGGTACATTTAATAGTCGGGTTGGAAGATTCAGTGATACCAAGTTCCTCTCTTTTCATCAGCACAAATCAAAATCTCGACATGCTTCCTACCATCATATTCTCAATGAGTCAGTACGCACTATTAACAATTGTATTTGCCTTTAGATACAAGTGGTTCCATAAACTTAAAAAATATAACACCTTGTAACCTATTGATAACTCAGTAAATCAAAACTATAGTTCTTCGGATGCTAATTGGATTAATAACAGACACCCATCTACCCGGAATGGTCAGGGCTTTGGATGGGTTGGGTGATCTTCCAGGAGAATTTCTTTCTAGTGTAGATTTAATTCTTCATGGAGGAGATTTAACTTCCCCAATGGTTCTTGATTGGTGCGAACAGTTCGCTCCTGTGATTTGTTCAACAGGCAATAATGACCCAATCCCTGATCCTCGAATGAAGGAGGTTCAAGTTCTTGAAATAGAGGGGTGGTTAATCGGAATGATTCATAGTTTAGAAGGGCAATTTCGGCCCATCCGGGACCTTCAAAAAATGTTTCCAAAGCCCGTACAGATCATGGTTTCTGGACACACTCACCAAGAACGTCTGGAGTACAGAGACGGGGTGCTGCTAATCAATTCCGGTAGTATCACATTCCCACAACATAAAGAATTGCGGTTGGGAACTGTGGGAACTCTCGAGATATATCCCGGTAAGGCAAAGGTAGAAATATTTCCCTTAGGTGAAACCCCTGGAAGTCCGAACCCTGGAAAGAAAATGTCAATGACAATAGAAGACGGCATTGTCACCTATAGCAAAGGTCCGGTGATGTTAGGTCAGCACAACCTATAAGATTAGACCACTTCACAATCTTCAGGAATAACGGTTCCTTCAGAATCAATGATAAAAAATTTAACTTTCGGGCGATCTTTCTCTTCCAGCGAAACCAACGCATATCCAAAATCAACCCAACCAGATTCGACCGCCATCCTGATATCAGTGTCCGATGGAAAAGCTGGGCTATGGGTATGCGAGTGATAAAAGAACAATAATTCAAGACCGTTATCGTCAGCATTCTTCATAACTTCTAGTTGTTCTTTCGGATCCATTACATATCTAAATGGGCTTGGAGTCGAGTTTTTAACCCGATATAAATGAGTTATATCTTCACCGGTCCCTGCCAATATCCCACAACATTCATCAGGATCATGTTTTTTTGCATGATTAATCATTTCTTCAATATGGTTTTGCCGTATCCGCTTCAAATTCCCTCCTATTTTTTTTTAAAGGATATTAACCTTTTAATAATCTGGAAAATTCCACCCGAACCACTTTCCTGTCTTTTTTCAACACATTTAACACATGTACAAGCTGGAGGGTGCTCATAATGCCAATTGGAGCGTCCCATAAATCTACTCTTCTTTTTGGTATTTTAATTTTCTGATTTGAATATTGTTCTAGGAGGACCGGCATGCTCAAAATTATTTTGTCTCCAAGCCTCATAGACTATTATGGAAACCGCGTTTGCAATATTCAGGCTCCTGTTTCCTGGTTTCATAGGGATCAACAGATGTCTTTCTTTTGGAATTGTATCCAAAACCGCAGGTGGTATTCCTGACGATTCTGGACCAAATATGTATGTGTCTTTATTTCCAAATTCGATTTCGCTGTAATATTTCCGGGAGCGAGATGATGTAGCGTAATAGATTCTATCAGGGTATATTTTTTTGTAATTTTCTAGATTTTCATGCTCCGTCACGACTGCTAAATCAGAATAATCCAAAGCTGCCCGCCGTAATTTGGCTTCTGTAAGTTCAAATCCCAAAGGATGGATCAAGTGTAATTCAGCGCCAACATTGGCACAAAGTCGGATTATGTTGCCGGTGTTATAAGGGATTTCGGGCCTGTATAAAACAATATGCACGGCGATACCAGCCTATTTTCATTTGCAATAATTACTAACATTTTAGTTCAGGATAAATAAACTAGACCATCTATGACAAGACCCGCCTAATTGTGGCACAATGGACTTGCGCGCAAATGATAAGGTTAATTTTGTGTTGCGAACGAATCTCAGGAGGAAAAAAATGGCGAATTACCTAGACGGTAAAGTTGCAATAGTCACAGGATCAGGTAGAGGAATAGGGGCAGGAGTAGCAAAACAATTGGCTTCGGAAGGAGCCAAAGTCATTGTAAATGATATCGGTGCTGCATTAGACGGAGAAGGCAGTTCAAATACCCCAGCAGAACAAGTCGTTGAAGAGATAAAAGCTGCAGGAGGAGAAGCCACACCAAACTACACCGATATATCGACGATGGAAGGTGGCGAGGCTATCGTTAAATCTGCTTTGGACAACTATGACAAATTAGACATCGTAGTAACGGTAGCTGGAATATTGAGAGACAGAATGATTTTCAATATGACAGAACAAGAATGGGATGATGTTATTCGGGTTCATTTAAAAGGCACTTTCACAGTTTGCAAATATGCTTCAATCTTGTATCGCCAGCAAAGAAGTGGCCGAATAATAACATTTGCATCAGAATCTGGTCTTATAGGAAATACAGGACAAGGTAACTATGCAGCTGCCAAATCCGGAATCGCAGGTTTCACCAAAGTAGCCGCAAAAGACCTAGGCCGATATGGAGTAACAGCAAATTCTATTTCTCCAAGAGCTAACACTAGAATGACTCAGTCTGTCCCCGATTCGGCTAGACAGTTAAGGGCTGATCGGCCCGATGATAGGGAAGCCACTCCACCAACAACTCAGATGGAAGCGGAGGATATCGCACCATTCGTAGCATATTTGGCCTCTGATCAGGCAGCTAGTATTAATGGTCAGACTTTCCTCGTATATGGAGGAGCAATCACTAAGCTTTCCCTACCACGACGAGTTCGCACCATTTTCAAACAAGGAAGGTGGAATGTAGAGGAACTTAGAGAACTAGCTCCACAGCATCTCACACAAGGCTTAGTCAACCCATCGCCACCACAAGCGCCCAAATAGTGTTAATGGTTTAGATAGGTTTTAAGAGTAAAAAAAGTCAGGAGTAAGAAAGATGGGAACCCTTCTTAAAGATAAAGTAGCAGTAGTCACTGGTTCAGGTCGCGGTATAGGGCGTGGTATAGCCTTATTACTCGCAGAAGAGGGCGCAAAGGTAGTTGTGAACGACCTTGGTGGTGCCGTAGATGGCAGCGGAGATTCTGTCGCCCCAGCTGACGAAGTTGTAAATGAAATTAAAGCAGCCGGAGGTGAAGCTGCAGCCAACTACGATTCTGTCTCCGAGATGGATGGTGGCGAAAATATTATCAAAGCCGCTCTAGACAACTTCGGCAAACTAGACATAGTTGTGGCCGTGGCTGGAATTCTTAGAGATCGAATGCTGTTCAACATGACAGAGGAAGAATGGGACGCAGTTATTGCGGTTCATCTTAAAGGGACCTTCACTGTAGCTAAAGCTGCTTCCATACTGTTCAGGCAACAGCGAAGTGGCAGAATAATTAATTTCTCTTCCACTTCAGGTTTGTACGGTAATTCAGGTCAAGCAAATTACGGAGCTGCAAAGGATGGAATAGCAGGATTTACCCGAGCTATCGCACGTGACCTAGGCAGGTATGGTGTTACGGTCAATGCCATATCCCCTGGAGCAAATTCTAGGATGACCCAAACAGTGCCTCAATCTGCCAAAGATATCAGAGCTTCAAGCGGGATTCAGGCGAGTGCTGCAGTGACTCCTCTGGAGTTAAACCGCGACCCTGAAGATATTGCTCCTATGGTAGCATGGCTGGCCTCAGATGAATCTAAGGATGTGAATGGTCACGTCTTCCATTGTCAGGGGGGACAAATCTCTTTAATGAGTAACCCGACTGAAGAACGAACCTTAAGAAAAAATGGTAGATGGACTGTCGAAGAAATAGATGCGATGTTCCCTGGAACACTAGGAATGGATATGGCTAACCCTGCTCCTCCGCAAGTGCCAAAGGAATAAACCTATAATAGGGATACCTACTTACAAATGGCCGTCATCCGACTAGCAGATCCCAAAAGGGAGGCTCGTCAGGTGGCGGCCATTTATTATCCATATGTAATAAATACTCCGATAACTTTTGAAACGAATCCTCCTGACGGAACTGAAATGTATGGACGAATGAAAAAGGTGTCCGAAACATACACTTGGCTCGTTTGTGAACATGAAAACGAAATAATGGGCTATTCCTATGGAAGTAAATTCCGAGACAGAAGTGCTTACGATTGGATAGTGGAAACAACAGTATATGTTAGAGAGGCAGCTCACGGTTTAGGAATAGGGAAAGCTCTCTATGCGTCATTATTGGAATGTCTGAAATTACAAGGCTTCACTTCGGCCTATGGTGTTATCGCCCTTCCAAACGATCCCAGTATTTCACTTCACGAACATTTTGGGTTTACCAAAGATTATTTGATGACTAACGCAGGATATAAAGACGGAGAATGGTACGACGTTGGGTTTTGGAGACTTAATCTTAATCACCCAACAGAGATCATGGAACCAATCAATTTAATTGATTCAGTGAGAAAAACGTCAACTTTTACAGAAATGGTTACTTATGGTGAACAATTCCTGAAACTCAGTTAGGTATTATTTTGGTGTCGAAATAATTTCAATACTCTCAATGACATCGCCTGGTAACTTGGTAGTTTCAGGATCTCGAGGAATGATGCTTCCCAAAACCTCCATGCCTTCTAGAAGTCTTCCAAACACCGAATGGCAAGAGCCATTGTTACAGTCCTTTATAGTCCCATCTGGATTCAATCCATCCAAAAATGGTGCCTCCCTATATGTGATGAAAAATTGACTTCCGCTGGTACCGTGACCATCCGGCCGAAGCCCCGAATTTGCCATCGAAACTACCCCAGCAGAGTTATGTCTCGCATCAGGGTGAAATTCATTATCTATGTGGTACCCAGGACCACCACGGCCTGTACCCGAAGGATCACCCCCTTGGGCCATAAAATCAGGGATTACTCTATGAAAGGTGACCCAGTCATAATAGCCCTGATTGGAAAGAAAAATAAAATTGTTGACAGTCACTGGGGCTTCATCTTGCAAAAGATCAATCTTTATTTCCCCTCCCCCATATATTTTAATGATGGCAGAATAATCTTGGTCCAAATCCAACATCATTTCAGGTGGTAAATCCCAAACCATCGGTTCAGGAGAAGCTGGTAAATCCGGTTTAGCTAACTCAACCAGTTTTCCAAAATCCCATGATGACATTTCAATATCAACCTTAATCGTTATCTCTTGTCCGTCAGGGCCTTTAACTCTAGGCCCCCCTATAACCAATCCATTAATTAATAATCTACCTATTTGCAAGCTATCAGGTTCAACCCACATATCCACTTGCAAAATACCTGTGGAGTCATCCAGTACCGGCAGTAACTCACCAAAAATCTTTGACTCAAGTTCACTGCTAATATGTTGGGAAGAGACACCACCAGAATTTTCAATACCAGTGAGTTCCCCTTGAACAAAATTGTTTTTTAGCAATTCAATTATCGATATGGGGGTTACAGGGGTTTGACCTTCTGGAAACTGGATCCAATATTTGGTATCAGGATATTTGGCAAAGGTATCCTGATCAAAGACGATCATTTCGATCGTTTTGATTTGATTATTATCTTCAAAAGAAGTGACTCCTTTGAAATTACGGGAATTTTGAACATCTCCCTCCATTAGCAATGGCATATCTTCCAAGTAATCGTCAAATGAAATAGCCATATTCATGTTCAAAATTGAATGGTGTGAGTACCCGTTGTTTAGCTCCTCTTTCAGACGGGAAATGATTTCAAGCACTGATTTTGAATCCGGCTCCCCGGAACTAATTTTATTATCTTGGGTTATGGATTTTTGAAGCACCTTTGTTTGAGGCACCTTTGTTGGTACAACCATTTGAGTAGTCATCGGTTGGATAGCTATCGGTGTGATAGGGGATAATTGGGTAATTGCAGGTTTGGCCGTAGATATCATCTCAACGATGGGGGTAGTCTCAATTTCTAATATTACAGACGAATCAATTTCTGAATCGGAACCACAAGCGAATAACAAGAAAGACAATAAACCTATCAAAAAAAACAATACTTTATTCATACACTTACTACTTATATTAATTTTTGCACATTCTTCCTACAGTATTTTACCCGTGATATAGAATGATTTGGGTGAAAAAATAGCGAATATCCAAGGAATAAAATATGCGCTCTGTAATTAAAAGCATAGTTGGCACCAGTGAGAAGGGATATAGTGGTGACGGAGGCCCTGCCAAAGAGGCCACAATGGATAATCCATTCCATGTAGACATTGATCCAACTGGAAAATATCTATATATCGCCGATTGTTTTAATTTCAGGGTGCGACGCCTAAATTTAGATTCTGGAATCATCGAAAATTTTGCTGGTACCGGTTCGCAGGGGCACACCGGTGATGGAGAAGATGCCAAACACGCCACAATAGATGAAATATATGCAATACAAGTAGACAAAACCGGAAACGTCTTCATATGCCAAAGATTCAACCCATCTATAAGAGTGATCGATAAGTCTACTAATGAAATAAGAACTATCGTCGGTACAGGTAAACCAGGTTCGGGAGAGGATGGTATTTCAGCAACCAAATCAGCAATGATAGAACCTAATGACTGTGCCATAGACAACGATGGCCACTTATTGATAGCCGATGTCCAGGATCAAAGAATACGGAAATTTGATACCAATACTGGGACCCTTTCCACCGTAGCTGGGACCAGAATGAAAGAACACACAGGGGATGGGGGCCCAGCAGTAAAAGCCGGCATATTTGGTGCCAGGGCAGTGTGCACTGACAAAATTGGCAATATATACATCTGTGAAAGAGAAGGAAATACAATCAGAAAAATAGACCCAGAAGGAATCATCAGCACTATCGCTGGAACGGGAGAAAAAGGCTACACAGGTGACGGCGAAGATGCAAAATATGCCTTGCTCAATGGCCCCAAAGCCATAAGGTGTGACAATGATGGAAATATATTGGTAGTGGACACAGAAAATCACGCTCTCCGAATTATTTATACAGAAAACAACATTATCGACACCATCGCTGGGGGAATCTTAGGGTCAGGGGGAGATGGTGGCTCTTCCAGCATGGCTGAACTCGCCCGACCTCATGGTGTAGTAATGGACCTCTCTGGAATAACTTACATAGCTGACAGCGAGAATCATCGTATAAGAGCAATTTACTCCCAATAGGAGAAAGATATGCCCGACTCTTTCTACGGAATGCCTTGAATGCTAGCGACCCCCTTCGATCAAAAAGAAGAGGCCGACTATGAATCAATACCTAATTTAGCGGCTGAGGCAATATCCTCTGGCTGCATTGGAGTCGTTGGTTTGGGAGTGATGGGTGAAACTGCCCGCCTATCCGATAAAGAGCGAATGAAAATCGCAGGAATAATAATAGATCCTGCTGACAATCTACCTATAACTTTGGGAACCTCAGCTAGTGGAACAAAAGCAATGATAGAAAGAAGTAAAGAGGCTGAACAAATGGGGGCCACGGCGGTTATGGTTTAACACCTTCTATGCCAAAGACCAACTTGGATGTCTTATTCGGATATTACTACCAACTAGCAGAACAAATACCTATCCCTATCGTAATGCAAGACTATCCGCAGACATCGGAAGTGGAAATGCCTGTCGATTTTGTAGTCAAGGTAGCGAACGGAATCCCGAATGTGAAATACCTTAAACTCGAAGACCCACCAACTCCAACGAAAATAAGTGCTATCCGTAATAAAATTCTAGACAGTTTAGGGATTTTTGGCGGGCCTGGCGGAGTATTTCTTCTAGATGAGCTATGACTGGGTTTGCGTACCCTAAAGTATTGGTACAAATTTGTAACCATCATAAACCTGGGGCTTCTGATCTTACCGAAAAGTTATTCTATGATCATCTTCCCCTTATCCAATTTGAGCAACAGTAAGGAATTGGTCTTGCCGTTCGAAAAGCAGGTATCCATCATCGGAGGTTAATAAATCATCCGATTGTTAGGCGCCCTGCGGGTCAACTTGCTGAAAATACTTTTAATGAACTCCTTCAAATAATTAACAGGGTCGGCCTAAAATAAATCTACTCTTCTGATTTTATTGGGTTTACGGTAACCCTATTCATCGGGACATCCCCCGTATTTCTAAACTGATGCTCAACATCCTCAGGTACATGAACACAATCCCCTTGTTTTATAGGATATTCCTCGCCACCAAAAAACAATACCCCAGACCCTTCAGTGATAAAAGCCTGATGTTCCCATGGATGGATATGAAAAGGTGAAGATTCTCCTGGTGCATGCTGAACATAGAGCATCACATAATTAGGAACTCCATCACTCTTACCTAAAATTGGGTTCGAATGATCTCTGTAATTTTTAATAACAGGTTTCATTTTTATTCCTTTATTATTTGGTTTTACCTTCTATAATAAATCCGTTTAAAGGCGTCTGCCTGTGGCATTCCTTTACCTTTACCTCTTTCTCCACGCCACTCCAACATCCTTTCCAATACCTCATCATATGATTTACCACCCATCTGAGACACGTGAGCCGTTAGGGCTTTTATCGAAGTTTCCATATGGTCACTTATATCAACCCAAAGGTCAGGTTCGGGATGTCCCATTATCCACGCTTCTGCGACTTTATGAGGTTCAAATCCTTCTTCAATCAATTCGGGGAAAGTCATATGATCTCTGGCAGCTGGAAATATAGCAGAAAGGGCGGCATCGCCCGCAGTCATGTGGTCTGGATGACCAGAGCCAAAACCACCATCTAATATTCTCATGGGGTATTGGCAGATGACTATATCAGGTTTTTGTCGGCGGATTTCTCTGGCTACGTCTTTCCTTAAATCTAGCGTAGGCTGTAAATAACTATCAGGATGCCCCAAAAAGGCGACATTCGATAAGCCTAAAATTTTTCCTGCATTACCTTGTTCTTCCCTTCTAATTTCAGATAATTGCCCTTCCGTTATGTCTGGATCACTGGTGCCTTTACTCCCGTCAGTACACAAAACATAGGCCATGTCCCAACCCTCAGCAACTAATCGAGCCACAGTGCCTGAACAACCATATTCCGCATCATCAGCATGAGCTACCACAACAAGCCCTCTTTTATATTCTTCAGGCCAATCTATTGAATGAGCCAATTTCATCTCCTTTCTCTCGGTGTAATTAGAAGTCCGCCGTTCAGTTTATCAGAGAGATTAGTCTATTTTTAAGATGGAATCGGTGGCAGTTTGAATCAAATCCATCAAAGGGGAGGGATAGACTCCCGCTAAAACCATAAAACCTAATAGTGCTATAAGAATCAATTTACTATTGAATGAAACATAGATTACCGAATCATTGGAATTTTTTTCAATATACAAATACCGGGCTACGGTAAGGTAATAGTATAGTGAGATTAGGCTCGCAACTATCGCCACCCCAACCATCAGCAAAAATCCCTGCAATGCTACGGCATTAAACAGATAAAATTTACTAGTGAAACCCGCAAACACAGGCATACCTGCTAAAGAAAACAAAGAACAAACCATCACCAAAGCCACTAAAGGTTGCTTTGCAGCAAGTCCTGAAAGACCTTGAATATCCTCTCTACCAGTACTGTTATAAACAATTATTAAGCAGAAAAAAATCGCGAAATTTGTCGCCCCATAGGCAACCATATGAAAAATCAATCCATTCGAAACTAAATGGGTAAGATCCTTACTTACAGTACCATCATCGCTGACCCCGACCAATGCAGCCAAACCCATAAGTAGATACCCGGCATGTCCGATGCTGGAATAAGCTAGTAGGCGTTTCATGTTTTTTTGAACGAGTGCTAATAAATTGCCGCCTATCATAGTAAGAACTGCCAAGATCATTAGGATAGGCTGCCAATCAGGAGCAAGAGGGAATATGCCGTTGGTGAAGAATCTAATAGCCAAAGCAACAATCGCCACTTTCGAACATACCGACAACCAAGCCGTTATTGGCATAGGCGCCCCTTCATAGGCATCAGGAGCCCACATGTGAAACGGTACAATAGCCAGTTTGAATGCTATTCCAGCCAGAATCAAAACGAACCCGATGAGCATTCCAATTGATATGTTTTCCATCGAGTTAAGTAAAACGGCAATTTCATTAAATCTAGTGGTTCCTATCAACCCGTATGTTTGGCTCAAGCCATATAGAATCAAAGCCGAGGAAAAAGCCCCTAAAAGGATAAATTTGACCCCTGCTTCATTTGAAGCAGGGTTATATCGGTCATATGCGACTAACACATATAGGCCGAAGCTTAAAATTTCTAGGCTGACATAGGCTGTTAGTAACTCACCGGATGAAGCCAACGATATTGATGCCAAAATAGTGAAAATCAAAATAGCGTAGTATTCACCGGGATTTGAAACATTAGAGTCCACATAATCTCGTGATATAAGTGTCACTACTATTCCTATAGCTAGAAAAAATATCCTGAAAAAACTCGCATACCCATCGATGATCAACAATCCTTGGTACAGGTCACCTTGCTGATTCATAAACAAGGCTATTCCAAGTATGAAAGCCATACCGAAGGCGGAGACCCAATTCAACAAATATTTCTTTTTCTCCGATAAGAAAAAATCTAACGTCAGAACAAGGAACGCAAGCCCAATTAAAAGAAACTCTGGATATATCAAGTGAAAGTTCATCCAGCCCCCACAATTTGAAGAAGAATCGGCTCAACACCACTTTCAATTATTTTCACAAATGGAAACGGCCAGAGACCTACTAACACAATAAAAATAACTAAGATGCTTGCCGCAAATTTCTCCCTTGGTGTCGAATCCAAATATTCCGGCAAAGTATCATCAGCTAAGCCAAAAAACACTTTGGAAAGCAACCTCAAAATATATACAGCTGTAATCGCAGCTCCAATAACTGCGAGGGATCCCAAAATGATGCCCCAAATCTCATAACTTTGAAATATACCAATAAATATTAATAGCTCTGCTGCAAATCCACTAAGGCCTGGTAGGCCAAGAGAAGTTAAACCCGCTAGAGTGAACAGGACGGCTATTATTCCCATCTTCTGTGCCAGTCCGCTAAGTACTAAAGAATCCCTGGTGTGTGTACGTTCGTAAATCATTCCTGCCACAGCAAAAAACAGAGCAGTCATAACCCCATGGGAAAACATTTGCAACACAGCTCCGTTCAATCCCACAAGGCTCAATGTTCCCAGTCCCATTAATACATAACCCATATGACTAACTGATGAATAGCCTATGACATATTTCAGGTCCGTCTGACCCATGGCCGAAAGAGCACCATAAATCACATTGACCGCCCCGAGTCCTATCAATAACGGCATCCAAACCTGAGCCCCTTCTGGCAAAAGGGTCATTCCAACTCGAATTATGCCAAAAGCACCCAATTTCATAAGGACACCGGCATGAACCATACTTACTGCAGTAGGCGCAGCCACATGGCCATCTGGTGACCATGTATGAAAGGGCCATAACCCAGCCAGTATTCCAAACCCAATCATAAGCATCAAGAAAAAAGCACTTTGGAATTCTGAGGAGAATTTGTCAGGAATTACTTTTTGGATTTCATCAATATGAAAGCTTCCTGTCCCAGACTGTACAAACATGGCGATTATGGCAATCCATATTAAGACACTCCCCGCAACAAGAACTAAGGTTAGTTTCATGGCGCTGTATTCTTTGGTCCTCTCAAAAGAAGAGAACTTACTGCTACTTCCCCATTTACCAATAAGCAGGTACATCGGTAGAACTGACAATTCATAAAAGAAAAAGAAAAAGAAAAGATCATAAGTAATGAATACGCCAAAAACCCCTGACAATAACAGAAAATATAAGATGAAAAAATCTTTATTATTTACATTGATATTCCACGAAACCACAGTACCGGTGAACATAACAATACCCGTTAAAAGCACCATCGTTGCGGCTATACCATCTATCCCAACCGACATAGATATGGCTCTTTGAGATTCCTCCCAGGGTCCTATTAAAGATAGCCACTCATATTCATAAATAAATTGCCTGCCACCTTCAGAATGATCGAATGATAAGAAGAAATAGAAAGATATAATCAAGACTAGAAAAGCAATAGTTGTAGAAATCCAACGGACAAGATTAGCTCTATGGCCTGGAATGAAAAATAAGATGAAACATCCTAAAATTGGTAAAGCAACTAACCCTGCGGGGTTGGAGAAACTGAGGAATTCCATTAATTACTGGCCAATATCCACATAACAGCCATGAAGAATATACCTATTCCCATAGCAGCGGCGTAATTGTACAACTTACCCGTCTGAATTAGCCTCACTTTAAAGGCAGAAAGCAATACGGATACTCCAATGCCATCAACTCCCGTGTCGTTAACAACAACTCGGTCGAATATGGAAATAAATCGGGCTGCTGACAACACTATTTTATCTATTATCCATTGATAAATTTCATCTATATAGAATTTAGATACGGTCAACTTATATAAATAGCCGAACCTTAAAGCTACCAGATGATGTGAAATTTTGTGATACCCATAACACATATAACCAATTACCAGGCCAGACAAAGCTATCAAAAGAGAAAGAGGAGTTATCCAAGGTGAAAGATGGAAATGATGCTTCGAATCGATGAAATTACCCAACCCTTCAAAATCTCCTAATGGTAATGGGAGAGCCAATACGCCCAAAACTGTTCCAAAAACAGCCAATATTACAAGTGGATAAGTCATTACCCGAGGAGATTCATGGGAGTTTTTCGCCCCTTCGCTTCGAGGTTCCCCTATAAAAATTACGCAAAATAAACGAATCATGTAAAGCGAACTGAGAAAAACGCCAGCGAGGGTAATAAAAAGAAATATGGGCCCAAGTCCCTCATGTATTGAAAGCAGCATTTCATCCTTACTAAAAAATCCACTCAGAGGGACAATTCCTGCAAGGGACAAACACCCAACGAGAAACGTGACTCCTGTGACAGACATATTTCGTCTCAACCCTCCCATCTTCCAACAATCAGTCTCACCGTTCATCCCGTGCATCACACTTCCTGCCCCCAAGAACAGAAGAGCTTTAGAAAAGCCATGCACTACTAAATGAAACATCGCAGCAGCCAGTCCTCCGGCACCTAAAGTTAAAACCATCAGCCCCAAGTGGCTTATCGTCGAGTATGCCAAAACTTTTTTTATGTCTGTCATTACCAAAGCGATTATTCCTGCGAACAAAAAAGTAAACAGCCCCACCGTAGCAACAAGGGTCAAAAACCCTGGAACTATCTCCAATAACGGCAGCATCCGAGCAATCAAATAGACCCCTGCAACCACCATAGTAGCCGCATGTATAAGGGCTGAGACAGGAGTTGGTCCTTCCATGGCATCAGGCAACCAAACATGAAAAGGAAATTGAGCCGATTTACCCATTGCACCTAGAAACAGCAGAAGGGAAGACCACATCAAGGTAGATTCTGGTATAGCCCCGTTTTGGGCTGCGTGAATTATGGACGGTATATGAAAAGTACCCGTAGCCTTAAATAACAATATAATGCCAATTAGAAGGCCAACATCTCCCAACCTCGTGGTTATAAAAGCCTTCTTTGCCGCTTCTGATGCAGCTTTCTTCTCAAACCAAAACCCTATAAGTAAATATGATCCCAGTCCCACCAACTCCCAGCAAAAATATAGGAAAAGTAAATTATCGGCTAGAACCAAGGCCAACATAGCGCCTGCAAACAAGGCATGGACGGCAAAATACCATGAAATTCTAGAATCACCTGACATATAACCCACCGAATATATCTGGACAAGCAAAGATATAAACGTCACCAACCCCAACATAAGTATTGAAATTTCATCGATAGCAAATCCCCAAGTAATAGACCAATTATCAATGACAATCCAATCGATGCTTACACTTGTAGGATTAAACCCTGTAGAGATGAAATCAACGAATATCAAACAGAAAAAAATAAACCCTAATAGCGCTGCTGCTATAGGCAAAAAGATCCCTTTGTAGGGAAGGTTTTTGCCAAACAAACTAGTTATGCAAAAAGCTATAACTGCTAACCCGGGTATTATCCATGCAAATTCAGCACTCAAGATCATAATTCAGATTCTAGCCCTTTAAGATATCCAATTCGTCAACATTAACGTTGTTTTTATTCCTATAGAGCCTCAAAATAATAGCCATAGCCAAAGCTAGTTCTGCCGCCGCTATGGTGATGATAAATATTACTAAGACTTGTCCTAAATTTCTGTGGGCTGATCCAAAACTTGAAAAGGCTGCATAGCCGATCAAATTAATGTTGACTGCATTCAGCATCAGCTCGATTGACATCAATATCAGAACTGCGCTTCTCCGAGCCAACACTCCATAAATACCTATGCAAAATAGAATCGCGGCTAATAACTGAAAATAAATTAATTCCATCACTTATCTTCCCCATTATCCCTACGAACTACCACTACTGCTCCTATAAGAGCAATTAGCAGTACTAAAGATGCAAGTTCAAACGGTATAGCCCAATCTGAAAACAAACTCAGACCTAATTCAGATATATTGGTACTTCCCATTGTGGTGGTTGCACTACCTTCGACCAAAATGGAAATTCCCAATAAGCCTAGCAGGAATATGGCCACTATCAGTGCTATCGGCCACTGTTTGTTTGCTGTCAAGAATTCAAAATCTTGAATTTTAGTTAGCATAAGTGAGAATAGAATCACGATTACAACAGCTCCTCCATATATCAGAAGCTGCACTAATGCCAAAAACTCGGCAAGCCCTATTAGAAATACGCCAGCAGTTCCTACCATCGCAACCAGTAAGGATAGGGCAGCATAAACAATGTTTCGTGCAGCCACGACTCCAATGCCACCCGAAATAACCAAAATGGCTGCTATCGCAAAAAACACTACTGACATTAAGAGGAATCCTCTGATTGCTTTGGAGGTAACGGTATTCCACTATTTTTTTGTGGTTGCTTTGGAGTCCATTGAAGTTTATTTTGATAAACAACACCCATGTCCAACAATTGATTCAAATTAACTCTATTCGCGTTTCTTTGATATTTGCTCAATTCATACTCGTGGGACATTTCAATCGCATCAAAGTTGCACACATCAACACAGATACCACACAAAATACACCGTCCTAGATTTATCTCGAAGCTCTCTATGATTTTACGACGCCTACTCAGGCCTTTTTCATGCTGAGGATTATCTTTCATTTGAGCCGACATACACTGAGTAGGGCATTCTCGAACGCATACCATACAACCGGTGCAGTATGGTTCCTCTACATCATAATCCCAAGTTAATGCCGGAAACCCCATGTATCTATTTGAAAGGGGTAGACGTTTTTCAATCGCCGGATATTCAGCAGTAACTGGACGCCTTAAAGTGGACCTTATAGTAACCATAAGGCCATTTATGAAACCAACGACGGGGCTCTGTATTTTCATCTATACCTCAGCTCTATTGGAAAGCTGAGCTCTTATATCACTACTATTAATAATCGTCACAGTATTTTGTTTATGTCCAGCTAAAGATCCTTTCTTTATGAAATAAAAAGTTACACCCAGGAAACCAAGAGATACCACCGTGATAACCCAGTGTGGCAAAGCATAGTAAAGTACCGATGCGGTAAGAAAAATGTTAATAAAGGATGCCGGAACCAGTATTTTCCATCCGAACGACATCAGTTGATCAATTCTCACTCTTGGATATGTACCACGAATCCAAAATATAACCCAGATCACAAGGGCAGTTTTTATTAAGAACCAGCTGAGTGAGGCCACAGTTTGAACAATCCCACTGAAAGGTAATACAGGGGATTGCCAGCCGCCGAGAAATAACAGTACCGTTAGAACGGCGATAGTAAACGTGTTCATATATTCGGCAAGATAAAAGACTGACCAATGGGCTCCGCTGTATTCCACAAATGGCCCCCCAACTACTTCAGATTCTGCATGATGAATATCAAAAGGGGTCCTTCCTAATTCCGCTAACCCTGCAGTAAGAAAAATAAATAACCCCAACGGTTGTTTAATGGCAAAGGGCCATCTGGCCTGATCATCAACTATTTCCTTCAGATTGAACGACTGGGCTAAAATTCCTATCGCCAAAATAGCCATTATGAATGGGATTTCATAGCTTATAAGCTGACCGGCTGCTCTCAAGCCCCCTATCATTGCCCACTTATTGGCCGACCCCCATCCAGCCATTAGCAATCCCATGACAGACAAAACCGAAATAGCAGTTATGTAAAAAAGCCCCATATCCAAGTTTGCGAGTACAACTTCCTTTGCCAAAGGAATTGTCACCCAAATCAAAAACCCTGGAAGAAACACAGCGAGGGGCGCGATCCAAAAAATTTGCTTATTAGCGGATGCAGGTAGGATATCTTCTTTAGTGAGCAATTTTAAAGCGTCAGCAAATGGTTGAAGGATTCCTTTAAATCCCACCCTGTTAGGACCTTTTCTTTGCTGAATCCGTGCTAATGCCTTTCGTTCAGCCAAAGTCAAAATAAGAACTACCATAAGAATAAAAAAAAGTAGCAGAGATGCTTTAAAAAACAAGCCAACGATTTCAGGCATATTCATCGATCGACCTCTCCCATTATAATGTCAATCGAACCCAGCACTAAAACAGCGTCGGCAATATAGGTATCCTTAAGCATATATTCAAGGGCTTGTAGATTTGCAAAAGATGGTGGCCTTACTTTAACTCTGTAGGGCTTATCTGAGCCGTCACTTACCAGGAAAACTCCTAGGTCACCTCTGGGAGATTCTGTACGAACGAATACCTCTCCAACTGGTGGTCTAATTATCCTTCTAACTTTGGCAGAAATATCGCCGTTGGGAATATCGGATATGGCCTGTTCTACTATCTTAATTGACTCTCTCATTTCTTCAACGCGGACATAATATCTATCCCAACAATCACCATTACTCCCCACTGGTATACCAAAATCAAACCGGCTATAAATCGAATATGGGTCTGTGACTCTTACATCTTCTATAACACCGGACGCTCTCAAAGCAGGCCCGGTCACACCATAATCCAAGGCATCCTCTCCAGTGATAATACCTACTCCTTTTGTTCGAGCAAGGAACATCTCATTTTGGGATAAAAGCCTGTCACATTCATCAATACCTCTTTTGAGATGATCAAGTAATACCAGCACATTTTCATCAAAATCATCAGGAACATCTTCCTTTACACCACCAATTCTGATGTAGTTATGCATCATCCTTGCTCCAGTCACGCTTTCAAAGAGTTCTTGTACCCTCTCACGTTCACGAAAACCATAAAGCATAGGAGTAGTGGCTCCGGCATCTAAGCCATAAACGCCGTAGAACAGCATGTGGCTAGCTATCCGGTTCAATTCACACAAAATTACCCGTATGTACTCAGCTCTCTCGGGAACAACAGTTTCGGTAAGTTTCTCTACGGCTAAGCAAAAAGCTAATTCGTTGTTTAAATTACCGACATAATCAAGGCGATCAAAAAGAGTCACAATCTGGCTATATTGTTCGCTTTCACATATCTTTTCTGACCCACGATGAAGGTAACCAATATGGGGTTCCACCTTCACTATACGTTCACCGTCAACCCATATAACTAGCCTGAAGACTCCATGGGTACTAGGGTGCTGAGGACCCATATTGACCATTAGGTCTATCGCATCAGAATATTCACTAACCTGTTGATGTACTTGCATAACTAAACTTACTGATTATTACCATTCACCATAATCATGAAATGGGTAACTTTTTCTCCCTGGATAACCCTCAAATCCCTCATATAATAACAATGGGGGTAAATTTTCACGACCTTCAAATTTAATACCAAATAAATCGTGGGCTTCTCTTTCAAACCAGTCGGCTGATTTCCAAACACCCAGTACCGAAGGCACTGTCGGATCATTTGACGGTAATGACACTTTAATGGCCATTTTATGGTGTAGCCTGATAGAGATAAGATGATAAATCATCTCAAATCTTTCTTGATCTTCTTCATAATCTACTACAGTGATACAGGACAAATAATCAAACCCAAATTTTTCAGTGTATTTGAGGAATTCACAAATTTTAACCAGCTGCACTGAATCAATTTTAACTGTGACCATATCTATAGAAACCGATATTTCTGCTCCTGGAAAATCAGAAATAGATTCTTTTAATATTTTGTGGAGATTCTCTCCCCTTTGATCGAGATATTCCCGCACTACTGGAGCTTTAATTTCACGCTTCGAAGATATATTACTGCTCTCCCTCATTGGCATTTAGTGACTCTTTTTCGAAGGATTGATTTGCATCATTTTTTATTTTTTCTTGTAATTGCATAACACCATAAATGAGTGCTTCAGGTCTAGGTGGACAACCTGGAACGTAAACGTCAACTGGTATTAAATGATCTACTCCCATCACCACTGAATATGATTTATAGTAGGGGCCTCCATTGGTTGCACAACTTCCCATAGCAATGACCCATTTCGGGTCGGGCATTTGTTCATATAAAAGTTTTATGGGATCTGCCATTTTCTTTACCACAGTGCCAGCAACTATCATGACATCCGCTTGACGGGGGGAAGGCCAGGTAACCACCCCAAATCTATCAAGATCATGATGTGATGCATGGGCACTTATCATTTCAATCGCACAGCATGCTAAACCAAAAGATAAAGTCCAAAGCGATGATTTTCTTGCCAATGCAAATAACTGGTCGGATTTTGCGGTCAATGCATTGGGCAGAACCCTATTGAAAACGCTATCCGCAGGGTTGTTTCCTTTACCTGCTTTGTAGCCATCCCCAAGTGGTTTTTCAGCGGGAAGAAACCCATCATATTTCGGAATATGAATGTTAGTGTTTTCGTCTATTTCCATTGTAAAACCCCCTTCCTCCAAACATAAGCTAAGCCAAACAGTAATATACCAATAAAAATAATCATTTCATAAAAAACCGCAGGGGGGGCGTCCAAGAATACTAGCGCCCAAGGAAATAGAAAAACAGCTTCAACATCGAATATCACGAACAATATCGCAAAAACATAGTAACGTATTTGGATTTGAGACCAATGATGTGGGGATGCGGGTATACCGCACTCGTATGGGCTATTTTTTATGTCAGAATGCCGTTTAGGGGCCAACACCCTAGATAATAAAAACATCAATAGCACAGCCAAAGTTCCAACTAAGGCGACTACCAATACTGCTGTCCAATTAGTTACATATGATTCAGTCACAAGACCACCCGAAAAATTTCTGTAATAATAAGGGCATAAAACGAACCAATTTTAGCATATTTATATATGTGCCCCTAGTAAATTTTATTCATTTGAGGTAAGAAAATATGTCGATTAAATTAGACTGGCTCGGATGTGCTACTTTTCGTTTACTTATAGATGATCTAACAATTTTCCTAGATACCTATATTGATAGAGTTTCGGCCGCTCCAAATGTCGGTATTTCAACAGCCGAAATAAATAAGGCAGACTTTATTTTCATAGGACATAGCCATTTCGATCATATCGGCGGGGCGGATGTAATTGCCAAAAATACAGGAGCAGAAATCATTGGTTCTAATGAAAGTGTCCGAATACTAATCGAGGCAGGAGTTCCTAGAGAACAACTTCGAAGAGCTCAGGGAGGTGAAAGATACCAGCTTAGCGATTCTGTTACCGTCAGAGTTTACCCAAGCTTGCATTCCTGTATATGGATTCCAAACACATTTGGGCCTAAAACCGATGAAAGCCAGACGGGACACCTGAATCTCACGGAAAATGAACGATGGGGACTCCGAAAACCAGATCTCTTGCCTAGGGGAACAGATCCAAATCTAATCAAAGAGATTGAAGAGCATAGGAAAGAGACTCTGGGCTCTAGCGACATAGGTGGGGCACTTTGTTTCTTATTCGAAACTCCGCAGGGATCTATTTTTTTCCAAGATACTTCTGGATGCTGGACAGGGGTGGTATCTGATCTAAGGGCAGATGCTGCTATCTTAGCAATGGCAGGCCGCCCCAATATTGACGGGGAGCCTATTCAAGGTTCTCTTACTGACTATATTGGCCTAATGGCAAGCATGTTAAAACCCAAAGAAATCATATTAGGCCACCATGATGACTGGATGCCACCTAGAACAAAGGATGATTCAAACCCAAGATCCCTCAAGCCTGTGATTGACAGAGTAAATCTTGTGCGACCTGGAACTGTATTCCATCACCCAAAATACCTAGGTGAAACAGAGCTTCTAAAATAAAGATATATCGTATTGGCTATAAAACAAAAATAGGTGTTCACTGAAATTGGTAGGCCAAGCATCCATCCTTTGATTCTACCCAGCGACTTTGATTCTAAAGGTGGGCCAGATTAATTTGACGAGGCCATACAAGGTCAAGGATACAAATTCTTTATAGTCCATAGGGGATTCTATCTCCTCGTTTAACTAAACCGACTCGTGGATCGAATAGTTGAGACGATGTTTATACAAGGTCAATTAGCTCGGCCTAGTTCAAAGAGGCTCAACCACAACTAAATTACCCCGAATTTAACTCTAAGGGTAAAACCATCTTCATACTAGAAAATAATTTAAGGGCTTGAAATTTAATATGAGCCTCTAAACTATGGGGCATTTAGGTTTCTGATGGTATTTTCAATATTTTATTAAGCGATCAAAAATACTTGTTTTTTATTTCATGAAATTTTAGACTTCTATAACATTGATTTTGATCTCCCAATTTGTATCAATTCCAATAGAGGCGAGGTGTAAGACAATACAATTGGATAAGACCGAGTCTGGACTAATACCTGGGCCCACCATAGGCGAGCGGGATGAAGTAATTTCATCAACCCATGTCGCTCCTAAATACGTAACTTCACCAAGTAATCTCGACCTTAACTCCGATTCTCATGCGGAAAAGCTTTAAAAAAAATGCCGAGCCCAAAGGGTATTCAGAGAAAATTACACACTTTTGATGCATTTCATTCACGTAATTACAGGTTTTTATGGCTTGCTACAGCTATCTTCAGCAGCGGGTTTTGGCTCCAACAAGTTGTAGTTGGATGGCTTGCATATGAAATAACCGGGTCCCCGTTACTGACAAGTATGGCCCTTGGGCTTGATGCACTGCCAATTTTAGTGGGAGCTCCGTTTGGGGGGTTAATAAGCGATAAATTCGATAAAAAAATACTCCTTTCCATTATTTATTCATACCAAGCAGTGTTGATGGTCGGCTACACAGTTGTTATTGCCATGGGATATGCCAACATTTGGAACTTATTCATTTTCGTATTTCTTGTGGGGATTTCATGGGTCATAAATGATCCAGCTAGAATGTCACTGCTTGCGGTGATTGTTCCCAAGAAAAGCCTAATAAATGCTTTTGCATTAAATTCTATGGCTTTCAGTGTGATGAGATTAATTATTCCCGCAGCAGGCGGATTTTCTCTTGCGATCTTCGGTCCAGCTCCATTATTTATTGTTGAAGGCATTCTCATGTTTTCAGCTGCTGCCACCATTATGATGATTCAACTCGATAAAGACTCTTCCTTTGATCATTCCGATAGATCTGCAGAGCAATTATTAGCAGATTTAAAGTCTGGAATAAATTACGTGATTAACCAGAAAACTATAATCGGCCTAACTTGCATGACGGTAATTATGGTCGCCATGGTGATGCCTTTTGTACACGGTTTAATGCCAGTCTATGCTGCTGAAGTTTTCGAAGTTGGGCCACAAGGATTGGGATTACTTCTGTCTGCTGCTGGACTTGGATCACTGATAGGATCGATAATGCTCGCCTCATTTACCAAAATTACTCGACCTGGAAAAATTCTTTTCGTATTGCTCGGATTTCTCGGTGCTTTAATGGCAACACTAGCGATAACTAATGTTTACTCAGTCGCTATGATACTTATAATGCTTTTGTCTGGTTCTATGATGTCTTATTTTTCTATTTCAGGAGCCACTGTTCAAGGGATTCTCCCGAATCAATACAGAGGTCGGGTAACCGGAATATATATGATGGCTTGGGGGTTAATCCCAGTCGGAAGTCTACTTGCTGGTTCAATAGCAAATGTGGTGGGGCCCCAATTATCAACCCTTATTGGATCAAGCCTGATTTTTGTTAGTTTGATTGCAGCGAGATATTGTTTCAAGGGTGTTTGGAAATACCGTTTGGAGGAAGACTCAGTAGGATAAATATTTCCGACCCGACCCTCGAAGTCAAATTCTGATGTATCATGACGCCTGCTACGGGAGATAATTATAAATCTATAGCAGGAGAGAATAGATGGTTACCGACTTAGCTTCTAACTCCACCTTCACTAAAAGTGAAGCGGTGTCCACTAACAGTATGGTGGCAACTAAAGACCAATTATCCACCCAAGCAGGGTTGGATATGCTGAAAATGGGAGGCAACGCTATCGATGCAGGTGTAGCTGCTTGTCTGGCTGTAGGTGTAGTAGAACCCGAATCAAGTGGTATCGGTGGCGGTGGCTATATGACATTTCAGGTTGGTGACGAAGGTGGTGTCATCGGGTTTCCTATGAAGGGACCATTATCCGGTAAACCTGATTTGTACGAGCTAACTGGTGAAGCATCCGTGGGAAGTTTTGGTTGGGCGGGCGTCAAAAATGACGAAAACATTCACGGGTACAAATCGATTGCAGTACCTGGGTGTGTTGCTGGTTTAGTCGAAGCTCATTCTCGGTTTGGAAAATTGCCTTTATCAGAAGTTGTGGCACCAGCCACCAAAATAGCCCGTGATGGATTTCATCCCGAATGGTTCACCTTATATAAATTTGGAAGTCTTTCAAGCATGCTTTTACGATATCCAGAATTAGGCAACACATTTATGCCATCTGGGTCGCTGCCCTATGGTGGAATCGACGGTCCACATGTCTTAAAACAGCCGAATTTAGCAAATGCCCTTGAGGCAATCGGTAGAGGAGGAGTTAATGCCTTTTATCGGGGGGAACTAACGGAAGTTCTGGTTGAAGATATACAAAAAAATGGTGGCTTCCTAACAATGGAAGATTTTGATCAGTACAAGCCATTCTATTGGGACAAAGGCTTAGAATTTAATTATCACGGCAAAACCGTGAGAGTCCCAAGATATGCTTCCGCCGGTATAACCAGCGCTATGACCTTAAAAATCCTAGACGGGTTTGATATTCCTAGTTTAGGCCATAACTCAGTCGACATGTTGCATCTGTACATCAGTGCCGCCAGAATGGCATACGCCGATAGGTTTGAATATGTGGCAGACCCCGAATACGCAGATGTCCCATGGAACGGTTTAGTTTCCGATAAATACACCCAAAAAAGACAGAAGGAAATAGGAAATCATGTTCCCGAATCTTTCCTTCCGGGAAATCCATGGATTGAAGAAGGTAGGGAACCAAAATTCGTCTTAGAGAGTAGCAGGCCACGCCCTGACAACGGAACAACTCACCTGGCGGTAATTGACGGTGACGGTAATGCTGTTTCTATTACCAACACGATAATGTCAGGGTTTGGGTCCGGAATAATTCCCAAAGGAACTGGAATTGTTATGAATAACGGGATGATGTGGTATGACCCTACACCAAACAGGGTTAACTCTATAGCCTCAGGAAAATACCCATTAAATAATATGACCCCGGCTTTGGTGTTAGGAAAAGATGGCGTGGAAATTGCTGTTGGAGCCTCCGGCGGGAGAAGAATAACCAATTGTGTCACATCGTTAATAGTAAAAATGGTTGATTTCAACATGAATCCCCAAACCGCAATTGATGCTCCCAGAGTGGATTGCAGCTCTCCAGCAACTGATGTGGGCCCAGAACTCGACCCAAATACTGTTGCCGGCTTAAAGGCTAAGGGTCACAGTATTAGGGTTCTCGGTGACGGATTCACTCAAACTGGGTTTGCAAAATTCGCGAGCCCTGTGGCTATTACCAAAAATGGGGGTGAATTTAGAGGAGGTGTCGACACCTTCCACGCAGCCCATGCTGAAGGGCTATAAGACAACCAAGAATTTAAAGGACTGACTTCAATCCTTCAACATCGATGTTGCTAGAGATGAGATTCTTAAACCTAGCTAATTTATCTTTGTGATCAAATTCCGAGTGTTCTTGAAGTGTCCCTATTTTATCCATTGTTTCAAGGGTGTCCGAGTTAACAATGATAATAGAAACCTCTTCCTCATTAGCTTCATATTTAACGTACTCGATCGGCTCAAGACCGCCAGTCATTATGAAACATTCCATGTCGGTGTCTAAAGCAGACATTTGGACATCGGGCCTATCTCCTCGAACCACCACAGCTTTCTTATCCTGCCGGCTGAATATGTATTGTCCTGGATCCATTCCAAAACCACCGACCATGAAACTTTCTACCAAATCTTCCCCGTATTCCTCGCCATCAACAAATGTGCCCTCCAGACTCTCACAAATCTGTTTTACAGTTAGGCTTAACAAAGTCCTATTCTCAGGTATCAACCCCAAAACGGGTATTCCAGATTTTTCCAACCTAGGTATTACTATTTCGTAGGCTTCAGTTGTTTTGTATCTAGTCAAAAAATTTAGCACCGTCCCAATTAGATCCTGACCAAAAGAGGTGCCGAATGGAATGGACCCAATCGCCTCGTCGTATTTAGTCACATGTATGACTTTTGCCCCAATGTTTTTAACAAGGTCAGTATGTTCATCTCTGGACAACGTATTTGATGCTTCCACCAAAAGAGTATCAACCTCCTTAGCCGCAGACTTAATCTCTGCACCAACAGCTGACACATCAAAAGATTGCCCAGATAATTTAATGAAATTTGAACCTAATACAGAACAGTAGCGATCTAGGTCTTCTTTATCTTGTTCTGAGAAAATGGCTTTGGAAACAGAAACCTTGTGGCCCATATCCATTAGGAGGCTAGCTAATGAGGCACAAAAAGAAGTTTTGCCTGCTCTGTCAGTATCTGAAACGACGTAGAGGATACCCATTTGACGCACCTACCATAGGTTAAAATCAATCAACCTGTTTAGCGATTGTTGAATGCGTAGCTGGAAATTATTACCGTCTAGTTCGACGCCTTCGAAGCCTGCGGATGCTTCGCTGTATGTCAAGCCGAGACTGTTCACCTTTAGAACGGAAAAATCTTCTGTTCCTCAACTCTCTTAGAATACCCGATCTTTGCATCTGGGTCTGGAATCTCTTGAGTAGTACTTCAGCCTCCTCGCCTTCGCGAAGGGTAACGTATGCCAAGCTTTTTCTCCTAGTCTCTAATTTTCAGCCAAATAAAAATGCGTGCCATTCGGCAACGCAGGTGCGAATTGTAACACACAGGACATTCTCGTTTAGTATAGAAGTCCAGTAACCAACAGTTTAATGTTGCTACAAACCTCACAAAAGACCTACCATTCCCGTTAGACTGTAATTTATATCTAATGTTCCAATTCGATGAGCTAAGGCACATTTTTCGGAGTACCCATGGTTGGACCTAGTAATGAGTTCACACAAGTAACAAAATTTTTACCTGAAACATTTGGTGAACCAGGCACGAGAACTTTTCGGATAAATGTGGACAGTTCAAGCAGTACAGCAACTATCTGGTTGGAAAAAGAACAGCTGGCGGAACTATCGATCACAATGCTCCAATTGTCAAAGGAAACCCTTAAAGCTAAAGAAGATGCCATAGACCCGCCGACGGAACTGGAAGCTGCAGGTTTAACAAATTTGGATTTCAAAGCAGGCCGATTGGCCCTTGGGCACAATCCCGAGACAAATATGTTCATAATTGATGCTCACGATCCAGAAGATGATTCTGAAGAACCTACAATAAGGATATGGTTAACTCGAGAAACAATTAAAAATTTTGCCAAGACCGGAATGGAAATAGTTGCTTCTGGAAGGGCACTATGTCCATTATGTGAAAACCCTATCAACCCTGATGGTCATTACTGTGTTCGAAGAAATGGCCATGCAAGAGTTTATCCAGGAGAGCTCTAATCTGGTTTTTCAAATTTAAAAACTATGCCAACTCAGTATCCAATTGATCCAAGAGAAAACTTTCCACTGCCTGAGGCGGAAATATTAAATTTGGAACCTACCGAAGCTTTAGCACCTTTGACAAAAGGGGAGGTCATCGGTGGTCACACTATGCCCTGGGGCTCCAATTATACTTTTCTCCTTTGGGTCAATGCTGGGGAAAATCAATGTGTGAGGGCTATTTATAAGCCTAGAGAGGGTGAAAAACCACTCCGGGATTTTCCCGCCGGCTCCTTGTACAAAAGAGAACAAGCCGCATATGAAGTTAGTAAACTATTAGGCTGGCCTAAGATCCCACTGACCATAATAAGAGATGGTCCGTATGGTGTGGGTTCCATGCAACTCTATCTGGATTGCGACCCACGTATCACATATTTCGATATGAGAGATGACTTCCCTGATAGCCTGTTCCCTTTGGCAGTATTCGACCTACTGGTTAATAATGCAGACAGGAAAGCTGGGCATTGTTTACTTGACGAGGTTAAAAATATATGGTCCATTGATCACGGTTTGACTTTTCACACCGCATTCAAGATGCGTACCGTGATGATGGAATATTGTGGTCAGGAAATACCTCCAAGCCTCATAGCCGATATGGAAAATTTAAGAACCTATTTAAATGAAGACTATAATTCCCTAGGATTGCTAATCAGCGTTGAAGAAATAAAGGCATTGGCCACAAGGCTGGATCGAATTATTGAAAATCCTATCATGCCCATTCTGGATCCTAATGTGAACATACCGTGGCCATTGGTGTAACAGAAATACCTTTATTTAAAAATTGCCTAGGTTGAATCTCACGGCCAAGTTGCTGATAATTTCCGCTAGGCACTAAAATACCTAAGTCATTTTTATAAATGGAGGGTTGGCAGAGTGGACGAATGCACCAGTCTTGAAAACTGGCATATCCTAACGGGTATCGTGGGTTCGAATCCCACACCCTCCGCCATTTTCGTTACTTTTAAATAGCGCATCTTATTAGGAAAAACAAAAATGAAACTCCATGAATATCAGGCAAAAGAGATCCTTGGAAAATACGGAGTGCCCACTCCAAAAAGTCGGCTTGCCAGAACAGGGAGCCAAGCTGCAACAGCAGCATTTGAGATGGGCGGTACCGTGGTAGTTAAAGCCCAGGTACACGCAGGAGGGAGAGGAAAAGGTGGTGGCGTTAAAATTGTGGAATCCCCTGGGGCAGCGGAACAGGCAGCTGAAAAAATGATCGGAACAAACCTTGTCACTTTTCAGACTGGGCCGGAAGGTGTACCCGTCAACAGTGTGCTTATAGAAGAGGGTCTTGAGATAGAAAACGAACTCTACTTGGGCATGGTAATAGATGGGGCTTCAAAAGGGGTAGTTGTCATTGCTAGCGAAGCTGGAGGCATGAACATAGAAGAGGTAGCAGAAACTTCCCCCGAAAAAATACTCCAAATTCCCATTGATCCAGTATTGGGTCTCCAGCCATTTCAAGGCAGGAAAATAGCTTATGGGTTAAACCTAGGACAAGAACATATTCGTCCGGTTACCAACTTAGTACAAAACCTTTACCGAGCATTTATTGAAACGGATGCCTCTTTGGTAGAAATAAACCCTCTCGTCATTACAAAAGATGGGAAGGTGCTGGCAGCAGATGCAAAATTGGACATCGATGATGATGCGATCTTTAGGCATAAAGATATAGAGGAAATGAGAGACATTTCTCAAGAGGATCCTCTAGAAGTAGAAGCGCGTTCTTCAGATATAAATTATGTTAAATTAGACGGAACCGTCGGCTGCATTGTCAATGGGGCCGGCCTTGCAATGGCTACAATGGATGTGACCAGTTCAGCTGGAGCTTCGCCTTCAAATTTTTTGGATATCGGCGGAGGTGCAGACGAGGAAAAAGTGGCCAAAGCCCTGAACCTAGTATTATCGGATCAAAGCGTTAAGGCTGTTCTCGTTAACCTCTTCGGTGGGATCTTGCGTTGTGACATAGCTGCGAAAGGATTTTTATTAGCAGCTGAACAACAACCCGATAAAGTGAGACCAATGGTAGTGAGAATGCTTGGAACCAATTCAGATGAAGGAAGGAGAATCCTTTCTAAATCCAGTCTAAATGTACTTCTGGTGGAGACCTTAGAAGAAGCCGCAGCTGAAATTAAAAAACTTGCATAAATCATGCGCTACTAACATACACATTTAAGCCAGTTTATAGGAGCAAATACATGAGTATTCTCGTAGGTAAATCAACCAGGTTACTAGTACAAGGGATTACCGGAAAAGAAGGTAGTTATCACGCGCAAAGATCAGCGGAGTATGGTGCAAATCTGGTGGCAGGGGTGACTCCTGGAAAAGGTGGGCAGAACTTTAATGGGACAGTTCCTGTCTATAACACAGTACAGCAGGCGGTAGGCGAAACTTCTGCCAATGCCTCCTTAATTTTTGTCCCGCCCGCGTTCGCGGCAGACGCGATTGTCGAATCCATAGATGCTGGCATAGAAGTAATCGCCTGTATAACTGAAGGTATCCCGGTCCAAGATACCATAAAGGTAGTCAGGTACCTTAAAGACAAGGAAGTCACCCTAATTGGACCCAATTGCCCTGGAATTATCTCTCCCGGAGAAAACTTCAAAATGGGAATCATGCCAGGCCACATCCACCTCCCCGGTCGGACTGGTGTTGTCTCGAGAAGTGGCACCTTAACATATGAAGCAGTCGGGCAGTTGACTCAACTAGGTATTGGCCAATCAACATGTGTGGGAATTGGAGGAGATCCCGTATCTGGAGTGACCTTCGTGGATATCTTAAAAAAATTTAAGGACGACCCTGATACAGATAACGTGGTTATGATAGGGGAGATTGGCGGCACAAAAGAACAAGAGGCTGCAGAATACATTAAAAGCGAATTCAATAAACCGATTGCCGCCTTAATAGTCGGACAAAGTGCTCCTCAAGGAAAACGAATGGGCCACGCCGGTGCTATCATCACCGGGTCAGCTGGAAAGGCCGAGGAAAAACTGAAGGCCCTCTCCGCTGCCGGAGTTTCCATAATCCCAGGCCCCGGTTCAATTGGAGACACTCTAAAAGAATTAATTTCCTGATATTTACTTCGTACCCATGTTCTAATTTATTTGTGTTGTTTAGAACATTTGTATTTACTTCGCAAGAGCCTTGTGCTAACCTTCTCCTAATTACCCATATGCATAGCTCATGCATGCAAACATTTCAGGAGATTCTTGATGGACCAAAACGAAAAAACAAAAGCATTGGAACTAGCCATCAGCCAAATAGATAAACATTTTGGAAAAGGCGCCGTAATGAAATTAGGTGATGCTCAAGATGTGACAATAGACTCTATTTCAACAGGTTCACCTTCTCTCGATGCTGGCCTCGGTATCGGCGGAATACCTAAAGGTCGAGTTACTGAAGTATACGGAGCTGAATCATCTGGAAAATCAACCCTCACATATCATGTTATGGCCTCTGCACAAAGAGATGGGGGCACAGCTGCCTACATAGACGCAGAGCATGCTTTAGACCCTAGTTACGCTGCTCGCTGTGGTATTGACACTGAGAATCTCTTAATTTCTCAACCCGACACCGCAGAACAAGCTTTGGAGATATGCGAATACCTTGTCCGCAGTAGTGCAGTAGATGTGGTGGTCATTGACAGCGTTGCTGCTATGGTGCCAAAGGCTGAATTAGAAGGAGATATGGGCGATTCCCACATAGGGTTGCAGGCACGATTAATGTCCCAAGGGCTTCGCAAATTAACTTCCTCCATAAGCAAATCAAACACTGCGGTTATCTTTATAAATCAAATTAGAGAAAAGGTTGGTGTTTTCTGGGGAAGTCCAGAAATAACACCTGGTGGACGAGCACTTAAGTTCTATAGTTCCGTCCGAATTGATCTTAGAAAAATAGAATCCTTAAAGCAGGGAACTGAAATAGTAGGAAACCGTGTTCGTGCTAGAGTTGTGAAAAATAAATTAGCTGCTCCATTTAAAACAGCTGAATTTGATATTATGTTCAACGAGGGCATAAGTAGGGAAGGCGACTTACTAGATTTGTCTGTTGATCACTCTATCGTGAAAAAGAGTGGGGCTTTCTATTCTTTTGGGGAAATCCAAATAGGCCGTGGAAGAGAAAGTGCTAAAACATTCCTTAAAGAAAATCCGGTTTTAACTGATGAAATTAATGAAATGGTCAAGGCAGCATTAAATCCAGAACCCATGGATGATGTAATCGTACCTTTGGATGATCTTGGAAGTGACAAAGAAGTAAACAAAGCTAAATAGGGGTTTGTTTTGAAAATTATCGAACTGCCTGAAAATTTAAACGATTCTAATCAAAATACTCCATCAGAGCAATCTATTTTTTTACAGAATGACAAAGACCTAGAAAATGCCAACAGTGTATCCAGACGATTCATATCATATCGGCCTAGAAGTGAGGGTGAACTACGAATACGATTACTGAAAATATTCTCCCACGAGGTAGTTTCGGAATCTGTTGCCCAAATGTATAGAGAAGGCTTACTTAATGATCAAAGGTTCGCTCAAATGTGGGTTGATAGCAGGCAGCAATCCCGGCCAAAAAGCAGAAAATCTATTAAGCAAGAATTGCTTTCAAAGGGAATTTCAGAACATCTTGCAGAAAAATCGGTTTCACTGTTAAGCGATATTGACAATGCTGTATTGTGCGCTAATAAGAAAGCTAGATCACTAAGTAGACTTGGAAAAGACGACTTTTATAAAAAATTGGAAGGATATTTACAGAGAAGAGGTTTTAGTTTTTCTATCTCACGTACGGTTATATCAGAAGCGTGGGACCTCAATCAATCTTCTTTTCAAAACACCGCCGACGCAATCAATCTATAATTACCTCCATAATCTGTCCAGTGTTACGTAGATATTAGAGGTAGTCTTTGCCGATCGACACAGTTGTGAGCATAGTACTGATGGGGGTATTTCTTCTTCTGTCTGCCTTCTTTTCAAGTTCAGAAGCTGCTTTTTTATCTCTTCAAAGAACACGTCTGAATTATTTAGTAACTAACAACGTGCCCGGTGCGAAACGTGTTTACGATATGGTGACTAACACAGAAAGATTACTTTCAACCATATTACTAGGCAATAACTTAGTGAATGTTGCCTTTACAGCAGTGGTCACGGCCCTAGCTTTCACTTGGTTAGATGGTCCCCTTGCTGTGGCTGCCGCTACAATAGTTGGTACAGGGTTACTGCTCATTTTTGGAGAAATAATCCCTAAAAGTCTCGCTATAAAAAAATCCGAGCGAGTGTCATTCCTATACGCGAGGCCTCTAAAGTTAATAGAACTCTCTCTCTATCCCATGATTCTATTCCTTCAATGGTTATCAAGAACCACCCAATCTATTTTTGGACAGGAACAAGAATCAGAAGAGGCGGTGACAGAAGGCGAGATTTTATCGATGATAGATCTTGGTGAGGCTGGAGGTACCGTAGAGCCAAATGAAGCGGAAATGCTAGAAAATGTTTTCCGATTTGGAGACACCCAGGTCAGGGAGATAATGACCCCACGAACCGAAATTATTGTTATGGAACGAGGAACCACCCTTAACAATTTCCTAAATATTTACTCTGAACACTCTCACACACGATTTCCGATTTATATGGACACAAACGAAAATATCGTTGGAATTATTTCTGCCAAAGACGTGTTAAGAATTTTATCGACCAAAGGAATAAATCAAAATGATTCCGTAACTGATGTTATTCGAGATGCCCATTTTGTTCCAGAAACAAAGTGGGCATCCGAGCTGTTTGAAGAGTTACGACACGCTGGTAACCAAGTGGCGATCTGTCTTGACGAATATGGTGGTCTTGCCGGCCTTGTAACCCTAAAAAGACTAACAGAACTCATAGTCGGCAAGGTTGGTGAAGAGGGTGAATCTCCAGAAACTGAATACGAAAACATCCGGCCCAACGTTTTCCAAATTGAAGGCGGAATGGATATAACGGAAGCCAACACCGAGATGGATTTAGAACTACCGGAAGGCGAATACGAGACAATAGCTGGTTTCGTACTTGATCAGATAGGTGAAATACCTGCGATACATGATGAGTTTGAATATGGAGATTTGACCTTTCGTATATTAGAAATGGATCGATTCCGAGTCGAATCTCTACTAATCACAAGAAATCCGAACCCTCCGAAAACACCAAAAGATTGTAAATCGGACAAGATGCACGATGAAGATAATACTAGTTAGGCACGGTGAAACAATAGCCAATAAAGCGCAACTAGTTCTCGGAACAAGTGACGTACCGTTAACGGAACTAGGAAGAAATCAAGCCAACACAGCCGCACAAAAAATATCTCTGATGCAGCCTTCTCCTACTACCTTATTTTCGAGTCCTTACCAAAGAACTAAGGAGACTGCTGGGTACATTTCTAATGTCACCGGCCTAAGTCCTATCTTTATTGATGGCTTGAAGGAGATGGATTCTGGTGAAATGGAGGGTATAAAAGCCTCAGAGATGAATGATAAATATCCAGATTATATGAAGAGCTGGAGACGTGACCACTCTACTGCTAGGCCCCCTGGTGGGGAAACTCTCGGAGAGGTGCATTTAAGAGCTTGGGAATCCATCTTAACTATTTTTGATGAATATAACGAATCCCTGGTCGTTGTGGTAGCCCATCTTTTCCCTATACAGGGCATACTTTGCAATGTGCTAGGAATTAAGTCCAACAACTTTGAAAAACTAGTGATTGATTTAGGTTCATTGTCATCTATTGAGATTCAAGATAACTCATACCGTCTAATTAGAATGAACGATACATCTCCCGTTAACAGGCTCTAAAAACCCCTTTCAAAGGCAGTTGGTATGAAACCGATATCACTTCGGGAAACCATCATAAATTCAGTACATAGCCACGGTCTTTCAGGCCGAGCCCTTTCTCTTGCGGTTTCTGGTGGGCCTGATTCTATGGCAATGGCTCACGTTTTGGTTACAAATAACCGCAAGGCGAATGCTGAGATTGAAATTCTTCATTTCAATCATCAAATTAGAGGCAAGGAAGCAAAATCAGACTCCGATTTCGTAAAAAACTTCTTTGAATCGTTAGATGTTCCGACTTTTGTATCTGAAGGAAATATCCTAGCACTCTCTAAGAAAAATAAGCTGTCATTAGAAACCGCCGCTCGTACTGCAAGATATGAATTCTTCGCAACCCACATCTGCGAAAATAAAAGAAACTCGGTACTCACTTTAGGACATAATTTTGATGACCAAGCGGAAACTATACTAATGCATACTATCAGGGGCTCTGGTATAAACGGGCTTCGCGGTATGGCAGAGTTTTCAACTCAAACGATTCAAGGATTGAATTTAAGCCTATTCCGGCCACTGCTTTCAGTTAACCGAGAGTCTGTACTCAAATATTGTGAGGATTACAATATTCCATGGAAAACAGACAGTACAAATTTTTCGACAGAATACACTCGGAATTCAATCCGATTAGAATTAATTCCATTTTTAAAAAAATATAACCCAGAAATATCTAAATCTCTTGTTAAATTAGGAAATTTAGCTGCGAGAGACCATGATTACATAGAATTAAAAATAGAAGAAATATGGCCTTCCATTGCCACGATATCAAACGGAGCCATTGTACTCAGCATAAGTCGACTTCAACAGTTAGATGCCTCTTTGGCATGGAGAATTCTTAAAAAAGCCGCCACAAACATAAAAGGCGATGACCACAACATGACCTATACCCACATCGAATTGATGATGGATATAACCAAGGGGAGTTCAGGACGCTCCGTTAATCTTCCGGGAAAGGTCATTGCAACTAAAAGTTATGACAATCTTTTAGTATTCAAATCCAACAGCGACTTCTTGCCTTCCTCCTTTTCGAATCACCCCACAGTAATAACGACTCCAGGAACTACTCAAACCGAGCGTTGGAAAATAGTGTCGTCTTTGAAATCCCGTAATTGTTCTTCCGAGAAAAACGACTCAAAAAAGGACATGTCAACGTTTCTAAATAAAGACTTAATGAAGGAATCATTATGGGTTCGTTCTCGAAATCCAGGAGATGCGTTTCAGCCATCCGGAATGAAAAACCCTAAGAAATTACAAGATTTCATGGTAGATTCAAAAATACCGCGAATATACAGAGATTCTGTTCCATTAATAGTTTCAAATAAGGGGATCGCGGCAGTAGTAGGTTGGAGGGTAGCCGAGTGGGCGGTTCCATCAAAAAGTGAGGATTGCCTTTATATCGAATTTGACTGTAACGGCTTTTGAAGTGGACCGGTTCATACCGTCCATTTCCAAATTATTTCTTCACAGAAACAAGGTCTATTAACTCAAACTCAAAGAATTCTATCCAGGCGGTTTCCGTCAAGTCGACCTGGAACACGGCCTCTTTTAGCAACAGGTTTATCTTCTATTTCAAGAATATCCGCCCGAAATTCCTTTGGGGCAGCAGAGGAAATGTAACTACCGACTAAATATCCATTAACCGGCGCGTTCGTATCTTGGAACTCCTGGATTTTTTCGGGAGTGAATCCACCACTTACGTATATTTCCACATGCTTGAAATTCATATGGTCAAGTCGATTTCGAATTTCCTTCACTAACATTGAAGTGACACCTCCCCTTTCGGCAGGTGTATCCAACCTTACTCCCCTGAGACGATCCCTGAGAGCTTCCGCAACATTTAAAGATTCTTCTGCTTCATCTTTAAAAGTATCAACTACCACTATCCGCTGAGTTTCCATGCCAATATGTTTGTCAAATGCCTGGGCCGCAGCAACTGTATCCCCAAACAATAAAGGTAAGCTGTGAGGCATGTTCCCAAGCGGATTTCTTCCTGCATGTTTGGACCCTAAAATAGTAGAAACAGATGAACAGCCACCTACAACTGAAGCGTAGTCAAGTATATGGGCCACGTTGGGATGTATATGCCGGGCTCCATAAGCTATTACGGTCGTCTCACCAGCCGCTGCAACACATTCATAGGAGGCAGTAGCCCATCCACTAGACGACGAAAGCATACCCAATATACTAGTTTCATAAAGGCCGAATGAAGCATATTTCGCTATGACTCGCAACACAGGTTCCCCTGCTTCAAATTTTTCACCTTCTTCCATCGCCCAAACTTGTACAATATCTCCACCATTACCTACCTGTCTATCCTGTTCAACCTTGGGTAGTACATTTAAAAGTAGGGCTTTGGCTTCTCCGACTCCACATAAAACTCCAGGGCTAGGGGTTGAAAAATCCATTAGCACCTTAGGATTTAGAGACTCCAAACGCATCACTTCTTTGGTCCAATGTAAATATGCGTCAGCAGGATCACCTTTGATTAGAGATGGTCTTATATCAAATTGAGGTGTTGTCATTCGGCAGGCCTACAGCACAGCAAAAAAGTCTTTTTTCTGTTCCTAATTGTATGATTTACCTGTTTTAACTAATGGTAGAATTTGTGGGTTTTCAATTGTACTCTCGCGGGTCTACCATAGCAATCTGCTCTCATAATTTATTGCATTTAAACGATTTTCGAGATTCAGATAAATCTCGAAATCTAAGTTTTAATAAGCCTTTTAAATCTTCAAACGCGGTCTTCAGTATATTCACTCTAGAATCTGGATCATCCACCCACTTCACGGGGATTTCTAAAACAGGATATCCGTTTTTTTCGGCTAATATCAAAAGTTCAGTATCAAAAAACCAACCGTTATTTTTTGTAAGCGGGACAACCTCTTGGGCCACTTTTCTAGATATAGCTTTAAATCCACATTGAGCGTCTTTAAACGAGACAAAAAACATCATTCTAAAAAGAACGCTATAACACCGTGAGATAAATTCTCTTTTAAAAGATCTTCCCACTACTTTAGAGCCCGGAATTAATCTAGAACCGATGACAATCTGAAATTTTGAACCGCTGAGTGATGCTAAAACCTGGGGTAAACAATTTAAATCTGTGGAAAGGTCCACATCCATGTAAGCCAATATCGCCGCTTCGCTCTGCGACCAAGCCATTTTTAGTGCCCTTCCCCTACCTCTCTCTTCCAACCGTATAAACCGAACTCTAGAATATTGTTCAGATAACATTTCAGCAATCTGCAAAGTCTGATCAGTGGATCCATTGTCAGCTACTGTAATAAACCAATCATACTGTTCTATATTGTGCTGGCAAAATGAAACAAGGGTATGAACGCTGTTCTCTAATGCCTTTTCCTCGTTGAGTACAGGTATAACAATATCTAAAGAATTTGAAAATCCGCTCAAAATATTCCCCTAAAGGGTCATTGCTCAGTGATTAAAATGCCTTATCCCCGTAAACATCATAGATATGGAATGATGGTTTGCTGTCTCTATTACTTCTTCATCTCTTATAGACCCACCGGGTTGAATGATAGCTGTAACTCCACCTTTGGCAGCCAAATCCACATTATCAGCGAATGGTATAAAGGCATCAGAAGCTAAAGATGAGCCAATGGACCTATCTCCGGAAATTCTCAATGCGAGATGCACACTTACAAGCCTATTCGGTTGGCCTGCTCCCATCCCCACTAAGGTATTATCTTTAGCTAAAACTATTGTATTGGATTTAATGTGCCTCAAACAGCTCCAGGCAAATTCAAGGTCTCTAAATTCAGTTTCAGTTGGGTGCCTATCAGTAACAACCTTCCATGCGGAAGGATCCTCCTGAATTAGATCAGCTGTTTGAATTAATACCCCCCCAGTAATCGTCAAAACTTCTAAGTTTGAAAACGGTCCAGAATGATAGTTGGCCTTGAGAACACGAGTTCTTTTCCTTTTCCTCAAAATATCCAAAGCATCCTTTTCATAGTCAGGAGCAACAATTATATCGAACAAAACTCCACGCATTACCTCAGCTGTCTTTTTTGTCACCACTGTATTAAATCCAACTATTCCTCCATAAGCAGAAATAGAATCGCCTTGAAAGGCGCCCTCATAGGCAGAGGATTGGTCATCGTCTACCGAAATGCCACACGGGTTCGTATGCTTTACAACGACGCAGGCTGTCTTATTAAAACTTGTTACCGTTGTCCATGCTGCATCTGCATCTAAATAATTCGTATACGACATCGGTAACCCATGGAGTTGTTCAGCCTGTACGATTCCCCCTTCACCTAATGTATTCCGATATAAAACGGCATCTTGGTGAGGATTCTCCCCATATCTAAGATCAGTTACCTTACTAAGCCCAATTGATAATTCGGTAGATTCCAAGGGAGCTTCGTTCAGCCAAGTTGATATTGCGGTATCGTACAGAGCCACATGTTGAAAAGCCTTTTGAGCTAATTTTTTTCTTTCATCCTTGGTGAACCCTTGTCCATAAGAGATCCTCTCAGCGACCCAACCATAATCAGATGGATCTACGATAACCAAGACATCGGGGAAATTTTTGGCAGCCGACCGAATCATTGTTGGCCCACCTATATCAATATTTTCCAATGCCTCAGACAATAAAACATCTTCTTTTTTCACTGTATCGATAAACGGATATAAATTGACTACCACCACGTCTATTTCAGATATCCCATGTGATTCTATTTCTTCTAAATGATCAGGAATATCACGCCTTGCCAAAATTCCACCATGAACTTTCGGGTGCAATGTCTTCACCCTTCCATTCAAAATCTCTGGTGACCCAGTAAGGTCTGATATTTGCTGCACTGGAACACCAGCTTTCCTGAGAGAGTTGTAAGTGCCCCCTGTACTTACGATTTCATACCCAGCTTCACTAAGGGAAATTCCCATAAGTTCTATCTCTTTTTTGTTGTAGACACTTAATAAAGCTTTCATAAACCCCTTCTGGCTTGGCTAATCATCTTTTGTTTTCTATTTTGACCTTATTATCAGAACTCTTCTGCCTTAATTTCCCTACTAATATTGCATTAGGAACATTTTTTAAAATTCTAGAAGCATTTTCGGGAGCACAAACAATAACCATTCCTAAACCCATATTGAAAACTCTATACATCTCATTAGAATCAATCGATCCATTTTTTTTGATAAATTCAAATACAGGTGGAACATCCCACATAGAAGCATCAAATTGAGCTTCTATGTTTGCTGGCAAAATTCTTGGCATATTCTCATACAATCCACCGCCCGTGATATGTGCTATCCCTTTTGAATCAGGAAAAACTGGTTTTAAATCATGATAGTAGGAAGGGTGTGGCTTCAAAAGTGCCTCTCCTAAGGTTTCTCCGGATTTATTCAATCGCTGCTTGAGAATACCCAAATCATTTTCCAAGTTAAAAACGTGCCGCACTAAAGAGTATCCATTGGTATGCAAACCATTTGATGGAAGGCCTATGAGTAAATCATCTTCGCTAATGGTTTCCAATGGATTTAGCATTTGATCTGCCTCTACGGCACCAACAACGAAACCAGAAATATCAAATTTACCATCTTTAAAAACCCCTGGCATTTCAGAAGTTTCCCCCCCAATAAGAGCGCAACCCACATTTTTACACGCTTCAGATATACCAGTAACAATACTTTCTACTACCTCTGGAACCAGCTTGGACGTAGCAATATAGTCGAGGAAAAACAGTGGCTCTGCGCCAACTACAATGAGATCATTCACACAAGCATTAACAAGGTCTTCCCCTATATAGCTATAATCACCGACCATCCCTGCCACCAGCAATTTCGTACCCACAGGATCAGTACTACTGACCAAAACAGGGTCACGATAACCGGAAATTTTATACATCGCTCCAAAGCCACCGACTCCACCCAATACATTAGGAGTATATGTTTTATCAGCTAAATCTTTTATCTTTTTCTTGATTTTTTCTGATGCCAGTAGATCAACCCCGGCTGCTTCGTAAGTAATTTTATTGTCTTTCATGATCTTGTGGTGGTGAACACTGATTTAATGGCCGGCATTGTCCAAATCAATTTCTCCCTTCTGAATTTTATTAAGTGTGGTTACCCAAAACCCATGCTCATATTTTTGAACCTTCTTTTTCACATACTCGACACCTTCAGCAGGATCAACGGATATTATTTTTTGACTAATGATCGGACCGTGATCATAATCCTCATCTACTAGGTGTATCGAGATCCCGGTTTCCATTGATTTAGCTTTAACTACAGCTTTATGCACACGATCACCATACATCCCCTTTCCGCCGTATTTAGGCAATAAAGCTGGATGGCTATTGATAACTCTATTGCGGAAGGTTTTCAAGACAGACGGTCCGATTTTTTTCATGTACCCAGCCAAAATTATTAAATCCACATTATATTTTTTCAGAGTATTTTTAATGGCAATATCTAGGTCTCCATCATCAGAGTGAGTGTTGGAACTCAAATGGTATGCAGGTATGCCTGATTTTCTAGCTCTTCGTAGAGCCAATGAGTCCGAATTATTACTTACCACCACTGCCACGTTTGCCTTTAATAATCCGTTGTCGCAAGCATCCATTATGGCTTGGAGGTTTGATCCTCCATGGGAGGCCAAAATTCCCAGAGAAATACTGTCGGAATCCAAATCATTCAATAGTTAATACCTATTTTTACGTTTCTAAAACTAGTTTATCCATTTCGAGTTGAACTGGAATCGGGTATGTACCAGTAAAACAACCCATGCAGTATTCACTTCTTTCCCCAGACACGGCCCTCAATAAACCCTCTTCGCTTAAAAAGCCTAATGAATCAGCACCAATTATTTCCCTTATTTCATCGACTGATTTACCACTAGCTAACAGCTCTGTTTTGGTAGCCATATCCACACCAAAATGGCAGGGTGAAACTATTGGTGGAGCACAGATGCGTAAATGAATCTCTTTAGCACCTCCTTTCCGAAGAAGATTAACTACATGTGGGGTGGTAGTTCCCCTAACTATGCTGTCATCCACCACAATCACTCTTTTCCCTTTCAGTATCTGTGGAAGTACATTTAGTTTTCTTCTAACTCCCAGTTCTCTGAGTCTCTGGTCAGGCAAAATAAAGGTTCTTCCTACATATCGATTTTTCACCAGACCTTCTGTAAAAGGAATACCTGATTCCTGTGAATATCCAACAGCGGAAGCCGTGGCAGAATCAGGGACCCCTATTACTAAATCCGCTTCAACCGGGTGCTCTTTCGCAAGTTGTGCGCCCATGGCTAATCTCGTACTGTAAACCAATTGTCCATCCAATAGAGAATCTGGTCTGGAAAAATAAATGTGTTCGAAGACACATTTTCCCAAAACCCCATCCCTAGGTTTTTTATAAATAGATGTTATGCCATTATCATCTATCAAAACTGCCTCTCCAGGTTCCACCTCCCTAACGAATTCAGCGCCAATATGATCCAGGGCACATGACTCAGACGCCAGAACCCACCCAGAATTTAATTTACCTATACAAAGGGGCCTAACACCTAGAGGGTCCCTAACACCTAACACTTCTTGATTGGTCATAATAACAAGGGAATAAGCGCCTTGTAATCTGCGCATAATATATGCAATCCTGTCAGACCATTTTTCGGCAGGCGCATTTGCAATTAAATGAGCAATAATTTCAGAATCACCAGAAGATTGGAATTGAATACCCCAACCTAATAACTCTTCCCGAAGATCCACGGCGTTGATCACATTCCCATTATGCGCGAGAGAAATTTCAGTGCTAGTTCCCTTGCATAGAATCGGTTGGGCGTTATTAATGTTGCTTGAGCCAGTGGTTGAATATCGAGTGTGCCCTATTCCTATATGACCGGATAAATGGGATAAGTCATTTTCTTGAAAGGCTTGGGACACAAGTCCCATTTCTGTATGCACCCTAATTCTATGGCCGTCGCTCGCTGATATTCCTGCACTCTCTTGGCCCCTATGCTGTAAGGCATATAATCCAAAAAATACTGAGCGCGCAACATCTTCATCTCTAGCATATACCCCAACTATCCCACACGCTTCTTTCATGGTATCGCCACCCGCCGAAGGAATTTCCTTCGAAATTAAGAGGTTACCCTCGGTATGGAAGCGGGACCGGCTGCCCTGTTCGATTACCTTTACTCCCTAAAAGTGACGGTAGTAAACACCAAGACTCATCTAATCCAAACCACGACTACGACTATGACCACGACCAAATTATACTGCTCAGTCTAATTCACGGTCAAACCATTTATTCGATGGGATTAATTGTTCTATTCACAAATAAAAATCTACTGACAAATAAAATTTGTCAATGCTAAAGATACTTCTGTAATTCTGAAATTGATGGATTTTCTATTTCACAATCGGTTGGGCTACTATCCAAAGACTCACTGCTGTATAGAACACCATAAGAAATAGCATAGGATACTGACTTCTAACTGCTATAGAGTGAGAGGTTGTCCTCCTTAAAGCTATAGTATGAGCCGTGAAAACAGAAATGATGTGACCGGTCACAAGAGCAATCACAGAAAATACCCATGCGAATCGAGCATCTATTATAGCTATATTAGTCTTAAAATCTGAGGTTCCGAACAAATTCCAGCCAACCCCATAAGGATCAGATAAGAGTGGAATTATTTCCTGTCCCGTGATCAACAGAAAAGACAAGTAGTGCGACAAATTATATGCCAAAGCTATTGGGACCAATGAAAATACAAACCTCATCCTTATATCAGCAGAGACCATTTGTCCGTGTGACATTTGGGCTATAAGGCCACATACATACAAATAGACCGTAGCAAAAATTAAGGGGACAAAAATTATCCCTATTGTTTCTATGGTAGGAGCTGCAGAACCAGGTAACGGGTCTATTACAGGCCATAAAATTGTCTGAATCTCAATCCACGCGGGGGTTTCGGCAAAACCATCAAAAGAAACGGTGGCTAGAGCAGTAACATGAAAAAGCATAATAGCCGGCGAAACTCGCTCTCCACGAGACAATCCGACGGACCATGGTCGCAAACAAAATTCTTTGTTTTTCGAATCAGTATTTGACCAACATTCATAGCAGTCAACACAATCGGGCAAATTTAGGTTTTCTTTGCACCCGGAGGAACACTGCATACACCAGCCTTTGGTTCCATTTATCCTTAATTCGGTAGCAGAAAAACGAGCGAATAAATTAAAAAGAACGTAGAAAGGATCCCCGTGTGTCAACCAAACATGTTTACCGAACAAAATCATTCCTCCCCACGTTAAAAGGGAGTAAATCAGTATTAGAATCCCTAAACTGTACGGCTGAGAACTCGCTGGATGCACATTCTCAATCCAGGCAAACAAAAGAAAGAAAAATAATGCAGGCCATGCATCAAGTTTTTTTGGCCAATCTACGAGGCCTATATGCTTACCGAAAATTTGCTCCCAATAGTTGAAAATCACCATCCATGGGTTCATTAATAGCCATATATTGCCGACAATACAAACAACATACCCGGCCCCAACCCACCATATTATCCAAACAAAAATAGGAGCAAAATTCTCAACCGCGTTAGATGTACCCGTAAGGCCGGAATGTATAGAAATGAAAAGAATAAATACCGAAATCAGCCCAAGAAACCTCGCACTGGCTTTACAAAAAAAGGTCAGTGCAGAATATCGATACACATTAATACGTGGATATTTTGGGTTTGAATCGCTCGACCTTACAAACCATCCAATAGCCGCAAATGAAAATGCAACCGCAAGAGCCGCACCAATCAAAAAATAGCTCAATGGAATAGGCAAATCATATCTTTCGCCAAACCCATGAGCATTAGCAGTGGATCCGAATAAAAAAACGCAGCTAACCAGTAAGGTTACTGTTATAAAAAAATTTGTTTTAGTGTTCAATTTCTTCCTCTCCGATGAATCTTCAACGATGAGTTCTTTAACAAGAAATGACACCTTTCTAAGTTAGTGTCATTTCTCATGAAAGCTATGGATATACCTCTAATATAATTAGGGTTTTCTCTTCAGATTCATTATTAGCATGGTCTGGTGGAAGTAAGCCACTTGTTAAACGAACTTTTTCGTTTGAATCGATTTTCCACTCTATCAATGCACCGGGTTTCACTATGACCTTATCGGGGTGAAACTGATGCTCTCCACTTACTACAGTCACCAAAACATTATCGCTTTCGCCATGATGAGAGGACACTTCGATGCTTCCTACGCCCCCGTGGCTCATATGGTCATGATAAGGAATGCTAATATTTTCAATATTCATAGGCAATTGATATGAAAACATATCTCCTGAGGTCAGGGTTTCAGACTCAAATAAGCCTGCATGGACATCGGGATCAGTTTTAGTTCCCGAATGTGCAGGCTGTGACCCATGGTCCTGATGTTCTGCTTCGGTTCCGTGTGAAGTGATGCCAAATCTACCGGTTGCATTTGCCTTGAACTCCATCGCTTGATCATTACCGGGGGAAACAGTTTTTTCTATATCATATCCATGTAAATGTACTGTAATATCAGTGTCTGAAGAAAAATTTAGGCTGACATTTTCATTTTTCTTAATTCTAAATATATCTTCATCTCCGGTTAATTCTCCAGAATTGATTTTGATGTCAAACCTTGCTGTATTGTCGCCTACATTTGAGGATGAATTTTCCAGAGATTCTTCATCAGAGGAGCCACAACCTATCACCATGGCAAAGAACATAGCTATGCCGAAGATTGGCATCGTTAATTTTTTATGATTCACGAGACATGTTTCCTTTTATATTCTTTTATCCAAGACCTCAACGATAAACTCAGGATAACTAAGAAAAAAAGTAATGCCCCCACTGTCAAAATTGGCACAATAGGGTTTGGTTCTTGAACATCAACCTCATATACCACCGAAACCTCATCAGCCTCCCTTCTTACCGTCAACATTACGAACCACACTCCCTCTTTATTAAAAGATGTATCAATCTCGTAATACATGGGATCCATAATGCTATTTTTCATCAATACAGGGTCTGCTTCTGGCAGGTCAATAGCTGAGAAAGAAGATACGAACTCTATTTCAGCATCCACATATTTGGTTCCTGTTTGTTCATTTTCCACAAAAGCAGCTAAATGAGTAACACCCATTGATGGTGAAGCCGGTGTAGTTCCTAGTCCAATTACATATTCGCCAATTATTTTCTTTTCATATGAACGGATAGAGCCGTTCGCTTCAATCAAGATACCTGGCTGAATATACAAACCTAAAAACAAAAGAGACATGAATGTAGCAGTGCGGAACCAGAGCATTTTTATCTCCACCTTCGAAACGGTAAATACGCTGAATTTCTATAACAACGCTACAGAATTGGTGGAGGAGTCTCTACAGCGGTGTTTCTTTCATTGTGAATATCCATGGTCGAAACCGGTGATTTAACCAACGCCACTAGGGGTGATGGTATATGGATCTCGGAACAAATGAGGTCGATATGAGCGCCAACGGTACTCATGCCAACATTTTTGACCAAAAGGGCCACATTGCTAGAAGTCGCGTCATTTGCCCTCCCATGTGTATGTTCACCCGAAACAACATGAACATGCTTTAAGCCATTGGCAAAATGTGAATGATAAGGATTTTGATCAGGAAAATGATGGTTAAATATCACACCCATAGAAGGAACCAAAAAGGAAATAAGTAAAAGGATAGGCGGAATTCTCCATAAAATGGCATGGGGCAATCTAGCTGCAAAATATTTCATGGTGCTCTTACACCTGAACATTCATTTCTGAAGCCACAGTTTCCATATCTTTGTCTCCACGACCCGACAGTCCCATCACAATAATCTGATCTTTCTTCAAGGTAGGTGCCAACTGGGAAACATAATATATGGCATGAGCCGGTTCCAAGGCCGGAATTATTCCTTCTAATTCACACATCAGTTTAAATCCTTCCAAAGCTTGCGAATCATCCACACTGACGTAAGATGCCCTTTGGCTATCATTAAGCCAGCTATGTTCAGGGCCTACTCCTGGGTAATCTAACCCCGCAGATATACTGTGGGTTTCTATAATCTGTCCATCGTCATTTTGTATGAGATAGGACATGCTTCCATGTAACACCCCTACAGATCCAGCTGAAATTGTAGACGCGTGTCTACCAGATTCAATACCTTCTCCTCCTGCTTCCACCCCCACTAAATTCACTTCCTCATCACCAATGAAATCATAAAATAATCCCATAGCGTTACTCCCACCACCAACACAGGCTATTACATAATTGGGCAGTTTCCCCGTTTGCTCTAAAATTTGCTTCCGAGCTTCTAACCCTATAATTCTTTGGAAGTCACGCACTATCATAGGATAAGGATGGGGACCAACAACACTTCCTATTAGGTAATAGGAATCATTTACATTTGTTACCCAATCTCGCATCGCTTCGTTAATCGCATCCTTAAGAGTTTTGCTACCGGAATCCACAGAAATAACTTCGGCCCCTAACAACTTCATTCGGAAAACGTTTAATGCCTGCCTTCTTATATCCTCCTCGCCCATATAAACAACGCAATCTAATCCCAATTTTGCGCACACTGTTGCCGTTGCCACCCCGTGCTGTCCTGCTCCTGTTTCAGCTATTATCCTGGTTTTCCCCATTTTCTTAGCTAAAAGACCTTGACCCAATGCATTATTAATTTTATGTGCACCCGTGTGGGCTAGATCTTCCCTTTTAAGAAAAATTTTCGCACCTCCAAATCTTTCAGTAAGGTTTGAAGCAAAATAGAGCTCAGTAGGCCTACCAACAAAACTGATCAATAATTCGGATAGTTCTGTCTGGAATTTATCGTCGATTTGAACTTGACGGTACGATTCTTCCAATTCACTTATCGCTGGCATTAAAGTTTCAGGGACGTATTTACCACCAAACTGGCCATATCGGCCTGACTGGTCGGGAAGATCATTTGTTGACGTCATAAATACTCTCAATATATTGAGTGAACCAAAAATGTAACAAAGGCTAATTATAGATTAAGTTATTTGATAAGTAAGCACCCAAGCTAACTCAATTAGGCTGTCTAAAAGCTAAGCTTGATTGATGGGAAAGGACATGTATGAATATTGGATCTCAGCGTTTAACAGCAATGATGTCAAGCCAATTTCTGGGAACATGGGTAACATTAAGCTCGGAGTAGGTCTGTCTTATTCCTTCCTGCAATGCCGCACTAGCTTCATTCATCGGAACACCTGGCATTGTGCCTTCAATGAAATCTGAAAAGGTACTTATATCCAACCAACCTTCTATCGGAACCTGTACTGTATCAACTTTTTGCTTGAGGATGGTGAGTCCGTTTCTCTCCAGGAGGTCACTGTACTCCTGAGGAGTTAGTTGCCGCCTTGATTCCACTTTTGCCGCCCTGTTAGGTTTCAACCCATACTCCTTCCTAAGGATCCGAAAAGCCTTGAACATCCATTTACTATAAAAAGCTGAGGACTCTTCATGCTGCCCACCCTCATAAAAAGAAGTATTGAATGCGAATTTCCCTCCCGTACGTAGGGCTGCGCCAATATCATGAACTACTGCATCTTTATCAGGAAGATAATGAATAGCGTTACAAAAAACAATGGTATCTACCGAATCTTTTACCGCTTCAGACACATTTTCAACACCACTCTGGACGTATCTGACCGCATTATCAGAAATATCCTTAAGATCTTCCATTGCCGCTTTTAATGCCGTTTGAGAATGATCCAATGCTATAATTACTGTATCCCGCGTGCGGTTTATTCTTTCCAAAATAAGGCGGGTTACGCCACCGGTTCCACAAGCTAGATCTACAACTCTCAGATCAGACCCAACTTCCGCCATATCCACTAGTCTTGCGTTTAACTGGGAGTAGAATTCGTTTTTTGAAAATGTCGAAAAAGAATAATTAGATCCATTCATATATCAACCCCATTTCCAGTCTTATCACTTAACATCGATACCATATGTTGACTATTGGAAACAAAGTATAACAGCGACTTAACGAGTACTGGTAATTTTCTTTTGCCTAATTGGTTTTTCGGGTCTAAACGCTGTGAAAAGTGCTGCAAATCCGACGATTCCTGTACCAATCCAAAAAGCCCTAGTTATGCCTTTGGTGAATGCGGTTTTCAGGCCCTCACCGTCGGCTGTGGCTCCAACCAATTCAATGGCCGACAAATCTGGCGGGTAATTCATTGAGGCCATAGTGAAAACCACTAAAGTAGTACCCATAGCTATTCCGGTCAAGTTACCGGATGTCCGAACCATGTTCAACAGAGCAGAGACAACACCATATCTATTCGATTCCACCACGTTCATTACTGCGGTTGTGTTCGGAGAACTAAATATCCCATTTCCGGAGCCTTGTAAAAACATCCCTGTAGCCACAATCCAAGGCGAGGAATCCACCGTTACTGTGGTATAAACAGCTACCGCAGCCGCCCAACAAGTCAAACCTACGACAGCCGGCCATTTAGTACCTATTTTGTCAGATAATCTTCCACTGAGCGGACTCGTTATAGCCATCATGATCGAGCTAGGAGCCAACACTAAAGCAGCCTCTGACTCCTTGAGTCCAATTACTCGTATTAAATAAAAAGGCATAAGAAAAAAGGCCGATGATCCCGACATAAAAGCCAAATACCTTGCTGCCATTCCGAGAGAAAATACTGGTACAGAAAAAAGAGATAAATCAACGATTGGGTTCTGATTACGTTTTTCCCACCAAATAAACCCAACTAATGACATGGCCGAAAGCAAAAACCCTACAATCACTAGAGAGTTACTCCAACCTAATCTATAGGAATAGGTTAACCCCAATAGAAATAATGCTAAGGCCGACGCAGATAGAGCCGCCCCAATCCAATCAAAGGACAAGCCTTTTGGGGAGGACGTAAACTTCTCTTTTTTTAGTATGTTAAGGGAAAGCACAAAGGCAAATATTCCAAAAATCAGGATAGCCAAATACATAGACCGCCAGCCAAAAGCACCTATTAGATATCCTCCGATAACGGGACCCGCTGTAGCTCCAATCCCAATTATCGTCATATATAATCCGAGAGCTTTCCCTCTCTCGTTCCTAGGAAACGATTCTGCCATCAGAGCCATACCATTTGCCTGGATCATCGCTGCGCCTAGGCCTTGAAAAGCCTTAGCTGCCAACAAGACAGGTAATATCCCAGATAAATACGCCCCTAGCGCTCCGACCGAAAATATTGCCAGCCCTGTGCAATAAACACTTTTCCTTCCCACTAGGTCAGACAAACGGCCCATTGGTAGCAAAAGTGAACTTATCGACAACGTATACAGAAGATATACCCATTGCACAGTCGGTATGTCAGCAGAGAGATCTTCTGCAATCCTCGGCATTGCAATATTTGTCCCTGTTTGATCGGAGACGGTTAAAAATGCCCCCACTGCAACGGAGGCATATACCAACCATTTATAGTTTATAGAAACCGCATTTTTATTGTTATTTACAGTCAACTAAAGCTCACAGCCAATCGTTCGTAGCAGCCTATGAGGCATTACAAAACAACGAGCAGAAAATTATTTGGCAAAGCTTTCTGATACTTCGAGATCGAAAACAGCAGGCTGTTGGGTCAATCCAGTAATTCCAGACACAACAACAGTAACACTATCTAAATTTTTATCCTCGCGTATAGAATACCGGGCTTCATTAAAATCATCCAACGTAATTTCATCAACGCCATATTGACCAGATTTCATCGTTTTTATAACCCAGACAAGAAATTTCTGTTCAAGAGAATCGTCAACCAGTACAAACCCCGAGGGAACCCATTTCAATTCCTCTGAAGAAGACGTACGGCTAATTTCAGACAATCTAGCCCCCTTAATAAGCATTCCATCGAGATGAACGGCGGCATCAGTCACATATTGAAATCTCACAAGTATTTTTTTATCCGCATAGTCGTCTAAGTGAACAACATGGCTCGTCCAAAGGCTCTGTCCAGAATAGCCATTTCCGTAGTTTGATCCGACAGGATTGTCTGAAGTTGTGCCCGGAACATTTAAGGTACCCCAAGTGTTACCTTCATCTAAAGACACAGATAGATACCCGTAGTCCCAGTTTTCTTCTATGTCGTACCATAGGTCAAAATACAGTGGCGACGCTTTTTCGCCCGTGAAATCAAGTGACAATGTCAGAGAAGAGTCGATAGAATCCCCTTTGTTTGACCACCAACAATTTGTGTGGCATTCGGTTTTAAACCGATTAACCAAATCATTCCCATTAAACCAGATGTCTATATTTCTTCCGCTCACGTCAATCTTGAAATACCGAGTTCCATATTGGGAAACATGATAGGTATTCTCTCCAAGCTTTAATTCATCTGGCCCTGACCTCAATTTGAGATTTCGTGTTGGATAAGAATGTTGACCTGCCTCCGATCCCAAATAGTTAGCCAGTACCCATTCGCCAAATTCATGATGAAAATGAGTTCCGTTTTTTTCTAACCAATTTTCAACTCCCAAAATTCCATCTAGAGGTTCCTCTACCAAGCCCTGCAACGACTGAGAACCTCCAAGCCTACTGCTAACAAACTCAAAAAATAATGAGGCGGCCCCATAATGAGCTGGTGTTTTACTAGCATCATCCGGCCAGTAATTAAGTTGGGTATCCGGGTCAATTAAAAAAAATCTTTCCAGGGGGGTTTTATAGCCTGCATTTCTTACTGCTAATTCCGCCAAACCTTCATTAATCCACGCCTCTTCACTTTGATCTGCTTCATTATTAACAAAATGTTGATACTCATGAATTAAGACAGACAGGTACCTATCCGAACCAGGTTTATTTTTTGCAGGGTCTATATAAACCATTGGGCGTTCGTTACTATTGCTATGAACCCATTTAGGGTACGAGTCAACATCGCTAAAATATCCGGCCGCACCATTTAAAGCCGTATTTAGAATAGTTAATTTCGGGGCCTCGAATGTTGCAAAATGATCGGAATGTATCTTCTCCCATTTTGCGGCAACTATGTTGTATAAATCCCGGTCGATCTCACTGTTGATATCAGCATACCAATAGGCATTGTCAGTAACATTCAGTAACTCTGCTTCGACTACATAGGACTCGGTCAGAGACAAATTGGCAACAGTAAACAATTCTCTCATTCCCGCATTGTTGCCTTGATTATTTGATTTAGCGGACCAATTTTTTTTTCCTGGGACGAACCCGTATTGGATGGCAAGATTTTCAAGATCTCTATCTGGGGGAATTTCCACCAAGGGTGCCCATGTTTCAAGATTTGATGTCACTAAACCCTTATTCTTTACCTCGATATCTGGCTCAAAAGAAAAGCCTTCTTGGCCACAGGAGATAGTACCCAACATTAGAAAAATTAGTGAAGCTAGAACTATTAAATTATATCTTTGCGATTGCACCAAATAAATCGTTCTACCTTACGACCATCAATTAAACCGGTCCATTGCAACATTGATATTTTCGGTTAACAAAGTCTCCACACAATCCATTGCATCCGCGACACATTTCAAAATGGCCTCTCTTTCAAACATGGTAGGTTTTCCTAACACATACTCGATTTGATCTTCTGGAGTGTCGGGGCTTCCCACACCTATTCTTAATCTGGGAAAATCCTGGGTGTTCAAAGAATCAATTATTGATCGCATTCCATTGTGGCCTCCTGCGCTGCCACTTGCTCTTAATCGCATTTTCCCCGGCTCAATATGGATATCGTCATAAATCACAAGAAGTTTTTGTGTTGAAAGAGAATAGCGAGAAAGCAGGTACTCCGCAGATTCGCCGCTTAAATTAACATATGTTCTAGGCTTCGCCACGACCATATTTATACCACCCAACGACCCTTCTGCCAAAAGTGTGGATTTGTGGTTTCTTATTAATTTAAGTTTTAACGAGTCAACGATAAAATCAACCACCCAAAACCCTACATTATGCCGGGTTTGTTGGTATTTTGGCCCAGGGTTACCTATACCTACAATTAACCATTGGGGATCATGGCGCCCTGTGTTCAATTAGTCCGTACCTCCAATAAATATTTGAGGGGTTTGGTTGATTTTAGCAGTATATTTTCAGAGTTTCAGATACCAGTAGCCTTATCAAACGCACCAATATCATATTTCGCATTTTGCAAAGATACCCTCGTTATATTTGCTCCTTCAAAATTCGCGCCAGACAAATTTGACGCATTAAAGTTGACTCTGACAAGAATTGCATTAGAGAAATTCGCGTTTTGAGCATTAGCTTTGTGCATATTGGCACCTATTACTCTCGCTGTACTCTGCCAAGAATTGGAGGCTGCTCCACTTAAGTTGGCGCCTTCAAAATTAGCGCATCGCAAGTCAGTGGCTCGCATGTCGGTTATAGTTAAATTAGCTCTTGTAAGAATAGCTCCACAAAGTTTCGCACCATCAAGGCAAGCACCTCTTAAATTAGCTCTGGTTAAATCGGAGCCACTTAGGTCTGATCCTGAGAGATTGCATCTAACCAGATTCACGCCACGTAGATTCAATTTGGTTATGGATAAATATGACAAATCAAGGCCGGAAAGATTGAGTCCAGACAGGTTTTTACCATTGGCAATATGAGAGTTGAATTGGTCCACTGTTACATCTGCCACCTTTAAATCACCTCACATAATTGCTACTTAATCGCGTATAGAAAACCATTTTAGGTGGCAACAAATAATCTTTCTCCCGACACTACCGAAGTCGAGGAAATATGCCCATCTAGCTGCATTTCCCAAATCTTCTTTCCCGTTTCCACATCGACACCGTGAATCTTACCTGTCGAATCCCCTGTCAACATAAGGTCGCCAACTACCGAGACCGATTCCGAAATCGTACCATCGATCGTATATCTCCATTATATGTCCCCGGTTGTGGCGCTGAGCTTATAGATACGCCCATTAAGAGAGGGAACATAGACCATGCCCTTTGCAATTGTCGGGGTGTTTTGAAAAACCTCTCTCGGGTTTCGAAATTTCCAAACAAATCCTTTCATGGCAGGAGGTGTGTCTTCAACCCCCCACAAAAACATAGTCATTCTAACCCTGCGAGCAATTTTTTCCATGGGATACTGAATTTTTGTCCAATCAATGGCCCTTACTACACCATCCAGGTCAGCAACGAACAGCAATTTCCCATCCATAGCAGGAGCAGTATAAGGGGATCCAATGGGGTAATCGAGCCTTAAGTCACCATTCAAGGCATCCACAATGTGCACAGCATTGTCTTGGGTTGTGAAAGCAACAACATCTTCATTAACAGCGGCAGTATTAGCAATCCTTGAACCGGCATCATATTCCCGAATTTGCTCACCTGTTAGTACATCAAAAGCATAAAAATTTTTATCTCCCGACCCTATATACGCAATCCCATTATGAATTGACGGGGATGGAAAAAACGGTTCACTACTTTGGAAATCCCACACTACAGTTCCATTATTTCGGTCTAGAGCAACAAATTTACCCTCTCTCAACGCAACATAAAGCATGTCACCTGCTACAGCTGGGGAAGTGTCCGTAGGTGCCTCGGCAGGATATTCCCATATCGGATTCCCCGTTTCAATCTCTACTGCGAGAATTCGCCTGTCTTCGGTAGTGACATAAACGGCTTCGGCTGTGACTGCAGGGGAAGAAGATATAGCTCCATTTGCTTGATAGGGCCAGGTAATCTCCCCAAAATCCGAGTCCGGATTCGGATTCGAGATACAATCGGAAATAAGACAGAAATCAAGAAAGTCTAACTGATTTAAAGGTCTGCTACCTGAAAGTGCTGGGCCCCCTTGATACATATTCCACTCAATATTAGAGAATTGAGTAGAAAGACGTGTTGTTGGTTCAAAATTTTGATTCCCCGGATTCCAAAATATTAGTCCAAAAATAATCAGCACAGCAGCAGCCAGGCTGCCCCTAATGACGTAGCTCTTTTTCTTTGCTCTCTTCAAGGCCTGAAGTCGGCCAAATTCTATTGCTTCGGCCTCTACTTAGCGGACTTCTACAGTGGGGACAAAAAACTTTATCGAGATTATTACTTCGCCCGCAGCCAGGGCATATTGTCGATGGTTTCACTAAAATTTTGCTATTTTAAGACATTTTTTCATAACTAAATTTCATATAAGAAATTAAAGGTTGATTTAGGATTTCAATATGAATTGACCTTATCTAGTTTATCCCTTACTGTTCTTCAATAGTCAATCATTCCTTGATCTTAGCGTTAGCTGTAACTTCAGTGCTGGGGCAAACTATAGAAAATATAATAATTGCTGTTGGAATAGTTCAAATACCAAGAACAAATAGAGTTGTTGGGGTTCAAGCGTTAACCGTCAAAGAAACTCAGTACGTGGATGCTGCGAGGGCTATTGGTGCGAACAATATCCGCATAATGGTTCAGCATATTACGCCACAATGAGTTGCACCTTTTTTGATAATTGCAACCAGTGCATTGGGTATTGCCATATTGACAGAAGCTTCTCTAAGTTATTTGGGCCTAGGGGTTCCGCCTCCCAGACCGTCATGGGGTGGTATGTTGTCAGGCGCAGCGAGAGACTATTTTATCCTTGCGCCTTGGATGGCAATTTGGCCTGGGGTAAGTTTATCTCTCTCAGTATACGGCTTCAACCTTTTTGGAGATGGATTACGGGACGCCCTAGACCCAAGGTTGAGGGGCACCTAGCCTCCATTTAATGCTCAAATCCCTATACTCTTCCCCTAATTACAAATGGCTGGTTTTCTCGGCAATTGGGTTAGGCTCCCTGACTAATGTGATTCATCATGGGAGTATTAGCATTGCTTTACCTACGATCGCCAGAGAATTTGACGTATCCTTAACTACGATTCAGTGGGTGGTTTTGGCCGAATCCTTAACCATCAGTGCACTGTTATTACCAATGGGGCGCCTATCAGATATTATCGGCAGAAAACCAATGTATTTATTAGGGATTGTCCTATTTGGTGTGATGGCCTTATTTTCAGGCAGTTCCCCGGCTATTGCCCAGTTCCTCGGGTATGCTCATCCCATCATGTTGATGATTCCTTTTCGTATTTTTCAAGGAGTTGGAGCGGCAATGACCCAGGCCAACGGAATGGCAATGGTAACCTCTACATTCTCAGACCGAGAACGAGGGAAAGGATTGGGGGCTCATGGCAGTATTATTGGCACAGGGGGCATAATTGGGCCCATTGTAGGGGGATTTCTAGTAACCTACGCTAGCTGGCATTGGATTTTTTGGATTAATGTTCCGTTGTGTGCCATCACATTTTTAGGTACGGCGCTTTTATTGGATTCATCGAGATTTCAGGGAACCACACAAGGAGATAAAAGCTTTGATTGGTTAGGGGCGACTTTATCCTCTTCCACACTCCTTGTGTTCCTTCTCACTTTATCAAATGGGGCTGAATTGGGATGGTTCTCTCTGCCTATCATTGCAGGTTTCCTGATTTTTATTGGATTAATTAAAACTTTTATTTGGTGGGAATTAAAATCATCCTCCCCCATGCTCGACTTGTCTTTATTCCGTAGTAGACTATTTTCAGTGGGAATTGGCTCTAGCTACATCTCCTTCTTGGGGGTAACGTCCTTTCGATTTCTAATTACATTTTACCTTCAGGCCGCTTTAAGGCTAACCCCGGCCCAAATTTCATGGGTGCTCGTTCCAAATGCTATAAGTCGCATCATCTTAGGTCCATTAAGTGGTAACTTATCTGATAAATATGGTACTAAGCCATTCACCACCTTTGGATTATTACTTGCAGGCTGTGGGTTATTACTGATGGCTTTTATGGCTGATAGTACCCCGATTTGGTTTGTCATTTTATCCATTGTGATTATGAGCTCAGGGTCCGGAATGTTTATGTCTCCCAATAGCGCTGCTATCTTCTCTTCTGCTACAGGAAATAAATACGGTGTTACATCTGCCTTGGTTAATCTCTCTCGAAACTCAGGTAACGTGACAGGTATCGCCGTTGCTACAGCAATAGTTAGTGGAACAATGCTTTCTGCTGGTTTTTCTTCAAATGTAGAAGAAGTCATGATAGCTGAGACGGGAAGCACAATCTTGCGCACTTTTATATCGGGAATGCGATCAGTCTTTCTTCTGATGGCTATTCTCCAATTTATGTCATCAATCGCTCATTTAACGACATCAAGGGCACCACTCTTAGAAGCTTAATTCATGAGTTCAATATGGATTGACAAAGGGAATGGATTATTCTTATCATAAATAGGTTAATTAGCTATATAAACACCGAATAATTATGTCATATTTATTTAATATAACTTTAAATAAATATGAGAAGGTGTAGCCTTGATCAGCAGCGATCTTATGACTACCAAAGAATTAGCAGAATACTTACAATTGGATAGAATGACAATTTATAAGTTATTAAAGGCTGGTGATATCCCAGCCAACAGAGTAGGTCATCAGTGGAGATTTTTCCGATCTGATATTGACGAATGGATTCGGTCAAAAAAGGTTGATCCAACCACGCTTCAAATCTAAGAATGGCAAGTTTCTTTGTTTATATTTTTTCTTTTGTTTGATAGTGCAACCAAGAGGGTGTGTCTTGGGATGTTCGAAGCCACGAATTCATAAGTGTTCCTTTCTCATCTTCTACTTCCACTCCCAGTCCATCTGCAAGTCTATTCATAAAGGCAAACATAGCCGTTATCATTACTACAGAAAGGATCTGATCGTCTGACAAACCTGTGTTTCTGAGGGTTTCGATATCGTTTTCCGTCATCTCAGAAGGTTCTTTGGTCAACTTTTCTACATACTCAACCATAGCCAGTGTTTCATCATCTAAAGCAGCATCGCCATAATTCTGCATCACAATAGATGCCATTTCAGGATCCTCTGTCGCCTGGCGGAGATACTCCCCGTGCGATACAGTTCAATATTTACAGTGATTTATTGAGGAAACTACGGTCGCTATTACTTCTTCTTGGGATCTAGTCAGCGCCTAGGAACCGAAACTGATTTTATGCCCCATATCCCACACCGCATGCATAGCTTCTTCATTAATTGACATGCATTTAATGACATTGGCAATGTCAGCATATTTAGGATCTTCTTTTATCCAGGACACCTAATAGGCCTCCCTACAGGGAGATTCGATTGCCGGTTAAGACGAGACAACTATTTTTATAGGTTTCGAGCCGTTTATAGCATAGCCCAATTCATTCCAAACTGTTTCTAACGGTTGTTGTTTCCCATTGTTATTGGTGGCCCTAGATAAAATGGTGTGTTCCCCAAGTGTATTAGGGGTCCATTTATAATTCCACTGCTGCCATGAATATTGCTCCGACGGCCCTATAAGTTCAGCTACGTGCCAACTATTCCCACAATCAACAGAAACTTCTACTTTTGCTATGTCTGTTCGGCCCGACCAAGCGTTGCCACTGATGTAATAATCGGTACAGCATTTCAGAGATTCATTTTCACCAGGAGAGGTTATGGTTGATTTTACCTCCATTTCCTGCACCGGTTTCTCTGTTCCATCCCCGTATTTAAAGATGTACTTTTCCCCTTGAAAAGTTCCATAATAGGGTTCTGTTATCGCTGTTATTTTGTTAACCCATTTAACGTGCGCCATGCCATACCACCCAGGAATAATAAGCCGTATGGGGTAGCCGTGTTCAAGAGGAAGGGTTTCACCATTCATTTCGTAGGCTAACAGGGTATCGGGATGTCTGGCTAACTCCAGAGGCAGGCTCCGCAAATACGGTTCAGGATCTTTATCGGCGGTAGGTGACCCGATATCGGCTCCTTCAAAAAGGATTTCGACTACATCTTTACTCAAATCTATTTTTGACAATACTGAACTTAGAGATGTTCCTGACCAGATTGCATTACTAACAGCACCATTAGTAAATTGATTACCTGGTGCAGGGGGAGTCAAATCGCCCCTGTTATTCCCGGCACATTCCAAGGTAACAGTTAATGTGTGCTTAGGTAATTGTTTTAATTCATCCAAGCTTAATACTATTTCTTGATTTCCGGCTCCGGCCACCTTCATCCGCCACGAACTCTCGTCCAACTCTGGATAATCAAACTGAGACCGAACATAAAATAGTGAATTAGGCGTTAACCAACTACCGAGGGCCGCTTGGGGAGTTTCTCCAACATAAGGTTCGGTCCCCACAGTTTTAAGCCCAGAAGCATTAACATCATTCATTTTGCACATCTCCTGAATAATAGCTTTTATCGAACGAACAACCAAGCAACCGACAACACTTCATAGCATTGCAGTCCACTGGAAGATACGTAGTCGACGGGGGAATTCGTGAGAACAAGAAGCCGCCACTGATCAGTGGCGGCTTCTTGTTCTCACACAAGCCTATCTGGGTTCTCTAGGCCGAGCCTCATTAACTCTAAGATCACGACCCATGAAATCCTTGCTATCCAAAGCTGCAATAGCTTCTTTAGCTTTTACATCATCGGCCATTTCAACGAATGCAAATCCTTTGGATCTGCCTGTGTCCCTGTCGGTGATGACACGAGTTGCGCTCACCTCGCCGTACTTAGCAAATAAATCTCTTAAATCGTCTTCACCAGTCCCGTACGCGATATTTCCAACGTAAATGTTCACTTCTTCTCTTCTCTACTTCTAAACTAATGGATATGCAAGTACATATCCGGCTAATAATAAGCATCGAACTATACCACAATTGGCAACTTGAATGCCCAGTATGTATCTATATTATACCTTTAAGGAATATGTATTCAGCACCAATTATGTGGAATTACCCTTGAATTTATGGCACTTTATGGCCTGTTGATTGAATCGACATTATCTTGCTCTCATCCCATGGGTGAGCCTTCGCTACTTCCTCATTGATATCAGTGCCCCAGCCGGACTTATTAGGAACTGTCATATATCCGTCTAGTAATTCGAGAGCGGAAGTGGTCAATTCATCCTTCCATGGAACATCGTCGATATCTATTTCCATTATCCGAACATTAGGTAATGAAGCACAAAGTGAGGCGCTTACAAATATAGACAGATGGCTATAATAATTATGAGGGGCCACATTATGTTGAAATACCTCGGCTAGATCTCCAATCTTTTTCGACTGACTGAAGCCATTCCACGGAACATCGATCATAAAAATATCTGCAGAGTGATTTTCAAAATAAGGAAGGTAATCACTCATGTAAAATAAATTTTCTCCGGTACAAATCCGAGTATCGGTAGAATCTTTAATCTGCCTTAAGCTCAAAGGATCATACATATCGATTTCTAGCCATAGCATGTCAAATTTCTCAAGCACTTTAGCAATTCTTAAACAAGCTTCTGTTTTGAAATGGAAATTTAAATCTAACATTGATATCTATATCATCGCCGACGGCATCTCTAAAAATATCAATGAGGGTTTCTATATGCGGAATTAACCATTTTGGAGCTACTTGATCTGTCGTGCCAGACCCAGCAAAAGAACCTCCCCCGAATGTAGCACTCTGGCCGGGGAGTAAAGCATTAGGTTTTAGAGCCGTAAATCCTTTGCTTTTAACTTCCTTACCCAGCCTAGTAACATCATCCCAAGTCTCTATAGGCGGCGTCCCTAGAATATTTGTATGCCTAATCCTGCTCGAACCACAGTAAGACCAATAAACTCTCACTTTATCTCTAGTTGGTCCGCCGAATAGCTCGGCCACAGATATATTTAATGATTTAGCTTTAATATCAATAAAAGCGCAATCCAGCCCTGCTAAGGCCTTGGCAGCTATCCCGCCTTTACTAGCTTTTGTCCCTATATACATTTCTTGAAATCTCATTTCAAAGGCACATGGGTCTTTGCCAATTAAAACAGGTTTCAAGTCCCTGATAACACCTTCAATCCCGTGCGGCGATTTTCCAGCACTACATTCTCCCCAACCTGTAATGCCTTCATCAGTTTCAATTTTAACAAAGGTCCAGGGACGCTAACCAGCATCCACTATCAAGGTGTCTATATTAGTTATTTTCATTAAATGTTCTCCTGATTAGCGGTAGTTAATCTTATTTGTGAATTTAACAAATTTCTCGACGGAAATACATTTCTGTCTATTTATGAACCGCTCTTCCTGCTACAAGGTATAACAATTTCACCGGGCTAGTTCGCTACCACATCCAGTACAAAATCGTTCCGGATTTCTGAAACTCATTCCACAGCCAGGACACACATTTCCAAAATTTGATCCCCGGTGTCGTTTACCGTTCAAAAATAGGCCTATAAAAGTAGCTCGTACAAAATACCGATAAGTTACTAAGCAAACCCCGGCAGTAAAAGTTGTTGCTATAAAAAATTTAATTTCTGGGTATATTGGCCACCCAAACATGAGGAATGTCGTAAATGTAACGACAGGCAAATGAATCAGATACATCCAATATGAACCATCTGATATAAATCGGGAAAAACCATTATAAGAACCAAATTTGTCTTCCGCCAGACCAATGAATCCCATTGAAAACAAAACGGCACCAATAATTTCCATACTATACCGTGTCAGTACAAATAGACTTAAATCCGGAGTTTGGTTTTCTCCTATCCGCGTTTGATAAATCACCTCAGCTATATCTTTGACCACTCTCATATCCAATGCTATATACAAAGAAAAGATGAGAGTAGCGATTAATAAATAGTATTTCCATTCCTTTTTTATAAAAGAAAGCAAAGAGGGGTTTTTATATAAGCTAAACCCAAAAAGGAAATATAGCCCGCTACCTAAGGGGTTTATTATTAGCTCTCCTCCTGCCCATAAATTAGTGATTCCGCATGCGAGCATAAATCCAATTGGGCATTTAGATTTAAAAATAATTATTGCTGTAACATTTTTAAGTTTATAAAAAAATGAGGTTAATACCTCCAGCCCCTCGCCGTTTAGTAGGCGCATCAAAGCAACAAGGAATTTTCCGGGCATTCGAAATAGGATCGAAAATAGGACAAATATTAAGAGGTGCCATAAAAACCACAAATGAAAAGGCTGGCCTGTATTCGAGTAGAAAAAGTAAAATTCCCCGGTTCGTCCATATTTCCAAATCCAAGGTAGTGTTAGACCCATAACAGGAAAAAATACCGCGATAGGTAGCCCAACTCGCAAAGCCCGGTTATTACACCAAAACATCCAGGACTTACGGGTAATAATCAAATTAGCAAAAAATCCGGCTAATATGAAAAATACTGGCATTCGCCACATATGGATGAATTCAAAAACAATTTTTATCGGATATGAAGAACTATTATCAGAAGGCCAAATGGCTGAAGGCATCCCCGGTATATATGGAAGGGCAGCATGCAGGGCTATTCCCAAAACCATGGCAATGCCCCTCAGGGCATCTAGTCCATGATACCGTGCCGTTGAAGTAGTCATCATTGACCTTCGGAATCAGCCGCCTTATTTTGAGAAAGGAGGTTCAAAGGCAAACTTGCCTGATTGCCCTCCTGATTTGGTGGCAAGCCATACCCTGAAATTCATACCCCTATCGACAGCTTTACACATATCGTAGATCGTGAGTGCGGTTACAGAGGCTCCTGTCAATGCCTCCATCTCAACCCCCGTTTTACCATTAGTTTTAACGGTGGATGCGATTTTTACGCTATTATTTTCTTCATCTAATTGAATATCAACCTTTACCTGACTGATTGGTAAAGGGTGGCACAATGGTATCAATTTGGAGGTCTCCTTTGCAGCCATTATTCCAGCGATGCGGGCCGTGGCTATCACATCTCCTTTATCAAAAGAATTGTTCCGAATCAGAGCAATAGTTTCTCCTTGCATATAAACTTCGGCTTTCGCCTCGGCAATTCTCTCAGTGTTTGGCTTTGATCCCACATCAACCATATTGGCGGTGCCGGTTTCATTAACATGCGTTAATTTTTTTTCTTTAGCCACTTTTGGCTCCTCTGATGTAAGTATTATGCTGCTATCTTTCTTTAGCCACTTTTGAGGCTTCTCCATACGCCAATTGGTCGGCTTCTTCATTAAAACGATCTCCAGAATGGCCTTTCACCCATTCCCACTCAACATTCCGAAGCCTTACCTCGTTATCTAACAAGGGCCATAAATCTTGATTTTTCTTTCTCTTCCAATTCTTTGTCATGGTATTTATTACGTATGTTGAATCAGAAAAAATTTTCACATCGGCATTTCTAGGAATAGTTCTCAAAGCTTCAACCACCGCCATGATCTCCATCCTGTTGTTGGTGGTGTTTTCTTCTGATCCCTGAAGTTGTTTCTTTTCTCCATTTTCAAAAATGACGGCCCCCCAGCCACCGGGACCAGGATTTCCCAAGCATGCCCCATCGGTGTATATGACTATCCGGGGTTCTCCTAGGTTTTTACTAGCCTCCAATGTGATACATCTCTACTTTTTTCCTTTTTACTGTCTCTTCAGACCGTTCTTCGGAATATCGATCCTCTCTCTCTCCCCATATCCCAATGATGGCGTCTTTTATTTGATCATCAGTGGATCCATTTCGTAACCACTTCCTTAGGTCAGTCCCTGATTCTGCAAAAAGACAAGTAACAGCTTTCCCTTCCGGAGACAGGCGCATTCGCGAACAGTCCCCACAGAATGGCTGGGATACTGAGGAGATGACGCCAAATTCGCCTTCCCCATCCTTATAGCGATATCTTTTGGCAACTTCCCCAGGGTAAGTGGGACCTACCGGATCAGCCGGAAATTTTTGTCTTATTAACTCAACAATTTCGTCCGCCGCAACAACCTCTTCCAACTTCCAATCATTCAACGTACCAACATCCATGTATTCAATAAACCGAGGAGTATGCCCATTACTCTTGCACCACTCTGCCAAACCCACAACAGTGTGATTATTAACTCCTTTTTGGACAACAGCGTTAATTTTGATTGGCTGTAACCCGGCTTCTTTTGCTGCTTTTATTCCATCTAGTACACGGGCTGTGCTAAATCCTCTTCCATTCATCTTCTGAAAAATATCATCTTCGAGCGAATCGAGGCTTACTGTTATCCGCTGCAACCCTGCGTCTTTTAACTTTTGTGCATACCCGGATAGCAAATAGGCATTTGTCGTCATAGCTAAATCTTCAACCCCGTCCACAGCTGCAATCATACCTATCAATTCCTCTATGTTTTGACGTACTAGCGGCTCTCCTCCAGTGATTCTCACTTTTGTGACACCTAGCTCAACTGCGATATTTACAACGCGAGTGATTTCCTCGAAAGTAAGCAGGTCTGCTCTGGGAAGAAATTCATACCGATCTCCAAAAATTTCAGCCGGCATGCAATAAGGGCATCGAAAGTTACAACGATCTGTTACAGAGATTCTTAAATCTCGAAGCGGTCGATTCAACGTGTCGAATATCAGGTTGTTTCCCATCTTTAGACTCCTCGAAGACTAAATAAATTTTCTGCCATGTATGATGTGGCCTCTCTCATCGCTTTTCCCCTATGGCTAACGGATTCTTTTTCTTGTGAGGTCAATTCTGCCAAGGTTCTATTCTTTTCAGGAACAAAAAATAAGGGATCATATCCAAACCCATTTTTTCCTTTCATATTCCTAGTAATACTGCCTTCAATTTTACCCTCAAATGTCACCACAGTCTCATCAATAGGGTTCCATAGAGCAACAACACATCGAAACCTAGCCGTTAGTTCATTTCCTGATACCCCGTCTAGCTTTGTTAATAACAGTTGATTCCTGTCATTGTCATTTTTACCCTGGCCGCCGTAGCGGGCAGAATAAATTCCCGGGAACCCATCTAACGCATCTACTTCTATCCCGGAATCATCTGCCAGAGTTAATCTGCCGGTTAATTTACCATAGGTCTCAGCTTTCAATATGGCATTTTCTTTGAAAGTTGTTCCTGTTTCCTCTACTTCTTCAAACACTTCGGCCTGTTTAAGAGAAAGCGGCTGATAGGCACTGTTGAATAACATTCTTCCCATCTCATCCATCTTTCGTGAATTGTGGGTTGCGATCACTATATCAATTGGCAGGTTATCAATATTTTCCATAGGCAAATTATATGCGATCAACGTTTTGATTCATCAAAAATACTTAGTTCAGGCACTTATTCAAAGAATACTCACCTCCTGTATAATCGGAATTTCCAAGTATTTTTAACCTGTTAGCCCAACATTTAAGGAGTAAATAAGATAGGTTCCCTAACTGGATATAGAGTTATTGAGTTTAGTTCGTACCCTGTAGGTTCAATTTTAGGAATGCTATTATCTGACCAAGGGGCCGAGGTAGTTAGAATTGATTCTCCAAAAAATTATCCTATGCAGTTTGAAGGCCCCGCAAACTCGGTATGGAACAGAGGGAAACAGGTTTTTGAAATAGATGTGAGCGATAACCAGGGACAAGAACAGCTCATTAATTACATCAACAATGCTGATGTAATCATCTACGACAAACACCCTGACTCCTATGAAGATTTCGATCTATCTTATAGCTCTCTGGCAAAAGGCAATCCAGGTCTGATATCTGTTTCCTTGCCCGGGTTTCCAAAAGGACATACCTATGAAGCCCTTCCTCCAGACGAAGGAATTGTGGCTTCGGCTTCAGGAATCTATTCTTTCAATCCTCCAGGAGAACTTCCAGTTGCGGGAGAAGGGCCATCCTTCCATGGGTTGTCATACGCCAGCACATTTGCTGCCATAACAGCTTCCACAGCCGTAGTCGCTGCACTTTACCACAGGGCAAAACATGACACTGGTCAGCAAATTACCGTTCCTGTCCATGACGCTATGTACCAAGGCATGGGAGCAGCTCTGGTACGACATTCAAAGAGAAGCACCGGAAACCAAGAAGGTCATCCCGTCATAAAAAGATTTTACCAGTGCAAAGACGGGCGATGGGTTAACGTCAATATATCTTTCCCTAGGTTTTTAAAGCCATTTCTGGCAAGTATTGATCATATCGAATGGTTAGAACAGCTGACTGATATAAACACTCTACTGTCTAATAAAACAGACTTGAGGCACTGGATCAGCCGATTTGCTGCGGTTTGGCAAAATAAAACCGCCTTAGAGTGGGAAAACATCATGGACGAATTGGGAATTCCAGGAACAATGTGCCGGGCTATAGACGAATGGATGGATTCTGAACACTCCGTGATCTCAGGGGCCACTATCACTATTGATGATCCTATTTTCGGAAAAATGAAACAGCCGGGAAAACTTGTCCGCCTTAATAATCATGATCATGCAAATTTAGACCCTGCCCGTGCCTCACAAATTCAAAAGCCTTCCCCTGAGGTGGAGCGATGACTAGGCTACCTCTAGCCGGGATCCGGGTTTTAGATTTATGCATTGTTTTGGCTGGACCAACCTGTGGAAGAACTCTCGCACAATACGGTGCTGAAGTAATAAAAGTTGACCCTCAGCACCGTCCGCCTCAATTGACTCCCTGGCTAGATGTTGGTAGGGGCAAGCGGAGTGTATCTTTAAACATCACGCACCCAGACGGATTAAATACATTTCTTAAATTGGTTGATTCCTCTGACGTTATTTTAGAAGGCTTCAGGAAAGGGGTAACCAATCGATTAGGAATAGGCTATGAACAACTCAAGTCTAGAAACCCCAGATTGATCTACGCTTCTATTAACTGTTTTGGCAGATCCGGCCCTTGGGAGTTTAGGCCGGGATTCGAGCAAAACGCCCAGGCCGCCACAGGGGTTCAGCTGCGAAATAGCGGAGGCAAAGGGCAACCGAGACCGGCTACATTTACCTTAAATGACTACGGAACCGGTATTGCTGCAGGATACGGGGTAATGATGGCCCTTCTAGAAAGAGAAAAAACCGGGGAAGGTCAGCAAATTGAGGCAGCCTTGTCTTATACCTCCGCTACATTTTCGGGCCCGTATCATGTCACACATGAAAATTATGTGAGGAATGATATTGGCGGGCCGGGAGCTCGGGGTTTACATGCGTTAAATGGGTTGTATGAGTCTTCAGATAGTTGGATGTTTTTGAGTGTTTCTTCTAACAAGGAATGGGAAACTCTTTGCAGGATAGAGGGGTTTTCAGGGCTAGGGTTACAGGAAAAGTTTTTCTCATCTGATTTAAGGTGGAAAAATGATCTGCTTTTACGTGAAGCCTTAGAAAAAATCTTTGCGGCTAATTCCACCGCATTTTGGATTAGAACCATGAGTTCAATTGGAATTCCTTTGGTGAAAAATGTAACAGCAGCTGAAATACATAATGATGAATTCAATCACGAGCGGGGCCTTATCAGAGATAAGGATTATACGAGTTCGGTGGAACTAAATTCCTCATGGGGCAGCACATCTTGGGCAGGAAATCCCGTGGTTATGTCTGAGACTCCTTTGCAAGACGTATTTCCTCCTATTTTTGGAGGGGATACCGTGGATGTATTAAAGGAACTTGGATTGACAACAGAGGAAATTGATCGGCTAAGAGAGGCAGGTGCTATTCCTAAGGTTTTACCGATAAAGATATAGTGTGCTAATTACCAATTAATTCCTTGCTTTTTTGCTCCGCTTTTAATGCAAACGCCTCTGCAAAATAGGAACATAGACCTGTGTATTCTTCTGGATCCAATAACCTTAGTATTTCCTCCTTAGTTAACTGGCTGGCCACTTCTGGTTCCTCTTGCAAGGTCTGAGAAAATGGCTTCCGTTCATTGACGGATCTTTGAGCTGCCTCATAAACTACATCATGCGCCTTTTGTCGACCCATTTTCCAGCCAAGCTCTAGCATGATTCTCTCTGAAAGTATTAGCCCTCCACTAAGATCTAGATTTTGTCTCATCCTATCGGGAAACACCTTTAAGTCAGAAAATATTTCAACGAGACCTTTTGTGATCTGGCCCATTAGTACGCATGTCCTGTCAATAGCTGAATTTATCATCATACTGGTAGTCTTATCAGCTTCGTGCTCAGTTTGCATAGCTTCTAGAGACATCGGCACAAATGTCCTAATTTCAGAGGCCCACGCGACTACATCTTGACATAAACGAGGGTTTCTTTTCTGGGGCATAGTTGAAGAGCCAACCGCGCCTACAGGAACAGGTTCTTCCACTTCACCAAACTCCTGTTTCATCATGGTATAGATTTCTCGAGCCATTTTGGTAGAGGTAGCCGCGAGCATGGCAAGAATAGTGATGTATTCAGTCAGATGATCTCCTATCACTCTAGAGGGCATCGTCATGGATCCTAATCCAAGTTCTTCTCCTATCAGCCTTTGGGTTTCAAGCCCTTCAAGGCCTACAGAAGCCATAGTCCCCGCTCCTCCCCCAAGCATTGCCACAAAAACACGTTCTTCGCTTGCTTGCAAACGATCCACATGTCGCATCAACTCGTCTATCCATACAGCGACTTTGTAACCAAAGGTGGCTGGCACAGCATGTTGGCCGTGTGTTCTTCCTGGCATCGCGTAGTTTTTTGTTGTTTCAGCCAGCTTTCCCAGGATATGAAGCAAACTACCTAGGTCTTCTAGGTAACTGTTATGGCACTTTTTAATTAATAGCAGTTTTCCTGTCTGTGTTATATTTTGAGTCGTGGCACCCCAATGTATATATCCGCCTGCTTCCTCGCCACATATTCGGTCTAGCTCCCAAATTAAAGGAACCAGGGGATGCCCTGTTTTATCCAATCCATCATAAACATTTTGTATATTCAGAAGATCCAGCTTAGCTTTTTGCGATATTATCTCGGCGGCTTTGTTGGGAATAATTCCTTGGCTTGCCTGGGCTCTTGCAAGGGCTGCTTCCACATCTAAATAGGACTGAAAAAGGTTAGACTCACTGAACATTTCACTAACTGCTGTCTTGTTTTTAATGTAAGGTGCCATCTCTTCTATTTATCTCCTCAACTGTATAAATCTACTAATGTCCAAAAAGTTTTCCACAGAACCTGTGGAAAACTTGTGCAATTATATGTCTATTTTATTAATACCAAGAGGCTAGGCAGGGGACAAAGTACCATTGATATCCACACTCAATATAAACAGCAGTCAATATACACAAATTTTTCTGTTACTCCTCTAATCTTCCACAATTTATCATGATAAAATCTATATATATCCACCGCCTAGCAGATGCGAATATCCACGATTCACACAGCCTTATTATTACTACTGTTATTTATAGAGGTAGAAAATCGATTTATGATTGATAGCGTATTAATACAAATAATAAGTGGTTCTGGAGGTGACGGGGCAATCAGCGGCCGCCACGAAAAATTTGTGCCGAGAGGGGGGCCTGATGGAGGAGATGGCGGAAGAGGGGGCAACGTCATTATAAAGGGAGACCATAACGAAAACACACTTATTAATTTTAGGTACGTGAAAAATTTTATGGCTGGAAAGGGAGGGAATGGATCTAAAGCAAAGAAGCACGGTAAGGACGGTGAAGACACGATAATAAAAGTTCCAGTGGGAACTCAGATAATGGATGAAGAAGGCTCAGTTGTTGCCGATATTGTGGTCTCAGGAGAAGAATACCTTGCAGCAGCAGGAGGAAGAGGTGGGTACGGCAACGTCAAATACTCTTCTTCCACAAGTCAGTATCCAGTGATCGCTCAAGGGGGTGAATTAGGATCTGAACATAATCTAAGATTGGAATTGAAATTGATCGCCGATGTAGGGATAATAGGTGTTCCAAATGCCGGGAAATCGAGTCTTATCTCATTTCTCACTGCTGCACGCCCAAAGGTGGCTAGTTACCCTTTCACAACCATTGAACCGGTACTTGGGTTGGTAGAACACCGGGAAAAAGATTTTGTGATGGTAGATATCCCTGGCCTGCTTGAAGGAGCCCATCAAGGAATTGGTCTCGGACACGAGTTCCTTAGACATATTGAAAGAACTCGAGTTCTGGTACATCTTGTCGATGGAACGTCAGAAAATCCGAGAGGGGATTTTCACAAAATTAACCGGGAATTGGCATTATTCGACGAGTCTCTTAAAGATAAACCACAAATCTTAGCGATTAATAAAGTTGATCTTGAGGAAGTGAGAATACTTGCCGAGGATATCAGGGACTCAATGGGGGAAGATGCCTGGAGGTTTCATATAGTTTCGGCAATATCAGGCGAGGGAGTTTCCGAAATGATGGATGAGGTGGTGCAAATTTTATCTGAGCAACCTACCCTAAACGCTCCAAAGTTTTCGGTCGAACCAGAGGAAGAACCTATTCCGATATTACGCCCAGAGCCTCGACGAAGGGGAATTTCAGTGCATCGAGAAGAGGGTGTATATATCGTGGAAGCTCCGGGGGTTGAAAGAATAGCGCAGAGGATAGATTATGAGGATTGGCTTGCCCGCATGCAATTTTATAAACACATGCAGAAAACAGGAATCGTAAAGGCTTTAGAGGACGCGGGGATTACCGAAGGTAATACTGTTCGCATTGGTAACGTGGAGTGGGAATGGGACTAATACTTCGATAAATATGTCGGGGCAATATGTTAAAAAGCTATATTGAATTTGAACGATTTGTGAAGCTGGTTTCTAACACTGCTGGCATGACCTCTAAAATTCACGCTCATCCATTTGTGAACCAATATACCATCCTTATCTATAGGGAAAGTACAATGAACCACAGGCCAGGCACGAAGACCTTCTTTGATGTCGAACCCAAAGCCCTTGACGTATTCCGTCTCGCTATCAGTTTATTGAAATTCACCCCAGACCCCACATTCTTTGATCCTATTCTTTCAGATTGATTATTTAAGTCTGCGAAATCATGACCACCGCGGAAATTTATATCAGATAAATCAAGGTTATTGGCCACGGCTACAGCGAGATCCTGTCTTTGTTGGTTAATTGCCAATACAAGTTCTCTTTGTGCCACTGAAGGTTGCTGTTTCAATTGAAAGACCAAAACAAACACTACCACTAAAGTGGCTAGGCCAGTTATAATTTGTGCTCCATAGATTACGATTTCAGCGCTCATAGAGGGTTGATTCTCTTTCTTAAGTTATTTAAATATATTGCTACTGCAATTTAGGTAATTTACGATATTTGAAAAACAGGAATGGAATCATATCAGTCTTGTACAATGGTATTAAAGTTGCTGAGTGCAACATTTGTGTTTGTACTAAGTTTTGGGTTGTAAATCAAATTGTTATGCCGACGTAGCTCAGTGGTAGAGCAGCTGTTTTGTAAACAGCAGGTCGTCAGTTCGAACCTGACCGTCGGCTCCAAGAAAACATTCAAAAGGATTCATCTCATGCTAGAGGATGACAAAAAGTTGCAAGCGGATTCAGTTGATGCCTTTGAATTCATAGGGAAAATAGCCAAAACAAGAAAAAAACAGGTTGAAAAAACCAAGGATTTATCTAAAGAAGTAGGCCAAAAGAAATCTGATACTGATTTGCAGTAACGGGCAGCACACCTAACAATGTGCAGGGCGTATCTGAAATTAAAGCCTAACATCCCAACAGCTGTGATAATTTCGTTATGAAAATCAAAGATATAAAAGTCAGCGAATTTGAAATCAAGGACAATACACCGCGATTCAAACTTCGTAAGACAAATGAAGCGTGGGAGAAATATGACCTTAAATCCGCTACAGGTTATCTCCATGTAATGCATGTAATAACCGATGAAGGGTTGGAGGGAATCTGTACGGTAGGGGATGCTCGGTATACAACAATGACCGAAAATGCTCTTGCACACCTGAAACACCTTACAGTTGGGGAGGACCCAACTAAAAGGGAATACCTGTTCGATATGCTAACCAAAGCGACCAGAATGGTTTTCATGCCCCCAGGATGGTTTGGGGGGTTTGATAATTGTTTATGGGATATAGAGGGACAAAGGAAAGGCAAGTCAGTCTCAGCACTTATTTCTAATAAGAGCAAACCAGTTGAAGCTTACTATAACTACCGAGGGGCAGACCTTAATGCGTTGATCGATGATGCAAATGTGGGTATTGGAAAAGGGTTCAAGGTTCTAAAGGATCATTTTGCTTGGAATGCAACACAAAATATAAAATCTTTCGAATCTGTCAGGGCCACCGTCGGAGAAGATATTGTTTTGTTGCATGACGCGGCTGGCTGCAACTATTCACTGGATGAGGCTGTCGAGGTTGCGAAGCAATTAAGCCAACTGAAATTTGGATGGTTTGAGGAACCTTTGAATGATAGAGAATTGGGTTCATTGAAAACACTTTGCTCACAATCGGATATACCAATTTTGGCTCTTGAAACTTTGATGAATGATTTTGTGATAATGAGAGAATGGGTGAGAGAAGCTGCGGTCAATATAGTTCGCGGAAATGCACGACATGGCACCACTGGGATTATTCGGATCGCAGAAGACCTGGCTAGAATTGGAATGAACATCGAATTAAATGGTCCAGGAGGATTATTCGGGCACGTCCACGCCCAATTGGTCGCGGGTATTAGCAATACGTCCTATTATGAATACTTTCCGGATGGTAGCAGAGATTCCATAGGTGAGGAGATTGGTCTTCTAAATCCTCCGGTGCCTGTAAAAGGAGAGGTAAGGTTAACGGAAAGGCATGGGTGGGGGTATGAGTTTGATCGGGAATATTTCAACAAAAAAAGAGTTCGGGTTTTTTAGTTAAATCAATAATTGCTGGAGGCGTGCTTATCTGTGCATGTCGATATTGAAACTACCACCAAGTCTCCGATTTAATTTGGCCCTTATTGAAACCTGTCTTTTGTAATTGAGCTGACAGAGAATCGACAAAGCTGTCTGGACCACAGACAAAAGCGGTATCGAAGGTGGAAGCTTCTGATTGATTTAACATGTCAGCATTAACCCTGCCTGAGAATCCTTCAGCGGAATGATGAGGTGCGCCGGATATCGTGTAGACATAGGAAAGCTGATCACGGTTTTTCAGGCAAAGGTCTTTTAATTTCCTGGTGAACAACAATTCTTCATAACAGCAAACACTATGTATGATTGTTGCTCTGTGATTAGTCGCCTCCCCGATGTACCTAAAAATACTCACTAAAGGGGTAATTCCGATTCCACCGGCTATTAATATCGCATTACCCTGCTCAGGGGTATAAACGCAGCTTCCGCCGGTTGAAAAAGAAACAGTATCCCCTTCCCTCATAGATTGATGAATATACTGGGTTACTTCATCATCGCCTGTGTTTTTTACGGCTAAAGAAATGAATTCTGTGTTGCATGGGGTTGATGTGATTGAATAACCAGCCACTTGCTCATTTCCATGTAAGGAGACAAACAGATCAACCCATTGTCCAGGAAGAAAATCGATTTTGCCTTTATAGGGAAACAAATCGAAAGATTTCGTAGAGGTGGTTTCTTGCTTGATGTTAGTAACCTTCGCAGTGACTATATGTCTATCCGGTTGCATCTTGTTTTAAACCCTGTGCTTAATATGAAATTATGAGAGCATTTCCTCTAAACTTGAAAATGTCCTGCTCAGACTCTCTGCCAGAGCAGGATAGGTTATTTGCCCACCTATAGTGTTTACTCCTTTAGCAAGGCTACTGTCTAAAGCGATAGCCTTGTGGGCACCATTGTTCGCGATAGACCGAACATAGGGCAGAGTAGCATTTGAAAGCGAAGTACTGGCGGTATGGCCGACTATCCCCGGCATGTTAGTTACTGCATAATGAATAACGTCGTCTTGAATATACGTTGGGGTTTGGTGCGAGGTTGGGCGAATTCCTTCAACACAGCCGCCTTGGTCAATCGCAACATCGATAATAACACCTCCAGGCATCATATCTTTAACCATATCGCGACTGACTATTTTAGGAGCTTTTGCCCCTGGTACTAATACTGCACCCACGACAACCTCTGAGCGTTGAACCTTCTCTGCCAGTGCCGCAGGGGTCGGATAAATGGTTTTCACGTGGCCATTGGTTAGGGTGTCTATTTCTCTAATCCTATCTAGATTGATATCAGCAACGGTTACGTCGGCCCCTGCACCCATTAATGCCGTCGCCGCATTTAACCCCACGGTTCCTCCCCCAATAATAAAGGCGCTGCAATTGCCAGACCCAGGCACACCACTAAGTAATTTACCAACCCCGCGGTCTATATTGGTTAGAAGGCGAGCTGAAACTTGAGAAACTAAACGTCCTGCAATTTCACTCATTGGATGAAGGAGTCCAAGCCTACCTTTGTCGTCTTCTACAGTTTCATAAGCGATCCCGGTCACATTTTTCTTCAATAGGCAATCAAGTAAATCTAGTTCAGCGGCTAGGTGGAGATAGGTGAAAATGGTTTGGCCTTTTTGTATTAAATTAAATTCGTTAGGCTGAGGTTCTTTCACTTTGACGATGAGCTCTGCTGTGCCATATATTTCAGCGGGGTCTGAGACTATTGTGGCACCTGCACCGTACAGGTAAGCATCATCGGAAAACCGAGACCCTTGGCCGGCACCAGATTCTACGAGGACTTTATGACCGTCAGTGACTAAAACCTCGACTTTGTCGGGAGGCAAGGATACCCTGTTCTCATCAGGTTTTATTTCTTTTGGGATACCTATTATCACAGTTTAACCCCCCCACCTTGATAATATATAAACGCGGAGCACAGTTAATGTTGAATATCTAAAACCTTTTCAAAAGCTTTTCCGATTCTTCTACTGGCTTCCTCAAGATGTTCAAATGGAGCACGCGTGAAGGCTAGTCGAAAATGCGAATCATCCAGTGAACTATCAACATAGAAAATAGATCCTAGCGGAAAAACAACACCCTCTTCCGCGGCGGCCCGAATCAAATCAAAAGCTTTAGTTTGAGTACATTTTACCCAAAGAAAGTAACCGCCTTCTGGTTCTTCCAGTTCAATATAGGGATTGCAGTATTTCTTGAGGGAATCTACCATTGTTCTACATTTCGATTTGTATAAATTCCGCATCGAAGTAATGTGGCTGTCCAGCTTTCCTGACTCCATTAGATCTGCTAACGCATAATGGACCAATGGGCTGGTGCCCATGTCAAAACGTACTTTCGTTAGTGGTTCAGCCAACTCATCTCTGGCCTGAATCCAACCAGCCCTCAATCCGGTGGCCAAAATTTTGCTAAAACTACACATTTTTATTACTCCATGGCCATCAGAAAGCGCATAGTAGGATGGCGGCGGTGGCGAATCGTAATAAAGTTCGGTGTATGCGGCGTCTTCCGCTATGAGAATTTTGTGTTCCGCGCATATTTCCAGAATTTCTTTTCTAATTTCTAATGTAGTCACATTACCCATTGGGTTGTGATAATCAGGGATGGTGTAAAAGAGCTTTACTCTTTTACCTTGGGCCACAAGGGATTCGACAGTTTCCTTAAATAAATCCGGGTTAATGCCCTCTTTATCCATTGGTACTTCAACAACTTCTGCTCTGAATCCCCTAATGGCTCTTACCGTTCCCGAGTAACTTGGGGATTCTACAATTGCGATGTCTCCAGGCCCTACAAAAGCCTTGCAGACGTTTTCTAGACACCCAGAACTTCCATTGTGCATGATGATGTTGTCAGGCAGAAGATTTGTTCCTTCAATTTTATTTTGGCGGTCAGCTATTAATTGACGTAGGCCCTCATAGCCAAACCAACCTCCGTACATAAGAGAATCACTGAAATGGTCTCTAATTGATTTGGAAAAACTATCGATTAAGTCTTCCGTTGGAAGAGCAGTATCATCCGGAATTCCACCAGCCAAAACAATGGGGTCTGGATGTTCTGTGGGGAGTCTCCAAAAACGGCCAGCATCAGTTGCGCTTCCCGCACCTATGCTGCGTGCAGCTTCCGAAAGTAAGTCGTTTTCTATGTCTAAGGATTGCCATTGGCCGGCGATTGTTTCTTTTTCGAATTGCACCATATCAGTAAACCTTATGCCTATTGATCCCTTAGGCGAATAGGACAGTGAATCGTTTTATTTCAAATAAGGATAACCTGTCAGGACTAACTAGTGAAGCTATAAAGTGATAGTAAAAAGTATGGTCAAGAGCCTATCGATTCATTGTGGGATCTAACGCATCTCTCAAGCCATCTCCTACAAACGTAAAGCCCATCGTAATAATCGCTATCATGAGGCTCGGGAAAAGACCCATATGCCAGTAGGTGCGGATATAAGCAAGGCTGGTTGATATCATTTTGCCTAAACTTGGCATTGGCTCATCAATTCCAAGTCCTAAAAAGCTAAGTCCGGCCTCATTGAAAATCACAGCTGGAATTTGAAAGGCTAGTAAAACAGCCAATATAGGTACGATGTTTGGAAAAATATGTTTAAATGCTACTCTGAATCTATTGGCACCGATTGCTTGCGCTGCGATTACAAATTCCCTCTCTTTAAAAGCTAAAAACTGCCCGCGGGTGATACGTGTTTCCACTACCCAGCCCGAAATTCCCAAAGCAAATATTACGTTCCACATGGAATGCCCAAGCATTCCCATAATGAACATTGCTATTAGTAAAGCTGGAATGCCGGTTGCTATTTCTATTATCCTGACCACTATCTGGTCTACCCACCCCCCAAGATATCCGCCAAGAGTACCTAAACTGATTCCTATACTTAAGGTGATGACTTGTACTCCCAAAGCTACAATGATAGAAGTCCGCGTGGCATAAAGCATACGACTGAGGTAATCGCGACCTACTGCGTCGGTGCCAAATACGTGAGACCAGCTGGGGGGCTGCCTCGCTTCAACCAAGTTTCCAATGTCGTATGAGGTAGGTGCCAAAAAGTTAGCGAACATAGCAATGAAAATACAGACAAACACGATGCCAGAGCCAACAACTGCCAGTTTGTTACGCCTGAAGCGCCATATGAAATTGGCCTTGCGGCGCCTCTGGCCTTTCTCTTCTACTTCTTTAAGGATGTTCATGTTTGGCGATCCGTCAGTCTCACCCGAGGGTCAGCCCAAGTGTAGAGAATATCACTGATAAAATAAGTAAGGCCAAACAGAACGGCTACCAACATGAAAACACCCATGATAACCGGGTAATCTCTATCAAAAATACTGGTTACGAAATGGCGACCTATTCCCGGTATCCCGAAGGTGTTTTCTATAAAAATGCTTCCTGTCATCAGGTTTGGGATTAAAGGTCCTACGAGGGTAATAATAGGGATCAAGGCATTTTTAAAAACATGCCGAAGGATCACTACAGGTTCTGCTAATCCCTTGGCTCGTGCAGTCCTGATGTAGTCAGACCTCATTGCTTCTAGCATGCTAACTCTTGTAAAACGCGCTATAAGGCTTGTGGGAGCAAGGGAATAGGCCACCACAGGTAGGATCATATGCTGCCAAGTTCCCCAACCTTGGGTTGGAAGGAGTTCCATTTTCACGGAAACAAACATAACTAACCACACCGCGACGGCAAAATTTGGAACAGTGATACCTGTTGTAGCTAGAAAAGTTACTGTGTAGTCGAGTAGGCTATTTTGTCGGAGTGCGGCAATAATGCCCACAGGAATTCCAATTGAAAAGGCTATTAGAAGTGTGACAGAGCCTATTTTGGCAGTGGCAGGCCAACCCCTTGCTATTGTTTGCCAAACGGTGTCAGTTTTGTATATGAATGAATTGCCTAAATCTAAGTGAAGTAAATTCCACAGGTATTTTGCATATTGAATATGGATTGGTTGGTCCAATCCATATTTTCTCATCATGTTTTCTTTTGCGGCTCCCTGCAAGGGTATTTCCGCCTCATTCCATGGAGTACCAGGTAACCATCTCACCGCGATAAACAGGATTAGGGAAATGATTAAAACAGAGCCCAGTAAACCAAGCAACCTTCCTAAAGAATATCTAATCATGGGCAGATTTTCTCTTCATTTGGGCTAAGATGCAAGTTCTGATAATTTGTCCGCAAGTAAATCTATTTCTTCTTCCAGCAGATAAAAAGCGGCAGCAATCCGCATCGAGTGTGTTTTGGGGTTGTGCGCTGTCAAAATTCTATGCTCATTCCATAGCCAATTGCCTGGTTCAGGGTGATTAAGACCCGCTGTAGAAAAGGCGACTATCCCTGTGCTATCAGCTTCATCCATCGGTGTTTTAATTGTTATACCCTGAATGTCGATTAGACGTCTTTTTAGTTGGCTGGCCAAATCATGGCTTCTTCTATATATATTTTCAGGACCTATGTTGTTATGGAATTCTAGAGCTTTAACGCCTGATGCGTGGGTTGCCCAATACCTAGTGCCAAATTCAAATCGTTGTGCAGTCTTAAGGCTTGTGTAGGACAATGAGTCAAGATCATATTCCTCAGTCATCCCCCAGCCTACCCAGCTCGTTTTTAACTTGGTTATCCAGTCTTTCTTCACATAGAGAAAGCCAGTTCCTTGCTGGCATAATAGCCATTTATGACCACATCCGGCGTAAAAATCACAACCAAGTTCTTTCATAGAGACCGGAAACTGACCTACTGCGTGAGCCCCATCCAACATATAAGGGATGTCTCGAGCCTTCAGAAATTCTCCAACTTCCCTCGCGGGCAATCTAGCACCATCTACAGTAGATACATGGCTGAGAAAAACCAGCCTAGTTTTATCAGTTACTAGAGACTTCAAATCTTCTAAGAGCTGAGTCGGCTCTGTTTGGAATTTAAGCAGTTTCACCTGGACTCCGTACCGTTCAGATAAGTTCATAAACGGAAGGGAACCACTAGGATGTTCTTCATTGGTGATTATTACCTCGTCACCAGGAAGCCAATCAAATCCAGTGGCTACTATATTAATTCCATCAGACACATTTCGGGTTAGTGCTATCTCATCTGAGGAGGCCCCAATATAATCGCCAAAGCCTTTTCTAGAGTCTTCAAATAAGGTTAACACTTCATCATTAACGTCCCGGTCGTAGGGCCCTTTGTGTTCTATAAGACGGGTCAATCTGACAGCTTCTTCTGCGACCACGCTTGGAGTAGGTCCGAAAGTTCCACAGTTCAAATATGTGCAACTCTGGAGTGCGGGTATTTGAGTGCGGATTGATTGAATATCCGTTTTGTACCTCCCTAAAAAAGCGGCCCACCTGATACAAAAAAGTACCGAGCAGGCCGCTCAATTTGTCTCTCTTGCTTCTAGCTAATAGCGAGAAACCTTATATACGGTTAGTAGGCTGATCGAGAGTGCTCTTTAACATTCTCGCCAACATATACCTCATAGATGTTTTGGGCTCCAAAGCCAGGATTCCAGTCAGGGAATTGAAGACCTGACCAACCAGCATCGTTAGTGTCGAGCCATGTACCTTTCAGGTACGGCTTGTGCAACTGGTTCTGAACCTGTGACCAGAAGAATACGCTACCAACATCCTCAGAGAGAATTTCTTGTAGCTTGTGCATCTTGGCAGATCTCTCATCTGAAAGTGCCATCGCACCTGCTTCTATTCTTAAGTCCTCGAATTCTTTGTTGTTCCAGTTATGTCGACCATCCGTCTTGAAGACACCCATAAAGTTTGAAGCATCGACATAGTCAAAACCGTAGGAAACCATAGCAAATTGCAGGTTGTGGCCATTTAGATGACCCATGTAAGTTTTGCGGTCCATATTGTTGATAGTGACATCGACGCCGAGGTTTTCTTTAAGCTGCTGGGCAACTGCCGCTGCGGTTGCTTGGAAAAGCTCGGTTTCTTGTCTCAGGGCCAACTCTAGTTTTGGAAAACCTGAGCCGTTTGCAAAGCCTGCGTCAGCCAGCAGTTTTTGGGCTGCGGCGACATCGAGACCTTGGTACTGTTTGAGTTTGTCAGGTCCTGCAGCATCTGGGAAGCCAGGTATTAATACACCGTACCTAGGCTCTCCGGCCGATTCCCCAACTATATTATTGATGATCGCATCTCTGTCTATAGCTTTGGCAAAAGCCTGCCTGACTCTGACATCGTTAAACGGTGCGCTCTGGTTGTCGAAGAAAAGATAGTGTGTTCGGAAGTCACCTGGAGAGAGGCCTCTTTCTTTCATTAACTTCGCGTCATTCTCCAGATATTCTTGGTCTGCTGGAGTAAACGGTCCGCTGATAGTATCGACCTCGCCAGCAAGGTAGGCATCAAATTTACGCTCACCATACACAGCCTTGTAATTTTCTATAAAAGGCTTGATCTTGCCGGTGTAATTCACATTGGCTTCAAATTCCGCATGCTGATTTGGTACCCATTCTTTTAGAATAAAAGGAGTACTTGAAAGTGTTGTCGCTGGATCATTTGAATAGTACTGGCCATGTTTCTCAGCGGCATGTTTTGCAAGCGGAGAACCATACATCATAAACCCGGGAACATATGGTGCTGGCGTATCAAGCTGGAAGACAAGGGTTTTGTCATCTGTTGCTGTAACACCTATGGTATCTAAAGCCTTCTCGCCAGCTTCAATCGCCCCATAGTTTTCTACTTCAAGCATACCGAAGTACCACGTGAAGTCGTAAGCGTGTTCTGGGTCAGCGTAATACTGCCATGTATATACGTAGTCATGAGCAGTTAGTGGGACACCATCACTCCATGTGAGATCTGGATCGATATTGAATGTCCAAGTCTTCATATCGTCTGAAGACGACCAACTAGTGGCACCACCAGGGACGGTAGAAAGGTCTGTGCTCAGCAGAGCTAAGCTAAAACCACTCTGGATTCCTCCTGCGGCAGAGTTGTAAACACTGACGGGGAATTCTAGAGATTCACCTTCTTTTTCATAGTTGACCTTGAGATATTGATCTGCCATTGGAGCAGCGTCACTTGGCATTTCACGTCCAAATACGTTAGTTGTTTTTGCTGCTGGAGCTGGTTTTGTAGCCGGTGCTGGAGCTGCTGCTGGAGCTGCTGCCGGAGCTGCTGCTGGAGCTGCATCTGTGTCTGCCTTTTCTGAAGAACCACATCCAATTGCAACCGAAAGGATCAGGGCCGTCATGGCACCAATCACTAAAAACATGAAACCGTTCTTGCGCATTGAGTAACCTCCACACAATACTTCTTTAACAAGCCGACGAAAATACTCGTAGCTTTTTACGGGTTTTATTATATGATGAAAGTCAACAAAATATAATAGCAAACTCATAATAAATGGATATTACCTTTAAAAATGAGTTGTAGTGCCAAAATTAATATTCACGGTAGCGTATTTACGGGAACACTGATATTTGACCAATCAGATGTTGAATTGCGGATCACTATAATCGGTAATTTTATCGAAAATTTGGATTCGCCATCTTTGTGAATCCACGGCTAGCAACCTAGATTTCGAGTCATCGAAACTAACGCAAGTTGGCAATGCAAAAAATGTTTCAGGTTCTAAGCTTGGCACCCGTCTCCGGGCCTTATGTACGTCAGGGCTAGCGGCCACGTATTGCTTTTGCCATTTTGATAGCTCGACTGCTGAACCCGTTAGGCTTGCTATGTGGATACCGATTGAATCGTAAATCTGCACCCTGTTATTGACCCAATCTGCCACATAAATATCGCCGGACTCATCTATAGAAACGTCTGAAGGGTGGTTCAGGTTTGAGGCGCTGGAACCAAATACTCCTACTGACAGGATGAAAGTTCCATCTGAACTAAACTTTTGTACTCTGTGGTTTTTATGGTCAGCTACATACACAAAATTGTCACCGTCTGTGCAAATCCCCCAAGGAGCATTTAATAATCCATCAGTCTCGCCCAATTCTCCCCAGGATTGTATGAATACTAAATCTGGCGAAAGTTTTTGGATACGGTGGTTAAGAGTATCAGCTACATAGACATTACTATCGGAATCTATCGTTATTCCTGACGGGCGATTAAATTGAAGTTTCCCATTTCCTGGGCCACCTATGGTTTTGACAAGATCTCCTTGAGGAGTGAAAACAGAAATTATATTTCGGAGTTCATCGGTAACCAATAGGTGTTCACCATTGAAAACAGCGCAACTAGGCCAAGAACCATGGAAGTTTTCTTCAAGAACTTCCCTAAATGAAATCACAATCTCTTCATCATCTAAATTAGGGCCAATTGTTAATTTGATTATATCTGATGCGTAAGTTTCTCTTAACACTACAAAAAAATCATTTCCCATACCTTTCGTGGCATAAATTATTCCTCTGAATTGTCGACCCCCTACAACCCGACTGTAATCAAAAGCACGTCCCTTTGCTGATGTAGTTAGCATTTTGAATCTACCTATAATCCACTTATATGGCTAATTTTAATTTGAAGAACTCATAAATCCCGGCTTTTCAAAATGTCCGCCGACGATAGGCACAGGGTCTAATTTCATCCAGTCTTCAGCCAAAGTGGTGTACACGCTTCGGAAATCCATGTTAGGTACTAAATCGCCCTGGTCAAGATCTCCTTCCTTCATCGATGGATATTGTCCATATTCGCCGCCCCTCACATTTTTGCCAATAGCAAGGCAAACACCCCCAGCGCCATGATCCGTTCCTGCACCGTTGTCATACACTCTCCTGCCAAACTCAGAAAACAGAAACATGGTCACATTGTCAGCAGCCTGGTGTTCTTCCAAATCATCAAAGAAATCTCTTATGGCTGATGAAGCTGAGGACCAAAGTTTATTATGGGTGGAAAGTTGATCTGCATGAGTATCAAAACTGCCAAGGTCACAATAAAAAATCCGACTGCCTAAATTCGCCAAATGTATTTGAGCAATTCCCTTGAGCTTTTTGGCGATCGAGGAATCTGCGTATTCAACAGTTGATGAATACAAACTAGGTGCGACATTTAATATGTCTGCTCCTTTCATTGCGTCCAATCCTGTTTGACCAAGAAATTCCATAACTGGACCTGATCCAATCATTGGAGAATACATTTTTTTGTACCTATCTAGCACGCGGTCTCTTTTTTGCTCCGGGGAAATATCGGTAAGGAGTCCATAATTATCTAAATTTTCCACTGTGGCTACTGGAACATCAGGAGCTACCATAGCCCTATAAAGTGATGGGCCCATACTTACGGCTGTCACCACGTTTTCTTTGTTGGGATCGATTTGCTTTATTGCTCTACCAAGCCAACCTTCCGTACCCAGAGTTTCAGGTTCACATGTGTGCCATATATCCATGGATCTAAAATGAGACCGAGGAGAGTTTTCGTAGCCGACCCCATGAATAATGGCAACATTGCCCTCTTTATACATTGCGGCCAAAGGAGCCATGGCAGGATGAAAACCTATTTCTGAGGTGAGCTCGATTACGTCAGTCTCATTTATGTTAACTGAGGGCCTGTAGTCTCTATATAAAGAGTTATTGTGAGGCACCACAGTATTCATGTAATCATTGCCACCCGATAATTGAACTACTATTATCACTGGGTCTTTTGATGGAGTTTCAGTCATGTTTATCCTCGTCATTCGCTATCCTTTTCTTTACAACACAACGGCAGTTAAGCAAATTGATATTCTCTGGTTGCGACTATAAGTTGGAGCAGTTCCAAGGCTCTTGCTACCCCGGTTGATTGCCAGTCGAAATCTCCTTGTGAAGAAACGTGATCTATAAGCTCAACTCTTGTCTCAGCTGTAACCTCTAGGGGTCCTATGATGTCAAGGCAAGCATCTACTACTTCTTCTGGTTTGAAAGATGTGGAGCTAACTCGATCTATTATTTTTGCAATACCTGGCCGCGAATAGTCACCGACCATTTCCGACATGAAATTTGTACGCTTCATTAAAGTGCCACTGTTGATCCACTCTATACCAGAGTGCCACCCTTCAACACTTGGAGGGTTTAAGAGATCCTGGCCCATATAGACGATCTGGCTAGTCCAATTCAATATATCCGGTCCAGGAAGACTACTATTGCCAACCAACCTCAGCGTACTTACTACAACTTCAGCGGGATTCTTAACCCGTGAGAATTGTGACTCCCTAAAAAAATCGCTATTGAATAATTTTCTAAGGACCGTTTCCATATGATAGTTACTGTCCATCAAGGCATCAGCCAAAAATTGTACTGCCTTGGGGTTGTTTGGTGGAACAACAGACCATGCCGGTACCTGGGGTTCGTCTTCTACAAAAAAGTTATAAATATGCCTAGCCATGAAGGTCGCCGTTGCGGGGTTAGCAAGAATGATATCTATTACTTCTTCCCCGTCGAAGTTTCCTTTGTGTCCTAGGAATTCCTTTTCTCCAAAGTCGTGATCTTCTTCTACGAACTTGAAATGCCAATCCCACCTACCCATATGGAATCTAGGTAACTTGTGCTCTAAGGTCCATCCGGTGAAAGCCCTAGAACACTCTTGGACATCGCCCTCTGTATAATTTCCTACCCCCATCGTGAACAGTTCTAACAATTCTCGACCCCAATTTTCATTAATGGAATCTGCATGATTTTCGTTGTTGTCCAACCAGTAAATCATTGCCGGGTTTTTTGCTACCTCAAGGAGAATATCCTTGTAGTGGCCAAGGCCCTTTTCTCGGAACATATCAATCATGTCTTGGATTTCGTCGTAGTGATCAACTTTAGCGACCCCAGTAGCAAAAATATTGTGATAAAAAATACATAACTTTTCCTGAAGTGGTGAGGCAGTATTAATCATTGTCCAAACCCATGGGGCTTGGCCTAACCCTCCCAGGGTTCCGGGTTTCCACCACAATGGGTAGTATCTTAGAAATTCATATATATCAACAGGAGTTTGAGCTAAGGGAGCCAACAGCTCCTCCACAGTTTCTGTGTACCCTTCCTTGCACCTGGTTTCAAGTTCCTCTCGGGAAGCTCCAAACCCGGCCCTTCTCATAAGGTGCGCCATCAAGCTAATTTCTGTATTGGCTTTAGTACTAATCATGTACCTTACTCCAAACTTGTCTTAAATTTATGCCCCTAGCCAGTAAAGTACAGAATAGCAGAAAATTCTCAAAGTGTACGATTTAATCCCATTTAAATTATTGGAGCCGATGTCTGTTTTCTGTCTCCATTCTAAAGTGTGTTTTCTGTCTCCATTCTAAATGCAGACGGGGAAAAAATCGGGATTTTGGCCTGCATAATCAAAAGAGCCTTCGATAAATTTCTCTATCGCGAAGTTGAATAGGTCTGGTTTTTCAAAATAAGCAGAGTGACTACAATCAGCGATGATGATCACTTTGACCCTTCAATATGAGCTGACGCTAGGTTAAGGAAGTGAGGCTATGTCGTCATCTTCTCCAACGATGAACTGGGCGGGCATAATTAGTTTTTTAAGGCCTTTACCTCTAGGGTCTCCATAAAGAACACCTCCACTCACATCTCTCTGAGAATTAGATCTTTGTATTTGAAGATAAAGGTTTGTCATTGCGGGATTACGGGTATGAAATGCATCCGAAATGGCCCTGAGCCAATCCCTTTCGTATCAAGGTGGAATTCTCTGCAATGAGAAAGAATTGTTTCAACCTCGAGCTCATCCATCACTCCAGTTGTGTCAGCAAAAGTTATACTTAGAACCCCCTTGGATGGATGACTGCAAATTCCAAAGCTGTTCTTCCGCCCACCGAGTGGTCTACTAAATGCATATTTTTGTTTTCTAATGTGACCGCGAGGATCCTCAAATCATTTGGAAAGGATTTCGTACCTGGACCGTTCCTCGAATTATAGGCATGCCTAAATCTTCTGTGTGAGAAAATTACGCAGCCGTATTTACGAGAAAAATAAGGCCCTTATTGAAACCATGAGAGTAGATTACCCCCTTCGCCATGAGCAAATATTATGGATTCTGCCCCCCCTCCCCGGTGTTTGGCCCATACCGCTGATGGTCTATTTCTATACCATTTAATATCAATTCTAGGCGTTTTTATTTCTAATTTTGATTTCTCATTATTCGCTTTCTTTCAAAAAATCGGACAACCTTTCTCCTATCATCATTGTAGTGACATTGGTGTTTGCCCTGACAGTGTCTGGCATTATGGAGGCGTCACCGATATAGAGATTGTCGATTCCAAATACTCGACAATTTTCATCTACGACCGCAAATTTATTAGAAGACTTGCCCATGGAACAGGTGCTTGTCAGATGATTTCCCGTTGTTGTTGTGGAGCGGAGCCATTTGTGAAATTTGTTTTTATCGCCGAATATGTCTTTTTCCGGGCTCGTTCGAATATCGACTATGTGGTCTAGGTAAGAACTATCCATAATTTCCGATGCCATTTGGACACCTTCGGCCATTCTAGTAACATCACTTTCAGTTGCTAGAAGGTTTAAATTCACAATAGGTTTATCATCTGGGGCCGCAGACTTAAGGACAACACTTCCTTCGCTTGTGGCTCGATATAGGGAAACGGTTATCTGTATTCCGGTTAGCTGTGGTTGAACTTTGTTGTGAGAATTGTGCAAGGGTAATATGTCTCTATAATCACCACTAACTGCATAAGAACCCATCCACATCATCATATCGTCTGTCAGGTGCGAATTTTGAGATGTGTACCTTAAGCCAACCTGTAGCCGTGGAGAGCTAGGGTCTAGAGATCCTAGCTGGTTCACTTTGGCTAGCACAAAATTCTGTGGGTGATCCTGAAGGTTCTTGCCCACGCCCTCCAAATTTATTAAGGTTTTTATTCCGCATGATGTTAAATTGTCTACAGGGCCTATGCCTGACAGCATCAATATTTTAGGGTTGGCTATACTTCCTGCGGAAAGTATTACTGTTTCTGCTTCCACCCTAAATATTTCTCCACCACTTTCGGCCTCAACGGCTGAAATCTTATTTTTGTCTACTATGAGCCTTGTTACTGTGCAATTTGATCGTAGTGTGAAATTCATACGATGCCTTGATTGAGTTAGATATCCAAGAGAAGTACTCACGCGTATACCATTTGGGTTGTTGCACGGAAATGCACCTACACCTGTTGCGTCTGGAAGATTGAAATCTGTGGCTTTGCCAAAGTCCCTGTCGACGCACGCTTGATAAAATCCTTCTTGAGGTGCGGTCCATTGATTCCTGGGAAACCGCTTCGCCGCGATTGGACCGTCTTTTCCATGAAAATCCCCACCAAAATCCAAATCTGTTTCTAGTTTTCTGAAATAAGGGAGGACTTTTTGGTAATCCCAATTGGGGAGACTGTTTTCAGACCAACTATTGAAATCGTGAGTTAATCCTCGAAGAAATATTTGTCCATTTATTGAACTTGTACCGCCTGTTAGTTTGCCTCTGGGCAGTCGAATCATTCGATTGCCTGGTTCACTTTGATTATTTACGGTGGCAATGTATCCCCAATCATGTTCATCAGAAACAGCTAGATCAGTACCAGTAGCGTACCCATATTTGACGTCATCTGGCAGATCTTCAAATACAGGGTAGTCAGGTCCTCCTTCTAGGAGCAAAACAGAGCTTTCAGGATTTTCTGAAAGTCGAGTGGCCACTATAGCTCCTGCAGAACCTGCGCCTATCACTAAATAGTCATACTTCATCGAGTAAAATGCCTCAAGTCAGGGTGTTGATTGGTTCTAGAGTATCAGGATTTTGCAACTATATCCTGTATCCTGTCATAAAAATCGCTAGAAATAGAGGTAGTTAATTCATTGGGAGTTTGTAGTGATCATTGGACTTTTTGGGGGAACTTTCGACCCCATACATAATGGCCATATCCAAGCTGCAAGTTCCGCGCATCGAATTCTTAAACTGGATAAAGTGATCATGGTCCCTGCTGGGGATCCCTATCTAAAGAGAACTAAATTAATGGCATCACCAAAAGAAAGATGCCATATGGTGTCCTTGGCAATTCAAGAAATTCCCTTTTTAGAAGTTTCAGATATTGAGATTTTTCGGTCTGGACCTTCCTATACCATAGATACAGTGAGGGAATTGAAACGAAATGGCGATGAAGTGATTGTCCTGCTAGGGGCGGATTCAATAACTGAAATGGATAAATGGGAGGATCCAGATTCACTTCACTCCGAATGTGAAGTTGTTGGGTTAACCCGTCCTGGTTTCCAAATCGATGAATCGAAACCATACCTGTCTAGACAAAGAAAATACTCATTAAGAATGATCGAAGTTAACTCTCCTGCTATTTCATCCACCAAGGTAAGAAACCTTATTCAAAATGGGCTGGATGTAGCAGAGTTAGTTCCTCAGGGAGTAAATCAATACATTCAGAAGGAAAGGCTATATCATTTATTGGCTTAAATTAACTTTGTGGAATATATTCTGTTATCGAAATGAATGATATCGAGAGATTATTAGAAGTAGCTAAAGAGAGAAAAGCTCTGATATTCGGTGAATTCACCTTGTCGTCAGGAAATAAAAGCAGTTACTACTTTGATGGTCGACTACTGACTCTTGATCCGGAAGGATCATACCTCACAGCTAAGTGCTTTTTACCTATCCTGTACAAATGTAATGCAGAGGCCCTGGCAGGACCCACCTTAGGAGCTGATCCAATTGTTTCCTCCGTTAGTACCTTGAGTTACATCGAAGGGAAACCTGTGCCGGCTTTGATTGTACGGAAGGAAAAAAAGACTCATGGCGGGGGTAGAAATATTGAAGGATATTTTTATAAAGGGCAGAAGGTTGCTGTGGTTGATGACACATGCACAACAGGAGGCAGTTTGTTTCACGCCATAGAAGCGGTTGAAGATGAAGGGTGTGAGGTTGTCAAAGTGCTATCCATAATGGATCGAAAGGCTGGTGGCAGTGAGGAACTTAAACGCAGAGGGTATGATTTTCAAAGTCTATTTGTCGCTGATGACAAAGGAGAAATCCACATTACTCAAATTGGATCACAGTAGAAAATAGTATTGATGATTTTATTTTTAAGCCGAATCCAAAATAAACCCTCATATCGGTGGTGGATTTACGGGGCAGTTGCTATTGGCACTTTCATATCCATTGTTGAACAGTCTGCGACATCTATAGTTGTTCCCAGTATCGCAGGACATTTTGGGGCAGATATTCCCACTGCTCAGTGGATGGCTATAGCCTACATGTTGAGTGTAAGTGCTCTAATGATGCCGGCAGGTGCTATTGCTGACTCCATCGGGAGAAAAAGAATATGGATATGTGGGCTGTTGATATTTGCTTGTGCTACCGCGCTCACTGGGTTTTCTCAAGAATTTTGGATGGTCATAGTAGGCAAAATTTTTATGGGTATTGGTGCGTCAGCCTTGCAGGCGAATGGCATGGCAATGATTGCGCGTTCTTTTCCTGATGAAGAGAGAGGCAAGGCCCTCGGGTTACACATGACAATCGTTGGGTTGGGAGCTATTGGTGGCCCAATATTAGGTGGGAGCATTGATAGCTATTTTGGATGGAGGGCCATTTTCTTTTTCATATCAGTATTCAGCATTTTTGCAACTTGTATTGCTATGTTAATTTTGACGCCGGATCCTCAAAAAAGATCTGGGAAAGAAGATTCCATCAAGAATTTTGATTGGAGTGGAACGTTCATTTCTGCGTTATTCCTGCTCTCACTAATGTTGGTTATAACTTTTAGTAACAAATTATCACTGTCCTCTCCATATATTATTTTGGGAACGCTGTGTTCTATATTGTTGTTCGCTGCGTTCCTTTTTAGAGAAAAAACAGCAAAAAAACCAATATTGCCTCTTAGTCTATTTAAATCTTTTTCCTTTTCTTTGGGCTCCTCGTCAAGATTTATATCTTTTACCGCAAGCTCAAGCACGTTTTTCTTAATGCCATTTTTTCTGGTTTCAGGGCTAGGGTTAACAACGGCCACGGCGGCATTGTATTTACTTCCCGGGGCCATTGCATTGGCTATTTTTGGACCGATTAGTGGCCGATTAGCTGACAGAATTGGTACCACGGGCCCATCAGTTATCGGAATGGTTTCTTGTTCGGTGGCGATGTATTTGTTCTCTCAAGTGAGCCTGACTTCTACACTGGCTTTGGTGGGCATAGCGTCAGGGTTATCTGGCATGGGAATGAGTATTTTTATGGCCCCTAATACGAGTGCTATTATGGGGAGTGCTGGTAGAAAACACTATGGGATTGTCTCTGCATTTTTAAATTTAACCAGGAATGGCGCTCATATTGTAGGAATCGCAATACCAACCGCCATCGTAGTATCAGTAATGGCCAGTTTAGGTTATGAAGCAGATTTATCGGATTCTGAGAAGCTTAAAGATATCGGGTTGCGAACCGCATATGCCTCAGCAATGGCGAGGGCATTTCAGTTATCTACCATTTTGATGATAATTGCGGGGCTTTTAGTTGTTGGTGGAGGGATTTTCGATAGATTTAGAAAACAAGTTAACCAGTTTAAATTGGATACCGTCCCGCCACCAGGTATAAAAAAATGAGGTTAATCTTAATTAGGCATGCACAATCCAAGGCTAATGCTGAGGGTCGCTGGCAGGGGACCATGGATTTTGATCTTTCGAAAGACGGCCAAGGCCAATGTGAAAAGCTTCGTGAAAGATTCATTAAGGAGGAATTGGAACCTTCTCATGTTTATTCCAGCCCATTAACAAGAGCTTATAAAACAGCCGAAATATCTTTGCCCAACACTCCTATTCATAAAATTCAAGATTTGAGAGAAAATGATGCAGGAGTATTTTCAGGTAAAACATCTGACGAGTTATCAACGGAACACTCTGTGATATTTGAAGAATTTCTCAGTTCTAGAAATTTTGATTTAGTCCCAAATGCTGAAACTCGCTATAAGATTAAGCAAAGAGCCGAGACAGTTATAGGATTTCTTGTTAAAGGCCATAATTCTAAAGATTTTGTTATTGCCTTTTCACATAGTGGATTCTTAGCTCATTTGATAGCAGTAATTCTTGGAACTAATCGTGTATGGAATCTAAGAATACCTAATACAGCAATATTTGATTTTGAAATTGATCCCGATGGCTGGGAGCTAAGTAGGTCTATCAACGGTGATCGCGGGCGTTTCCAAATAAATAGATTTGCAGATGCTGGTCATTTATTCTGCTGAGGCAGATGAGGTTGTTCGTTAAATCTAAGTATTCGCCATGAGGTTGGATTGAAACGATGCCTTGATAAATCCGACCATTTATTTGCATCCAGCTGGAATTCAAATACAGCTGTGTTTTTGGTGGTTATGGCCCAGAGCTTTGGTGACTCAAATATGCAGCTCACTGTGTGTTGGATTATTCCCGCATGGCAGAACATGACCACAATATCGGTGTCAGAGTGCCGAGATAAAGCTAAATTCAAGATTCTATTGGCTCTATCCCTTCGGTCGGTTTCTTGTTCTGACTCCTCCACATATGACCAGTCCCTACTATCTTTAAAATTCTCTGCTTGTTTCGGGTATTTTGCCTCAATCTCATTCCATGTAAGGCCCTCAAAGATTCCGGCACCGGTCTCTTTTAAGTCGTCTATAGTGACAAAAGGAAGGTTCCAATGTGCACCTGCTAGACGAGCAGTGTCTTGGGCTCTTTTTTGTGGGCTCACGTACACATGTGTAGGGATAAAATTCTCTTTTTTAAACCAATGCCCTAATTCCTGCGCCTGACTTTTGCCAAGTGTTGTAAGGTTGGTAATTTCAAGATCCCTTGAGCCTGACCACCGCATCAATAAGTTTGCGTCGGTTTCACCATGTCTAATTAAAATGAGTCTCATGAATATAAACCTTTAGCGGTTATAACGGTGGCCCAGCTAAATCATCTTGCGGCACCGGTCAAGTTGTTTCTAATAGCTAAAACATCGTTTCTGAGCTTGCCGTCTATATTGATTAATGAGGCGACTTTTTCGTGGCCATGTATCACGGTTGAATGGTCTCTTCCGCCCAGTATTTTGCCTATTGCAGAAAGACTCAAGGATGTTTCTTCTCTGAGAAGAAACATCGCGACTTGCCTAGGAACCAAATATATTTTTGTTCTGAGAGGTCCCATAATTTGATCAGAGGTTACTCCAAAGTAGTTTGACACTTCTGAAATAATTTTGGAATCAGAGATAGGCTCTTTGTTAATTCTTTCAGAATCTCCCACCATTCGCTTGACGGATTCAATTGTAATGGGCTCATCCCGAAACTGAGCCAAAGCAACGACTCGATTTAGAAGACCTTCTAATTCTCTAACATTTGAACGAATTTTATCTCCTAAAAATTCAATTACATTCGGAGGTATATCATACCTTTGCTGGGCGGCCTTACCCCTTAATATGGCTATTCTGGTTTCTAGCTGGGGCGCCTGAATATCAGTTACCAATCCGCCAGTTAGTCTTGAGGTGATACGTGATTCCAAGGTTCTTAGCTCGTCAATATTCCGATCACTTGCAACCACTATTTGTTTGTTTTCTACATGCAGGGAATTGAAAGTATGAAAAAAGCCTTCCTGTGTTTGTTCTTTTCCTATAAGAAATTGAATGTCATCAATTAAAAGAACATCGGCAGTTCTATATTTATTCCGGAATTCCTCAGTTTGTCCATTTTGAATTGCCCTCACATACTGGTTCGTAAATTCCTCGGAGGTCACATAGATCACGACTAGGCCAAGTTTTTTGGTTTCGTGCCCAATTGCCTGTAATAAGTGTGTCTTTCCTAAACCTACGGGTGAATGAATCACTAAAGGGTTAAAAATTGTTCCAGGGTTTTCTGAAACCGCCTTTGCCCCGGCAAATGCAAGGTGATTGGAATTTCCAACAATAAAATTCTCGAATGTGTATCTTTTATTAAAGTCATGGGACTCGATACGTGGTTCACTTATAACATTGGAAACTGGGTCTTGGAATAAATCATGGCCAGATATTATGTGCTTCGCAGTAGGATCTGATCTGCTATATGGGCTAGACGGGATTACAGGTTGCTCATTTTTCCCTGAAATAATAATCTCATTAATTACCGCGAACTTGAGCTTAACGTCGAAGCCGATTATTGTCCTCAATTCTTGTTCGAGCATGTCTAGCATACGTTCTTCTAAGTATTGAGCAGTGAAAGCGTTTGGAGTTTCCACATTGAACTCATCAGAAATAAACGAAACGCCAACTGTGTCTCGAAGCCAAGTATCATAGCTGGGCTTCGGGATGTTCAGTTCTACTTTACCCAGAACAGAATTCCAGATTTTATCGGCTTTTTGAATTGTTTCTCGGTCCATAAATTTTACACAAAACTACCTTCAGTATTTGAGCCCTTTTTTTCAAAAGGCAATATCGGAGATTTCCCGACTCCTCAACTTCTACCCCACACTTGCCTACATTAACACTGCCCTCAATATGAGCAGGGCAGGACAAGACATAAACCCGAAAAATTTCTTGGAGAAGTCATCTAAGATGACGTTGTATATTTTCGATCCTCTCCAGAACTCCTGAAAGTCAATCAAAATTGAACTTCTTTTCAGATATATGTTGTACACCCCATATTTAACACTGTGCAAGGGGGCCAAGAGGGAATTTAGACGTCAATTTGTTTCAAGCTATTAAAGGACGAAATTGTTATTCATGAAACACAATTCATGCGTTAATGACGATATTTACAGTGGAATCTTGCATATTTATTCGAAAACATTGAAAAAGAAGGGTATTCCATGATTTTGTCCACTGTTTTTCATACTCCGAGGAAAGCAATGTAATAATCATGGAATTTATTTCAATCCGTTATGGATTAATTCTGAAAGTGTCATCATCATCTCAATGTATGATTCACCGTCTTTTAGGTATTCAACCTGCAATCCTGTTATAACCTGAACATTTACGTCTTGCGCTATCTGCCTTGTTATTTTCTCCTCAACCCCTTTTTCCATAAAAATACCCTTAACTTTCGTGAGTTTAATTTCGTCGATCAGCTTTGCTATATTGGCCGCGGTTGGTTCAGAATCTGTAGTTGCTGAAGGAATTACTGCCCCTATGACATCAAAACCATACTTATCCTCTAGGTAGCCAAGAGCTTCATGGGAGGTTACTAATTTCCGGTCTTTTTCGGGGATTTTTTGAAACAGGGATCGCATATGCTGATCAAGGTCAGAAAGTTGGCCTTTGTAGACTGAGGCATTTTTTTGGTAGTAGTCAGATGAGTCAGGGTCCATATTGGAAAGTTGGACTTTGATTTCATCTATAGCTATGGACACACGGGACGGATCTAACCAGAAATGAGGATCCATGGGTCTATTGAGATGTTCATCGTGTTCGTCAGTTTGCGCCGCTTTGATTGGATTGACTTTGGTTCCTAAAACTAGAAATGTGGTATTTGGATTCAATGAATTTTCAAGAAGCGGTGTAATGTTGCTGCCTTCTAATGACAACCCTATGGTAAACACCAATTGAGAATTAGATAGTTTGGCTACTTTTTTTGGGGTTGGCTGGTAAGTATGAGGGTCCTTACCGGCAGGTGTTAGGCTCTCAACTACCACCCTTTCTCCTCCTACAATCGTAACCCAATCAGAAATAATGCTGGTGGTGGTATGTATTTTTAGTAAACCATCTTTGTTTATATTTCCAGAGTTTTTGCCCTCCTGGCCTGAATCGGAAGTTTTTTCGTCCACAGTTAAGGTATCGGATTTGTTGGTGCATCCAATGCCAGCAGAAAAAATTCCCATTACCAAGAGAGCTATGCTAAATCTAAAAATCAGCTGTTTATATTGAGACGAACTCATATTATTCGAACCTGAATTGGTCATCGGTTTATGTTTATTGAGACTAAGTATCAGTTAGCAATAATTTTAATTATCATTTTCGTTTCTTGTCAACATCCGATATAAGTCAAATATAGTTTCAAAATCTTAGGGTTTTTTTAGAATATTAAGATATTCTTGAAATGGTGGAAATCATAAAATTAGAGGAATAACTTGGTAGAACAAAAACTTCAATTGCCAGTATCAATATCTGGGAAGAATGCCTGGGATGTAGCGAGGGAAATATCTTTATCTGCAGGAGAAATACTGTTGGATTGGTGGCCAAAGTCGAAGGAAATATCTGATAAGGGTCAAAACGACATAGTCACCAATGTAGACAGAGAATGTGAAGCGCATATTAGGGAGACCCTTGCAAGTTATTTTCCTGAACATGGAATTTTTGGGGAGGAAGAAAAGGGTGATGACCCCACAACAGGATGGACGTGGATCATTGACCCTATTGACGGTACCCAGAACTACGCTTGGGGAATTCCTTGTTTCTCCATTGTTATCGCTCTTGCAAAGGATGGAGAAGTTGTAGCAGGGGTTAATTTCGACCCCATTAATAGAGAGATGTTCCATGCAGCTAGGGGAAAGGGGGCTTTCCTCAATGACAAAAAGATACAAGTAAGTGAGATCTTAAATTTCGAAGATGTAATAATGGTGACAGATCCGGCATATGGCCCTGTAGAAGGAACTACAGACACTCTACAAATGCTGAGAAAAATTTGGCCTTCCTTAAAAACTGCCCGAATGATCGGCTCCTCAGCTCTGTCGATATCTTATGTGGCGGCTGGGAGAATGGATATTTTTGTACACCATCGTCTCCAACCTTACGACCAAGCGGCAGGAATTATACTGATGGAAGAAGCAGGGGGGCTGATAACAGACAGACAAGGAAACAGGGCTCAACTTTATTCGGATGGATTAATAGCTTCTTCTTCAACAATTCACCAGCAGTTCATGGAAAGAACAAAACACTTACAGTGGAGAAAACCATCCAGTAGGGCACTTAATCCTAGGGAGAGGTAGTAAAAAATATGAACAAGGTTGTTGGGATTCTATTAATAATATTGTGGTTATTAGTGGCTTGTAATCAGAGAGAAAATACCGCTCAATTGACGATAACAGAAATTTCCACTCCAAGCATTGAGAGACTAAAAAAAGCCTCAAGTGAGGAGGACAAGCTATTGTTATCATCTGCTGATAGGGATATAGAAACCCCAGCAGAGGTGGCTCCAGGTGTTCCACCACCATTAGATATTTCACCGTCAGCCATTGCAGATTTGATATCGGTTTCTCAGAATGACGATGCTATGACTACTGTTGAGGTTGTCCGAGAGTTAGCCCCTTCCGTGGTTCAGATATCCACTGATACAGCTGTGATCAGGCTAGCCAACCAGATTGTTCCTCAAACTGGGGTAGGATCGGGGATTATACTTGATAAGGCGGGTAACATACTGACAAACAATCACGTCGTGGAAGGTGCAGATCTTGTGACTGTCACTTTAAATGATGGTCGTTCTTATCCTGCAATATTAGTTGGGAGTGATAATATCACCGACTTAGCTGTAATAAAGATATCGGCGGCCAAGCTGAATCCTGCAAAATTCGGTAAATCTTCAGATTTGCAAGTCGGTGAGGATGTTATCGCCGTTGGTCACGCCTTAGGCCTCAAAGGAGGGCCTACTGTGAGTAAAGGTGTCGTCAGCGCTCTTGAACGTACCATACAAACGGATGCCCAAAAAGCCATGGTTGATCTCATACAAACAGACGCCTCGATCAATCCAGGCAATAGCGGGGGCCCTTTGGCCAATAGCAGAGGAGAAGTTATAGGAATCAACACGGCAATCATTGATGGGAGTAATGGAATTGGGTTTGCCATAAATATTGATGATGCACATGTGGTGGTTGATCAAATACTGGCTTTTGGAAATGTACGCCGAGGATTTTTAGGAATTACCCCCTTTAATGTAACCGATTCAATAAGAGAACAGATAAACTTGCCTGTTTCAGATGGTGTCATTATTGCCGGAGTAGTAAATGGGTTTCCGGCTGAAGAGTCAGGCTTACAACCTGAGGATGTGATTGTCATGTTGAATAAAATCTCTATCGAAAATTCCGGAGATCTTTCCAAATTCCTATTGGATAATCCTCCTGGTTCGGAGGTAGAGGTACGGTTTTATAGACGCGGAGAACTAAAGAACGTGGAGTTGGTTTTAGCGGATAAACCAGAGTAAATGATTTGAGGTAAAAATGAAGGATTATTTACCCTTGATCGTTTTAGGGACTACTGCTCCGCATAATATTGGGTGATAATTGTAGAAAAGTTTTTATTGTGAAATCTCCACAGCTTGCGAAAAAATATGCGTCTTAGTTTGATAAGTCCCCTGAGTTTGTTATTTTTATTTCTTAGTACTGCTTGCTTCGCCGCAAACTCTGACTTCGTCTCTAAGGAAGAAAAAAAGATAAACCATCTTAATGGTGTCCTAATGTGCCCAGTTTGCCCTGGAGAATCTATAGATCAATCCCAAAATGAAATCGCGTCAAATATGAGAATGATTGTTAAAGGTTTAGTAGAGGAAGGAAAATCAGAAGATGAAATAAAGGCTTATTTTGTTGGGAGATACGGTCCTGTAATTCTTCTAGAACCAGCCACATCGGGGATAAGTCTCTATGCTTGGATTATCCCTCCGGTGGCTCTGGGTTTTGCTATTATCGTTGTGATAGTTGCCTTGGGTGTGATGAGGAGAAAACAAAAATCCACTGGCCCAGACCAGCCATATAATTTGAGGGCAGAAGCTATTTCTATTGAGGAAAAGGAAAAATATTTCCCTGTGATAGATCGAATATCTAATGAATGATTTACAGTCAAAATTCCGTGACAATGGTGTTTCTTAAATGGTAGAACTCGGACAAATTGCGCTTATTCTTTCTTTTATGATGGCAGGATATTCTACGATTGTGGGGTTTGCTGGTGGGATGCTGAATGGTAGGGATCTTGCAGCAAGTGCACGGTGGGGATTTTATTCTATATCTCCTTTGCTTCTCTTAGCTACAGCAGCCCTAATTTATGCTTTTGTTATAAATGATTTTTCTGTTAAATACGTTGCGGAAAACAGCAATATAGCAATGCCTAAAGCTTATGCATGGGTTGCTTTCTATTCTGGAAATGCGGGTTCCCTTTTATACATATCACTGGCATTTTCAATAATGGCTGGTATTGCCATTAGAATTGTTAACAGTAAGTTGCCATATACATCTCCTTATGCGCTGGGTGTAATGAGTATGGTCTTGCTGTTCTTTTTAGCAGTTATTTTGTTTTTGGCTAATCCTTTAGATCAACATCAGGTTCCTCTTGAAGATGGACAAGGAATGAATCCTCTGTTAATTCATTTTGGCATGTTTATACACCCACCTTTTCAAATGCTGGGCCTTATTTCGGTCGCTTTACCATTTTCTATTGCGATTGGAGCTTTATTGGCCGGAAGAGGAGGTCGAGATGAATGGGTTGACCAAGGTAGGCTTTGGGGAATGGTGTCGTGGTTATTACTCACAACGGGACTATTGCTGGGCGCTTGGTGGGCGTATACCATATTAGGTTGGGGTGGATATTGGGCTTGGGATCCTGTAGAAAATTCAGCGTTGATGCCGTGGTTAGCAATGACCGCTTTTGTACATTCAATAATGGTTCAGAAGCGACGTGGAATGTTTCGCATGTGGAATATGGTGCTAATTATCGTAAGTTTCGCAATGGCTCAGATGGGTATGTTTATTAATCGTGGTGGCCCGGTGCCTTCGGTGCATTCGTTCGCTGAATCTACTATGGGATGGGTTTTTCTTGCGGTAATGGCGGCCACTTTGTTCATTTCCGTAGCTATTTTTATATTTCGATATGACACTTTGAAAAGCCGATCGGGATTGGATTCAATAATCTCCAGAGAATCAGCTTTTTTAGCCCAAAATGTTCTTTTTCTACTTATAGCTTTAGTAACCCTCTGGGGCACCATATTTCCCATATTCTCGGAAGCTGTGGATGACACTACCATGACCATTGGTCAACCATTTTTTAACAAAGTTAACGGGCCTCTTATGCTTTTGCTAATTCTTTTGATGGGGATTGGGCCCGTACTTCCTTGGAGAAAAGCTGGGTGGGTTTCAATAAACAAGATGTTGCGCCTACCTTTCGTGGTTGCATCTCTGGTATTGATATCAAGTCTGATAAGTGGAATAACGCAATATTGGGTTCTTATATCTTTCGTGGTATGTAGTGTATCTATCACAACAGTGTGCCAGGAATTAATAAGAGGAACTAGATCAAGACATTCACATGGAGAAAATTGGGTTTTATCGTTCTTTTCTTTGATCGGGGCGAATCGACCTAGATACGGCGGGTATATAGTTCACTTGAGCATAGTTATGCTCGCTATCGGTATAACAGCTTCCTCCTTTTATGATGTTCAAAAAGACGTTGTTATGAAGCCAGGAGACTCTGAGGTTTTGGGAAAATATACTTTCAAATATATTGATGTGTCAGAAAAAACATACTCGGATAGGATGGAAGAAACGGCTAAATTCCAAGTGTGGTCAGGTGATAATTATATTGGATATATGTATCCCTACCGTGCCGTTTACCCTGAATTTCAAATAGCTGCTACCAGGGGGGCCATACATAGCACGATATTGGAAGATTTTTATCTTGTTCCCTCAGAATTTCAAGAGGATGGACAGGCAGTGTTTAGGGTATTAATAAACCCATTGGTTTTATGGATGTGGGCAGCTGGTCCGGTGTTAATTTTAGGAACTTTGATTTCCTTGTCGCCTAACAATCGGGGTCATAGGAAAAGAGTCAGTTTGCCATCCATGGATGTGGATCAAAGCCCTTTGGGAAGGGCAAAGTAAATGCTGGTAGTGTCTGCTATTATCATAAGTGTGATCCCTGCTATTTTGATTGCCTATCCAGTAATTAAAAAGATTGCCTCAAGAGCGCCACTTCCCGAAGATGAATCCTCTCTTCGTGCAGATTTAGAGAGAAGGTGGGAATCGGCCCTGGAAGGAATTCGGCATGCTGAGCTTGAGATGTCGATAGGCAATGTGAGTGAATCGGACTACCTATGGTTGAAACAGGTACACATGGCTGAGGCAGCAAATGTTTTAAAAACTTTGGAAATTTCTGCGGAAAAAGAAAGGTCGCTAATAGAGGAGATTTCTTCAGCAGCCAATACAAGATCACTTGATTCTTCCTTTAAAAATGCTCATGAAAAGGAAGATTGGGATTGATAATACGAACATTTGTTGTAGTTGCCTTGCTACTATTTTTCCTCTTTCACATTGATACTTCATTTGCTGAGGAAATTGAAATAGACATAAAAGGCGAAATTGTTAACTTGACTCAAGGGGTAGGCGCTGGAGAAATGATTTCTGTGGCCTTACACGTTAGTTCCTTAGATTCTCTTCGAGAGACCGAACATACTTTTACTGATTCCAATAGCAGTTTTCAATTTGAATCTGTAGGATACAGCCCAGAAAACTTGTATGGCTTATCCACCATATATAAGGGGGTTGTATATGTAAGTGACATAACTATTGAGGCAGGAATTGCAATATTTAGCTCCATATCAGTTTACGATACGTCTACCGATGATGAGAGCATCTTTTTATCTAAAGGATCTTTTTCTATCACAGGTATCGATAGTTTGAATAGAAAAATTTCTATTTTGGAATTGGCAACTATCTCAAATAATTCGCAATTAACTTATGTGCGGGGTTCAGGACCAATGGATTTAATCAGATTTGGTATACCTGAAGGTGCGACAAATTTTCTCTTTGATACTTTAATTCCAGCGGCAGAATATGTACAAGTAGATAAGGGATTTGCTCTTATTGCCTCTCTTCCTCCTGGGAGTCATGAAATTATGTATAGCTATGATATTCCATACAACAGTCAACAGGCCGAGGTAGTCAAGTCTTGGAGGTATGGGGTTGAAAACGCCAGTATTTTATATCCCACTGATATGGTTAATATAAACACAGATTTCGAGACAAAAAGCCAAGATACCATTGGTGGAAAAGCATACACAATTTTAGAATCGAAAAATATCACAAAAGGTGCGAAAACCACGATAGTTTTAAACGATCTGCCGACCCCAAAATTTTTGAATCGCATTTTTAATCAGTTTGGGCAAATGCGCTATGAATATACCGGTCCGATAGGTTTACTGTTGGTTTTGATCTCCATCGGAAGCATTGGTATTTTTAGTACCATCCGGTTACGCAATCACCGAGAATCTTGGCTTGCGGGGTCCAGTGAATCTCAAGTTATTTTGGATCAAATAGCTGAGTTAGACAGGCGGTATGGTGAAGATAATTTAGACAACCGGCTATATATAGACCGGAGAGATTATCTGGTGAAAAGGCTGCAAACCATTTCTACAGAAACTGAGGTCGAATAGGGGAGCTGTTTTGATAAAGTTCGTGTATTGTAAGAAGTGGTTTTTATTTGAAATGGCTCAATTAATAGAACTAAAAACATAGAGATATTTTAGAATAAAATGATAAACACAATAATTCTAACCGGTTCATGTCCTAGGTGTGGCACTGGGACTCTAACCAATGATGAAGACATGTTCGGGGTAAGGCTTTTTTGTGTGATGTGCGGACACAATAGAGATCTAGGAAAATTACCTGTAAAGGTTAAAAATATTCGTGATCTAGTATTGGCAGTGTTAGAAAGTGATCGTATTGCTCTTCAAAAACAGAGGGTGGCCACCTATCCCCCCTCAATATATGGTTAGATTGGTTGCATAACTTCTAGGCTATAGGCCTGTAGGATCGCTTGGATCCTACTTTTATAATTTCTCCAAAATCGGGTTTGGGAAAGTGCCCAGATGCAATCAGGGCGTGTTCTTTTTCTATGAAGTTTGCTCCACCTGTGGAGGTATATGGGCTGCATCTCCCACAATAACTGTTTTGCCCCATCTGAATCTATAAGTAGACTGGTGTGGCCTGGGGCATGTCCAGGGGTTGGTATGGTAACAACCCATTCAGTTAAAGATATTTCTCCTTCCAACAGGTATAAATTTCCGCTCGATAGTAAGGGTTGGACCTGTTCTTCTAAATAGTTGGATGCCGGTTTATTGATCATATGACTAAACACTTCCCAGTCAGATTTTCTGACCATATGCTGGGTTTTAGGGAATGTTTGCTTCCAAACCTCGTTGTCTTTGGTCATATTTGTATCTACATGATCTAAATTAAGGTGCGTCAGGAAAACAATGTCTATGTCCACTGGTCCTGATTGGAAATGACTCCAGCTCTGACAGTAAGATTTCACGAATAGGCTGTTTGATATGGTGGTCCAGTTTTCCTAGCCTGGTATTTACTAGTATGGTTTTATCGGCTCCTTCGATTAGAAAAGAACCAATATTCATTTCAAATTCCGGATCAGAATAACTGAGGTATGGTTCCCATGATTTAATAGCCAATTCTGTTACTTGTAAACACTAGCGGGTTACGGTTTGGGGATACCAAAGCTCAAAACCCATGGATTTGAAATTTGTAATGTTTTTGGCCTGAGCAGAGGAATAGATATCCAGATATCTGGTGTTTAATTCTGAGAATACGTAGCCTGATGCATTAATAGGCGAAGGATTAAAAATGTACGGTTCAAATTCAGGTTGTTTGTACCACTCCACTTTTGAGCTACCGTTCCACAAACCTACAAGTCGGCCGGAGGCACTATTCGATAGGAAAGTGAAAAATTGTCCTTCTGTCGAAGCATCGGGGCTAATCGCTCTGATGCCCGGTAGGAGAAGTTCAGAGTTTGAGTCGTCTGGTTCTACCCTATCAAGATATATTCCCTCATCGTAGACGATGTACAACTTTTCGTAAGTGCAGCTAATTATACAAACCAGGAGAATCGCCCAAAATACAATTTTTAGCCATTGACTAAATTGGGTGCCCATTAGAGAAAGGGAAGGCTCAGCCACTGTGATAACGAGGTACGATGTGCTTTCCAAGCAAATTCATTTGGTCGAATGTCATTTCAGGAGGACAAGCCGACCGCAAAGTAAATTTAGTTGCGCCGGCTTTAATAAAATCGTCTAGAAGATTGACCAGAATGTCTGGTGGCCCAAAGGCGGTAACGTCTTTCAGATCAACATCTTTTCTTCGCACAACGTTGTAATTCTCCGCCAGTTTTTCAGCCTCTTTGCGAGTTTCTGCAAAACAGAAGCTTATTAATGCCCCATAATGGTCATCTTCTATGTGATTTCCGTATTCGAGAGCCTTTTCTTTTATTTTTGGAACACTTACAGATACTTCCTCAGCAGTTGCATAGGAAACTAGCCAACCATCGCCTATTTTCGCTGTTCTGTTGATAGCAGGCTCACTCCTTCCTCCAAACCAAATTGGCGGCAAATTTTTTTGAACTGGTTTTGGTTCAATAGAAACATTACTGAGAGTAAAATGATTACCTTTGTAGCTGACATTGTTGCCAGACCATAGAAGGCGCATAATTTCTACAGATTCTTCTGTCCTTCCCACACGTGATTTTTTATCGGTACCGCAGGCTTCATAGTCATTTTCTGTTTCCGGCCCCAAACCTACTGCAGGTAACGATCTACCGTTGGACAAATAGTCTAATGTAGCAATTTCTTTTGCGAGAATTGTAGGATTTCTTAGCGCCAAACCGATCACGCTGGTACCGAATTTTAATTTCTCCGTAAGGGCAGCGACAAACGACATTGCTACTACGGTTTCTAAGGTGAAAGTTTCCGATATTATGCGGTCAGTGAACCAAAGCGAATCAATATCCAATTTCTCCATTTCAGTAACATAGTCTCCAAGCTGGGAAGGATCATTATTTGGGAACGGCCAGCCTGATATAGCCATGCCAATTCTAACCTTGTCATATTTTGTAATCATCTACCCTTATCCTTCATTAAACCTCTAAAGTTTCACAAAGTTCGTAAAAGTTTTTAGTTGTGATGTCGGGAACAAAATCAGATTCGTCATAGGGCAAATCGTAGCGATTAACATATGCCCCCCTAAACCCACTATGTCTTGCTCCCAAAATATCGAAAGAATGCGCGGCCACCATCATAATCTGTTGAGGCTCTAGATTTAACTTTTTTGCAGCAAATCTATACACAGATGGATGAGGTTTAAATTGGCTAACAGTCTCCGCAGACAGAATCTGGTCGAAATCTATTCCGATCCTGTTTTTTGCCAGGTGTTCTAGGTGGTGCTGTTCACCATTTGAAAGCATAACCAATCTGTATTTGCTCGACAGTCTTATTAATCCATCAACCGCGTCTTTAAATGGGATCAATAGTTGATAAGCTTTCATGAATTCATCTAAATTTTCAGATCTGAAATCAACTTTTAAGCTTCGCAATGTGTACATTAATGCCTTTCTTTTGATCGTTAAATAACCGCTGTGCCCAAGCATAAGCATGTTGTCTTGGTATTGCTCGATTCTTTGTCTTAATCTCCACTGAGCCCACACGTTTTCTCCGGTTAAGGTAGGTGGAGCATCGCAATCTGTCAGCAAAAGGTTGAGAGGAGGAATCAAACTTCCCGCTAGGTCAAGAATGGTTCCAAAAATATCGAATGTGAGTGTGGTAACGGAATCTAAATTGGCGGAAGACATTTCAATGGTCTCCTCAAAGTATAGTTATTAATAAACATTGTAGTTTAGTAGCCAAAAGTCGAATTTGAAAGTAATTGCCTGGGTAAAACTTAACCTTAATCCTCGTTGTACAACCAGAGCCTGTGGGCGTACCAGGTCGATGTAAATGCGGTTGGTATGAAGTTTCCATTAAACAAAAGATGTCACATCTGGTGAGGTAAGCGAGCGAGCTACCAGACGCACATTTCGAACACCTTCTGGGTCTGCCAAAATCGAACCTAGGTACCCTCCGAGAATCCCGCTCAAACAAGCGATTACAAAAGTCGTTAGATTGATCGTCATTTTTGCTTCTGGCTTAAGAAAACATATAAAAGCCGCAAGCCCACAACCGAATCCGACTGATAGCGATAATCCCCACATAGGGATTATGATGATTGGCGGGATTAGCCAGAAAGTGCCTATCCTGAACATTGTTTCAAACATAAACCCAAAAATTGCGGCCAGACCGGCACGTATGAAAAAGGCAAAATTCGCTTCATAGTCAGATTTCTTATTCCCTTTAAAGATTAACTGTACAGCCTAATCCTCGTTATGGTTAGTCATCTGAGGCCATAGACATCATCGCACCAATTTCCAAATCCGACACTCTTTGGAGGGTATTTTCACGTCTCTTTCCTTCTAGAGGTGGATTTGGAAGCCTTCCACTTCCACAGTCAATCCCGAGTCTTTCTGTTAGTACGGCTTTTGTACCACTATGAACTCCGACTTCCCTCATTATTTCCGTGAAAGAGGAAGCTTTCTTTTGAGCATTCATGGCTTCATCAATATTACCCGTTTGCCAGGACTTCCAAATGTTTACCCACAATTCCGGAGCCGCACATGGGGGGCCATCTATGCAACCTATTGCCCCGATAGACAGGGCCGGAAGCATTAACATGCTACTTCCAATAAAGCATTTGAGGTCCATTTTTACCCATTCCCTTACATTGGTAAAGTTTATAGAGGAATGTTTTAGTCCTGCTAACTGTGGAACCGCATCTTGTATTTTTTGCATTAGTTCAACAGTTATTTCTACTCCTGTGGATTGAGGTAGGTTATAAACATAAAAAGGTAAGTCTGCTGAAGCTGCAACGGCCTTGTAATGTTCTACGATTGCCTCATCGGTTTGGCTGTAGAAAAATGGGGGTACACAGCAGATAGCTTCGGCACCCGTTTTAGCTGCGTGCGCGGCTAATTTTACGGCTCTCTCAGTAGTCGGAGCACCAACATGCATGATGTTATTGATTCTTCCTCTGTTTTGGTCAGAGGCAATTTCTGCAATACGCATGTTTTCTTCATCTGAAAGCAGCACGCTTTCTCCGTTTCCACCGGCTACCCAAAACCCTCCCACACCAGCTTGGATATTGAACTCCATTACTTCTCGGAAAGCTATTTCATTTAGTGTTCCATCAGAGGACATTGGGGTGACAATTGCTGGGAAAATACCTTCATATGGTGCCATCAGAGTACTCCTTGTTTATGGTGCCGATTGAATGTTTGGAATTATGTCCAATAACTTTAGGTGGATATTGAGGATTCTAGCACGTGTTTAAAAATCGGGCTTAGTTTATCGATCTGAAGGAAGTTTTTAGGTAGGGTGGTGGTGATATATAGTGGGCGGTAAACCTCACAACTATCAAAGATACGTTAAGATAGTTAAATTACCTTCCTGTAATGGAGCGAAATATGGTCACTTTAAATAATAAATTTATGACGCTTGTTCTTCTTATTGCTTTGCTAAGTCTTTTAGCTGCAGCCTGTGGTGTTAAATCAGACGATAGAAGACCAGCAAGAGAAAATTCTGAAAAAACGGGTGAGTTTCACGGGTCTCCAATCACTAGTAAATTTGAAGAATTATCTGTTGATTTATATAAAGCCGAGGGTACCTGTAAGGCAACTCCTGGGGATCTGACTTCACCGGTTGCCACTAGAGTTCGATTGGGTGTGCAACTCGTGGGTACTTCAGTAAAGGAAGGCTTTCCAAAATCCATTGAGATTGTAGGGGAGAAGAAGAAAGCCAAATATGAAATTTCTGGTATGACTATTAAGTCTGCTGGCGGTGCTTTAGACATAGGAACGTCTTCGTTAGCACTGGATTTGCCGTCCGGTTCAAGAAAAAATTACGATTTTAATATCGGAGCTGCTGGAGCTTATGATATTTTATGTGATGGCAGTAAGGTGGGCACTTTTACTGCTACAGAATAGCGGGCTGGACGGACAATAGGAGGCTGTATATGAATCGCATGGAAGAGAAGTGTTCTTTTGTTCGATGGGGAAAATATTTGGTCTGGCAATCGATTTAATCATAATGCGACCAGACTTTCACCTGACGGGGAACCTTTAGGTACATACTCAGTTTCCAATCTACCGAGAACGCTTGCCTTTAATGTGGAAAATATCCGGGCTGCGAATGCCCGTAGTGATAGCGTTACCAAATTTAGCACAGAAAGGAACCCTGAAGGAAACTTTTCTGTCGGCGATGTTCCGATCGCATTTACAGAAGAAGGAAATAATATTTGGGTAGCGAATTGGAGAGAACACACGGTATCTAAACTCTCGAAAACCGGTGAAAATTTAGGAAGATTCGATACGGGTAGACTAACCTACGGGATTTCATAGGATGGAGAAAATATATGGACAGCCAATAGCATGGACGGAACTGTGACCAAGCTTTCGCTAGATGGCGAAATATTGGCCGCGTATCTTGTAGGCGCAGCACCCGCAAAAATAATCCCTGTGAATGGAGAGATTTAGGTTACTTTAACGAGTGATGATTCTATAGTTAAGTTGACGCCTTAAAAGCAGGATTAACATAGACAAGAGGTTGATTAATGTTTCACATGATCGATGAGCAAGGAAGTTCCGCCTGGGCTGGGGTATGCGACCTGATTTACCTCGATAGAAGAGATGATATTGGTTATTATTTAGACCAGGCTTCCTCAAAAGGCTCTTCAATTCTAGAAATTGGTTGTTCAACAGGACGTATCACAGAATCACTTGCAGATTTTGGGAAGGAAGTACATGCTGTGGATCCATCCTCAGAAATGTTATCTATTGCCCAAAAAAAGATTGCAAAACTAGCGAACCCGGGACGAGTTTCGTTTAGTGAATCACCTTTGTCGGATCTTAAACTAACTTCCGATAGAAAATTTTCCTTAGCTATCGTTCCATCGTCGGCATTTATGTCTATTCTTTCACCAGAGGACCAACAAAAATTTCTCCATAATGTGAGACGCTATCTTAGCCCTGACGGAAAACTTATTATTGAAATGAAAGTCCCAGACCCGGACGTAATTTTGGGCGATCCAGCAACTCTTTATCACCTTATGGATATAAATAACGACTATGATGGCGGGAAATTAATTTTCTACCATCATAGGGATTATGATGACTACGAACAAATTGGTGATTCAAAGGTTGTAGTGGAATTTGTTGATAGCGATGGAATTGTTGTTCAAAAGGTTGTTCATGATCTATCTTTCCGATATACGTTCAGGTGGGAAATGTATCATTTACTTCGTATTTGTGGATTCGAAATATTATCCCTGCATGGGGATTTTGATGGGAATGATTTTGACGAAGAAAGCGATAGTATGATCTGGGTTGCTGGTTCTAGATCCTGACTACCTTATGATCAACATGATCATAAGGTGGAATCATTCAGATTTTAAAGCCCCTGCGAGTCCGATATCATGTTTCAAAGATGGATCGATCATTGCCTTCTTAAATTGAGAAACTGCCTCTCCTGTATTTTTAGAGACCATATAGACTAGACTCAAATTACAGATAGCGGCTGAGTTGCCAGGATCTAGTTTAGTGGCTGTATTTAAATGCAAAATAGCATCATTAAATTTCTCTAAATGATATAGTGAAATCCCTTTGTGTGAATGAGATATTGGGTCTGTAGGATTCTCTTCCATCGCGGAGATAGCCCTAGCTAAAGCAGATGTGTATTTTCGTGAATGAATGACTTCATAGGTTTTTGTGAGGTTAGTATAGTAGTCTCCAAGCTATATTTCTCTGGCAACAGTAAAGTTTTTTATTGCTTCTGTGATCACATTCATTTCACCATATGAATTCCCAAAATATAAATATAGATCCGTTTTATTAGGCTCTAATTCAATTGCTCTTGAGAAATCTTGTAGGGTATTTTGAAAAGCTCCTATTCGGTAATAGCAAGATTCTTTTGAAGACTATGCCTGGATTACTTGGGAATTTTGATCGATTATCGCTGAATAATTCGACATAGTTTTTTCAATTTTAGAATTGCTTTCCCGAATTTGCCCTCTTAACGGGAAAGTCTCTGTAAAACTTTCATTTGTTTGTATTATTTCAATGAGTAATTGCTCCGCTTCTTTAAGGCAACCTTGGGTTTGGTATTTCTTAGCCTGATTTAATTGTGTTTCAAAGTTTTGGGAATCACATGCCAAGAAACGGAACAACATAACAAAAAATAAAAACTAGGAATAGAAAATACCGGGTGAGGGCACGAGTCTAGGATATAAATTTTGTGATGCAATCAGATAAATTAAGATTTGCACCGCAAAAAATGTCGAGCAGTTATCTTTCCCTTGGAAACCAATAGCAGCCGTATTCGTCGGCACAATGAGCACAGTGAGCTGTCTGATGGCCGGGAGCTACAACTTTGGTAACAAGTTCATTCTCGTTACATAACGGGTCTGGTTCCGGACATAGAGGAGCATAACTGCAGCAAGATGGCGGATTAATTGGTGAAGGCACTTCTCCTTCCAAGAGTAACTCTTCTTTTTGATCATCAGGATGATACGGAAGCGCTGCGCCGATCAATGCCTGAGTATATGGGTGTGTTGGGGTGTCAAATAATTGATCGGTTGAAGCCTCTTCAACTAATTTACCTAAGTACATAACGCCCATTTTGTCGCACATATATCTTACGGTGGCCAAATGGTGGGCGATTAGGAGGTAGGTGAGCCCATGTTCTTTTTGTAGATCCATTAGCAGGTTCATTATTTGGGCTCTAATAGAAACGTCTAAAGCTGAAACTGGCTCATCCAACACAATAAGTTTTGGATTTAATGCTAGGGATCTTGCAACACCAATCCTTTGTCTTTGCCCACCTGAAAATTCGTGGGGGTATAGTTTGGCCTGGTATTGCTGCAGTCCCACTTCTTCCAAGATATCTCCAACCTTGGTATGAATCTCACCCCTAGTCATTGTTGTGTTTACCTCAAGAGGTTCTGCAATAATGCTCTCTACTCTCATTCGCGGGTTCAAAGAGGCCCAAGGATCTTGAAACACGGCCTGTACACTGGATTTGTAGTGTCTTCTTGCATCTTTGCCCGCATTTATAGCGTCCTTTCCTTCGAAAAATATTTCCCCTTCAGTTGGTTCTTCCAGCATAAGGACCATTTTCGCAGTTGTGGATTTACCACACCCTGATTCCCCAACTAATCCGTAGGTGGTGCCAGGTTCTATGGTTAGACTTATTCCGTCTACCGCTTTTAAAAATTCTTTCTTGCCTGTCAGAGAACCGAACAATCCACCGCCGACTTGGAAATGTTTCTTGAGATTTCTAATCTCCAGTAAAGCCCCATTTTCACTTGTCATATTAACCCTCTTCCCATTTATTTAAATGCTGAATTTATAAGGCTCTTGGGAACCACTTGCAACCATGGGTATCAAAACATGCAGCGCAGTAGGCTACCCAATGTCCTGGAGATTCTTCCTGAAGGATCGGTTCCAGCAGTTCACAATCTGGGTTAGGGTTGTTCTTATCACAATCGGGCTGAAAATTGCACCCTGAAGGTCGATTTGTCACGTTTGGAGGGTTTCCAGGTATCGCGTATAGCCTTTCCACATTCTGTCCCATTTTTGGAACTGACCTAATCAAGGCCTCTGTGTAGGGGTGGAGAGGGTTGTTGAAAATTTCCCTAACATTTCCCTGTTCTACAATTTTCCCAGCATACATCACGGCGACCCGGTCACACATTTTTGCAACTATGCCAAAGTCGTGTGTAATGAAAATAATTCCGACACCCGTATCCTCTTGAAGGTCTCTCAAAAGGTTCAAGTATTGGGCTTGTATCGTGGCATCCAAAGAGGTTGTTGGTTCATCCGCTATTAGTACTGAAGGGTTGCAAGATATACCGATCGCTCCAACGACACGCTGCCTCATTCCACCTGATAACTGGTGTGGGTAATCTTTCATTCTGGTTGCAGGCGCGGGAATTTTTACTTTTCTGAGCATGTCTATAACTGTCTCTTTCAATCCTGTCCCCCTAAGACCTTCGTGAATTTTAAGAGCTTCACCGACTTGGTCTTCTATATCGAAGACCGGATTCAAAGCGGTCATAGGGTCTTGCAAAACCATCGCAATTTTGTCACCCCTTACCTTGTTCATCGCGCCTTCGCTTAGAGTAAGAAGGTTTTCTCCTTCCAGGAGAATTTCACCACCAACGATATGACCGGGGGGAGACGGTATCAATCGCATTACGGAACTCGCGGTCACGGATTTACCCGAACCAGATTCCCCTACAATACCTAAGGTTTCCCCTTTTCGAAGATTAAAGCTAACTCCGTCAACTGCCTTCGTGACGCCCCAACGGGTCACGAAATAAGTCTGAAGGTCTTTAACCTCCAGCACTACATCGCCAATTCGGCTATCTGAAGCCATGACTTGAACTCCTATCTTTCTGGTTCCTTGGGGTTTCCACAAGAACAAAAGTTTTTTGTTAAAATAGCGCCTAAAATTAGGCACACATGGACAAATTTAAGTACCCGCCACTATAACCAAAGGGTCAGGGAAAGGCAATAGGTCCACAGGCATGAATGGAAGGGTTTTTGAGGCTATTGAGAACGATTTTGGCTCAGGAAAAAATTCCGCGCCATTCATAATCGTATTTTGTTAACTGAGAATTAAGTTTTTGACTCGCGGTAGATAATCTTTGCCCCACTTTGAGTTAGAGCGCACTTTTTTCGAGATTCCTCGAAATGACTGTAATCTCGGTATCTCCAAATGTGGACGATTCGGTTGAGGTGTCCTATGTCGGTGTAGGACCAACCGGCTAATTTTATACCGTAATCTTGTCGAATTTTTAATGCTACTTCTTCTACCGCATTCATGTATTCTGGAACTGATCCCGGTTTTAGGTCATATGTCCGCATGTCATATATCAAAGTTTCCCACATACAGGTTCCTATGCTTTTGATTTTTTATCATGGCCCGACTATCAAATATTTTCACCGAACTTTACAGCAACCCAGTTATTATCAAGTTCAAAAGAATTCTTTCTGGACCAACCAGCATCAGGAAGAGTGTCCCATCCTTCAGATGCAGAAATATCAGTTGCTAGCTGGGATTTTGGTGAAGGGTAGGCAAACCATAGAAATCCCGCCTTTTTAAGAATGGCCACTCCTGCCGCTGCTGATTCTGATAGGCCTCTTTGATTGCGGGCAAATATTAAAATCACATCGAACATTCCGTCACCGACGTATGAAACCGAGGCGCCTTTAGGTAGATTCATGCGGGCTATTTCTTGGACTTGATGTTCAGGGGGCGAAAATATGAAAATGGAAGAATGTTTTTGAACACCGAGACCGAGAAAAGCTTTCTCTTCCATAAATAAGAATTTCCTTTATTTAACTTCCCCCAACGGGAGCCCGACTAGGCAACAATATCACGAAATACAATAATAAACATATTACTATCTGCTCTTGCAATATTTATACATATCAATATAATTCCGCTTTGGCTTCTTACTCTCGTTGATCTCTCGTTGTTTCAACAAGAATTTCATCTAAATTACGATGGCTGAAAAATTATTTATCAACCGAAAGATTGACAATAACGAAAAAATTTCCGTTGATAGCTTTTCATAGAATGCAAAGAAAATAGTTTGAAAATTGAGAATGTGGGGAATTGAAAAATGGTAGATTATAAAGCATGCCCAAAGTGCCATGGTGATATGCACACTAGGCGAGACACTTTCGGGGATTTTAAAGAATGTATCCAATGTGGCTTAATGCAAGATCTTGAACTCGAACAGAAATCAGATACATTGGCTGTTTCTGACGGGCCTAAAAATAAAGCAGGGAAAGCCGCTTAATTTTTAACAGCTAATCAGGATTATCAGTACTTTTAAAGCTATCGTCACCAATAAAAAGAGTTGGATGTTTGGTGGATCATTGAGCCTACAACAGGTCAACATGGTGTAGACGGCGGCTTCTTTGATATTGACTGGCTACCGTTATTTTTATAGAATCAATCGTCTATAAGCGTTGCCAAGAAAATGGTTACGTAACCATTAGCCTTGTGGAAATTATATTATGATACATGTAGATGATGGGAGGTCCAAATGACAACGACTCAGAGCCCGGCCCCACTGGCCATAATAATAAGTGAGGAGGCGGCCCACCACGTTAAGGAGTTTGCTGCTTCTGAGGGAAACTCGGACGCTGATCTGCGTGTAGGGGTAAAAGGCGGCGGTTGTTCCGGACTTACCTACATGCTAGAAATAGTGAGTGATGGCCCAAGAGAAACCGATAAAGTGATCGATGAGAATGGTGTTCGACTTTTCGTAGATAAGAACTCATATGTATTTCTAGCTGGCACGATCCTTGAATATTCTGGGGGGCTCAACGGAAAAGGCTTTGTATTCAATAACCCCAATGCTAAAACAACCTGTGGTTGCGGCACTTCATTTAGCGTTTAGGTAAGACCTCGGTTGATTGAAAAATCTGTTTTTGTAGATCTAAGTAATTATTTCAGCAGGATAGATATATACGGGGAAGATTCACTAGATCTCCTAGATAGATTGTCCACTAATAGACTAGAGGATCTCACTGCCCCGTTTATGGGTATGCACTCTGTCCTCACCACTAGTAAAGGGCGAATAATTGATCTTCTTAGTGTGAATCGCTTACCTGACAAAGTTCTATTAATGACGGCTGGTGAATCTAAAAACAAAGTCATTGATTGGATAGAATTTTACACAATCATGGAAGATGTTACAGTCAAAGATGTCTCGACAGAAACCTGTCACTTCAGGTTGATTGGTGATAGCTGGGAGGATCTTTTTCCGGCAATGACTGATCTAGCCATCCATAATTCTGTCATTTGGGAAATTGAAGGAGATCCTTTCATAGCGATAAAAGAGCAGATGTCATCTGTCCCATGTATTGACGTTATAGGTACAGCTGGGGCAAAAAATAAATTAAATCAGGTATTTAGCACAAAATTTAAGAGTTTTACCCTAGAAGAATTCATCCAACTGAGATTGGAGCTTGGAATTCCATCGTTTGGATACGAATTGACTGAAGATTTTAATCCGCTGGAGGCAGGCCTAATATCCCATATTAACTTTAATAAAGGGTGCTATATAGGACAGGAAGTGGTAGCTAGATTAAACACTTATGACAAGGTGCAACGTAAACTAGTTAGATTGTCTTGGGAAGGCATTCCAGCTGAAAAAGACATCACCTACGATGGCCATTTGGTGGGAGTTATAACCTCGGCAATGAATGGCGCTGGATTAGGATTCGTTCGTAACTCTCATGCGGAACTGAGTAGAGAGTTGGAATGCGGCAATCAAAAAGTTATCGTGACCGAAATATTGGCAGAATAGCTATGAATCGGTGCTTGATAGCGGTGCCAGTAAGGTAACACCACCATCAACTATTATGATCTGACCTCTTACCATCAAAGCGTCCTCACTGCATAAAAAAGCGGTGACTTTGGCAATGTCTTTACCTGTTATTACCCTTCCTGCAAGAGTGTTTTTCGCCGATGTCACCATATCTTGCTTATTTGGGAATGATTCGAAGGCACCAGTTTCCACATATCCCCCTGATACCGCATTGACATTAATATCTTTTGGAGCCAATTCTACAGCTAGGTATCTGGTTAGTGATTCTAGAGCTGCTTTCGATGTCCCCACAGAGAGGTAATATGGTAGAACCTTTCTGGAGCCTTCAGAAGTGATGTTCACTATAGAACCACCATTTGGCATTAATCTGGCTGCCTCTATTGAACATAGCCATGGGGCCCGAGCATTTATATTCATTGCCCAGTCCCAGTGTTTTGTCGTTAATTCGTCTGCGCTTCTCTGCACCCCAGAGGCGGCATTATTTATTAAAACATCAATAGAACTAAATTCTTGAGCCACTGATTGAAACATGGTTGCAATTTGGTCAGGCTCTGCAAGGTGGGCCCGCAATTTAAGGCATCTCACTCCCAGATTTTCTATTTCACGTTGAGTCTGTTCAGCAGCATCGTGGTTTCTGAAATAATTAAATGCGATATGGTATCCCAAGTTGCCAAATTCCATAGCAATAGCCTTGCCTATACCCCTTGAGCCACCAGTTATCAGGGCCACTTTGTTCTTAATATTAGCCATTAAAATATTCTAGGCTTTGTTCGTTAGATAGCCATGCCCCCATCAACACTTATTATTTGACCCGTTATGTATTTTGCTTTTTCACTTGCTAGGTACGCGATCATATGAGCGATATCATCTACTTCCCCAAAATGAGCCATCGGTATCCAAGTCATAATGGTGTCTTTTTGTTTGTCTGATAGCACAGCGACAGTATCAGTGTGGATGTATCCGGGGGTTACCGTGTTAACGGTTATGTTTCTGGTAGCGACTTCCTTAGCGAGAGCAAATGTAAAACCGTTAATTGCGGCTTTCGAAGCAGTATAATTGGTTTGGCCTATATTTCCTCGCAGACCGACTACGGAACCGATATTTATGATTCTTCCCCATCTGGATCTCACCATCGTTCTAAGGACAGCTCTACTGCAATAAAACGTACCGTTGAGATTTGTATTTATTACTCTAGACCATGCCTCATCTGACATTCTTAATAGCAATCCATCGTCAATGATGCCTGCATTGTTTACCAATATGTCAATCTGGCCTAATTGGTTCGTGATATCTTCTACCATTTTTGTCACTTGAACTAAATTTCCTACATCTGCTTGATAGGACATGGATTCCACTCCGAAATCCTTCAAATGGTTAGCGGTGTCATCGGCCTCTTTTTGGGAAGAATTGTAGTTTACTGCAATGTTGGCCCCCATCTCAGCTAATCTTAATGCTGCGGCTTTGCCGATCCCTTTGGCTGCCCCTGTCACTAGGGCTGTTTTTCCTTTGAGTTCAGACACTTTTACTCCTATAGATTTATTTAGGTAATCGTTTCATCGATTTAATCGTCTACAGTGGACATAACCATGGATACTTCTTTATTCATTTCTTCGATTAAATGTGTGTCCACACACATTTTTGCTAACCCTACAGCCCTTTCTATTGTTCCAGCTGAAGCGTTCCCGTGTCCGATTATACTCACACCATTGACCCCTAAAACCGGGCCACCACCTCCTGCATCAACCACGTTATTTTTTTTGTGGAGGTCTGCCATGAGGGAGTTGAGATGATCATCGGGTATTTTCCCCTTTAAGACCTCGCTTAACTGGGTCGCGAATTCTTTTCCAAGTCCTTCTACCAATTTCAGGACCACATTTCCGACGAATCCGTCACAGACTACGACATCTGCCTTTCCTGTGACCAAGTCATTTCCCTCAATGTTCCCGATGAAATTTAAGCCACTTTTCTTAAATAGTATGGAGGCTTCTTTGGATTGGACATTACCTTTCCCTTCTTCGCTTCCCACACTCAGTAAACCTAATTTAGGGTTTTTAACTCCGACAAGTAGTTTGCTAAACACAGACCCCAGCACCCCGAATCCCAATAGCTGAGATGGTTTGCAATCAAGGTTGGAACCTAAGTCAAGAATAGTTTGATTTGGGGCAGATCCAACAATAGGGCCACCGATGGCTGGCCTTTCGATACCCTTTATGGTGCCTAACAAAACCACAGCTGCAGCCATTGATCCCCCTGTGGATCCCATAGATATAACGGCATCCGCGGTCTTATTCTTTACTAAATTAGTAGCTACTAAGATCGATGCTGTGGGTTTTTGGCGTAAAGCTAAAGCTGGCGGCTCATTATCTTCTATTTTTCCCTCTGAAGGTACAAAATGTACGGGAAGGTCTCCAATTTCGTGCTTTGCTAGCTCTTTTTGGACGAGGTCGCTATCACCAACAATAAAAACTTCTGCTAAACCATTTTTGGCGGCTTGGACTGCCCCTTCTACCGGTACAGATGGGGCCTTATCTCCACCCATCGCATCTATTGCGACCTTCAATAATTGATTCTGAGTCTCTGGCAAATTTAGTCTCCTAGTCACCATCTGATGCTGATTTATCTACTGTAACTGAAGTCTCACCCGATATGATGACTTCGTCATTTTGTCTGATTATTACTACTGAGCATGTTATGTGATTACTGTTGGTTATGTCTTCTGATTTCGTAACCTGACCGGAAGTTTGGATTTCATCCCCTGGGTATACCGGTGATCTGAATCTCATTTTCATTTTGCCTGTGCTATACCAGGCTGTACCGAAGCTTTCAGCCATTAATTCTGAAATCGTAGCTGCTGCCATCATACCGTGACCAATATTACGACCGAATTGGGATTTTTTGCCGAATTCCTCATCGATATGAATGGGATTATAGTCACCAGAAGCATCCGCATACATGCGGATTTGGTCCATTGACATCTTTTTCCTGATAGGTATTAGGTCTGTCCCTATTTTCAAATTTTTCGTCCTTTATTGCTTTATGCAGGAAGCATAATTGTGCTTTTGCCTTCCATTACTGAATGTTCTGAAGAATTCAAAACTGTCAAGTTTACTACCATGAACCTCCATTCCTTCCGTACATTATTGGAGGCAAGGGTGGCAATACATCTTAGGGTCTCACCAACTTGTACAGAATTTTTGAACCCCATTTCTTGTCCAACATGTAAGGTTCCACCAGGTATCTGTAAGTCATTAACAACTCCCCTTAGGCTTAAAGCTGCAATCGCCATAGGCGGCGATAGTTCAATGCCTGATTCATTAAATTTACGTTTCGATTGATCTTGTACCGCTTCTAGATATAGATCGACTTCCTTTTTGCTTAGAGTATATGTTTGGTCTGATATCTCATTTCCGGTTTTTAGTAGAGAATAATCTAAAGGCAACAGCTGCTCACAAATATTTAATTTAGTCCAAAATTCAGGTAAATAAAACCGTGGCTCACCGCTATCTGATGAACCCTTCTAAAGCAATTATATAGCCAGCCAGCCAATATTTGTTTACCCATCTTCTAGGGTAAGGTGCTTCGAGAAGATAGCATAAATGGTTGAAACATGGATGAATTCGATCGAATCAAATAGAATTCTAGGCAGTTCCGTAAGGAGTTTTATTATTTGATTGATATAGAGTTGATTAGAAAAAAGCCTGAATTTGTTATCCAGTCATTTAAAAGGCGAGGAAAAGAATTTCCACTTGCTGAGATAAGTGACCTCGATCAAAGACGTAGAGCTGCTATAGCCGAGATTGATTCTTTAAGGTCTAGGCGTAATGTGGTCTCGAAAGATTTAGGGCGGTCTAAAGATAAACCAGCTGAGTTAATAGAAGAAATGAGGAACGTGGGATCCCAGATCAAAGATCTAGAGGAGAAGGAAAGGGCGATAAGTGGGAGGTTGAAGCAAGTAATGCTTGATGTGCCTAATCTCCCGAATGAATCTTCACCAGATGGCCCTGATGAAAATAGCAATGTTGTTATTCGAACCGTCGGTGGCATCCCTAAATTTGATTTCAACCCCAAGCCTCACTGGGAGATAGGTGAAAATCTGGGGATAATTGATTTTCAAAGGGGAGTTAAATTAGCCAAAACCCGATTCTATTTACTTAAAGGTCAGGGTGCTCGCCTTCAGAGGGCTCTTATATCTTGGATGTTGGACTTACACACCGAGAAACATGGATATAGTGAATTGTATTTGCCTTATATGGTGAATAGGGACACGGTCACAGCTTCTAGTCATTTGCCTCACTTTGAGGAAAACATGTACCACGACGCTGAAGATGATTTGTTCATGGTACCGACTGCTGAAGCTCCGGTAACCGGCATGTTTAGAGATGAAATTTTGGATGCAGAAACTTTACCCTTAAAATTTGTATCTCATACGCCTTGTTGGCGAAGAGAGAAGTTTTCTGCAGGGAGAGATACCCGTGGGATAAAGAGAGTGCATCAATTTGACAAGGTTGAAATGTATAAATTTGTTGAACCAGATAAATCTTATGAGGAGCTCGAATTACTTTTAAACGATGCGGAAGAAGTTTGCGTTGAATTAGGTATTCCACATAGGGTTCTAGAATTATGCACTGGAGATCTCGGTTTCGCGGCAGCTAAAAGCTATGATGTAGAGATGTGGGGGCCAGGTGCCCAGGAGTGGCTGGAAGTGTCCTCTTGCTCCAATTGCACCGACTTTCAGTCTAGGAGAGCAGCTATTCGCTACAAAGCCTCAGAAAACTCTCGGCCAAAGTTGGTACACACTTTGAATGGTTCAGGGCTTGCAGTACCTCGGGTAATGATTGCTATTCTTGAGAATTATCAACTGCCTGATGGAACTGTAAAAATACCGGACGCTCTTAAACCCTACGTTGGATTCGACCTCATCACTGGTGACTGAGAGCAATATTGTTAGTAATAATTACATTTAAGGAGAAATAAGTATGTACGTAACACGACAGGAAGATGTTGATCCTCAAGAAGCAGGAGATGCCCCTCTTTTTTATGGTGGCAGAGTGACAAGACAGCCTCTTGTCGGCCGTACTGAACCCGAGGATTATAACTTCGGGATTATTTCTTTTTTCGCAGGTGCAAAAAACTATTTCCACACACACACTAGTGATCAAATATTGTTTGCGACGAAGGGACTTGGAATAGTAGCCAATGAATTAGAAGAGGTTCAAATGGGAACTGGAGACACCGCTTTTATTCCGGCTGGTGAAAAGCATTGGCATGGAGCCGTAGATGGACATGACTTCTCTCATATTTCCTTAACACGCCCGGGTAGCGTAACTGAGATGTTTAAGTCTGAATCTTAGTGTTAGGAACTACTGAATTCATACTGGCTGCCGACACTGTTCTGTATTACTGAACTTGGTAATTCCTTCACAAGGGATAACATTGCTTTCTGACCTGTGCAGTGGGCAGGCACCAACCAGTCTGGGTTTAAAGCTTTCAGATCAGTTATAGTATTTTGTATAGTGGCTGTATCTAGTCCATCCGGTAAATGAAATCCTCCTATGATTGCGTGGATTTTGTCTTCTGCCGTCAATTTTTTTGCATAATTGCAAATATTAACGATTCCGGAATGACCACATCCAGTCACTATTATTAATCCCTTACCTCTAATATTAGCTATCAGAGCTTGATCGTCTAAGGTAAGCGGATCTGGGTGCCATGAACCCTCATTAAATACTTCTTGTCCTGCCAGGCCCTTTTCATAATCGGTGATCCGATCTACCTCTCCTGTTATGAGTAATGAATTGTTTAATAAAAAGGACGGAAGACGTGATTCTTCTATCACATCGAGTCCACCTTCTTCTAGGGCAAATTTGCTAGCGGTCGGTAAAATACGTGGGGTTTTACCGGGAAGCCTGATTCTTCTTTTGTTCCAAAATTCGGGATGGATTATTATCGGTGTGTTTTGTGAACCTAAATCATTCAAAATTCCATCAATTCCCACCGTGTGATCAAAATGACCATGACTAAAGACAATTGCCTCTGCATCCCTAGGCGATATCCCCAACATCCTCATATTTTCTGAGACTCCTGTTGGTGATACTCCGGCATCAAATAGTATGGAATGTTGACCACCATTATTTTGAATTGTCACCCAGGCTGAAAAACCATGCTCAGCTCTAAGTTGTGATTTAACAAAACCATCTTCGGTTAAAGGAGCAGCAACTTCTACTTCGATTGAAGGTCTTTTGACAGGGCCTGTGTTGTTTAAGAGGCTGCTAACATGATTATCCATCAATACAGTGAGGGATAACTGTTCTATGGCTGCAGGAGATATTTTAAGCATGGATCGGATGACTCCCAATAATTCAATGGTTTATGAATTTACAGTGCAGTTTAATTCGCGATTAAAAGTCGACATTTTCCCTTGTTGCGTAAACGTGTTTGGCATCACTAGAATGTGATCTATTCTAAGCTAAAAATAATGTATAGTCAGAAAATTGATCGGAAAACTGGAGAGTGTGATTGATGTTTGCTGCAAGAATAACAAGTCCTAAAAAAATTGAAATCGAGGACATAGAGACCCCAAGCATAAAAGAGGGACAATGCTTAATAAAATTGGAGAGGTGGTCGGTTTGCGGAAGTGACATTAGACATGCTTATGGTCCTGTGATGCCAGAAGAAGAATATCCTATGAGACATGGAGGTGCCTGTCACGAATGTGCAGGTACTATAGTTGAAAGTAAGTCCGATAAATTCAAAGTTGGTCAGAGAGTAATAGTTCTACCTAGCCAGGACGGTCCGGGAGGTCTGGTTGAATATTACCCGGGTGATGAAAGTAGGATGGTACTTGTACCTGATCACGGTGACTTAGGGGAATGGATTCTTTGTCAACCCTCAGGCACAGTTTTGTATTCTTGCCAGTTAATGGGAACCATATTGGGTAAAGATGTTGTTGTGATGGGCCAAGGCAGTATTGGACTATCCTTCACGGCTATCGTTGCGAGAGCTGGTGCAAGAAGAGTTATAGCAGTAGACCCACTGGATTACCGATTAGAGTGGGGTAAGAAATTTGGAGCTACGCACACTATTAACCCTGATAAGGATAATGTGGATGAAGCTCTTGCTGAAATCACAGATGGTAAACTTGCTGATATATCCGTGGAAGCCTCCGGTTATCCTGACGGCTTGAATGCAGCGATCAGAGGTGCAACTAAACATGGCAAGGTGATAGTTTTCGGGATTCAGGAAGGCCCACGAGGAAAGACCACCGAAATAGATACCCAATATCTTCTAAGGAATGCCCCAACCATCATTCCCACCTCAGGAGCAGGGAGTGGTGATCCTGTAGGGCACATAGAGAGGATGATTGAATTAAAGGACCGAGGCTGGTGGAATCCGGGAGAAATGAAAACGCATGAGACAAATTTCGCAGCCGTCAACGATGCTTATGACCAGTATGAACAATACCAGGATAATATTATTAAAGTTGTGATGAACAACGACTAAGGTTTATTTGGAAATGGTTTCTAAAGCCACTGAGAAATTGGTTGAGGAAAGATACCTAATAAAGGAAGACATTGATGTGGTGCTGGAAAAATGCGGTCAAAGGTATGACGAGGCCATTTCTAGAGGGAATCAAGCTTAAGTAGCTACGATATTGGAATTACATCAGATAGGTATTAAATTCGGATGAACGAATTTTAACTAAGCGAAGCGCCTGTTGCGTCGGTGTATATACTGTAAATTGAGCGACTTGCTGTAATAAATAAACGATTGCGTTTATGTCCCCCAAATGTAAGGTTGGACGGTACTTCCGGTAAATATATCCTACCAATTAAGGCGGATGAATCGTTATATATCGTTATAGAATTAGTTCCTCGCTGAGCAGATGTCCACAGATTCCCGTCAGTATCACAGCGCATACCGTCTGTTGAATCCTCACCAGTCTCTGTAAATTGTTTTCCTTCGCCTAAGCTGTCTCCACTGTTTGACAGTTGATAAATATAAATAGCATTAGGGTTATTTGAGCCAGAATCTGATACATAAAGGTACGTGAAATCTGGTGAGAAACAAAGTCCGTTGGGACGGACGAGACCTGTCGCTTTTACTTCTACTGCTCCTGAGGAAGGGTCGATTCTATACACCGCGGTTGGTAATTCAGGTTCAGATCGGTTTCCTTCATAATTATTTAAAATCCCATATCCAGGGTCCGTAAACCAAATTGCACCGTCTTTATGAATCGCAACATCATTAGGGGCATTTAGTTTTGAATTTCCGAAAGAGTCTGCAATTATGGTGATTGACCCGTCAAATTCTGTTCTAGTGACCCTTCTAGTTAGATGCTCGCAGGTGATGAGCCTACCCAAGTTGTCTCTTGCGTTACCGTTAGCATTATAGGATGGATCACGATATGCACTAACGATTCCGGTTTCTTCTGTCCATCTCAGGATTCTATTATTTGGTATATCACTGAAGAGAAGGTATCTTCCGTCACCAAACCACGCCGGTCCTTCGGTCCACCTACAGCCTGTATATAGGCGTTCCATTCCGGCATTGCCAAGAACATAGCGTTTGAAACTTTCGTCTACTACCTCAACAAATGGTTCTGGATACGGAGTGGTATCTTTTTCCCAATTTCTTACGGTACTATTCATATTCATGAAACAGAATTCCTTATGTATAGGTCAATGATGGGGCTGCGAAGGGTAATATTTTTTGGTAGAGATTAATTCAAAAGCGAATCAAAAAATATTCAGGACAGTTCCATTCTATCCAAATAACTGACCTCGGTAAGTTTATTACATAAAACAGGTGGGTTGAAGTATTTTGAATAAGTGGAGAAGCCAGACACCGAAACTTTATTATGGTTGGCTGGTTCTCGCCGTATGTTTCTTTATTGTGATGTGTTCATCCGGTGTTCGGTCGAGTATGGGTGTTTTCATAACCCCAATGGAGGCGGATATGCAGTGGGCCCGAAACGATATTACCAGGGTACTTTCTTTGGGAATATTTGTTGGGGCCTTGTCCTTTATAGTGATGGGCTATCTTTATGATAAATATGGTGGTCGGCGGGTGATATCGGCTGCTCTAATAATGGTCGGGATATCTGTCTTTTTGCTAAGTCGGGTCAACTCCATTTTTGGATTAATTTTGATATACGGGATACTTGGAAGTTTTGCATCTAGTGGTGCTTCTTTTGTCACTATTCACTCATTATTGGCAAAATGGTTCTACAGACGGAGAAGCTTAGCTATGAGCCTGTCTGCTGCCGGAGGGTCTATCGGCCCTTTCTTGTTTGCACCATTTTGTGCGTTTCTCATAGAAGCTTTTGATTGGAGGATCGCATTCTTATTCATAGGTGGAATGGTTTTGTTTATAGGAGCTCCTCTGGCGGCTCTTTTCCTGAGAGATGATCCACTGGGTCAGATTCCAGATAGTGAAAGGGATGAAACCGGGGTTCAAGATAAAGAAGAAGTGCAGGTGGAAATGGAAGGACCATTATTTACCAATCGCTGGAAGCAGGCTTTATCCACTTCCCCTTTCTGGCAGTTATCTGCTGCTTATCTTGTTTGTGGGATTACCACAAACATCATTGCCGTACATTTTGTTCCATTTGCAGAAGATCAAGGAGTACCCAGGATAACCGCTGCCATGATTTTTGGGATAATGATGATGTTAAATTCTGTAGGGGTAATTTCTGCAGGAGTACTGTCGCAAAAATTCAGCCAACATAGAGTGTTAGGTTTCACATATGCATTGCGTGGAATTGCTTATTTAGCCTTGTTAACAATAGGCGGAACGACTGGAATGTGGGCGTTTGCCTTAATAGCTGGGATGTCGTGGATAGCAACGGCTTCAGTAACTTCTTCCCTCGTAGCAGATATATACGGGGTAAGAAATTTAGGAACATTGAACGGTATGTCTAACATGGTTCATCAGATTGGAGGCGCCGTATCGGTACTTGTCGCCGGAGAACTTCAGGCAGTGACTGGATCCTACGAGATACCTTTCGCGATTGCTGGTGCGACTTTATTGTTTGCCAGCATAGCGGCTTTTAGTGTCAAAGAGAAGAAATACTCATATAGATATTCCACAGTGCCGGTTGCAGCCGTTTCTTCTTAATTTTATAAACTTTGTTTCCATGACATATAATCTGATCGGCCCCTCTCCTTAAACCGAGAGTTACTGAATCGCCCCATAAATTCTTCAAGGGTTTGCGTGACTTGATCATTGGAATTAGGGTCGTAGTGAATCCAGTTGTTTAAATGCTCTTCCGACCGGAAGAAATTCATGTTTACTCAATTTCTCCCGGCGGTGTTCCCCCCTCCCAAAAATCCGAATCCGTAAATAGAAACACCTACAACCCCTTCCGCCGGTATTGAACTAAGAATCTCTCCATCCTTGACTGTCACGTTTATTGGATCATTACAATCTAGGCATACACTATCAATTTGGACTATCTTACCGGGGAATAACCAGCAAACTGATAGGGATTCAAAAGTTCATTGTCCCCACCATTTGCTTTCACCATTTACAGTAATTTTGTAATGAGTTGGCACGTTGTTAAACGGTGCGAAACTACCAATTATATCGGTGCCGGGAACGAGCCAATATCCTGCCATTTTTCCAGGGCCCATAAGATCAGTTAGAGATATTCTCGCCTCTTCTACCTCTATCTCAAGCGCTGAGGCTATTTCTGTGTAATGAGGAGCCATCCCAGTTGATACGATGGCTTTCATTATGTGAGTGTACAGTTGATCGAGAGTTTTCAGATCAGTCATTAGTATTTATCTTTTGCCTTTGGCTGTCTGATTCAGGTCTATGTCTTTAGTGAGAAGAATATCAACACATTGATTTGTTAGCAAAACAAGGTTAATACTAGCGATTTATATGAGTATAATGACCATGCTATTTTAGGCCCCGAGCTTAGACCCTGAGGAGATATCCAAATTAAATTATTAGGAAAGCGCACGATTTTTTATGGCTGGATCGTGGTGGGTGTGATGGCAATTGCTAGCGCAGTTAGTATGGGCATGGGTTCATTAAATTTCGGGTTATATATCAAACCAATGGGGGAACAGTTAGGTATTGGGCGCGCTTCTTTCGGCTGGGCTTCCACCTTTAGAAGCATTTCAAGTGCCGCAACGAGCCCTATTATAGGCAGATTGCTCGATCGCTATGGAGCCAGATGGATTCTTGCAGGTTCAACCATAATTACTGGATCGTGCATGGTTGGCCTTGCATATACACGTGAAGCATGGCAACTCATGGTTTTGTTTTCAATAATGGGTCTAGTTGGTATGAGTGGACCAGGAGCCCTTACTACCTCGGTGCCACCATCCAAGTGGTTTGTTCGTAACAGAGGAAAAGCTTTAGCCGTTACAGCGATTGGTGTTTCCTTTGGGGCCTTAATTTTTGTTCCGCTCACCCAAATTTTCATAGATAAATACACCTGGAACACCTCTTGGATTATATTAGCGATAGTTGGAGTGATTATTGTTGTTCCCCTTTCTGTCATTTTCGTAAGAAGACAGCCTGAAGACATAGGATTACTTCCTGATGGTGACAATCCCCTCGCGGTGTCTGCTGTGGAGGACATCAATGATGAATTTTCGTGGACCTTAAAGGAAGCAATAAAAACAAAAAGCATGTGGTTTCTTATAATTGCTTTTTCTATTCTGTCTTTGGGAATACTGACGTTGGCCCTGCACAGGATACCTGCGTTTATGGATAGAGGACTAGACTCCACGTTAGTCTCGCTTGCGACAGCTTTTGATGCTGTTTGTGCCGGGTTTGGTAGTTTTGCTGGAGGAATGTTGGTGAGGCGACTTCAGCCTAAATTTATAGGAGCCTCAGCATTCTTGATGTTGGCTGTGGCGAGCGTGATGTCAATCTATGCGTATGGGTTTTGGTTGATGTTTTGGTCGATGGCTATTTTTGGGCTTGGGATAGGCATTAATTCATTCACCCAAAATTATATTTGGGCGGATTATTTTGGGAGAGGCAATCTAGGCAGCATCCGAGGATTTGTTATGCCTATCACTTTGTTTGTGGGATCTTTTGGCGCTCCTGCTGCGGGGTATGTATTGGATACCACCGGATCGTATGATCCTGCTTGGTGGGCTGGTGTTGTTTTGATGTTGATAGGAGCTTTAGTATTTGTTCTTGCGGATAAACCCAAACATAATGCACTCCTCTTTAATCAAAACCTTGGGGAATAAATTTGCAATTAGCGTCATTGGAGATTTAAGTTGGATATGGGTTCAAAATCTTAGAATAATTTTAGAAAATTAAGATATTTTATTGATGTGCCTGTGGCGGGTACCGAATTTTTTTAATAGGAAGTGAATTAAATTGAAATTCGGCTTATTTTTTGAATGGCCCAACCCAGAGTTTCGTGAATTTAAAGATATATTTTCAGAAGGATCTTTGAAATTGGCGGCCGACGAAGATATTTTGCCGTTAACCTCTAGCACGATGGGTATGGAAGCGATTTCTCAGCAGTTTGTCAGTTATGTTCGATACTGGCGGGGTGCTGGTAAACCTGTGGATGATGTGGGGAGGGATCGAACATGAAAAATTGATGCGTTCTATAAAATTGATGGAGGAAAAGGCGATTCCCGAGCTAAAGGACTTAGCACCACCTAAAAGGGTAATAAATAATGCATTAGTATCAGAGTTCAGGGGAGATAAAAGTGGATCTTTTATTGTGACAGGAGAAAAATTAAAGGATAGCTAAAGTAAGATCCTTGCTATTTTAGGTTAGCGGGTATGGAGGTTTTGCGCTGAATGAGGGCCTGAAACCTGTAGCCCTAGAATTATTTGATCGGTAAAATCTCGGTATGAACCTAATAACGAGACAGACCATCGGGGTTTTATTCTCCTCACTCTTATTATTGGCATTGTATGCTTGTGACTCTGGAGGTGAGACTATCTATTTTGCATCGAACCGAGATGGGCAATGGGATATCTATTACTCTGACTCAAATGGTGGAGAACAAATCAATTTAACGGACAGTCCTTTCGCCGAAGAAAACCCAGTTTTGTCACCGGACCGAAAATTGATAGCATTTTCGGTAAGTAAAGATTCTAAGGACTTGAATGTGGGAATTGAGGTAATGAAGCTGAAGGAAGGAGAGAAAATCAGTGTCACTACAGGTTTGGGCACTTATGTCACACCACACTGGAGCCCTGATAGTTCTAGATTGGCATATGCTGCTGCCCAGCCGGGCAAAGAATCATACGTACTCGTAAGTGACTTAACTCAATCCCTCAGCCCGCGCCTATCAGATGTTCAATCGGATGAAGTTGGAGATTGGTCTTCAGATGGGAATTCAGTTGTATTTTCATCTTCAAATCCACTAAAGCCAGGTATTCATGATAGAAACCCTGACGGTGTTAATCAGAGGCAAGTAAGTTGTGGGAATGATATCGGGGCTAGATGGTCCCCAGATAACAAAAAGTTAGCCTTTATATCTGATAGGGCTGGAAACCGAGACATATACGTGATTGAAAAGGAAGTTAAAGATGGATTATGTGAATCGGATGCGGATTCTACATTGGGGTTGTATCAACTCACCGATACAGAGGGTAGTGAGTCTGATATTTCATGGTCTCCTGACGGAAGGCAGATATTGTTTGTCTCAGAAAGGGACGGGAATTCAGAAATTTATGTAATGGATAGTAGCGGAAACAACCAGGTTCGGTTAACTCAAAATGACAAGACAGATAAACAACCTGTTTGGTCACCCGACGGGAAAAGTATTGCATTCGTATCGGATTTGGATGGCGACTATGATATTTTCATCATGAATAGTAAAGGGGAAAATCAAAAGAGGTTAACCAATAATGACGCCTCCGACCTCGATCCCAATTGGTAATTCTCTTGCTTCTTAACATCAAATCTTGATAAATGCTTTGGTGACATCTTCTTTGGATATATGTTAATAATCGCCGGCTGGTTTTGGACGTAATGATGGCTTCTAAAGAAAACTACAAGTATCGACGAATTATTGTAAAGGCTGGGACAAATATACTTACCGGCGGAAGGGATGAATTAGATGATTCCTTCATCGATAACTTGGTATCTCAAATTTCGGATTTATCCTCTTCAGGAAGAGAGGTGCTTCTTGTATCATCGGGAGCTGTAGCGGCTGGAAGGGGAGTGATGAGGAAATTAGCTAAGAGCTCGGTCTTGCCAGGTAGGCAGGTTTTGGCGGCGGTTGGTCAAGGTAGGCTGATGCATTTGTATGAGCAATCCTTTGCCACTCATGGAATTCCCACTGCCCAAGTTTTGCTTTCCCGAAGAGATGTTAATGACAGGTTAGGCTATTTAAATTTAAGAAACACATTACTTTCCTTGTTGAATAATGGTGTGGTTCCAGTAATAAATGAAAATGACGTAGTGGCTGTGGAGGAACTGGAAGGGGAGGTATTCGGCGACAATGATACTTTGTCTGCCCTGGTTGCTAACTTAATTGATGCTGATTTACTAGTGATATTAGGTAGTCTGGAAGGGATGTACACTAAAGATCCAAATTTTTTTACAGACGCTGAACTTATATCAGTGGTGGAAAAAATAGACGATAAACTAAATAAATATGCTGGTCCTTCATCAGATTTAAGGGGACGTGGCGGAATGGTAACCAAAATAGAGGCTGCTCGCTTGGCTACGGCGTCGGGGGTAGATGTTGTAATCGCAGATGGGACTATGGATTCGGTTGTTTCTCGACTTTCGAATGGAGAGAGAATAGGTACCTTGTTCAAGTCATCTGTATCGAAATTGGAGAGTAGGAAAAGATGGATGCTCAGTGGAGTGTCTAATAAAGGGAATATAAGAATAGATAAAGGAGCTGTATCCGCATTGAGATCCAGTAAAACAAGTCTCCTACCAGCTGGTGTGTTGAGTTGTTTTGGACAATTTGAAAGAGGAGATATCGTTTATATTAAGGATGGTCATGAAAATAACATTGCAGCTGGTATTAGTAACTACGGGTCCTCTGATCTGCTGCAAATACAAAGTTTAAAATCCGACCTAATTGAACAGGTTCTAGGGCACTACTACGGGGATGAGGTAATACACAGGGATAATATGGTTATGTTAAATGATTGAAGTCCTGAAGAGAGAGGTGTTTTCTTGGACAGCCTTGAAAATTTAGGGAAAGTTGCCAAAACGGTTTCTAGAAAACTTGCTTTTTCTTCTGGTGGAAGAAGAAATTTAGCTATTCAGAAAATCGCGACAGCCTTGATTGATTCCGAGCAGAAGATCATTTCAGAGAATTCAAAAGATATATCCAACGGTCGCAATAAAGGACTATCAGAGGCTATGTTGGACCGATTGATCATTACGAAGGAATCAATACATGGTATGTCATCTGATGCTTTGAGGGTTGCTAATTTAGATGACCCTGTGGGGGAAATGATCGAAATGAAAACCATGGAGAATGGTCTTCAAGTTGGTCGCAAACGTGTGCCCCTGGGTGTAATTGGGGTTATATATGAGAGTAGGCCAAACGTTACAGTCGACATATCGGTGTTGTGCTTGAAATCAGGGAATGCTGTAATTCTAAGAGGAGGGAGTGAGGCATTCTATTCAAACCAGATTTTGGCCAAGGTTATAAGAGATGCTGTATCGGAAGCTGACCTTCCAAAGGATTCCATTCAAATTGTCCAAAGTACAGATAGGAAACTGGTTTCTGAAATGCTGAATTTGGATCAATACATCGATCTAATGATTCCAAGAGGTGGACAGGGTTTAGTTAACATGGTGGCCAATGAATCCAAGATGCCATCTATTACTGGTGGCGTCGGGGTTTGCCATACCTATGTGGACAATGAAGCCTCATTAGATATGGCTGTTGAAGTCGTTAATAACGCCAAGGTGCAACGACCCTCGGTCTGTAATGCATTGGATACCGTTTTGGTTCATTCTTCTTTGGCTCCCGATTACCTTCCCCGTATGGCTGAAGCTTTTGCTGTTGCCGGGGTGGAGTTAAGATGTGATACCAGGGCACTTTCTATTTTGGGCCCAAGGGAGGATATCAGGGTGGTTCCTGCCAAGGAGGAAGATTGGGATACAGAACATTTATCATTGATAGCAGGAGTAAAAATAGTAGATTCAGTAGAAGAAGCTATTAACCATATCGAAACTCACGGTACAGGCCATTCGGATGCCATTATTACAGAAAATTACACAACGGCCAACCGGTTTGTTAAGGAAGTGGACTCAAGCGCTGTTATGGTAAATGCCTCGACTAGATTTAATGATGGCGGTCAATTTGGCTTAGGAGCTGAGGTGGCGATAAGTACCAATAAAATGCACGCAAGGGGCCCCATGGGACTGAAGGAGATAACCTCATATAAATGGGTTGTTTTAGGAAATGGGCATATAAGGCAATAAATTGGGATCTTATTGGATAAACGAAGAAATCCGAAATCAGTCAAGGTTGTATGAATTTCGAATAATAACGAGGGCATGATGCAGGAAGAAAATATTTTTTACACCGTCGATATGCAAAGAGAAGTTAGAGATTTTGTATTGAATCTAGAAAAGGAATTATCGAAATATCAGCCTATATACCAACGAGACCCTGTCGATGTCAGGAGAGAACGAGAGGAAGGAACTGGCCGTAATCCAAAACTCGTAATATCAGATCAAGCGATTGAACGAGAAATTCAAAGTGATCAAGGTTCAGTTACTGTAAGAGCTTTCATACCACAGGATCAAATAGATGGGATATACCTTCATATCCACGGAGGAGGATGGGTTATAGGTAGAGCTCACCATAAAGATCCCGAATTGGAAGAAATAATGACCGAATGCAATGCAGCGGTTATCAGCGTGGACTACAGACTTGCTCCTGAACATGCATATCCAGCTGCACAGGATGACTGTGAAATCGCAGCTTCCTGGGTAGCCAGTAATGCCATGAAGGAATTTGGTACTGATAAGGTTGTAATTGGAGGAGAGTCGGCGGGCGGGCACCTTTCTGCATCAACTATGATTCGAATGCGGGATAAACACGGATACAGTGGATTTTCTGGCGCGAACCTTGTGTACGGTGTATATGACTTATCAGGAAGCCCCAGCGTGAAGCTGTGGGGAGATAGAAACCTGGTTTTGAGTACTCCGATAATGAATTGGTTCTTTGACCAGTATTTAGGGGAGGAAGATCGGAAGGATCCTGATGTGTCTCCTCTCTATGCACCACTACATCAATTATCACCTGCACTTTTCACAGTAGGCACAATGGATCCATTGCTGGATGACACATTGTTTATGCATTCAAGATGGTTTGCTTCCGGGAATCCTTCTAGCTTAAATGTTTACCCTGGGGCAACACATGGATTTGAGACACAACCAACTCAATTAGCTGAAAAAGTTAGAAGAAGAATGCGTACTTTCATCTCTGAGAGTTTCCAGTCGTAACTTTGTAATAAAGAAATATCACTAAGAGGTAACCGATTGATGTGGCTATAAAAATGGGCTGATAGCTATCAGCCCATGCCACTGTGAACGCGCCAACTGAAGGTCCCAAACCCATCGCAGCAGTTCTGGTCGGGCCTGTTATTCCCGTAACGGTGCCGAAGGATGCTCTGTTAAATACAGTTCCTAACATCATGCTACCAAGTACGAAAATAAGACTAGTGATTGTGGTCCAAATCACCACTAGTATAAATCCGTACGCTGGAATGTTTATTACAGTAAAAAGAATGGTGGGTGTAATGGCCATAGATAAAGCACACATAGCAATTCTTTTGATTGTGAACCTATCTGTAAAATATCCCCACACAGGCACCGAAAGTCCCCCTAATACATTGCCTAAAGTTAAAGCCCCGGCGGCTGTATTTTGAGAAATCCCCCCGTCCGTTAGAAATGGAACAACCTGAAATAAGGTCATGGAGGTCGAAGCCACTGCAACGAATTCACCAAACATTATGAACCAAAATGAGGGTAGAGACATTATTTCAAGAATTGCCCAGGTGGTCTCGGAAGACTTGGTTTTTGTTGACTCTTTGTTTCCAGAGCGGTCACCGTCTGGCAGTTGCCCAACATCTTCCGGCTTATGCCTGATCAAAAGAAAAATAGGCAATGACAACGGAATAGATACAAATCCAATTATCTTGTATGCTGTTCTCCAAGAGTAGCTAGTCGCAATTGCAGTTATGATTTGTATATTGATTGACTCTCCGATTATTCTGTTTAAAGAAGTGATTCCTATAGCAAAATTCCTCTTCTTTTCAAAGAAATTTACGGCGACCGTACGTGGTATCAGATTTTGTAAATTTGGGCCTGCTATAGCTCTCACAACAATATACCCAACGAAGAATTGCCAAATGGATTGGGCCCCAGAAAAATAGATGATACCTGTACCAACCGATAAAGAAGCGAAAAGCATCATCCACCTGGGCCCAAATCTATCCACCAACTTTCCTATGAAGGGCATTGTTAAGCCCGACGTCCATGTTCCGAGGGTAGCGGCTAAAGCGATAGTTTTTCTGTCCCACCCTATCTCTCCGGCAATTAAGTCTTGAACTCCACCGAATACAGTTTGAGCCACAGATGTGGCTATTAAAGCTCCTATTGATGCCGCAACTAAGACTATCCAGCCATAAAAGAAAGGAGGAGAGGGGTGCCAGTTGTAGATATTTGCGGCCAATTGTTTCAAAGAAAATCCCTTGTTATTTTTTGATTTGATAAATCAAGAAAACAAAACCCAATTCTAATACTTCTCCGTGATAATATTTCGCTGTTCCTGACGTGTTCCTTAAAAAAACAGTTATTAGAAATAGTTTTTGAAATTTGAAAGCTATTAAAGAAGGAGAATTATAGATGCCTTACCAGTTCATAAAACATGAAGCATCAGGCGGAATAGCAAGAGTGACCCTAAATAGGCCTGAAAAACTTAATGCTCTGAATCAACAGCTACAATCTGAATTGATCGAATGCCTGACCAAGGCTGATGAGGATTCCGATATACGGGTGATAACCCTGAGAGGCGCGGGACGGGCATTTTGTGCCGGATACGATATCACTCCTCCTCAATCCGTTGAAGATAGAGAAATTACCGAGGCCCGACGAGGAAATATTCGGTCAGATATGCAGAGGTTGCAAAAAACAGCTAGATTAATGACCTCAATATTTGATCTAAGTAAGCCAGTTATAGCCGGTATTCATGGGCATGTTATAGCCGGTGGTACCGATTTGGCGTTGCATTGTGACATCATAATTGCTGCTGAGGATGCGAATATTGGATTTCCGCCCGTCCGCTCTATGGGAACTCCCCCTACTCACATGTGGACTTACATGGTTGGTCCACAATGGGCAAAATGGTTCATGTTAACTGGAGAAACTGTGTCTGGTAAAGAGGCGAGTGACGTTGGGCTAGTTTGGAAATCTGTTCCTGCAGAGGATCTGGATGCGGCGGTGGAAGATTTGGCTACAAAAATGGCGAAAATACCATGGGAAATGCTAGCTGCCAACAAAAGTATAGTGAATAAAGCTCTCGATTTGATGGGCCGCAATATGATGCAGGTTATTGCTGCTGAGACAGACGCAGTTTCTCACCAATCTCCGATTGTCAAAGAGTTCAATGAAATTTCTAGTCAGCAAGGATTAAAAGCTGCACTTGAGTGGAGGGACAGCCCGTTTCGAGAATAATATGTTAACCGGTGTAAAACATGGAAACCAAAACCCAACAAGCTGCAGACCAGTTATACAGGAAGTATGATTCCGCCCATTGGAATTAAAATTGATATGAAAGCCATTTTTAATATAGATTTATTTGGAGAAATAACCCTGGATGTTGAATGACAAGGATTCATTTTAAGGTATAAATAACAAATTTAAGGTGGATATACATGTTTGATTTAACAGACAGAGTTGCAATCGTGACGGGAGGGGCACAGGGTATTGGTGGAGGAATTTCAAGAATGTTAGCTCGGGCTGGTGCCAAAGTCTTAATAGCGGACCTGGATCTGGAGACGGCTGAAGATACCGCTAACCAGATCTCGAAAGATTCAGGCATTGTTGAATGTGTTGAAACCGATGTGACTTCTTATGAAGATTTAAAAAAAATGATCGGTAAGGCTAGAGACTATTGGGGTAATTTGGATATTTTGGTTAATAATGCCTATGCAGCAGCTGACGGCCAACAGGGCGGAGCATTGGAAGTTACGGAAGATAGGTGGGAAGAGGATATCAGAGCTTTAGTGACTTCAGTCTACGCAGGATCAAAATATGCAATTCCATTAATGCTCGAGACTGGTTCGGGATCAATTGTGAACATATCTTCGGTACATGGGTTTTTAGTCGCGAGGAAGGCATTAACCTATGAAACAGGCAAGGCAGCAGTTATTGCTATGACTAAACAGATGGCGGTTGATTATGGCCGACAAGGAATTAGGGTGAATGCAATCTGCCCTGGCCATATTGTTACAGAGAGGATAAAAGAAAGTGTTTGGAAAGATAATCCCTCGGGTTTAAAATTTTTTCAAGATCAATATCCTGTTGGAAGAACGGGAGTTCCGGAGGATATCGGAAATGCGGCCATCTTTTTGTGTTCAGATGAAGCTTCATTTATCACGGGGCATGCCCTCCCGGTTGATGGTGGGTTAACGATTCAGTTGCAGGAGAATTTCGGAGTCCAGCAAGTCCACTATTATATGGATAATTTGGATACCCAAATGCCGTATAAAAGGTAGGGTGAACAACTAACATCTTTTTACGGGTATCAGATTTCAATATTAGAATTGATCACCTATCCATGGTTTTGGCCCACTGAATATTAAAGATGCCTTGGCTAGTTCGTCGCTTGACCCTTCAATCAGGCCCATATTTTTAATATCGAAAGCACTGAGATAACTTGTGTATAACGGTGCGAGACCGCGAGGGCCCAAAGTTAATCCTGGCAAATTAGATTTACTGACCGTTCCTTTTCCCTCAGATACTTCTATTGTCCAAATTCCTGAATTTTGCGGCAAGATTGGGTCTTCATAGTTTAGAGTTAGCGTCGATTGAATATCCTTCGGATAACCTCTGGATTCAATTGCTTTTTTGATATCAATTATTCTCAACATCCAGTCCTTGCTGTAGGCAATTTTCACCTCTTGTTCTTCCATCAACAACCTCATAGAATCATTGGGAGGTCCGTTCCATGAGATTGTGTCAATGACAGTTCTATGATCATAGAAGAAGCGGAGTAGCCTTTCGGCACACTCAGAGTTCAAGGCAACCATATCTCTTACCCTTATATGATCCGCCGATCGGGCCTGTTGAAAGTTAACATAGCCTACCGCTTTATCACCGTCCATCACGATGTAATGAAATATTTTTCGACCTTGAGTCTCTAAAATAAGATCCCAGAGGATAGCACCTCTGTCTAAGTTTCCATTACTCAATTTCGCCCTCTCGTTATATAAAAGGTAAGTTTCTTCACGTTCGGAAGGATTCGATTCGATAACTTCTAGCTTATTGAGTGGAGCCTTCATTTCTTTTACCGTGGTTTCGTACGTAAATTTTGTGCCCGCTCGCTCATATCCAAAGGAGCGATAAACTCGGGTACTCGATGGAAATAAAGTAGATATTGGAATAGCTAGTTCGTACATTTCGGCAAGCGAATTCTTGAGAAGCACTGAAGCAGCTCCGATGCCCCTCCCTTCAGGGGCAACCCCAACAGATGTAACTGCACCACTTCGGACAATGTTCCCACCAAACCACTGGCCCAGATCGATTATCCCCATTCCGCCGAGTATTTTATTTTTTAATTTTACGGCTCGAAATTGCTCGTAACCTACGTGTTCATTCCAACCTGGCTGTGCATGTCTATGAAGCGATTGGTATATGGTTTCCCACAGGGATTCGGATTCTTCTTTGGTTATCGGGCCATATGTTAATTGCGAGTAGTTCATACTATTGTTTTTGTCATTTTTCTGATTTATGAAACCCTGTATTGTTTTAGCACATCCATTTTTGGGATTATTCCGAACCCAGGCAGTTCCGGCGGGCTAACAAAACCATTTTCTACTTTAATTGTAAATTCATACATTTGGTCGTACAAAGGATGAGTTTCTTCTCGGTAGTATTCTAGAATTAGTCCATTAGGAATAGCACAAAGCAGATGTATGTGAACCTCTTGTTTCCCATGTGGAGCTATTGGAAGATTGTGTGCCTGAGCTTGAGCAGCGACTTTCATAAATTCGGTAACTCCTCCCATAATCAAGGCGTCAGGCTGTAGTATTGCAGCACTTCTGCTCTCTATAAGATCTCTAAATCCGTACTTTGTGTACTCGTTTTCTCCTGTGGCGACTGGAATGGTGGTTGCCTCGCTGATAAGTTGGTGGCCTTTGTAATCGTCAGGAGGAATAGGTTCTTCAAACCAGAATATGTCATAAGGTTCCATTTTTTTTGCTATTTCAATTGCTTCGTAAAATCGGTAGGCACAGTTTGCATCTACTAAAAGTTTTACATTTGGGCCTATTGCCTCTCGAACAGCCTTAACTCTTTCAATGTCTTCATTAATGCTTACGCCGCCGATTTTTATTTTAACGGCGTCAGCCCCCATATTCACGCTGGTCAACATTTCTTTTTGTAGTTCTTTCAGACCTTTTCCGTCTTCATAATACCCACCGGCGATGTAGACTGGAACTTTATTAGTAAATCCTCCCAAAAGTTTGTATACAGGTTGGTTTGAGGCTTTACCTTTGATGTCCCACAAAGCGATGTCAATTCCGCTTATAACCCTTGTCGTCAATCCCCGACGACCAGATATCTTGGGTTCCCAAAGCTCATCCCATATTTTTTCATTACAAAACGGATCCTCTCCAATTACTGATTCCTTATAGTATTCGAAAATCGCCTCATTTATGGAAGAAGGAATATGAGGGTTTCCTAAAAGCCCGACACCCGTGATACCTTCGTCAGTATCGATAAAGACAAAATCTTGGCCATCGTGGGTATAGGTATGTTTTCCGTTGCTCTGTGGGATGGGCTTAGGCCAACGATAGCTTTCTAGTCTCATGTCTGTAATTTTCATTTCAAATCTCTCATATAATTGGTGAGTGTCTGATAATAGCCAACGGATTCTAGCATGAACAATGGAGCTGTATATCCATATTGAAACCTTTCCACTAATGTATGATTTACAGTCCATGGAGGAAGTATGAATCTTTCCAAAACCCATTTATATTCAAAGAAAATTGAATCACAATCTGCCTTTAAAAGCGGTGATGCGGCTTTTGAGGTTTTGGCTGAGCAGATATTGGAGATTGGTGATGTCAATGATGCCATGCGTAATCTTGTACAGGAAGGATTTACTGGGCAAGATGACCGACCCGTTGGCGGCTTAAAGGACATTGTTAACCGAAGCCAAGAGGAACGAAGGCTTCTACTAGAAAAATATACCTATGACAAGGTATCGTCGGAGGGTCTACTTGAAGAGCTTGAGAATTATTCCTTTGTGGGTTCGGAATTTCTGACAACAGAAAAAGGGGACGAAGTTTTATCGATGCTTAAACGCTTAGATAAATTAGATGCGACGATTAAGGAGGCTATGAAGACGGGCCAGCTTGGGGATTTAGATTTAGATGATATAGAAGATTTACTGGGGAAGTTGGCCCGTATCCAGCTTGAGGAAATTCTTCGGATGATAAGTGCCCTTGAGGAGGCTGGTTATTTATTAAAAAATCGCGATAGATTCAAACTGGGACCTAAGGCAGTCAGAGAGATTGCACAAGATGCGATGCGAGAAATTTTTTCCCAGATGCGAAAGGGTAATTTAGGTGCACACGACACTTTTAAGAAAGGCGATTGGGGAGATCTTACCGGACAGACAATACCATATGAATTTGGTCAATCCTTTGAAATAAATCTTCAGAAATCCCTTTTTAACACTGTTGTTAGAGAAGGGTCATCGATACCGCTTAAGGTTCACTCTCAGGACTTAGAAGTTAATGAGCACGAGCACCTTACCCAATCGGCAACAGTGTTGATGCTTGATCAAAGCCGTTCGATGGGTATGTACGGAACTTTTACGGCAGCGAAAAAGGTGGCTCTTGCTTTGTACTGGTTGGTACAGACCAAGTTTCCCAGAGATAAACTATTTGTGGTCGGATTCTCAGATTATGGAATGACGATTGATGGTAAAGATTTACCTGAATCAACCTGGAATCATTGGGTGGCCGGTACCAATATGCACCATGGGTTGATTTTATCCAGGCAACTCTTGGCTCGCCAGAATGTGGCGAATAAGCAGATTTTGATGGTTACCGACGGAGAGCCCACAGCCCATATGGAAGGTGGGCAAGCATATTTTTCCTACCCTCCAACCCCTCGGACATTGGAACAGACCTTGAAAGAGGTGAAAAGATGTACAAGGGAAGGTATTGTCATTAATACATTTATGCTCGAGATGAACTATTTTCTTATGGAATTTATGGATGAAATGGCCAAGATTAACAAAGGACGGTCTTTTTATACGAAACCGGATCAGCTTGGGCGCTACATGCTAGTTGATTATTTGGAAGGTAGGAAAAGAAAAGTGTAACCGTTGATGATTAATTGAGATTTAGCTAGAATGTGCTACATACAGTAACTCTCAATGAAAGATCGACGGATAGGAACACTTGATAAGAGGAGCCCAAATGGCTAATAACAACTTGGCACTCAAAGCACATTTGCTTAGACGAGCAGGGTTTGGTGCATCTAGATTTGAACTTGAACAGATATCCGATAAATCTTATGAAGAAATCGTGGAAGATTTGGTTCATCCTGAACGGTTTGAAGAAATCGATGAAGATTATTTAAAAAGATATAACCCTGATGTCTCATACCACGATAATATTGGGAGTCACGCTGGCCGTTGGATATGGAGAATGATTAACACCAAACGCCCCTTAGAGGAGAAAATGACCCTTTTCTGGCATCAGGTTTTCGCCACAGGGTATTACAAAGGTGATCATACTCCCTCTACCATACAACAGATTGAAACGTTTAGAGAGAATGGGTTAACGAACATAAAACGAATTCTTCTTGACCTAGCTAAAGATCCGTCGATGAATTATTGGCTTGATAATTGTGAGAACCACTCTGACCAGCCCAATGAAAACTGGGGCCGGGAACTATTGGAACTATTTTCGATGGGTGTAGGGAACTATAGTGAAGAAGATGTTAAACAAGCAGCTAGAGCTTTTACTGGCTGGACATTCGAACAACCTTTACCTCTGTATCCCTATGGCCATTACGAAACTAAATTTGTTTTTAACGAATCTGACCACGATAACAGCGAAAAAACATTCCTTGGTAGGAAAGGAAATTTCAACGGTGAAGACATAATTGACATCATATGTGAGGAAAGGGCAACAACCTTATTCATATGCAGACATTTGTATAATTTTTTTGTCGAGGATGAGGCCCAAGTTCCCGCTTGGAGTATAGAGCCTCCTAGAAATCCAGAGGCTGTTGATACCATGATCGATATTCTCATGAGTAATGATGGTGAAATTAGGCCAGTTTTGAGTTACATGTTTAATTCTGACTTTTTTAAGAACTCCTTTTATAAGAAGGTTAAAAATCCATCAGAATTAGTCGCGGGGACACTCAAATTGTCAGGTAGGTATTCAGTTGTACCTGCAGATGGAGAAAATGTCGGAACTCTCTACGGTACAGTTGCAGTGATGGGTCAAGCCCTAATGAATCCTCCAACTGTTGAAGGATGGCACACAGGACATGAATGGATAGATGGTGGAACCCTTAATGAAAGGGTTAATTTCGCCGTCAACCAGTTTAATGATGTTTCTAGTCCAGGGTTTAGGGACATATTGGAAAGATTGGGACCCCTCGTTGAATCTGTTGATCTTGTCGATAGCTGTTTGGATTTAATCGGCCCGATTGAAGTTGGTGAGGAAACTCGTATAGCACTTAGCAAATACGCCGAAGAGGTAGGGGACGTTAACTTGGGCACGAATGAAGATAAAGTCGAGAATGCTCAGAAAATAGCACGGATGATTCAGTTAATCGTTTCAACCAGAGAATACCAATTCGCTTAGAAAAAAAGCTATTGAGGCATAGGTAATAAAGGTAACTAACAATGACAACTTTCACGCAAAAATCCCCTGTTTTCGTAGTGGTACAACTGTCCGGTGGTAATGATTTCATGAACACATTAGTGCCGTATTCTAATCCTGCTTATTACGATAACAGGAAATTCCTTAATATATCTGAAGAAGATGTTTTGGCGTTGGATGGAACTTTAGGTTGGCACCCTGAGATGGCTCCTTTCAAGGAGCTGTACGATAGAGGTATGGTTTCTGTTGTCCAGGGAATTGGCTACCCAGATTCTAATCGCAGTCATTTCAGAGGTATGGATATTTGGCATACCTGTGCCCCAGATGAGGTTTCGACGATTGGATGGCTTGGTAATGTAATTGAGCAGCTAGATCCTAGCGGTGATAATCCGCTTACAGGAGTTAATTTTGGTGTGGGACTGCCAAGGGCAATGTCAAAAGCTGGAGTTCCGGTCACGAGTGTATCCAACTTAGATGAATATGGATTAATGAGTGGAATTGCTGCCCAACAACAGCGAGATCAGGCTCTCCAGATTTTTAAAGATATGTACGGTCAAGCTGTAGGGTCCGGACCAGTTATGGACTATTTGTCTCGTACAGGGATGGATGTACTGTCTGGGGCTGATTTAATTAAGGTAGCGCCACAACAATATGAATCAACAATAGAATATGCAGATAATCCAATAGCCAAGTCCCTGAGAGATGTGGCTCGCGTTCATACAGCTAATCTGGGAACCCGTGTTTTCTATACACAGCAGGGTGGATATGATACGCATGCCAATCAGCTACCTACTCAACCTGGCCTATTTAGAGATATGTCCAGGGCCGTTAATGATTTCTTTGCTGATTTGGAAGAACACGACGCTGATGAAAATGTCGTTATGCTTATTTTCTCTGAGTTTGGGAGAAGAATTAATGATAATGGTTCAGGCACGGATCATGGGTCCGGAGGAGGAGCATATTTAGTGGGGAAACCAGTGGCAGGAGGTTTATATTCCGAATACCCCTCCCTGGAACGTGATAAGTGGGAAAAGGGAGAAGATTTGGCTCACACCATTGATTTTCGAGGCATATATGGAACTGTCCTTGAGCAATGGCTGGGGCTTGATGCAGCACCGATAGTGTATGGGAATTTCGAACAAATTAATCCCTTTAGAGCAAACTAGAATATAGGAGGTGGTGGCAATGACATTACCATTCGATTTATTGAGATCAGGATATCCATACTATATGACTTTGGGTCAGAGGAGAGTGACATCCAATCCGGTAGATATTGGGTTCGGCAAGGAGAAGGTATATGTTCTAACTCGGGGAGGATTGGGAACCTGGGTTCGGGTGATCAATTGGGAGGATGAGAATCTTGGTACCCTGGGAGACGCGAGCCTGTTCCAATCGCCAGCAGCTCTGCTAGTTGATGAGGATGAAAATCTATATGTCACGGACGAGGCAAACCATAAAGTTGTCGTGATGGACAAAGATGGAGAGCATATCAATACTTGGGGAGAAAAAGGTTCCGAACCAGGACAACTAAATCGCCCATCTGGAATGTCTTTTGACGCAGAAGGCAACATTGTACTTTCAGATGCAATGAACAGTCGGATTCAGAGATTTACGAGAGATGGAAAACATTTACAGTCATTTGGTGGATTTGGGGACGGGGAGGGGGAATTAAATATGCCTTGGGGGTTAACGATTGATCAGTTCGGAGATATCCTCGTTGCCGACTGGAAAAATGATAGGGTTCAGAGGTTCACTTCTGAAGGAGAATTTAAATCTGCCATCGGCTCCCATGGTACTGAGAAAGGAAAATTTCGCAGACCATCTTCGGTAGCCGTTGATGGCCATGGGGATATATACGTTTCTGACTGGCAAAATGACCGAGTGCAGCTTTTTAATAAGGATGAGAGATACATACAAAGTTTCCATGGAAACGCTTCACTTTCTAAGTCTGGGAAACAATATATTTTGAGTAATCTGGTTACCCTACGGCTTCGTGCCGAGGGTGATTTTGAGAAGACCCAGAGATTGGACGCCCCTATGACGGTGAAAGTGGATGATCAATTCAGATTGTTCATAACGGATTTTGGAAACCATAGGATTCAAATTTACCAGAAAGACGTGGTTGAGTTATCTGAAACGGAAATAGCTCCTAAAATGAGAAACCCCATCCTATTTACTACCTAGTTGCTGCCATCGAACTTAAATTTCTCTTTTACTACGTACATAATTAACGTAGTCCAAAACGGACCGCCATTCTTCATCTGTTAGATCTGCTACGGCTCCAATCCGCATTGAATATTCAGCATTAACTGGCTGATTAAAAATGCTCTGGTCGATGTATTTGGCGAGTAATGCCAGTCTGTTATATGGGAGTTCTAGAGTCGTGGAAATGTTTCGCAAGGTTTTCACGGAAGGTTGAATTTTACCCCCCTCCAAATGTGCTACATATGCGTTACTCATTCCTAATATTTTGGAGAATTCCCTTTGGGACAGCTTTTTTTCTAGCCGTACTTCTTTTACCAAACTGGCTAGCCCGGAATACTGTCTATTTTTGTCTCGCATATGGTCTGGATTAGTCATATTAAGCATTCCTATGCTTGTATCATAACTGCGGTAATAGGTTTTGTGGAACAGTGTTTCGATAAATGGAAATCAAGTAATGATATTAATTAAAAAAATAAAATATTTGACAATATAGAACAAAAAAATCTATTCCGTAGTTACATTTTAATAGCCGCTCCTCTAGATTATCAAAACAGCAGAGGGGATCCCCTAAGTTTGGTTTTTAATGGCTGGGCGATTTTCATTTGGGCTTGATAAATCAGGCCTTCAATTTGTGAACCATTTCCATGTCCAGAGAGACTCCAAGCCCAGGCCCATTCGGAACTTCCAGGTACCCGTTAGTAATCTGCAAGGGTTCAGAGAGTATAGGGTGTTCGTCCCTGATTGAAACGGATTCAATGTTATATTCTTGAGCGTATGGAGCACCTGGTGTTGCCGCCACAAAATGTGCGTGTGCCACGGTACTGATGGTTGGTTGAGTATTGTGGCAGGTTATAGGAATTCCAAGAGATTCTGCTAAATTAGCTATTTTAATTAGAGTTGTGAACCCGGGTGTTTTTACAATGTCCGGTTGGATGATGTCTACTTTTCCTTTTATCATCAGTTCTTTGTATTCATATAGGCTGTATATCATTTCTCCGGAGGCAATGGGAATATCAAGTGCCTCTGCCACCTTAGCAAGGCCGGGCAGATCATAATGAGGTCGAGGTTCTTCAAAGTGGAACACTCCCAATTCTTCAAGTTGCTTACCTATTTCGATTGCATGATGCACGGAGTAAGCCCCATTCACGTCTACCAATATGTCAATGTCGTCACCCACTGCCTTTCTCACTTCAGTCACAGTGGCTATTGTCTGATCCGCAGAGTCGTCAATCCTGCCCGGAACCGCACTGTGTAATTTATAGCCTGTATAACCTTTCTCTACAAACGATATGGCTCTATTTGCTTCCTGGAGTGGCGTAAGGTTTCGTGCCATTGAGCTAGCGTATACAGGTACCTTTTCCCTCACCTTTCCTCCGAGTAGTTGGTAAATGGGTAAGTTGAGAATTTTGCCTTTAAGATCCCACATTGCAATATCCAAACCTGCAATACCGATCCAAATGGCCCCGCCTATTTCCAAAGCCTGACCTGCGGTTGCCATATCTCTAAATCTGGCTTCAGTGTCGACTGGGTCTTTACCTAAGATGGCAGGTGCGAGAAGTTCTTCCACTACTGTCTTGGTTACTAATGGTTGTCGTCTGAAACATTCCCCGATGCCGGTGATACCTTCGTCTGTATGAATGAAAACGAAAGGGTGAAGTTTTTCTAATACTACATACTCAATTGAGCTTATTTTCATTTGGATAACCTTAAATTCATCATTTCTATCCCACTATTCTCTTTGACCTGAGAGTCACTATATTCTCTTCCAAAAATCCGAGTTCTCGCAGTACTTGATCTGTATGTTCTCCATGGTCTGGGGCCGGTAAATCTAGCTTTCCGGGAGTTCGTGAAAATCTAAAGGGGAGGCCTTGTAGTTTTATGTGCCCTAAATTGTATGAATCATTTTCAGTAATGAGACCGAGTGCATGTGCTTGAGGGTCATCATGAATTACCCGGAGGCTCTTGTTTGCAGCGCATTTCACCCCTGATTTCCGGAAAATATCTATCCATACCGATACTTGAGCACTTATAAATAATGATTCAAGTTTTTGATTGAGAACGACTTGATTCTCAGCTCGGGACTCTTTGTTATGTCTAGCTAAATCAGGAATTCCTGCTGCGTGGCACATTTTGTTCCATTCGATGTCTTTTTTACATGAAAGGAAAAACCATCCATCCTCGGCTTCATAAAGCCTGTAGTCGACCGATTGACCTACCGATGTTAGCCTGGGTTTTGTTGGCTTATTGGGATAATTGAAATATTCTGCCGCTTGATACGCGAAGGCAGCGTTCACTAAAGAAATTTCAACATGTTGACCTATGTTATGCCGGGATCGATAATACAAAGCCGAGGCGATCCCATATGCTGATAATATCGCTGATGTGTAGTCAGAGGCAGCAATTCTTAAGAAGACAGGATTTCCAGAGCCCCCTTGATCTTTCATTGCACCCCCTTGGGCCTGAATCAGAGGATCGAAGGCAGGGTATTTACTGAATGGCCCAGTGAGACCATAACCATTTACCGTTGAGTAAATAATTTTAGGATTTACCTTACGAAGGCTCTCGTAATCAACATTCAGATTTTCAGCTATCCCTCCTCTGTAGTTTTCTGTAACAACATCAGCTTCCCTGACCAACTGATGAAATATATTTAATCCTTTAGGGTCTTTCAGGTTTAGAATCATTCCTCTCTTGCCTTGATTCCACCCTTGAAATGCGGCTCCATTTTGTCTGAACCCATCTCCGGCGAACGATTCTATTTTCAATACATCGGCTCCAAGGTCTGCCAATAGAGTCGTTCCATAGGCTCCAGCTATATAGCCAGTAAGATCTACGACCTTTATTCCATCTAAAGGATGCTGGCTCATTTTCCCTAAAGGAATCGACTTTTTGGGAATGCAAGTTGCGAACAAAGAGTTATCTTCTCCCGGGTATCTCGCTGGCTCAGGTGTGGGGGACTTCGAAACAGAGAATTTCAAAGGAGGTGAAACCTGAGTTGTTAATCCTAACTCAGGGTCTTCAATTTTTTGTAGCATTCCGTTGTGGATGACTTGTGGGTGCTGGGAAAACCATTCTCGAGTCTCGGCTGGTGCGCATGGCACGTCGTTTTTCCTGAGGGTATTTAACCAATTCTCTCTGGAATTGGAAGCGAAAATCGGCTCTAGTATCTCTGCCAAATCCGACCAGTGTTCTGGGGGAATATTCCAAGGTGCTTCCAAAAAGCGAACATCCTCCAACAAATCAAAGCATTCCAGGGCTATGCATAACTTATTCCAGAAAACATTATTTCCACATGCTACAAATATCCAGTCATCTGAACACTTGTACAAACGATATACCGGTAAGCCAGTTGATGGTCTTGGGCCTCTTCGCCTTGCTGGAGTAATCACCTTTTCACCATCGATGAACCCTGTTGCTTGCATCGCCGTTGATCCCGCATAAAGAGGAACTTCGATTTTTTGCCCTAATCCACTGGTTTCCCTTTCAAATAATGCTGCAGATACGGCAAGAGACGCTGTGAAGGCTGTACCGTAGGTAGGAAACGGTAGTTGGACGTATAGTGGAGTCCCAGTCTCTCCACCTTGCCCTTCATGTATACCTGTATAGGTACCGATGGTACCTTCATCCCCTGGGATATCAGCCATTGGACCAACATCTCCATAGGGAGGTATTGAACAATGCAAGATCGAGGGATTGATTTTGGAAAGATTCTCGTAATCAAGAAAAATAGCTTTGGCTTCAGACAGGAGCCAGGTAGTAACAATAACATCAGAAGATTTAATGAGAGAGTGGAGATTCTGCATTTCCTTGTCAGAGGAAAGATCTAAACAGATACTTTTTTTACCTCGATTATAGAATCTATAATTTGGATCAGAACGTAATGGATCCCCGCCAAGCGGCTCTATTTTAATTACCTCGGCTCCCATATCACTCATCAAAAGAGACGTATACATTCCCGGAATATCTTGGCTAAAATCTAAGATTCTTATGTCGGAAAAAACACCTGTCACTGCCTGGATTGTGCTCCTATTTGATTATTTAAATTTAGCTTTCATTACTCTAACTTCATCAAGCATCCTTTGCTCCGTAATAGAGGTAGGTAGGTTCGTGGAGTTTTTAAGCATTTTTTCACGCAGATCAAGAAAATCCAATGCGTGATCCTTGCATCTGAAATGGTTGTCCATTAGGAGTATTAATTGAGCTTTTTTATTTTTCTCTATTCTTGTGACGTTATCACTGTCACAGTCTGTACATAATTCTTCTCTCATTTTCATCCCAATTTGATTTCTACAAGAAGATTTTCTCTAGCTACGTACCATATCAAATTAAACCTCATGATGGGCACATCACCCTAGGATAAGCATTACTAATCTTTGAGGAGGTATGAGTATGGCCCACCTATGTTCGTTAAAATCCTTTTTTATTACCTAGTCTGATATTTAACTACCATCAGGAAGAATTCTTTTTTGGTTGTCTCCAGAAAGTTCAATAAAAACGAGCAGAAAAGTGCGATGAAATAAATCTGTTAAATGGTAGTTTATTAGTGAAGAAAATATTATCAGGTGTCAATTTCCACAAAAAAACCTGATTAGGAAATTTAGGAGAATATAATGAGCAATCAAAAATTAGTCAGTTTATCTCTGGCAGTTTTCCCAATACTAGCTTTTGTAGGTTGGATAATTCTTGGTGCGATACTGGGATTTAATAATGGTCCGCATGAGCCACAATCGTACATAGCTGCATTAGGGGCAAACAGTGATGCGGTAAAAATTATTTTCCCAATTATTACATTATTTTTCATTATAGTAATTGGAGGACTGGGCTTTATAAGTAACTCGATGGAAGGAGGCTCTGGTCATTTTATGGCGAGATTTGGTTTCCTGCTTATGGTTATTGCCGCACCAGGATTTGTAACGGAGGGAGGCCTGCAAATGGGCACGGCTGAAGCTGCTTCGCTCGGATCAGCACAGACAGCGCAGACTTTATTTGCAGCAGGTGGCGCAATTGGTGCATTAGCTACTGCACTCATGTTTATTGGATTCTTAGTTATAGGGCTAGGCATACTAAAACAAAAAAACTTTCATGTAATTATCGCTGCAGTTATGGTGATAGCCGGGGTATTTACCACAGCTATATGTGTCATTGATTACAGTAACCAATTGATTGTAATTGGATATGTTGGATTTTGTTTGGCTACCTCTGCTCTTGGAATAAGTTTATTCCGGTCTGCAGAATAAATCTTGGGATGGTTGGCAGCGTCCCAGCGATGCTGCCAACCATCCCAAGGTATGACGGTTGAACCACAATAGCTGAAGACTACACGGTTTCTATGTGATTGTTAGGATATGAAGCGGATAGCCTTCCCGGCTGTTTTTGGAACTGGATTTCCTTCCAATTTGGCGTACACTTCATCGGCAAATTCAATCAGGGTAGGTTGGTTTATGATCGCCCTACCTGACTGAACATAATACTGGCGGCGACCAACAGAACCCATGAGATCATCGAATTTTTTAAGGTAATACTCAGGTAAATTTCTATTTCTATTTAACTTCCACCTCTGAAGTAATGTGATGGGTGGGGTTTCGGTGGCGCTATCCATCATATTAATGGGCCTACAGACCCACTCAGATTTGAACTATATGAGAGTGTTGTTGGTACTAAATATTGTATTTATTACCGTGCTGATTTCCAGATTCATCGATGTAATCAGTTCCAGGCCTGATATGCCAAACAATCAAAATAATCCAGCCAACGATAATCGCAAACCATAATAGCTGCCACCATCCAGATTTTCCTATGTCGTGGAGCCTTCTTGCTCCTAGTGCTAAACCAGGTATAAATGTGGCTAAGTTAAATATATTTTGTAACGCACCAATTCCGGTTATGCTATCAGTAATGCTCAGAACCACCTCAGTTAACACCAGAAATAAACACCACCACCAATATTCTGCTCTCGTTGCTCGACCACTGAAGTTGATGTAATTCTTAAATGCTAAGCTGATAGCCTCTCCGAAGCTAACCATGGGATTTAATGAATCTATATCATACTGATTTACTGTGGTCGGGTGGTCAGATAGTTGAGAGCCGCATATCCCACAAAATTGGGCTGAGGGCTCATTTTCTTTTCCACAAGTAGGGCAATCCATAATAAACATACTACCAGATGAGCACCTTTTAATTTTTTGAATCATTTGCCAATAGTAACAAGGCCGGTTTTGAATTCTCCTAGTTCATTACTATTATTTGAGCTAGGATGGCAAGATGGCTAGGAAAAGCTTCACATCATATATATACGGATGGCTCGCTATTTTCGCCGTGTTGTTGGTGAAAAGCTCTGTACAGCCCTTACAAAACATCTTTGACTACAAGGGACGAGCAACAGTCAGGGAATTTTGGCTGTTTTTTATTTTTTGGGTTAATCTCACTCCTTTTATTTTGGGATACTGCATAGCTGTATTTTTGGGTGTTGACCTGTACTTAGATGTGCTAGTGATACTGCCTTACGTATCACTATGTGTGAGGCGGCTTCATGATGCTGGCTGGAGTGGGAAGTGGGTGATTCTAATCGAAGGGCCATGGTACGTCCTTATGACGATTTCGGTATGGGAGTCCGCAGGATTACTACAATTACTCTGTCTATTACTCCACATCGCCATGGCAATTGTCATTTATGGTCGTAAAGGCCGGGAGGGCTACAACCAATACGGTGAACAGCCCTACGATTATGTTTAAAGTTTCACGGTAGTACTAGATCAATTGGCAAATTCAGGGACGTATAAACACGGATCTTCTTCTTTAGTATCGACCACCACTAGTATCAATCGTTACCCCAGTAACATAATCCGCATCACCCGACGCTAGAAAAGCAATGACCTTGGCTTGGTCTTCAGGTTGAGACACACGCCTTAAGGGAATTTGCTCAAGAATCTGTTGTTTGTTTTCCTCTGACCTTTGTTCCCATCTTGGTCCGACTCTTTCACTCAAAGTCACACTAGGGGCGATTGCATTGCAGGTCACACCGTACGGTCCAGCCTCTCTGGCAACCTTTTTGGTGAAAGCCATGATACCTGCCTTGGCCGCGACATAAGCACTGCTAGGGTCGCCCATGCTATGGGCTGCGTCAGAAGATATGTTGACTATTTTTCCATTGCCTTGCTTTTTCATCTGCTTAATAACAGTGCTGGTGCATAAAAAAGTACCTCTTAAGTTAAATTGGATGACCTTATCCCAGTCATCTAGCGAAAGGTTGTCAACCGAGGCTTTACTATTTTGGATAATGGTGCTGCCTCCGACCGCGTTTACCAAAATATCAATTTTGCTGAACTTACCGATCACTGAGTCCACTAATTCCTTGACCTGGTTGCTTTCCAATACATTTGTTTCAACGGTGCTAATGTTTCCCCCCTCTCCCTCTATTGTTTTAGCCAATTCTGCGAGGGCCCCAGAGTTTATGTCCACAGCCACTAACTGAGCTCCTTCTCTCCCAAGGATCCTCGAGGTAGCCTTTCCAATTCCATTGGCCGCCGCTGTAACTATAGCCACCTTACCTTGAAACCTCATTACTACCCTCCTTAATTGAACCTAGCTTTGCTGGCAGTTTAGGAGATGTGCTAGAAAAAAGCCACACCATTAATGGAATGCCCCCTAGGGAGGCAAAGTTAAAAGAGAGGTATGAACACCTAGTTGCCATCACCGTGGTGGCAGATTCAAAAAATGGTGACAGTCTCGAATTTCCCACTTCTTTAAAATAATTATGTGATTCGCACATAATTCTCAGTTTTGTAGTATTAAGTTGAAATACACTTTCCTTCTCCTTTGGCTGACGTACAATGTCATGAAAGGTAAATATTGGCTTTAAACCCACAGTAAAACTTGGTTAGATGAAAACTTTTATTATTATTTGCATGGTGCTGTCAATCAGTCTTTTCAATTCTTGTTCAAACGAGGTTAATTCTGTGTCGCGGGCCTCAGAAATGGAACCTGCTATAACCTCTGACTACGCCATGACAGCTCCTGCCCATGCTCCGTTACGCGGCATTGAAAGTTATTCAAAAAGTTCACTAGAAACTAGAATCCAAATAAATGGGAATTTATCTTTAGAAGTGCAAAATGTATCCACTGCTTTACAAGAAACTCGAGGTTTGATCATCCAATACGGGGGCAATATCACCTCGTCAGATTCAGGCGACTCTTTCAACCGATATGCCAACATATCGGCCCTAATTCCGAGGGAAGCATTCCATGAATTAATTGAGGCAATAAAAAATGTCGCCACAAAAGTTACTAATGAGAACATTAATTCCAATGATGTGACCGAAGAATTTGTAGATACCGTAGCAAAATTAAATGTGATGAAGCAGACGGAAAAACGTTTCATATCACTACTCTCCGAAACAGCCAATGTAGAAGAGGTAATGAGTGTAGAGAGAGAACTAATGAGACTGAGGGGGGAGATAGATAGTCTTGAGGGGAGGATGAAATACCTTAGCAAAACTACAGATAACTCTGTTCTTAATATCTATATGACAGAAAAGGTACCAATTACAGGCAGTGGGTGGAGGTTCTTCGACTCCCTGGACAATTCAGTAAGGGCTATGGTTTCTTTTTCTAAACATATCGCAAATTTTCTGATAGGCATCATTGTCTTTTCACCCATCCTAATTGGGGTAGGCATCATTGTCTTTTTGGCCTATAAATACGGGGAAAAATATATCCCTCGTCGCAAGAAATAGCTCTACAGACTCGCGCACATCAATCCGTAAGGACAATTTTTATGAGTGACACTAATCAACTACCAGAATAGTCTCTCAAATATTCCTGCATTCCAATACCAAATAAAAACGCGATAGATAAGTTGAGCATTAGAAAGGTATCTTCTCCGTTATCTTTGCATCTTCGCAAGGGTCGTGTCCTTCTGGATGGGTATCCTGAAGCATTTGACTGAAGGTATCACTGGTGACATGACATAGAAAATACAGACCTGCTTCTTCAAGAAATTTCATTACATCGTGATGGATATCCTTTCCTTTTGGGTTTTTGGCTACTTCAAAAATACCTTTCCTTCCGTAATAATTGTCCTTGGGCGTAGCACCCGCTGTAAAAGTTTTATCCTTAATGCCCCTCATCTTGAGTTCTGAAACTAACTCATCCCACTCAGTATGACTTACCTCCCCAATTTCATACATGAGAGCATTACGAATCGGAAACATGATGGCCATCACTCTGTGAAAAGCTTTCTCATCATCCGTCATCCCGTCTTTTAAATGCCTTTCGAATTCATCCCCGTTAAAAGCAGGGATTCCTCTCGCTTGTAGAATTTCACCGGCGGAGTTTACGGCCACAGCCTCATTCATGGGAAAGAGGAAAACTTCATCACCGTCTACTATGTGTTCAGTATTTGGCTTGAGGCCAGCGCCATGAGGTATTCCTAAGAAAATACAATAACCGTCCGTGTTTATCACACACGCATATTTGTCTTCTGGTCTACTTTCCTGTCCAGGAGGTTGTGCAGAAGCAGGCTGGGGAATTTGGTTGGAGTTAGTTGTTCTGGTGGCTACCACCTTTTGTGCCGAGGGTGCAGCCGCTGTACCTTCGCAAGCGATAATTAACAAAAAAACAATCAGAAAAAACATTAACCAATTGTTCACAGCACCCCTCTTTGTAATTTTGTATATGTAAGGTTAAAAATACCTCTCCGTCCCTTGCCAACAACATTATAGTGAGCATAGTGCCTCACATGATTTTGAATTAATTTGTTATATATTCATTCGTGGAGTTTGCAAACCAATTGACCCCAGTGTTGGCCCCACTCGTAACATTTTGAAACAATAGAATCCTCGGAAGATTCAGAAAGTGCTATTGGGCCGTAATGAGATGAGTGGGCGTTTCCCTGGATGACCATTCCATGGTTGAGCAAGACATGAAGCATGCTAAGCAAAGCTAATTCTGCACCACTACCAGGGCTTCCGCCAGCAGTGAATGCCCCTCCGACCTTTCCAGACAATGGGCCTGGATAGTCTTGATGGGCCATCACGTCGAAAAGTCGCTTGATTTCCCAATCGATACCTCCGAACCGAACCGGAGTGCCAATTATTATTCCTTTAGCTAACAACATTTCTTTCCAACGAACATCACCAACTAACCTAACGGTGGCCTCTAACCCTGAATCCTGAATTCCTTGACGAATGGGCTCCACCATATGTTCGGTACGCCCATTTTTGGAAGTGTATATTATTAGTAAACTATTCTTCTGTTTCATTTTTATCACCCTGTGATATTTCTTAATTTGGTTTTAATAGTATGCCCCTATTTCATTACAGCCTACCCAGGCTCTCATATGCCTAGACCCATATTAAATTAATTATCTATAATGAAAACGTGCTTAAGAAATTTCATTACACCACCATGCGCCGATGAAGTCAGAAAAACTCTATTACCTCATAAACTTTTGTGACAATTTTTTCTTTTCTCTGGCAACCGTGACTTATGGGGTTTACGCTGTGCGGCACGGCCAGTTGGAAGCCTACCAATTAATCCTCATTGGCACTGCAATGGAGCTTGCTGTTTTTATGGCTGAGGTTCCAACCGGAATAATGGCCGACCGATACAGTAGGAAGGGCTCTATATTAATAGGTCTTTTTGTAATGAGCGCTTCCATTGCAATCGTGGGATTATCGCCAACTTTTACTGGAATCGGACTAGGAATGTTCTCATGGGGAATTGGGTACTCATTTATAAGTGGTGCACTAGAAGCATGGATCTCTGACGAAATAGGTGAGACAAAGGCTAACAAGGCATTTATTAAAGCCGCCCAATGGCAGATGGCAGGGGGAGTACTTAGCATCATTCCTTCCATTGTTCTTGCGGGAATAAATCCCCGCCTTCCATTCATTACTGCAGCATTCTTCTATGCGTCATTGATGTTTTTCCTATTACTGCAAATGTCGGAGAAAGGATTTATTAGAAGAGCCAGCAGCGTGAAAGGTAGCGTACCTATTCTTCCTGAAGGTTTCTGGTCAAGGCTTAAAACTAATCACCTTATGTTCATTGGTATAGTTACCTCGATTTGTATAGGTGTGACTATGGAAACTTCTATGAGATTCATGCCACATATCATGCTCAACCTTCAAAATATGCCGAACATAGCCTTTTTGAATTACTTGACATTTGGTATGACCGGTGAGGTGGAGTCTAGCGAACTTGGCTGGTTCGGCATCATCAAAGGTGGTGGCTATCTAGCGGCACTTTTTGGTACTTTTCTTGTAGGAAAAGTGGTGGAGACCGAACGCCTTCTTTCAGTATCACGTGCTTTGACTTTCTCAACCTTCATTTTAGGCCTGTCTGCTTTAGTTTTTGGAGCCGCCAATGGGTTTCTTTTAGCACTATTTTCATACTGGCTTTTAATTGCTGTGGACGAATCAATGTACCCACTACGTGTGGCATTTGTAAACAGAGGTGCTCAAAGCTCTGAGAGGGCGACTCTGATATCAATAATTAGCCAGTCTACATCTTTTGGGGAGATGTCGGCTGGTCCAATAATGGCCATAATATCTGTCGCCAAATCAGTTTCTTTTGCTTTAATTACTTCAGCCGTTGCGTCGGTTTCCGCCTCGTTATTATTTGCAAAATCATCTTTTCCCTTAAAGGAGAATGAAGGATAAAGTCACTCTCAGCAGAATAACTCTTATAACCGGGTACATTAACCTGTTTTTCTTTATCCAGAAATTTTAATATCAAAGTGTTGGCAGAAACGAATTAGTTAAGGATGGGCGGTATATTTACACCGGAATATAGTGACTTAGTTTAAATTTTAATTTGGATCCTTAGTAGGATTGGATTTGAAGATTTAAAGCGCTTCTAACCATCCGTAACATTCACGTTTAACGGTAAGGTAAAGGTGATAGCTGCTGCTAGGGCAAAAAGAATTCCAAGATAAACCATAACCATATCGAATCCGAAGTTTTGGTAGATAGCTCCTGCCATTATTGGGGACATCGTACTCATAGCTAAACTTATAGTTGCAGTTACGCCGAGGACGCTAGAAGATATGTTTTCCCCTGCGATATCTAGGGTCGCCGCAGTTAATATCGGTTGATCCGGGTATAAAAACACTCCGAGGAGCAGTATTGATATAGCTAGAAAAATCCCCTGTGAAAAAATCACTAATGATAGAGCAATCAGACTAGACCAAATTAGCCCAGGAATTAAAATCTGTTTTCTTCCAAACCTATCTGACAGGTATCCAGCCAGGGGTTTTGTAATAATTCCTATCACAATTAGCAGTCCTATATGTAACCCTCTTGCAGAAGGTCCCATAGATAGTTCATCGTAAAAATATAAAGGCAATATAGTCAGCAGTGCTACTAGAGACATACCGCGGAGACCTTTGACGGTAGATATACCCCATATAACAGGTTGCTTTAGCGAATGAAATACCGTGCTAATATGGTGCGCATAATTGATCTGGCCTTTTTTAGATTCACTTAGTTGCCATATCTTGGATACAGAAAATAGAAATACGAAAGCAAATCCAATTGCTATGACCCCATAAAAGCTGAGAATTTTCTGCCAGCCTAGAAGATATAAAAGTAAGCCGGTAACAAATGGACCACCCGCATCTCCGATGCTTCCACCAATCCCATGGAATGACAAAACAGTTCCCCTATCATTTGGGAAACTTCGAGATAAGGTAGAAGCTGCAGATAAGTGCCAAAAGGAATGTGAAGCGGCAATGATGGCAATGCCAATTAAAAGTAGCGGAAATGCTGGAGATACCCCCAATAGGACAACGCCGGCCCCGAATCCTCCTATGCAAACAGTTAGGAAGACTGCCCAGTGTTGTCTCAAAGCATCAGATAGTATTCCTCCTGGTAAGGATACTAATCCTGTTGATACTTCCCTTACTGTAAGAATTAATCCTACCCCAATACTGTTCAAAAAAAAATGATTTTGGACTTCTGGGAGTACCACGATGAACCCTTGAACCACCCAATGATAAAGAGTGTGCCCGCCGGCTAATACTCCCACAAAAATCCATGCTTTGGTGCTGCCGAACTGAGCAGTATTTGATTTAGATATCATCTTATTAAATCGACAACATTAGATGGAGGGTCACGACGAATAAAGGAAAAATTGGTATAAATATTAGTCGGCAGATTTCCATGGGTGAATAATAGCATTGTGCTAAGGCAAGCTACGGCAATTGGATCGAACAGGCTGGGGTAGGGAGCAAATCAGTCACTATTAAAAAGTGAAACAGTATAGAAGGGGGTTCGCCATTAGCCATCTTTATCCAGCGAGAATAGTCCGACACAGATTTTTGAATAATTAGGGTACTCTCTCAGCTATTCCTATAATCCTGTGATCCTAAGTTAGGTGAAAATACTCTTTCTTTTCCCAATTACTGACATACAATATTTGGATGACTAAATTTTGGAGATATGAATGAAAGCAATATTACTTATGCTGGGCGCTCTGAGTGCCGCGATAATCTTTGTTGGGTGTGGGACGGCTGTTGGAAGGGCTATGGGCGCGGACACAGAAGAAAATTACGACTTGATGGAACAGGAGTATGAGGAAAAGAAAAAGGGATACGCAACTACGTATTCTTTTGAAGTATTTAATGAATGTGCTTCCATTGGGGCCCCGCAAAACCTCGACCTAATGAGCCCTGAATTGGGTTTACAAGAAAATGGTCAATGGGTTAAAGATGCCATCATTGAATGGGAAAATGAACTTTTGGAAAAATTGAACACGTGCATGAATGACAAAGGGGCTTATGGGACCATTGAGTATGGTGGGAAACCCTCAGAAACATGGGTTAACCGTCCATTAAATCCCAATGATTTTTTTTCAGGTCCGGGTGGACCAGGTTTATACCCACCAATCCTGAATGGTGAATACTCAACTAATTTTCGGTTTGTTTCATCGGAAGATGACGTGTTAAAAACAATGGAATCACCCCAATTTCTTGATAAATATGAAAATAATATTCAAACTCTGACCATCGCATTCAATAGCCAAATAGCAGCTCTGGAGGAAAAGCGTCTGGAAGAGGAGCGCAGACAGAAGGAAGAAGAAGAGCGTGTTGCTAGCCAGATTCAAGAAGCTATAGAACAGGCAGCAGCTATTGAATCAGCAATTGAAACCTGCCAGACAGACTCCAAGGATGTATACATTCGCACTATGTTGGAAGCTCGAGAATGGGAAGTTCCCACTATGTTGGAAGCTCAAGAAGATGATTTGGCTCAGGAACGCGAAAAGTTGGGAAGAGAGATTTTCCAAGAATGTATAGAGAATGCTGGAGTTGAAGTTGAATATGATTCCTCATATTTTGAAGTCACTCAAGAAGATGTAGTAATGGCTTGTGCTGAGCTGATAGCGGCACCCGGATGTATCACTTATATTTCGGAGAAAGAAGCCCTTTCTCTATTAACTGAACAGGCAGAAGAATTGGCGGAGGAAGAGGCTCCTGTTGATGGAACAGAAAAAGAAAGAATTGCTGCTCTTGAAGAACGAGTGGTAGAACTTACCGAACTAATACGAGATTTAACCGAGGCATTACAACCTGATTAATCATGATGGGTAGCGCCCAAGCAGCGCTACCCTCACAATAACTCGCACGTAATTCCATTATGGCTCTTAATCAGAAGGTGTACGGTTCAAGCCCGTGGTGACCTAGCGTCTGTATACCAACGACAGTCCAAGAAAAACGGCTATACCAAAAGAAACAGCACCACCCAAACAGGCGCCCTTACCCATACCAAAGACAGAACACATGACGAAGTAGTAGGTAGCAGCCACTCCTACAGCAGGAACGACAGCTTTAGAGAGTGCATTTTTTGTCTTTTCACCAATCATCATGCACATCATCATACACAAGCGAAGGGGCTTCGTCCCTAGCCATCTCTATCCAGCGAGCATAGTCCCTTCCCCATTTTGGCCTCTTCCAGCTAATGGGTCCAACCTCGGTTTAACGTCTCATTCACTCTAGAGCCCCCAGAAAGGCAAATGCTATGGACATGAGTATCAGGTACGGAATGAAACCTATCAGGACTACGGCAATCGCCCTCAACGTTGATGTGTAATCCAGGGCCTGACGCACGGCTACGACCATTGCAACGAGCATCCAGATAGATGCGACCGCGAAGATAATGTTACCTACGACGGGTACGAACCCCAACACTCTGAATATGCCTGGGGATTGAGCGAAGCCCAAAGTACGTGCTAATTGTCCCCAATCTGCGTGAGTGGAATGTGATGGCATTATCTTCGTGCCTATGAGATGCACTATCCAAGCCCAAAGCGCCCATCCAGCGATAGCTAATACAACCCCTACGAATAGTCCGATGGGTCCGGTAGTACCCACAGATGCTATTCCAGTCGCCAATGCGACAAGGGCAACAACCGAAAGGGCCTGCCTTGTCGCCGACGTGTCGGCCTCCACCTCTTCGAATATATGTACGTCAAGACGAGAGGCTCTTATCATCCGTTCAATCATGCTGTGAGTACCTTCAGAAGCCATGTTTCAAACCTCCCTTGATAATGACCTGATATGCCTAATATGATTCCACAATGACATTAACCTAGCTAGGAATTTTCAGTGTTGTTTTCTCCACAATAAACCAGAACGGAAAATTTGAATAAAGGAGGAGAACCGTGAAAAAAATAGTCTTAGAAAACAAGCAAAAATACTGGGCATATCACCAGCCCATCTCAGCAGAATGGTAAATGGTGTCAGACCGTGGAATCCAGAACTTAAAGCTAGGTATCAGGCACTAACTGGTAACACTTTTGGTAACACCAACGAATTTGGTAACACTCCAAACTTAGACAACCACTCTCACGACATAGCCCGCAATATTGTTAATTCCGTGCCTAAAAACGTGTATAATGACAACCTTTCCATTATGTGGGGCTGTAGCTCATCTGGGAGAGCGCTTCAATGGCATTGAAGAGGATTATGAGCAGACCGCCTTCGGCGGTAAAAGGTCACCACACCATCCCCCAATCAGTCATGAAAAAGCCCTTAATGACTATCTATTAAGTCTTAAAAATCGGGGGCTGAGTGACAATTACATTGAGACAACCAAGAACTTCCTCAGGCACTATTTAAGCTGGGTTGTCACCAATACTGTCACCACTAGCCCAGAAAGTGCTGAAAAGTACCTCTCAAAATCCAATCATCTCAAGCTCAACAGCAGAAAGAGGTATGCGGACTATTTGAGGAAGTTTCTAGAGTTCCACGGCATGACCTTTGATATAAAGATTAAGCGCCCCCATATACTGCCAGAGATAGTTAACGAGGCAGACATTGAGAAGCTCAAGGACGCTATCACCAAAGCCAGCTCTTGGAAGATATCAGTCACTACTCACCTCGCCCTAATAGAGACAGCTGTAAAGACTGGAATGCGCCGTGCTGAGCTGGCAGACCTGAGAGTCAGGGACGTTGATTTGGAGCGCTGCAGGGTCAAAGTTGTAGCAGGCAAAGGAAATAAAGATAGGGTAATTCCTATTGGTGCTGAACTATGCGAAATACTAGCTGGAATATGTGCTGGGATGAGGGAGGATGAGAGGGTGTTTGGAATGAATAAGCACAGTCTAGGTGTATGGGTTCGTAGGTGGGCTGGGAAGGCTGGAGTCAAACTCCACACTCATAGCTTTCGGCACTATTTCGCCTCCACGCTGGCAACTCGTGGCGTAAATCTACGAGTAATACAGGAACTTCTGGGGCACTCTAGCCTTGCCACCACGCAGGTATATCTATCGGTGACGGCTGACCACTTGGAGGATGCGATAGGGTTGCTGGACTAGTTAGCTCTGATTGTGACTACCTAAACCATGTTTTCATCATCAAACCTAGCAGCATTTGGAATTGGAAGAAATGAAGCTGATAGGAATCAAACAAGAGGTTTCTTCATTGATGGGTTTTTTCAGAGTCATCACTGTTCCAAACAAAGATTCGTCTTTGATAACTCCGGTTTTAGGCGAGTATTCCGCGACAGGTTTGGCATCGGGATAAAATCCTTCGGGGTATGTGGGACATACCGCAGAGTATCCTTCGGTTCTTTCTAGGACTTGTCCGTCAAATGAATTGGAAACCATAAATTCGAGAGCGTCTTCAACGGTCTCGAATGGTTTAGAACATTTTGTATAATTCCACTCACTCATTTTGACATTTTCTCCTGCATGAAAAAATTTCACTGACGATATGACTTTCTATTGTAACTACTTAGAACAATGTTGTGGCAAAGGGCTTCCTCCCTAGCCATCTCCATCCAGCGAGCATAGTGCCCCACATCATTTTGAATTACTAGAAGCCTATCTTCTTCCTATTCTTTAGGGCCATAGGCACTAGTAACATGCCGAGCAGCGACAATCCTTCATAGCCTGAACCAGATGTGCATGAACCCGAGGATTCACCTGATGAATCTCCTGTAGCACGTCCGACTAATCTGCTGCTTCTTTCTTTTTCAGGCTGGACCTTCTCTTTTTTAACCCTTTCTTTTTCTCTGTTGGACATCTCGGGCTCTTTCTTGTCACTCCTACTGAATGGATTGGCGATAATGCTCCTAACTCTTGACCTTAAAGTCGGTCTTTTAGGAACCTTTGTCGGTTCTGCTATTGCTGTTGGTACAGGTGTAGGAACAGGCTTGACTGTAGGAACGGCTGTTGCTGTAGGAATAGGAGTACTGGTCGCGGTGGGTACCGTGGTTGGTGTGGATGTGGGAGTTGGAGGGTCAGAAACGTCATAAGTTTCAGTTTCACCAACCGAAACAGGCTCATGGATGGATTCGGCACTATTTTGAATGGCATCACCGACTACGATTGATTCAATAACACTAGCACTACTATCAGATAAAGAGTCACTAGCTGTAATCGGTTCGGTAATGGTATTACCGCCACCAACAGGGAAATCGTCTACTGAAATTGGTTCGTTTATACTCTCTCCTGAATGGTTTCTGTTGTCACCTACAGTGATATTTTCCTCGATAACAATCTCCAAAATTGGACCATCTGCAAAAACAGCACTCGGCGCCGTTATTACAACAAGAACAAAAACCACAAAGACTGATAATTTCATTGACTGCCACTTAGTCAAAAGTTACATGAACGCTTACTGAAATCAATTGCTCAAAGCTGACTGGAATACTAAGTGATTCTTTTATCGTGAAATGTCCCAACACATCATGCGACGTAAGTACCGTTGTGATTGGCTCCTCTACATATTGGTTAGTAGTTGCGTCTCTCGGTGTGTTGGACTGACAGCTACCCGCTATTGTAAATCCGTCCCCCCCTTTATAAGGGTCATTGTCTTTGTAATGAATAATGGGCGTTATGTCAGATATTTCGCAAAGTGACCAATACCCACTTGGGAACAGTGCAGTATCTAAATTGTCAGCTCTTAGATAAATTTTCCATTTTGAAGGGTCATATGGAGAATAAGTGTCTCCCGTGAAAATCTGACCTATCAAATTGGCTCCATCATTAAACCCAAGGTCAACGAGTTCATTGCTAAATGCATAAAGTTTTCCATCTCCACCGTCAGGGTCAGTTACTTTCACTTCCCAATTCCCATGTACCTTTATACCTTCCGAGGTACCACCAGATTCCTTCACCACGGTGGGCTCAGATGAATTAGTCAGCAAATATGCCCCAAACATTACTGCGAATAAAAGAACGATTACTGGAACACCGATAATTAATTTGCGCATAGGTCACCCCTTTTGTATGCAGGCATTATATCGATTATGTCTATTTATAATAGGGTATTAACACCTACCCCCTTCGTCCCTTCGCCCCTCAACTATTGTTAGCCATTGTCCACACAAGATTTTGAATTATTCAGAGTAATTAACAAATCACATTAGTGTGATTAAAATGTAATTACGATGATAATTTGTTATATATTGAATGAATTTGAGATAAATACTTAGGGTAAAGGAGATAATAATTCCAGAATCATCCATCTGTCCTAGCTGTTCGTCCCCAGAGCAACACAGCAGTTTCTGTACAGACTGTGGTGCCGAGGTAGTCCCCGCCGTGCCTGTTTTCTATAAGATAGCCTCTCTTATCTTCGGTACTATTGGAGGCCTTATCGGAATTGCGGGCATCATCTTGGCTTTATTAACGCTTTTTGCAATGCTCATGTTTATATTTATGCCCATCCTCACAGACAGCGAGGGGCGATTTTGGTGGTACGACGGACCATCATCAGAAAGCGCCGACGACCGGTTAAATGAAGTTTATGGAGAATGTAAAGACGAGTCGTCTTCTCTGTCTCTTGTCTTTTTCAACATTAATACCGACCAAAATAGGATGCGGCAATGTCTAGTAGCGAAAGCTAATGACTACCTGTGGTTCACTGAAGAAGACATCAATCGGCTCGATATACCGACAGAATTTAAAAAGATACTTGTGGATGAAACGGCCAAGAACATTGCCGAAATTAGCGAAGAATTAGAATCAAGAATTACCTCCAATCCTTCAATTTTTTCAGAGGATGAGGTAATTCTTTTTGTGAACAATTGGATTCTTTCCAATTTCCCCAATAGGGGCAAAGGGCCACAGTGGAGCAACGCTAGTAATACGGTGGTAAATATCGCAACACAACTACCCGAACCACCCGAAAGTTATAAATCTCTAGATTTCAAAGATGAATTTCGGTTTAACCCCCATTTCGATTTTCATAAAGAAGAACAGTGGAAGGATTTCTGTGGCGTGAAACTTATCGAAGGAGCTAAATGGAACGGCTGGTATTGGGAATTTGGAGAAAAACGACAAGATAAAGCAGGGATTTTTTATGAGAAAACAAAAGACGTTTACATCGACATACACCCGGAGTGCGATATTACGCAGACACTCAATGTTCCTGATTCTAATTGTCACTTGGCAACAACATTCTACAAATACGAATCCCCACGCTATGACATAGGCTACTGCATTCCAAGTTATTTCTATCATCTCACTGGTTGGTAACAGTAGTAACTCATCCAGCCGTTAAGCCTCAACACCTCGAGGAGGCTATAAACATACTGGATTAGTGGCAACGGCGCAGTCCTAATAAGCCTGCCCTCTTACCCTCTTTTAGTGCCGATAATAGGAAGGTAATGCCTCGCCTTCGGCGAGGGCTAACAAAGGAATCAATCTCGCTCTAAACCACTGAGCCAATGGGTATCACAGGTGTCATATCGCACCATGTTTCCTTCTCGCTGGGAAGGGGCTTCGTCTTTCGTCATATCTACTATTGGAGCCTATCGCTCCATACAGCTTTGAATGTTTTCAGACCCTTTAGTCTTTTCGTACTTCTATACCGGTGAGCCCTTCCTCAGATAAAAATTTGAATATTAATTCGCCGTTCTGGATTTAATTTTGAATTCCAAAATAGGGTTCCAGTGCCCCACATTTGATTTGAATTAATGCCTTTTCCCTCGCCATTTAGTCACGCAATACTTAAATTAAATCAAGCGTTCACTACGGCATACTCGCGCGCTCGAGGCGCGCTACATATGCCTTCGTTCACTCGTCACAACATTGGAGCGGAGCCTATGCGTAGCGCGTCCTAAACGCGCGAGCATGGGCGATGCCACTAAGTGGAGAAACTGGATTTACTGGACAAATATATATATACCGTCACTTATTTTCCTCCAGTTAATCCATTAATCCACTCGTCATTCACCCCTATTTCGTCGGCAACCCGTTTCAACTTGGCAGGCGATAAATCAACTACCCACGTAATGCCAGATTTCCTAGTCTCAAACCCCAATATACCCAGAAATCTTCCTGTCTCACGTGAGGTATAGCCAATTTCACTCGCTACTTCACCCTGCTTCAGTTTAGTAGGGAATTTTTCATTTTTTTCTTCCACTGCTATGTAGCAAAGCTTAATGATTGCATTCAACACGCGATGGTCACCCTCATCCGCCCGGCCTTCTAAGCTCTCTTGCTTCCGCCTTTCAATGAGCTGCTCTATGGAGGCCAAGAAATCTTCATCGTTAAGATATTCAGCTACAGCACGCAAAGGCACCCACACCTCTAGAGCTCTTGTCTTCTGATTGGACTGCAATCCTGCCCAATCTATCTGACTGGCTATACCGGCACACAATTTCTTGTATGGCAACAAAATACCGGGTATCCATTCTTCTTTGCGTGGGCCATCGATGAAGTATCTGGTATTAATCTCAATAGTCCTATTTTGATGGGACTCATCTGGCAAGGGTTGGCGGCCGTTCAATGCAACAGGCACCCAAAGATTAATATCATGGTCCAGGCTGAAATTGCCCTTATCCTTCTTCATCTTGTATGTCTGAGCACCAGCTTTATCATAGATAGCTTCATAGTGCTCGGTTGGAAATGAATCTGCTTCATCAAAAACGCAAGTACCCTTAGTGGCGGCGGCAATATTTAGCAGGGTTCTGACAGAAGGAGGACTACTACCCTTTATTTTTGCAAAAGAAGAGTCACGTGCAAGTTCTTCCACCATATGTAAAGAATTGGTCTTCCCCGTGCTAGTGCCCCCAAATATTCTCAATATTGGAAACTTATCGAGATATTCGTGTCCGTGGGTCGCAATGCTCCAATAAATCAGGGTTTTTATCTCATCAACTTCATGACGGCTCATTTCGTACATGAGATTTACGAGGTCTTCAATACTTTCAGCGACCTGTTTATTTTCAACTTCTAAAGTAAACACTTTATTTCTCCTTTTTAGTGCTGGGTTTAGTCTGAGTGGACTTTGATAATTGCATATTACTTGAGAGACTATAGCAAAAGATATAGACTATTTAGCAAAAGTTGAGAGAAGAGAGAAATGAAGGTACAAGAACGGTATATAGCGCAATTCAATTTGGCGATACAGTTGCATTATCAGGGCTTAAGTCATGGTCAAATCTTGAGGAGACTGCGTGATGCTTCTCTTGATGCCGTGTCCCCAAGAACACTTAGTAACTGGATAGCACACTTCAAGGCAATGGATAAGGAAGGGGTAAGTAGAGATGCTCCTTTTGAGCTACACCTCATGGGTGAATACGGCTTAGCACTAGAGGCTAGTTCTTATGTCTCTGAAATGATTTTTCAATTGACTAATAGAGGAAGAATGCCCTTCATAAATTTAGATGATTGGAGGCCAACTTTTAGACAGGTTGATTGGTGGTGGCGTGTACACAACATGGAAGCCGATTTCTCATACCAAGATGTTTACGTAGTAGCCACTCATTACGCCATAAGGGAGCTTCTAGAAGAGATAGGAAGTATCCCAGCCGACTACTCAGACTTGAATGGCTTAATGACGTATAAGCCGTGGGGGAGCGGACAACGAACAGCGGACTACAGAGAAGCGATTAACGCAAAAAGGTTTCCAAAATTAAGTGCCGCCGATTACGCCACACGAGGGCTTTCAGTTAGCGATGGAGATTTTACTACAGGAAGCAATTTTGGGTTCGTAATAGCGATATGGTGGCAAATGGAGGGTAGTAAGAAGTATCTCACTCCCTTTAAAGCTCTCATCATGTCCTTTTACGTGAGATTCAAAATGGATACATCGGAACAAGACATGAGAAAAGTATTTACCAAGGAGGAATATGAAGCGATAAAAGAACATATAAACCAGAATGGAGAACTTGAGTAAAGGAGACACATAATGAGTCTTAGACAACAGGCAAAGATACTAGGAGTGTCTCACTCGCTGTTAAGCAAATGCCTTAATGGTAAGAGGAGATGGAATCCAGAACTAAAGGAAAGGTATGACAATCTTGTCACCACAATGGTGACAAAATCAGGGACTGGTGACAGCCTCGCAGTCCCTATCCTTTCAGCGCCAAACAGCCACAATACACATTATACAGGAACGAAAAACCTGTATAATGGCCATTCACCATTATGTGGGGCTGTAGCTCATCTGGGAGAGCGCTTCAATGGCATTGAAGAGGTAGGGAGTTCGATCCTCCCCAGCTCCACCATCTATCAGCATTAGCCACAATTTCATCAGTCTTATTGATTATGTTATTGAGCTGATTTTCTTCCCTGTTTACAAAAGTGTTTACAAGAATTTCGTATCGTTCCTTTAAATCTCCCCTTCATTTTCTCTTTTTATTTATTAATAAACTTAGGTACCGCACTAGATGGGGGAAGGAGCGAATAACCCTTGTTGGAGTTCCTGAAATCCAGTCCATGATTTATAGATTGGTTTCCATTACTGGTAGGTGTATGAATTTTCAGCCCCACTTCCTGTAAGTGCCCCAAACCCACGTTCTCAAGGGTTTCAAAGCCGTCCACATCTCCACCCCTGTCTATGTCCAGAACGGAGATTCCCGCCTCTTCTCCTCCATAAAGCCCTATATTGGCCTCTGGATACCTACTCCAAAACTCATGAATCTCGTCTGTGGACAGTAATCTTTGTTTGGCTTCAATGAAGAGAAAATGACCTTTACTTCCTCTCTTATAGGGTTCTTTAGTTCCAGGCCTCAAGGGAAACACCTTCAAGCCTTGCCCCTGGTAATGGATAGCCATTCCGCCCATGCTGTAGGACGGGTTTTCGATTTTTGTTCTAGGGAGGGAAACAAAATCACCTCCCTAGAGGTCTAACTTATTAGCACCCTTTGCTTGGATATCCGTCTTCCAAAATACTGCGATTTTTTAAAGACCACTGAATAATGCTGAACTCTGTTTCTGAAATGAATCCAGCATTTAGCAATGTCCCTGTCACATCGGATTGAACTGTTGAGTCCCAGCGATTACCGTGTACTCTTTCAAGCCCATAGGCGCTTTCCGCCGCCTGGCAAAAGTTTTCTATTGATAGTTGTATGCTTTCGTAAGTGCCATCAATTCCTACGATTACTGAACTCACGAGTTTATCAATGCATTCTCGACTTCCATCTGGGCCGGTACAATCAGGCACAATCATAGCTTCCGGCGCGGGAAGGCTATTTATTTCGTCATTGATCAGTCCATCACCAATTAAATTAGCGTATGAAGTGAATTGCTCTATGGTGACTGGATAGTTTGAAGATTCCGCCAATTCTTCTTGAGTTTCCGACACTTCTTCTAGCGCATCATCCAACTGTTCAATTGCAGAAGTTGATTGTTCAATCGCTACATTGAGAAAGGCTGCCTGATCTTCAAGAGAAGTTAGTTGACCTTGGAAATCTTCCGTAGTGGAAACAATAGAATCAAATGAATAAATAAGTTGTTCCACAGATTCGTCTGATTTTTGTATTTCATCTACTATTGTCGAGACAGAGTAACGAATTGCTTCCGCTTCATCTTGTATATCTCCAAGCAGGTTCTGAATGAAGGTAGACTGCTCTTCTAGAGAGGTAATGCGGAAATGCATCATAGAAATTTCTTCTTCCAGATGTTGTCCTTGTGCAGCCATGTCATTTTCTAATTGGTCTGACATATTTGAAACTTCTTCTGCGACAGCCTTTATTTCGCCCACTGTCACGTCTGCCGAGCTTTTCTTATTCGTTGAATTTGACTCAAAGGCGGTAACTATTTCTTTCAGATTTTCCAGCTCTGCTTGATGTTTACCTAGCGCTTTTTCTTGGCCTACGAGCAATGCTTCCTGACTTGCTAAATTCTCGTTAACTACAGTTAAATTATCATTGGTCACACCAGGTGTCTCACCAGCCATGGTGGCGGTGTCGCCGGAACCTGCATTACCACCGGTGGCACGACCCACTGCTGGACCGCAACCGACGAATATTATTGCGGCAGTAAGAGCCGCAAGAGCCATTAGTCCGAGTTTTATTGTTACTGCCTCCAAAAATTGGTACTTATTAAACAATTTAGTGATGCTGTAGTTTAACCCAATGGCATCAAAAAGATAGAGTATTTTCACTTGCTCTTATTCTCTACAACAAGGAGGACCCACATTGATTGCAGATGATATCGGGGTTATTTCTTTATGACGGTATCTCTGAATCTTTTGTGTTTAGTTGGGTCTGATCTAGAATCCTTGAAGTTTGCACATTTCCCCAATTCAGCTTTCTTGCCATATAGTCTATTTTTTCCTCTTCGACTCTCTTATGAACGTTTTTAAAAATTTGTTCCCAGAAAAAAGCGGTATCGTCTGTATTTGGGAGTTCACGCGGCCGAAAGCCCTGTCCTTCCAAATGCCATTCTCTCCATAACCACTTCATATGCCTTCCGCTGGGGTAAGTTTTAGTCCTCAGTTGGTATTCTCTATAAAGCTCGTCGGCTAAACTTCCTTCCTGCCAAGGTATTCCATAGTGTGCCAACCATTTCCATTCGTAGGGCCCATCCTGCATTACTTCATCCTCAGGTAATTCATCGTATTGTGATAGCCACCTATTTAACGTGGAAAAACTGACAGTTGATCTAGTCCCAAATTTCCTGACCATATTTTGATAGATGTCCTTGCGAGTTGAGGTCTTTAGGCCCCATATCTGATACGCATATTGCATCTGGACCACATTTTCTTTCGCTTTAGGCATTGTGGGTTTCTATATAAATCATCACTATTTCTTATTATTTATTTACTAAAAATTAATATTTCTTATTACATTGATTTAAATGCATATTAACACCAAGTGCCATGTATGGATAACAAATAACCTTCAGAGAGAAATTAATATGAAAATTGGATTAAGCATTATTCTTGCTGCCTTATGTTTAATGCTAATAGTTGCAGTTAATTGAGTCATCCAGAGATGGGAGGTTGTTTCTGTGGGCCGGACTGATGGTCCCTGGTGCAGTTTATTTTGCATGGTTGGAATTTTCTATAAGGGGTGCATTAGAAGCTTCTAATGCATACTGGATTCTAGGTGCCATAATCGTTGGAACTATTGTCTCGTATTTCCTTGCAAATGGAAGCAAAATGCCTGTTGCAGTGGTAGTGTTTTACTTCTTTCAGGGTTTGCTGATTTCGCAGCGTATTTCCCGCTTAGAACAAAAGGGAAAATAAAAGAACTTTTGGCCCCCAATGCTGTCGGGCTAGTTGCTGGTTCAATCTTATTTTTATATTTGGCTTTTGAGTTCTACAAAAGGAGTATTGCTGCCATTGTTGACAAGACAGTAGCACCAAGTGGAATATAAACTAGTAATATCCATTTCCCTTATTATCCGGAATGTTGACGGGTATCCGGTTCCATATGAAAGATTTCAATTGCTTTTTCCCTTCAACAAAATAAACAAATTGCTATAAAGCATTCTTGAGCCCGCCTCGGGCGTTGCTCTCATCATTTGTTGGTTTCACGGGTTTTACCCCCTTCGAATTGATAAACCGAGCGTAGGTCCTTGTACGGTTGGTATGGTATGGCTTATACGTGATATAGGCATTTAAATCATCAAAAACCGGTGGATTTCCACTTACCATGCCTTCTATTTCCCTCTCTGCATATAGATTTCCAAGTTCCGCTATTTGATTTGCTCTAAGATCTGGGGCTGCTTGGCTTACTTTCCACCACCATTTTGCCTGCCTTGCGGATGGAGTCTTATCTTCGTTTTCATAATAGTGGTGACATAATTCCAACAGTTTCAATGAATTGGCCCAAGGGATTTCGTAGTCATCACATTTATCCCATTGGAACGGGTCTTCCAGTTTTATGACTGACCCAGGCAATTTTTTGAAGCTAAATATCCAACGGTTAAGTGTTCTTAAACTGATCGTATTTTCCGTGAAACGTTCTCTAAGTTGTTGAAGTATTGAGTTTTGGCTATGACCAGACGAGTAAAGAATGTATGCCTGAGCTTTTTGATCGGTATTTATTTTCAAATTTGGAGTTAAGATTTGCCACCCTCTGCACCTCGGTTTATTTCAATTTGAAAATGTGAGATGGAAAATTATTTATCACATATTATCCTCTATTTGGTCCATATTTTTTTGTGAATTGACTGAAAGATTTTTTTACTATCTAATTTGTACTATGTCACAAGATTACAAAATCAAAACCGTTTCCACTTCTGAAGAACTCCAAAACATTCTTGAACTTCGAGTGGAAGTTTTTGTGTTGGAACAGTCTGTTTCCGCAATTGAAGAGATTGATGCATTAGATACTATGAAGGCGATTAAATCTGGTCGAGTTATACATGTGGTGGTATCTGAAGGTCAGCTAGCGGTAGGAACAGCCAGATTAGTACTGGAGGGCAGTCAACCTGGATCTGAGAAAATATCAGAATTACCTCATATCGGACGAGTCGCAGTTAAAAAAGCTACGAGACGAAAAGGAATCGGTGAGGTACTCATGGTGAGGTTGCATCAATTAGCCAGAACAATGGGCTTTAGAGGAGTCACTCTTTCAGCTCAAATGCAAGCTGCTCCTTTCTATACCCAACTAGGGTACAGTGCTAGAGGGTCAGTCTATGACGACGTTGGGATTCCACACCAGGATATGGATTTAATTTTCGATTAATCGGTAGCTGAAATTCGTCTAAATTATGACTATCCCGCGGTTTCCATCAATTGATACGTCGGTTCCCATATTTTTAGACAATTCTTTTATTCTGGACAAGGCTTGATTTGCAATTTTCCCTGAGGCCATTAAAGGTCTTCCTGTCATTGAACGGGGCTTTCCATGTCCCATATCAATAGGCACAATATCCAAAGAGGAGAGGGTTCCGTTTTCGAATTTGATTTGTGCAACTACGCTTTGCCAATAAATTGGATCACTTGGGAATCCTCTTTTGCCTTCATCGCTACGCTTATCGTAGAAATCCGCTGGTGTGAAGTAGTGGTCTAAGCCAATTTGGTCATAGTTATAGGATGGCTGCCATTTGACAGTGTCATTTTGGAAAATGAAATTTCCCAAGCTATAGAAAATCGGGGCACCTTTATATATTTCGATTCCCCTTGTGACGTGTGGACCATGCCCTATAAAGACGGAAGCTCCTGCATCAATGCATTCATGGGCGAAATCAATAAGAAATTTAGGTGGTTTGGCCATATTTTTCCCACTTTCATGACAGTGAAATGAAACTATGACCCAGTCAGACATTCTTTTTGCATCTGAGATCCATTTCAAGTTTTCGCTAAGATCTTCTTTATTTAATTCAGTATTTTCTGAGAAGGAGTCCCCAATCATGAATCGGTTTTCAAGGAAAGAAAACTCTGTTTCAGTGTCCACTGGTATGACCCCATCTGGCCTGAACCCCCTTTGAAAGTCCCGTTTTTGTTCGAGCCCCAAGAGGCGATTAGTCCTTCTGAGTTGGTCGAAGGAATCTTTGTCTACTGTGTAGGTTGTTTTAAATCGTTGGGGATTTAATCCTGGCCTACCTATTAGATCCGGTCTTTGGTTCAAAGCTCTACCCGACTCTGCAAAGGTAGAAGCAGCAGCTATCAGCGCGACTCTCCCGTTGTTAGTATCAAGATACCCAGCACTCCTGGCCTGGCTTAGATGTTGGCCAGTACCAGCATGGGTCAGACCCGAAGTCTTAAGATGTTTGAGATTTGTGAGGACTCCACTTTCACCATAGTCATGACTATGGTTGTTGGCGGTTGAGACTAAGTTGATGCCTGACCAGGTTAATTCAGCTAGATTAGAAGGGTCAGACCCTGTGAATGTTCCGCCAGCGGACCCGGGGGAGTGTTCAAAATCATGCATAAGCATCTCAAGGTTTACATACCCAACATCTGATGAACGGAATAATTCAATTAAGTCTAAGAATTTTTCTTCTTTGTGTACTGAAAGTTTTCTGGTTATCATTGCGTCCCCACCTGCAGTTATAGATAGGTTCCCAGATTCAGCATCGTAAAGCATAGTTAATTCCTGTAAATTTAGGTTGGAATCTATTTAGCCAGAGTTATATTCGGTTGACAACATTCCCATAATTATGGAGTCGTATCTTGCCCCTTCGTGAGGCCGACTCTTTCTCAAAGTTCCTTCATGTTTAAATCCAAAATGCTTAAACATTTTAAGAGCCACTTCATTATATTCAGGTATATCTGCCCACACTCTGAATAACCCATAGTGGGTAAACGCTTGGTTTAAAGTTGCACGTAAGGCTGCGGTTCCAAAACCATGGTGCCACAATTTCCTGGCTCCAATTAGGATCGATATTTGCCCATCACCGAGAGATTCTTCAATGGCGATGTGAGATTCCCCTATATGAGAACCATCGGGTGTGTAAACGGAGAATATAGCATGCTCTGAATTTGAAAATGTTTCTGTCCATTGCTGGTCGGAAAAAGTGCCAGCCTGTTCCGGGTGGTATCCTAGGTGGGCCGGATTGCCATATGAGTATCTTCCAAACCAATTTTCGGCAACTTCGTCATCTGCCAACCACTGATTTATTCGTGATATATCTTCCTTAGCGACTTTTCTTAATTCAACATTGGGTTCAGTCATAAAAACCTCATTATTTTCAAAGGACATGTTGGTAACGTGCCATAGATGATCGCATTCATGATGAATTATTTAAAATCGAGCGCCATACGTCAATGAACCCAAAATTGTTAAATTTCTGTTCATGAACAAAAACTACACATATCTAATTCCAAAATTATGGAAATCGAGATGGGTTCAAGTTATGATTACTCTTTGATTTCATAGTTATCACAATTCAACTCTCAGGATGAAATGATGTTAGAAAGGCTTTCCTCAGTTGAAGAAAAGTATGAGGAATTGAATAAATTATTGGCAGACCCTGAGGTGGTGACTGATCACACTAAAGTTCAGCAGTATGCCAAAGAACAGTCGGTAATGAGAGAAGTTGTGGAACTTGCTCGAGAGTACAGAGAAGTTATCAAAGAAATATCTGATTTGCGAGATATGCTTAGGTCTGAATCGGACCCTGAGATATTATCGCTGGCTAAAGATGAACAGTTGACTCTTGAAGAAAAACAACAAAAAGCCGAAGAAAGACTACGTAAGGCCTTAGTTCCAAAAGATCCTAATGACCATAAAAATGTAATTATTGAAATTAGAGCTGGAACTGGAGGGGAAGAGGCAGGTCTATTTGCCTCAAATCTATATAGGATGTATTCCCGATTGGCTCAGCGATTGGATTGGAATTTGGAGATAATAAATTCAAATTCTACAGGGGTTGGTGGGTTAAAGGAAATCACTTTTCAAGTTAGAGGCGACCAAGCTTACAGCAAATTAAAGCATGAAAGTGGTGTTCATAGAGTTCAGAGAGTTCCGACCACTGAATCTAGTGGAAGGATACATACATCTGCTGCTACCGTAGCGGTTCTTCCTGAAGCCGAAGAGGTAGATGTTGAGATTAAACAAGAAGATCTTCAGATAGATATATACCACGCGAGTGGCCATGGTGGACAAAATGTTCAAAAGGTCGCTACTGCCGTTCGAATGACACATATTCCTAGCGGCCTTGTCACAACATGTCAGGACGAGAGGTCTCAACATAAAAATAAGGAAAAAGCTCTTGCAGTGCTTAGGTCGAGAATACTTGCAGCTGAGATAGAAAAACAGCAGCAAGAGATCTCCGACAATCGAAGGTCTCAAATAGGCTCTGGAGATCGTTCAGAAAGAGTTCGGACATACAATTTTCCACAGGGTAGGATTACAGATCATAGGGTAGGTTTGACCAGCTATAACCTTGAGCAGGTACTGGATGGGGATTTGATGGAGTTTATCGAAGCTTTGGTTCAGGAGGACCAGGCTCGCAAATTGAAGAATGCCAGTTTATGAACGTCAAAGAAACCCTTAATGTTGCAAGTGAAGAACTTATGAAAACAGGTTCACTTGACGCTAAACTAGAGGCAGAAGTCTTACTTAGGCACGTCCTAAAGATTGACAGAGCTGCTATGTTCAGAGATTTAGACGAAGACGTCTCTATCGAGGATTCAGGCAATATTGCTTCTTTGGTAAAAAGGAGGGCCCAGAGAGAGCCTCTTGCCTACATTACCGGGTTCAAAGAATTCTATGGACTGCCGTTTATTGTGTCAGAAGATGTGTTGATTCCAAGGCAGGAAACGGAGCTTTTGGTTGATGCAGCTATCGTTCAAGCCAAAGCGTTGGATAAAAACGAAATTTTGATAGTGGATGTGGGAACAGGAAGTGGAGCTATAGCGGTTTCGTTGGCTTTGAATATTCCTGCTTCTAACATAATAGCTGTAGATATCAGTGAAGCTGCTTTAGCAATCGCCGATGATAATAGAAGGGCTCATGGTTTGTATTCAAGAGTCAAATTGAGGCGTGGTAACTTACTTGACCCGATTACAGATAAAATTGACATTCTGGTTAGTAATCCGCCTTACATTAGGAGCGAAAGATTGACCTCCCTGCAGGAAGAGGTGTTGAAGGAACCGCTAGTGGCCTTGGACGGAGGGTATGACGGGTTGGAATTGGTAAAAAGATTACTATTTCAAGCGGTAGATAAAATGTCCAATCCCGGAGCCATATTGTTTGAAATCGATTCTGATCAAGCGTTTGAAGCTGTCAAATTATCCCAACAGTTTTTCCCTTCTGCCATAACAACAGTTCTGAAAGATTTGAGCAATGACGAACGGGCAATACTTATAGAAATTAGATAACCGCCTATTTTTACATGTTAGACAGGTTTGATAGTGTATGTGATTAATCCTATCAGTTCTTACTCCAAACCGAGTTGGTAATGTTTACCCTCAGTTTTTATAGAGGGAGCTACAACTATTTCGACTGAGTGCATGTCTTTGATATTACGCGCTCCTACCATACCCATACAGACTTTGAGTGCACCGACTAAATTTTGTGTACCATTCGATACTGATGAAGGACCATAGAACAATTCTTTGAGAGTTCCTTTGATCCCGACATTAACCCTCGTACCCCTAGGTAATGCTGGGTGTGGACTGGCCATTCCCCAATTAAATCCCTGTCCCGGCGCTTCCTTCGATTGAGCGAGGGGGGTTCCTATCATCACGGCATCGGCTCCACTTGCGATTGCTTTACAAAGTTCACCTCCGGTTCTGATCCCACCGTCGGTTATGATCGGTATGTATTTACCGGTTCTCAGGAAAAAATCATCTCTTGCTAGAGCGCAATCCATAGTGGCTGTCACTTGGGGTATTCCAACTCCCGTGACCTCTCTGGTAGTACATGCTGCACCTGGTCCAACTCCAACGAGGATACCGTGTATACCAGTCTCCATTATTTCGGTGGCAACATCGTATCCCACACAGTTGCCTACCAAAATCGGCACTTTCACCATTTCAAGCAACTCAGGGAAATTAAGACCTTTTATGCTGTTGGAAGAATGCCGAGCGGTAGTCACTGTAGACTGAACCACAATCATATCTGCTCCCGCTTCAACTGCTTGTGGAGCATACGCTTTTGTAAATGCTGGGGTTACAGAAACGGAACATTTTGAACCTGTTGCCTTTATTTCTTCCACTCTTTTTCCGATTAGCGCCTCTTTTATCGGTGATGAGTAGACTTTTTGCATTACGGCGGTAACCATGTTATTTGGGGTGTCGGCGATTTCTGCAAGTACCCCTTCAGGATCTTCATACCGAGTTTGTACCCCTTCCAAGTTCATTACGCTTAGGGCACCTTGCTCGTGCATTTTGCCAATGAAATATGGGTTGGACACGGCATCCATAGCTGATCCTAGAATTGGTATGTTGATACTCACATCACCTAACTTAAATGAGGTATCTGTCATTTCAGGGTTAACTGTTACTGTCCCTGGAGCAATTGCTACTTCGTCAAATCCATAAGTCCTTCTTAATTCGCGAAGATGCGGCATTTCCAACCCCTCAAATCGAATTCATTTAAATTAGAGATAGTATAAATTTTTCTTCCGGATGGGATGTTCAAAATTTATCTGAATAATCTTAATGGTTTATCCACCAGGCGAATGTGATTAGAATGGTACGTAGAACCGAAAGCCCAACCCAACGGATTGATCAATAGATGCTCCATAATAACAAGATACGTATAGTGGGATGCCACGATGATATGGCTGAATTGTGAAAAGTGTCAATACAGCGATGCGGATATCCATAATTCGAAAGGAGATTTAAATTGTCTCTCAGTACTGTCAGTCTAGAGGATCAAGTTAGAGAATGTGCTGTTTCTCTTGGGTTTGACCTTGTTGGTATAACCGATTCTGGACCTTTCGAAAGCGATGAAAAGGCCGCCATCAAACGTATAAATGACGGGCATATGGAAGGGTATCGATGGTATACAAAGGAACGGGTACGAAAGATGAATCGCCCCCAACTTCTTTTAGAAAATGCTAGATCAGTAATATCCCTAGCGACAAGTTACCTAACAACAGAGCCGGATATAGGCACATTTAAGAATGGGCGAGTAGCTAGATATGCATGGGGAGATGATTATCATGAAGTCCTTAAATCTAAACTAAAGGACTTTTGCGTAAAACTGCAAGAAATCTCTGGCAGAGATATAAATACGCGTATCTTTGTAGATGATGGACCAATGAATGATAGGGCTGCTGCACGAAGGTCCGGGGTAGGATGGTTTGGTAAAAACACAAATATATTGACTCCAACCCATGGGTCATGGGTTTTTCTATCCCAAGTGATCACCGATTTGAATTTAAAACCGGATAGCCCGCTAAAAAAAACTTGTGGCAATTGTGTGAAATGCATAGATGACTGCCCCACTGGAGCAATCGTAGCTCCTTATGTGATAGATAATGAAAAATGTATCTCTTATCTAACAATCGAGCTTCGAGGTGTTATTCCAAGGAAATTGAGAGCCTTAATGGGGGATTGGATTTTTGGTTGTGATATCTGTCAGGACGTGTGTCCTGTTAATAAAAAAGCTTCAAAAAGCAATCTTGGTGCGTTTTATCAAAGGTCCGGTTTTTCAACACCAGATCTGGTTGAAATATTGAGTATGGATCAGGCTGAATTCAGTAGAAAGTATAAAAATAGCCCTATAAAAAGAGCCAAATTGGTAGGATTAAAAAGAAATGCATGTGTTGCTTTAGGGAATAATGGCGACCCCAATGCAATAAAAGCGCTATCCACCGGTTTAAAAATGACTGAAACTGTAATTCGCATACATGCCGCCTGGGCCTTAGGGATGATAGGGGGGGAAATTTCTCTAGCAGTGCTAGAGGAGGCACTCCAATCCGAGGAAGACCAGGACACGATAGATGAAATTCAGATGTCTATTGGAGAAATTGGCATCCGGATGTATCGCAAGGAATTAAAAAATGCCGGGTAAGATTTACGTCATTAATGTCGGGTCTAATGCTAGCCACAGTTTTTGTAGCCCGATCTTTAGTGATCAGACTTTTGAATTTATACCGATACCAGAAGATAGGCAGTTGCCTTCCAGTCATGGATTGGAGTATCGAAACTTAAAATCACATTACGATCCTGAACAGAATTTATCTCGCTACATTCCCAAAAATATGTTTGGTGCTACGGTGCACAGTGATCCTGAATTCGACACTTACACATACGGGGATAATTGTGAGGTTAATCCCCGGGCAATGGGAATGAGAAATGTGACAAAAGGAGACTTCCTTTTGTTTTTAGCAAGGTTGCAATATTGGGAAGCAGGTGAACCAACAGATGATTTTGGATTCTATTTTATTGGCTTTATACACGTTGAACAGATTCTGCGATCAGTTTGGGAAACTCCATCTGAATTGCAGATGGAGCGCTTTCATGTAAATGCGCACCTAAGACGTGGAATGGCTAACCGGGAACTTTGGGATGGATTTTGGGTATTTGGTGGTTCATCGTGGTCAAGGCGATTTTATAAAGCGGTTCCTGTAACAAGAGACCTTTGTGAACAGGTTTTTGTTACAGCTAAAGGGTCTCCGTGGGAATGGAAAGAGAAAAGAACTGAATTGCAAACGATTGGGTCCTATACAAGAAGTTGCAGATGTGCGATAGATCCTGCTGCCGCAAACGGGAAAGCCAAGGCTAATATTTTATGGGATCGGATAGAGAAATATAGCCGATGATTGTTTTGTTTTAATTGACACTATTTGTGACTGGGACATATAATCTATGCCCTTAATTGATACTAAGTCTCAATATAATAATTGTAGTTGTGACATATGAAAAAGCAAGGGCAGTTTCCCAAACTGGATGTCGAAGATCACTGTTTGAAGTGTGGGGTTAATTGCATATGCGCAATAAGAGCTGTTGGAGCATGCGTAGAATTTAACGGTAATTTAGTTTTGGATGACGTCACATTTTCCGTAGGTAAGGGGATTTTATCTGCGTTGGTAGGCCCCAATGCTGGTGGGAAAAGTACCTTATTTAACGCCATCGCTGGGATCCAAGATATAGTCCATGGTTCGATATTTGTTAATGGCCTTTCCCCCAAAGATTCAAAAGGTTCTATCAGCTATATACCCCAAAGAGAAAATGTTAATTGGAGATTTTCATTGACGGCTCAAGAAGTGGTTGACTTAGGCCTAGTAAAAAATAAATCTCTTTTAGGGTTTTCAAGAAAAGGAAGCCTAGAGAAGGTTCGATCTGCTTTGGAACGGGTAGATATGTGGAATTACAAGGACCAGTTAATTAGCGAAATGTCAGGAGGACAGCGGCAAAGAGTTTTTATTGCGAGAGCTTTATGTCAGGAAGCGAATATATTGCTTTTAGACGAGGCCTTCAGCGGAGTGGATGTGGCATCTCAATTCGGGTTGATTGATATGCTGAGAGAATTGAAAGATCAAGGGAAAACTATAATAATTGCGACTCATGATCTTAATACGCTAGCCGATCGATTCGATGAAGTTATATGTCTCAATAGGCACGTATGTGCACAAGGATCTCCGGACACAGCATTTACTCCGGCGGTTTTGGAAGAATTATATGGACCCCACCCCGGAATGTTTTTGAGCCATTCCTTAGGTCATCATGATGATTAACATCATCCTTGAGCCGTTCCAATATGACTTTATGCTGCGAGCTCTATTTGTGTCGAGTATGGTTGGGATTATATGTCCTATTTTAGGGGCCTATGTCGTTATTAGGGGTATGGGTTTTATGGGTGACGCTATGGCTCACTCGGTGATGCCGGGCATAGTGATTGCCCTAATCCTTGGTCTCTCCTCCTTTTGGGGCTCTGTGCCGATGGCGATTGTTGTTGCCGTGTCAGTTGGTTATTTAATTCACAAGAAGGATGTTAGTGTGGACACGGCCGTCGGGGTCATGTTCGCAGGATTGTTCTCTTTTGGGCTAGTTTTAATGTCTTTGGTTGGTGGCCTTACTGTAAGCATTGAGGACATATTACTCGGACAGATTTTGGGCGTGTCTAAGGCCGATATGTTGATTTCATTTGTTTTAACTGTTCTCGTGTTAGTTACTCTTGTTACCTTTCACAAGCAACTTATTTTTTCTGGATTTGATCCTGTGGGGTCAGTCGTAGCAGGGTTAAATGCTGGGGCCTTGAATTACATGTTCCTAATTTTATTAGGCATATCCATTGTTGTTACTTTGCACGTGGTTGGAGTGGTTTTGGTTGTAGGGTTGTTGATAACTCCTGCTGCTGCGTCTCAGATGGTGATGCGAAGGTTCACGAGAGCTATGCTTTTAGGAATAATCTTTGGGTTGTTTTCTACAATATCTGGCTTATATATATCTTATTATTTCGATCTTCCTTCGGGACCTGTAATGGCTTTGGTCTCGTTTGTGATCTTTCTGTGCTGTGCCATGTACGAAAGATTTTTTTCTCAGACACAAACGTCACATTTGATGTAGAACTCTATGTTATGGTCAACAATCACACCAGGTATGTCTGACTCGATACCTTTTAATAATTTTTCAACAGTCGAGGCTCTAAACTCTCCGACCCTGCCACATGATACGCAGACAGTATGATGGTGGTGATCTACCCGAGAGAGTGAATATCTAGGATTTCCACCTGGTATAGAGAGACGGCATATAACGTTTGCTTTCAGCAGAATTTTCAGAGTTCGAAATACAGTAGCTCTGGATACATTCAGCAGATCATCTGCCATTTGCTCAGCGGTGAACCCTTCAGGAGCAGCATGAATATAATCTACTATTCTTTGTCTTGGTGCCGTAATTCTGAGTCCATGGTCCTCCAGTAGGGCCAATAGATTCGGCCTAGTCGTGTTTGAATTAGAGTTTGTCATCACAGAATCTTACCCAGACACAGAATACCAGATTTATTAGTCCAAGAAACATTGAAACTTTGCCAATTGCAACATTGATCTAAATTTTTAGATTCATACAATGTTAACCTTTCATACTAAATGCATAGATATTTATTATTGAAATGATCACAATTGACCTCTAAAAAAAAAGATTACCCGGCTGACTCAAATCATATTCCAGATACTTCGATGAATCCTGGACAGAAAAGATTTAAGTTTTTCTATGGTTGGTGGATTTGTATTGGTGGCGCTGTTGTTATGGCCATGTCATCTGGAATTAATTTTCACGGATTTGGCAACTTCATTATTCCTTTGAGCAAAGAATTTGGTTGGAGTAGAACCACCGTGTCAGCCGTGTTCTCTCTTGCTAGGCTTGAAGCTGGATTTATCGGGCCTGTAGAAGGCTGGGCGGTTGATAGAATGGGCCCAAGAAAATTAATGTTAGTCGGGATACCCTTGATGGGGTTGGGGTTCATTTTATTAAGCCAGGTTAGTGGTCTGCTTACATTTATGCTGGTTTATATTCTTGGTATAACATTGGGGAACAGCCTTGGAATGCACGTGCCTGCTTCAGCGGCCGTTGCTAATTGGTTCAATAGAAAAAGAGGATTGGCATTTGGGGTTATGTGGTCCGGTGTGGGGTTGGGAGGGTTATTAGTGCCAGCTTTGGGATGGGCTATTAATGTCTATGGGTGGAGGAATGCTTCGATTTACATAGGTATTTTCGTTATATTTCTTGGTGTGCCTGTCGCTGCTTTGATGAGGCATAGACCGGAGCAGTACGGGTTCTTGCCTGATGGACAAATAATTCCTCAGAAAACCTCCAATGAAAGACTCGTTAAGAGTGAAGAATTTGAAGGTGACTTCACGGCTCGGGAGGCTCTTCAGACTTCGAGTTTTTGGTTTCTATCTTTATCAATCATGGCGAGATCTCTAGTTACTGGAGGGGTCGGGCTTCATTTGGTTCCGTACTTTGTTGGAATGGGAGCTAGCCCCATAGAGGCCGCAGCATATGCGGGTTCGGTTGGTGTCATCAGTATTCCAGGACGCTTCGGGCTCAGTTATCTAGGAGATTATTTTGATAGGCGTTATATGATGGCAATTTCGCTACTATTTATGACCTTATCTATTGTGTTATTAGCCACAGCTGATTCCTTGTCAGCCTCTATCCCTGGGTTGGTTACCTATGCGATCTCCCAAGGTGGAATCTCTGTTATACCGCAATCCATTATTGCCGATTATTTTGGAAGGAAAGCATTTGCAACAATTTCTGGATTTAGAAGCAGTATTCAAATGTTAGGGATAATTGTTGGCCCAGTAGTATCTGGGTTTGTATACGATAGAAATGGTAGTTATGAATGGGCCTTTTTGGGATTTGCGGCAGCCTCAGTTGTGTCTATGTTGTTGGTTCTTATGGCATTACCTCCTTCGCCTCGGCATCAGGATATATTGGAAATTTCCTAGTAAGCACATATTTTGTCGTGATTTTATGCTAGAATCCGACCATTAAAAATTTAAACCAATTTGGGGGAGCTTGGAACGACCAGGCTGAGAGGGCAACGCTGATGTTGTCGACCCATCAAATACCTGATCTGGGTAATGCCAGCGGAGGGATCCCAATAAAAAAGCACACAATATCCTGGCCGCCACATAGAGGGCGGTTTTTTTTTGCGTTTTTGTTAGAGCTCAAATTTGAATGGAAAAAATAGTAGATAATCACATAAACATTGCTGGTCTTAAGAAAACCATTTATCAGGACGGGAAGCCGTTGAAAATTTTGGACGGGGTGGATTTATCAATTCAGAAATCTGAAGTTATCTCTGTGTTAGGTCCGAGTGGTTGTGGTAAAAGTACTCTTCTTAATATTATCGCCGGTCTTGATGAGCCTGACGAAGGTGATATCAATATAAATGGGTTGGATTTTGGCTCCAGATTGGGGTCAGTGGGATATATGCAGCAAAAGGATCTTTTACTGCCATGGCGGTCAGTAAAAGATAATGTCATCCTTGGTTTGGAAATCAAAGGTGTATCAAAGAGGCAGTCCTATGAAATGGTAGAGCCACATTTTCAATCTTTTGGGCTATCTGGCTTTGAATCAAACTACCCGCATACTTTATCAGGGGGTATGAAACAAAGAGCGTCATTTCTCAGGACTGTAATAACCGAACCAGATATTCTTCTCCTTGATGAACCATTTAGCGCCCTTGATGCATTAAATAGATCTCGCCTGCAGATTTGGTTGTTGGATTTGCTGGAAGGGATACAACGAACGGTTTTATTGGTCACTCATGATGTTGATGAAGCCATTATGCTTTCAGACAGAATTTATGTGATGACATCCCGGCCTGGGCGGATTAATTCGGTAGAGGAAGTTCCATATCCAAGACCTAGAAACCGTGAGATCGTCAACGATAGTTCATTTGTCGGATTGAAATCTAAAATACTTTCCTTTCTTTGGGATCAGGATTAGATGATGATAAATTGGTTGGTTAAATGGAGCCCAGCTTTCGGAATAGTATGTTTGATTGTGGGGGCATGGCAATTACTTGTGAAAATACAAGAAATACCTAGGTGGCTGTTACCTTCACCATCTTCTGTGGCAACTACTATTTATAGTGATCACAGTATGCTTATGAGGCATACCTTAGTAACTCTAGAAGAAATTATTCTAGGATTTTTTTTAGCCTTAGCTGCGGGTGTCATTTTAGCCTCCGCTATTTGCCTTTCTCAGACAATCGAAAAGGCTTTATATCCGTTCATCATCGCTTCCCAAACAGTACCTATTATTGTTATAGCTCCCATGTTATTGGTTTGGATTGGGTATGGATTGGCACCCAAAATAATAGTAGTAGCCTTGATAAGTTTTTTCCCCATTGTGGTTAATACTGTGGATGGCATGAAATCTATTGATCCTGATATTCAAAAGTTAATGCGTACCTTAGGGGGGCAAAAAGCTCAGGTGTTTTCGAAAATTATGATTCCGTCCTCTCTCCCTTATTTGTTCTCGGGTCTTAGGGTTGCAATAGCGATCAGCGTGATAGGCGCGGTGATCGGGGAGTGGGTTGGTTCTAGTGAAGGACTCGGGTATCTGATGATTCGATCTAAGCCGCAATTTCAAACTGAGCGAGTATTTGCTGCGATCATAATTCTATCTTTTATAGGGGTAGGGTTATTTGCTTTAATAACCTATTTTGAGAAGGTGTTAGTACCGTGGTCCAATGAACAGAGAAATTAAATTTACGGAATACAAATGTTTAAAGGATGATAAATGAAAAATAAATTGATGGGATTTATCTTGCTAACAGTGTTAGCTTTTCTAATTTTATCTTGCGACACCTCAACAGAGATTGTTCAAGTGAAGCTTGCGTTGGATTGGTACCCAAATGCTAATCACATTGGATTATATATTGCTCAGGAAAAGGGCTATTTTGAAGATGAAAATTTAGAAGTTGAAATATATACCCCGTCAGATCCTTCTACAGTTTTACAAACAGTAGCGTCGGGTGCAGATGAATTTGGTATGAATTACCAACCTGATGTTCTAATAGCGCGTTCAGAAGGGGTTCCGGTCATTTCAGTTTTGGGGATGGTGCAACACCCGTTGAATTCTATAATGGTATTGCAGTCTTCTGGAAACAAAACGCCGAAAGATCTGAAAGGAAAAAAGGTAGGATATCCAGGCATTCCTTGGAATGAAGATGCCTTGAATACTATGCTTGAGTCTGATGGTTTGAATGGACTGGAAGATATAGAACTAGTGAATGTAGGGTGGGAATTGGGGTTGTCTATGATATCGGAAACAGTAGATGCGATTATCGGAGCTTATTTTACTCATGAGAGCATACTTCTCAAGAATGAAGGATATCCTGTTAATGTGATGCGAATGGAAGAATGGGGCGTTCCAGACTATTACGAATTGGTGATGGTGACGAGTGAAGACTATTTATCAGAAAATGGTAATGTTGTGGAAAGATTCACCCGAGCTGTCGGCAAAGGGTACATTGATGCCATTTCCGATCCGCAAACCGGTGTTGATATCTTGAAAAAATACGTTCCTGAAATAGATGAAGATATCGATCGACCAGGGGCAGATTTGCTCCAGGATTTGTGGAAGGGAAAGAATGGCAGATTTGGGACTCAAGAAGAGGTTAGATGGGTATCTTTTTCTAATTGGATGAAAGCGAGGAACATTATAGATGCAAATCTAGATCCAAAAGCTGCTTTCACAGATAAATTTTCTACTGAATAAAGTAAAAAAGGTTCTGGGAAGTGACGTTAACCTCTGATTTGAAAGCAAAATATTGTGGTCTGTGGGAATTGATGACTCATCATCGGTTTGTTTCACAATTGGGCGATAATTCCTTGCCGCCCAACGTATTCAAAACATATTTCCTTCAGGATTATGTTTTTGTAAATGATTTAGTCGTTTTGGCAGCTCAAGCAGTTGCAAAAGCTCCAAATTTGAATGCTGCCTCGATTTTCAATGATTTTCTGACTGGTGTGTTGGATCCAGAAAACGACCTATTTGTGAGATTTTTTAATCAGCTAGGAGCATCTGAAAAAGATTATTTTTCTGTTAAGGCTTCTCCTACTACTCAAGCTTTTGGAGATTTTTTAGTCAGGACGTCTTTGGAAGGTACTTTTGATGAAATTGCTCTGGTGTTATATGTCACCGAAGGTACTTATTTGGATTGGGGAGCCCGGTTGATGGAAGAAAAAGTAGACCCGGCCAATTCTGTTTACAGAGAATGGATTGATCTTCATGGACCTGAAGTACTGGGTAACTTGGTGTCTTGGTTAGAAAATTATATAAATAACGATTCAAAAGTAACAGCTGAAAGGGCCGATTACCTATTTCACACAGCTCTTAGGTATGAATTTTTGTTTTGGGAATCTGCATACAACGATGAACTTTGGTTTGATGTTAAATGAAGATGAATTTAGGGGATCAACTATGAAGGCACGAACGAAACCTACACCAAAGTGTTTGACGATAGCTGGATCAGATTCTGGTGGAGGCGCCGGTATTCAAGCGGACCTTAAAACTTTTGCCGCGAATGGAGTTTATGGAACCTCAGCAGTAACAGCCATAACCGCTCAAAATACTACTGGGGTACAAGATATATTGGAATTGCCAGTCACTTTAATTGAAAACCAAATTGATTCTGTGTTGACAGATATTGGAACCGACGCTGTTAAAACTGGGATGTTGTTTAGCTCTGAAATAATCAGAGCTGTGGTCAGGAAGCTATCCCAATACCAAATCGAGAATATAGTCGTTGATCCCGTTATGGTGGCAAAAGGTGGTGATAAGTTATTACATGATGAAGCTATAGAAGCTTTAAAAACAGAACTTATTCCGATTGCTTCAGTCGTTACCCCAAATGGGCCTGAAGCTACTGCCATTACGGGTATAAATGTTGTTGATGTAAATAGTGCGAAAGCTGCCGCTGTTAGACTAGTAGAAATGGGTTGTAAATCAGCGGTGGTGAAAGGCGGTCATATAGATGAAGGCCCAGCTACTGATATATTTTATGATGGCACATCGTTTTATCTCTTCACCACCAAGAGGGTTAACACACTCAACACTCATGGGACTGGTTGTACTTTCGCATCCGCAATCGCTGCTGGTGTCGCTAAAGGGATGTCAACAAGAAATTCTGTCAGTCAAGCAAAAGCGTTCGTTACCGGTTCAATTCGACATGACTTAAAGATTGGTACTGGCCACGGACCTCTTAATCATTTCCATGAATATTGGAAATCCGATGAGTTAGAAATTGATTGAATGTACACCACGAGATGTTATGATGCAGCGGTTTTTTGATTATTTTGAAGTTGGAGAGGTAAATGGAGTCTGCTGAAATAAGCTCGGAACTCAGAAAAGGAAGAAATCAATTAGCTTTTACAGTTATATTGGGCCATGCCGTGAAACATGTTTTCAATTCTTCCTTACCTCTTCTTCTCACGATGCTAAAGAGTGATATGAACCTCACCGCGACCCAGTATGGGGTAATTGCTGGCATTGGCAGAGGCACCAGCGGTGCTACGACAATGGTCGCTGGTTATTTGGGTGAGAGATTCGCAAACCGAGCTGGGCTGATGTTGTTTGTTTCCCTAAGTATGATGGGGATATCGTATTTCCTATTAGGAATAGCTCCTAGTTACTGGTGGGTACTTGCTGCCATGATGCTTGTTGGAATCGGCCCGTCACTCTACCATCCCCCGGCGATAGCCTCATTATCAAGGAAGTTTCCTGACAGACGGGGGTTTGCAATATCACTTCATGGAACTGGAGGTTCAGTGGGTGAAATGTTGGGCCCTATATTTGTGGGCCTACTAACAACAGAAGCCTTTAAAGTTGGATCCATAATTTCCATTACATATTTGGTTGCCTTTGAATGGGACGAAGTACTTAGAATCAGTGTTGTCCCAGCCTTAGTGTTTGCTGTTTTGGTATATCTCATGATGAGAAATATTCCAACTGCCGATAGCGAAACGGGTTCTATAAGGGAATATTTTGGTGATCTGGGCATTCTGCTAAAAGACAAGATTATGCTCGGGCTCATATTTGTTACAGCCTTTAGGGCCATGGGCCAGGCATCGATAATGTATTTTTTGCCCCTATATTTGTTTTCTTCTTTTGCGGAAGGCGGCTTGGGTAAAGATCAATTGACGGTGGGGTTTTATATGGCGGGTGCCCAAGTAACAGGGATAGCGGCGCAACCAATTATGGGGTGGTTGTCGGATAGGTATGGTAGAAAAATTGTTCTTGTCCCGGCGATGACTTTGTTGGGGATTCTTTACATAAGTTTAAGTTTTGCAAACGATGGTCTTCAGCTAATACTTAACGTGCTAGCATTGGGTGCTTTTGTTTATTCTCTTCATACTATATTTATTGCAGCCGCTATGGACGTTGCTAAAGGTAAAGCTCAGTCTACTGTGGTGTCATTAATATATGGGGCTAGCTTTTTTGGAACTGTATCGCCAATCATTGCCGGTTTCCTTGTGGATAGCTACGGTATAAAAAGCGCTTTTATATACAGCGGAATTGTGGCTTTATTTTCGACACTGATACTTGGAACATTGAAATTGCCCAAAACTATCAATCAGCAGGAATTACATTCATAGCCGCTCTGCTCTGACTGTCAAACTTGAATTATATAAGGTGTGGTTTGTCTTTCAGTTGTGACTGCTGGGCCAGTTTCGTAATAGAACAAATTGATTTCAGATCTAACCCCAAATTCTCCTGGTATGTATATTCCGGGTTCAACCGTAAATCCAATTCCTGGAGATATAATGCGAGTGTCATTTGTTTCCCATCCATCTAAATTGACCGCGTTTCCATGGACCTCTTTACCTAGGCTATGACCCAACCTGTGACTGAAATATTTCCCATACCCAGTATTCCGAATATAATTACGAGCTTCAGCATCAACCTCCCAACCTTGCAATTGTCTACCATCACGGTGAGCTTTTTCTAATAAGCACACTGCTGCGTTCCGTCCACCCACCACTGCATCAAATACTTCTAAATGCTTCGCAGGCACCGTATCGCCAATAAAAGCCGTCCAAGTTATATCTGCACATACAGAGGGCTCATTCCCTATTCTTCCCCAAAGGTCTATTAATATCCAGTCACCTGTCTTGAATGCGACCCTGTTGCTTTCTGTGGGTTCAAAATGAGGATCTGCCGCGTGATCATTTATCGCCACCACAGGTCCGTCAGGGGTTTTGAGGTTTCGTTCTAAAAATTTTTCTCGTATAAATTCTGCTACCTCAAATTCTGTCAAATTAGAACCTATATTTTCCCCAATATGTGTAAAAGCCTCTTTCACAGTCGTAGTTAGAATTTTAGATGCCTCGAGGTGTGATTTTAACTCCTTATCAGACCATCTTTGTGTAGCGTATTGAATTAAATCAGCAGAAGTGACAACTTCAACCCCTAGGCTTCTAACAAGCTCTAAAGTGCCTCCATCGACCTTTGTGACCCGAGGCAAAACTCCCATTGGTGAGTATTCCATAGCCACCTTTCCCTGCACTGGCATGTGAGATTTTAGGATATCAATCATTTGCTCTCTGCTTACCCATAAATCAGTTTTTAATCCCAAATGCTCGAATCGATTTTGGTCTACGAAACTTACTATAAGTTTTGGGTCAGAATTTACTGGGATCCAAAGCCAGCACGGTCTGGTCACATTCGGTATATAGCCGATTGTGTCCCAGAAAATGGGATTCATTCCCCTGTAGTCGTAAAGCAGCCAGCCATCGATTTTGTTTTCCTGCATATATTCCTGGGCTTGGGCAAGAACATCTGAAATCAGGATTTCGTTTTGAGGCATTTAATTCACTCTATGGCTATTGTCGTAGTCTTTAACAAAATTTAGAATTCCATCTGCTGTCATTTCAGATTGATCTCCACTAGTCAGATCTCTCACAGTGTATGTCCCACTGGAGAGTTCATCGTCTCCTATAATTATTGTGTGTGACGCATTCATATTAGATGCGTAGCGCATTTGGCTTTTTAATCCTCTTGAAGGGCCCACAAAAGCTTCTGCTCCTAATTGTCGTATTTTGGAGGATAAACGAATCGATTCCTTCTTCGCGGGCTCTCCCATATGGGCAAACATAATGTTTAGTTTGGACTCAGCCACAATATTGATTCCAAGTCTTTTGATGTTCTCAATTACTCTTTCTATTCCCATTCCAAACCCTATTCCGGGTGTCGCTGGGCCGCCCAATTGTTCCAGTAGACCATCATACCGGCCTCCCCCTGCTATCACACTGGTTCTTCTGTTAGTCGGAGGAGTTATTTCATATACGGTTCTCGAATAGTAATCGAGTCCCCTAACAAGGGTATTATCTACGTTGAATCTGATCCCGACTTCGGTTAAATATTCTTGGAGTTGTAACCAGTGAGTGTTGCACGGGATGCATAGATATTCAGTACCTTTTGGAGCAGATTCAATAATTGGTTGGCACGATTCAATTTTGCAGTCTAATAAGCGAAGAGGGTTGGTATCCAGTCTTCTGTGGCAATCAGGGCAGAGTGAAGATGAATGATTTTGATAGTGAGTTTTTAAAGCATCGACGTATTTAGGTCTGCAATCCATGTCACCAATGCTGTTGATGCTGAGGGATATATCATCGATACCTACGGCTTTCAAAAACCTCCAAGAAACTTCGATGACCTCTGCATCTATATAGGGGTCTGATTCTCCAAAGGCCTCTATGCCAAATTGGTGAAAGGCTCTGAACCTACCAGCCTGAGGTCTTTCGTATCTGAAATTTGGGCAAAGATAGAAAAGTCTTACCGGTTGGGGCATGTTATGCATACCGTGCTGAAGGTAGGCTCGACAAATAGAAGCTGTACCTTCCGGTCTAAGGGTCAGTGAGTCCCCCCCTCTATCTTTAAAAGTGTAGGTTTCTTTCTCCACTATGTCTGTCGAATCACCAATTCCTCTAATGAACAGATTAGTATCTTCAAACACGGGTGTATCAATTCTTCTATATCCGAAGCTTTCAGCGACCTGTGAAGCGGTATTTTCTACGTAGCGCCAATATCCTTGATCATCTGGTAAAACATCAGTAGTGCCTCGTGGGGCTTGGAATTCCATTTCATCTCCCTCTATTTTGAAACCTAATCATTTTATATTAAAAATTAAGATCAGAGTGGCTTCCTCATAATGTTTAAGTTGCGATATAATTTGCTAACTTTCAAAATATATCCTAGTAGAAACAAACGAGGAATGAGAGGAGCAAGCCGAGTGATGTTTTGGCTTGTTTGGTGACCAAGAGTTTGGAGAGTTTCGCTCCATGGTTAATGTTGGGAATGTAATTGTTGACGATGCCTTATATGAAAAGATGGGGGATTACCTTGCGTCCGACAAGGTAGAACTGGTTGCTAAAGCCTATGCTTTTGCCGAAAAAGCACACGCTGGTCAGAGCCGGCTTTCCGGAGAGGAATTTTTTGAACATCCAAAACAGACGGCCATTTTTTTGGCTGATCTCCGTCTGGATGCAAACGCGCTATCTGCTGCTCTTCTTCACGATGTTTTGGAAGACTGTGATGTTACTTTTGCCGAACTTTCAATGGAATTTGGGAGTGACGTGGCAGGGTTGGTGGATGGGGTTACAAAGCTTACCAAAGCGGAGGTAATGGGAGATTCCCAGTTTTTGCCGGGGTCCCAGAGTGCATTCGAGGAGACTTCATTAGAAGACATTGCTCAAGCAGAGACGTTGCGAAAAATGCTTATGGCAATGGCCGAGGATGTTAGGGTGGTTTTAATCAAACTAGCCGATAGGCTACATAACATGAGAACTGTCGGGTCACTGCCTCAAATTCGCCGAGAAGCGATGGCCAAAGAGACTTTGGAAATATATGCTCCGCTGGCTCACAGGTTGGGCATTTGGGAAATAAAATGGATGCTTGAGGATTTATCTTTCCAACAAATAGATCCTGATGCATATAAACAAATCTCCCTTCGATTGAATTCTAAACGTGGCAAGCGGGAAGAGTATATTGCCAAAGTTGTGGAAATAGTAAAATCTGAACTCGATAAAGCTGATATATCAGCGGATATATACGGGAGACCCAAACACATATATAGCATTCATAAGAAGGCAGAAAGGTATCATGAATCCAACAGAGAGGTCAGTGAAATATATGACCTTTTTGCTGTACGGATCCTAGTAAATGAGGTTAAAGATTGTTATGGAACTCTTGGGGTGATGCATACTAAATGGAGACCTTTGCCTGGACAATTCGATGACTACATAGCCAATCCTAAAGACAATCTCTACCAGTCACTCCACACTGCCGTTTTGTGTGAAGAATCCTCCCCAGTGGAGATTCAAATCCGAACTCGTGATATGCATCAGGTAGCCGAATATGGCGTGGCAGCCCACTGGCTCTACAAGGAAACCGGGGAACTTGATGTTCAGTTCGAAGAAAAAATGGTTTGGTTGCGACAACTTTTGGAATGGCAACGAGATGTGAGTGGAGCAGTAGAATTCGTAGAATCTTTCAAAACAGATATTTTTCAAAACCAGGTTTTCGTTTATACCCCCAACGGCGAGGTCATAGAACTTCCGACTGGTTCCACCCCTCTTGATTTTGCTTACAGAATTCATACGGATATTGGGCATGGGTGTGTTGGAGCAAAGGTGAATGGTAAGTTAGTATCTTTGAATTATCAGCTACAAAACGGTGACACTATCCAGATAATGACCAGTAAGGTTACTAGAGGGCCAAGTCTTGATTGGATTAACCCTAGTCTGGGATATGCCAAAACTTCTTCAGCACGAGCCAAGATGCGCCAGTGGTTTAACCGACAAGAGCGCCAAACAAATATAGAACGTGGAAAAGAAGTATTCCAGAAGCAATTAGCAAGATTAGATTTAAATGTCACCCCGGAAATAGTGGTGGAAATGTTTAGGTATAAAACTGTTGATGATATGTTCGCCGATTTGGGTGGAGGTTCATTATCAACAACCAAATTGATATCTAGGGTATCGTTGAAATCTGAACTCCCTGGTGATTTGATTCACTCGACACCACCTAAAACAGGACCGGCTTCAGGAGTTCAGGTCCTTGGGGTAGGAGATCTTCTAACCAATATTGCCAGATGCTGTAATCCAATAATGGGGGATGAAATCACGGGTTTTATTACGAGGGGACGAGGTGTCACCGTACACAGGAAATCGTGTCCAAATATAATCTCTGAAGATGAGTTGGAACGGATAGTATCGGTAGATTGGGGAGAATCTAGGACGTTGTATCCGGTAAGAATTCAATTGGATTGTTGGGACCGTGTTGGATTGTTAGGAGATGTTACATCAGTGGTCTCTACCGAACGAATTAATATTGCCAATATTAATTCTGAAGAGTACGATGATAGGTGCGTCATTTCCCTGACGGTATACACAAACGGGATTGATCAGCTTGGACATTTGTACACGAAATTAGAGGCTGTTAACGGAGTTGATGTGGTTACCCGGCTGAGGAATACTGATTCCCGAAATGATATTGAAAATTAGTTTTTAGAAAATGCAATAGGAGACTCGAGTAAAGTGCCAAGCGCAAAAGCTTTTAGGGTTAGTGAAAGAAAGAAAAGTATCAACCAACCCTTAAGATCACGGGCCAGAAATTTGGTTACGAGGACGCGGAGGATGATTGCTGACGGGGACATAGAAGGTGCTGAAGTAGCCGCAAAAGGGGCAGTAGTGGCTTTGGATAAAGCCGCTGGAAAGGGTGCGATGCACAAAAATACGGTTTCCAGAAAGAAATCAAGACTTATCAAGCATCTTAACGATGCTAAGAACAATCAGGAGTAACTGTCATGCTTAGAATTAGGCTTAGAAGGACAGGCTCTAAGAACCAACCAAGCTATCGAATAGTTGTGGCAGATTCTCGTAAGCCGAGAGACGGGCGCTTTGTTGAATACCTAGGGCACTATAACCCCCGCTTTGATCCTCCGGAAATGGTTGTAGATACTGAAAAGGCGCAAAAATGGATTAGTCAGGGAGCTCAGCCCTCTGATGCTGTAAAGCGAATAATAGAAAAAGTTTCGAGTCGAAATGAGGACTCTGCAGACGAGGAAGAAGCGTAAATTTACTCAAATGAAATTCAATTGCCTCTCCATTCTCAGTTAATATGAAAGAACTTATAGAATATATAGCTAAATCTATCGTGTCTTATCCAGATGACGTTGTAGTTTCCTCGAGTGAGAAAGACGATGGAGATGTCACCTTTTTATTGCAAGTTCATCCTGACGACAAGGGCCGAGTGATTGGACGACAAGGCAGAGTTGTTCAATCAATAAGAAGTTTGTTACGGGTAGCGGCTGTCAAGAATGGATTGCATGTCAGCCTGGAGATCGAATAAAACTCTCACGTTCTACGATCCACGATCAGTAGCATTGGGTCGTAGTAGTTTGGGAAAATATTATTCATGGCTGGTTCAATATGGATGACGATTTAGTCACGGTAGGAATAATACGGGGTGTCCGAGGTCTCCGAGGTCAATTACGAGTCGAATCTCTATCTGATTTCCCACAGAGATTTTTAAAAGGACAATCCCTGCAACTGAATGGCCTGCTTAGAGTGATAATTAATGTTTCCAATGACAAAAAAGGTTTAATTGTAGAGCTAGGTGGTATTGATAGTCGGGAGGCTGCCGAGAAATACCGGGGATGCGAACTGAAGATTGACTCTCAAGAATCTGGCAACTTGAATTCAGAAAACAGCTATTTCCATCATGAAATCATTGGTATGGTAGTTTTGGACGAAAACAACACGGAATTGGGAACTGTGAAAGAGATTATAGAAACAGGGGCTAATGACGTATATGTTGTGAACAATTCAGTAGATAAAGATATTTTGATACCAGCGATCAGTTCAGTTGTGGGTGAGGTATGTGTGGGGAGTAAAACGATGAAAATTACTCTTCCCAAAGGCCTAAATACTAGGAACTGAATTTGCTCCGACCTGATTCAAGTCATTTGATATTGGTTTGCTAATGCACCTCATCCTCTAATTTATCCGTGTATTTTAGACTTTGTAATCGTTGACACACATTTTATCCATAGCTATAATTACTCCTTGTCGCCCCAAAAGCGGTGGCTTATTTCGGTCAAAAAAAGAGACAAAAAAACAGGAAATTTTATGCCTACGGTTAACCAGTTGATAAGGAAGAAAAGGCGCAAGAAGGTACGAAAAAACACGGCACCTGCGTTAGATCTTACTTGGAACACTCTAAAGAACAAGGGTAACCGAGGGGCACGTTCTCCACATAAACGTGGAGTATGCGTCCAAGTTAGAACCCAGACGCCCAAGAAGCCTAATTCAGCTTTAAGGAAGGTAGCTCGGGTAAGACTGACCAATGGGATGGAGGTTTCGGCCTACATTCCAGGTGAGGGACATAACTTGCAAGAACACTCAGTCGTTTTAATAAGAGGGGGTAAGGTCCGGGATTTGCCGGGAGTACGATATCACGTTGTGCGAGGGGTTTTAGATACAGCTGGAGTGCAGGGCCGAAAGAGGAGTCGTAGTAAATACGGAACTCGAGTAGAAGAAAATTAAATTATCAGATAGTTGCTTAGCGTAAATTAAGGTATCAATTCAGAGAAGTTATATGGCGAGAAGAAGAAGAGCAGAAATAAGAAAGATTTTGCCGGACCCTAAATATAATAGCGTTGATCTGGCTAAATTTATAAATAGTGTCATGTCCAATGGGAAAAAAACAGTTGCCCAAAAAATTGTTTACTCTGCCATAGATAGCGCAGAGCGAGAGGCAGGCAGATCCGGGTTCGAGGTTTTCGAGCAAGCGATTCGAAACGCCACTCCGATGATTGAGGTGCGTTCTAGAAGAGTTGGGGGGGCTAATTACCAAGTGCCCGCCGAGGTCAGGCCAGCACGGCGTATGGCTTTAGCTATGAGGTGGCTTGTTACGGGTGCTAGGCAAAGGACAGGTAGGGGAATGTCAGAGAAATTGTCAGCCGAATTACTGGATGCTTCTAGGGGACAGGGAGCGGCTGTGAGGCGGAAAGAAGAGGTTTTCAGGATGGCAGAGGCCAACAGGGCCTTTGCTCATTATCGCTGGTGATCGATTTAGTAATCTCTATTGAATAATGCCTTTTGAAGGATATGGACAGTGGCACAAAATTCCCTAAAACAACTTAGAAACATTGGTTTTATTGCTCATATTGACGCAGGTAAGACAACTGTGTCAGAGAGAGTTTTATATTTTACTGGGCGCATCCATAAATTAGGTACCGTTGATGATGGAAACACAGCTACTGATTGGATGGACCAAGAAAGAGAAAGGGGAATAACTATAGTTTCTGCCGCTACAGCGACGAAATGGAAAGATTGGGATTTAAATATCATTGATACTCCCGGGCACGTGGATTTTACTGCTGAGGTGGAGAGAAGTCTTAGGGTTTTGGACGGTGGCATTGTTGTCTTTGATTCTGTAGCCGGAGTTCAACCTCAGTCCGAGACTGTGTGGAGACAAGCTGATAAATACCAGGTGCCTCGCATATGTTTCATAAATAAAATGGATAAGGTGGGCGGGGATTACTACCACGCGATAAACACCATAGTTCAGAGGCTAAAAGCAAACCCTGTTCCAATACAGATACCGATGGGGAGTGAGGATCAGTTCTATGGTGTTATTGATCTAGTGGAAGGTAGATCCTTTACATTCGATGATGAGGGGACCATGACCGAAGGTGGAGTTCCCGATGAGTTCGCGGAAGAATTTGAGATTAGGCGATCGGAAATGATTGAGAAAATAGCGGAGCAAGATGATAATCTTTTGGAAAAATTTCTTCTTGAAGAAGAAATCTCGAAGGAAGAGCTTAGGGCAGCTATACGGGCCGTAACCATTTCTAATAAGGTCGTTCCTGTTCTTTGTGGGACTGCCTTAAAAAACAAATGTGTTCAGCCTTTGCTAGATGCTATAGGGGCCTATTTACCTTCACCTTTGGATGTTCCTCCAGTTGAAGGTGTTAAGCCGGGTACTAATGATGTGATCGCGAGAGACGCCGACAATGATGAACCGTTTGCGGCACTTGCCTTTAAAACTGTGACGGACCCGTTTATCGGTAGGCTTGTTTATTTCCGTGTTTATTCTGGTTCAGCTAAGTCGGGGACGAGTGTTTTGAATACTGTGACAGGAGATAGAGAAAGACTTGGTAGAATAGTTAAAATGCACGCAGACCAAAGGGAAGACGTCGAGGAGGTTTTTGCAGGGGAAATTGCCGCGGCAATTGGTCTAAAGGATACCACCACCGGCGAAACCATCAGCTCGATACAAGACCCAATTTTACTAGAAAAGATTGAATTTCCAATTCCAGTTGTATCCGTTGCAATTGAACCCAAGGCTAGAGTAGATCAGGATAAGTTGTCTGACGCATTGATTAAATTGTCTGATGAGGATCCTACTTTCACAATTGTTTATGATGACGAAACCGGTCAGACCGTTATGTCCGGCATGGGTGAATTGCACCTGGAAATTCTGACCGATCGCATGAAAAGAGAATTTAAAGTTGAAGCCAACGTTGGAAAACCAAGAGTTGCATTTAGGGAGACTATTAGAAAAACAACAACTGCCGAAGGTAAATTCGTAAGGCAATCTGGGGGCCATGGCCAGTACGGCCATGTCATAATAGAGATGGAGCCACTGGAAAGAGGTGAAGGGGTACAGTTTGAAAACCGTATCAGAGGGGGGTCTATCCCGACCGAATTTATATCTTCAGTGGAGGATGGTGTCCGAGGGGCGTTGAAAAATGGGCCCAAGTCAGGATTTCCGGTAATTGACCTTCTGGTCAGGCTCATTGATGGCACTTACCACGATGTTGATTCCTCCAAAGTTTCATTTGAAATTGCTGGTTCAATGGCCACAAGAACAGCTATTGACAGATGCGGCCCTGTCGTTCTGGAGCCTGTGATGAAACTGGAAGTTGTTACCCCTGAAGATTACTTGGGAGAAGTAATCGGAGATCTGGGTAGGAGAAGGGCTGGAGTGGAGAGTATTGATGCTCAAGGAGACACTCAAATAGTTAAAGCATCTCTTCCGTTGGCGGAGAGCTTTGGATACGCAAATGATTTACGCTCTATCACCCAAGGAAGGGCGGGATACTCTATGGAATTTGAAAAATATTCGGAAGCTCCTGAGTCAGTCGTGGAAGCTCAGGCCAATTAGGACATTTAAAAAAAATGGTACAGAACGCCCAAAAAATCAGAGTTATATTAAAAGCATTTGATCACAGAATTTTGGATCAGTCCGCAGGCCAGATAGTTGAAACTGCTGAAAGGACTGGAGCTAGGGTTGCCGGCCCGGTGCCACTACCCACTGCTATCAAACGGTTTTGTGTTTTAAGGGCGCCCCACATTGATAAGGATTCTCGAGAGCATTTCGAGATGAGGACTCATAATCGACTTATCGATATACATAACCCCACATCTAAAACGATAGATTCATTGACTAATCTGGACATGCCTGCTGGTGTGGACATAGCAATCAAACTGTAGGTACAGAAAAATGTCAATTGTAGGGATAATAGGAAAAGTAATTGGGGGAACCCAGTATTTTTATGAGGATGGTACTGCTCACGCAGTTACCGCTATTGAAGCTGGTCCTTGCACTATCACACAGATCAAATCTTTAAAAAAGGATGGATACCAAAGCGTTCAATTGGGATTTGAAAAGATTAAGAAGTCAAATAAACCTAAGAAAGGCCACTTGGCGGTAGCAGGTGGCGACCTGTTCCGACACCTCAGAGAGATAAGGTCTGAAGACTATGAAGGTTTAGAACTGGGATCCCAAATTGATGTGGGAATGTTTGAGGTTGGAGGAAAAGTTAATGTCACAGGGGTCTCGAAAGGAAAAGGGTTTCAGGGAGGGGTAAAAAGATATAATTTTCGGGGAGGACCCAAAACTCACGGTCAATCTGATAGGCATCGTGCCCCAGGATCAATTGGAGCTGGAACTACCCCTGGACGTGTCATCAAAGGAATGAGAATGGCAGGTCGTATGGGTGGAGACAAAATCACTGTGAAGAATTTGGATGTCGTAATGGTGGATGCTGAGAGGAATCTTCTGTTGGTGAAAGGTGCTGTGCCAGGGCATCGTAATTCTGTGTTACTTATATCTAAATCCAATACAAAGAGTTAAGAGTAGTGAAACTTCAAATAAAAAATATTCAGGGAGAGAACACAGGCGATCTGGAAGTTCGTGACGATGTTTTTGGGGTGCCTGTTAAATCGGCCTTGGTTCATCAGGTAATGGTGGGCCAGCTGGCCAACAAGAGGCAAGGCACGGCCAAAACCAAAACCAGGTCAGAAGTGTCAGGCGGTGGAGCTAAGCCTCGACCACAAAAGGGTACAGGTAGTTCCAGACAGGGTTCTACTAGTTCTCCTGTGTGGGTTGGCGGTGGAAGAGCCTTTGGACCTTCTCCACGAAGTTACAGGAAACGGACTCCCAAGAAGATGAGGCGTTTGGCATTGCTGTCAGTCCTTTCTGATAAGGCCCGCCATTCAGATCTACTTCTTCTTGATTCTCTAGAATTGAAGGAAGGAAAGACAAAAGAGATTGTAGCGATACTTTCTGATCTGAACGTCTCAAATTCGGCTTTGATAGTGACTGATGGCCCAAATAAAAAGTTGATTCAATCAGCTGGAAATGTTGGTGGAGTAAGAACTTTACCAGCGCAAGTACTCAATACATTAGAGTTACTTAATAAAAAACAATTAATAATCACGGTTGATGCAGTAAAAAGGATCGAAGAGTTATGGGGAGGAGTCTATAGGGGGGAAAATTCTTCAAGCGATTCTTCGGGTGAAGAAATTGATGTGGGGAAAGAAGAAGCTCGTGCTGAGCCACAAATTGTGGAAGACCCAGAGGAAGAGGTCGTTGTTCAAGAAGGCAACATAACTTCTGTAGAAGAGCTCAACCTTTCAACCAGAACTTGCAACATATTGTTGCAAGCAGGCGTTACTGAAATCCATGACCTGATCAGCCTATCCAAAGTAGAACTTATGGCTATACAAAGTTTTGGAGAGAAGTCTTATCTGGAACTTCAGCAGCAGTTGCAAAATATAAAGTTACTACCCTCAGGCTGGGAATAAAAGGTAAGAAGAGATGAGCAAGCATCATAAATACGCAATTTTAAAGCGACCCTTGATTACGGAAAAATCTACTCTGTTGCAAGAAAATGGTCGCTATGTATTTGAAGTCGCCAAAACCGCCACCAAGCTGGAAGTTAAAGAGGCAGTCCAGGAAGTTTTCGGGGTCACGGTGATTAAAGTCAACACCATGAATGTGAAAGGGAAAATGAAGCGCTTTGGCCCTAAGTTTACCCAGAGACCCTCTTGGAAGAAGGCCGTTGTTTCGGTGGCTCCCGGGGATTCAATAACTTTGTTTGAGGGAGTTTGATGCCGTTAAAAACTAGAAAGCCAATCACCCCAGGCCAAAGAGGATTAGTACTTCAGAGTACGGACGATATAACTGAAAGAAAGCCGCGAAAGAACTTAGTCAGGCCTTTGAAGAAAACAGGTGGAAGAAATTCTACTGGGCGTGTAACAGTGAGGCATCGTGGTGGAGGTCATAAGAGACGATATAGGGTAATAGATTTTAAAAGAGATAATTATGGTGTGCCGGGGACCGTCGCGACCATTGAATATGATCCTAATCGCTCTTGCAGAATAGCGCTTATTAAGTTTGAGAACGGTGATTGGCGATATATTCTGGCTCCAAATGAAATACATGTGGGAGACCGGGTTAGATCTGGTGAGGACGCTGATATTCGTCCAGGCCATGCATTGCCATTGGAAAAAATGCCGTCAGGAACTTTGGTACACAATGTCGAATTGACCAAAGGGAAAGGGGGACAGATTGTGAGAAGTGCGGGTAGCTATGCCCAGGTATTGGCTAGTGAGGGAAAGTACACTTTATTGCGCTTACCCTCCGGAGAAATGAGAAATGTTTTAAGTACGTGCATGGCGACGGTGGGCCAGTTGAGTGCCCTAGATAAGAAAAATGTGAAACTTGGTAAAGCTGGTAGGAATAGAAACTTGGGCAGAAGGCCATCGGTGCGTGGGGTTGCAATGGCTCCAAATGCTCATCCACACGGGGGAGGTGAAGGTAGGTCTCCGATAGGTATGCCTGGACCAAAAACCCCATGGGGTAAACCTGCTCTTGGATACCGAACCAGGAAAAAGAAGAAACCCTCTAGTAAATTCATAGTAAGAAGAAGATATGACAAGTAAATCATTAAGAGGTTTTTCTAAATGTCGCGTTCAATAAAGAAAGGACCGTACGTGCACCCAAAGTTGGCCAAAAAGATCGACCAAGCAGTTAAATCAAATAGTAGAGAAGTGATAAAAACTTGGTCTAGAGCATCTATGATCATGCCTGATATGTTGGGATTAACCATTGCAGTTCACGATGGCAGAAGACATGTGCCGGTATTTGTCACTGAAAATATGGTTGGCCATAAATTAGGAGAATTTTCACCAACTCGAACTTTTAGAGGTCATTCAACTAAATCGGAAAGAGCGTCTAGGATCGGATAGAAATATCAACGTTTACTGAGGAACAGTAGTGAGTATAAGAGCAAAATCAAGTAATACAGGCATATCGGTAAAAAAGCTGAAGCCTATAGTTAATTTAGTTAGGGGTATGAAGGTCGATGAGGCCTTGATAGCCTTGCAATTTATGCAGTCGCCAGCGGCAGCTAGGGTTGCAAAAACTGTAAAATCAGCGGCTTCAAATGCAGAAAATGAATTGATGGCTCGGAGCGAGGATTTAAAAATAATCGAAATATTTGCTAATGAGGGCCCTCGACTCAAAAGATTTAGAGCTCGAGCGAAGGGAAGGGTTGGACGTATTAATAGAAGAAGTAGCCATATAACAGTTGTAGTTGAAGAGGAGGAACTGTAGTTTGGGACAAAAAATTCACCCTAATGGTTTTAGAGTAGGCATCACTAAAGATTGGCATGCTACTTGGTTTGCTGGGCAAAAGGACTACGCTAGCCTTGTGAAAGAGGATATTAGTATCCGCCGAGCAATCGATGCGATGTATCAAGATGCTGGAATATCAAAAGTTGATATTGAAAGGGATTCTAATGAGGTGGCAGTTACCATCCACACCGCAAGGCCGGGTATTGTGATTGGTAGAGGGGGGGTGAGGGTGGACGAGCTTAGGAAAGATTTGGAAACTCTCACAGGAAGCCGAAGAGCCAAACTCAATGTAGTAGAGGTTAAGCAAGCAGAATTAGATGCCTATCTCGTAGCTCGCAACGTCGCCGATCAACTTGAAAGGAGAATAGCCTTTAGAAGAGCTATTCGACAGGCAGTAATGCGAACAATGCAGGCTGGGGCTGAGGGAATAAAAATCGCAGCTTCAGGAAGACTTGCTGGTGCAGATATAGCTAGATCAGAGAAGGCCATGGAAGGAAGGGTTCCCTTGCACACCCTCAGGGCAGACATAGATTATGGATTAGCAGAGGCTCAAACAGAGTTTGGTGTCATTGGGGTAAAAGTATGGATTTGTAGGGGAGAAATATTGAACCCCACGATAATCGGGGAAAATTCATCGAGTTCAGAACAAACTGCTGCTTCAAACGAAATAGATGAAATAGATGTGGCGCCAATTCAGGTGATGGTTACGGCTCAAGAGGATAATCCCGTTTCTACAGGATCTTCGTTGGATCAAACAAAATCGGTGAACGAAGACGACAAAGAAAATGAAGGAGCAAGTAAAGATGCTTCAACCTAAAAGGGTAAAATACAGAAACCACCATAGGGGTAGGAGGAAAGGGTTAGCTGTTGCTGGTAGTTCCTTAAATTTCGGAGATTTTGGACTTAAGGCCACGGAAAACGCTTGGGTAACTTCTAGACAAATCGAGGCTGCCAGAAGAGCTATGACTAGGTATGCCAGGAGGGGCGGAAGAATGTGGGTAAGAGTGTTCCCTGACAAAAGTGTAACGGCTAGGGCTGCAGAAACCAGGATGGGGAAAGGTAAGGGGGTTCCAGATCATTGGGTTGCGGTTGTTAAACCAGGGAAAATAATGTTTGAGATGGCCGGTATACCGGAGGAAACTGCTAAACATGCACTTACTTTGGCCGCATCAAAAATGCCTATGGGAACCCGAATTGTTTCTAGGACTAATGTAAGGTCTAAAGAATAGAATAATTAACAAACCAAGGAAAAACTTCAAACCACAACAGTGAGCTAATTATGGCGGAGATTGACGACATTAGAAATATGAATGATCAAGATTTAGAAGAGAATCTTGATTCTATCCAGAAAGACCTTATGAATTTGAGATTTAGAACTGCAACAATGCAACTTACCGACACCAACGCAGTAAAAAGAACTCAAAGGAAGATAGCAAGAATAATGACAGTTATAAGAGAAAGAGAGATATCAGAGAGTTCCTTATGAGTAACGACCGTAGAAAAATAAGGGTGGGGCGAGTAGTCAGCCAGAAAATGGATAAAACCGTCGTCGTTTCGGTTGAATGGAGTCAGCCTCACCGAATATATAGGAAAAATGTCAAACGCTGGAATAAATTTATGGTTCACGACGAGGAGAACTCTTGCAATCTTGGTGATACGGTTCGGATTGTAGAAACTAGACCTTTGTCTAAAACCAAAAGATGGAGAGTGACTGAAATAATACAAAAAGGTGATGTGGCAGAGGTTCAGCCGGGAGAGATAACTGTGCCTGGAATGAATGAAGATGATGGTAAAGAAAGCGAGTAAATGTTGAGGCGACAACGATGATACAAATATATACAAGATTAAAGGTCGCAGACAACTCTGGCGCAAAGGTCATAAGTTGTATAGGTGTGCCCGGTGGGTCTGGGAAAAAATATGCTTGGCTGGGTGAAGTAATAGTTGCCTCAGTAAAAGATGCTGCACCTGGAGGTGGGGTGAAAAAGGGTGAGGTAGTTAAGGCCGTGGTTGTGAGGACCGCAAAATCTCATCGAAGAAAAGACGGATCACACATTAAATTTGATGAGAACGCAGCCGTGATCATTAATGAAGACAAAATGCCTCGAGGAACTCGTATTTTCGGGCCCGTAGCTCGAGAATTAAGGGATAAAGATTTTATGAGAATTGTGTCTCTTGCCCCGGAGGTCATCTAAGAAATGAAGATAAGGAAAAACGACAACGTGCTGGTGATTAAGGGAAAGGACAAAGGTAGGCAAGGACCGGTCCAGAGTGTATTTCCAGGTACTAGAAAAGTTTTAGTTGAAGGCATTAATATAGTTAAACGACACAGAAAAGCTCAAGGCATGAGTGGTGCTGAAATTGTGGAGAAAGAACTCCCAGTAGCGATTGCTAACGTGATGCTTGTTTGTACCCACTGCCAAAAGCCGGCAAAGGTAGCAAGCAAAATAATGGGAGACGGTTCGAAAGGGAGAATCTGCAAAAATTGCGAAGAGGTTATTGAATAATGCCAGATGATAATATCAATCAATCTGCTGCCCCGAGTGGTAGTACACCTCGCCTTCTACAAAAGGTACGAGATGAGATAGGTCCGGAGATGATGAAGGAATTTGGTTACAGTAGCGTGATGCAGGTACCTCGTTTGGACAAAGTAGTTATCAATATTGGGTTAGGAGAAGCCTTACAAAATGCTAAAGCCATTGAAAGTGTGACGGCTGATCTGAGCCGTATTACAGGCCAAAGGCCGGTGACCACTAAGGCTAAGAAATCGATAGCAGGGTTCAAGATAAGAGAAGGAATGCCCATTGGTGCCATGGTGACTATAAGAGGCCGAAGAATGTACGAATTTACTGATAGGCTTTTGAATGCATCATTGCCAAGAATAAGGGACTTCCAAGGCCTTTCAAGAAATTCTTTCGACGGTAGGGGAAATTATTCAATTGGAATAAGGGAACACACCATATTTCCGGAAATCGATTACAACTCGATTGATAGGATACGCGGTATGCAAATTGTGATAGTTACATCTGCCGTAAATGATCAAGAAGGTATGAGGTTCTTAGAATTGGCTGGGATGCCTTTTATAAGAAACTAAGCAATCGAATAAAATTAGGATTAATAATTTTCTAAGGATATAAAAGTGGCAAAGAAATCATCTGTTGCAAGGAATGAGAAGAGAAAAAGACTGTCGGAAAAGTATGCTGAGAAAAGGCAACAACTTCAGGGCATTATAAAGAACACCAATTCATCTTTGGAGGCGCGTGCGGAGGCTAGAATAGAGATGTCAAAATTGCCTAGAAATGCTAATCCAGTACGAATAAGAAATCGGTGCCAGATAACTGGTAGGCCTCATGGTTATATCAGATATTTTGGTCTGTCTCGTATAGCCTTTCGTGAGATGGCACATGCGGGTGAGCTACCTGGTGTAAAAAAGGCAAGTTGGTAGGTAAAAGAATATGTCAGTAACAGATCCGATAGCAGATATGCTCACAAGAATTCGAAATGCAGTGATGATTGGCCATGAATCAGTCGATGTCCCAGTCTCTAACTTAAAGGTAGAGATAGCTCAAATATTGGAAAAGGAAGGGTTTGTGGAAGGGTATGAGATACAGAATGAGGGTCAAATTGATGCAACTATACAACTGAACCTCCATTATTGGCAAAAAGGAGAACCTGGAATAACTGGATTAAAACGAATCAGCAAACCAGGTCTTCGTATATACTCAAAAAACAGCGAATTACCGATTGTGTATGGCAATAGAGGAATTGCTGTGATCTCAACAAATAAAGGTGTTATGACCGGGATAGAGGCAAAACGGAGTGGGGTAGGTGGTGAGGTTTTATTCTACGTTTGGTAGGGAGAATTTTTATGTCAAGAATTGGAAATCAATCAATACAAATACCATCAGGCGTCGATGTAACTATCGATGGGACAGAAGTCACAGTAAAGGGTCCCAAGGGTAGCCTAAGTCAAAATTTTCACCAGGATATGGTGATTAGTCGAGATGGAGACATAGTCAAAGTCACTAGACCTAGTGACGAAAGCGAGCATAAAGCTTTTCATGGACTGACCAGAAGCCTATTATTCAATATGGTAGAGGGAGTTAGTGAAGGGTTTACTAAAGAATTGGAATTAGTAGGTGTCGGGTACAGGGTGCAACAAAAAGGAAAAGGAATAACTTTGAATGTCATGTTCAGCCATTCAGTGGAAATACAACCTGATTTGGGCGTTGAATTAGAAGTGGACGGAAATACGCATATAAAAGTGTCAGGTATTGATAAACAGGCTGTTGGTCAATTGGCGTCCCATATTCGCAAGGTAAGACCACCAAACGTATATACGGGTAAGGGCATCAGGTATGCTGGCGAGATGGTGAAGCTGAAACCTGGGAAGAGTGCAAGGAGAACCTAAATTATGTCAGCTACAAATGGAAAAATGAGAAGGGTGGTTCGTCATAAAAGACTGAGGTCTAAGATTTCAGGCACCGCCGAGAGACCGCGTTTAGCAGTCTATAGAAGTATTTCACACATATATGCCCAATTGATTGATGATGTGGAAGGAAGCACTATTGCAGCTGCCTCTTCTCTAGAGAATAAAGATAAAGATAAAGATTCGGGAAAGATATCAATATCAAAAGTGGTTGGAGAGTCGATTGGTAGGAGAGCAGCCGAAAAAGGAATAAGTAAAATAGTATTTGACCGAGGCGGATATAAATACCACGGAAGAATCAAGGCAGTTGCCGAAGGGGCTAGAGAAGCGGGGTTAAAATTTTAGCAGGGTATATTGATAATATGCTCAGATTTAGGTGTTAAATAGATGCAGAAAAAGCAGGACCGAAGAAGAAACAAAGATCGAGAAGAAGAGTCTCCGATAACGGAACGCACCGTTCGCATCAATCGAGTCTCGAAGGTGGTGAAAGGTGGGAGACACCTCAGTTTCAGCGCCCTCGTAGTGGTTGGCGATGGAGAAGGACGAGTTGGGATAGGCATGGGGAAAGCTTCCGCTGTGCCAGATGCAATCACCAAAGGTTCTGCATATGCACAAAAAAATATGGTGAATATTCCATTGAAGGGAGATACCATCGCTCATGACGTTTCAGCTAAATTTGGCGGGAGTATGGTAATGCTGAAGCCAGCCCCTCCTGGCACAGGGGTGATAGCCGGAGAATCAGTCAGGGCAGTTGTTGAATTGGTGGGGGTGAAGGATATTGTTACTAAAGTGAGGCGAAGCACCAACCCGACTAATGTTGTTAAGGCAACCCTCAAAGGACTCCAAATGCTAAAGGATCCCGAAGTTGAGATTTCTCGGAGGCGTGAATACGCACAACGGACCGCCCTTGCAAAGAATGAAGCGCTTTCACAGGACCCATCAGATTAAGGAATCGCAAAATGGCAAAGATTTCGGTTACATGGAAAAAAAGCACCATAGGTTATTCTCAAAAGCAAAGAAGAATAATAGAGAGTTTGGGACTTAGAAAACTAAACCATACGGTGGTACATGAAGCATCTCCTTCTATTATAGGGATGCTAAATAAGGTAGGGCATTTGCTCGAGGTTAGAGAAGGCGAATAATAGGGATTGAATTTAGGTATTTAGATATGACTATGCAACATCACACAATAAAACCCTCAGGATCTAAATCTGGGAAGCGAAAACGGATTGGCCGAGGGGATGGTAGCGGAAACGGGAGTTTTTCCGGTAAAGGGATGAAAGGCCAGAAATCCAGAAGTGGTGGGGGTGTTAGACCGGGGTTCGAGGGTGGCCAACTACCTTTGATCAAAAGAATGCCGTCTTTGAGAGGCTTCACGAATATTTTTAAAACGAAATATCATCTAGTAAACATAGATAGTATTTGTCGTATGTACCCGAACGGGGGCGAAGTATCCCCGCAAGGACTAGTTCAAAGTGGAGTTATTAAAGATGAGAAATTACCTTTAAAAATTTTAGGTAGGGGTGAAATAACGGTAAATTTGAAGATCTCTGCTCATAAATTCACGAAATCTGCTAAGAATAAAATTGAGACGGCCGGCGGGACAATACAGGTAATAGACTAGATGGTTCGACAAACCCAATCGTCTCGATCTGATCAATTATCGCGACCTCAATTAATCCAGTCTATGCTGGATGCGATGAAGGTTCCAGATTTACGATACAAAATCCTTTTCACCTTTGCAATGCTTCTTATTTTTAGGTTTGTTGCTCACGTTCCGGTACCTGGCGTTGACACTCAAGCCTTATCCCAAGCATTTCGTGATCAAGCACTTCTAGGATTCCTGGATTTATTCAGTGGTGGTGCGTTATCCAATTTAAGCGTGGCGGCTCTAGGTGTTTATCCATATATCACTGCTTCGATCGTTATGCAGATACTCACCCCAGTTATGCCTGGACTCAAAGAGTTATCTCAGGAAGGGGAGTTTGGGCGCCAAAAAATCAACCAATACACCCATTTTTTAACAGTTCCGATTGCTTTCATGCAAGGGTGGGGGCAGTTAACCCTTCTCAGATCGTCTGGAGTGCTTCCCGGAGTTGATTTTGGCCTAAATTTGCATACCTTTGCCATGATGTTGTCACTTGTTGCAGGTACTATGTTTTTGGTGTGGCTGGGCGAGCTAATAACTGAGAGAGGTCTTGGTAACGGGGTTTCTCTAATCATATTCGGTGGCATCGTTGCCGGTCTGCCGCAAATGCTGGGAAGAGGATTTCTAGAAAATGACTATGTATCTACGCTAATTATGCTTGGAGTAATTGCGTTTGCATTGATCTATATAATCGTCTTTTTTAATGAGGCACAGCGTAGGGTGCCAGTGCAGTATGGCAAGAGTGTCTTCCGTGGAGGACGAATGCAGCGTCAGAGTGGGTCTTCTTTTTTGCCTATTAGAGTGAATACTGCAGGTATGATCCCGTTGATTTTTGCTTTTTCAATAATAATCTTGCCAGGGACGATTGCTAGCTACTTTAACGATCCATTGAGCGATGGGTTTTTGAATTCAATCGCTTCTTTTTTTGCAAGTACTTTGGATCCATCAAACCTTCCCTACTGGATAGCTGTTTTTATATTGGTAGTAATGTTTACTTTTTTCTATACCCTAGTAATTTTCCAACAGCAGAATCTTGCTGAAACTTTACAAAGAAACGGTGGATTTATACCTGGGATACGCCCGGGATTGCCAACTCAAGAGTATTTAAATAGGGTGATAATAAGAATCACTTGGGGGGGAGCTCTTTTTCTCGGTGGTATCGCAGTAGTCCCATATTTTGTCTCTGAGCTAACTGGGATTCAAGCCTTAACCTTAAGTAGCACTAGTTTGCTAATTATGGTTGGAGTGGCCTTGGATACTATGCGGCAGTTGGAATCTCAGCTATTGATGCGTAACTATGAAGGATTTTTATAGGTTTCACATGTATCAGTGCAAAGGCGAGTGAGTATGAAAATAATCCTTATGGGCCCCCCAGGTTCGGGTAAAGGCACCCAGGCTTCTTTTCTAGCTTCCCTTATGCAGGTTAATAGTGTGTCGTCTGGAGATCTGTTTAGGGATAACCTAGCTAATGATACTGAGTTAGGAAAATTAGCCAAGACCTATATGGATCAAGGCAAATACGTACCCGACGATGTGACAATAAATATGGTGATTTCTTGGATAGAAGATCCTGCAAATAATGGAGGATTCATTTTAGATGGATTTCCTCGGACACTATCGCAAGCACAGGCATTAGATGATCTCCTAAGTGAGGTAGGTGGGATTGATAAAGTAATATTATTCCAGGTGCCGGAATTGGAGTTGATAAAAAGGTTGTCTGGAAGGATGTTGTGTAGAAAATGCCAAACGCCATATCACAAAGAATTTTCCCCTCCCATAAATGATGGAGTGTGCGATAAATGTGATGGCGATTTGTTCCAACGAAATGATGATTCAGAGGTTGTTGCGAAGGAGCGGTTAAAAGTATATAAACAAGAAACTGACCCAGTTGTTGAAAGATATAGAGGAATTGGCAATATACTGGAAATAGATGGGTTTCTCCCAATACGCGTGGTTGAAAAATCTCTCAGGCAGGCATTGGGATGATTCCTCTGGCGTGTTCATTGTATAATATAGTTTCAGCTTTTTTGCTGACGGTTGGAGTAATTTAATTTATGACGGCCGAAAATGCTAACACCAAAGGGATAACTGTCAAGGCTCCCAGAGAGATTAGTTTGATGAGAGAGGCAGGGCGCATTATAGCCGAAGCCAAATCAGCGGTGAAAGATGCTTTGGCCCCAGGGGTAACTAGCGCAGAGATGGACGCTTTAGCGGAGGAGATAATAAAAAAAAGGGGAGCTATTCCTTCATTTAAGGGGTATCAACCATCCCCTCATATGCCGCCTTTTCCCGCTACGATCTGTTTCTCTTTTAACGAAGAAATTGTGCATGGCATTCCGAGTGATCGTAAGATGCAAGACGGCGATATAGTCAGTGTAGATTTTGGAGCGATAGTAGAAGGATATCATGGGGATAGCGCATTCACAGCAGGGGTAGGGCTAGTAACAAACGCAGCTCAGAAACTGATCGATGTGACCACCGAATCTTTATTTGCCGGTATAGCAAAGGCTACACCTGGGAACCGGCTGACTGACATATCTAATGCGATACAGGTTTATGCGGAAGCTGAAGGATTTTCAGTTGTCAGGGAATACGTGGGACATGGGATAGGTAGAGCCCTTCATGAAGAACCGCAAATCCCGAACTATGGAAGTCCCGGTAGAGGCCCTTTATTGCAAGAAGGTATGGTATTAGCGATTGAACCGATGCTTAATATAGGCACATGGAAAACCAAAATAATGCCGGATGGGTGGACTGTGGTAACTGAGGATGGGGAATTATCGGCCCATTCAGAACATACTGTGGCAATAACTTCTGAAGGTTCTGAGGTTTTGACATAAAAAGGGCAGGAAGACTAACGATAGGAGCTTTATGACTAAAAAGGAGAAAGAGTCAATAGAAGTAGAAGGTACCGTGCTAGAAGCACTGCCTAATGCGTCTTTTAAAGTTGAACTCGCCAATGGGCATGAAGTACTAGCCTATATATCAGGGAAGTTGAGGGTTAATTATATTCGGGTTTTGCCTGGTGATAGAGTGCTGGTTGATCTATCTCCATACGACCTAACAAGGGGCAGGATCACATATAGATTTAGATAGTTTATTAATGAAGCTGAGAAAAACGATAGTAGTACGAAATGGAGTAAGTTATGAAGGTTAGCGCTTCCGTGAAAGTTAGGTGCGCTAAGTGCCGGGTTATTCGTCGCAAAGGTCGGGTAAGGATTATCTGCGAAAATCCCAAGCATAAGCAAAGACAAGGATAAGGGTGACTGATGGCTATAATAGCAGGAGTGAACATACCAGACGCGAAACGGGTCGAGACTGCGTTGACCAGTATCTACGGGATTGGGCCAGCGGTGGCATTGGATGTAGTTAACCAGGCAGGTATTTTTGAGAATCCTCGAGTAAAAGATTTGTCAGATGAAGATTTGAATCGAGTCAGAGAAATCATAGATAAAGGACGTTTGGTGGAAGGGGATCTGAGGAGAGAGGTTAATCAAAACATACGAAGGTTGATCGACATAGGGTGTTATCGAGGAACACGCCATAGGCGAGCGCTACCAGTAAGGGGTCAAAGGACCAAAACTAATGCTAGGGCTAAAAGAGGTCGAAAAATGGCTGTTTCGAGGAAACATTCTACAACTAAGTAAACGAAATTTCTTAACGGCATTGGTAACCTAAGGAGTTAAAAATGGCTAGACGGCCGAGGACAAGAAAAAAGGATAGGGGACCTGTACCTTTGGGTAGAGCGTACATTCAATCCACCTTCAATAATACGATAGTAACTCTGACTGACCCTACTGGTAACCCGGTTGCCTGGGGAAGTGCAGGAACGGCAGGATTTCGAGGCTCTCGTAAATCAACAGCTTTTGCTGCCCAAAGGGCTGGAGAAGATGCCGCAAAGAAGGCTAAGGACGAAGGGGTAAGACAGGTAGATGTTTTTGTAAGGGGACCAGGAGCTGGAAGAGAGGCTGCGATTAGAGCCATACAGGGGGCCGGCATAGTTGTTAGTAGCATAAAGGATGTCACTCCCGTTCCCCATAACGGATGTCGTCCTCCCAAGAGAAGAAGGGTTTAGGAAATATTTCCTACTTACCAAATATGAAATTAGTAGAAAAAAACAGAGTGTAAACATATGGCGAGATACACAGGACCGATTCAGAAAAAACTCAGATCCTTGGGTCTAGATAATTATGGGGCCTATAAAGTTAGGAAAGAGAATAAATCTAACCAAGGGTTCACACGCCGAAGACGTGTTTCTGCATACGGACTGCAGTTGAAAGAAAAGCAAAAAGCTAGATTTTTATATGGAATCATGGAAAAACAGTTCAAGAATTACTATGAAAAGGCCTTAGATATGGACGGGATAACTGGCGATAATCTCATGGTGTTACTTGAGAAGCGTCTAGATAATGCTTTGTATAGGACTGGTATGTTCTTTTCAAGAAAACAGTCAAGGCAAGCCGTCAACCATGGTCATTTTATGGTAAACGGGGCTAAAGTAGATATCCCTTCTTATCAGATAAGGCAAGGAGACGAAATTTCTTGGGGACCAAAGGGGCAGAAAACAGAATTGTTTGAGATAGCAAAAAGTAATTGTAAATCTATCCAGAGTCCTCATTGGATCAATCTAGATCAAGATAAAATGACTGCTTCAATAGTTACTGAACCCGGTGCGGAGGATGGTGAAATAGTCATTGATACAGTTCAGATTGTGGAATATTACTCAAAGTAAATAGAGGAGGTTATTTAAATGGTAACGGATTATACTGCTATGTCGATCTTGGATGCTCCCGAAGAGGAAGAGGAGGTTGTTGTTGCCAATCCACGTATATCAGTGGCGGAAGCATCAGAAACGTATGGGAAATTTGTAATTGGCCCTTTAGATCCTGGCTACGGTGTAACTTTAGGGAATCCATTAAGGAGAGTTTTATACAATTCTTTATCTGGCGTCGCTATTACATGGGTAAAAATCGAGGGTACTTTGCATGAGTATTCAAACATTGACAACGTTAAGGAAGAGGTTTCAGAGATATTGCTCAATGTAAAGAACTTGAGGCTACGGACTGAATCAGAATCTGTGGGACAGCTTAGATTAGCGACCAGAGGAGAAGGGAAAATTACTGCTGGCGATATTACGCCTTCTTCAGAAATTACTATAGTAAATACTGATCAGCATATTGCCACCTTAGACTCTCCCGACGCAGAGCTTAATATGGTTTTGAATGTTGATTATGGAAAAGGCTATAAGGTAGCCGATAGTAGCGAAGGACATCCTATAGGGGTAATTCCTATAGATGCTGTATTTACGCCGGTTAGAAAGGTTAATTACACCATAAATCAGACTAGAGTAGGCCAGAGGACAGATTTCGAAGAACTTCACTTTGAGGTATGGACAGATGGGTCAAAATATCCTGTGGAGGCAGTTATAGAAGCTGCAAATATATTGGTAAATCAGTTTTTCCTTTTCACTAAGGCGGAAGATGCCCAGGAAGGCTCTGACGGAGTATCAATGGACATACCGGCAGAGCATTACAACATGACAGTCGAGGAGTTAGAACTTTCATCTAGAACTTTGAACTGCCTTAAGCGTGCCGCCCTTAATAGGGTTGGCGAAGTTATGGAAAAGTCAAAGAGTGAATTGTTGGAGATAAGGAATTTCGGAGAAAAGTCCTACAGGGAACTTTATGAAAAGTTTAGAGAACTGGAAATACTCCCAGATAATCTAGATCCAGAACTGAATGCTGGACAGGAAGAACAAATCGCAGAAACCAATCCTGAAATCGAAGTTGATGAAGGATAGGAATAGGAGATATTAATTGTGAGACATCAACTTTCAGGAAGAAAATTAGGTAGACCTACTGGACATAGGCTTCTCATGCTTAGGAACATGGCGACTGACCTGTTACGAAATGAGAGGATGAAAACTACTGATTCCAAGGCTAAAGAAGTCAGAAAGATGGCTGAGAAAATTATAACCTTGGGTAAGAAAGGTAGCCTACACCATAGGAGACAAGCGGCAGGTTTGCTCACAGACGAAGCTGTCGTGAAAAAAGTATTTGATGAGCTTGGGGACCGCTATCAAGATCGGACTGGTGGTTATACCAGAATAACTAAGTTGGGCCCGAGGAAAGGGGATGCCTCTGAAATGGCTATTTTAGAGCTGGTTGAATAGATACAAGAAAATTTCCAAGTAAATATGAGGCTGGCGCTTACAATTGAGTATCAAGGAACCAGATACCATGGATTTCAATATCAAACTAACGCAAGCAGTGTACAGGAGGAATTAGAAAACTCAATAGAAAGGCTCACTGGTAGAAAAACAAGAATTGCCGCGGCTGGTAGAACAGATGCGGGAGTTCATGCTAGAAACCAAGTCGCAACATTCGACACAAACTCCGATTTCGAAACAAACCGGATAGCCAAAGGAATGAATCATTATCTTCCAAAGGACATTGTTGTCAAAAAAGTTGTTCGAGTAGGAAAGAATTTCAATCCTAGGAGAGACGCGAAATCAAGGGTTTACAGATATTCGATTTTTAATTCGAATTTCCATTCACCTTTGAAGAGACTATACACACATTGTGTCATTGGCAATCTTGATAGAGACCTCATGTGTGATGGGGCTAAATTGTTCCTCGGAGAACATGACTTTAGTAAATTTACCGGTAAGGTGGAAAATAACAAAACTACTGTTAGGATGATTTACCGATCGGAATGGATTTATGAGCATGAAACGCTCACCTACGAAGTTGAAGGAAATGCTTTTCTTCATCACCAGGTAAGGCGCATGGTAGGAAGTTTGGTGGATTTGGGTAGGGGAAACTTAAAATTGCAGGATGTACAAGATCTGATTAATGGTGAAGGTTCTGCTAGGAGTAATACAATGCCTGCAAAGGGTTTGTGTCTTGAAAAAATAATTTATGAGAACTATTGTGATTTAATTCCTGTGAATTGAGGGGTATAACTATGGCGATAAAACAAAAAATGGAACAACCGAATATAAGTGAATTGAAACCGGGTTGGCATGTGGTTGACGCGGAAGGTAAAACACTAGGTAGGATAAGCTCAGAAATTGCAATCATTCTGCAGGGTAAACATAAACCTGGATATGTCCCGTATTTGAATACAGGCGACTATGTGGTTGTAGTAAATGCGGAAAAAATTCATGTCACAGGAAAAAAAATAGAGCAAAAGAAATACTACCGACATAGTGGATACCATGGTGGTTTAACGGAAAGAACTTTAAAGCAAATGCTGGATAAACACCCTGATCGTGTTATTAGGCAGTCCGTGAAAGGGATGCTGCCCAAAAACATACCGGGAAGGAGAATGTTGGGTAGATTGAAAGTTTATTCGGGAAATGAACACCCCCATCAGGCCCAAATAAAAATAAACTCTGCTGAGTAACAAAGGGTTAATTGCCTCATTCGGAAAGGAGAAAACATTGGTTGAACAACAGTACACATATGCAGTTGGTAGAAGAAAAACTTCAGTGGCGCAGGTTAGGCTATATCAGGATGCCGGCCCTGTTGTTGTGGAAGATAAATTAATAGAAGACGCTTTTCCTTTTAGTACATGGCAGCAAATAATCAATGAGCCTTTCACTGTAACAAACACCCAAGGAAAATATAGGGTTGTCGCCAAGGTAAAAGGTGGTGGAATTAGTGGACGGGCCGGAGCCATAAGACACGGCATATCAAGGGCTCTTGCTGAAATTGACAATGGCAGATACAGAGACGAACTAAAAAAAGCAGGATTACTTACCAGAGATTCACGTGTGAAAGAACGTAAAAAACCTGGCCTTAAGGGAGCACGAAAGGCCAAACAGTACACCAAGCGGTAACTTAAGCTGTAACTTGAGTTTCCCGGTGCTATCGAGATAGGTGTGGAGATTGGCAAATTCGAGAGCCATAACGTCAGCTGTTTTTAATACCTCTAGATTATCCATGGCAATGGAAAACTATCTTTTGTCTATTATTCGTCTTGAGGAACAACACACCAAAGTTTCCATTGCCCAATTGTCTGAGCATTTTAAAACTTTGCCCCCAGGTGAAGGGTTAGGTACATCACTTCCTTCAGTCAGCGCAATGATCAGGCGTATGTCCAGAGAAAAATTGGTTGGTATCTCCACAGAGAAAGAGATTGTTTTAACCAAAAATGGCCGTCAGTATGCGGAAGTTATTTTACGAAGACACCGGCTAGCTGAAAGGCTTTTGGTAGATGTTTTGAATATTGACCTTGAGTTTGCTCACATCGAGGCACATAGATTAGAACACACGATGTCTCCATACCTAGAACAGAAGGTTGTAGACTTACTAGAAAACCCTCAGACTTGTCCCTTTGGACATCCGATACCAGGGAGTGGCTATACCATTCCAGCTAATGCCATAACGTTAGATAAGTGTAGGCCTGGCAACAAATATGTTTTGGATAGGGTTCCTGAGGATAATCAAGACTTGTTAGCGTATTTTGTTGAAAAGGGATTTATTCCAGAGGCTTCCATTAGGATAATCGACTCATCTGTGCCAAGGGGGATCGTAACCCTAAAATGCAATCACGATGAACTTGTTTTTAGTACTGTAGTGGCTCAACTTATATGGGTTAGACCCTGAGAAGTAAAAAGTTTTGAAAATCGTCTCATCTCAACAAATGCGGGATCTTGAAGCTAGGAGTGAAACACTCGGAATATCCACCAATGAATTGATGAATAACGCTGGGTTCTCAATAGCGAGCCATATAGCAAAAAATATGGGGCCGCTGAAAGGGTTGAAAGTAGTTTCGCTGGTGGGGACAGGAAACAACGGATCTGATTGTTTAATAGCTAGTGGCCACTTAGCTAAGTGGGGAGCTTCAGTTACTGCTGTGATTCTCAAACCACGTTCGGAACCTGACTTAAGGCGTCAGGAAACTTTGAGGATGGGAATTTCATTAATAGATATAAGTGAAGTAAAAGAAAATTATTCTTTTTTCTCTGTTCATTCGCTTTTAAGAAATGCCCACGTAATAGTCGATGGCATTTTAGGTATTGGTACCAGCTTACCAATTCGGGACCCCTTTAAAACGGTTCTTTCTGATATTAGGGCCTTAAATGAAAAAAAAGCGAAGGTTTTTTCTATAGATGTTCCATCTGGTGTAGATTCTGACACCTCTGCAGTGGATTCATCGGCTTTTAAACCAGATGTGACGCTTGCGCTTGGCCATTTAAAACCTTGTCATGTTAATCAGCCCGCTGCAGATTTTTGTGGGGAAATAATAATTTGTGATATTGGTTTGCCAAATCATTTAAGCGTTGAGATAAATACCGCATTGCTGTGCGATGAATATGTAAGACTGATTTTGCCAGGCCGATCGACTTCGTCCCACAAAGGTAGTTATGGAAAAGCGATGGTAGTAGGTGGGTCAGATAACTACATTGGTGCCCCGGTTCTTGCAGCCTCCTCAGCTATGAAGACAGGACTTGGGCTAGTGACTATCGCAACCTTTGAGCATTTGGTAAATCCTATGGCTAATATGTTTCCTGAAGCTACCTTTTTGAGTCTTAAAGAGGACGGAATGGATATAAGATCCGGCCAATATATGGCAAGGCAAATTTTTGAAGCAGTTGAAGACTATAAAGTTTTATTAATTGGATGTGGGTTTGGAACCTCCCGAACAACATATAGGATTTTTCGAAATCTAGTTCTGTCTGATATTAAACTTCCGCAGCTTGTTTTAGATGCTGATGGTTTGAATATGCTTTCTAAGATTTCGAACTGGTGGGGTAAGATACCTTTTAACACCATATTAACCCCACATCCTAAGGAAATGTCACGTTTAACTAGGTTGCCAGTGTCAGAAATACAGTCGGATCGTCTAAATGTTGCAAAAACATTTTCAAAGCAATGGGGAGTTATTGTAGTTTTAAAAGGTGCCAATACTGTGATATGTGATCCAAATGGTTCTTCAACAATAAGTCCTTTTGCAAATCCTATTTTATCTTCTGCTGGCACCGGCGACGTATTGGCGGGTTTGATTGCAGGCTTCGTTGGACAAGGCAGTAGCCCTTTGGAAGCTTCTTCTTTGGGAGTTTACACGCATGGTAAAACCGCTGAATCAATTTCACTTCAGATTGGATCTTCAGGGTTACTTGCAACTGAATTGGCGAATAATGTGCCATTTACGATCAAACATTTGAGGGATTAGAAATACTTTGGTTCAGCTTAAAGGTAATGATAGATCGGCTTTTGTGGCATCAATGTTTGGAAGAATTTCACGCCGATATGATCTGCTAAATACCCTCATGACTGTTGGATTGCATTACATGTGGAGAAAAAAAGCGGCGAAATTAGCTACGGCTCATGTCTCGGGGGATATTTTAGATGTAGCTTCTGGTACTGGTGATTTTGCCTTTGGCTTACTTAAACATCCCAATGTCAACATTGTTGTTGGACTGGATTTTTCTCCTGAAATGTTAGATCTGGCAATAAGAAAAAGTGTTAGATTGGGGTTAGATGGTAGATTTATTCCTGTGATAGGCGATGCACATATTTTGCCGTTTCCGAATGAAAGGTTTGCTAGTGCCACGGTTGGCTTTGGAGTACGAAATTTTTCTGACCTGCCGAAGGCGCTGGCAGATATCGTAAGAGTAACTAGGCGGGGTGGCAAAGTTACTGTGTTGGAAATTGTTAAGCCTCAAGGTAGATTGGCATCTGTTTTATTTTTGCGTTATTTCAGGTGGGTGACCCCTAAGCTGGGAAGAATTTTCGCTGGGGATTACGAAGCTTATAAATATCTTCCAGAATCTGTTCAGAATTTTATGTCAGCTACGCAGCTTTCTGAAATTCTAGAAGGCGCAGGATTGCGAAACTTAGTTGTCGATACTAAAGGGATGGGGTCAATCGCTATAATTTCAGGGAAACGACCTTAATTCAAGGTCTTACATCCAAGATTATTTCTGTTACCAAGGGAGATTTTTCAGAAATATAGGTTACTGTTACTACATCACCTACATCATAACCCCAAAGAAGAGGCAAGAATTTTGACATAGTTGGAGTTGGGGTTCCGTTAATTGCGGTAATGACATCCCCTACCTTAAGTTTTCCATTATCTGCGGGACCATTCGGTGATATTTGGGTAACGAATATACCTTCTGCTACACCTAAGTCATATCTTTTTGAAATTGTACTGGTCGTATTCATACCACGAAGTCCTATTAATGGCCGAGTAACCTTTCCTTCTTTTATGAGACTATTGATCACTGGCTGTGCAACCGAAGAAGATACTGAAAACCCTATTCCTTGTGCACCACTATAGACAGCCGTGTTTATACCAATGACTTCTCCCTCGTCGTTGACCAAAGGGCCACCACTGTTACCTTGATTGATAGCAGCGTCAGTTTGAATCATGTCGTATAAATCTCCTCTTTCAGTCTGAACTGTTCTTCCGACACCGCTTATAATGCCGAATGTCACGCTTGGCCCACCCCTTAAACCCAATGCGTTTCCAATCGTAAATACCCAATCCCCGGGCCTAAGTGCACGAGATTCCCCAAATTTAATTGTAGAAAGATTGTCCGCCTCTATTTTTATGACAGCGAGATCAGTTAATACATCAAGGCCTACTATTTCAGCTGAATAATTTCTGCCATCTGATATAGATACTTCTATATCAGATGTATTTTGTATCACATGATAATTGGTAACAATATACCCATCATTACTGATGATTATTCCGGTTCCAGATCCTTCATCAGTAAAATCAAAGAAGCGGCCCCTTGAAACTATGTCTACAGATATGGATACAACAGATTGTTGAACATTTTCAACTAAATCAGCTAGGGGGAACAAATGTTGCGTAACGAGGGGACTTTTATCTAAATGAGCATTTCCAAGTGTTATTTTTTGAGTAAAGTCATTTGAATTAATGACAGGAGAGCGAGCCTCATCATTAGAACAAGCATAAGTTGCCAAAATGGCAATTACCAAGAAAAAAGAACGAATGTTTTTAAAATTTAATTGAACGAACAATCAAATTACTCCTTTTTTTTAAAGCCAGGAACATTCTATCTAATTTGCTTTTTCCATCTTCTTTAGCGCCATATTTATGAAACATCGATGTAAGCTGTGCTCCAAAAAGTAATATGATAGCGGAGATATAAAGCCATGCCTGTAAGGCTAAAAGTGCTCCCACTGATCCATAAACTGCGTTGTAAAGGGAGAATGTACTCACCACCCATATGAAACACCACTGCCCGGCAATAAACCCGAAAGTGGCAATAAGGGCCCCGGGTATCACATACTGAATTCTTACTTTTTCATTTGGCATCCATGCATAAAGTATCAGTATAGATATGAACGCCAATATTGGTGAAATTAATTGGGCTACTAATCCAAGGATAAAATCTATTTGTAAATCTCCGTCTGGGTCAAAGTATTCGAAAAGATCTGTTACAACGGAGATGACCGGAGCAGTCAAAAGGATTATCAACACCAGTATGCCTGCACCAAAAACTAAGCCTATATCTATTAACCTTTCCTTGAGGAAAGGTCTGGGACGTTTTACTCCCCAGGCTGTATTGATCCCTTTTCTAATAGCCCCAAAAGCAGCAGACGAAGCCCATATCAATCCAAGAAAACTGACGATGCCGGTGACAGTACGACCTTTCACGATACCTTCCATGGTCGAACCGATTAATTCACTTGAAACAGGTAGAACTTCCGCCATTTGGATAGCTAGCTCGGTTCTGTCACTGTCTGGGCCAATGATGAATGCCATTACAGACACTACAGCCAAACCCAGTGGAAACAATGAAAACAAAGCGTAAAAAGAAATAGCTGCCGCCATAAAAACACAATTTTTAGATAGAAAATCAGTAACGGCTTCATAAAGGAAATTTATGATGCTATTCAGAGACATCGATATAATCCTTAATTGTTTTGGCCGGAGAAAAATTCTCTCAATGCCTTTACCGTTCCTTCACGATTTTCACTATGAAGACCGTGCCCGGCACCAGATATTTCTTTAACAATACCTTTATTAGAAGGTATCTTAGAGGCTATTTCATTGGCTTGCTTAAGATCTAGCACAGCAGAAGTTTCACCTCTGATAATCATCGTGTTGCAGGATATTCTGGGTACACAGTCCCACAGGAATTCTCCTTCTTTAAGGGCCGTTCTACCTAGAAGCCACTTCATCTCTGGGTCGGTTTTCGGTATGAGTATTCCATCCCAATTTGTGCGATAGGTGTATTTAACAATTTGCCATAATTGGCCGTCGTTTAAAGTTGGATCGGACTCCTTATGCCAATCAAATGCTTGTTCAGGTGTGAAAAATCCTCTTGGTTTTTCTTTTGTACCTGTTGCCATTCTTTGATTAGCTGTAGCTTTACCAGAAGGCGAAGGGTCCGGCATTGGCCCATAATCCCCCAATGCTAGGTGTGAAATAAAATCCCCGTAATATGCTCCCAAAGCTATGCCTATTCGGGATCCTTGGGAATGGCCGTAATAATCAAATGGGTATAGACCGGTGACTTTGGCAAATGCGGCTACGTCGGAAGCGAAATTTTGAACCGAGTAACCCCCTTTGCTCCAATCGCTATCGCCACAACCCCGAGCATCTATGGCTACAACGTGCCATTTGTCTGAAAATTCAGAGGATATTTCATCGAAAAGATGTGAATGACCACCAATACCATGCATCAATATGAGAGGTTTTTTTGTTTTGTCACCACCCCAGTCAAGATAATGAATGTTGAGATCATTTGCAACTACCCATTTGTCTTCAGGATAAAAATGGCTCATGGATAACACCCCTTATTTAAACTTGTTCAACGTTCATTGAAAGTGCTGCACTTATTCTATCAATAATGGGAACGTAACCTTACTTTTTATATGTACTGCTCTTGTAGAATTAAAGAATTGAATAAACATCGGGTTTCTATAGGCACTAAATTTGAAGACTGCTGATTTTGACTACAAACTTCCACAAGAATTAATTGCTCAATCTCCATCAGAACCAAGAGATCATTCACGCCTTATGATACTAGATCGAAAAAACGGCCGCATTAAGCATCGTAAATTCTATGATATTTCTGAATATTTAAATCCTGGGGATGTGTTGGTATTTAATGATAGTAGGGTCATACCAGCAAGGATGTATGGATTAACAATGGATAGAAGAAGCCGAATCGAACTACTGTTGCTTTCTCAGATCAGCGCTAATGTTTGGAAGACTTTGGTTAAACCGGGACGAAGAATGAAAAAAGGGGCAAAATTCCTAATAAACGGAACTGAGGGTAAACAATTAATTGGGAGAATTCGAGAGCAACATCTTGATGGCAGCCGAGAAGTTGAGTTTGAATCTGAGTTAAACTTCGAGTATTTTGGGTCGCTGCCTCTCCCTCCATACATACATGAAACAACAGCACCTGCTGGCCGATACCAGACTGTATACGCTCAAAAAGAAGGAAGTATCGCAGCTCCGACTGCTGGTCTTCATTTCACAAAAAAATTACTTAAACGGATATCTTCAAAAGGAGTGTCCCTAGAATTTGTAACCCTTCATGTCGGTTGGGATTCCTTCCGGCCGCTGAAGACCAATGATCCTTCAGAGCATAAAATGCATTCAGAATACTGGGAACTTACCCGAGACGTGTGCGACAGAATAAACCTGGCGAAAAGTGAAGGAAGAAGGGTTATATCTGTAGGGACCACCGCGGTACGGCTTCTAGAAAATGCTGCCAGAATCAATTTATCCCCCACTTTAAGTCCAGGTTCTGGATGGGCTGACATTTATATTAAACCAGGATATCAATTCCGTGTTGTGGATAGTTTGATCACAAATTTCCACTTGCCTAAATCTACTTTGCTAATGTTAACTAGCGCCCTTGCCGGTAGAGATAATGTTTTAAAGGCCTATAAAGAAGCGATCCAGAACCGATATAGGTTTTATAGCTTTGGTGATGCAATGTTCATAGTTTAAACTTTAAAAGGGAAGTGTATAATCCGCGTTACTATGCCGTTATTGAATCGTGTGAGGTTTTCCTAATGTATTCTCCAGGTAAAGACATATTAGAATCTCTAGGGCTCAGTCCCATTATATCTGCTACTGGTACAGTGACTGCTTATGGTGGTAGTAGGCTTAGACCGGAAGTGATGGATGCCATGAATCGGGCATCTAACACTATGGTGAATATGGATGAACTTAATCTAGCTGTTGGTAAGCAAATAGCAGCAGCCACCGGGGCAGAGGCCGGAATGGTCACCAGTGGCGCAGCTGGAGGCCTCATTCTGCAGGCAGCAGCGGTAGTTGCTGGTAATGATCCTATTAGAATGAAAAAATTACCGGACACAAATGGGATGAAAAATGAAATTATAATACATAGAAGCCATAGATTTCCTTATGACCAATGTTACCTGTCCGTGGGGGCCAAATTTGTAGAAATTGGGGATGGTCGCAGGTGCCAACCATGGGAGTTGGAAGGTGCATTCACCGAAAACACAGCTGCTGTTGCATATTTGTTTTCACCGTTTATAACCAGAAGAGCCTTGCCTTTTGAATATGTATGCGAAGTAGCTCATTCTAAAGGAATACCTGTTATTGTAGACGCCGCTTCGTACTTACCCCCTAGAGCTAACATTACCCGCTTCATAAAAGAAGGGGCTGATATGGTTATTTATAGCGGTGGCAAGGGAATAAAAGGTCCGCAAGGTACCGGTGTGCTGTGTGGTAGGTCAGATCTCATTGAGGCTGCATATGCCAACGCGAGCCCCCATCAATTTATAGGCAGAGGTTTGAAGGTTGCAAAAGAGGAAATTATCGGTATATCAAAAGCATTAGAAATATTTTTATCCGAAGATGAGGGAGAAGAGAACAAAAGATACCAGCAAATGTGTGATCAAATCGTGGATGCTTTAATAGAAATTCCGGGTGTCGGGTTGCAGACCAAATGCGATCCATATGATTATCTAATACCTACGGCTTTAATCACATTTGACCTTGATAGAAATGGGTTGTCACGAGATCAGGTTTGGGAACAGATGGTAGCAGGAGACCCACCTATATATCTCAGTAATTTTGGTACACCAGATGAATTGGCTGTTGATCCCTTCAACATTGCCGATTCAGAACTGGAAATGGTTATTGCTAGATTACGGGAATTACTGATTCAAAAATAATTTCATCTTGGGATGACGGAGGTAGATTAGAAAAACATGTTAGATCGATTTAAAGTTCCCCAAGAAGATATCATCAAAGTAGACCATGAATCCCTACAGGAAACGGTCACTCAAATTTTTGAAAAGATGGGAGTCGTGCCAGAAGATGCGAAGGAGGGCGCTAGTGTGCTTGTGTCCACAGATCTTCGAGGAGTGGAAACGCACGGAGTATCTAACATGCTTCGGAGTTATGTAGAGAGATACAATGCAGGAGATTTGAACCCTCGTCCAGACTGGAAGATTGAACGAGAGACCCAAGGTACTGCAACCATCGATGCGGATAGTGGTTTGGCGGTTATATTGGGCCCTAAAGCAATGAGGATTGCCATTGAGAAAGCTACAACTGTTGGGATAGGCGTTGTGACGATGCACAACGCTGGGCATTCCGGCGCAATTGGTCATCACGCAATGCTAGCTGCTAAAGAAGATATGATAGGGATGACTGCCACAGCTGGGGGGATGAGTGTACTTCCGACGTTTGGTGCAGAGCCTAGATTGGGTACTAATCCAATAGCGATAGCAGCCCCTGCAAGGAACAATCCGCCATTTCTTTTTGATGCTGCTACCTCCGCTATAGCAGGTAATAAACTAGGGCTTGCGGCTCGTGTCGGGGCCAACCTACTTCCTAATTGGATTTCACAGATTGATGGGTCTCCTATAGGGGACGAAGTTCCAATGCCGGACCGTGGGGATTTTTATCAGCTGCCTTTGGGAGGGACAAGAGAACAGGGTTCCCACAAAGGTTATGGTTTTGGTTTGATGTCGGAAATATTAGCTACGGGATTAAGTGGGGCTATAAGTGCTATGGTCATGGGCTCGGGTAAAACTAGCAGGACCGGGGGAACAAGTTGCCACTATTTTTGTGCATACAATATAGAGGCATTTACCGATGTTGAATTGTTCAAAGATAACATGGATAAAATGCTTCAGGTTTTGAAGGATACGCCACCTGCTCCCGGACAGGATAGGGTTATGTACCCTGGGCTTTCTGAATATGAAGAAGAAGAAGATAGAAAAGCAAATGGTATCCCTCTGCACTCTGAAGTTGTGGAGTGGTTTACAGACATAACCAGTGAACTATCTGTACCTATGGTTAAAATATTGTAAACGATAGAATTTCCTTGTGATTTCTTTATCTATCGACTTGAAACCGCCAGGCCAGTTTAATCGCCTCGTTGGCCTAGAAATCGATAATAAATACAGAAAGTATCAGAATATGAAGAACCAGATGCAACCGCAGTTCAACTTATAAGGGTCTTTCTTATGAGTATAGTGCCAGGCTAGCTCAGCTTTTTCTGGTGAATTCTGGATATATTCCGTGTGTTTCTGGCTTTTTCAAGCCCAGATGCTCTGCAGAAGAGAGTTATTGGAATTGAGTGTTTCGCCAACATAATACTAATATCAATTATGTTAGCAAACACCCTATTAATGTAGGACCGGCCAATAACGAGCATCTCACATCCAAGTTTGTAGCTGGGGACTTACATATATATTCATTTAATGGTAATAATTGATATCGGGGTTCACACATTCCAAGGAGATTTCAAGTGGACAGTGAAAAAATCCTTATTATTGAGGATGAAGAAAATATTTTAGAGGCCGTTAAATACACCTTAACTCAAGAAAATTTTGATGTATTTACTGCTATCGATGGAGAAGAAGGATTAACAAAAGCCTTAGAAATTCGGCCTGATTTGGTGTTGCTGGATGTTATGTTGCCCAAAATGGATGGATTTGAAGTGTGTAGGATTCTTCGGAAAAATCTAGATATGCCAGTTTTTATGATTTCGGCCAAATCTGAGGAGATCGATCGAGTGGTGGGCCTGGAGATAGGGGCAGATGATTATATAACCAAACCTTCTAGTATGAGAGAGTTGGTAGCGCGGGTTAGAAATGTCCTTAGACGAGCTTCTTCACAGACCAAAGTAAATGATTTGGAAGTAATAAAATGCGGGGAACTGGAAATTCATCTAACAAGCCATAAGGCTACGGTTAGAGGTGAAGAGATTTCTATGAAACCTAAGGAATTCGATCTGCTTTATTTTTTGGCTTCGAACACGGGCAGGGCTTTTACAAGAGACCAGATCTTAAAAAGACTATGGGGTCATGAATACATTGGAGATGTGAGAACGGTGGATGTTCATGTGCGCTGGATTCGAGAAAAGATTGAGACAAATCCTAGTCGACCCGAAAAATTGGTAACTATTCGCGGAGTAGGTTACCGATTCGACGGATGATTGATGGGTGGGACAATTGGGTTAATATGTTGCTGAAAATATCCAACCTATATCTTTTGAGAAACATTGTGATTCTAGTGCTGGTTATTTTGATATTGATTGCAATTCTGTTTTTCATTGCCCAATATTTTCCTGATTTAGCCAATTTGTTTGTTCTTATATTTGGCATACTCCTTATATCCGTAATCTCATCGGTGGTTTTGAATGTTATGTTAGTTCATCAATCTAAATCTTCCGTGAAGGAAGTCAGGTCCAGTATTTCGGGTATTCTTGGTAGCTATCCCGAATATCCCGTGTCAACTTCGGAATCAAATTCTATCGATGAATTAACTGGCGTGCTGGATGAATTTTCATTGGTTATGTCGGAAAAATTCAACTCTTTGTCATCAGAGAAAAACACTCTTTCCGCTCTATTGGATACTATGGGTGATGGAGTAATTGTTACTGACGAAGATAGTGTAATAACTTTATTTAATAGGACCGCCCAAGGTATTTTTAATTTGGAGTATTCGAATTGCATCGGATTGAGGGTGGCAGAAGTAATCAGAGATTTCCAGATAATTCAACTACATTCCAATTGTTCTATTCACCGCGAGGTTAGGCAGGCAGAGATAGAGATCCCTGAAATAAGGCGATATCTTAGCGTTACAGCAACTCCACTAGGGGATCAATCTGATGAGGGCGTTTTAATGAACATACATGACCTTACCAATATCAGGCTACTGGAAAACACAAGGAAAGAATTTGTTAGTAACGTATCACACGAATTAAGGAGCCCTTTGGCATCAGTTAAAGCCTTGGTGGGGACTTTACGAGGAGGTGCTTTACAGGATTCAAAAGTCGCTTCAGATTTTGTGGAAAGAATTGATAGAGATGTTGATCGAATGACCTTGCTCGTGGCTGACTTACTAGAATTATCCCGTTTGGAAAGCGGACGTGAGGAATGGGTAAAGGAGACCTTACAAATTCAGGATGTGATTCGGGAATCAATTTCAATAGTTATAAATCAAATTGGACAAGATTTACCGATTCAATCAATAGCGGATCCTGAATTAAAGGTGATTGGGAATGAGGAAAAAATCACGCAAATTTTGGTTAATTTACTAGAAAATGCCGTTAAATTTACCCCTTCTAATGGGAATGTGACCATAAATGCGAGAGAAAAAGGGGTATTTCTTGAAGTATCGGTGCGAGATACCGGGATAGGTATTGCACCGGAGCATTTACCCCATCTTTTTGAGCGTTTCTATAAGGTTGATAGATCTCGAAGGGCGGAAGGAACCGGGTTAGGATTAGCGATAGTGAAACATATAGTCCAAGCCCATGGAGGAGAAGCGTATGCGGATAGTATTGAAGGTGAAGGAAGCACCTTTTACTTCACCTTACCTGTTCCTTAACTCATTGTTTCTACGAAGACAGATGGCAGTAAATTCCTTTTTCTAGGTATTACTTAAATTCTTGTTAATCCAGTGTTAATAATTTTTAGTTTCGTTTCCATTAACATTCTCTCTGGAAACATATTTTCAACCAAATTGAGCTACCAACAGTAAGGTTAGCGGATCTATTGATTTGCACTGAACATTGACGGTAATTTGGAGGATTCAAGCAATAATGACCGCATTGGTGAGAAATACGAAAAACTTATCAATATTATTTATTGTGCTAGGCATATTTATTTGTGGGTCGGTAGGTTGCGGGAATGATACTTCCAATCGTTCCGACTCACAAAAAGAATTGACTGGCACAATAGAAATAGATGGTTCCTCTACCGTTTATCCTATATCAGAGGCGGTTGCAGAAGAGTTCAATAAGCTTCATCCCAGAGTGAGAGTTAATGTGGGGGTCTCGGGAACAGGAGGTGGATTTAAGAGATTCACAGTTGGAGAGACAGATATTTCTGATGCCTCTCGACCAATTAAAGATCCCCAAGAAACTAGTGTTGCTGATGAAAATGGGATTGGCTATGTCAAAATGCGTCTTGGTACAGATGGGATTTCCGTTACAGTTAGCCCATCCAATGATTTTGTAGAGTGTTTAACTATTAAAGAATTGAATGCAATTTGGAAACCAGATTCCAAAATTTACAATTGGAAAGACGTGAGACTTGGATTTCCAAATCTGAAAATCCGGCTTTATGGTCCAGATACTGATTCAGGAACCTTCGATTACTTCACGGAGGAAATTAACGGGGAAGCACAAGTTTCTAGACCAGATTATACTGCCAGTGCAGATGACAATGTCCTCGTCCAAGGGATATCGGGGGACAAGGGTTCTTTAGGATATTTCGGATTTGCTTATTATGCTGAGAATACTGATAAACTCAAACTGCTAAGCGTTGATAGTGGATCCGGTTGTGTTAAACCAAGCCTTCAGACAATACCTTCTGGTGAATACAGCCCTTTATCTCGCCCCTTGTTTATTTATGTCAACACGGATAGTTATAAACGCCCAGAAGTAAAAATATTCGTGGATTATTACATGGAAGTTGGCCCAGACTTAACTAACGAAGTAGGGTATGTTGCATCTAGTGAATCCACCTATGCTGATAATAAGTCTAGGTTGCCTGAGTGAGTTATAAATTTTCAGAAAGGATTGTATGTGAAAAATCATGTCTTAGGTTACATAGATACATGACTGGCTAACCAAGCGAAATCGTAACAATTGTTTGATTTTAGGAGCTTGTAACCAAGGTGGCACAAATTTTGGATTCCAGAAGAAAATTTTGGATAAGAGTTGAAGGATCCATAGTTAAATGGTTGTTCATGGCCTGTGCATCTGTATCTATCTTGACAACCATTGGTATTCTAGTAACTTTGTTATACCAGGGATATGGGTTTTTTAATGAGGTAAGCCCGTGGGAATTTCTTACAGGCACGAGGTGGACACCGATACTCAAACCAAGATCATATGGGGTATTGCCACTTGTGTCAGGAACCCTTCTAGTAACCGTCATTGCGGCTATGGTTGCACTTCCCGTTGGTCTTATGACAGCTATATTCCTCTCGGAATATGCTGCGGATAATGTTAGACGAATCATAAAGCCGATACTAGAGATACTAGCTGGTATTCCGACAGTTGTTTACGGGTATTTCGCCCTGACATTTGTTACACCACTTCTACAAAATATCTTTAATGATTTATTGGTATTTAATGCCCTAAGTGCTGGCATTGTGATGGGGGTGATGATTATACCTATGGTTTCTTCGCTTAGTGAAGATGCAATGATATCTGTACCTAGGAATTTAAGGGAGGCCGCTTATGCTTTGGGAGCAACGAGATATGAAGTGAGCCTTCGGGTTGTTGTTCCTGCGGCTCTGTCAGGAATAATAGCCGCCTTTATCATTGCTATTTCCCGGGCGATTGGTGAAACAATGCTAGTAACTATTGCGGCCGGTGCTACTCCGAGAATGGCGTTAAATCCGCTTGAGGGTGTACAGACAATGACCGCTTATATAGTCCAACTTAGTTTAGGGGAAGCACCGGTAGGATCGTTGGAGTACAACACCATATTTGCAGTGGGGCTGGTTTTGTTCTGTATGACACTTTTGATGAATTTATTGGGTTTTTGGATCGTACGAAGATTCCGAGAGGCTTATTAATATGAACGAATATAAGCCTGTGGCAGGTAGTGTCAGCCCCAACCGTAAGCGAAGAAAAATAATAGGAACTTCTGTCTATTTTGTTTTTCTCATTTCCACCCTTGTTGGCATCGTCAGTTTAGGTGTTTTGATTTTTGATGTTTTAGACAAAGGGATACCTTGGTTGAATTGGCAATTTCTTACAGATTACCCGTCGAGGAAACCTGAGGAAGCTGGTCTATATTCGGCCCTTATTGGCACAATATGGTTGATGTTTATGACCGCTTTACTGACGGTACCTATTGGGGTCGGTGCAGCTATATATCTGGAAGAATATGCTCCAAGAAATTTTTTCACTAAGGTTATTGAAATAAATGTTTCGAACCTGGCAGGAGTACCTTCTATAGTTTACGGACTCTTGGGTATGTCACTTTTTGTTTACTATTTGGGTAGTTCAGAACAATTTTTAGGTAGAACTTTGCTGGCTGGGGCACTGACCTTAGCTCTTTTGGTACTGCCTATAGTTATTATGGCTTCTAGAGAAGCTATCAGGGCAGTTCCGGACTCGTATCGCCAAGGAGCCTATGCCATGGGGGCAGATAAATGGCAGGTTATCAAAGGTGTTGTTCTTCCGTCCGCTCTGCCTGGCATTTTGACTGGCACCATTCTAGCCATGTCTCGAGCAATAGGGGAGGCGGCGCCAGTAATAGCCATTAGTGCCCTAGTTTATATGACATTTATACCTGCTCATCCAATGGAAAGATTCACAGTGTTGCCAATTCAGATTTATAACTGGGTTGCTAGACCTCAGGAAGAGTTTAGGGGTTTGGCTGCTGCGGGTATTATAGTCCTATTGGCCATATTGCTGACGATGAACGCAATTGCTGTGGTTTTGAGAAATAAATACCAAACACGGTCGGAGGAATAAATTGGGAAATAGTACTGTTTTTAATGTCAGGGGCCTAAATGTTTATTATGGAGACTTCTTGGCAGTTAAAGACGTAGATATGGATATCAAAAAAGAAAGCGTCACTGCTTTGATAGGCCCTTCAGGTTGCGGGAAAAGCACCTATTTAAGATGCTTAAATAGAATGAATGATCTGATTATTGGAGCATCTGTAAAAGGTCAAGTCTCCTTTGAAAACAGAAACATATATGACTCAAATGTGGACGCAACGGAGGTAAGATCCCGGATTGGTATGGTCTTTCAAAAACCTAACCCTTTTCCTAAGTCAATTTATCGAAATATTGCCTTTGGCCTTAAAGTCAATGGGTTCACCGGTGATATGGATGAAGCGGTAGAAAGATCATTAAAACAAGCAGCATTATGGGATGAGGTGAAGGATAGACTCAATGATAGTGCTTTTGCTCTCTCTGGTGGCCAACAGCAAAGATTATGTATTGCCCGGGCGCTTGCCATCCAACCGGAAGTAATATTAATGGATGAACCTGCTTCTGCCTTAGACCCTATAGCCACTTTGGCTATAGAAGATTTAGTGAGAGAATTAAAGGTCAATTACACAATCGTGATCGTTACCCATAATATGCAACAGGCGGCAAGAGTGTCAGATGAAACGGCCTTTTTCATGGTGGATAAAGATCGATCTGGCTATCTTGTGGAACATGACGATACACAGAAAATATTCACTAATCCTACTAATCAGAGAACTGAAGAATATATAACCGGTAGATTTAGCTAGAGGGGTGACAAATGCCAAGAGAAGATTTTGAAAACAACCTTAAAATTATCCAGGACGAGCTGATTCAGTTGTCTAGCATGGTGGAGAAGTCAGTTTTTAAATCAATTGATGCGTTACGAAATAGGGATATTAAGGCTTCTCAGCAGGTCATAGATGATGATGACGCTATTGATGAAAAACAACAGGAGATTGAAAATACTTGCATCGATTTGATTGCTTTGGAAGCTCCTATGGCAGGGGATCTGAGGGTGATTATATCGGTAATGATGATGGCGACTGAACTAGAAAGAATAGGTGATTATGCCGAAGGCATAGGAAAAATCAGTTTGGCAATGGGAGATCTACCTCCATTGAAACCACTTATAGACATACCTCGGATGGCTGATCTCTCTACCGATATGCTTAGGAGAAGCACAGAAGCATTTGTTAATAGGGACACTGCGGCGGCAACAGCCGTTCGCAAGGATGATGACATTGTAGATGATCTTTATGGTCAAGTTTATAGGGAGCTTTTAACATTTATGATGGCTGATACAAGTACTATCCAAAGAGCTACTTATCTGCTTTGGGTGGCTCACGATATTGAAAGGGTTGCCGATAGAACAACGAATATGGCTGAGCGAGTTATATGGTTGGTGACGGGTCAGAATCCTGATTAGACGAAATGTCTTGCCAAACAATTTGCTTCCTCAGTACTTTTCCTAACTTACATCCGACACTGTAGGCTACATCCTTCATGGTTGGATATTCAATAACCTCTTCTTTAATTGAAGTAACTAAACAGTCATGAATTCCGCAAGGGATGATGTGACTGAAATAGGATAAATCTGTGTGAACATTTAAAGCTAACCCGTGGGAAGTGGTTTTTTTACTTACTCTTACACCAATAGCTGCTATTTTCTTGTTTTCTACCCAAACGCCTGTCGGCATATCCTTTTCGTTTCCGATTATTCCGTAATCATCGAGACAGTCAATGATGGAAATCTTGAGCGCTCTCACATATTTTGAAGGTGAATATGCGATGCGATCTAGTTTCACTATCGGGTATACCACCAACTGTCCAGGCCCATGATATGTTACTTCTCCTCCCCGATCAGTATGTCTGATTTCAATCCCTAAATTTTTAACTATTTGTCCTTCTATTAATATATCCTCATGTTTTCCCATCCTTCCCAGAGTATAAACATGTGGATGCTCGAAAATTAGGGTTTCATCTTCTCCTCCAGCCGACACTTTCTCATGAGTTTTCTGCTGTATAATTTGCCCTGTGTCATAGCTAACCAAACCATGGTATGTAGTTAACATTCTGGCCCCGGTTTAGTAAATTAGTGTGTCCGAACCTATATTCTCTAGCAATTGTTTTACTGACATACTGAACGTACCTGCCTCGGCTCCGTCCATTATTCTGTGATCAAAAGATAAGCAAATATTCATCATAGATCTTATGGCTATGGCATCTTCTTTAATGACCGGGCGCTTAATAATTGCCTCCGTGGTCATTATGGCTGCTTGAGGATGATTTACTAATGGTCTGGACGACACTGATCCCAACGCCCCAGTATTATTTAAAGTAAATGTGCCACCTTGGACTTCAGGTAGGGTCAACTTTCCATTTTTGGCCTTGGATATTAGAGCTTCCATAATTTCAGCTAATCCAGCTATACTGAAAAAATCGGCATTGTGTATTACTGGCACTACCAACCCGTCAGGAGCTGCAACAGCTATTCCAATATTTATGTTTTTCTTCAGTATGATCCCTTCTTCTGACCATGTGGCATTTAACAGTGGGTTTTTCTTCAATGATTCGGCTACCGCTTTTATTACAAACGGTAAGTAAGTGATGTTTATTCCTTCTTTGTTCATGAAGGATTCTTTTATGTCTTGTCTCTTAGATACCATTCCAGTCACATCTACAGCCACTTCACTCCAAGCCTGCGGGATTAAAGCTGCACTTTTTGACATGTTGGCTGCTATCATTTTTCTGACTGGGGTGAGAGCAATTTTCTCTTGGTCTTTTCTCGATTGGGTATCTTGATCCGATGGCCCCGTAGAAGCTTTCCCCCCTATGGTGGAATTGGCTTCAATGAATGAAATGACGTCCTTTCGGGTTATTCTCTCGTTAATTCCAGTACCCACTATCTGTGCTAGGTCTATCTGATTTTCCTCCGCCAATCTTAAAACGGCTGGAGAGTATCGGCTTTTTTTGGGCGGACTTTCGTCATGAGTTGATAAGGGTTCATCTCGGCTAATGGGACCACTAGATCCAGTGGGCCCGACCGGAGCAGTATTTTTTAAAAGCACGCCCGTTGTGCCAATTTCCTGATCTGTTACATCTGGTTCAAGTTTATCCTGATTAGTATTTTCTTGATTTTCGTTTGTTTCAATGTCGGCAATGAAGCCACCCATTTGGACAGTTTCACCTTCATTAGCGATTATTTCCCGAAGAACTCCACGTACTGGGGAGGGAAGTTCCATATTGATCTTATCGGTGATGACTTCGACTAGGGGGTCATATTTTTCTATCTTATCCCCTACGTTTTTTAGCCACCTGCCTATTATCCCTTCTGTGACAGATTCACCTACCTGTGGAAGTTCGATCTTCATGGTACTTAATACTCTGCTAATTCTTTGATTGCTGTTGATATTTTTTCTGCGTCTATCATAAACATATTTTCGAGTGGTGGGCTAAAGGGCATTGCCGGGACTTCAGGTCCACCTAATCTGATCACCGGAGCATCTAAGTACTCAAAAGCGTGCTGCGAAATTAAAGCCGATACCTCAGATCCAATCCCGAGCGCTTGATTATCCTCATAAACTATCAGAGTTTTCCCGGTTTTTTTAACTGTGTTAATGATACTTTCCACATCTAGGGGCCTTACAGTTCTTAGATCTAAAACTTCTACGCTAATGTTTTTTAAACTGGCCATTTGAGCTGCTTCTAAGCAATGATGCACCATCAATCCATAAGTGATTATGCTTATGTCCTCACCGAGTTTTTTTACATCGGCTTTTCCCAATGGAATTGTATATTCTTGGTCCGGTACTTCACCTTTTACGAGTCTGTATGTCCTTTTGTGCTCGAGGAATATTACAGGGTCGTCGTCTCTTATAGAGGATTTTAACAGGCCTTTTGCATCATACGGAGTTGAAGGGGTTACCACTTTTAACCCGGGAGTATGCGCAAAGATAGCTTCAACGCTTTGCGAGTGGTATAGGGCTCCTCTTACGCCTCCACCTTGCGGAGCTCGTAGCACCATCGGTGCGTTTAGTTTTCCTTCTGTACCATATCGTACCTTTGCAGCCTCGCCAACAATTTGATTTATAGTTGGCCAGATAAAATCGGCGAATTCTATTTCGGCGATAGGCCGGAGCCCACTCATGGCTGCTCCTAAAGCGATTCCAGCTATTGAAGATTCAGCAAGAGGTGTGTCGATAATTCTTTCCTCGCCGAATTCAGATAAGAAACCTTCGGTGGCAAGAAATACACCCCCTCTGGCACCAATGTCTTCCCCCATAATGAACACTCGGTCATCGTTTCGCATCTCTTCGCGCATGGCTTCCCGGATAGCTTCTAATACAGTTATTACAGCCATTTTCTTTGTCTACTCCGCATACACATGTTTGAAAAAGTCGGTAGTTTCTGGATACGGGGCATTCTCTGCTTCTTCAGTTGCTTTATTTACGATTTCTTTCGCACTTTCATGAATATGTTTATCTTCTTTTAGGTCCAGTATCTTTCGTTCCAAAAGCTGCTCTCTAAGTAGCCTTAAGGGATCTCTTTTTTTTGCTTCTTCAATCTCTTGAGAAGATCGGTATATGGAGTCGTCGTCGTCACTGGTGTGAGGAAGATATCGTTCGACATTCGCTTCTATTAAAGTAGGCCCTAAGCCAGCTCTAGCTTTTGCCACGGCTTCGACAGTGGTCTCGTATACTGCTAGGATATCGCAACCGTCAATTTCTATTCCCGGCATTCCATATCCTTCAGCCCTCGCAGCGACATTAGCCACAGCCATTTGCTTAGATAAAGGAACAGATATGGCATATCCATTGTTTTCGCAAAAAAATATAATGGGAAGCTTGTGAATGGCAGCAAAATTCATAGCTTCGTGGCAATCGCCGGCACTGGAAGCTCCGTCCCCAAAATACGCCACTATGACCCTGTCTTCCTTCTTCATCTTTGCAGTTAATGCTGCTCCAACGGCTTGCGGTATGTGTGTTGCTATGACATTTGAGAGATTAATCACGCCATATTCAGGATGGGCACCATGAGTGGGGAACTGCCTCGCTCCGCTTAATGGCTCTCCTTCCTTCGCAACAAAACCTTTAATTATTTCGGCTGGGGTCAACCCAAGTGTGAGCAGCACGGCGAGATCCCGATAGTAAATGTAGCATTGGTCATACCCTTTCCGGAGGGCTGCCACTGACCCTATTTGGCCTGCCTCATGTCCTTGTGATGAGGCCATGATGGCTGCCTTCCCCTGGCGATTTAGCATCCAAATTCGCTCATCAAGAGTTCGACAAAGAACCATCTCTTTGTACATTTTCAGAAGTAACTCGTCCTGAATTTTCAAGTTTGTTTCCATTGGTTTGGTCTCATCCAATTTTTTGCCTATAACCTTGATACAAGAATGCCCAAAGTACTAATGACATTATATTGAGGATATCGGAGGGAGGTCAAAATTATGTAAAAGAAGGTAGATGAATGGTAAAGCCTAGTTAGAGGACCTAAATCTATATCCAACGTTCCATATAGTTTCAATGTAAGGGCTTTCTGAATGATTCTCTATTTTGCTTCTTAGTCTTCTTATATGCACATCCACTGTTCTGGTTCCACCAAAATAATCATAGCCCCATATTTGGTTTAAGAGCGTTGCCCGGTCATATACCCTGCCAGGGTTTGATGCCAAAAGTAATAGCAACTCATATTCCTTAAATCTCAGATTAACCCTGCTATTGTTTATCAGAACCTCATAATTGGAGGGGTTGATTGTAAGGTCTCCTCTTTTTATAAACTCTTCTTCCGATGGTGTAAGGACTGTTCTTTTTACAGAAAATATTGACCTCATAATTAATTCTTCCTCAAGAAATGGGGTAACAATAAAATCTGTGATTATCATATCGGTATTAAGTGACATTAAGTCATTAGGGGAAATTATTGCCAGTGTTGGAAGGTTTTTTTCTTCGCATAATTCCAATATTTTAGATATTTGCAGTCTATTGAGAAGACCTAAGTCCATAATTATTACAAGGCTGCCTTCGGCAATGTCAACTTGATCCATGAAAGTTTCCGACTCATTGGAGTTAGACACAAATACCGGTGTAATCATGTCTTCGGCAAGAAGCTGGCAAATGCCTTCTCGGGTGAATTCGTTAGATTTGTCGTGGGCTATATTCATTTCCCCTGAGCCTGAAGGCGTATTTCACCGACATTAAATTATTCATTTATACAAAAATAATAGGCTTTCAAAGCCTGTTTAAAAATAGTGCACTAATCCAAGGTTGTAGATTATAGCAAACGTGAACTTTTGTGCAGATATTGAACCGTAAACCTTTGCTCCGGCATAGGAGTGTCATGTACTATTACAAGCCCTAATGTGTTAAAGAAAAGCGGTACAGTTTAGAAATTATCCAAGTGTAGGAGAATATGGAGAATACCAGATGAATATGCGTTCTATGAGAAGCATGTTTATATATCTGCTAATAGCTGTCGGCATAATGGCCATATTTCTGACGGTTTTTAAGGAGCCGTTTGGAGGGTCCTCAGAAATACCGATCAGTAGAGTTATGTCTCTGGCAGCTGAGAATAAATTAGAATCAATTGAGATAAATGGAGATAGCTTAACCGCTGTTGGGAATGATGGCAGCCAGTACACTTCGAGGAAAGAATCGGGCTCGAGCATTGTGGAACAGTTAGAAGTGGCGGGAATTAGTAGTGGGCCAGGGGGTGTGGATGTATCTGTTCAGGGAACGAGTGGTATTGGGAGTTTTTTCGGGATACTAATTAATTTCCTACCCATTATTTTTTTTGGGGGTGTATTACTCTTCATGATGAAGCAGGCACAGGGTAGCACCAGCCAAACATTTAATTTTGGTAAGTCGAAAGCTAGGGTTTTTGATAGCGACAATCCTACTGTAAGTTTTGCTGACGTTGCTGGGGTAGACGAGGCTAAGGAAGAGTTACAGGAAGTTGTGGAGTTTTTGAAATCTCCAGAGCGGTTTTTAGCTTTGGGTGCCAAAATTCCTAGAGGTGTTTTGTTGATGGGCCCACCTGGAGTTGGTAAAACCCTATTGGCCCGTGCTGTAGCTGGTGAAGCGGAGGTTCCTTTTTTTTCTATAAGTGGGTCTGAGTTTGTTGAGATGTTTGTTGGTGTGGGGGCATCGCGAGTCAGAGATTTATTTGAGCAGGCAAAAAAGCACGGTCCCTGTATTGTGTTTATTGACGAAATAGATGCTGTTGGTAGACATAGAGGTGCGGGACTTGGTGGGGGACATGACGAAAGAGAACAGACGTTGAACCAGATACTGGTTGAAATGGACGGTTTCGACACCGGAACCAATGTTATTGTGCTTGCTTCTACAAATCGACCAGATATTCTTGACCCAGCTTTGTTGAGACCTGGTCGATTCGATAGAAGAGTAACTTTGGACAGCCCAGATGTGAGGGGCAGGGAAGAAATATTGAACGTCCATTCAAAAGGTAAGCCGATTTCTGAGGATACCGATATGGAGGCAATAGCCAAGCAGACCGCAGGGTTTAGTGGGGCTGACCTGATGAACCTGCTTAACGAATCAGCTATCTTGGCTGCGAGACGGGATAAAAAGACAATAACGTACGACGAGATGGCAGAATCCATAGATCGTGTAATAGCTGGCCCGGAGAGAAAGAATAAAGTAATTAGTGATAGAGAAAAGAGGATGGTTGCTTTCCATGAAGCAGGGCATGCTTTAGTAGCCCATCTGCTACCAAATGCGGATCCTCCATATAAAGTAACTATAGTGCCCCGAGGTCAAACCGGGGGGCACACTCGATTTATGCCAGAGGAAGAAACTCAACTCGTAACTCAAAATCAATTGGAGGCTAGGCTAGCGTCGGCGCTTGGAGGTAGAGTGGCTGAGGAATTGGTGTTTTTTGAGGTAACTACAGGAGCAGGCAACGATTTGGAGCAAGCCACAAATATTGCAAGAACTATGGTTACACGGTTGGGTATGAGTAAGAAATTGGGTCCTAGAACTTTTGGTAAGCGCGAAGAATTGGTGTTTCTAGGAAGAGAAATTTCAGAGCAAAAAGACTATAGCGACACAGTAGCTCAGACTATTGATGAAGAAGTTTACGGGTTGATACAGAATGCCTATGAAATTGCCAGAAATTTAATTGATGCTAACCTGGGTAAATTAACCGCATTGGCATCTCATTTAATAGAGCATGAAACTATAGAAGGGGATGAACTTAAGGAGCTTTTGGACAAGGCTCCGGCAGTGGTTTGAAATTAACAGCTAGTTAGAAGCACTAATTCCTGAATCCAATTTCGGGTAGAACGATTTTTAGCGCGTCCATGGTGCCTTTTATGTCTGATTCCGTGGTTTGCCCCATATGACCAATTCTGAAAATCTTCCCGCTGAGAGAAGCTTGACCACCTGCTAGAACCACTTTGTGCTCAACCATCATTTTAGAGACAAGTTTAGATCCGTCTACCCCTTCAGGCACTTCCACCGCAGTGCAAGTATTGGAGGCTATCTCTTTACTGTGTGGGAATATATTCAGGTTCAACTCTGCAATGCAGTCTCTTGTGTATTGACCAATCGATGCATGTCTTTCAAAGACGGACTGCATGCCTTCTGCAATAATTTGGTCGAGAGCTAAATCAAGAGCAAACATACATGAAACTGATGGCGTGAAAGGAGGCTGACCTATTTCGTAGTACCGCTTGTACTCGGCCATATCTAAATAGAATCTGGGCATCGTTGATCGTGAATGTGCTTCCCATGCCTTTTCACTAAAACTAATAAACGCCAACCCTGGTGGAAGCATCCAACCTTTTTGAGAGGCGGTTGCAACCACATCGAGATCCCAGAGGTCTGTTTCAATCGGTAGAGAGCAAACACTGCTTATGCCATCTACTAAAATCAATTTATCGTATTCTTTTTTAACCACGGTCGAAATGGCTTGGAGGTTATTCGTAACTCCAGTGGAAGTTTCGTTGTGGGTGACCATTACAGCTTTCACGTCAGGATTGGCATTAAGACAATTGCGTAGGACATCTAAGTCGACATCCGAACCGAATGGGAATTCCAGACTAACTAAATCTACACCATATCGTTCAGATATAATTCCGAACCTATTGCCGAAAACCCCGACAGTTGCGTTGATAGCTTTATCCCCTGGAGACAAAGTGTTCACCACGGCCGCTTCCATTGCTGATGTTCCGGAGCCAGTTATTATGTAGACATCATTTTTTGTAGAGAAAACCGTTTTTAATCTTTCTGTAGTTCGGTATAAGATTTCCTTAAATTCAGGACCCCGATGGTTTATCATTGGGGTTCCCATAGACTCCAATATATCGTCGTTTACAGGAATAGGACCGGGGAGTCTGAGATTAACCAATTTCTTCCTCCGCACCAGCTATTGATGCTGAAATTACATATGGAAACAAGCTCAAGGATTTTATCACAGCAACGAGCCAACTTGAACAATAGATAAAGTTAATAGCTATTTTAGATTAGCCTCACATACCTTCTCCGACCTGCCCGCAGAATTCCCTTTTCAAGTTGGTCTACTTGTTGGTTTTGTGTTACTTGAATTTCATTGATCCTGACGGCACCTTGCGCTATAAGGCGTCGGGCCTCTCCAGAACTGGACGTCAGCCCACTGCTGACAAGGACATTACTCAGCTTAATACCGGCAGCAGCATCACCCGAAGGAATAACGTATTCTGCCATGTCATCTGGGGCTTGGCCTCCTTGAACCGTCTTTTCAAAAAAGTCCCTAGACAAACTCGCAGATTTTGCATCGTGAAAGTCGGTTACTAGTTTGTGTGCCACATTTTTTTTTAGTTCTATCGGATTGACGGATTGGCTTTCCAATGAATTTCTGATTTCAATAATTTCCTTTGTCGGGGTGTCAGTAAGCCAATCAAAATAAGGCAGTATCAATGAATCGGGAATTGACATGACCTTCCCAAAAATTTCTTGGGGTGCCTCATCTATGCCAATGTAGTTTCCTAGGCTTTTACTCATTTTTTGGACACCGTCTGTTCCTGGAAGCAGAGGCATTATGAAACATTGTTGGGCTTTCATACCTCTCATTTGTTGCAATTCTCTACCCACCAGCAAATTAAATTTCTGATCCGTTCCACCAAATTCGACATCTGACTCGATGGCTACAGAATCATATCCTTGAAGCAATGGATATAATAGTTCTGTTATAGATATCGGCTGGCTTTCCCTGAATCTTTTCGCAAAATCTTCCCTGGCTAATATCTGGGCTACCGTAAATTTACTGGTTAGTTCTATTACGTTAGTTAGGGTAAAAGATCCAAACCATTCACTTTGCCATCTGATTTCAGTTCTCCCTTTGTCAACAATTTTAAAAAATTGGTCTAAGTATGTCTGTGCATTGGAATGAACCTCCTCAATACTTAGCATATTTCTTGTTTGAGATCTTCCGCTAGGATCTCCAATTTGGGCTGTCCAATCCCCAACTATCAATACAACTTGGTGGCCTATCTCTTGTAGTTGCCTGAGTTTCCTTAAACCTACGGCATGCCCCACATGAATATCGGGAGCGCTAGGATCAAAGCCCATTTTGAGACGCATTTTCTGCCCAGAATTCAATTTATCAATGAATTCCGACTTAATAATTATCTCTTCGACACCTCGATTGAGTATGTCTTCCTTTTCGGTTAGAGGCATTTGAAATACCTTTAATTAAGTTTGAGGTTTTTATATTTTCAAATTAGGGTAAATGTTAACAAGGTTGGAGTGTAAGGGTTTTATTGTAGTTCACCAGATTTAGTGAGTTTTCTGACTTCCGAAACATCTGATTCCATTTGTGCAATTAGGTTATCTACGCCGTTAAATGTAATCTCATTTCTAAGTTTCTCAAAAAATGATATAGATAGACTTTGGCCATATATATTTTTATCGAAATCCAATATGTAAGTTTCTACAGTCTGCTCTTTCCCACCAAAAGTGGGATTCGTTCCTACACTTGTGGCTGCTGGATATCGGACTCCAGAAATCGTTGCAACCGTGGCATATATCCCGTTTGAAGGCCTAGCAATGTCGTTATTAATTTTTAGATTAGCTGTTGGAAACCCTAATGACTTGCCTCTTTTCATTCCTGTGATGACACTTCCTTCCAAAGAGAATTTTCTGCCCAGCATAACTGAAGCATTTTTCACATTCCCGTTTGAAATGAGGTTTCTTATCATGGTGCTGCGAACTTGATTTTTTCCTTTGGTTTGCACATCCACAACCTCTAAAACAAATCCTAATTCTGATCCTAAAGTGGCCAATTTAACAGTATCAGCCTCTCTGTTTTTACCCATTTGAAAATCAGGACCTACGACTAACCCTTTCATTCCCAATCTATTCTTTAGTAGTCTTAGGAAGTCTTTGGCCGTTAGATCAGCGATTTTTTGATCAAATGTAATCGCTGATACGAAATCAACCCCTGTATCTTTCAATAAATCCAACTTAGTTTCAAAGCTGGTTAAAAAATCCGGTTGAAATCGGGGATTTATCACAGCGGCAGGATGGTTTTTGAAAGTTATTATGCCGGATGATTTTCGGTTTTTTATCGCTGATTCTATGAGTTTTGTAGCTAGGTGTTTGTGGCCTAGGTGGACTCCATCGAAAACACCTATAGTAATAAACGAATCTCTTAGATCCTTTTCTATATTAAGTTCTTGCGATAATCCCATTCACCAATGCTACTAATGCTATCGGTTTAGGTCCAGTATTTTGGCTAACTATGTTAGTTAGTCGGCTACTACTTATGTATATTCAATATAAAAGCTAGCATGTGACTAAATTGCGATCAAGAAATTTTTAAATCGGATTCTTATCCACATTATTGTTTGACGGTATTCGGTTTGCCATTATGGGCCTTCATCCGAGTAGTGTGCCAGGTTTCTGGGAGGAAATTGTTTATAGGGATATTTCTCCAAATTTTCCTCGATAAGATTCATGCCAAGCCCAGGTTCTGTAGGTAATGTAATATACCCATCATCTACCTCAAACGGATGTGTGGATATGTCTTTCCCAAGCTCTTCAAAATTTATGAAATATTCAGTAATCAAAAAATTAGGTATTGCGGCGGATACTTGGATTGTAGCTGAAAGACCTAGAGTAGTGCTGTTGTAATTATGAGGTGAGACAGCCACATAATAAGGTTCGGCCATAGCAGCGATTTCCTTTAATTCCAAAATACCCCCAACATTACAAACATCGGGATTAATAATGTCTGCGGCTTGTTTTTCAAAAATTTTCCTGAATTCGAATTTTGTGTAAAGTTCCTCTCCAGTTACTACCGGTATGTTGATGGCTCTCTTGGCCGATGCTAATGCATCTACATTTTCTGCAAGTACAGGTTCTTCAAACCAAAATGGGTTGAATTCTTCAATTGCTTTTGCAATTTTCACGGCATGCATTGGTGCTAGTCTCCTATGCATTTCAACCAGAATATCAATATCTGGACCAACAGCTGACCTAACAGCTTGTTTCTCTACCTCTTTGTCAACGAAAGTACGCTAGGGGCCAGGGATAGGATCAAACTTCATGGCAGTAAAACCCATACCAGCAATCTTTTTTGCTTTTTCGGCTAGCTCATTTGAATCCCAGTTACCTCCTCCCCAGCCATTTGCATAAACTCTGATCTTATCTCTGCATGGCCCACCTAACAACATATAAACGGGTACCTGGCATACCTTTCCTGATATATCCCACATTGCCTGTTCTAGACCACTGATTGCACAGTAAAAATCCATAGAACCTCGCCTTCCGGCAAAATCATCAAAAGACATTTGCAAAAAATGCTTTATATGCATGGGGTTTCTACCAATGAGGTATCTTTATAATTGATCTATGTGTGAAACTATTTGCTTGTCTCGATCAGCCTGGGTATAACATTCTCCCCATCCTTCCACCCCTTCATCCGTGTCGATTTTTACGAAACACAAATTCTTACCGACTCCTGGGTGGATAATGTAGTGCCTAATATCTGTGATTTTCATAAAAACCTCCTTTCTGTGTTACTGATCAGAATTTATTTGTTACTACTGGGCAGTCCACCCTCCGTCTACAACCAGCTCACTACCTGTTACAAACGATGATTCATTGGAGGCGAGGTATAAAACAGCATAAGCCACCTCCTCAGGTTTCCCGTACCGCCCCATAGGGATTCTTCTAAGCATATCCCGGAAGGCATCAGGATCCTGTCTCATGTCTGCGGTCATGTCTGTTTCAATCGGGGCAGGGTGTATAGAATTGCATCGAATGTTGTCTGAGGCATACTGAATTGCCACTGATTTTGTTAATAATCTGACAGCTCCTTTTGAAGCTTGATACTGCGGGCTTATGTAATCTGCACCTACCAACCCCATTTGCGAAGAAATATTAATTATTGATCCTCCACCTGAAGAACGAATGGCAGGTATGGCCGTTTTTATTCCTAAAAATGTTCCCTTTGTGTTGATATCCATGACTCGGTCCCATTCTGATTCTGAGGTGTCTAGTAACATCATTCTAGATGTAACTCCGGCGTTGTTTACTAATACGTCTAATTTTCCAAAAGTCGAGATAACTGTTCCTATCACTGAATTCCATTCTGAGGCTTTGAGGACGTCAAGCTGTGTAAATACGCATCTTGCACCAGATGCGGCTATTTCAGATGCGATTTTTCTACCTTCGTTTTCTAGTATGTCAGCTATGACTACGTGAGCGCCTTCGTCAGCAAACATTTTGGCTTCGGCGGCTCCTATACCTCTGCTACCACCAGTAATTAATGCAACCTTGCCTTTTAATCGCCCCATTAGACACCTCATTGTTTATTTATTGCCCCTGAAGCATCACTGAATGTAGGTGGCTAGCCTCAGAATCAGGAGTTTAGGTTATCGGGCCTTCACTTACAAACTGAAAAATTTGACTGTGTCCTTTGACCGGCTTGAAACCAGTTTCAATCAAAAGTGGTTTCTTCACTCATTACAATTGAGGTGATTTTTGACAGAGAGTTCCCTTGACACCCCTAATATGTGAATGTGATAATTTTCACCCGATTGACTAGGCGATAACTAGGTTATGTTCGTCGAAAAAAAAGGTGGTAACAAGCAATTGGAGATAGATCCAAATTATATTAGCGCCGCAGTCTGGGCGGATATAAAAATTTTCACACACAATATGACTTTTTTTGTGTTGTTCATAATCATTTTTGCCGCCAATATGCTGATAGGTCACAACGCGATACCTTCTTTGGTTAAATCGCATCATCTGCCGGCTTTGCTTTCAAAGCTGCGACCACCTTTATATTTGGTTGCTGCTGTTTCTTTCGTTGCTGCAATCTACTTTGTTGTTACTGCATTTGCTGGCGGGTTGGATGCTATTAGAGCCATATACCCTGAATTTTGGATTTAACATAGGACAGTGCTGATTTGATACCAGGTGATTTCCAGCCTCAGAAACCGACGGGAAACCAGCTCGCCAAGCTGGGTGTTCTCGGCGTTGTCTTGCTTGGGATTTTCATTGGTATAGTTCTGGTTTTGACCTTTGTGATTTCATCATGGATGGGTAGGCCGGTTATATTTGGGCATGATGGCCCAGACCAGCCAATCGAATTTCCTCATGAAACCCATGTGGAAGAACTTGGTATGGATTGCACCTTCTGCCACAGGACTGTTGAAAAAGAAGCTGCTGCATCTGTTCCCGCCACGGGTCTGTGTATGACATGCCACTCGTCTGTTGGTGACGATTTAGAAGGTATTACAAAAATGAGAAGCCTTTATGAGGATGGAAGATCTATTCATTGGGTTAGAGTCCATAGAGTTCCAGACCATGTTCATTTTGTACATGAAGCCCACATAAGATACTTTTCTGAGAAGGATGGAGTAGAGGCTAAAGATGTATGCGCCACTTGCCACGGAGATGTGGCGAGTATGGATAAAGTTCAGCAAAACAGAGCTCTCAAGATGGGAGACTGCGTTAATTGTCATAAGCAAAATAATGCACCAACGGACTGTGTTACATGTCACTATTAGAGGTAGCCCATGGCTTTATCTAGAAGACAGTTTTTGACTCTGATGGGTGGCTCAGCTGGTGCTGCTGTGCTGTTTCAGGCCTGCGGGTTACCGGAGAAAGAGCTTTTAATCGACTCTCCTCCTGCTATGCCCGAGGATTTGGTATCTGGAATCGACAATTGGTACGCAACTACAAATAATCAGGGCGGTAGCTCTGAGGGAATCGTTGTAAGAGTAATGGAAGGTAGAGCAAAAAAAGTGGAAGGAAATACAAACCATCCACTTAACCTCGGTGGGCATAGCGCACTTTCTGAAGCGGCCCTTCAAGGACTCTATCATCCTGACCGTATAACTGCTCCACAGGTTAGAACTGGCCCTAGAGGTTCTGGGGAATATAGGGAAATAAGCTGGGAAGATGCGATAGCAAGACTTAGCTCGAGATTGGGTGAACTTGATAGTTCTAACGAAAATAATAAGGCGGTTTTTGTTAGTAACCCGACTGGAGGCCATTCGGGGCTTGTGCTGGAAAAATTCACTGATTCGCTCGGTAGTCGTCATTTATCATATGAAGCATTGGAGACGAATGTTCTCAGAACCGCTCTTAAGGCAGTGTTTGGCACCGATTCCATTCCTGAATTCGACATTGATAATGCAGATTTGGTTCTGTCTTTTGGAGCAGATTTCTTGTCTTCTTGGGTGTCTCCCACGAGATACGCCAGGGGCTACGGAGAATTTAGGCAGGGACATGAGCACAGGGGTAGGCTTATACATGTAGATTCAAGGTTTTCTATGACTGCTGCAAATGCTGACCAATGGGTGCATGTGAACCCTGGGACTGAAGGGTTGCTTGCGATGAGTATCATGCAAGTTTTATCTTCGAGCCATTCCAACGCGGTTTTTGGAGATCTGGATGCTGATGGAGTACTGGATTCCTACTCCCCTGTCAATGTAGCGAATGAAGTTGGAGTATCTGTTGATATCATCAATCAAATCGCCGATGATTTTTCTCATAGCGAACATCCGATAGCTCTAGGTGGAGGATCTGCTGGTGCTCATACAAACGGTACCCAAAATCTGAAAGCTATCTATTCTCTTAACCATGTGGCTTCAAACCTTGGAAAAAAAGGTGGGGTTCTTTTGAATCCGCGCTCACCCATTGATGGAGTTGGTGCGGCGCCCCCTTCTAATTCGTTTTCAGAGTTTTATCGGTTGGCAGAAGAAATGAAAGCCGGAAATGTTAGCGTTTTGATGGTCAAAGATGCGGATTTTTATTACGGAATGACGGATACCGCCGACATGAAAGTGGCCTTGGATAGTGTGCCCTTGATTGTTAGCTTTGGAGGTATGATGGACGATACTACCTCCGTAGCCGATTTAATATTGCCCCAACACCACTTTCTTGAAGATTGGGGTACGGATGTTCCCCTCGCTGGCCCTGGCTATCAGATGATAGGGTTTCAGCAGCCCGTAGTAAGACCTTTCTTTGAGCACAGGGGTAGCAATCTTGGCACCAAGGGGTTCGCCGATATACTTATGGCTACTGCCCAAGTAATGGGTAAAGATTTAGGGTTGGACGGAGAAACATTTAAAGAAGTAATTAAAAACGATGCTGAAAGGTTATATGAATTGGATCGAGGCGGGATAGTTGCGAATAGCTTTGAGGGCTTTTGGAATGGGGTTCTTCAAAGAGGCGGCTGGTGGGACACATCCTACAAGATAGATAATGTCCCAGAGGTTAACAGGCTTGATGGTGTAGCTTCTCCAGAGTTTGGAGGACTTGAACAAGAATTTTATATACAACCATTTATTTCTACTTTAGGTGATGGTAGTGCAGCTTCTCTACCATGGCTTCAAGCGATGCCGGATGCAATATCGACCGCCACTTGGCAAACGTGGGTTGAAATAAACGACAAAGTTGCTGGGAAAAAGGGAATATCCGAAGGGGATGTGTTGGAGATTAGACCAGCAAATGGACGGACCATTAAAGCCTTGGCAATGCCTAATCCCGCTGTGCCACCGGACACTATAGGAATTCCTATAGGACAAGGTCATAGGGATGGAGGCAGGTACTCAGCCGGAAGGGGCGCAAATATTTTGTCGGTCCTCGATTCCAAACTTGATTCTGAAAATGGATCATTGGCTTGGGCTGCAACTAGAGCCAATGTCACAACAACCGGAGAATGGATTCGCGTTCCGAAATTTGAAAATACTGTTCCAGAATTTCCACGCGACGAACATCAGGATATTATTCAAATCACTTCTGGTGACAATCATTAGGATATTAGGACATTTAAGGAAACAATGGGAGCAAATCGATGGTAGATTCTAATAAATGGGGAATGGTTGTTGATATTGATCGATGTACTGGGTGCCAAGGGTGTGTGGTTGCCTGTCAATCTGAGAACAATATACCCATCAATTTAGAAGAACATTTTAATCAGCGCAGAGCTATACAATGGATAAGGATTGAAAGGTATTGGGAAGGTGAATACCCAGACGTGAAGGCCAGATTTATTCCTATTATGTGTCAACACTGCGGAAGTGCACCTTGCGAGCCCGTTTGCCCAGTCTATGCTACTTATCACAATAATGAAGGGCTGAACGTACAGGTTTACAATCGCTGCATAGGTACAAGGTTTTGCGCGAATGGATGCCCTTATCACGTCAGGTTTTTCAATTTTTGGGAGCCGGAATGGCCTGAAAGCCTTAAAAATCAGCTAAACCCAGATGTGACGGTTAGAAGCCGCGGAATAATGGAGAAATGCAGTTTTTGCGTTCAAAGAATTCAAAGGTCGACCAGAGAATCTGAAAGAGATAATGAGATTTTAGAGGATGGAGACAGAGGTCTTAATCCGGCCTGCGTTAATGCCTGTGCCAGTAATTCACTTATTTTCGGTAATTTTAACGACCCTGATAGTACCGTGTCCAAAATGAAAGAGGACGCAATGCAGGAAGGGGGACGTGGATATCGTTTGATGGAGAATTTAGGCACAGATACTAACGTTATCTACCTAAGAAAAGTTGGCGAATCTGTTGTTGAGGCCCCGCATGGTTAATAATCCTGGTGATAGAGTACTAGAACCTTATGTAGAGACAGATAACTCTGTGGAAACCAGAAAGGCTGTATCAGATGGCCTTCTGGGAATCCACAACATCACCTCGAATAGATTCTGGCAATTTGCGGCCTTATTTGGAATTATGTTTATATTCGGGATTGTCGGGTTTGTGTGGAAGTTGAGTTTGGGGTTTGACGATAAGAGCACCTGGGGATACTACGTAGCAGTATTTGCCTTCCTGATGACTACTTCCTCGGCTGCACCAATGGTCGCCATAGCACCTCGTATTGCTAATTCGCACTGGAGGAGGCCAATATCAAGAGCTGCCGAAATATGGACTCTTGCTGGGTGTCTGAACCTAATTCTGTATATACCCTTAATTTGGCTACTTCCGTCCCTGGAAAATGGTAGGAGAAGCCTTTGGTTTTATGGCCAACAAGAAGGAGTGCCCGCATATTCTCCTCATATATGGGCTACACTAGCAATAGTTGGGTTGGTTTTATTAGGGCTGTCCTTGTTGTGGTTATCGACTTTACCGGACTTCGCGGTTTTAAGGGACCAAGGGGAAGGTTGGAAAAAGAAGTGGGGTGGAAAACTGGCACTAGGTTGGAGAGGTACTTCGGCTCAATGGAATTGGCAGCATCATCGAATGGGGGTTGTGGGGGCTTTTTATTTCATGATGCTCGTGTTCGTACATTTCTTTATAAGTGTAGAGTTTTTGATGGTTCATGTTCCAGGCTGGATCGACTCCCTATATCCAATCACTCATGCTCATAATGCCCTACAGGCCGGTGTTGCTACGGTGATGCTCACGATGTTTTTCTTGCGACAATTTGGCGGGTATAAGGATTATATTGGTTTAGATCAATTTTGGGGGCTTGGCAAATTACTCCTTGCTTTATCGCTTCTTTGGTTCTGGTTTTGGTTTTCAAGTTTTAATGTGTTTTGGTATGGGGGGAAACCTTCGGAACAGGCGGTTTTGGAATTATTGGTCAAGGGGCCGTACCTTTATCTGTTCATCACAATATTTATATTGGTATTTATCCTGCCGTGGTTCACGATGATTTGGAATCCGGTAAGAAGAAGCGTCTGGGGGCCAGCTATATTGGCGACCTCGGTTTTAATAGGTACCCTTCTTGATAGGATAAGGTTGTATGTCGCATCCTGGGATGTTGCCGGTAGAAGCATGGCAAAGGAACTTGAGATGAAAATGCAGGATGTGCCTACAAAGATTCAAACTCCCGGATATGAAGATATTTTTATAATGGTTGGGTTCATAGCTGGCTCAATCTTAATTTTCATGTTGGCTACCAGGTTGATACCTGCGGTTAATTTATGGGAGCAAAAGGAAATGCTTCTTTACAAGGCGGAAATTCAGTTCCATAGAACTAAAGTTACAGTAATGGGGAAATCAAGATAGTGATTGAAGTCAGGTCAGAGGATTTAGTCATTTTTAATTTTAAAATAGACGGATATATATAAATGCAGGAACACACACAACTAAGCCATAAACAGATCAACGAAGATTTGTTGAAAGACGTCTTGACTGTACCTAAATGGTGGTTGCCTGCGGTCTCATTTCTTGGCCTGGTTGTACTCACCGGGTTAGGCGCTTTCTTTTTTATGATGTATCACGGACTGGGCGTTACTGGCTTGAACAGGCCTGTTATGTGGGGAGTATTCATTGCCAATTTCGTTTTCTGGATTGGAATTAGCCACGCTGGAATTATGATATCTGCGATTCTGAGATTAACCCAAGCAGAATGGCGTCGCCCTATTACGAGGGCAGCAGAAGTTATGACTGTATTTTCCTTAATCGCAGCTCTGCATACCCCGTTAATGCACGTAGGCAGACCTTGGCGTGTTTTGTACTGGATTTTCCCATATGACTTTAGTCGTGGTATATGGCCAAATGTCAGGTCACCATTCGTGTGGGATCCAAGTGCTGTTGGCACCTATCTGATTGCTAGTTCGTTGTTTGTATTTGTTTGTTTATTGCCTGATATAGCAATACTCAGGGATAGGGCAAAAAAACCAATAGTTAAGAAAATTTATGCCCAGATGGCCTTGGGGTTTAGAGGAACACCTAGACAATGGAAGCTACAAATCCTTGCTGGTATTTTACTATCTGCACTTGTGTTACCTGTATTTGTGTCAGTGCACTCAATAGTGTCTTGGGATTTTGCGGTTTTGATCGGTGTTGAAGGGTGGCACTCGACCATATTTGCCCCATATTTCATAATTGGGGCAATTCATTCGGGAGTGTCGGCTGTGGCTATGCTAATGGCACTTTCTGTTTGGCTTTACGGATTGGATAAATATATTAAACCTGACCATTTTGACGCTATTGCTAGGCTGCTAATTGTAGTTGCCACGACATGGTTTTTCTTTTTCTTTTTGGAATGGGTTTACGCCTTATATACATTGGCGCCCCCTGAGATCGCTTTGAGAGAGTTACAAGCATTTCAATGGCCATACGGGCCGTTGTTTGCGATTTTTATCATCACATCATTTGTGATACCAGTTCCCTTGTGGTTGTTTAAGAGGGTAAGAAGAAGCGTCGTATGGATGTTTTGGACAACAGTACTAGTGAATATAGGTATGTGGTTGGAAAGATTTTTAATTGTGATTCCAGGTCTTATCAGAAGGACGCATATGACATTTGATTGGGGTACATACCACCCATCGATTGTTGAAATATTGATAGTAGTGGAAACTTTCGCTTTTGTCTGTTTGGGCATGTTGTTGTTTGCTAAAGTTTTACCATTAATTCCATTATTTGATGTTAAAGAAGGGATGGTAAATCGCCGTCTCATAAAGGTGGGTAGACGAGTTATCCCGGCGACGATTCGTGAAGGTCTTCCCCATCACTATTATGAAAAAAAACAATAAAGGCAGTTTGAGAGAGTACTTGTTATGGCAAAAAGAAGTGTATTAGGTCTGTATAGTGAAGAAGATTCTGCTGCTGATGCCCTTGATAACCTAAGAGAGGCAGGATTTGAGGAAGGAGATTATGAAATACTCACTGGGGTTCCTTACCCTGAAGGCACCTTTGGGGAGGCAGAACCAGAGCATAAACTCTATAGGTGGCCGTTGATTGGGGCAGCATGTGGATTTACCATCGCCCTGTTGATCACGGCTGGTACTGAGTTGGCGTATCCCTTGATAACGGGGGGCAAGCCAATACTATCAATTCCAGCAATGGCCATCATCATGTATGAAGGTTCGATGCTCGGGGCTATTATATTTACCATTATAGGGATTATTTTTGAATCACGTCTCCCGCGAATATTTATGGGAGCGTACAGTGAAAAAATCACAGAAGGGCATATTGGTGTCACTGTGACAACTGAAGAAACTCGCACCGACATTGCTGAAACCGCCTTGAATAAGGCAGGTACTGACGGGGAAATAATTAGAGGTTGGGAGTAATTAAAGAGAAGCCAAATATGCCTAACAATGGGTTGAATATACGAATTACTGCGCCACTAATGATGGTTGCAGGTCTTTTGGTCGCCTTGCTTGTCAGTTCTGGTTGCTACAACAGCAAAACTGGAGAGGTCAAAGTAGGGGGTGCTATTAGCTTTGAACTGCCTGTATTTCCGGAAACAGGCTCTCACGCAGTTCAAATTTTCTCTGAAATGCACTATTCCCCTGCTTATCGGTCTCAAGAAGTTCCTAGAATCCTTCCACCGGAAGGCTCTGTTCCTGTGACAGGGGCCGAGGTTAAGATATTTGACATTGAAGCTCTTAAATCATTGTCAATTCAAGATCATATGGCCAGTTATAATGGAAGTCAGGCCGCAAAAATTTATGCGGTAAATTGCCAAGTTTGCCACGGGCAATCGCTGCAGGGGGATGGTCTAATCACCACCCTAAATAGTGCACGGAATGATGGAAGTAAAGCATATAGCGGGGCCGCTCCTGTAAATCTTATCTCAGAAAGAGTTAGCGATTTGAGTGACGGAGAGATTTTCGGCTACATCACATGGGGAGGAAGACCCGGATTAGCTGCAGCAGCAAGAGGAAAAGATTCCACTGCAATTATGCCTCAATTTGTATACCTTCTAACTGAAGAACAGAGATGGCAGCTAGTTCGATACATTAGGGATCAAAATAAATAGACTTACCACCACCACTTGCTGTAATCGCCAATTTATCTAGTTACCCTGTTTCCTCGTTCAGCCTCGCCGACCACTGAAGCTACGGCAAAATCATTTGAATGGGACAATGAAAGAGAAATGTTTGACAGACCCATTTTAGAAGCTCTGACTTGGCCTCTACCGTGGAGCTGAATATAGGGAGGACCTCCCCTATCTCTTTTGATTTCTATATCTTTCCATCCTACTCCTCTTACACCTGTTCCCAGGGCTTTCATAACAGCTTCCTTCGCTGCAAATCTTGATGCTAGTTGTGCTGCTCTTCCCCTACAATATTTCTGTTCCGATTCCGTATATATGCGATTTAAAAACCTGATACCATATTTATTCAGCACATTCTCTATTCGTGCTATTTCAATTATGTCAATCCCCGTAATCAGCATATCGACTATTTCCTGAACATTTAAAATTGCTTGAGCCGGTATAGGTATAATAGAGTATCCAATAATTTTGTGAGCACTGCGTTTAAATATCTAATGAAATATAAACTTATTGATGGAAAAGCCATATCAGAATCGATAAAACTTGAAGTGAAGGTGTCAGTCCGTAGGTTGTTCGAAGAATGTTCAATAATACCTTCATTATCAGTTATTTTGGTCGGAGATGATGCGGCCTCTAAAGTATATGTGAGGAACAAAAAGAGGTCTGCAATCAAAGTGGGTATGGAAAGCCACATCATCAATTTTCCTACGTTTGTTACCAGTGAAGAGGTGCTACAGCAGATTCGAATTCTGAATCAAGATGATAATTGTGATGGAATTCTAATACAAATGCCACTTCCAGCTCATTTGGATGAGAACGAGATGTTATGCACGATAGATCCCCAAAAAGATGTTGATGGTCTCCACCCTCAAAATGTCGGCTTACTGTCAATGGGTTCTGCCTCATTCATTCCGGCGACACCTGCTGGTATAAAAGAAATTCTTTTAAGATCAGGGAATGACCCAAAGGGTAAACATGTGGTTATATTAGGTAGGAGTAATATCGTAGGCAAACCATTGTCTAATCTGCTTTCCCTGAAGGGGAACGGAGGTGATGCTACGGTCACTTTGTGTCATAGCAGGACGGATAGGTTGAAAGATATTACTCAAAGCGCTGACATATTGGTGGTGGCTATTGGCATACCAAATTTTGTGACTAGTGATCTAGTTTCTCCTGGCGTTGTAGCCATAGACGTAGGTGTTAATCGTGTCGAAGATAGCACCCGTTCCCGCGGCTACCGTTTGACAGGTGATATAGATTTTGAAAGCGTATCACCAAAAGCATCTGCTATCACTCCAGTTCCTGGAGGGGTTGGGCCAATGACAATAGCCATGCTACTGAAAAATACCCTCGATGCTGCTTTACCTAAGATTTAGAAGCTTTTATGAATTCCACAAGATAGTTAGTAGCTAGGTTATAATTTACCTGCTCGAAAATTGGATAGCATTGGCCATTAACGTATTTTTCATAGTACGAAGTGGAAATTACTGAGAATATAAGTACATTTCATGACCACACATAAAAGAGATTATTACGAAGTTCTTGGGGTCTCTCCTAACTCAAGTGACGATGATTTGAAAAAGGCGTTCAGAAAACTGGCGTTTAAATATCATCCTGATAGGAATAGGGAAGCGGGAGCTGAGGGTAAATTTAAGGAAATTAATGAGGCATATCAAATCCTATCGGATAAAGAAAAAAGGGCTCAATATGACCGATTCGGTCATGCCGGGGTAGGCTCCTCCTCCGCAGGACCAAATGGGTCCTCAGGAATTGGAGACATATTTGACTCTTTTTTTGGAGGCTCCGGGGTCGGTAGATCTTCAAGGACTCAAAATTCAGCTAGGCGAGGCTCGGATCTACAGTACACAATGGCGGTCGAATTCGAAGAAGCCATCTTCGGATCGGAAAAGGAATTTCAAATCCACCGTACAGAATCTTGCAGCCACTGTAGAGGTTCCAAGAGTGAACCTGGTAGTTCCATAGCTACTTGTGGAACCTGCCAGGGCTCAGGACAGGTGCGGAAGGCCCAGCAGAGTGTATTCGGGCAGTTTGTGCAAGTTGGAGATTGTAATAAGTGCAAGGGTTCTGGAAAGATTGTCTCTAATCCATGTTCATCTTGTAACGGTCAAGGTCGTGAAAGAAAGAACAGGAAATTGGCGATCACCATCCCAGGAGGAATAGAGGAAGATACTCAGGTTAGGTTAACTGGTGAGGGAGAACATGGGATAAATGGAGGGCCTCCTGGTGATTTGTATGTAGCTTTTAAAATCAAGGAACATGACTATTTTGTGAGAGATGGGATCAATATTAAATACCGGTTGCCTATAAACATAGCTCAAGCTTCTCTTGGAACTAAACTTAAAGTACCCACATTGGACGGTGACTACGAGATCGAAATTCCTCCTGGGACACAGACTGGACGAATTTTCAGGGTGAGAGGTAGAGGGGTAGCCCAACTTAGAGGTGACAGAAGGGGAGATTTATTGGTATTAATCGATGTAAGAATTCCAAAAACGTTGGATTCTCAGCAACAAAAATTAATGAACGAACTGGGAGAATCCCTGCCCGAAAATTTTGAAGATGATGAAGACAAAGGCATATTCGATAAATTCAGAAGCGCCTTTACCAATTGAAATGGCTTGAATTAAGCGTTCAGGCTCCTCCTGAATACGTTGAACCTTTAACTCATATCTTTTATAGGTATGGAGAAGGTGGTGTGGCAATTGAAAGCCCAGCAGGCTTCAACCCGGATGAAGGTGAAAGCGCTCCGCAGCTGCAAACCGTTAAAGTGGTAACTTTTGTGCCTTTAGATGAATCAGCTAGGTCACGAAAGTCTAATATGGAAATTGCTGTTAGATTAGTAGCTCATTTCGCACCTATCTCTGAAATAAAAGAGAGAGAAGTCGAGGAGGAAGACTGGGAATCTAACTGGAAGGAATATTTTCATCCTATGCGGGTCGGATCCAATCTTGTCATATGTCCTACTTGGAGAACTTATGAATCTTTGGATGATGACGTTTTAATAAAATTGGACCCAGGTATGGCTTTCGGCACTGGCCATCACCCAACAACCAGGATGTGCATGGAACTTCTTGAAACTCTCATTTTTGGTGGGGAGAAAGTGATTGATGTTGGTTGCGGCTCAGGAATTTTATCGATATCGGCAGCAAAATTAGGAGCCGGAGATATTCTTGGCATAGAAATAGAGTCACGGTCAGTTGAGGTTGCCTTAGAAAATTGTGAATTAAATGGTATTTCTTCTCAAGTAACCATATTGAATGGTTCTTTTCCAGAAATCAGAGTTGAAAATGCTACCTTTGATGTTGCTCTGGCAAATATTGCCGCTAAAGTTGTGATAAATTTGTCCGAGTACATAGTAGGTGCAGTTGCGAATGGTGGAAGGCTGGTACTATCTGGGATTTTGAAAAGTTCTTTGGAGGACGTCGAAAAAGAATATTCCTTACATGGGGTACACTTCGATAAAGTTCTTGTTGATGGTGATTGGACAGCGGTGTTAGCAACCAAGAATGCAGCAACTGATGGGTAATTTGTGACCGAACTGGGTTGTTATGCATAGGTTTTTAATTGATCCATCTGACATACAAGATGGGAGAGTCCATTTTGCAGAAGAAATTTCTCTGCAAATGAAAAAAGTTTTGCGGCTTAGGAATGGGAATGAAGTGGTGGTGTTTGATGGGGGTGGTGTGGACTACCAAGTTCGCTTGGAGGTAGTTGAAACCAAAACTAGTCTGGGTACTGTACTTTCGGCGAATGACTCACATAATGAACCAGGAATTTTCATTACCCTGTATCAAGCACTGATAAGATCTGAAAGGTACGAATATGCCTTACAAAAAGGGGTTGAAACTGGTATTTCACGGTTTGTCCCTTTTACATCGGAGAGGACCGAGGTTTCGAACCCAAGCCATTCTAGGATGGACCGTTGGAGACGAATAATAAAAGAGGCCGCTGAGCAGAGTGGCAGATCTGTAGTGCCTCAACTATCAGACCCTATCCTATTTCCTAATATGATAAGGAACCTAAACCCTGTTGCGCTTATACCTTGGGAAGAAGAAAAAAACCAAAGTATTAGACAGATTTTATCCAAATTACGCCAGGATCCAGGATTGGATGTGACATATATTGATCTGATTATAGGTCCAGTAGGTGGATTTACCTCACAGGAAGTTTTGGATGCAGCAGATTACGGTGCAACTTCAGTTTCTTTAGGTAAGCGAATATTAAGGTCAGAAACTGCTGGAATAGTTGCTGCCGTCGCCGTGCTATACGAATTTGGTGATATGTAAATTAGGGCAATATTCGTTGTATAAAATCCTTGCCAGCATAGGCGAAATATAGACCTAGGCATATGAGGAAGATACCACAGCAACGCACTATTACTTTATAGGTTGTGTCGCTCAAGAATTTTTTGCCTGAAGAAACCGCTAAAGCAATCATGGCATACCAGATTATGTCAGCGGATATGTGACCGGTATAAAAGGCGGCTATCCCAGCGGTTCCCGCTTCTCTTGATTCTTCAATGAAACTCAGGCCAACTGTAGCCCACCATACGAAAAAATAGGGATTAGTTGCACTTAAAATTATTCCCGCCGAAATAGGTCCTCGACTAGAATCAGCATCAGATTTATCAACAATTGGTATGGCGGTCCCAACTGGTTTTTTTGACATTCCCCATCCCATCCAAAGTAGAAACAAACCACCCGCCGTCCCGATCACGAATTCTGCAATTTGATTATTAAGAAGTCGGTCTAGCCCGAAGGTGAGTCCAATTACCAAAAACAGCTCTAGCAGTGAGTGGCCTATCGCCGCCAAAGCTCCTGAAATGAATCCATGAGATAGACTTCTACTAATTGTGTAAATAAGAACTGGCCCTGGCATTATTGCGCCGGAAAAGCCTGTTAAAAGAGAGGCCGTAAATAGTTGTACTATATGCAAGTATTGAACCTAGGTCTCTGAAGTTAATGTTCTACCCATCAATTCCTCTCTAGCATCTCTCACCGACAAATTCTTAAACAAAATATTGCATACAGCTTGGGCAATTGGTAAATCAATATTTAGCCGATTAGCAACTGACACAACAGCTTTCGTCGTTTCTATACCCTCAGCCACGTTGTCCATAGATTTTTCGATTTGATTCAAAGGCATATCTTTGGCTAGCATCCTGCCGACTTGGTTATTGCGACTCAATCTCGACGAACAAGTTGCTATGAGATCTCCCATTCCAGCAAGGCCAGAAAAAGTGGATGGTTCCGCACCGATGGCACTACCGAAGCGGGCCATTTCTGCGAGACCTCTGGTTATGATCGAAGCCTTTGCGTTATCTCCTAAGTTAAGTCCGTCACATATCCCGGCAGCGATCGCTGTTATATTCTTCAAGGCCCCGCATATTTCTACTCCTATTACGTCAGTGTTTGTGTACAAACGTAGGTGAGAACAGTTAAGTATCGATTGAGCTGATTTTGCTGTTGTTAAATTAATAGAACATATTACTGATGAAGAAGGTTTACCAGCCAAGATTTCGTTAGACAAGTTGGGTCCAGAAAGGGCACATATGTTATCGGGCGACAAATTGGGTATCTCTTCTTTTATTATTTCTGTCATTCTCATGCCAGAAGTAGATTCCAGACCTTTCGATGCACTTACTATGATGGTGGATGCAGAAACGTAGTTTGATACCACCCTGATATTCTTCCTCAATGTCTGTGATGGTACTGCTAATATAAGTAAATCTGTTTTCGGAATAAGATCTTGGCTTTTTGATGTTATTTCGAGGGTATCTGGGAATGCGACTCCTGGTAGAAAACGTTTGTTTTCACGATGTTTTCGTAGTAGGTTCGATTCCTCATTCGTTCTTACTAGAAGAGAAACATGCTTTCCTTCTTTTGAATTAATTATGCCCAGCGTGGTGCCCCATGTAGTTGAGCCAATGATTGCTATATGGGCCATATGGTTATGAGATAGGGCATTGGTAATTTAGTCACTGGGTGCTCCGAATTTTCGCTCAGTACCGTTTAGTAACCGAATTATATTGTCACGATGTTTCAATATAGTCAGCGCTGATCCTACCAGTCCAAATGCACAATACGATGGTTCAATATATCCAAAGATTGACAGTGTTGTTATTGCGATACCTCCCGACAGCGAGCCAATTATAGATCCCAGAGATACATATCTTGTGAATAACGTAAATGGAAAGAATGAGACACAAGCTATCAAACCAGACCAAGGGGACAGAACAATTAGAGCGGACAAACCTGAAGCTACTCCCTTCCCTCCTCGAAAATTTGTAAATACTGGCCATATATGTCCAAAAATCGAGGCTAGCCCCATTATTGGATGTAGCCAACTAGGAATCCCAAAATCGTAAATATAGATCACTATCAACAACGGTAGCGCGGCTTTGAACATATCCAATGCGAAAGCTAATAAACCCCAACGCCACCCGCAGGCCCGCATAACATTTGTTGCCCCAGTGCTGCCGCTGGCATATTGTCTAATGTCAATTCCCTTGACCATTCTTGTGATTATTAGGCCAAAGGACATAGAACCCATTAAATAACTGAAAGTAATAAGAGCCGCGTTCAATAAGTAAATGCTCATTAGTCAGGTTTTCTACTTTTCCCGCTAAATCTAAGTCTTAATGGGCTTCCTTCGAAACCGAAATTTTCCCTCAAGCTATTTTCCAAATAACGCTTATAGGAAAAATGAACCATGTTTGCGTGATTCACGAAAAAGGTGAAGCTGGGAGGGCTAGACCCATCCTGCATGGCACTGTATATTTTGAGTTCTTTTTTTCCTTGTACTGGGGGTGGGTGGTTGGCAACCGCAGTCATAATCGTTCGCCTAACATTGGCTCGTGGAATAACTTTTGACCTTTCGGATTGGACTTCTATTGCAGTATCCAACATGTTTTTTATCCCGGACCCTGTCAACCCTGAAGTAAAGCAAATAGGAGCATATTGGGCGAATTTAAATTTGTTTCTCACCTGGTTGGCCATATCCTGTTGATTCGTGGCAAGTTGATCTGATAGGTCCCACTTATTAACTAGGATGACAATTCCTTTGTGTGCTTCAAGAATATAATTGGCTACATGAGTGTCTTGGGCTGTGGCAAACTCCGAAGCGTCAATAACAAGGGCGGCGACATCACAGCGATCAATAGATTGAATTGAACGAAGCACACTATATTTCTCGATGCCATATTCGATTTGCCCTCTTCGCCGTATGCCAGCTGTATCTATTAACTGAATATCTTTATCTTTGTATTTTATGACTACATCTAGGCTATCTCGAGTTGTGCCAGCCGTATGGCTGACAATAGCCCTATTTTCTCCACACAAAGTATTCAGCAGCATGGATTTCCCAACATTTGTACGGCCAACAATCGCCAAACCAAGGTCTGCCTTGGGTTCTGGAAAGGATTGATCCGCTGGGAAATGAGCTACTACCCTTTCCATTAAATCGTCCAGTCCCCTATTGTGGTAGGCGCTGATTGGCACAGGGTCACCCATACCGAGCGAATACAATTCTGAAGCCATTTGATCACGAATTTCGTTATCTGCCTTACTGGCTACAGCCACAACTGGTTTGCCAACCTTGCGGAGGGTATCGACAATATCTTGATCGTTTGATGTCACTCCATCTGATATGTCTACTAATAGAATCACCACATCACACTCACCGATGGCGTGATGGATTTGTGATTTTACTTGATTCCAAATGTCGTCCTCAGGAAACAGGTCTAGTCCTCCTGTGTCCACCAATATGAAAGGATTTCCAGCCCAGTCGGTCTCAGAAATTATCCTGTCACGGGTTGTACCTGCAACGTCCGAGACTATTGACATCCTTTGCCCGATAAGCCGGTTGAATAGAGTTGATTTCCCTACATTAGGCCGTCCAACAATCGCAACTATCGGTTTCTTGAGTTGCCCTTTTTCAGTTTGCATATTATTAACCTAATTTGCAGATTTGTGCTTCTAATTGGGAATAAATACTGGGGGTTTAACCCAAAATCAATTCAGATAGTATGGTTTTTTGGGCATGAAGTCGATTTTCTGCTTGTTGGTAAACAACAGAATTTTTATAGCTAAGCATGTTTTTTGAAATCTCCTCTCCTCTGTGGGCAGGCATGTCATGCATGAATAGAAAATCTGGCTTAGCATATTCTACTAAGGCTTCATTTACTTGGTATGGGAGAAAGGTCTCTAGCCTTTCTTTTTTTTCTTCCTCGTCGCCCATACTTACCCAGACATCTGTATATATCACATCGGCCTCTTTTACGGCCTCTTTTGGATCCGGGGTCCACATTAGATTAGTGCCTTTTGTTTTAGAAATTTCTTGAGCAGATTTCCATATTTCTAATGGTAATTGATGTTGTTCTGGAGAAGAAATAGAAAAATCCATACCGGCATCTGAACAGGCTAGAGCCAAACTTCCTGCTATGTTGTTTCCGTCTCCTATGAAAGCTAACTTCAAACCTTCTAGGTTCCCTTTATGTTCATATACTGTGAGACAGTCTCCCATTGCTTGGCAAGGATGGCCTATGTTGGAAAGGGCATTTATTACTGGTAGAGTAGTGTTATTAGCCAATTTTATTAAACTATTGTGTGAAAACACTCGGGCAACTATACAATCCACTAACCTGTCTAAGACTCTAGCTACGTCCTCTTCAGGTTCCCTTACACCTAAACCAACCTCTGTATTGCTCAAAAAAATACATGAGCCACCCATTTGTTTAACTCCCACTTCAAAACTAACTCTAGTCCTGAGGGAAGGCTTTTCAAATAGTAAGGCCACTATTTTGTTTGCCAACACTTGTGGAGGTGAGGATTGTTTCATTGAATACGCTTTTTTCACCAAACTAAGAACCCCTCCAGGTTCCAAATCATGAATGGTCAAAAAGTCTTTGCCTATCATCCAACTTTCTCCTTGTTTGTCTCGGTAATTGATTCGGCTTTTTATTTTTAGAACGATAGCAGAAATTCTAATCCGATTTAAGGATTTATATGTTCTGTCAAATGTTTTCTAGAAATGCTCTCTCTTCCTCACTAAGGGAAAGCGACGAGATTAGATCTGGCCGTTGGAGTTTAGTCTTTTTCAGTGACTCTCTCCTTCGCCACTTTTCTATTTCAGCGTGGTTTCCAGATAAGAGGATTTCTGGAACTTTCATTCCTTGATAGTCAGCTGGCCTCGTATACTGCGGGTATTGTAATAAACCGTCATAAAATGAATCATTTTTTGCAGAATCAGAACTATTAATAACCCCAGGAAGTAGACGAGATATCGAATCGATAATCGCCATGGCCGGAATTTCTCCTCCGCTAAGCACGAAATCACCAATACTAATTTCGTCTGTGATCAGATTGCAGCGAATTCTTTCATCAAAACCTTCATACCGCCCGCATATTAAAGATATCTCTTCATGTAGTGAAAGCTCCTTTGCTATGTTTTGATTGAATTGTCGTCCCTGCGGAGATAGCAAAATTAAAGGGGAATCAGGGTGTGTCTTTTTTTGTTCTATGTTGGACTGCACCGATTCAAAAATAGGTTCTGGTTTCAGCAACATGCCAGGCCCACCGCCAAAAGGGTAATCATCTACTGTTTTGTGCTTGTCAACTGAGTGATCCCTAATATTGTTGATGTTTATTTGGACCAAACCAGATTTCAAGGCTCGTCCAATGACCCCTTCTTCCAAAGGGCTTTCAAATAGTTTAGGGAATAAAGTAAATATGTGGAATTTCATGATGTTTTTGGTGAAGAAGTAATTCCTCCGGGTCAGTTAGTTAATCGGGTTCTTTATGCGTTTTCCAACCCCTTATCATTTCCAAAGCATGTGGTAAAGATTCCATTATCACATCCAGGCATTCTTCTACTCCTTTCGGGCTGCCCGGCAGGTTAACGATAAGACAGCCAGATCTTATTCCGGCGGTTGATCTACTCAAAATAGCGAACGGGGTACGCGCTAGAGTTTTTATTCTCATCGCCTCTCCGATTCCAGGAATTTCCATTTCTAAAATATTCTTTGTTGCCTCAGGTGTGACGTCTCGTGGTCCTAGCCCCGTTCCGCCGGATGTTAGGATGATGTCGACCTCCCCTCCGTCAGACCAGTCAGCTAATTTTTCGGAAATAATCCGAACCTCATCGGGTACGATATCTTTAAGTCGCTCTTTAAAACCGGCTGCTTCCATCATTTCGCTTATTTTTCTTCCACTTAGATCAATTCTTTCTCCTATAGCTCCTGAATCACTTATAGTTAAGATTCCAGCATAAAAGTGGGGGTTATCGTCTTGCCTTGAGGTTGTCATGATTATATCCTTGGTAAAACGCTAAAATGGTCGTAAATATGGGAAAAAACCTCTTGCGGAAAACTCGATTGAATTGCCAAAATTGTTTAAGTCTATGTGGGTGTCTACAGCTTGTGCATTTTGATTGCATTTTAACATGGGTAAAGGGATCTACGGATTGAACTCTAAATCTGGTGGTACTGTGCACATGCCCGTAATGGTTTCTGAGGTTTTAAAAGCCTTTGATGATAGTCCAGAAGGGTGGTTAATTGATGGCACCTTTGGATTAGGAGGCCATTCTTCAGCCCTACTTGAAAGATATCCGCACAGGAAGGTTTTTGGTATTGACCTTGATGCTGATTCCCTGGCAATGTCGGAGGAAAGGTTTCGAAAATTTAATAATCGGACTCTAATAGTTAATGGGAATTACGCAGATATGGCGATTTTGGCGCGGGAATCAGGTATAGAACCTGTTGGAGGAATACTGTTGGACCTGGGGTTGTCATCCATGCAATTAGAGACTTTAGGGAGAGGATTTAGTTTTAGGAATGACGAAATGTTGGATATGAGATATAACCAATCACAGGGACTACCTGCTGCCGAGTTGGTAAATACCTTTGAGAGTGATCAATTGACTAATATTTTTTCAAATTTCGGGGAAGAGAAAGCAGCGAAACGTATTGCAAAGGCTGTGTGTCAAAATCGACCTATTATGACTACGGGTAAGCTAGCGAAGATCGTGCAAGAGACGGTAGGTAGACGTGGGAAATCGAGAAGACATCCCGCAACAAAAGTTTTTCAAGCTTTACGAATAGCGGTTAATCGGGAATTTGAGAACCTTATTAAGGGTTTGTCCTCAGGTCTTGATTTGCTCTCTGATAGGGGAAAATTTGTGATACTAACATACCATTCCCTTGAAGATAGAATTGTTAAGCAGTTCTTTAAAAAAGAGTCTTTGGATTGTGTATGTTCGACGCGAATTCCCTTTTGTGTATGTGATCATCGGTCCCGGCTTAGGATTATTACAAAAAAAGTAAAAATCCCTACTATCGAAGAGGTATCTCTTAATCCCCGAAGTAGAAGTGCCAAGTTGAGAATAGTTGAGAAAATAGTTTGAGCCAAGCATCCGTGGGAACCGAATCTGAGTTAATCGCAGCCATAGATGTTGGTAGCACTAAGGTATGTACAATTCTAGCTCGTAAATCTAGAGGAGGATTTCCTGAAGTAGTTTCTTACAGTGTAGTTCCTTCCTTCGGTGTCACAAAAGGTAATGTGGTGGATGCGAATGCGGCGAGCCAGGCTATTCGGAAAACTATGAGCGAAATTCGTTCCGATGTGGGGGTGGATGTGAAGTCTGCATACGTGGGTATCACAGGGTCCCATATTGGGTATGAGAACAGGGTCGATTATTTTTCAGATATTGGTAGACAGGGGGTTGTGACATTAGATGAATTTGCCAAGATCCCCTCTATGGTTTCTGACGGGTTACAGATACCAGGTAGGACAATTATCCATTCCTTACCTATTCATTACGGTGTGGATGGGCACGATGGTATAAAAAACCCTGTAGGGATGCATGTTACTGGCTTAGAAGTGACAACTCATTTGATTACAGCTGATTCCTATTTTGCTGATAAGTTGAGAGAGGCAGTAACACTGTCAGGAATCGAATTAAAGTCGATGGTATTGGAGCCATTTGCTAGCAGCGAAGCTATATTGACACAAACAGAAAAAGATATTGGATCGGCTGTTGTTGATATTGGTGGAGGAACTACAGACATTGTTTTGTTTAGGAATGGAAGTGTTGTTTTCACCGCTACCATTCCTGTTGGAGGATTCCAGTTCACCAACGATATTTGTTTGACTTACAATGTGGAGTTTCCAGACGCAGAAGAAGCTAAATTGAGATATGGGCATACCAATTTAGCCGCCGTGGATTTAATGGAAGTTATACCTGTTTCCCCTGTTGGATCATCAGCCAATATAGAAATAAGAAGGAGGGATATATGCCAATTGATGAGGGAACGAGCTGTGGAACTTATTCGATTAGTCGATTTGAAATTGCAGCAGGGAGGGTTGAAAGAGAATCCTAATTCTTTGGTTTATATAACTGGTGGTGCATCGCAGTTACCGGGCTTCTATGAAATGGCGGAGCAATTTATACCGAATTGCCAGGTAAGAAGAGGAATTCCAGATTTTCTTATGAGAATGACTGATGAGTTGAGGGAACCTTGTTACGCAACTGCAGTAGGAATGATATTGCATGCTTTTCGTTCTGAAAGTTCGGCAGAAATGCAGTTGGGTATTAAAGATACTGTGGAAGATTCAGGATTTTTGAGAAGATTAATTAATGTTTTAAAGTTGGGTTAAGTTGCAATGGCTATTTTGTTTTTTTGGAGGTATATATGACTATAAGTGGTAGGGAATTAGAGGGAGTGGCCAAGATCAAAGTTATAGGTGTAGGAGGTGGTGGTTCTAATGCGGTCTCTCGTATGTTTCGTGAGAGGATTTCAGGGGTTGAATATATTGTCATGAATACTGATATTCAGGCTTTATTGAAAAGCGATGTCCCTAACAGGATAAGGATAGGAGAACAGCTGACTCAAGGAATGGGCGTTGGTGGAGATCCCGAAAAAGGTTCTGCCTCTGCTGAAGAGAGTAGGGAAGAAATATACGATGTGATAAGAGATTCTAATATGGTTTTCATAGCGGCAGGAATGGGGGGAGGTACGGGGACAGGAGCTGCACCAGTGATAGCGGAAATAGCTCAGGAAACCGGTGCTTTGACGGTTGGGGTTGTGACGCGACCATTTGCATTTGAGGGTATAAGGAGATCAAACCAGGCTCAAATTGGTATAGAAAGATTACAAACTAATGTAGATACTTTACTAGTTATACCCAACCAAAGACTTAGTATTATTTCCCAAGAGGAAGTGTCTGCAGAAAATGCATTTAGATTAGCAGATGATGTTTTAAGGCTGGGAGTTCAGTCGATAACAGAGCTTATTACTAACCCAGGCGATATAAATTTGGACTTTGCTGATGTTCAGAGCATTATGAGGGACGCAGGGCCAGCCTGGATGTCGATCGGGCATGCATCTGGTCCTACGAGATCTCGTGATGCAGCGCAAGAGGCCATTACTAATCCTTTGATGGATGTTTCGATAGAAGGAGCTACTGGAGTTTTGTTTAATATAACGGGTGGGAGTGACTTAAAACTTTCAGAACTTCATGAAGCGGCGGAAGTCATACAGAGGGTTGTTGATCCTGAAGCAAACATAATATTTGGTATGACCACGAACCACAAAATGGAAAATGAAATCAAGATTACTATCATAGCAACAGGGTTCCCTACTACTGATACCTTGCTTCAACGTGACATGGCCAGAACAGTTGAGGCTGTCAATAAAGTGGAAATAAATGAAGACTCACTGGATCTTCCTCCATTTCTAAGGAGAGGCGGTTAAAATAATTAGGCAATAAAATTTATTGCCCAAGTTATCGCACTGTTTGAAAATTCCCATTGTTAGAACCCTCTTTTGTGAAATTTTGTTCAAAGAGGGTCTAAATTTTCCGTTCGTGCCTAAGCTTACCTTTACTGTATAAAAATCTCTATAAAATACTGATCTCCCCCCCTTGAGACTTTTTTTAACAAACCTCAATATATAGCGTAACCTCACGTCGACAGTACGATTTATAGTGTGTTTTGTGATACTTACTGAGGGTGATTCCTGTCTTTTTTGAGTGGTGGAGTTGGCTTAATTTATGTATTGCCCTTTTTGTAGTAACGAAAATTCTAGAGTGATAGATTCTAGAGATTCGGATGAGAGTATAAGAAGGAGGAGAGAGTGCTTGAGTTGTGCTCTTAGATTCACGACATACGAAAGGATACAAACCAGAGTTCTTATGGTGGTTAAAAGAGATGGAAGGAGAGAGGAATTTAATAGAGATAAGCTATGGTCGAGTATGAAAAATGCTTGTGCTAAAAGACCACTGCCGATCGGCAGTATTGAAAAAGCCATAGATGAGATCGAAACATATCTGGTTAATGCAGGAAGAGCAGAAATGTCTTCGAGGGTAATAGGTGAGTTAGTGATGGAGCGCCTCCGCAACCTTGATAGGGTGGCTTACATACGGTTTGCTAGTGTGTACAGAGATTTTAGGGACATAGAAAATTTTAAAGAAGAAGTCGATGCGTTGTTGCAACCCAAAGAAGAAGAGGCCAGTAGCCAAATGTCATTTCTTAAAGACGATGAATTGACTCCAGTGGGGCGCAGAAAAAGAGGAAGGAAGCCCAAAAAACCAACAACCCAAATTTAAAAATAAGACAGAACGATGTACAATTCGTACAAATGTTCTATATTTTTTAATAAGAACTAGATTTCAAAGAGATATTTTAAATTAATATTTGAATTGAGGAGTAGCGTTAATGACTCAGGGAGTAGTTTCAGGTGGGTCTTCTAATAGTGGTGATAGGGAGGAAATTAGAGAAGACGTTGTAAAAGCCTTGGAATCAGTGGGGATTTCTGGTGAGGCAGCGGTTGCACTAACTAATACAATAATAGAATCAGGTGGCATTGATGCATTGGACGAGAATGCCCAAAACGATGGATTGCCCTTGTCAGATAATGCCAGGTTTATTATTGAAAAACGGTACCTCAGAAGAGATGATGAAGGAAGCCCAATTGAAGACCCAGATGGACTTTTCAGAAGGGTGTCTAACGCCGTGGCTCTTGGAGAGCCAGAGGTCAAGCAGGCTGAATATGAGGAAAAATATTATGAAATAATGTCCAACCTGAAATTCCTTCCTAATTCTCCGACTTTGGTGAATGCAGGTACCGGTAGAGGTTGCTTGTCAGCCTGCTTTGTTGTTTCTCCAGAAGATAATATTCAATCCATAATGAAAGTTGCTAACGATGCAGCCATGATCGAAAAATGGGGAGGAGGCATTGGATTTGGATTATCAGATTTACGGCCAAAGCAGGATCGGATATCCACTACACATGGACAAGCGTGCGGGCCTATTGCCGTGATGAAACTTTTTTCAGCGGTTGGGGCAACTCTTACCCAAGGGGCCTTTAGGTTAGGCGCCCACATGGGGCAATTAATTATTAGCCATCCTGACATAAGAGAATTCATACATTGTAAAGATGATGATGACACTCTACAAAATTTCAATATATCTGTTCAAATAACCGACGATTTTATGAAAGCAGTAGAGAATGATGATGATTGGAATCTCATTAATCCTAGAGACACAGGCGACGGGCCCACAAATGAAATTCTAGGAACAGTTAAGGCACGAGATTTGTGGAACGAAATAGCTGAATCGGCATGGAAAACTGGAGACCCAGGGGTAGTGTTCGCAGACAGAGTTTGGGAGACAGCGCCTAATCCTCAAATGGGCAAAATAAAAACAAGTAACCCTTGTGGGGAGGAATTTTTAGAAAACTACGGCAACTGTTGTTTGGGATCAATTAACCTTGATGCCCATATAACAGGAAACGATTTTAACTGGGAATCTTTGGAAGAAACTACTAGAACCGGAGTTCGTTTCCTTAATGATGTGATTGAAGTTAATTCATTTCCGTTACCTGTGCTACGTGAAGTTAATTTGGACACCCGTAGGATTGGTTTAGGGGTTATGGGCTGGGCCGATGCTCTTGTTAGGATGGGGATACCCTATGACTCGAAAGAGGCCTTGAATCTCGCTGACAATTTAGGAGGTTTTTTGAACAGGATTGCTTGGGATGAATCAGCCAGAGTTGCTGAAGAAAGAGGACCTTTTCCGGAATATGAGAATTCGGCACTGAAGGAATGGGGTATGCCCCCAGTAAGAAACGCAAGTGTAATAACTATCGCACCAACCGGAACGATTAGCCGAATAGCCGGTTGTTCCAGTGGTATCGAACCTCATTTCGCTTTGGCCTGGTGGTCAAATGTATTATGGGAAGATCATGAAGGTACAAGTTCTAGACTTTTAGACTCACCATCTTCAATTGTTGAAAGTTTGAAATCTGCTATAGGAACTGAGGAAGCTGCCAGAGAGGTTTTGAAGCAAATCGTGGAAAATCCTGATAATGCAGAAAGAATTATGGGTAGCCATGGTCTGGATTCAGATGTGTATAGAACGGCCATGAATGTTTCGGCTGAAGCACATGTAAAAATGCAATCGGTTTGGCAAAAGCATGTAACCAATTCTGTGTCTAAAACCATCAATTTGCCTAATACAGCTACTGTGCAGGATGTGAAAGACGCATACTGGCTAGCTTGGGAAACAGGATGTAAAGCAGTAACTGTGTATAGAGACGGGTCTAAATCAATGCAGGTTTTAGAAACAGGTAAAACCAAATCCAAGGAAGAAGAAAACCAAGGAGATCACCTGAAAGTTCCAAGGCAGCGACCAATGTCAGTAACTGGTGTTACGGATCGAGTAAGAACAGGCCACGGTACGATGTTTGTAAACATAACATTTGACGACGAAGGACATCCATTTGAAGTATTTGCAAATTTAGGTAAATCAGGAAGTAGCGATTCTGCTTATTTGGAGGCAATCGCAAGGCTGTCTTCGATGGCATTGAGAGCTGGAATCGATCCTTCACAAATAGTGGATCAATTGAGAGGCATTACAGATGTTCCCGTTTGGGATGGAGGCACCCTGGTAAGATCTGCCCCAGACGCAGTTGCTTTGGCTTTAAGTAGACATCTAACTAATCTGAACGATGGGTCCAATGTGATTGACAGTGTTGCAAGCTCTGCGCAGTTAGGATTGTTTCCCTCCACAAACAAAGAAAGCGACCAGCAAGACAACTCAAATACTGCAAGTGGAGCTAAATGCCCGGAATGTTCTGGATATTTACTTCACCAAGAAGGCTGCCTGAGCTGTCCTGATTGTGGATACAATAAATGCGAATAGGGCCTTCCAGAATAACAGTGAATTTCAACCGGACGTTTCTAGCTTTTAGGTTAAAAGCGGACTGATGTATAGGCTTTATGTGGTCGCAATATGTATGTCGCCCTGCTTCGAAAATAAATAGGACATTAACCGATGAATAACAGACCTCTTCTTGCTATTACCATGGGAGACTCGGCTGGTATTGGCCCTGAAGTAGTTGCTAAGACTTTAATGGACTCCAGTATTTACGATAAATGTAACCCTTTTGTTATAGGAAATACTGAAGCTATGTGCCAGGCAATTAGTTTGATAAATTCCCCTGTTTCGATAAGGCGAATTTCATCTGTTGAAAAAATCAATACGGATGCAAAAACTGTTGATGTTTTAGACTTAGGCAATTTGAATTTTGAGAAAATAGAATATGGACAAATTTCGGCCGAGTCTGGTAAAGCTTCTGTGGAGTGGATACTCAAAGCTGGTGAATTGGCGGCTTCGGGTCAGATACAAGCTATAAGCACAGCCCCAATCAATAAAGAAGCTTGTAATTTGGCAGGCCATAAAGATATAGGGCACATGGAAATTTTTCAAAGGCAGACAGGAGTGAGTCAAGTTGCCACAATGCTCATGACAGGTGCCTTGCGCGTAGTTCATTTGACTACCCATAAATCACTCAGAATAGCTTGTGATTATGTAACTCGTGATAATGTTTTGGCAAAAATATCTCTGACGCACGATTATTTTCAGAAATGGGGATTTCCAAATCCTAGAATAGGAGTTGCTGCCTTAAATCCACATGCAAGCGATGGTGGTCTATTAGGTGATGAAGAGCATACACAGATTGGACCGGCTGTTGAAGATGCTCGTTCAATGGGAATTGACGCTACTGGCCCCATAGCTGCCGACACAGTTTTCAATCAAAATATCGATGGTAAATATGACGTATGTATAGCTATGTACCATGATCAAGGCCATATCCCAATTAAGGTGCATGACTGGCAAAGAAGTGTGAGTGTAAACCTTGGATTGCCTTTTATTAGAACCTCTGTAGATCATGGCACAGCATTTGATATCGCTGGTAAAGGAATAGCAGATCACATAAGTATGATGGAATCAATCAACACGGCTGTATCTTTGGTAAGTGATAGTAAATTGCCTGGTAGTTAGAAATGAGGGACTCGAGGGATGAATTATGACTATATCTTTTATTGGTGGTGGAGTTATGGCGGAGGCGTTTATATCAGGTGTGTTAAAGGAAGGATTGTTTTCTTCTGATCAAATATATGTAAGCGACCCCATTGCCGATAGGAGGAAATACCTGACTGACACCTACGGAGTAAATTGTCTAAAAGATAATATGGAAATCTTGGAAAAAAAAGGAAAGATACTATTGGCAGTAAAACCGCAAACATTACCAGAGGTATACAAGGATCTTAAAGGAAAAATTTCTCCTAGTTGCCCAGTCATATCTATTGTGGCTGGAAGTAATTCCTCCGATCTTTCGAAAGGATTGGAACACCAACAAATAATTAGAGTAATGCCGAACATACCTTCTCAAATAGGTAAGGGTATGTTGGTATGGACATCAACAGATGAAGTTAATTCCACTGATATTGAAGAGATTGGATCAATTCTAAAAACCTTAGGTGAAGAGTATTATGTTCACGATGAAAAATATATAGATATGGCTACCGCTCTAAGTGCTAGTGGTCCTGCATATGTATTCTTATTTATTCAATCTTTGATTGATTCTGGTGTGTATTTAGGGATGCCTAGAGATATGGCTAAACATTTAGTACTACAGACCGTATTGGGTAGTACTGAACTGGTATTGGAAAGCGGTAAACATCCCTCTGTGCTCAGTGATATGGTTACTTCACCTGGAGGCACTACGATAGAAGCCTTAGTCTCTATGGAAAACGATGGTTTGAGGGCTGCTTTGATCAACGGAGTTAAGGCTGCATTTGATCGCTCGGTTGAGTTAGGTAATTGAATTTGGGACTATATCTAGCAAATTTCCTGAACATCCTCGCAACAGTATTTTATTTTTCAATACTAGCTCGGGTTTTGATATCTTGGTTTAATGTGTCCCATGGCAGCCCGTTTTTTCCTGTGATTCGGTTGATTTATGCTATTACCGAACCTATCATGGGCCCGATCAGAAAAGTATTACCTAAAACTGGCATGTTTGATTTTTCACCAGTAGTGGCTTTGATATTACTGCATTTTATAAGAGTGATAGCGCGAAATTTGATATAGTATCCAACTGAATTTGCTGTGATTGCGGATTCCATAAATTCAGAGGTTTTGAGATGTTTCAGGTTGGTTAAATTGGACCCAATGGTCTAAGCATGTGCAAGCGCCGCCCCGTCGATGAATATCGTTTGACCATTCACAAAATTGCATGAATCCGAAGAGAAGTACACTAGCATTTGTGTAAGTTCGTTTGGATACCCTTTTCTTTTCAAGGGTATATAGCGTTCTAATAAATCAGGTTCACTAGGAGCTGATTTATGCTTGGTGTTAAGCCACCCTGCACCGATACCATTGACCCTTATTCCGTCCCGGCCCCACTCAAGTGCCAGAGAAGAGCTTAATTGGTGTATCGGTCCTTCGAAGCGCATGGAACCACAGAGTTCCACAAGCCTCTCACAGCTAGGTCAGAGGTCGTATTTATTATGCGACCTCTTTTATTTTTTAACATATGTTTTGTCTTCTAAATTAAGTTTTTCAAGCATTTCCATACTCCAAAATTATTAGGGATCAATTTATCACAAGATTCTCCCTTTTTTTGCTAAAGTTACCTCACCAGCATTAGCTGTGAAAAGTGAACCGTCCGCTTTCCGGATTATTAGCCCACCGTCATCATTGATCGATTCGGCCAATCCAACCAAAACAGTTTCATCGGGATTTTCCCCGAATGACAAGGTTACTTCTTCACCTATCGTACTCAACTTGTCAGACCACCGTTGGGTTAAAGATCTACCATCACTAATTTTGGAATAATATAAATTTAATTTTTTTATAAGCTTCTTTAGAATTATGGAACGGTTTATATACCTGCCTTTCTCATATTTAAGAGAAGTTGCAGTTTCTTCAATATCAGGCTGCATTTTTACGTCGAGATTAACGTTTAATCCGATTCCGATTACGGAAGATACAACTTTCTCACCTTCTAGCACTGTTTCAGTTAATATCCCTGCGATTTTCTTGCCATTGATTTGAACATCATTAGGCCATTTAATACTTCCATCCACCCCTAGAGTTTGTTCACAAGTAGCTAGCACTGCCATCGATGCGAAAATATTGAGATATTTTAGTTCCTGCTGATTGGGTCTAAGTAGTATCGACATTTGGATGTTGTCTCCGCTCGGAGATACCCACTTCCTTTTGAACCTACCTCTACCTGATTCCTGATAATTTGTTGACACTATGGTTCCGTTTGGTTCCCCTAAAATGGCCAGACGATTACAGGCTTCCATAGTAGAATTTATTTCTCGTACATGATGTATTTTTTGCCCTATTTGCATTTTCTTTTTTTCACTGTTCATTAGTGGAGGGGAACGTTGGCCAAATTTAACTCTAATCAAGTTTAGCGTAAGGAGTGATTTTGACTAGTATACTCAGGTTGATAATGATATTTATGCCAACTACAATGTGGTTTGATCGGCTTTTGAGTAGGACCATGTTGAAAGCTGCTATGCTTACCGATTGTCGGGACAAATAGTTATTCTAAGTGGAGGATTCATATTCATGAAAGTGCTTGATGCTGTAGCAAGGATATTAAAAACTGAAGGAATTGAATGGGCAGGCTGTTTCCCATCCAATAACCTGATTGAGGCAGTGGCCGAAGTCGGAATCAATCCAATCATGTTCCGTCAAGAACGAGGAGCAGCAATGGCGGTGGATGGGTTTAGCCGCATGAGAAACCGAGAAGAGTTTGGAGTTTTGATAACCCAGGGCGGGCCTGGATCTGAGAATACGATGGGAGGTTTGGCCCAGGCTTATGCAGATAATGTACCAATTCTATATCTTCCCGGTGGTCCTGCAGTGTCCGCTCGATCGGTTAAGCCAAATTTTTCCCCGGCTAGAACTTATGAATCAGTTTCAGTGTCTGCCGAAGTAATATTTCAACCCGATCAGGTAGCGTCTATTATGCGGAGGGCTTTTCATGCCCTACGAAACGGTAGGCCAGGCCCGGTTATTGTGGAGATTCCCGCAGACGTTGGTGAGATGGAGGTAGATGATTCAGTTGTGTCCTCTTACTCTCCTCCTAAAAGACATAAATTTGCTCCAGATCCAGCAGAGATTAAAGAAGCGGTTAGATTGTTGCTTGCCGCAAAAAAACCTGTGATCTGGTCAGGAATGGGTGTTTTGATGTCAGGGGCATCTCCGGAGCTCACGGAATTGGCCGAGATTGCCCAAATCCCAGTTTACTGCACTATGCCCGGTAAATCCGGGTTTGACCAAAGACATCCGTTGGCTCTTGGATCGGGAAGTTCTGCGACATCACTACAGGCAAGGACATGGCTTCAGGAATCAGATGTTTTATTTGGGGTGGGGACTAGTCTTACACGAACTGGCTACGGGCAACCGATACCAGATGGGAAAGTGATGATTCATAACACTGAAACCGTGGCCGATTTGAACAAGGATTTTAATGTTGATGTTGGGTTGATCGGTGATACAAAACTTACTCTCGGTATGATGGTAGATGAAGTCCAGGCTCAACTTGCAGGGGAAGATAGGAAAGACTCCTCAGAATTGCCAGATCAAATTGCTGAAATAAACGATAAATGGATGGCAGAATGGAGCGAAGTTCTGAGCTCAAATGAGATGCCAATTACTCCATACAGAGTCATTGGCGAGATGATTAACGTTCTCGACAAGGAAAATAGTATAGTGACGCATGATGCTGGGGCCCCAAGAGACATCATAATGCCTTTTTATCCTGGTACAGTACCTCATAGCTATGTCGGTTGGGGCAAAACTACCCACTTGGGGTATGGAATTCCACTAATGACTGGTGTGAAAATAGCATGCCCAGATAAATTCTGTATAAATATTATGGGCGATGGGGCCTTTGGTATGTCGGGTTTGGACATAGAAACTTCTGTTCGAGCGGGTGTACCAATAACAACAATTGTTTTAAACAATGGAGGTATGGCTACCTACCCGGGTGGGTATCCGACAGCAAGGGAATCTTTTGGTACAACCTATATGACCGGGGATTATGCCAAAATTGCTGAGGGCCTCGGAGCGGTTGGGATAACGGTGACAAAGCCTGAGGAGATAGCCTCAGCCTTGGAACAGGCGAAACAATTGAATGCGGATGGCAAAACGGTACTCATAGATGTCCATTCAAATATGGAAGATCGGCGATCAAATTTTTAAACCTATATCCTGATAAATTCTTAAAGGGGAAGTCTCAAATACTTCCCCTTTTTGCTTGATAATATTAATCGAAGCATACTTCTTACTTAAGAAAAATCATATTTCCGAGTGTTATGAGATCAATAATTCAAGGCAATACTAATGTTGTGAAGGGAATTGCCATCCTAATAGTGGCCATACTTATAACATTATTTACCGTATTTCTTGCTACAGGCCTTTCTAATAGAACTTCTGCGACGGGAAGGAGCGGCGAGCAATTGATAGATAAAAAGTCACCGGACTTTCTTGCTGTCGGTATAGATGGAGATCCGGTATCTTTATCAAATTACCTCGGCTTACCAATTGTCCTGAACTTTTGGGCCTCTTGGTGTCCACCATGTAGAGACGAAACACCTCATTTCGAGAAAATTTGGAGATTGTATCGACAAAAGGATGTGGTAGTACTAGGAATAAATGTGCAAGATACTTTGGCCGATGCTGATGAATATATTAGGGAATTTGATGTCACATTTACCAATGCCATAGATAAAAACGGAAAAATAATGGTGGACTATGGGGTGACAGGGCTACCAGTTACATTTTTTATAGATCGGGACGGTATTATTATAGGTCGATGGGTTGGTTCAATCGGTGAGTCAAGTTTGCAATTGAGGGCCGAGGCATTAGAAAATGACTCATTTCGAGATATATATGGCTCTGATAAAAACCAAGATGGATTTAGGAAGTTTAATTGATGGGCGATACTCGCCAGCAGATCAAATTTAACCATTGCGGAGTGGGACTAGTTTGTTCGGAATGGGGTGACAGATCTAATCCTTCAATGCTTTTGCTGCACGGCCTGCAAGACTGCGGTAGGAGTTGGGAAGTATTTGCCCAATCCATGTCTAGCGAATATTGGGTGGTGGCGCTGGATAGTAGAGGTCATGGCGACAGCGATCATACGCCAGGAAGTTATGCATTTCTAGATTATATATCCGATGTGGAAGCAACTATTTTGAAATTAGGCATTGAAAATCCAATCCTGATAGGCCATTCAGCCGGAGGGAGATATGCCTTTTCATATGCTGCTCACAACCCAAACCGGGTCAAAGCGTTAGTGGTTGTTGATATAGACCCGGATGCAGTCAACGAGACGTCGGGTTCAATGTTTGAAAGGTATAAAAACGAATCTGACGAATGGGATAATTTTGAAGATCTTGTCGACAGAATATGGTCCAGACAACCTCAGTCTTCAGAAGAAATGGTTAGATTTCAGGCTGAAGTAATGACGGTATCAAAAGCTGATGGAGGGCGGGTATGGAAAAGAGACAGAAACCTCATCTACGAATACGAACGACCTGACCTTTGGGAAACCTGGAAAGCAGTCGACTGTCCCGCTGTCATAGTTAGGGGCAGGCAAAGCACACTTTTGACCCATGAAACTGCTGTGAGAATGAAAGAGGCGACGGGCAACTGTAGGCTAGCTGAACTTGAAGGTGGAGGCCACTGGTTTTATCAGGAATCCCCTAGTTCCTTTGAATCTACCGTTAAATGGTTCCTTAACTCTATTTAGGGACAATTGTTATCGGCCTGTGAAATTTGGGCTTCTCTTCTCGACGAATGCTTTCACGCCTTCTTTGTGGTCCGATGTTTGACGGGCAATATCTTGAGCGGGTCCGGCGAGTTTTAAACTTTCCTCCAGGTTGGTGTGCAGTGATTCATGAATGAGCCTTTTTATCAAAGCCATCGAATAAGTAGCTCCGGAGGCTATTCGGTGGGCCAGATCCATGGTTTCAGTCATTAACTGATCGTGCGGGGTCATTTTGTTCACTATGCCAAGCTCTAAAGACTCTTCAGCTGAAACTATTTCTCCTGTGTATTGGAGCATGAAAGTTTTCCCCAAACCTATCATACGAGGGAGTTGCCAGCAGGAACCATCGGCAGGTATTAATCCTCTTTTGACGAACATCTCAGAAAACTTAGCCTTGGTAGAAGCAAACCGGATGTCGCAAGACAAAGCTATGCCCATTCCCAGGCCAATAGCGGACCCGTTAACGGCGGCTATCGAGGGTTTTTGTAGATTGTGCAATCGCAGTGGGACATAACGTACGCCTTCTATCAAGTCCCTCGGCCTTGAATTTAATGCCGATTGCTTGTCCCAGGCTTGGTTCAGGAGGTCCCATGGCGTGCTATCACTTAGTATAGCCTTAGTCTCAGAAGACTCGTTATCCTCATTCATGGTTTTGACATTGGCTCCTGAGCAGAAGGAAGGATCTGATCCAGTTAAAACCAACGCGCGGAGGGTAGGAGATGCCTCAAATCTATCGAGTTCCTCTTCTAGTTCCTCCATCATTTCCAATCCTATGGCGTTCCTTGTTTTAGGGTCATGCATGGTTAGTATTAGAACGCCTTGATCGCTTTCAGATTTTATGTAGGTTCCGCTCATCTTATGCCTCCAATTGAAATTTTTACTTAATGAGTTTTGACTTGTTGTGGTTAATTGGACAGAAACCGAGCAATTTCATCAGTCTCAAAATTTGGTAGATCATAGATTGATTGATTTTCAGCCATTTTGAGTCCGTAGTCTAAATCTTTCATTATCCCGATTTTAGTTGCTTTTATTCCATTTTTATTCAGGTTTTTTAATATCGTAGAGTCATATTTTGGGTGTGCACATATCAATAAAGACCCCGAGGCTATCATACCGAGGATGTTAAGGCCCAGGAGGTCGGAGAATTGTTTAGCTTGAGGTATCTCAGGAATGTCTTCCCTAATTATGTGCATACCTAATTTAGAGGCATATGAAAGTTCTCTTAGACCACCAGCTATTCCACCTTCTGTGATATCATGCATGGCAGTTATTTCCCCTGAATCTATTGCTATAGATGCATCTTTTACCACGCTGATGCCTGGGTTATATATGAGGTTTTGTGATTCATAAATTGAGCTTTCTTCAATGCCATTTTCCCTCAATTTTGTTACTGCCTCGTTGGCCAAAATTGCGCAACCCTCTATTGGGATGGCTTTAGTTAGGATAATTGAATCTCCTATATTTGCCCCCGAAGATTTTATCTCCCTTCCTTTCTTAACCTCTCCTAGCATGACCCCTGATATCAAGGGTCGATCTATTCCTACGGTAATTTCTGTGTGGCCACCGATAATAGATACATTTAATTGCCGGCAAGCCTTTGTCATATCTTGAAAGATTTGGTTTGTAGAAGTTTCGTCATAATTCTCCGGCAAAAGTATTGTAGCCATCATCCATTTTGGTTCACCCCCCATTACGGCCACGTCATTGGCATTTATATTGACGACATACCAACCGATCTGGTTTGTTGTGAATGTTATTGGATCGGTTGTTGCGACAAGATATCGATCTCCCATATCAATTAAGGAGGCATCTTCTCCGGGGGCCGGCCCTGCAACAACCCGTGGGTCCGTTGACCTAAGATTATTCAGAATCTTTTCCAAGTGTTCAATTGGCAACTTACCAGCTTTCATAAGGACAATCCATCGCTGCTTTGAGATATAGAGGTGCTATTATAACTGCGATATGATAAAAGCGATTTTTTTTGATCTGTATGGAACTTTGGCGGGATTTAAACCATCGCGATATGAAATTCAATCTCAGGCTTGCGATAAGTTTGGTATCTCGTTAACCCAACAAGGTGTTCTTAGGGGCTATGGCCAGGCTGATGCTTTCATGACGGAGCAGAATAAAGGTCACCCCTTGCGGCAAATGTCAGAAACTGAACGATTTAATTTTTTCTGTGAATATGAAAGAAAAATTATAAGAGGTTCAGGCATAGATGTAGATTTGGAGACTGCTGGGGAAATATGGCATGCCGTAAGAGCCATTCCATATGACATGACTATTTTTGAGGACGTTTGGCCTGTTTTGGAGGAACTGAGGTCTCGAGGTATATGCCTGGGATTACTGTCGAATATGAATCGACCGGGAAGCGAATTATTGGATGAATTTAACCTGTCAAAACATATGCAATTTGCTGTGACTTCTTTGGAGTTGGGTGTTGAAAAACCGAACCCTCTAATGTTTAAGAAGGCTTTGAAGGTTGCCTGCGTTTCTGAGTTGGAGGCAGTTCACGTCGGCGATCAGATTGGTTCAGATATTGATGGTGCTGAAAACTCTGGCGTACGGCCGATATTAATTGACAGGGACGGAAATCACCCTGGGTTTTCACGATGTTTGAGGATTTCCAATATGGGGCAGTTATTGGGTGCTTTAAATTCCTTGGTAGAAGATTTTAGGTAGATGCAGTGGATTTGGCTAATTCTCCAGACATTTTTGATTGAAATTCACCTAATTTCTCAACCACCTCCACAAGGCTGCCTTCCCAGTTGTCACCAAGTTCAATTAAAGTGGATCTTATTTGCATATTACCTATAGTCCAGTTAGGGCCAATTAGGTTTTGCAGCGCAAATCTCATTCCTCCCACCTCAAAAGGAAACTGAATAACCAGTTTTTCCCCTGTTTTTCGAATATATTCCATACCAGTTAACGATGCTTTGATCTTGAGCCTAACAGTAAAAAGAAGATTTAAAGCTTGCCAAGGTAGTGGGCCAAACCGATCCTTTAACCCTTGCTCTAACAAGTTAGTTTCATCCAATGTGCGACATTTGATCAATTTTTGATATATATCTAAACGTGAAGGAAGATCTTCTATATAGTCTTGAGATATTCCAGTAGGAATTCCCAAATCTATACTTACTGCATTGGGGTGGAGAGAGCTAGGGTGATTTGGATCGTCTGGAGGAATATTTTGAGATCGTAAATCTTCAACAGCTGCTGTTAAAAGCCGAGTGTAAAGTTCGAAACCGACAGCATGAATATGACCACTTTGCTCGGCTCCCAGTATATTCCCGGCCCCTCGGATTTCTAAGTCCTTCATAGCTATTTTGAAACCTGAACCGAGCTCTGTTGCCGATAACATTGCCTTTAGCCTTCTTTCGGCCGATTCCGTCATAGTGTGACTTTTAGGTATGAGTAGATATGAATAGCCTCTTTTAGAACTCCTGCCAATCCTTCCTCTTAGTTGGTAAAGCTGTGCTAGCCCAAATGAATCTGCTCGGTTTACTATCAATGTGTTTGCATTAGCTATATCCAATCCAGATTCTATTATTGTTGTGCAGAGTAAGACATCGGTTTCACCTTGCGAGAAAGCTATCATTGATCTCTCTAACTCTTTTTCTGACATCTGACCATGGGCGATGCCTATCTTCGCGTCTGGAACCAAGGTTTGAATATATTCGGACATATATTCGATGTTATAAACTCGATTGTGCAAGAAATATACTTGTCCTTGACGATCCATCTCTCTAAGTATCGCCTCTCTAATCAGGTCGTCACTAAATTCAGACACATAGGTTTTTATTGGGAGTCTTTCTTCTGGAGCACTTTCTATTGTGCTCATGTCTCTGACTCCGGCCAATGACATATGTAACGTCCTTGGTATAGGAGTGGCAGAGAGAGTTAGAATGTCCACTTGGCTTCGCATTTGTTTAAGCCGTTCTTTATGTACAACCCCAAATCGTTGTTCTTCATCTATTATCACTAGACCTAAATCCTTGAATCTGACATCTTTCTGAACTAGTCGGTGTGTGCCAATGCATATATCGACTGTTCCATCCATTAAGGCTTTTAAAGTTTCCTTTTGAGCCATATTTGATTTGAATCTGCTCAATACAGATAATTTGACAGGGAAAGCATTCATCCTTTCGGAGAAAGTTTCATAGTGTTGTTGTGCCAGGACTGTGGTCGGTACTAACACAGCAACTTGCTTTCCATCCATTACGGTTTTGAAAGCTGCCCTTAGAGCCAATTCCGTCTTACCATAGCCAACATCCCCGCATATGAGCCGATCCATGGGCCGGTCTGATTCCATGTCGTCTTTTATTTCTGCTAGTGTGGAAATTTGATCCACAGTTTCTTCGTAGGGGAAGGATTCTTCTAGTTCGAATTGCCATTTTGTGTCGGGGCCAGTAGCGTGACCCTTACTCACCTGTCTTGCCGCGTATATTGATAGCAATTCCACTGCCATTTCACGAGTTGACTTCTCGACTCTCGCTTTTGTTCGAGACCATTCTTGAGTTCCCAGCCTCGTGAGCGAGGGAGATCTATCCATGGGAGCTACATAGGGGGCAACTCTGTCTAAGTGCTGCATTGGGATATACAGTTTATCTCCTTGAGCATACTGAAGAATTAAATATTCATGATTACCAGAGTCTTCATACTTGCTTTCTGTACCAACAAATCTAGCTATGCCGTGTTCCACGTGAACCACGTAGTCGCCAGGAGATATTTCTTCAAAAAAAGCTTCCCTTGATACTTTATTGGTTCTTTTTGCCCGCCTGCGTTTCGCGATGCCAAATATCTCCTTGTCACCTAGAAGGGTCAGACGATGTTGTGGCGTATTAATTACAAACCCATCTCCAATATTGGCGGTGTCAATCGGGATTATTGATAGCGGATGTAAATCAACTACAGAACCGGTGGCTGGAGGCTCAGAGGGGCTCAAATCTTTTAAGAGTTCCTTTAACCTTGAATGGTGAGAGGTAATAGCAATCACATTACCTCCACCACTTGTGAACTCAGGGATATCCTCCGATAAAGTCCCTAGGTCACCTTTGTATTAAGGTGGGGAACTAAATGGCATTTGGCGAGTATCGTTATTATCTATGTCTGATGCTCCCCAAGGCATCAGAAATATGTTTTTCTTTAATTTTTCTAGGGAGTTTTCTATTTGGCTCCAAGGAATTCTATCGGTCGGAAAATTGAGCGGTATTTCTCCCCGACTTTCTTTTACTGTTCTTAATTGATTTGTCCGTTCCTCAACATTCCATACAGAATTCATCGCATCTATATTCCTGTATGAAATCACTAATCCATTTCGAGGAAAATAATCTAGTAAGGTCCCATTGTTGAAAAAACCAGAGTATAAACCCAATTCTTCAATTTGACGACCGTTTACCAGATCATCAATTTCAGCATTAAACCGGGTTATTTCTTCAGGATTGCATTGCGAAAGATCCACGTGAGAAAGTAGTCGGTCAAATTCATCCGCGGAAGTTGACGATATTAAAGTTTCTTTAGCTGGTCTGATGGAGAACCCGTCGACAATATCTATTGATCTTTGGCTGTCTGGATCAAAGGTTCTTATACTGTCGATTTCATCACCCCAAAGTTCGATTCTATAGGGCATATCCTCACCTACTGGATATACGTCTATGATTCCGCCTCTTCTACTGACCGTGCCTGGTTCCGATACAGTTGATTCAAAGGAGTAGCCCATCTGCTGCCAGTAACTGGCCATTTCTTCTAGATTTACTTTGTCTCCTTGTAGGTAGGAAAAAGAATTTTCTTTAAATGATTCGATTGAGATTGTTTTTTGAGCGAGAGCCGACGCTGAAGTTACTACAACCAATGGCGCTGAATTATTTTTTACCAAGCACTCTAAAGTTCTTAGTCTTTCTCGAGATGTGGAAAGATCTTCTGTCAATCTCTCATATGGCAAGATTTCACTTTCACCAAACCTGAGTGGGGTTGCTTCACTCTCCATCCAAGCTGATAAATACTCATGTAGACGTCTCGAATGCTCTGGGCTGGGGCAGATAAGTAAAATAGGTATTTCCAAATCTTTCCATAGAGATGCTGTAAAAAAAGGGACAGCCTCATCTATGATCTGAACACGGGTTTCAGGTTTCCCCTTCATGATTTCAGACACCAATCTTTCATAATTGGAATCAGATTTCAAAAGCTCTGTTATTTTTATAAGATCCATTATTTTATCAAAAATATTTTGACGACAAATGACCGATCCCACCAAGGACCAGCCTTTTTTTTAATGTTACCATCACTTTGAACTGAGGAAATTATTTTTGATTAGAGCGGCTTTAATTTCTTGATAAGTCGCTAAGCCTTCAAACCTACCTTTTATCACACCTTGTTGGTCTACTAGAAATATCCAAGGCTCGCTGGGTAAATTCCAATCTTTAACCGCTTGTACAACTTTGGCATTGGATATATTTCCTTTTATTTCCATCGGGTTTTCATAGATTTCAACATGTATGAAGACCACGTCTTCAGAGAAATCTGAATGTAAATTTTTCACAATATCTATTTGTGGTCCGCAGGTACCAGTTGTACAGAACGCAGGTGATCCGAAGAGAATCAGAGTGGCTTTTCCTTCGTTGATTGATTCGGCAATAGAGTATTCATAAAAAGGTTTGTAAGGGGTGCTATCAGTCGTGATGTTACTGAGATCTCGCGAAAGATTGGCAGTAGTGTTATTTGATGGGAATGCCTTGTTCCCTATTGATGGAGCATGACTTTCCTCAGTTACTTCGATGACCGATGAGGCCTTTTTTTCAACGCCATCCGTGGATTTGAAGGATACTCCTACTCCCCATTTACCTGGTACGTCAAACGTGACATTGCTCGTGTAAACACCTTTATCTCCAACAGGCCACTTTTGAAATTTAGCGACCAGAGTTTCTTTCAGCATGGGCCGATCATCGTTTTGGAAAAAGAAAGTTTCAAGTTTAACTTCCCCATTTTTGACTGCTCCTGTGCCGGGCTCAATGATTCCAAAAGCAAGTCTGTGAGTTCCTACACTCAAATCACTGACAGCGAAGGCAATACGGGCTTTTTGAATCGAGGGGGTTTCATTTGGAGAAATTCCCGAATTATTACTCGCATTTTGGCTGCAGGAAACACTTAGTAGGATAAGAAAAATAAATGAAACACAAAAATGTATTTTGATTGATTTCATATCAAAGGCTTTTGAATTCTTTTAGACAGTTTCAAAATAGGCTGCCTCGCAAAGAAAAACAAGATAGTAGCAAAAAAATATGCGACTATTGCAAAAATAAACAGTTGTTTGTATCCACCGGTTCTGTCGTATAGAACTGCACCTATTATTGGACCCAACCCTAGTCCAATAATTTGAAATGGCCCCATAATTCCTGAGATCGAACCAAAGGAATGCCGACCGTAATAGTTTGCTATTATCATACCGCCCAGCACATTGAGCCCTCCGGTGGCGGCCCCCCACATGACCACACATGCAAATCCAGGATACCCTCCTTCTATAAACAGGAAAATGGAAGTCACCCCTAAGGATATAGGAAGGGCAGACAATACTAATTTTCGCGGGGAATATATATCAGATAAAACCCCCCATATCGGGTTAGAAAACGCATTCAAAAGGGCGCTGAAAGTCCAGGCAAGCGCCGCCATAGATATAGATAGGCCAGATTCATGTAGGTAGGGTACCAGTTGAAATCCTATGGTTCCGGATGTAAGTATTATTAAAAATTCAGCGGATATTACCGCCCATAATGCAAAAGTCTTTGCTGCTTCGCCTGCTGACCAAACCTCCTCATCGATATTGGAACTTTTGCCGAGATTGCCAATGGGTTCGAGAGAACTGAGGTTTTTCTTAACCCCGTCGGGTAAGAGCCCTATTGATTCAGGGTCTTTTCTAACGAAAATTATCAAAGGCAGAGCCAATAATATGGAATACATCCCAAGCAATTTGTAGGCTGTTCGCCAGCTAGACCAAGTGCCTATCAGGGTGATTAGTTGTACATTTATGGCTCCAAAGCAAGGTCTGGCCATCGATACTAAGCCAAGCACCAGGTTTCTTTTTTTTTGAAAAAAATTAACCGCTACAGTTCGAGGCATAACTCCTATCAAAACAGGGTTACCCAACCCTCTCGCAATGATGTAGGCGGCATAGAAGTGCCAAATTGCAGACATGCCTCCGATCCAGAAAAAACATCCGCCGACTATAATGGAGGTTATCGGCATTACTAACCTCGGCCCGTGGGTATCTGCGATTTTTCCGAATACAGGTGTTAACAGGCCAGCAACCCAAGTGCCGATGGTTATACCAAGTGCAATAGTGCTTCTATCCCAACCTGTATCCTCGAACATAAGCGTTTGGATTCCCGCGAGGGTAACTTGAGCTGACCCCGAAGCAGCATAAGTTCCCATGGCCCCAACCGCGATAACTATCCAACCATAGTAAACAGTAGTTTTAGGTGTCCAAGACCCTGCGCGTTTCAACAATTCCATCAGGGAATTTTAACACTGTGAATTCTTATATAATCGAGATTGAAATATTTTTGGAGTATAGCTAGATGAAAATTTCAGATATCAGTATTGAAGTTATAGAGCGAGAAATACCTGACACGGGACTGGATTCTGATCTCGGAAGGTTCTCCGGGTCTGTCGAACAGGGTGTCTTGCGCATTTTTACTGACGAAGGAATCGAAGGGAATTGTTTTCTGGGCGAATTTCGGAAAGGTTCGACTCCTCTTTATAACCCTATATTAACGGTCCTTAAACCTGAGTTGGTGGGAATGGAGGTTGCGAAGAGAGAATGGTTGTGGAGTAAGTTGGGGATATTATCGGCTCGAAAAGGACTGAGTATGTCAGCTTGGGCTCCTGTCGATATTGCCCTGTGGGACGCTGCCGGAAAGCAAGCGGGTGTTCCCATACACGAGCTGCTAGGGAATCAAAGGGATGAGATTGATGCTTATGCTACTTACCCGCCTCGTCATAGCGATAGTGCAGGGTATGTAAAAGAAGCGGAGGAGATAATTAGTAGAGGTTTTAAGGCCTACAAGATTCACCCAGGCGTAATGGAGACCGATGAAGTTGTGAAAATGGTAAGTAGGGTAAGGGAGCGAGTAGGCCCCACTGTGAAACTTATGCTCGACCCAAACTGTGGATACACCTACCGGAAAGCGTTTGATGTAGGCCAGGCTTTAGATGGAAATGGATTTTATTGGTATGAAGACCCTGTCTCTCATTTTGATTTAGACGCGATTGTTGAATTGACAAGGAAATTGAAGGTTCCCATTTGTATGAGTGATCAGTCGGATAATCAATTTTACTGGGGAGCCAATGCCCTAAGGACAAGATCAAACAGGTTGGTTAGAGGAACCGCAGCTAAATTAGGAATAACAGGACTTAAGAAGTTATGTTCTATGGCGGAAGGCTTTGGTTATAACTGCGAGATCGGAACAGCTGGGAATTCCCTTATGAACATAGCTAATTTACATGTGATTTATTCGGTAGCGAATTGTGATTTCTATGAATATTGGATGCCGACAGGCGCCCATCAATTTGGGCTTCTAGAGGATGTCGTACCGAATGACGAAGGGGTTATCACAGCAACCCGCTCCCCTGGGTTGGGATACCAAATTGATTGGGATTACATAGAAAAACATAAAACAGGTACATTAGCCTAGTGTGAATGGTGAATTAAATGAAGCTTGGAACACAGCTCAAAGCCAGGAATGATGATGATTACAGAGTGTTCGCACAACTGGGGGTAAACAATATTTGTGGATACCCACCAGGTGATCCTCAAGAATGGACCCCACAAGTTTTGAAAGCCTATAGAGAGCATGTTGAATCTTTTGGGTTGAAGTTAGATTTTATTCCACTGCCACTCAACTCACATGAGATATCCTTGGCGGGAAATCCTAATATTATGCTTGGAAAATCTCCTGACTGAGATAGAGAAATTGACCTGATACAAAATATTATAATGAATTGTTCCTTAGCCGGCATACCCGCTGTTAAGTACAATTTGACCCTTCTAGGTGTAGTTAGCACTGACGACGAATATTGGCAGGGAGGGTCTACGACAAGGGCATTTAGATACCAGAACGCGATACAAGAACCTCCTTTAACCATAGCGGGCCAAACCACAGAGGAAATGATGTGGGATAAATTATTTTGTTCAGTCAGTGGTGCCTGTCGCGGATGAGTACAAAATTCGTATGGCTCTTCATCCCCACGATCCAGCAATGCCCAGACCCGAAGGTTTTAGAGGTGTTGACCGAGTTTTAGGAAGTGTTGGCGGGTTGAAGAAATATATTGATTTGAATTCAAGCGATTTTCACGGATTGAATTTTTGCCAAGGTACCGTTACGGAAATGTTAGAAAATCCGGCAGAGGAAATCTTTGACATTATCAGATATTTTGGTGAAAGGAAAAAATATTCAACGTTCATTTCCGAAACATTAAAGGTGGGTTTCTAGATTTTGTAGAGACTTATATCGATGATGGAGATGTCGATATGAAAAAATGTGTAGAACTGTACACTGAACTAGATTACCCATATATGCTGATGCCTGATCATGTGCCGAACATGTCTGGGGAAAATTCTAAAATGGTAGGCTTTGCATATACCTATGGGTACATCAAAGGATTAATCGAATCGAATCGATTCGGGACATAGTAAGTCTTTTGTTACTAAGGTAGTAGCGCTTCGTTAACTGTAACCCCAAACCCTGGGCCATCTGTTGGTGAAATATATCCATTCACGGGGTGTGGTTCGCCTATCCACAGTTCATCTTTGTTACCGCCCTTTGTACCCGGAAGCACTTCGGCCAAATTGTCGCAAGTTGAAGAGACAATTAAGTGAAGTCCCCATACTTCTCCCCCTCTATGTGGTACGACGGGTATATCGAGCGCATTTCCCATCTCTGTGATCCGAATGCCAGATGTTAGGCCTCCACACCATGTTATATCCGGCTGCCATAGGCCTAAGGCCTTTGTTCTGGCTATTTCTTGGTAGCCATATTCAGTGAATTCATGTTCTCCACCGGCGATCAACGTAGGCTTCACCAAGTTTCTTAGTTCAGCTTGAGCGACTAGATCATTTGGGTTGATCACATCTTCAAACCAGTAAATATCGAATTCTTTCAAAGCCTTTGACATTTTTAGAGTAATGTCAAAACTCCATGACATGTATGTATCTATCATAATTAAAGCTTTCGGGCCTAATAAATTTCTTGCTTTATCTGCAGTGACTATGGCTGTCGAAATGTCGTCGTCTGAGACCCACCTATGGGGAAATTTATGAGCAGTAAAACCTAACTCTGCATACCACTCTACGTCTGTTCCGGTAGCATACGACTGAACAGAATCCTTTTTTCTGCCTCCTATTAGTTCATATACCGGACAATTTTCTGCTTTCCCAAGCAGATCCCACAAAGCTAAGTCCACTCCACTTAAGGCCATTATTGCAATACCTTTTCTGCCATAGGGGAGAGAAGCAGAATACAGGTGATCCCAGGCCTCTTTGATATCTTGTGTGGTGTCTATTTCCTTACCTATAAGAAGTTCCCTAAAATGCTTGTTTACAACTTCTACCGCGGCTATACCTCCCCCTCCGTACCCTACTCCTACAACACCTTGATCTGTTTCAACCCTCACAACTATTTGCCAAAAGTGTGTTCGCCAAGAAGGTACTACATTTTTGTAGTCAGGATAGACTGCTTTTACTTCAGTGATTTTCATTAACTTCATCCTACAATTCTTAAATGGTATTGCTTTTATGTTGTTAGGTAGTTACCGCTATGATAACTTGACGGTATGTAAACATTAAGAGGGGAGTTAACATGGGGGTTGAAACTATTTTAGTAGAACAAATCGGGAGAGTGGGAATCATAACCTTAAACAGACCTGATTTTCTGAATGCTTTTAATGGTGATCTCAACAGAGAATTAAGGCTACAGATCAGAGATTTTAACAACGATTCTACAGTCGGATCTATAGTTATTACGGGGGCAGGAAGAGCTTTTTCGGCAGGAGCAGATTTAAGCAATTTTGAGGCAACTGTGAGGGGTGAATCAAGAGAATCTGACGACGAGACAGCCGCCTTCCCAAAATGGCCCATATTTATGAAAGAATCCAAACCCACTATTTGTGCCATTAATGGTTATGCCATTGGTATGGGTATCACCCTGCCACTGGGTTGCGATATTCGCCTCATGTCAGAAAGTGCAAAACTTTCTTTTCGATTCGCATATATTGGGTTGACCCCTGAATTCGGCAGTACTAATCTATTGACTCAGACAGTTGGTATGTCGAAAGCTATGGAATTTATGCTTACAGGTCGCTTTATTGAGGCAGACGAGGCCTTAGAATCTGGATTGGTTAATCACGTTTACCCAGATGATCAATTAATTGCTAAAGCTCTGGAGCTGGCTACCGCTGTAGCTTTTAATCCCGAGTGGCAACTCAGTCAGATTAAAAGAATGATGAGAGATCACCAATATAACGATAATCTTGATGAGGTAATGGATATAGAAAGTAGATTCTTTAGTCAGTCACAACAAACAGTCGCCCACAAAGAATTTCTTACCTCTTTCCGAGAGAATAGATCTCCTGATTATCATAATTTATCCTGAAGGGGTGACTATATGAAAGGATCTAAAGGACCAATTATAGGTCTGACATGTTCAGATGTTGATAGATCACTTCCTTATGCATCTATGGTAGAAAAATTTGGCGGTGTGGCGAAACTCATTACCCCGTCAAATTTTGATAGTGTCTCTGAAACTATCAACAATATAGATGGACTAATGTTAGCTGGTGGGGCAGATGTTCACCCTAAACACTATGGTGAAGATTCTGATGCTGAATCAGGCTCCTGGTATAACGAAGATCTGGATGATATGGAAATAGCTATATTGGGATCCGCACTTGAAACAGATTTACCAATTTTAGCCATATGCCGAGGTATGCAGGTTTTGAATGTCTCGATGGGCGGGTCCTTGATTCAACACATCAATGGCCATAACATCGAACAAGTGGAAGGAGGCGACCTCCTCTCTAGCTACCATCGAATTTTTCTGTCTCCTGGGTGCAAATTATCCGCTACGGTTGGTTCTGGTGGTTTTGTTCGGGTCAATCATCGACATCATCAAGGGATTGCAGAGGCACAAAAATCAGATGATCTTATGGCTTCTGCTTGGTCAATGGAGGATGGCCTGATTGAAGGCCTTGAAAGTCCGAAGCATCGCTGGGTTTTAGGGGTTCAATTCCACCCCGAAAGAAGAGGGGAAATTCCACCGCATTTTGATAAATTGTTTGAAACCCTAGTTTTTAAAGCTTCACCTACTACATAAAGGGGTTTTATAGTCATAAAACCACCACTTTTTGTGCTATAATCATGACTGGCAACAATTTCGTGAATATCTCATATTTGTTGTTTCCATATTGTTAACCAGAACCTATTCTGTTGATGATGGGCATGTGCGAAATTTTGATTACCTGGCGGAGTATTAATTTATGACATCTAGCAAGTCAGAATTCGGCTTTATAAAAGTCACTTCCATAGTAGATGAGATGAGGAGTTCTTATCTTGACTATGCGATGAGTGTAATTGTCTCAAGGGCGTTACCTGATGTGAGAGATGGGTTGAAACCTGTTCAAAGGCGTATTTTGTATGCGATGCAGGATCTTGGTATGAGACCAGGGACGGGGTATAAAAAAAGTGCGAGATTAGTTGGGGAAGTTTTAGGTAAATGGCATCCTCATGGAGACCTAGCTGTCTATGAAGCGATGGTCAGGCTGGCTCAAGATTTTACGGTCAGGATGCCGTTGGTTGATGGACAGGGTAACTTTGGAAGTATCGATAACGATCCGCCGGCTGCAATGAGATACACTGAGGCTCGCCTGAGTCCTGTATCCGAAATGATGCTAGCTAACTTGGATCAGGAAACTGTTGATTGGTCACTAAATTTCGACGACACCCTGAGAGAACCTGTTGTTTTACCAGCAAGAATTCCCAACCTTTTAGTAAATGGTGCCTCGGGAATTGCAGTTGGGATGGCAACAAATATACCTCCTCATAATTTGAGGGAGGTGTGTAATGCCGTTAATGCTCTTATAGATAATCCGGAAGCTACTTCGGAAGATTTGATGAAATATGTTAGGGCCCCCGACTTTCCCACTGGTGGCACCATTATGGGGACTAGCGGTGCCAGAGAGGCGTACACAACAGGGAAAGGACAGATTGTCGTCCGTGCTGTTGCGGAGGTGGAGGAGATGCCTCGAAATGTAAACAGGATGCAGATAGTAGTAACTGAGTTGCCTTATCAAGTCAACAAAGCGGGGTTAGTGGAAAAAATAGCTACCCTAGTAAAAACCCGCAGAATTGAGGGTGTATCAGAGGTTCGTGACGAGTCCGACAGGGATGGGATGCGCGTCGTTATTGAACTTAGGGGAGGGGTTCAACCTCAAGTTGTCTTGAATAATTTGTACAAACAGACTCCACTTCAATCTTCATTCTCGGCCAATATGTTGGCTCTAATAGACGATATACCGAGAGTCATAACACTCAAAATAGCTTTACAGCAATACATAAAATTCAGGCAGCAGGTAGTTAGACGTAGATCTGAATTCGAATTAAGGAAGGCTGAAGAAAGAGCTCATATACTGGCCGGCCTTAGGATTGCCATAAGTAACCTTGATGAGGTTATAAAGCTTATTCGTAATTCTCAGGATGTCGAAAATGCTAGGACCGAGCTTATGGCCACTTTCGATCTTGATCAACCGCAGGCACAGGCTATCCTAGATATGCAGTTAAGGCGTTTGGCTGCTCTTGAGAGGGAAAAATTAGAGCAGGAATACCAGCTGCTGCAAGAGACGATCAAAAGACTTCAGGAGCTTCTTGGTGATGAAGGTAAAATTTTGGATGTCATCAAAGATGAAACAGAGGAAGTAAAAAGTAAACACGGAGATAAAAGGAGAACCGCGATAAGTCATGATGCCTATGACCTTAGCCGCGAAGAGCTAGAAGCTCATGAGCAAATTGTTATCACTCTTAGTCAGGGTGGATATTTAAAAAGAATTCAGTCGAGTACCTTTAGGCGTCAACATAGAGGAGGTAGAGGTGTTTCCGGTATGAACACCAGAGATGATGACCCTGTAAAGGAACTGATGGTAGTGGATACCCACGACAAATTAATGTTTTTCACCAATAAAGGGCGTGTTTTATCAAAGATAGGGTACGAATTAAGGGCAGATCAAAGTAGAAATACTCGAGGGGTCCCTGTTGCAAACATAATAAATGTTTGGGATACCGAAAATATAAGCGCTTTGATAAATATTGGAAAGAAACAATATGCGGAGTATGAATACCTTGTGCTAGGAACTCGGCAAGGTCGAGTTAAAAGAATCAAACTCGATGATGTTGAACACATTCGGCCATCTGGGTTGATCATCATGAATCTTAAAGGTGATGATGAATTGGTATCTGTTAAATTAGCTAAGACAAAGGACGACATAATTTTCATATCCGAACAGGGTATGGGGATAAGATTTTCAGTGGATGATCTTCCAATACGTCGTCGAACTGCGGGTGGTGTTAAAGGAATGTCATTAAGAACAGGGGATAGGGTGGTATCGATGGATGTGGGTAACGACGACAGTAAACTACTTCTCGTCAGCAAATTAGGACGAGGTAAAGTGAACCCTCTCAGCGAATACAGAAGGCAAGGGCGTGGTGGGTTAGGTTTACGGGCATTCAAACTCACTAAAAACACAGGGTTAATAGCAGATGCTCAAATAGTGGATGAAACCAATGAGGTATATATAGTTTCTGAGAATGCTCAAGTTATGAGGACTGATCTGAGCGAAATAAGGAGTCTGACCGGAAGAATCACTCAGGGGGTAACGATATTTAAGCCTAGAGCAGGTGATTCGGTTTCTTCAATCGCATGCGTTGGGGACTTTGACATTGACGATGATGATCAAAAACAAACTGATTCAAAGGCATCGGGAAATGGGAAAAAGCCACAAAACAAGAAATAGGGAACGCTGCCAGATAACCAGGTGACGGACGTACCGGCATGATGGTTAGGATTTATATGTTTATTGTGTTGATACCAGCAGTATCAAATCGACTTGATAATGAGCCGAACCTGAAAGATGATAATAACTAGAAAATTGCTATCGGGTTTGCGGGTGAACCTGTTCCACCTTGAACATAAAGTGGATTCAGACTTAGCATAAATTCGTACCTTTCCTCTTCAGTACAAACGTTCGAAAGAGACTCTAGGTACGCGTTGTCGATAAGTGCTACTCCGTAGGCAAATATCACGCCGTGGACAGTCCAAGGGATTTTGTATTCATTGGGTGAGGCGTCCATCATATCCCAGCCCAAGATAGCTATGTTATTGTTTTTGACAAACGGTAGGCATGAAGCGTGAAGACCGGGTCTTCCATCTGGGGTACCCCATCTACCATTATTGTCGGCAGCATATTTGTCTCGCCCACTATATACGAACACGGCATCCCCAGATTTTATCTCCACATTTTGCTCTGTAGCGATGTCTTCCAATTCCCATCCATGGACCGGTTCTCTTAGTGTTACATATGGTTTGTTTCTATGTTTAGGTACATCTAGTAATATTCCGCGCGTTAAGATTCCATCTTTCCATTCGTCGATGGTACCAAAATTCGCACCGCCAAATTTAATGACATCATCAGGGGTTTTACCTTCCCACATTCCATTCTTATCCCAAACGTGGCATAAAGCATCTATATGAGTCGTAGCAGTGCCATGATAAAAAACACCGTAGTAATCCATTGCCGCCCCACCCTCAAATGGTCTTTCCTCCTTGTACATATAATGTTGGGCAGGTCTGGGATTATCTCCTGCAGGGGTTACCGGTAACGGTCTACTTAAAGATACTGGTCTACCAATTTTAGCTAGCGACACGGCTTCTAAACGTTTCTTATCCGTTATCAAGTTCATGGCCCCAGCGGAACTTTTATCGCCCCATCTACCCCAGTTTGTATCTTTCAGATAAGAATCGACCTCTGATTTAGAAGGTATATTTCTCCCTGTCATTGCTGCGGATCCCTTTTTCGATTTGCTTTATGCAACTGAAATGTCATTAGTCCGCTATGGTTACACCTGCCATGTCCTCCATAAAATTAGCAATAGCAGAGTGATCAGAATTGCCTTTGCCATCGTTAATAAGGGACCCTAGTATTTGCTGTACCATGGAGGTCACCATCAAAGGAACGCCGACATCTTTTCCTGTTAGTATGGCATTGTGTAGATCTTTCTGATGGAGAACTACCCTAAAGCCAGGATCGAAATTTCCTTCTAGCATCATTGGGCCTTTTGTATTCATTACGGTGCTTCCTGCCAACCCTCCCTTGATAGCTTCAAATACAACCTTAGGATCAATGCCAGATTTTTTCGCTAATACAAGTGCTTCCCCTAAAGCCGCGATATTTCCAGCGACTATAATTTGGTTTGCCAATTTTGTAGTGTTTCCTGCCCCGTACCCTCCGCAAAGAACTATGCTGCCGGACATTGCAGTTAGCATGTCATAATTCTTTTCAAAGATATCTTTTTCACCGCCTACCATAACCGCGAGTGTTCCCTCAATAGCTCCTGTTTCACCACCACTTACTGGAGCATCTAAGAAATTCACACCTGCAATGTCGCAAGCTTGTCCTATCTTTTTTGAGGACGCCGGAGCAATCGAACTCATATCGATCACAGTATCGCCCTTTGAGGCCCCTTCTAATACACCACCTGGTCCCAGAATCGCAGCCTCTGATTGAGGAGAGTCAGGGACCATTGTTATGATTATGGGAGTTTTAGATGCTACTTCAGCTGCGGAAGACGCAGGGGTAGCACCTTCAGTGGCCATTTCTTCGACTGATTCAGCGACTATGTCATAAACAGTCACAGAGTAGTCTGCTTTTATTAAGTTTTTTACCATGGGCTTTCCCATGATTCCTAATCCAACAAAACCTATTTCACCTCGTGTCATTTTTGACGACTCCTTCTGTATAGTTGGTTCCTCTAAAATCAGAGACAAACGCGTGTCTTTAAATTTGCTGTCCTTTGTTTTCACGGACACCCCCAATTATAGACTTAGATGGCACTCGGTCAACATTAGGTTGGGGAATGGATACTGTTCACAATATATGCCCTTGCTTTATAACTGCAAATAATGGTTCTCTGTTACTATTCCGAGGTAATTTTAATCATTGATTAATTAACAAAAACGAGAGACAAAAAATGTCTAAAGCAACCCAAAATGAAGTTGATGCTGTTGCTGGTATGCAAACCTGCGCCGTGTCTAATGCTATTGAAAATTTAAATATCAGATCGAGAACCGATGGGTTCATGACTCCTGATATAAAAAGTATGTTTCCAGATATGGGGTCTATGGCGGGTTTCGCAGTTACCGCGGTTATTAAAGCCTCCACTCCGCCTTCAGACAATATGAATTATTCTCGAGTGGAATGGGTGGATGAGATATTAAAGATTCCAGGCCCAAGAGTTATTGTAATGAAATATTTAGATCACCCATTTGTAATCGGATCTTTTTGGGGTGAAGTGCAAAGCGCTATACACAGTTCTTTAAATTGTGTGGGAGTTGTGATTGATGGAGGGGTAAGAGATTTGGATGAAATGCAGGAGATGAGGTTTAATGCCTTTGCAAGTACAGCATTGGCTTCTAGAGCGAATGTACATTTGGTTGAAGCTAACATACCGGTTACGGTAGGAGGAGTTACTGTCAATCCTGGTGATTTGTTGCTTGGGGATAAGCATGGAGTGATTAGTATTCCCAAAGATATAGTTAAGGATTTGCCGGCCGCAATAGCTAAAGTAGAGGCAGGTGAAAAAGAGATTATAGATGTTTGCAAATTCCAAGATTTTTCCCCTGAAAAGCTTAAAGATATACTTCGGGAAAGGTATGGTGGTTAGTTAAATTAATTGAAGGGAGATTTTATGACTTCAACAAAAGTAGTATTCCTGACTGATATAGGGGAAAGTTTAATACATGAGGTGGTCTCTTATAGTCCTTCTGATTTTGAAATTGTGATTTTGGATAAGTCCACTACGGAAGAACAACGCATAAATGAGGTTCGTGACGCAGATTTCCTGTTATGTTATAGACAAAATCCTTCAGATGCTGTTATCGAGGCTTTGGAAAAATGTCGGCTTGTACAACTTTTGCAAGCTGGATATGACAGCATGAACCTTGACCTTCTTTCAGAGTTAGAAATTCCTTGCGCTAATAACGGAGGAGCTAACTCATGGGCAGTTGCTGATCAAGCAGTGCTTTTGATGTTGGCGATATACAAAAGACTTTTAGAAAGTGATAAATCAACTAAGGCAGGCCGTTGGGCTGCACCAATAACTGGTGAAAACACTTTTGAGATGGCTAACAAGAAGGTCGGGATTTTGGGTATCGGTAATATAGGCAAACAGGTGGCTAAAAGGGTTCAGGGGTTTGACGCTGAAGTTCAATATTTTGATATTTACCCACTTGATTACAAAACCGCAACGGAATTAAATCTCACTTATGTAAGCCTGGATGAACTTTTCGAAACTTCAGATATATTTACCTGCCATACCCCTCTTACAAGTAACACTAGGCATATTGTTAATTCGGATTCCCTTCACACGATGAAATCTACGGCTATTTTGATCAATACTTCTCGGGGGCCTGTGGTGGATGAAAAAGCTTTGATTAATGCTTTGAAGCAAGAGACTATCGCAGCGGCGGGATTAGACGTTTTTGAAAAAGAGCCGGTGGACCCACAAAATCCCCTACTAAGGATGGGTAATGTTGTTGCCACGCCCCACATGGCTGGTACAACCTGGGACACATGGGCAAGAAGAGCTAAATTTGCTTTTGGGAATATGGAGAGGGTAAGACAGGGAGAGGCTCCACAGGCAGTGGTTAGAAATTTCGATTCCAGCTGAACCAATTCGGTTAGAGGATAAAATGATGGGACAGGCTGTGAGACTCCGACTCGAAAAGAACGAGGAAAGTTTGAACCTTCATGCCTGCCGCTCAGCCAATTCTCGAGGTAGGAAGAAAAGAGAAAGTGCTAGCCCAATAAGGACCGAATTTCAAAGGGACCGTGATCGAATACTTCATTCCAAGGCATTTCGAAGAATGAAGCATAAGACTCAAGTTTTTATATCACCCGTAGGCGATCATTTTGTTACTAGACTCACCCACACTTTGGAGGTTGCTCAGATCGCTAGAACTATAGCCAGGGCTTTGAATTTAAATGAAGACTTAACAGAGGCAATAGGTTTGGGTCATGATATGGGCCATACTCCCTTTGGCCACATAGGGGAAGATGAATTAGGTAAATTGAGCCCTTTGGGATTTAGGCATAATATCCAGAGTGTCCGACTTGTGGAGAAATTAGAAAAAAATGGCAAAGGATTAAATCTCACAGAGGAGGTAAAGGAGGGGATACTTCATCATTCGAAACCCAAAGGGGATTTTATGTCCCCAACCCTGGTTGAAGGTATTGGCCTTGAGGCCCAGGTGATAAGGATTTCTGATGCCATTGCATATCTAAACCATGATTTAGGTGATGCTTTTAGGGCTGGGGTTTTAACGGAAGTTGACTTGCCTCATGAAACCAAGGAGTTTTTAGGGAGAAGACACTCTGAACGGGTGGATCGCATGGTTATGGACATAGTTTGTACCTCTAGTAGTTTATTGGAAGATACCTCATTAACTTCCCGTCCAATAATTTCGATGAGCAGATCAATGCGAGATGCTACAAATGATCTTCGTGATTTTATGTTTGAGAGGGTATATATGCCCGTAGATTCGGGTCCAGAAGGTAAATCTGCGAGGTTGATCATTAATGTTCTTTACGAGGCATTGAATAATAACCATGATCTAATTCCAAATGAATTTTTAGAAATAGGGGAGACCATTGATCATGCAATTGTGGATTATATTTCTGGGATGACTGATGGCTTTGCGATTCGGATTGCGGAGTCACTATCCCCTGGAGTTGGACATGTTTTCGCGAGTTAAATTAATAACTATTGTTATAATCCCAAAATGACTGAAGCGACTAATTCCATCGATAGATTAAAAACCAGATTGGTTTTTAGGAATATTGACCATATACAAGAACATTTAGAAGCCATGCAAAGAGACCCGCATGGTTTGGAGTACAGACCCTGGAAACTTGAGGTGGATAACATATGGAAAAAAATATTTTCGGATATAAACGAGATGTCGGAGGAGGCCCAGAAGATGGTTCTGGATTCAATGAAGGAGATATGGGTTAGTTATATTACTCATTACGGTGCTGTTGAAAGTTAAATCAGAAGGAGTGTTTCGGAATGTCATTGAGTTTTAACCCTAACTTGGACCAAGCTAGGAGGCGTTCTGAATTAGCACATAGAGTCTTGGTTAAACTGAAAACCTTGGGTTTATCTGATGATCAGGATGGTGCACTCGCTACATTGTGCACCGACATAGGAGATTTGTGGAGTTCTCAGTTGGTTTTTCTTGAAATTCTTAATAGATTTTTGGAAAAATCGGATAATTGGGATTCCATTGGAGATGATTTGGTTGATATGTTGTCCAACGTAGAACATATCTCGTGGCATATAGATAGCTTAAAAAAACCACTGGAAACACTCGCCCAATATTCATATTCCGAATCAAAAAATACCCAATAGTATTTATTATGAGTGAAATAGACGAAATAAAATCAAGACTAGATGTCGTTGATATTGTGTCTGAAAAGGTTCAGTTACAGCGTGCAGGCAGGAATTATAAAGCTAACTGTCCTTTTCATAGTGAGAAAACCCCATCTTTCATAGTGGACCCAGGGAGGCAATCTTGGAGATGTTTCGGATCATGTGGTGTCGGAGGAGACATTTTTAGCTTTGTTATGAAGACTGAAAATATGGAGTTTTCTGATGCTTTAAGAATGCTTGCTCAGCGCACCGGAGTTGAACTACGCGGATATAAAAAGAACGAATCAAAGGACTCTTATTTTGAGATCAATAAGATAGCCTTGGATTTTTATAAAGATGCTCTTTTGACGGATGAAGCCCACTCTGCACGTATCTATCTTAAGTCAAGAGGTGTAGATCAAGCCTCGATTGAAAACTTCGGGCTTGGCTACAGTCCTCGAGGTCGAGATTCCCTTAAGTCTCACCTATTGTTCCATGATGTGGATCTGGGAAACGCGGTTGAATGCGGGTTATTAAATAAATTTGAGGATGGAACCACCAGAGATTTCTTCTGGGGCCGGTTGATGTTCCCAATATTTGATAGGTCAGGAAGGCCGGCTGGGTTTGGGGCGCGTTCTATGGACGACTCAATGCCGAAGTACATAAATACCGCAGCTACCCCAGTATTTGACAAAAGAAGCACTTTGTATGGGTTCCATATGGCTAGAGAGGCGATTAGAGATAGTGATATAGGTGTAATTGTTGAAGGTTATATGGACGTAATTGCGGCCCATGAATATGGCTATAAAAATGTGGTGGCAAGTATGGGAACAGCTTTGACTGCAGAGCAAGTCAGTCAGCTTAAAAACTTGGCTTCTACCTTTGTATTGGCTCTTGATCAAGATGTGGCGGGTCAAGAAGCTACCTTACGAAGTTTGGAATCCGCCTGGCAAATCTTTGGAGATTCTAGTAAAAGGTCGCGCGACCCTTTGTTTGCGGGAAACCCGACAAAAATTAATGTTGTTTCATTGCCGGAGGGGAAAGACCCAGATGAATTTATTCGTTCAGAAGGGTCTGATTGGGAAATGGTTGTAAATGAAGCCTTACCACTTATGGAATATCTAATTCCAGTTGTGTCAGGGCGATTTGATTTAGATGGTCCGGGTGGTAAGGGCCGGGTAGTTGAATCTCTTGCTCCGATTCTTAGGTTATTAGATCCCTTTGATCGTGAAAAATATATTGGTATGTTATCGGAACAATTATCTACATCAGCCGATACTGTAAAAACTGCCTTAAAGCAGGTTCGAAGAGGATTCAATCAAAGGGATCGCAATGTTAGAGAAAATCAATACGAAAAATTTGAAGACCGAAAGCCAGTACATAACAACTACAAACTTGATGAATATACGTTGTCACTGATAATCAACCGACCAGAATTGAAAGAGGTTGCCGTTGAATTAAACGCAGAGTGTTTTGCCAGGACTGAGGATAGAGAAATTTATCTTAGATGGTTAAACCTTGACCCAAATGAATCTCTAATTAAATTATTGGACCCAGTTCTTGAGGAAAGGTTTTCCAGCATACAAAGTTATACTATGATTCCTTCAAGTAATGCAGATACATTGATAGATTTTGATACGTGTACCAAAAGACTGGAAAGAAGAAGATTGCAGCTTTATAGAGCGGACCTAATTCAATCGCAAGACACTGATTCTCCTCCTACAATCGACCTTCAAAATGAACTAGGTGGTTTGGATAGGCAAATATTGGAGACTTATAAAGGGGATAAAGAGGGGAATTGAGCGGTATTTTTGGTAAAATGTATCCTGACAATGTATTGGGATAACCTGAAATTTTTTTAACCTGCGGTAACATTTGGAAAGGAGAAGGGAATGACTACTGATGGAATTCAGCATGTGGGAGGAGAGGCAGATCTTATAGATGGTGCTTTGAGAGGAAGTCGATCAAAAGAGGATGGATATAGGGCTGATGAGGAAGAGCAGGAAGAACAGGATGATTTACGAGAAGATGAGGACGATGATGAGGACGATGATGAGGATTCAACAGTTCTTGAACTGGGTATGGATGCACGTTCGGCACGACGAGATGTGGAGGAGGATGACGACGCCCCCCCATCCCTTGAAGATTTGAAAGCTAAGGCTGCTCGTGAATGGGAAAAAGAAATTGGAAGTACAGACATAATTGATGATCCTGTCCGTATGTACCTTAGGGAAATAGGTCGGGTTGATCTTTTGAAGGCCCCTCAAGAAAGAGATTTGGCTCGAAAATTTGAAGGTAAACGATTTGTAGAAAATAAAGAAGTGACTTTGTCTTTAGAAGAGAACATCTTACCAAAAGCAAGAGATATCGTCGTAGATATGCTTAAGACTGTTGTTGCTAGTGAAGATATCATAAAGGCAATTCTTACCTCAAAAGAGGTTGCGTATGACGGAACATTGCCTGATTTAATGGCGAACCCAGACGTTAGAGAAGCCATTGATGGTATTTTTCAGGATGAGCTACTCGAACAAATTTCTGCGATTCTGTCGGAATTGAAAGATCAAGATCCACCTGAGACTGATGTATTGAAGGAGATGATCAAACAGGCTTCGATAAATACTAGATTGCTACCTGACGATATATTCAAAGTAATTGATGGTAGACCTACAATGGATCAATTAAGGGAAATAGTTGCTGATGATTCCATTGTGGATAAGATGCAGCCATACGAACTTCTGTTTAGACAGCATATGGAACGTATAAAACAAAGAGGTGATGATGCTCAACAGCACCTTTCAGAAGCCAATCTGAGATTGGTAGTGAGTGTGGCAAAAAAATATATTGGCCGTGGAATGTCCCTTCTTGATCTGATACAGGAAGGAAATATAGGACTTATTAGAGCTGTAGAGAAATTTGATTACAGGAAAGGTTACAAATTCAGCACATATGCTACTTGGTGGATTAGACAAGCCATCACTCGCGCGATTGCGGATCAAGCTCGGACCATACGTATTCCAGTACATATGGTGGAAACTATAAATAAATTACTTCGGGTAACAAGAAGATTAGTTCAAGAGTATGGGAGAGAACCGACCAGTGAAGAAATCGGTCGCGAAATGGAGATTGCTCCAGATAAGGTTAGGGAGATACTAAAAATATCTCAGGAACCTGTTTCATTAGAAACACCTATTGGAGAAGAAGAGGATAGCCATTTGGGTGATTTTATTCCTGATACGGCAGCCTTAGCGCCAGTAGAGGCAGCCTCTTACCAGCTTCTTCGAGAACAGGTTATTGATGTGCTGGACACCCTTAATGACAGAGAAGCAAGAGTTTTGGAACTTAGATTTGGGTTGGAAGATGGTAGAAGTAGAACTCTTGAAGAAGTTGGTAAGGACTTCGGTGTAACTAGGGAGAGAATTCGACAAATAGAAGCAAAAGCCCTTCGTAAACTGCGCCATCCTAATAGATCCAAAAAACTGAGAGATTTTCTAGAAAACTAAATGTCGCTTGGGACAACTAAGGCTAACACTGACACCCATTCCCACGTGGTAAATAACCGCGATGACGCCCCAACTGTTGCGGTGATAAAGACAAGTCCTGCAACTGTGGCTACTGATATTGGGTCCGCTATGCGCCTTGCAAAATACAATTCTCAATTGGCGCCCGATGTTGCTACCCTTTTAAAAATAAACATATCCTGGCAGCACTATTACCCTGCCTGCTCTACCTCTCCTTGGCAATTAGATGGAGTTATAAAAACGCTAAAGGAAGATGGATTTAAAGATTTAATTCCCACTCACAATGGAACTGTTGTAGTGGATGCCCGGGAGGGTGAAGTTAACAACAAGCATGATGTGGTTGTGAGGCGGCATGGCTTGGAAAGTGTACATCTTGAAGATGTTGAGTGGGTGCCTCTCCATTTTTCGGACGATTTTCTAGTTTTGGACCAAATTTATCCTGATGGCATAAATATACCTAAATTTCTGATTGATAAGAATGTGATTCATCTTCCAACTATGAAAACTCATGTTTTTACTACTATTACGGGAGCGATGAAGAATGCATTTGGAGGATTACTAAATTTCCAAAGACACTGGACTCACTCTGTAATACATGAAACCTTGGTTGATTTATTGAGGATACAAAAAAAAATTCATCCAGGTATTTTTGCTTTAATGGACGGTACTTTTGCGGGTTCGGGGCCAGGACCTCGGGCCATGCAATGGCATGAAAAAAACGTTTTATTAGCAGGGTCTGACCAAGTTGCTGTGGATGCAGTTGCTGCGAAAATGATGGGATTTGATCCTATGGACATAGATTTTATTAGGATAGCGGATGAACAAGGACTTGGGTGTGGCCAAATCTCTAAAATAAACATTGTTGGAGAAGATATATCTGGTGTGAATTGGGAATTTCAAAGTGGAAATACATTAGCCAGTAAAGGTCAAAAAATGATTTATTGGGGGAATTTGAAACCACTTGAAAACATGTTATTGAGGTCCAAATTAACCCCTTTAGCCTATCTCGCTTCCAATATATATCACAATGAATATTGGTTGCGATTCAAGGGAAAAAAACGTATAAACACAGCGATGAAGACCCAATGGGGGCGCCATTTCTTAGATTTTTAACCCAGTTAAAACGCCTGGGTATACTATCTATCCTGACCCGTCCTAAGATTCTTTAGCTTCTTCACCGGCGACCTTGACTTCAGTCTCATCACCTTCCCCGCCTTCAGACTCTATCCTCTCTACTCTCGGAGCTACAACGGTAGCCACCATTTCCGATGCTTCGTTGATCACATTTACTCCTTCATCCACCTCTATGTCGCTAACATAGAAATTTATTTCAAAGTCCACCAATAATTCGGCTTGCAAAGTAATCGTCTTCGGTATTTCCAGAGGTAGGGCTTCTACCGTTAGCGCCAGTAGCGGTTGCAGTAGGGTGCCTCCCATCGTTCGTACTGCTGGAGAGGTGCCTACGACAGATATAGGTACTTGCGCCCGCACTGATTTTCCAACTTGTACTTTCATAAAATCTACATGTAAAATTTTATTGGTTACAGGATGATACTGTACCTCTCTTATGAAGCAGAGGTTGTCTTGATCTCCTTCATCCACATTGACAGTAACCGGTATGTTGGTACCGGCATCAGTTATAACACGGTCTAGAATTTTTGAATCGCATTGAAGGGGACTGGATTCTATTTCTGGACCATACATATGAATGGGGGTTACCCCATTGTTTCTGAGTTCAGATACTTTTTTCCCAGTAACTTCTCTTTTATTTACACTTAAATTCAGATTATCCACCTGGAAAAGCTCCTGTATTAACGTAGTCGCAGTAAAAAGCCTAATGTTTTAAATTATTTGTAACCTATAAATTTTAGCATAGGAAAAGTTTCTCATCATTCCCTGTATGTTGTTTAGCTAAATAACTCTCTGATTCTTTCTGCAACCAGCTCCTCTTCACCAACCTTAAGTCCAAACATGTGGATTGCTATATAGTCGTCACCTTCTCTTGCCCTAGTCCATACGGGTGGATCCCCTTTCTTTAAAGTGTCTACTATTTCCTGGAGTGTCATTCCTGCTTGTTCTTCATCTATTCTTAATTCAACACCGAAAGGCTGATGCCCAATGATGTTATTTATCATTCCAGAGGTAATGGCGGGTGTGTCTGAAAGAATATCTATGACCTTCTGACTTCTGGTTTCAATCTCTATGAGCCTTTCTTCATGATTTATTGTCATCCAGTTTCTTACCGCAGCAACAACACCCACCATTTCTTGTCTATCTACCTTATGGGGCCTGCCTATCCCTCTTACACGGCGCCCTTCATATCCCACAAATGATTGTTTAGAGATTTTGCGAATCATATCTTCCGTACCTAGAGCTAGGCCGGTGGATTGTGAAGCGCCCATATATTTAGCGGCTATACATTGAAAATCTGCACCCATTTTAACGTATTTGCCAAATAAGTCTAAAGGATATATTTGACCAGCTGCATCAACTAAAACAGGGAGTTTATTTTGGTGAGCTATTCGTATAGTTTCCTCAAGTGTCAACGCATTTGGGTCATGCTCTTGCTCCACCATATAAAAGTGTACGGCCGCTGTATTTTCGTTTATAGCCTTTTCCAAATCTTGAGAGGTAGTGCCGTCGTCCGAACCAAATTCCACTAATTTTGCGCCAGAAGCTTCCAAACATCTGTCATACCAATATCGCTGTCTTTTTTGGATAAGAATCTGGTTTTTCATTCCGGTGGTATCCGGCAATTGTTCTATTAATTCGTCATTATCGCCAGCCATGACTGCTGCAGCAGCTAAAGTCAAAGCTGAACCCGCACCTGAGGTTATGTAAGCAGCTGGAATACCTATCATTTCTGCTACCGCCGATCCTGCTTTTTCTTCCAATTCCATTAGCGGAATATAAGAGTCTCCAGCTAGAGCCATTGCTTCCCTAACTTCAGGAATCGGTGTTGATCCACCCAGCATTGTCACACTACCAATCGCATTTATAATTGGAGTCGCACCGAGTTCTTTATATATGTCCCCTAAATTTCCTGATGTCATTATGGACCTCCGCATATGAGATTTGATTTTCTTCTGTATTTAAGTCGTATGTTATGTTGAAATTTATTAGCCTAAAAAATTGAAATTCCTAATAGATAGCCGGCACCATAGGTGAAGGTGGCGGCTAATGTGCCCGCCAAAAGCATCCTGGTTGCACCAAGGAGTATGTTTTTACCACTCGCTACTGAAACAATTCCTCCGACAATGAATAAGGCCGATGAGCTAAATATCGCACTAAGGACAATAGATATGTTACCTGAAGAAAAAAGAATTGGGATTATCGGTATCAACGCACCTAGTGCGAAAGCTAACAAACTACTAATTGCAGCTAACCATGGAGACCCTAAGTCCTGCGGGTTGAGCCCCAATTCCTCTCTAGCCATCGTGTTTAATTCACGGTTTGGATCAGCCATCAGTGCAGACGCTATTACTTTTGCTTGGCTTTCCTCAATGCCTTTTGCTCTGTATATCAGTACTAATTCTTCCTCTTCCCCCTTAGGCCACTCTTCCAATTCTGCCCGTTCAATATTTATTTGATGTTCGTATATGTCTTTCTGCGACCGAACAGAAATATATTCTCCAGTAGCCATTGATAAGCTACCAGCAATGAGGGCCGCTACACCTGCTAAAATAATAAAATCAGCATTTTCCGATGCTGTTGTCCCACCTGCCACACCCATCATCAAGCAAAAATTAGACACTAACCCATCGTTTATGCCTAAAATAGCCGCTCTTATACCGCCACTGTTCCCATGAGTGTGCCATATTTCCTGGATTTTTTGGTTGTCAGGGTTTCCCATTGCCATTTTTGACAGTATTCGGGCATGGTCTTTCTCTTCTTCTATAAGTTCTTGACCTTCGACTTCGTGCACCTATGCTTCGATCTCTTTGGATTCAATCCTTGCCAGCCAGGGTAATATTTTTTGTGGCCCGAATAAATAGCAAACCATTCGTATATAGATAAGTTTTGGAGTGTAGGTATGAAGAGTCACATCACCAATGGGATTACCTAGTTTTTCTGACCAATGCCGAGCATGTTTTACTTCAGACTGAGAAAGTTGTTCAAAAATCTCAGATTTCTCAGGATCGACTTCAAATTGAGCAAGCATTTTATACATTGATGCAGCCTCAATTTCTGACCGCAAATACCCCTTGTAACGATTAGCATTGGATTTGGAAAGGACGGTGGACATTCCGTTATTTTTTTAGTACTTTGTTTCTTATTGATTTCAACCGATTAATATTCTCTTCATCAGGCCCATCCCCATCGAATCCTGGAACTTCCAGGAAAAATGGGACCTGAGAAAATGCCGGGTTTCCGAGTATGACTTCGAAGCCTTCTTCACCAATGTAACCTTCGCCAATATTTTCATGTCTATCTACTCCAGACCCGAATTCTACTTTGGCGTCGTTAGCGTGCACAGCTACCAGTCGCTCCAACCCGATTTTAGAGTCAAATTCCTCCATAATCGAATTGATAGTGTCATCAGAGGCTATGTTATAGCCTGCTGCATAGCAGTGTTCCGTGTCTAAGCATACTTTAAGATTAGGATGATTCACTGCTTTTATGATGGTGCCAATTTCCTCAAAAGAGGAGCCAATATGAGATCCCATACCTGCGCTATTTTCTATGCATAACCATGTGTCACTTGGAGACTTTTCTAGAACCTCAACAAGGCATTTCACGGCTTGATCTAGTATTGTGTTGAAACCTTTTCCCTTATGGCTTCCTCCGTGAAATATAACTCCTTCTGCACCAATTTTCCCGGCAGTAATCATGTTATTTGTCAGGGATTCGATTGATTTTCCGAGTTGATTTTCATCTCCTCCTATATTTACCAAATAACTACCATGTATATAGCATGGTCCTATGCCAGTTTCCGCACCTTTTTTCTTAAAAAGAGCAATTTCCTCTTCCTTAGGAAAATTGAATTTCCAGGCCCTAGGAGATGATGCAAATATTTGTATAGCTTCTGCGCCGATTGCTTGAGCCCTATCTATGGATTTACTGAGTCCACCCGAGGTGGATACATGCGCACCTAATTTCATGTTGATTTCCCGTTTGATTCACTCTTTTATTCCAGTTTATCATGGGTAAGCGAGCCTGGTTCAATAGAACTATGATCGACAGTAAGTATTGCCTATAATTAAGCTTCATTGAATAAAAAAACGCGCGCAATTGGAGAGAAGTCTATGCCAGTCAATACGGTAGCAATTATGAGTCCTGGCGATATGGGCCATGCAGTTGGGAAAGTTTTGTCCGAAAGTGGCTTGGATGTTATTACCTGCACTGAGGGCCGAAGTCTTAGAACTCGCAAATTGGCCGAAGCCGCTGGATTCAGAAAAGTTGCTGGTTTGTCAGACTTAGTGAGTCAAGCTGATCTAATTTTGTCCATTATGGTTCCCTCTAGGGCGATGGATTTTGCTAAGGTAATAGCTCCACATATGAATTCCACTACCAGCCCCACCTTTTATGCTGATTGCAACGCAGTATCTCCACAAACCTCACAAAGTATCTCAGAGGTAATAAATAATTCTGGGGGCGTATTTATTGACGGAGGAATAATTGGGGGGGCCCCGACGAAGGGTGATACTCCAAGGTTTTATGTTTCTGGTCCTGATGCAGCAGTTGTGATGGAATTGGATGGTAAAGGGATAACTGTCAAAGTAATAGGGGATCAAATTGGACAAGCATCAGGTATAAAAATGTGTTACGCAGCTTTGACTAAAGGGACTCATACCCTCCATGTAGCTTTGCTTACCGCTGCTAATAAAATGGGGCTAACTGAGGACCTTAGAAATGAGTTTGAATTCAGTCAAAAATCGCACCTCAATGCAATGGAGACAGGAATTTCAAGACTACCAGCCAATGCGCATAGGTGGATAGGTGAAATGGAGGAGATCGCATCCACTTTTGAGCATTTAGGCGTTACCCCAAATTTCCATAAGGGCGCTGCTGAAGTCTATAAAATGCTTAATGCCACTCCCTTTGCTGAGGAAACCCCCGAAACCATCGATAATGACAGAACTACATGGGACACTATAGAGGCTGTATCTAATTTAGATTAATAAAGATATTAAAGACATGAATCTATGAAAGGTCTGATATTAAAAGAACCTGGTCAGAGTCCGGATATACGGGTACTTGATCTTCCTGAACCAACTTTAATCCCTAACGGAGTCATTATAAAAGTTGCTGCTGCTGGGCTTTGCCATCATGACATATCTGTGATGGATGGCACTTTAAGAAGAGGCACTAAAGGTGATGTCATATTAGGGCATGAAATATCTGGCACAGTGGTTGATATCGGTAGTGAAATCAAGAGATTTTGTTTAGGAGACCAAGTGGTCACTACCCTCACAGCGTCATGTGGAGAATGCGAAACCTGTGTTAGTGGAGATGATTATAGATGTGAATTTGGGCTGGGATATGGTCATGGTATTGATGGGGGATTCGCTGAGTACATCTTAATTCAAGAAAAAAACTTGGTGAACGTGGGCGATTTGGATTTGATTCAAAGCGCGCTCTTATCCTGTCCTATTGGTGTTTGTATAAAAGCTCTTTTTGATAGAGGTTCTTTGGGAATGGATGACTCATGCGTAGTTTTTGGGTCCGGAGGTGGTTTAGGTATTCATGCCCTTCAGGTGGCACAAACTTATACAACTAATGTTATCGGCTTCACATCCTCTCCAAACAAATTGGAAGAGATTAGTAAGTATGAAGTTTCCCCAACATTTTTACTTGATGGATCCTTAGATCCCACTGATTTAGTAATGGCTCTCACTGAAGATAAAGGAGCTGATGTCATTTTTAATTCTGTCGGATCAAAATTCCTGGAAAGTTCAGTTAATTCTATAAGCCATGGTGGTAGGGTTTTGATGATGGGTGAACTATTAGGAGGAAAGGGCTCATTTAACATATCCGATTTGTTGTTTAAAAACGGAAGTGTTATTGGTTCTACGGGAGCTGGCAAGCCACATATACAATCTGCGATAAATATGGTCAATGATGGGAATGTAGTTCCGGTGGTCGGTGGGATGTTTCCTTTGCAGGATATCAAAGAGGCTTTTCATCTCATGAAAAATAAAGCCAGTGTCGGTAGATTGGTTTTAATTCCATAAAAGACATACCTGATCAAGAGGATATCAATTTCCCTATTGTTTTTTGGTCCCAGGAAACTAATACTTGAGTAGCAATTGCTATGGAACTGTAAGTCCCTGCAATTACTCCTATGATTAGAACATACAAAAATTCCCGTATGGTGGCTCCACCGAATAGCAAAAGGGCTAATAAGGTGACCAACAGAGTGAAACTTGTATTGAGTGATCTGCCCATCGTTTCTGAGATGCTAAGATTTACCACTTCTGGGAAGGGCCTATTGGTATAGGTCATTACATTTTCTCTGATTTTATCAAACACTACGATGGTGTCATTGACGCTGTATCCTATTACTGTCAGGAGAGCTATTAGGAACATAGTGTTTACTTCTGTATCTAGGAAATATCCTAATATTGCAAAAATACCCACCACGATTAATGTGTCGTGTAGCAAAGCAACAATCGCTGCTAACCCATACCTAATAGGTCGAGGGACTTTCCTGAATGCCCACCAAACATAGAAAAAAATCCCTATTGTTGCAGCCAAAACTGCCCAGCAGGCATTGATTACCGTTTCCTGTGCAATCACAGCTGAAACTAGATCAAAACTAAGCAACGTATTAGTTTGCTCCGGCGAATATTGATCGTTTAGGGTAGCTACTAAGACATCTTTTTCTGTTTCATCAAGGGTTTTGGTGCGTAAGAAAAAAAGATCGTATCTTTCGTCGTCAATAGTTGAATTACCCAAATTTTGTACCGTAGATTCGGGATATCCAATAGCTTGCAATTTTTCCCTAATAGCTTTTTGATTGGCACCGGCACCTTCCGGAAATTGCATTGTAATACTAGACCCGCCCGTGAAATCAATGCCTGGGTTAAGCCCTGGAGCTAGAATCAAAAAGACTACTCCAGGCAATATGACTAGCAATGATAGTAGAAAGAACCATGGCCTTCGTTCTGAAAAATTCAATTTTGATCTCCTAACAAATGATCAATTCTGGACATGGTCTTCAATTTCTCCACCGCCAGTAGGGATAAACAAACGCACATTTCTAGAAACGGGTGTTAGTGCTACCACTCTCATTAGGGTTCTACTTACTGTAATAGCAGTAAACATGCTAACTGCAACCCCAACTGCTAAAGTTACGGCGAAGCCCTGAACAATGGTCGCACCTAATTGATCCGAAAACCAGTACAAAATCGCACAGGTAATTAATGTTGACACATTTCCGTCTCTTATCGCAGGCCAAGCCCTGTTAAAGCCTATGTTTATTGAGGACAGCATCGTGCGCCCCGTTCTCAATTCATCTTTCATTCTTTCAAAAATTAGTATGTTCGCGTCAACTGCCATCCCAATGGACAGGATTGCAGCCGCCACCCCTGACAAAGTTAAGGTGAGAGGCAACATTTTGAATATCGCTAAAACTATCATTGCGTAAATTGTTAGAGATAAAGACGCTATTAAGCCTGGCACTCTGTAATACAGAATCATGAAAAATAGCACTAGAGATAGACCTGCTATTCCCGCTATGACACTTTTCCTCAAAGAATCAGCTCCCAGCATGGCATCAACATCTCTTTCCTGAATCAATTGAATGGGTACGGGCAAACGACCTGATTCCAGTAACAGAGCCAAATCTTTAACCCTTTCCAGCGTGAAATCTCCGCCCTGTATTATTGCTGTACCTGCTGTGATTGGAGAATTCACTACCGGGGCGATCAATTCTTTTCCATCTAGAATTATAGCTATCTGGTCTCTGACCCCAGAAGATTGCTGTTTGGCGTAGATTTCTGTCGTGAGCTCTCCAAACGCTTTCGTTCCTCTCTCATTAAATTCAATGTTTACTATCGGAGCGCCAGAGGCTTGATGCTGGCTAGGGTAGGCGTTTTCCAAATCGTCTCCGGAAAGTCCTATATCCTCATCAATAGACCCTTCGCTTATTTCAAAGGAGATAGTGGGGTCCGTCCCAATTTTTATATTTGCATCTTCCACACTTAGGGTGCTTTTCGAACCATCAGATGATGACGGCAAAGCAATAATAAACTTATTAACAACCAATTCAGATTCGCCCCGTATTTCGGTCCTAACGGGGTACATGTTTAATCCGAGAGTGTTGTACCTAAGTTGTTCTTGGCCTTTGATATTGATGCCAAGCCTTGCTGGAGGGATTAGCGTACCTGTTTGTGCTAACGACATAGATTTGTTAGCTGATGTAATAAGTGTCTGGAATACCTCGTTAAATTTCACAAACCCCTCTGCAGTAAACTCCACTACCAGAGCCTCTGCTGTTTCAATGGGGTCTGAAGAAACCTCGTTATTTCGCTCCTCATCAGTAATGAAGGTTCCGTCAGACTGAACTTCCTCTGCCTTGAGGGAAACAATGTCATCGTCTGTGATATTTTCAACAGCCTTCGGTGGAACGTCGGTAGTTCTATGTTTAAATTCTAGCCTGGCTGTTTCTCCAATTAATGCTTTTGCCCTACCAGGATCTTTTATTCCAGGTAACTGTATAAGTAATCTGTCTTCCCCCAGTATCTGGATAATCGGTTCGCCGAGACCAGAGGCATTTACTCTGCGTTCAATGGTGCGTGAAAGGGATTTCATTTGATCTTCAGTGATCCCTTCCGGCCCTCCAGTTTCAGGGTTGATAGCCTGGTATATGAGGTGACTTCCACCTTGTAAATCCAGACCAAGGGTGAGACCTAGTAAATCATCAGAACCTCGTTCTAAATTATTTAATCTCACCTTTTGGACACCCAAAATTGTTCCGCAAATTGCTGTAATTATCACAATTGTTATAAGTATCCGAGCATTCCTACGCAATATATTCTCCAGAATTGATTCGATGCCTTATTAGTTCTAGTGCTTCGTCCTTATTAGAAACTAACCCCTCCATACGAGCTTCTTCAATCTCTTTTATTAAAGTACCGATTAAAGGCCCAGATTTAAGACTCAACCTAACCATTATATCGCGTCCTGACAAAAGCTTATCCTGATTTACAGCCTTTTTATAGGAAGATTCACTTTCTAGGATAATACCTATCTTGCTACAGTGATCTATCCATTCTTTTTTGGTGAGGTTAGGACCCTTGGTAGCTATGTAATCAGCCATGTTCAGATAAAGTATGTCTAATGAAGCGCCATCAGTGTCTTTGTAGTATTTCCTTATGGCTTTAGCGGTTGGTTCCTGGCCTAAGTTTGATATTTGGCTTGGCCTCAAGTGATTTTCTATTTGGCTCTTCACTAGCTCGATCCCTGCATTGCTGAATTTCAGGCGTTTCAATATTGTATACGCCATTTCTGCGCCCAACTTATCGTGTTTTAGAAATCGTGTTTTACCATCTGGCTCAATTGTTTTCGTATTTGGTTTGGCTATGTCATGCAAAAGACAGGATAGTTTTAGGAATGTAGATCTGTTGTGACCATCTGAGAAACTCTGATCGAAATAATCTCGGTGTAGATAGTCTGCTGGAATAAAGGTTTGTACGAATTTAGGGTAAGGGCCAACATTGATTTCTTCACCATTCACTATATTTTCTGCTTGCCCAGCTGTTTGTACCATATGTTCTAAAACATTCCAGTGGTGGTGAGGGGTTTGTGACGTTTTTCTAGAGGCTTCCAGCTCTGGTACGACATTGGTCAAAATCCCTAAATCGTCCATTCTTGTTATGTTTTGGGTAGATTTTTTTATGGATAGTATTTTCATAAATTCGTCTCGTATGCGTTCCGGAGAGGCTTTAAGTATCAGAGGGCTACTTGTTCTAATTTGAGCCTCTGTGACCTCATCAATTCTTAAATGATATTGAGCTGCTATCCTCGCGGCTCGTAAAATTCTCAAAGGGTCCTCTTTGAAAACTTGATTGGTGGTCATTCTCAGTACACTATCGAAAAGGTCCTTTATACCTCTATGTTCGTCTATGATTTTAGATATTTCATATTGTGGCCCACCAGAATTAAATTCGATATCATTTATATCTAATGCTAAGGCGTTAATAGTGAAATCGCGTTTGGAAATATCGGGAGATATTCCATTTTTAGCAGAGGCTATATCAATCTGTATATCGATTCCCGAGACTGATGCAATTACCCTACTAATATCTCTTGATTTATCCAGCTGGAAACATTTGCCATTCATAATAGTGGCTGCTTTTTTGGCCACGGCTAAAGCACTCCCAACCACAGCGATATCTATGTCTGGATTGCTTGCACCAAGAATTGAATCCCTCAATACTCCCCCAACTAGATAGGATTTCACAGGGATTTGGTTCATGACTTCAGCAATGTGATTGACTTGGGATGGTAATCGATAATAACTGGATGCTGAAGAATTCATCATAAATGGTCTAATCTATTTTAAGAGAAGTTGGGATTTCGGCAGATTTGACATCCTGTTCCGCTAACCCTTCGTCCTCTTGTGTGACGGTGTATAGGTTACGGTGTTCTGTTAGATGGTCTGAATATAGGATTCCATTTAAGTGATCTACCTCATGTTCTAGGGCTTGTGAGAGCAGATTTTCTGCTTCAAATTTAACCACGTGGTTTGTATGGTCCAAACCTTGGAATTTTATCCAGACTGAACGGTTGATAATACCTCTATAGCCAGGAAGGCTTAGGCATCCTTCTTCTACTTCCCTTGAGCCTGATGTTTTTATGATCGCGGGATTGAAATATATTCTTGACTCTTCTTCATCAGGCATCTGCAGTACTATGATTCTCCAGAGTTCTCCGACCTGATTTGCTGCGAGCCCTACACCGCCGGCCTCCCTCATGGTGTCGACCATGTCATAGGCGAGGGTAAGTTCTTTCTTCGTTATTGACCTAACCCTTTTTGCTTTTTTTCTTAGTATCGGGTGAGGAACCTCAAGAATAGGTAATATTGACAAGGATTTTTCTCCAACTCACTGATTCAATTCATCGATGGTGTTTGATCAGTTATAACTCATATATTAAATCAAAACTTATTTCCTGTCCCAATAGCCTTCCTCATATTCATCTGATCTCAAATGATCCTCAGAATCGTGGCTATTTGCCTTATATCTCAACCACCCTATTCCGGAAAACAAAAGACCTATCAAGAAAGTCATTGATAATATTAACGAAGTTCCAAAACTACCAATATCAACATTCACTCTATTTTCGAACCGGCCCGAGAGGCTATCTAACCAATCCGATTGAATTTTTTGTAAATTTAACTTGTATGTTGAGAAAATCGCATCTTCGATCGGCTGGCCTGAATCTAGATGGGTTATTAGATGCCTTATTTTGTTGTCTCCGTACTCAGAAAACAAGTAGGCCACAAAAGATTCAGAAATCAAATAAAACAATCTCACCTCAGAAGGTTTTCCCGGGACGGTTTCCATACTGCGAATATCAAAGATTTGGCCAGATGAATATGCTTGCAGCATTTTTCCCGTTGTCTGGTGGTTGCTCTCAAAGTGCATAGCAATACCTTCATTAAGCCAAGCCGGCAACCTTGTTGTGGGGGATTTCAATGATTGATCCAATAGCAGGTGGGTGCTTTCATGGATTATCCCGGCTCTAGACAAACCAGTAACAATGAAAGTGTCGTAATTTGAGAAAGCAAACCCGCCGTAAAGTTCTTCCTTACTTGCTGCGGCACTTATTCTTGGAAATGCTTCATCTGATTCCTGTCGGTTATTTAAAATAACTCCGGTGATTGGCAGGGGATTAGGTATATTTAATAATTCCGTTAAATGTGAATTCGATTCATTCACATCTTCAATCAAAGAGTTGATATCGTCCTCATTGTTGTCATGCCAAATCAAAGTCATTTTTTTTGATTTAGTTGATTTCCAATTGATTGATGGGTCCAGGTAGTGGAATTTGATTTGGGGGGACTGGTACTTTTTGCCTTGGATTGAAGTTAACTCAAAAAAATATGTGATTTGCGTCCCCGGTGGAATGTAATGGGGCCCACTGGTTTCTAAGGTAACTTCTAACTGGATTTTGCCCCCTGAGGCAGGGTCAGCATACTTATAAGATAAAATCTTCGAGCTATTATAGAAATATTCTAACCGAACTTCTAAGAGATCTTCATCAGAAAAACCAGATAGGTAAAACTGCACTTTATTGGGATACTCTATTTGGTGATATATGTTGGGTTCGTTAAACCATTCATCAGGTGTTGAGGCAGACAGTGGTGTTTGGCTCAACCAAAAGAAGCAGCACAACCCTGCCAGCAATACACAAGTAATTAATCTCAAAAAATCCCTAATGGTTTTAACGAAATCTTTTACTCCTATATGCCAACAATTTTTATAGAAGAATGTGTATTATAAATTTTATTTATATTTATTAATAATGCAGTAAGCTGTTCTACGTATTTAGCGTTTTGTAAGTTACCACCATCTATGCTTCTAACACCCGGAATACGTTCCCCAAGCATCATAACCTGCTCTTTTGCTGACTGATTGTTAGAACATACAATAACGTCGCATTCCAGGTCTTGGGAAGGTATTAGAAGATCCTCAGCACTCGCATTTTGGAAAGCCCCTACGACTAAGGACTCAGGCAATAATAGCTGAGCCTGCTCTGCTGCTGATCCTTCCTCTACCGTTATTGCTGAAATAGATCCTTTTTTAAATGACAATGGTGCCACTACATCGACTACTATTTTTCCCTTCAAGTTATGTTTCAAGTTTTCCAAGGTAGCTTTGTGGCCGGCATAGGGAGTACATATAACTGATATATCTGAAGCAACTGCGGCTTCCTCATTGGTACCGCCTGCTACCATATTACTTCCAATTTCCGTGAATTGTGAACGGATTTCCTCTGCAGCCTCGGCACCTCTTTGTTTTTGTCTTGATCCTATGAAAACACTGAGTCCACTTATGGCGAACCGCAACGCCAGACCTCTGCCTTCTGGTCCCGTTCCTCCTATAAATCCTAGCATCTAGCCACCTGTCCTTACGAAATTTATCGGAATTGTTAACATTATGTGTAGCATTTTCCAGGCTTATAGTTGTTCGGGTTTGGACCATATTGTTTTGTAGGATGTTCCATTTACTGCGTCTGCTAGCTCCCTGTGCTCTAGATTTCGGAGTTTTTCTAAAATCTCATTGGCAGAAACACTTGGATCAATGAAGCTTGCCTTTTCTAATTTCTTAACAATCACACTCCAAATCCCACTATCGACCAGTGTTTCTAAATATCTTATCCATGGGATCAGGACCATTTTTTCAGGATCGTTAAATCCTGGCCTTAGTTGTTCCATGCTTCGAATCCTTTCTCTTGGGCTTCTAACCATTTCCGTCAAGATCAGAGCGGGGCCGTCGGTTTCATTGGAACGTATATCGATTAGGACAGTTTTCCCAAAATATGGAAAAAACAGTGATACGACATCCGCTTCTAGAAGGGTGTTTTTTATTTCCTCGATATCGTCTTGAAAATTATTTCCATTCACAAGCTTTTGCCAGATTTAAGATTCCAGTATTCAAACAGATCTAAATGTTAATTGTTGCTAAGACTCAAGTAATTCTCTTGCTGTTTCAGTGAAGGCCGGCAATACTTTCTCCCAATCGCCTACCACCCCAAAGCTCGCTTCTTTAAAAATATTGGCATCACCGTCTTTATTTATTGCTACTATATTTTTGGATGAAGAGCAACCAGCCATATGCTGACTAGCGCCAGATATGCCGACTGTTATGTAAACGTCAGGTGTGACAGTTTTCCCTGTTAATCCAATTTGGTAAGAGTGGTCTAACCAACCGGCATCGCAGACCGCCCTAGAAGCTCCGACGGCACCGTTGAAAATCTTAGCTAATTCCTCAAGTTGCGAGAAGGGTGCTGGGCCACCTAGCCCACGTCCCATTCCTACTATCACTGATGCATCTTCAAGGCGAACCCCTTCAGATTCCTCTTTGACTGTTTCAACCAATTTAGATTTAATATCAGAGTCATCCAACGATAATTCGAACTCAATCACCTCGCCACTCCTTGAAGAGTCGGGTTCCAGTGCTTCAAATGCTTTCAATCTCATAATGACGACCTGAGGGTCCTTATCTGCAAAAGTAAACTTAGCCATGGCATTTCCACCATAGACGGGTCTGGTGGCTGTGACTCTTCCAGAATCACCGTCTACAGAAACATCCATGCAGTCCTGAGCGATTCCGGACCCAAGCCTATATGCCAACCTTGGCCCTACAGCCCGCCCAATAGGTGTTTTAGAGGTGATAACCACTGTAGGTTCAGCATTAATGCATATTTTGTGTAGAGCTGCCAAGTAGGCATCTGCCACACCTTTTTGGATAGCATCATCGTTGGCTAGATATACCTTGTCAGCACCCAATGAGATCAATTGAGAAGCTAAATCTTGATTGCCTCCAATTAAAGCTGCAGAGACGACGTTGCCTGTATCGGCCGCTAATTTCTTTCCGGCTGATATCAGCTCGCCGGCCGTTGAGTGCAGGCCGTCACCGTCTATTTCGGCAAATATGATTATTTCTGACATAGTAGGAACTCCGTGTTAATTATGAAAAATCCTGATAGTTATATTATTTTCTCTTCGCGTAGTTTAAGTGCTAGTAATCTTCCAGAGTCAGCGTCATCTTCCCCTTCTATAATTTCACATTGCCTATTGCTAGCAGGTATGAAAAGTTCAGATAGGGTCAAAACTGGAGATACATCTGACTCCGAGAGATCTAGGTCATTCAAAGTCCATGTTTCGGGGCTCTTTCTGCTTGCTTGCATGATTCCCCTTAAGGTGGGGTATCTTGGTTCACCTATTTCATTACTGACCGTAATGAGACATGGTAAAGGGGCCTCAAACACGTCATATCCGTCTGAACGGGAGCTAGCTACAGTGACGGTTCCGTCACCCAGGTCTATGCTTCTAGCCTCTGATAGGCAGGCCATTCCTAGCATTTCTGAAATTCCCAGAGGTACGTGAGCATTGTCCCAATCCGATGCTTGTTGTCCGCAAATGACAATATCTACCGTTCCTATTTTCTCAATAGCCTTTGAAAGTACAGTTGCAGTACCTAACGCATCCAGATTTTCAGCAGCTGGGTCTTGAATTAGAATCATCTGGTCAGCACCCATGGATAGGGGTTTTTTCATAACATCCATCACAAAATTGTTCCCTAAGGATATTATGGTGATAGTGGCATCACCAGCCGCCTCTTTTATTTTCAAAGCCGCTTCTACCGCGTTTTCACAGAAACCGTTAACTACAGGTGGAATGCCCTGGGCTGGGAGAACTCTCTTAGCTGCCTCATCAACGTGAAAGGCAGATAGTGGGGTTTCTGGATCCATTACCTGTTTGGCACAGACAATGATGTTTAAAGACATGGCTTACTCCAAATTATCAAGATCAAATTATTTGTCTAATGTGATTATACGTAGCCCTTACTGAAAGAGCCAAACTGACCCAATATCGCGACACTTAAAAATTAAGGCTCAATTTCAGTTGTATTTCAGATTTCACCCCCAAAATTTTTGTGCTTGTAAATACAAAAGGGAAGGAACAAAAAAATAGGTTAAGAAAATAGAATCCAATTTTTTCCTAGATCACACCACAAATCCATTCAATTAAAACAAAATTAAACAAAAATTTAGATACAAACACTTGACTTTTTTTATATAAGTATAAGAAAATACCTAACAATAATTTAGAAACATGTTGAAACAGATGATTCCCTCTGCCTGTTTTAACAAAAAATCTGGAGACCCAACTAAATAGCAGCATGTATTAGTTTTTAGAAATACATGCCGATGAGAGGTATTAAATATGGTGATACAAACAACTAACCCTTTTGCTCCCGCAAAACCAAGAGTCCCTCTTGTACCGAGAAGATTGCAACCCGTACCTGATCCTGTCGAGATAGCAAAACAAAATAAGACTCATTGTCCTAAATGTACCTCCTTGTTGCGTGTAAATTATCAGGATGCAGAATGTCTTAATTGTGGTTTTGTAGACTACGATTACGTTCCCCCTGAACAAGAGAAAAAAGGGAATACTCTAATAGGCACTGGAACCCGGTACGTGATCCGCTATATGGGTGAGTTTGACGCTCTCGGTGATGTTGTGACCCATGTTAAAGTTTATCGGGTTAGGAACCGAGTAATGTATGGTGTCAGTTGTCCGTTTTGTGGGTCTGGCATGGCTCAATCTTCACTTTCAGGGAAACGTAGGGAAGTTAGGGAAGAGAGATACAAATGTAATTCGGGTCACAGAGTGTCTTTATGTCCTAATGGTAAAGGCGACATCGGATGGAAATAGAGTAACTATTTTTCAATAATCGAAAAAGCCCCCCCCGTTTCAAGGGAAGGCTTTTTTTGTTGATATAGTTGGATAAGATTTTCCAATAATTTAATGCTCCATGTTTGGTTATGAAATCTGTTTTAGAAGCCATTAATGAAAAAGGGCAAAAACCTTTTTTTATATGTGATTTTTCTCCTCCTAAAGGAGGAAATCCAGATTTACTATTAGAATCCTATGACCTTAATCCTGATATGTTTATGGTGGCTTATGCTCCTGGTAAATCAGTCAGGCTGAATCCTATATTTGCCGCGGATTGGATTTACTCAAAAACGAAGATTCCATCTATTTTCACCGTCTCCACCCGAGATATGAATAAAAGTGCGATGCAGAGTCTCTTATTAGGAGCTGAATTGATGGGACTACCCAATGTTTTAATAGTCAAAGGGGATAAACTCACTGCTGAGGATATGTATTTACAAACTGAAGTGAACGACTTCATTCCTACGGAACTGGTATCAGCTGTAAAAAGAATGAATGAACGCCGCGATTTTCGAGGGAATGAATTAACTTACCCGACGCGATTTTGCATTGGCGCGGCTCTGGATCTTTCGAGAGATTGGGAAAAAGAATCTCATTTGACTAAGTTAAAAATAACTAGAGGCTGCAATTTTATTGTTTCACAACCAACTTTCGATCCTGAATTGCCCTCTAAATTCCTTTCTTTTTATGAAAATACAATTGGAGAGAAATTGAAAATTCCGGTTATCTGGGGTATTCAGATGGTAGAAAAAGATACTATTTCCTTTGCGAATGTTCCGAGATGGGTGCACCAAAACCTGGAAGAAGGAGGCTCTTCATATGAAATTACAATCGATTTGGTAAAAAGATACTTAGAGCTTGGTATTGGTACCTTTTATCTTATCCCAACAATCTTTAAAGGTGGGAGAAGAGATTATTTGTCAGCACAGGCGGTGATAGAAGATATTGAATAATCTATTCTTTTATGAATGTTGCTATACTTATATTAGGAGCATTAGTTAGACGAAACGTCGTTGACCTTCACCCTACCTCATTTTATAATTCGGCCTTGTTATCGATATTACTAAAGAGGTGAACATTTTGGCTAACGAGACAGGTAAGCGTTATTCTTGTGGAAAATGTGGATCAGAATTTGTTGTCACAAGAGGTGCAGATGGCACTGTTTCTTGTTGTGGCGAGCCGATGTCTCAAAAGTAGTGAATTATCTGCTTATAAATATATAACTTTGAGGGATTTGATAAATGTCTAATCAACTTGGTAGGCGATACCAATGCGACGGGTGTGGAACCACTGTTCTATGTACTAAAGCCGGGGAAGGGATTATTCAATGTTGTGATCTAGATTTGGAGCTTCAACAACCTAGAAAACTGCCTTCATCAGACTGATTATTAGTTTTACGTCCTAGTAGGCGGATCTTAATTCACCTGTTACCCGACAGGAAATTTTTTTGAGTAGGCAGCACTGTGTTGTTCGTCTGCATGGTATGAGCTTCTAACCAGTGGTCCAGACGCCACATGCTTAAATCCCATTTCCATTCCGATTTTTCCCAATTCTGTAAATTCTTCCGGCGTATACCATTTCGAGATAGGAGCATGCTTTTGGGAAGGTCTTAGGTATTGCCCGATTGTAAGTAGGTCGCATCTATGTTGGAGCAAGTCCTTCATAGTACTTATAATCTCTGTTTTCGTTTCTCCAAGGCCTACCATCATTCCTGACTTGGTAACCCCACCTGGCATTAAGTCCTTAACTTTGTCCAACAATCGCAAAGACAGTTCATAGTTGCCTTTGGCGCGTACTCTGGGGAATATTCTTTTTACGGTTTCTATATTGTGATTGAAGGTTTCTGGATTTGCGTCGGTCACAACTTTTAATGATTTCCAATCACCCTGGAAATCGGGTGTTAAAACCTCAACCTTACATGTGGGGACTTTTTTCTTTATTTGCTTAATGCATTGAGCAAATATGAAGGATCCTCCATCTGGTAAATCATCTCGGTTCACTGAGGTAATAACTGCATACTTCAGGCCAAGAATTTTTACAGTGTTGGCTAATCTTTTCGGCTCCTCAAGGTCGAGATTGATCGGGCGTCCTGTGGTTACAGCACAATATGTACACGCTCTGGTACAAATGTCTCCTAATATCATGAAAGTAGCTGTTTCTTTTTCCCAACATTCCCCTATATTGGGACACCTAGCTTCTTCGCAAACCGTATGAAGACCTTGAGTTTTAATTAAATTTTGCAAGTTAGAATAGTTTTGTCCACTAGGCATCTTGACTTTAAGCCACGCGGGTAACCGTCTTTCGGTACTCATTGATGGGAGACTCCACTATTTCATTAACCGTCCTACATACATAGATTCATGATAGCAGACGTAACTGAAAATCACTTTATGCCCTTTACAGTTTTGGTGTTTCAAGAGACTATCAAATCACAAATATAAATCGTTGAGGGTTGAATGGTTGATTCAGATAGATTAGTAACGTACGACGGAGATCCTTTGAGAGATCTTGATCTTCAAAAGGAATTTGCAAAATTACGGCTTCTTTCAATGGGAGTCTTTGGGGACACTGTAGCCGATTTTGAAGACGGACCCATTCAAGTTTTTGGAGGCATCGTTGGTGAAGTTGTGAAGGCTCGTATTTATAGGTACAAGAGGCGCGGTAAAAACAAGATCCATGCAATGGTCTCTGAAGTCATAGAAGCCTCTCCTCACCGAGTCAATAATCCTTGTCCTTATTTTGGCCCATGCAGTGGATGCCAGTGGCAGCATGTATCCTATGATCATCAGCTGGAACTGAAAAGAGATATGGTTAGGCGTTTTTTTGCAGACTATGCCTCTCTTTCCAATATGCATGTGTCTAAAACCCATGCAGCTCCAGATGATTTAAATTATCGCAATCATGCCAGATTTACTGTTCGATTTGGAGGCCAGCTTGGATTTTCCAACCGGATAACCAGAAGATTCGTCAGAATTGATGAATGTATGTTGATGGATTCGAAAATCAACGGCTTTTTATCCCAGTTGCAAGACAATGCTTCAGAGACGACCAATTTATCTATAAGAGTTGGTACTAATACTGGAGATTATCTAGTTCAGCCTGAATTATCGGAAGCAGACATAGATTTTCAAACAGGACAAAAATGGTATGTAGAAAATATGTTGAATAGGGAATTTAGGGTTGCATCTCCATCCTTTTTCCAAGTAAACACCAAACAAGCGGAGTTCATGATAAATCTTGTTAGAGATAAATTAAGGCTAAACGGGAACGAAACCCTTGTTGATGCATACGCCGGGGTTGGTGTTTTTGCCTCATTATTATCGAACAAAGTAAGAAAAGTGATTGCAGTGGAAGAGTCTCAAGCCGCTGTTAAAGATGCATTGTTTGGGTTAAACGACTTGGATAATGTTCATTATATTCAGGGTAAAACCGAAGAGGTATTGGAAGAATTAAAAGAGGAAATAGATGTAATTATTTTGGACCCACCAAGAACTGGATGCCATCCACAAGCGGTAGCTTCGGTTATTTCCTCCAAGGCAAATAAAATTGCTTATGTGTCTTGTGATCCAGCTTCTTTAGCCCGAGATTTGGATATTCTGGTACAAGGAGGGTATCAAATCGACAGCGTAGACCCTATAGATATGTTTCCTCAGACATACCATACTGAGTGTGTTACCACTTTGTCTCTGAATAATTAAGCCGTAATAAATTCTTGTAATTTGATTTCCTATAGGCCTATATCGAATGGACAGCTTTCACATGGAAAAGAGAAATAATCAGGGAAAGGTAATTTTGTTTGCAACTTCGTCTCCAAGAAGAAAGGAGATGTTGCGCCAATTTGGGTTGGATTTTGGGTTTGTCGATCCTATTGGAGATGAAAGAAATAAGCATGAAAATGAACCTCCGATCCAATATGTGCAATCTTTGGCAATACAAAAGGCTAGAAGTGTATTCGGAAAGGTGCCAAAAGATTCAATAGTTTTGGCGGCTGACACGGTTGTGGTGTTTGGGGATCGAGTGATAGGTAAGCCGGTAAATAGAATTGAGGCGTTAGAAACTTTAAAAAATTTATCTGACACCCATCATCATGTGATAACTGCAATCTGTGTGTACGATGTGGCCAACGATGTATATCTTGAAGAAGCGGTTACGACAAAAGTGTATATGAGGGATTATGGCGATAGCGAAATAAAGTCATACGTGGAAACAGGAGACCCAATGGATAAAGCCGGGTCATATGCTATTCAAAGTGACTCTTTCCATCCGGTTGAGGCGATAGAAGGATGTTATTTTTCAGTTGTTGGTCTTCCTATCTGTACTTTGTTGAGAATTTTGACTCAATTGAAATTAAAAACAATAATTGATGTTGAAAAACACAAGAAAGATTTCTCAAAATGTACAGAGTGCTTAATGATGGCACCCCTAAATAGATTTCAAATAATTACGGAGTTGTGAAGGCATGCTGGGAATGGGAAGCATGGAAATTTTGGTGATATTGTTAATCTCTTTTCTGTTGCTGGGCCCACAAAAAATGATTTCTGGAGCACGAATGTTGGGGGATTTGATCTCAGAGGCTAAGAGATTTGCGGAAAAAATTCCTCATATGGATGTGGATAATTCTGCCACCACTAGCTATAGCAATATCCATGAATCCAAACCTGACGGCAATAGCTCAGAAGCCGATCTGGGCCGAAATGTAGCACCTCCTATAGCTTTTCAATCTAGGAGAAAAAAAATTCTCACATTTGAACCTCCAGAACCGCTGGGTGATAAGGAGACAAACAACAATAAAACAGGCACTGAGGATGAATCTGATAAAAGCCCAGGTAGGTGATGTCTATTGACTGACGATTCACAGTCTTTAGGGGCTCACCTCGATGAACTTCGAAGGCGTCTCACATGGTCCGCAGTTGTTGTTGTAACCTGCACAGTGGTTGCTTTTATATTTCATCAGCAAATACTTCGTTTGTTGATGGAACCGGCTAATGGATTTCCGGGGGTGCCTAACCAAAAGCCTGTATATACGGACCTGACCGAGTTTATAGGTATAGCCATGAAGGCGTCGCTCCTTGCAGGTATCTTTACCTCATTGCCTTTTCTTTTATGGCAGCTAGCAATGTTTGTTTCACCAGGGCTTAATCCCACCGAAAAAAAATATTTATACATATTGATGCCTGTTAGCATCATCGTTTTTCTGCTTGGTGCTGGATTTGGATATTTTGTGTTGTTTCCACCGGCAGTTAAATTTCTTATTACTTTCGGTAGTGATGTGGCTACTCCGATGATTAGGATTGGCAATTATGTGAGTCTGATGCTCTCCCTTTTATTCTGGATGGGGGTGATATTTGAGCTACCTATCGTATTGTTTTTCCTATCTAGGATTGGCGTAGTTCAACCAGCGTTTCTATCGAGGAACCGGAAATGGGCGATTGTACTCGCATTTGTATTAGGGGCTCTAATCACACCTACCTTGGATCCTATAAACCAGACCTTGGTAGCGATTCCGATCCTAGTGTTGTACGAGGTAGGTATAATTTTGTCCAAAATAGGGGTGAAAATAAGAGATAGGGAATCTACAGGTGATTTTGAATAAAACTGGAGGCAATGGTAACTTGTAATTCAGTTACATTTGATCTTATATTGTCTGAATGCATTAAATTTTTGCATCACAGTGGGAAACTCAGATCAATCCGTTTTAGTTGCCGAATCGTCTTCGGCGATATCTTTTTGGGTGGATCTGAATTCCTTGAGGGCTTTTCCCATAGCTCCTCCAATTTCAGGTAACCTACCTACACCAAATATTATTAGTACAACCACCAAAACGATTATTAGTTCCATGGGGCCAAATCTGAAAGGCATTATTTCCTCTCCACATTATGAATGAATTGTGTCAGTATCAACGCCTTCAATTCTATCAAATACTGTAATAATGGCCACAAGTGATTTGAGGGGGGTAAATACGAGCTAAATACGTATTGAGCCTATTGCCTTTGTAGCAAACATCAAAGTACAATTTTACTCTTGTGATTTGCCCTTGAACTATTTTATTCTCAGATCAACTAACTTAGAAAACATGTCGAGACACGGAAAATGGATGCTCATAATCTAATACCAGTAGAAAAAAACCCAAAAATCGAAGAGTTTAGTTCTGGAGATACAGTTGTCGTTAACGTGAGGGTGGTTGAGGGGGAAAGGGTTAGGACTCAGGCCTTTGAAGGTGTTGTTCTGAGGGTCAGAGGAAATGGGAGAGGAGAGACGTTCACAGTCCGTAGGATTACCAATCAAGTCGGTGTAGAACGAACTTTCCTTAAGTGCTCTCCAAATGTTGAATCTGTCAAGGTCACAAGAAAGGGGAAAGTCAGAAGGGCTAGACTGTATTACTTGAGAGGCCTATCTGGCAGGGCTGCCAGAATTAAAGAAGATAGAAGGCGTTGAATTTATAAATCAAAACCTCAGGTTTCGATCTTTTGTAATTGTATACTTCGGGACAAATGACCTTAGTTAGGTAACGGGGTTGAGTCTTTTGAAATTTGTCGAAGTAGCAGTAGATTCACCAGGTTCTGGAAATAGAACCTTTACTTACTCGATCCCTGCAGGGCTCAACTTAGAACTAGGCCACTCTGTAATTGTGCCTTTTGGTAAGCAGACCAAACAGGGGATAATTTTCGGGGCTTCAGACACATCTAACTTGGATTCAGTTCGTGATGTATTAGAACTCACAGACAGTAACTCTTTAATTGACCCAACCCGATTGGAGTTAGCCCGTTGGATCAGCCAACAATATTTTTGCACTTTATTTCAAGCCTGTTCCCTAATGCTTCCGCCTGGCGCAAGAAAGCGTAAATATGTCTGGTTGTCTGTTGCTAGCGGAGTAGAGATATCGGAACTGAAATTCAGTGAATTCCAAATCTTAATTCTCAAATATTTATCGTCCAGAAACTCTGCACAATTAGAGAAGGTCATTGCCCATTTCGGAGAAAGAGCACGGCGGTCAATTAGCCGGCTTATTGAAAAACAGGTAGTGGTTCCGACTGTAAAAGAATCCTCAGTGAAAGTTCGGGTGAAATATGAAAAGTTAGGTAAGATAACCAAATCCGGTAAGGCAGCTTTAATGGCGGGGGAACTACAAAAAGCTCCGAAGCAATTGGTCGCCTTAACTTACTTATCTAAAGACGAAAAAATAATATGTAAAATAGCTACACTGAGGAGCAAATTCGGTTCTTCTTCTATCAATTCATTAATAGCCAAGGGTTATTTACACCAAGAGCAATTCGAAGTTGTGAGGGATCCTCTCAACGGTAAGCTGTATACACCTGCTCAACCGGTTAATCTTTCGGATTCACAAACTTACGCTTTAAAACAAATATATGAATTGATAGAGAAGCCTTCGATTAAAACTAGAGCCGTACTTCTTCATGGTGTTACTGGTAGTGGTAAGACTGAAGTGTATCTGGAAGCCGTGTCCTTTTGTATTTCCCGAGGGAAAAACTCTTTGGTGCTTGTTCCAGAAATTGCGTTGACTCCCCAAACCATAGAACGATTTTCTTCCAGGTTTCCAGGAAAAATAGCAGTTCTGCATAGCGGACTGTCAGTAGGGGAACGGTTTGACCAGTGGAGAAAGATCAAAGCCAATGAATATCAGGTTGTGGTTGGATCAAGAAGCTCCATATTTGCCCCTTTGAATAACTTGGGGTTGATCATAATTGACGAGGAGCATGAATGGACTTATAAACAGAATGAGGGGGTGCCTAGGTATCATGCTAGAGATGTTGCGATGCAATTAGCAGGGTTAACATCAGCCGCTGTGATTTTAGGGTCAGCCTCCCCAGATATCGAATCCTACCTGCGAGCCAAGCGAGGAAGATATCGGTTGGTAGAGTTAAATCAAAGATATAGGCCTACTGTAAATGGCACCTCAGGTAGAGATGGGAGGTTGCTTGCTGAGGTCAATATTGTGGATATGAGGGTTGAGTTAAAGAGTGGTAACGATGACATTTTCAGCAGGCAATTAATAGCAGAGTTAGAAAGCACTATCAATAACGGGAATCAAGCTATTCTTTTTATAAACAGAAGAGGATTCTCTTCCTTTGTCCAATGCAATAGTTGTGGGTACGTGGCCAAGTGTAGAAATTGTGATGTGTCACTCACATTTCATGCCGAGTCCCAATTGTTAATTTGCCACTACTGTGCCCAAAAGAGAAGGAATATTGAAAACTGTCTAGAGTGCGGCAGCGATTCTATTGGAAGGTATGGTGTGGGTACTCAACTTGTTACTGAAAAACTTAATAAATTGTACCCCGATGTAGTTATTGATAGATGGGACAGTGATGCCATAACCAGGCATTCTCACTATGGGGAGCTTTTGGATAGGTTCAGATCAGGACAATCTCAAATTGTTGTTGGCACGCAGTTAATATCAAAAGGGCATCATTTGCCTAATGTGACGTTAGTAGGCGTTGTATCGGCTGATGTTGGGCTTGGGTTGCCGGATTTCAGAGCATCGGAGCGAGTATTTCAAACTTTGTGCCAAGTGGCTGGTAGAGCAGGGAGGGGGGTGGAGGATGGCAAAGTTATTATTCAAACATATCAGCCAGACCATTACGCCATAAAAACTGCTGCTACGCAGAATTACGAGTCTTTTTTTGATATAGAATCTAAGAATAGGCGCAACCATGTGCAGCCGCCATATAGCAAAATAATTAGATTGCTTAGGCAAGATGTAGATGACATTTCTGGGCAGAGAGAGGCTAAACAGCTAGCTAAGCTACTGGGAGAACAAAAACAGGTATGGGGATTGTCTGATACCGAAATTCTTGGTCCCACCCAAGCTTTTCCGAGTCGAGTTAGAGGTCGATACAGATGGCAACTTATATTAAGAGGCCCAAACCCTCGAACTTTGCTGGAAACAATAAGCCTACCCGGTGTTTCTGACGAACGTAGGTCTATGAAAAGAGGATGGGTATTGGACGTGGATTCTTATCTGTCAATCTAGTTACTTTGGATGGTATTGTTGGGGTCTAAATTAAGTAATCTGACTGAACTGCTTGTTATAATTAGCTTCTAGCGCTCACATATGCTTTTCAAGAACTGTGTGGAGAGGAACCCCCGATGCAAGAATTGAAAACCGCTTTATTCGATCTGAGAGAAAAGGTTTCTGACCTACTGGTGCGTCTTTGACCTTCCTTCAAAGGAACGAAAAATAAAAGAATTGGAAGAAGAATCGATAGTTCCAAATTTTTGGGAAGATTCTACTAATGCCCAATCCAAAATGAAAACCTTGGCAACATTAAATAATCAGGTTGCTGTGTGGAAAGGGATTCAAAAACAGATAGTGACGAATCTGGAATTGCTGGAACTGGCAAATTTAGAGAACGATTCAAGCTTTTTGGATGAGATTCGCCTGGAAACCGGTCAAATAGAAAAAAACGTCGAAGAGGAAGAATTTACACTTACCCTCTCAGGTGAACACGATCAACGCGATGCCATATTAGCCTTGCATGCGGGGGCAGGAGGTGTTGATTCTCAAGATTGGGCTTCTATGCTAACCCGTATGTATACCAGATGGTGCGATCGGAAAGGGTTTGGTTGTGAAATTTTAGATGTTTCTCACGGAGAAGAATCTGGTATAAAAAGTGTGGTGGTACAAATAACTGGCGACTATGCATATGGTCATCTCAAAGCGGAAAAAGGAGTTCATAGACTCGTTCGGATTTCCCCATTTGATAGCGACCATGCTAGGCATACTTCATTCGTTCTCGCTGAAGTTATCCCAAAAATGGATGAAAGCGCAGGCGTCGAAATTAATACAGATGATTTGAGGGTGGATGTATTTAGAGCTGGAGGCCATGGTGGACAAAATGTTCAGAAAAACTCAACAGCTATACGAATAACTCATGACCCCACCGGGATAGTTGTAACATGTCAAAATGAAAGATCCCAACACCAAAACAGAGAAATAGCTATGGGAATATTAGCTTCTCGCTTGGCAGAGCTAGAAAGAAAGAGAAAAGATAAAGAAATATCGGATTTGAAAGGGGATCATGTTTCTGCCGAGTGGGGTAACCAAATTCGTAGTTATGTATTGCATCCTTATCAGATGGTTAAGGATCACCGAACCAATGTGGAGACTTCTGCCACAGATGAAGTTTTAGACGGCAATTTGGACGTTTTCATAAAAGCTTATTTAGCCTTTCAAATGGGTTCTGACTAACGCTTTAACTGCTCCGAGGTTCATGTAAGGTGATAATACCTAAGTGGAATTGCCGTTGTTAATATTTAAGAAAGATTACTATTATTAAAGAGATCTGTTTTTTTGCTTAAGACTAAATTGCTTTTGGGGTACATATGATTAACCGTTTTTCACTCGTTTTTTCAATGGTGATACTTTTGATTGGATCAGTCGCTTGTGGTCAGACTGTAATCGGAAAGGCTGTTGGTGATTCTGGAAACTCAGAACCAACCACTGAATCCTCTAACGTGGCTGAATCGATACGAGAATCCACCATGGAGAAAAGTGCGTATGCGAAAACCGAAGTCAAAACTTTAGCTGATGTTTCCGAAGCACCAGTTGGTGTATTTAATCGCCTTTGGTCTGATCCTCCAACATTGGACCCTCACCTCACTTCAGATACTACTTCTGCAGGCGTTGTCGTGGAAATATTTGGTGGTTTAGTCGGATTTGATACCAACTTACGATTAATTCCCGATCTCGCTGATAGCTGGGATATTTCAATTGACGGTCTTACTTATACTTTCAAAATCCGTGATGATGCTGTGTTTCACGATGGTACTAAAGTGACAGCACATGATTTTAAATGGTCTTTGGAGCGTGCAGTAAACCCAGACACCGCTTCCCCTACGGCCAAAACATATCTAGGCGACATAGTAGGAGTAATTGATGTGTTGGAAGGTAAAAATTCTCAAATAAGTGGTGTCAAAGCGATTGACGACAGGACATTACAAATAGAGATAGATTCTCCAAAGGCATATTTTTTAGCTAAACTCACCTACCCGACGGCATACGTTGTTGACAGGAATAATGTATCGGCAGGAGGTCTTAACTGGACCGATAGCGCTAATGGGACTGGGCCATTTAAATTGTCCGATTACAAAATTGGAGAAAGGATCATATTGGAGCGAAATGACCTGTACCATCTCGATAAAGCCAAACTAGCAAAAATACAGATGAATTTGGCTGGTGGGTCCTCAATGGCTATGTATGAAAATGATGAGATTGATATTACCGGAGTTGGGCTTTTTGATCTGGAGAGGATTAAGGATCCAGTTGATCCACTTAATAGGGATCTGGTTGTTGCCGACCCTGGATATTCAGTTAACTACATAGGATTTAATGTACAAGAACCTCCTTTCGATGACTCTAAATTTCGCCGTGCGTTAAACCATGCGATAGATAAGGAATTAATTGCAAAGGAAGTATATTCAGATTTGGTGGTTCCTGCGTACGGAATATTACCACCTGGCTTCCCTGGGTTCAATGAACGCCTGGAGGGTCTTCGCCACGATCCTGTTTTAGCAAAAAAACTTTTGTCCGAATCAAAATATGCTGACCCGGCTAATAGGCCTAGGATTGTAATAACTATCCCTGGTACAGGGGGTACTCCTGGATTAGATCTAGAGGTAATAATAAATATGTGGCTGGAAACTTTGGGTGTTGAAGTAGAGCTACAGCAAGTTGAATGGGCTACCTACCTCAAAGATTTAGATGAGGAAAAATTCCAAGCTTTTGGTGGTTTGGGGTGGGAGGCTGATTACCCTGACCCCCAAGATTTCTTGGACATATTATTTCATTCGAAAAGTGAAAATAACCACGGCTTATATTCTAGTCAGAAGGTCGATATTTTGCTCCAGGATGCTAGGATTGAAACAGACTTGGTGAAGCGAATAGACCTTTACCAAGAGGCAGAGGAAATTATTGTTAATGATGCTGCTTGGGTTCCTTTGTGGTTTGCAGGAGAACGGCACGTTCTAATAAAGCCGTACGTGAAAGGGTATGAGCTGACCCCAATGACAATATCAAAGATGCGATATGTTTATATACAAGATTAAGTTTGTCATCAATTGTAGGTAAATTATTCGCTATCCTCTGATGTCATTTATGCTATAGCGAATACAGAATAAGTTTAGAGGCATATGGGGATATATATAACTAGAAGGTTGCTATGGTTGCCTACATTATTATTGATGGTATCGGCAGTCACCTTCGTTCTCGGAACCTATGGGCCTGGTGACCCAGTAAGGGTGATGCTGGGGACTAGGTATGACGAGGCGACTGCCGAAAGAATAAGATCTTCACTGGGGCTGGATCGACCAGTGATAGTCCAGTACGCTGACTACGTATCGGGGGCAATTAGGGGAGACTTTGGGGAGAGCCTTAGATATCGAGGTCGATCAGTAGGCTCATTACTGGCTTCAAAAATGTGGGTTTCTTTCCAAGTTAACCTCGCTGCCATGTTTGTTAGTTTGTCCATCGGGTTACCTTTGGGGTTTTGGATAGCCCATAAACAAGGTACCTGGGTAGATCCTGCTGCTGTTTCACTTACTTTGGTTCTAATGTCCGTACCAATTATGGTAAGCATTCCTATAGTTTTGTGGGGCTTATGTTTGAAACTGAGTCTGGTGCCATGTTCTGGATGGGGAGGATTTTTTGACCTGAGGATTATAGTTCCTGCTATCACAATGGGAATTCCTGGAGTCGCCGGACTTGCTCGTTTGATGCGGACTAGTACCTTGGATGTATTTGGCCAAGATTTCATTAGAACCGCAAGGGCTAAAGGTTTAAGTGAAAGATATATTGATGTGAGACATGTTTTGAGGAATGCAATCATTCCCGTCGTAACTATACTGTCATTTTCTTTAGCTGGTATGTTGACCACCGGGTTCATAACTGAAAGATTACTTGGGATACCAGGGGTAGGAGATTTTGCTATTCAGGCTATTTTTAACAGGGACTATCCGGTAATAATGGCATTCACTCTTATACTTTCAACTGCTTTTGTAGTTGCTAATTTGCTAGCTGACATCGCATACTCTCTAATTGATCCACGCATAAGGCTCTCATAGTGGATACATCCATTAGTAATAAAGGTCATTTGTCCCGAGCTTTCACGAGGCTTTGGCATAAAAAACTAGCAGTGGTATGTCTGATTGTTATCATGATCATTTATTTCTTGGGTATATTTGCGCCCTGGGTAGCACCTTATGGATATAACGAGCAGGATTACGAATCAATCAGAGAAGCTCCCACAATGCAACATATAGCTGGGACTGATCTGAAAGGTAGAGACGTTTTTTCTAGGGCCCTTTGGGGGATACAAAACACGGTGATAATAACCTTGGTAACGATCCTCACAGGAGGATTGCTGATAGGAGTATCCCTTGGATTGATTTCTGGATATTATGGAGGTAAAGTTGACTCATTAATAATGAGAATAGGCGAGCTTTTTGCTTCTTTTCCAGACATCTTGCTAGTTATTTTATTAGCTGCTACTTTAAGGCCAAGAATCTTAGGTTTTGTTCGTTGGATCGAAGATAACACAGTGTTAGACGGGATAGTGAAATCTGGAATAGCTGACTATTTAGTAATCTCGTTGGCTTTAGTTTCGTTTAGCTGGGTTGGGATGGCCCGCTTAGTCCGGGGGCAAGTTTTGTCTCTAAAGAGTTCACAATATGTTGAAGCGGCTCAGGCAACGGGAGCCTCAACTTCACGGATTTTATTTATTCATCTCCTACCCAATGCCATAGGCCCCATCGTAGTTATGGTCTCAATGGGCATGGGCACCCTGATCGGAACAGAGATTATCTTAAGTTGGCTTGGTTTGGGTATACAGCCACCGAGACCTAGTTTAGGAACGATGCTATTGGAAGCAGGTAGTATTAGTGCGTTTCGAGTCGTTCCGTGGATGTTAATCGCTCCCGGGGTTGTAGCTTGGTCATTAGTTCTGTGTTGGAATTTGTTTGGCGATGCTATGAGTGATGTGTTAAATCCCAGCACTAGGTGAATATGATAAATTGTTAAATTAAGTGAGATATGAAAGTCCATTTAGTAGACGGAACATATGAATTATTTCGATCCCATTTTGGGCAACCTGAGAGATTAGCACCTGACGGAATGCATGTTTCAGCCATCAGAGGGTTGATAATGACCTTGATATCTTTACTACATCAACCTGAAGTTACTCACGTAGCAGTTGCCTTTGACAGTTCAATTAAGTCTTTTAGAAATGAGTTGCTACCAACTTACAAGGATGGGTCGGACACCCCTTTAGAGTTGAAAATGCAATTTCCATTAGCTGAGAGGGTAGTAAATGCGCTTGGTATAGTGTCATGGCCTATGCATGATTATGAAGCCGACGATGCATTGGCCACAGCGGCATTACTCTATTCAAAGCAGGACACAGTGCAGCAGGTAATCATTTGTTCACCCGACAAGGATTTATGTCAAATGGTTTCTGGAGATCAAATCGTATGTCTAGACAGGAAAAATAATTTTGTCCTGGACGAATCCGGTGTTCTTGAAAAATTTGGTATTTTACCGATATCAATACCCGATTATTTGGGACTGGTTGGCGACACTGCAGATAATATTCCTGGTATTCCAAGATGGGGCGCGAAATCTAGTTCTACTCTTCTTAACCGGTATATTCACATAGAGGACATACCAAATACTTATGAACTTTGGGATGTCTCTGTAAGGGGAGCGGCAGCTCTAAGTTTGAGCCTTGAAGATAATAGGGAGAAAGCTCGCCTATACCGGGAAATCGCTACAGTTCGTACTGATTTGGAAATTACTGAAACCCTTAAAGAGTTAGAATGGCTAGGGGCTTCAAAGAATCTTTTTCCATCTTTGTGCCGTGAATTGGGTTTGGGTAATTTATCAAACCGGCCTCAAAAATGGCAGTAGGATCAAGGTTAATTTACTGACTAATTTTTAGACAAATATTTATTGTATAACTGGTAACCAATCAAGACTGCCGCGATTGATATATACCCGTAGGTGAATAACATGCGTTGATCAGTTTCGGTAAATGGTAGGTGTGCTAGGAACATTACTAATAAGATAACTCCTGATTTCCACCCAATAACTCGGGGCAAAACCAATATTATTCCCAGTAGAGATACAGCAGCCGTTAATAAGAATTCCACGGATTGCATATTATTCAACGGGAAGCTTAATAATTCTCCAGCAGATAGACTGAAAATCCCGACCATGCTGCCAACTAACAAAGTGAGTTGATTGACTTCAGCAGATATTAAAGTTGTTAATCCTGCGACTGGATTTGCTCTCAGGCTAAATAGGACAGCTATTATTATTTCAGGCGATTCTGAGGCTAATGGGGCAATCCATTGTATCAAGAGGAAGTCGCTAATACCAAGATTACGGCCCGTATCGATAAGGGAATGAACGAACGGTTCTGCTGCGACGAGTATAACAAAGGCCGAATAAGCGAAGAGCCCTAACACAATCAGTCTCCTCACCACCTTAGATTGCTCTCCTATCGCTAGAGAGGGGCCCATTAATTCCGGCTCCTCTGACTCTTTGGTTGAACTTAACCAAAGATAAACCACGTACAGGGCAATCAAGGCAGCAGCAACTATCAGATGTACCTGCTGCATAAAAAATATTAAAAAAGTAACAGCAGTTGCGATGGATAGCATTAATATTTCAAGCCCCATAGTATTTGCCATGTTTAATGAGGACCTTCTCTTGATCCAGAATATTAGGATCACGGCAGACCAACCAAGCCCAATTAGTAGGCGGTTTGCGCCAGTCACATTGGCTGCCACCCTTTCCATTTCTGGCGTTACTATGGCACTAGCAGTGTCATATGATTGGCCAGCGTCCCAAGCTAGCACAGCTTCCACAGCATACTCGGGAAGAATTGCGATCAAGGCTAGTATTGCAATGGCAAAAGATGCGGATATATCTAACTGTGCAGCCTCTGCAGCCCAAGAAATTAAGAATGCGGCTCCCACAATACCCATTCCAAAAAGGAATACGTCCAAAATTGGGTGGAAATGCAGACCCCCAAAAACCATCGTAACCGATGGAACCCCCAGGCACGCGAAACCTGCGAGTAGAATCCAGGATACTGAATGACTATTGTGATCAGTCACAATCACTTTGTTGCCTCCACATTATTTTATAAATCACACCTATTGTCCAAACTATGCGCCTGCTCAATGATTTCATCGTGCAACAGGGCAAAATCTAAGCATATTATATTTCCTACTGTTGATTATTCATAGTTATTCAACTAGAATTCTACGGTTGGACGGGGAGTGACTGCGGTTAGGTTCATACCCTCTTGTTTGGAAGGTTATTTTAAAGTGATGAATTAGGCACGGAAATGACTTGACATCCCTTGGGGTGGTGCATACCATAAAACTGTTCATTCACCGTTGCTAGAGCTTGCTGCTGTTTTGCTGCTTGTTCTTCCAGCGTATAAGTTTGTACTAAAATTCGTTCCTTTATCAGATAAGAAGGGGGTCAAATGGGAAAGCTAATTAGCCTTCAGGCGTTGTCAACAGCCCTGGTTTTCTCAGTATTGTTATTTGTATTATCCGCATGTGCACCAGGTGCTGCCGGTCAACCTGGCCTTCCAGGTAACCCTGGTAGTGCTGGAGTGAATGGTTCTCAGGGACCGCAAGGAGAGCCTGGCCTTCCAGGTTTGCCTGGCAACCCTGGCCAAGGTGGTGCTCCTGGTCTTCAAGGACCAGCAGGCCCGGATGGTTCTGACGCTGCGGCGCCAGGAGGCAACATAACTGTTAGTAAACAGAAGATGTCAATGTCTGAGAAATTTAGTGTTGCTGGTTCAGGGTTTCAACCAAATGAACCAGTTGTGATACAGCTTAGAATCGACTCAACTTTATCACCAATTATTGGTGATGGAAGAGGTTCTCAAGTAACTGCTAATGGTGCAGGAGCCTTTGAAATATCTTTTGACTTTATGTCTGAAGAGGGAGCTATTATAAGCAGAGCGGGTGGCCCTTCCTCTGTGTTCGCGCAGGGTGGAAGTGGTAGCAAAGCAAGTGCCCCTATTACAATAGTGTCAGTGTCTTCTCCAGCTGGGTCCGTATCGGCTAGCTTGGCAGCGACACCTGCAGAGGCTGGCGGTACTTCCGTTGTTTACGGCGCAGGATTTTCAGCTGGTGAAATGATTAGCATCATCGGTGTTGGTGCAGCCGGCGGAGTTGATAAGATATTGGCAGGAGGAGAAGCAAATGCTTCAGGTGCCTTCCAAATTGACATTAAGGCCACGCTGGACGCTGGTCTCTATACACTTGTTGCTATAGGTTCCTCTAATTCAGAAGCCACCGCTCCGTTATTAGTAGTTGATAAATAAATAACCTCATTTCCTAACTGAATTTCATATTTGGTTGGATAATGTAGGAGTTAGCGGATAAAAGGCTCTCAAACTTAACTGTTTGGGAGCCTTTTAAATTTCACGTATATGAAATCCTTACAATCGGGGATGAATCAATTCTCTGAATTTGAATGTTAGAAGTACTTAACGAAAAGTTGGTTACGGCGCAGGATGGTTAGCCAGTGAAATGGTTAGCATCATCTGTGCTGGTGCAGCCGGCGGAGTTGATAATGATATTGGCTGGAGGAGAAGCAAATGCTTCAGGTGCCTTCCAAATTGACGTTAAGGCCACTCTGGACGCTGGGTCTCTATGCACTTGTTGGTAAAGGTTCCTCTAATCCAGAAGCCGCCGCCCCCGTTATTACTAGCTAATAGATAAGCAACCTCATTGCCTAACAGAATTTTATATTTGGTTGGATAATGTAGGAGTTAGCGGATATAAGGCTTCCAAACTTGACTATTTGGGAGCCTTTTAAATTTCATGTATATGAAATCCTTACAATCGGAGATGAATCAATTCTTTGAATTTGAATGTTAGAAGTTCCTAACGAAAATAGGCTCAGTAACTATTATTATAGGCTAGACTTATGTTAACAAAGTCTTGGGTGTGATAGAGAGTATTAGATATTTCAAATTATAGGACAAGTTGAGTCTGTCTTGGACACTAACAGTCGATTTGTAGGATGCTCACGATATCATGGAACAATCGGCGGTATAGTCACTGTAAAACGTGGTTATGTTTTGTTTTCTTAAGCCTATTAGATTTTAAGGATCTTTATTTCCCTAAGTCTTCTACCTACTGTAGAAATCACTTCAATCGATAGATTGTTGTAGGAAAACTTATCTCCAGGACTCGGAATTTTTCCAAGTTCATGTAAAACGAATCCTCCAATAGTGTCAAACCCTTCACCTTCAAAAGAAGCTCCGATAGAAAGAGTGATGTCATCGATGGCTATACTAGCGTCCATGTAGAATTCATTTTTTTCTACTTCCCTTATTCCTAGTTCCCGTGTATCAAATTCGTCATGAAGTTCTCCCACGATTTCCTCGACTAAGTCTTCCACTGTAACGAGACCTGATACCCCACCGTATTCGTCTATCACTATAGCCATCTGCATTCGTTTGTCTTGAAAGTCGGTTAACAAAAACTCTAGTGTTTTTGATTCAGGTATAAACAACACTGGACGAAGGAATTTTCCCAATTCAACATCAACATTTGATTTCGCAGATCTTATTTGACCTAGGATGTCCATTGAGTGTGCTATACCTTCAATTTGGTCCGTTTCATTTCTGTATATTGGTATTTTGCTATGGCCTTCCCTGATCATTATGTCCACCACATCATTTATAGAGGTTGATATATCCACAGTGATCATATCTACTCTGGGAATCATAATTTCCCTCACAACTGTTTTATCTAATTGGAAGACACCCCGTATCATTCGGACTTCATGTTCTTCGAGAGGCTCACCTTCGTCGTCCATTTGCATCGCAATATTACTGTTTTCACTGATAGCTGATGGATTTTCCTCAACAGTACTTATTTCTATTAGACGTTCTTGAGAACGTGTGATTGGTCTCAGAGTTGTACCAATGAAGATAACTAACCTATAGATTCGAACCGCGATTCTAGGCCCACTGTGCCGTCCAGCCACCTTTGCTATTGTTTCTAACACCCCTAGAACTATAAGGGTGGATATGGCTATGAGACTTATTCGTCCGAAATCATAGGATGTAAGTTGATTCTCAGAGGGTTGATAAAAAATGAAATAGCAATTTATCACTGCTGATGCTAGAGATATCGTTTTTATGATTGAAAATGCTGAATTTGACTGGTCAGTCTTACGGAAAAGGTCCTCTAATTTCTCTAATCCGGACCTTTCTTCACTTCGCCATATGAATATGGATTCTCTGGTAACAGTACCAATTACATGTTGTATAAAGCTTATTAATGTGAAAAGTGTGATCGAAACTATAACGGTTAAACTTGATAAATCACTTATATCAGTGTCCAATTTGGCTTGGGTCTATGAAGACCTATCCTCCTTTAAAATCCGAGCTGGGGAACCGACTCCTTTTGCAAAATCAGGGATATCCTTTGTGACTATTGATCCTGCCCCTGTGATAGATTGTTTCCCGATGGTCACTGGGGCGACCAGCTTTGTATCAGATCCAATGAAGGCGTTGTCCTTTATAGTGGTTCTACTTTTTTGTTCACCATCGTAGTTACAGGTTATAGTCCCTGCCCCTATATTAACATTGGAACCTATATCTGAGTCCCCAAGATAGCAATGGTGACCTGATTTTGTACCGCGACCTAATGTACTGTTTTTTATTTCCACGTAATTACCTATACTAACATCCTCGTTTAGGATAGACCCCTCTTTAATATGGCTATATGGCCCGATTGATACGTTATCATGAATCATGGCGGATGCGATGGTTGAGGACCTGATTACACAAGAGGCCCCAATAGAACTATTGGTAATTTCGCAATTTGGACCTATTTCGCAATTTGAAGAAATATTGGTACTTCCTCTGATATGAGTGTTCGGAAAAATTACGGTGTCAGGGCCAACCAATACTTCCAGGTCAATGTATGTCGTATCAGGATCTATAATTTTTACTCCAGTCTCCATTAGGCTCTCACAAGTTGCGGTTCTCAATATTTTTTCGGCTTTTGCCAAATCTGATTTATTGTTCACTCCCATTATTTCTTGATAATCCGTACTAATGGATTCAATAGTCAAGTTTATACTTTCAGCAAAAAGTATCAGATCTGTGAGGAAAAACTCCCCAGATTTGGACGGCTTTAGAGATTCCAAAGCTGCCCATAGCCATGAAGTTTTGAAACAATAGGCCCCTGCATTGATTTCATTGATAAGTAGTTGCGCTCCATTGGCTTCGGATTCTTCTACTACGTTAGTCACTTTCCCTTTAGCATTTCGAACTATACGGCCGAAGTCTCTAGGATCGGGGACTCTTCCGGTTAGTAAGGTAAGGTCGGCCTTCGATGATTTGTGCTGTTTCATAAGGTCGGAGAGAGTTTCTGTTTTAATCAAAGGCATATCGCCATTTATAACAAGGATATTCTCAATGTTGGACACCGTCTGCCTACATTGCAATAAAGCGTGTCCGCTTCCTATTGGGTGTTTTTGGACCGCAATAGCTATATTTTCTTCGAAAGTTTCTTTGAATGATTCATGAGAAGGTGGTACAACAGCAATGATATCGTGTATTCCAGCCTTGGTTATTGAATCCATAACTAGCGTTATCATTGGTTTTCCAGACAGCTTATGAAGCACCTTCGGTAGACTGGATTTCATCCTAGTCCCCGCCCCGGCTGCTAATATAATCGCTTTGAAGTCAGGCATTATGTTCATTAAAGTCAATTTGATTAACCAGTATTTCACCAACTGAAAAAATACATAATTATTACAAGTCTACTGAGCTGTAATTCCTCCATCTATGACCAATTCAGAGCCTGTCATATATGAAGATTCATCAGAGGCTAGGAATAAGACACCCATAGCGACGTCTTCTATAGTTCCTATGCGTCCCAAAGGTATCTTAGATATGGAGTTTTGTCTTCCCTCCGGAGTGGATATATTATCTGCGATCATATCTGTGTCTATGGGGCCAGGGTGAACAGAATTAGCTCTTATGTTATCTGAAGCATGCTGTATTGCGGTGAATTTAGTAAAAAGTCTAACCCCACCCTTTGATGCACCATAGGCTCCGCCTCCTTGGTTTCCCACTAGTCCAGCGGTAGAAGAGATGTTGATAATTGAACCACCTCCGGAATGGCGCATTTCCGGAATAGAATATTTAGTGCCCAGAAAAACCCCTTTGAGGTTCACTGCCATTATTAAGTCAAATTCCTCATTTGAGGCTTCTTCAATTGGTATCCTACTGTATATCCCAGCATTATTTACCAGTATCGTTAAACTCTGATATTTTTCGATGGTGCTTTTGATACAATCTTTCCAACTGGTGGGAGAGGTCACATCTAGATATATTCCGACAGCCTCACCTCCTGATCCCATTATATTTCGGGCATTTGATTGGCATGACTCTAGGTCTATATCTGCCAATACAACTTTGGCACCTTCTTTTGCAAAAAGAGCTGCCTCAAAGGCTCCCTGCCCTTTTGCCGCTCCAGAAATTATTGCCACCTTGTTTTCCAGTCTTCCCATGATGCTATACCTCTATGGTAGATTGCTATTAGGTATTCTATCTCAGTAGGGGTCTTTATATCATCTGAATCTTGTAATTCCGGTATACTCAGCGATATCAATTGACAGAACAAGTGTTCTGTTCTAAAATGTTCTAAATTAGCTTATCCTACAAGGTACTTATATGAATCAATCGTTACAGTTGACTTTATCTCTGACCAATGAAGCCGGCCGCTATTCTACTTTTCAAAATGGCCTCAATATAGACAGTGGCCAAGAGGTTTTGTATCTTGGCAATGTTAGTGGTGGACCAATTACCGGTAGCAGGGGGATAGTGAAAAAACTTTATGCTAATAAGGCTGTTGTAGATATGGGACAGGTAGGGACGTGGAATGTCCCATATTATTTTTTGGCTGATACAACCAAAGTTGCTTAATTAAAAAAACCTTCTTTTAGATGACTAGAAATTGTGGATGCGACCAGCATAGGTTTTTGAAGCGGCACATCATGGATGCTATGTTCTAGCCATACTGTTTCGAATTTAGCTATGTTTTTTTCTGCCTGAACTATCAAATTTTTCCGAAGTGTTTGTCTGGAAGTTTCATCATCATTCAACCTCGCTGGCATGTTGAGTACCGGGCATTTTACTGAGGAAAATAAGGAAGAAGGCCGATGATCCCAGAAAGCTTCTACCACTTTCAAGTGATTACTTCTCTTAAATCGAGGTGTTATGGTCCCGTCCGGAATTTCTTGAAAGTTTGCCATAACAATATTAATTAGATCGTTCTGAAGGGAAAGGCTATCTCGCTCCCCCCAGTCTCTTTTTGCAATTCGTTGTTTAAAAAATTCTTGCGTTAAGTTGCTGAATAAAGGAGGAGCCATATCCACAAGGGCTTTTTCCAAAGAGTTACCTGGTATGGAAGATATTTCGATTAAACCTCCATCGACAAGACAAAGACCGCTTATCATTTCAGGGTGATGTGCTGCAAAATTCAATGCAACACTACCTCCCCATGAATGGCCAACCAACAATGGATTATCAATTTGATTGGCTTCTAGGAAGAAATGTAAATCATTCGTGACCGTCTCGAAATCGTATCCCTGATTTGGTTTAGAAGATAATCCATGGCCTCTTTGATCTATAGCTTTCACTGAATTGGTTTCTGCTAAAAGTGGGCCAACTAGATCCCAGATTCTACAATTTGATGCTAGCCCATGAATTAATACGATATTTCTGCCTTGACCGCCCCAGTCACGGCAATTAATCGATATTGGTCCGACATTTATTAAATGCTGCTTTGGGCTTTTTTGATTATTTATTACATAACTCCCGGTATTGAACTATGCCATTGAGCATGTTCCAAAAACTCTTTGGATGTTTTGTAAATGAATTTAGATTCATTTACAATTCTAACAATAAAACCTTGTTGAAGAAGGTTAATTCTTATTTGAACATGGTCGACAGAAAACAAGTTTCTGTCTTTTATACCTTCGTGGATCTCATCTTCCGAATATTCCGCACCTTCAGCAAAGGCCAGCATTATGAAATGAAGTGCAACCAATTTTTCCTTTAGATCGGTTGGAAAATCGGGGAGCATCGCAATGTCATTTGTCCAACGATCGAAAAGCGTTCGATAGTAGTCCGGGTCTATTGATAAATGCGGCACTTATTGGATATCCGCCATTATGAGTCTTCTTATTCTTATTCTTGTTCCTGTCCACTGGACTGACTTTTTAGGAAATTTTCAATTTCCTTCACCATATCCGTTCCAGTTGGCATCTCAATTTGCGAACTTTTTGCTTCATCATATTGGTGTTCTAGGCGAGATACGTATGAGCTGACATCAGGTTGTTTTGCGATCGCATTGGAGATTTCCTCCCTGAATGCTTGCCCAGCTAAATCTAGTTCACTCATATCTAAGTCAATGTCCACAAGGCTTTTAAGCCGCTCGAGCAAGGCGAAACTAGTTACAGGGTTTGGAGAAGTTTGAACATAATGAGGGCAGTGGCCCCAAATATTTGCATGAGGGATATGATTTCTCGCACATGCTTCAGCGAAAGCAGAATGGATTCCGGTGGGTCCTTGATAACCAGAATTTCTTATTCCCAGCCATCTCGCCTTTTTACTTAGTTCCTTACTACTGGCCCTGCCGGTTATTTTAACTTCCCTAGTGTGCGGCACCGTGTCTAGCAAGGCGCCTAACGATATAATTAACTCAACTCCAGATAATTTCGCTACCTCTAGGACTGTATCAGAAAAAGTTCTCCATTTAAGGTTTGGTTCGGTTCCCACATACATTAGGATCCCATTGTCTGGATTTTCTTCAGGAACGTAGCTGTAGAATTCGTTTGCAGGCCACTTTATGATCCGGTTTTTCTGTCTGTTAATACGAGTTTGGGGTCGGTTGACCGTGAAGTCATAATAATTTTCAGGATCTATCTCAGCAATCTTTTTACTTGGGAGTTTTCGTACCATGTATCTTATTGCTCTGGTGGCTGCCTCGGCAGCATCTGGCCATCCTGCGAAAGCTACCACCATAGTAGAAAGCTTTGTGTTGGGGGTATCGTGAACGATCAAGCCGTCCATATGCTGCTCCGTTGCTGCTGAATTTATCCGAGTTTAACACTTTACACCATATAATCCAACAGGTTTTTTTAAATGCCTTGATATTGTACTTAAGACAAGTGGTCTAATTAATTTAGGGTACAATTGAGACCTAAAAGGCTAAGACTTTTCAAGAGGTTTCCACACCATATGACATTATTATTACATTCATGGGAATTTGTAAGATATGACGTAACTAAAAACACCTCCTGGTATTTTGTTTGTATTAAAGATTCTTCTGGGCGAGATACTCATGTTGAGTTCACTAAAGACATTGAATCTGATGAGGTGGGAAGGTTGATACATGAAATGCTTAATAAATTTAGATCAGAAGAGCTGCCAAGAGAAAAATCGCTGGAAAAAAGCCTAGGATTGTCACAGCCAGTAGAAAATGGCTCCGCCATGGCAGCGGCCATAAGTTCGGTTCGGAGTGCAATTAGTCAATTGCGTTCTATGGAAAGAAGTTTACCTTTATGTGAATACATGAGCGGAAAACCTCCTGGATTTATTGATTTATATGCCAACATTAATAGGGGACTATTTTCAACCGATCGATTACCCAATGATTTTGCAAAAGCGGCTTATAAAGCTGTGCACAGAGGGTTCAAAGTGATCAAATGCGCCCCGTTTGATGAGGTCACCCACCCCAATCCTCGAGATATAAATGGTGTTGTCAAGAACGGATTAAGCAGGCTTTCAGCCGTCAGGGAAAGTGTTGGAGCGGACGTGGAAATTCTCGTTGATTGCCATGGTAGATTTGAAGAATCATCATCTAAGATTGTAGCCGCTCTAGTCCAACCGATAGGGATTGGTTGGTTTGAAGAACCTTTGGATCCGATCAATTATCCTGAACGTTTAGCTTGTATTTCTAAAGAAATAGCCATCCCATTAGCAGGAGGTGAATCCGGGTACGGAGAAGAATTCTTCGATTCCCTTGCCCAACTTGGGTCAGTCCAAACCGTCATGCCAGATATTAAATACTGTGGTGGTGTTCAGGAAGCTGTTCGAATCGCTAATAACGCTCACGATAACGGTATAAATTTCTCCCCTCATTGTCCGTCCGGACCAATATCTCTTCTCGCCTCAGCCCATGTTTGCGCGTCATTAAATAAAAAGGTATTACTGGAACATGCGATAGAAGAAATTGACTACAGGCATGAATTGTTATCTCCACATGAGATTGTACGGAATGGCCGTATTGAGATGCCGACGGGTATTGGGTTAGGGGCTTCCCTATCAAAGACGGCTCTCAAAAAATATGGTGAATACTTTTCATTCTAGCGTCAGTGATAACGGGGTTATTTTTCAGCCAGCATGTCATAAGCCAAATGTAGCATGACTTTCGCTCCACTGACTAGGCTTTTGATTCCTATAGATTCATCTGTCCCATGGGCTTTACTGAGCATCGGATCGTCGTCTGGGTGAGACCCTGTAAATCCGTAAGTAGTTACCCCTAAGGGCCTGGTAAACCTAGAATCCGTGAATCCAGTGCTAATAGCCGGAACAAACTGCACGTCCTCTCGGTCTACAGCTTTTTTAGTAGCCTCACGCAAGCTGGTCATGAGCTCGGTTTCAAATGGAGATGAATTAGGAACAGCCATATAATCTATGGAATATTCCACTCCAGGTATCCCATCTAATATTTTATCCAGCTCATCTCTGAGGTAATCGTCGCTCTGGTGGGGTAACGTTCTCACGTCACAAGTGAGCCTAATTTGTTCCGGTACACTATTTGATTTAATTCCTCCATTAATCATAGTTGGAGTTATTGTCATTCTTGATAAAGCACGAAGCATGGATGCGAACCTTGGGTTCTCTTCTTCTTGCTCTTTAATAATTTCATCTACGTTATCGGATGACGGTTTGTGTTCGATCGCGAATGTGGACAAATGTTCAAACAGGCTGGTGGAAGTATCTCTTTCTGCCTCGTATTCTTCTAGTCTATTAAGGACTTGAGACAATCTAAAAAGGGCGTTTGTTCCTTGCCATGGAACCGACGCATGTGAACTAACCCCTTTCACATCTATTTCGATTTGTAATCGGCCTTTTTCGCCGACCCCTAAAACATATGTTAATGACCCTGCAGCCTCAATAGGGGATCCTCCTCCCTCGTTAACAGCGAATGGGGCCTGTAATTTCTCTGGGTAGTTTTCTGCCAACCATCCAAATCCATATCTTCCTCCATGCTCTTCATCAGCACCTGAAATTAAGGATAACCCGTCTTTTAAAACCACTCCATTTTGCTTTAACACCTTCATGGCCATCAATTGTGCCGAAAGGAGACCTTTGCAATCTGAGGCCCCCCGGCCGTAGATTCGACCCTGATGTATCTCTGCACTGAATGGAGGAAAGGTCCATTTATCCTCGTCTTCCACGGGCACAACATCTGTGTGCGACATGAATAAAAGGCCAAGATCGCCAGAAGTCCCATCGATGTTGGCAATAATATTCCCTCTGTTCGGTGATGATTCTAAGATTTCAGATTCTATCCCTGCTTTAGATAGCCAGCCTGATATGTATTTGCATACTGGAGTTTCGTCGCCTGTAGGCATAAACCCAGTATTAACTGACGGAATTCGAACTAAAGCCTGTTCTAAGGCTATAAGATCTTCTTCTAAATCATCGATTTGCTTAAGCATTTGATCAAGGTTTGTCATTTTGTCACCTACACACAGTATTTTTATATTGTCGTTTCTAGAGCCAATAAAAGTGCGATGCTCTTGGCGTCTTGTATTTCTCCCAACCTTATGAGTTTTTGTATTCTTCTAACAGGTATTTTTTCAACTGAAATATCTTCGTCGAAATCTTGGGGCAGCCTTTTCTCTACTAAATCTTGAGCTAAATAGCCATAAATGTATTCATCCGTAAAACCGGGGCTTGTCCAGAATCCAAATAATAGCCTAAGATTTCGTGAAGTGTATCCTACCTCTTCTTGGAGCTCACGGATGGCGGCTATTTCCGGTTCTTCTCCGATTTCTATAATTCCAGCCGGCACTTCCAAAAGGTCACTTTTTGCTGGGTGTCTATATTGTCGGACAAGAAGTACATTATTCTCCGAATCCACCGGAACAATAGCGACGGCCGGTCTGTGTTCGACGACCTCTCTAGAGGCTTTGACCCCGGTTTTTAGCAGCACATTATCAAGTTTCACATTTATAATACTACCCTGATAAATTCTCTTACTGTCTATGGTTCGGTCAAGATCAACATTTTCCATATTTTGCCTACTCCCCCGGATCTTCCGGTGGACGTTGTGATCTGTATGCGAGGCCAAGCCGCATATTCAAGGCGGTATAAAAGAAATCTGGTTTTTCTGAACGTAAGAACCTGGCATTATAGGGACTTTTCTTTACTATAACCTTTTCTCCTGGGTCCACATCTGAATCGACAAATCCATCTGCGCTGATCGATGCCAAATAATTCTTGGAAGCCTGAAGCTCAACGGTTGATTTTGGGTGGAGTACCAGAGCATCCCGAAGGCCTGTATGTGCTGCAACCGGTTGCAATATCATCATTTGAGCTTCAGGAAAAACTATGGGCCCTCCAGCCGAAAGGGCATATCCTGTGCTTCCAGTCGCAGTAGATACAATTACAGCATCAGCTCTGTAGTTGGTTAAATGGACATGGTTTACAGAAGCTTCAAGTTCTACCAGTCTGGAGACTTTTCTGCTTCCAACTGTGATGTCATTTAAGGCATGAACGGATAGTCTGGGGTCCCCACCTTCTGTAGGAATTACATCAGCTTGCAGCATCATTCGTTTTTCAGTTCTTATACCGTTATCGATGCCTTTTCCCGATTGGTAATTTATGTATTTGGGAAGTGCTGAAATGGCCTCTTCTGGTGCTAATTCCGCTATAAACCCCACCTTCCCCATTTTTATGCCAACGACAGGGAGCTCATAAGGACTTATTACTCTTACAGATCTTAATATGGTTCCGTCACCGCCTACCACAATAACCAAGCTCGTTTCTTTTAGTTTTTCTGAGTACTCAGAAAAACTTCCTGCTGAACTTAACCATGAAACATTTGCTATTCCTAATGAATCTATGATTTCTTTAGCCTTGACCTCTGTGGCAGGCATTTGAGAGTTGTATATGAAGGCAATCAATTTATTTTTTGACATGAGCCCAACAGATATATAAGTGTTTATCGGTTTTTAAGTATCTATAGTATAAATACTAACTTATTTGGGTTAACCGATTAGGGTGTTTATAGCATCACGAGCTAATTCGATAATAGGTTTCGGGAAAAAACCAAAAAAAACAGTACCGGAAATAGCTATGACAGATGCGGAGAGTACTCCCAAACTCGGATGTATTTTATGTGTTTCATCTGGGCTATCTATGAACATAGTCTTAACTATTCTTAGGTAATAATAGGCCGATACAACGCTATTAACGACCCCAACAATGGCTAGCCAGGTAAGATTGGTTTCAACGGCTGCTCCAAATAGATAGATTTTTGCCATAAATCCTATTGTAGGTGGTATTCCGATGAGAGATATCATTGAAACAGTCATTATTACTGCTAGGGTCGGGGATTTTTTAATAAGACCGGCAAAAGAGTCGATCGAATCATCACCAGAATCTTCTGAGACTGCCGTTATCACCGCAAACGCTGCGAGGTTAGTAAACGTGTATCCAGCCAGGTATACAAGGATTCCAACGGGTCCTGAGGTGTTCAGCGTTGTGTTGCCTGCCATCGCCGCTAACCCCACCATGATATAGCCTGCCTGAGCTATGGTACTGTAGGCTAACATTCTCTTGATGTTGTTTTGTTTTATAGCTATTAGGTTTCCAACAGACATTGAAATCGCGCTCAAAACTGCCATCATGCTGGCCCAGTCGGAAGACAGGGTCTCATTTTCAAAAACTGTATATAGGATTCTAAGAATTATGGCGAATCCTGCTGCCTTGCTGGCTACAGAAAGAAACCCCGTTATGGGGGTGGGGGCGCCTTCATAAACATCTGGAGCCCACATTTGAAATGGGACTGCAGAAATTTTGAATCCGAACCCGGCTGTTATCAAAATCACACTGAATAAAAGAATCCCGTTATCTGTTACCTGTCCTGAGGTGGAAAGGTGATTTGCTATTACAGTTCCTATTTCGGATAAATAGGTAGTGCCAGTGAATCCATAAATTAGCACCATTCCGTAGAGAAGAACCGCAGAGCTAACTGCGCTCAATATGAGGAATTTAACACCGGATTCAGCCGATTTCTTCTCCCTTATAAATGCTGCTAGTGCTGCTGTAGGAAGAGCAGTCAATTCCAAGGCAATGTATATAGTGATCAATTCTATGGCTGATGTTAGTAGCATCATTCCAGTGGCTGATAAAAGAATGAGTGAATAGTACTCGCCTTGATGTTTGTCGAATCTTTTCGCATAGGTCGTGGACGAGAGGATTACTAACCCTGTCGCAAGGATAATGACATATTTGAAAAATACGCTGAAATCATCTACTTTGACGGTTCCATTGAATCCAATGCTCGGATTATCTCGCACCATAATACAAAAACATAACGGTGCTAATAAGCCGATTAGAGACAGTGGAGCCAAAAGTTTTTTGTTAGATGAAAACAAATCCACAATTATTATTATGCTAGCTAATAAGGCCATGCTAATTTCGGGGGCTATCAAAATTATGTCAGCGTAATTCATTAATTAGTTCCCGTCATATTTAGCATTTGTGTTATGCCTTCGGTGAAAACATCAGACACAAATGCTGGATATATACCTATACCTATTATTGAAGTGATAAGTAGTGCTATAGGGATGACTTGCACCGCAGTAGCATCACCAATTTGTTCGAACCGTTCTCTTTCAGGTCCAAACATGGATCTTTGAATCATCCATAGTATGTATGCAGCCGTCAGTACTAATCCGAAGGCAGCTATTATCGTCGCTAATTTAAAGGCTGGGAAAGCTCCTAGGAAGATAGTTACCTCTGATACAAAGCCGCTTGTTCCTGGTAGTCCCAAAGATGCTAACCCCGCAACTACAAGCGATACTGTGAAAACTGGCATTCTACGGGCCAAACCTCCTAGGTCTGGTATGTGTCTAGTGTGAGTCCTCTCATAGATAAATCCTATTGTTAAAAATAAAAGTCCCGTGATAGTTCCATGGGTAAACATTTGCAAGGCGGCACCTGTCAATGCAAGAGAGGTGATTCCACCGCCAAAAGCTGACAGGCCTAATAAAACGAAACCCATGTGGCTGACACTACTATATGCAATGAGCCTCTTGAGATCTGTTTGTCGTATTGTTATTGCTGCACCATAGATAATATTTATTACCCCTAATAGGGCCAATACCCAAGCGTATTTTTCAAGCTGGTCAGGGAACATGCCCGCAGATACTCGTAAAAGCCCATAGCCACCCATTTTTAAAAGTACTCCTGCCAACATTACGCTTGCAGCAGTCGGGGCGTCGGTATGAGCATCGGGTAGCCAGGTATGTAAAGGGAATACTGGTAGTTTTACCGCAAAGCCTATGCTCATGAATAAGAAGAGCAATCCAACAGGCATTATTAAGTTCGAGGATGGGAGTGATTCAGATATCTTAGTCATATCGAAGGTGCCAGTACCTGCGAATATAACCAAAATTCCAATTAGCATGAAAGCGCTTCCAAGAATAGTAAAAATTAAAAACTTCATGGCGGAGTATTCTTTTCTTCCGGTACCCCAAATGGATATTAAGAAGAACATTGGAATCAACTCTAGCTCCCAAAAAAGGAAAAAAAGCAAGAAATCCATTGAGGTAAATACCCCTATTACCGCCCCTTGTAGCAAGAGGAGCCACATGAAATGTTCTTTAGTTCTTTCAGTTATGTTCCATGATGCGAAGATTGCGACGATTCCTAACAGCCCTGTAAGCAAAATGAGTGGTGCACTTATTCCATCGACAGATAGGAAATATTGAACTGGAAATGATTCAGGGAACCATGAAGTTATTTTTTCAGAAAAATCGTACCCATTTTGTCTATGGGCAATGAAAATGTAGCCTGTGACTACCAGTTCAAGTGCTGAGGCTATAACCGCGAATCCACGGGCCGTTTTCCCAGTCAAAAAAACAGCCACAATCACCGCTGAGATAAACGGCAAAAAGATGGCTATGCTTAGTATTCCAGGTATTTCCACAGATTCTCCTAATTACATTCCAAATATATATACAGCGGCTATGATGACTATTCCAACTGATGTGACAGTCGCGTACATTTGGGTTTGGCCAGTTTGCAATTCTCTTATCAGACTACCGAAATTAATACCAATCCACCCCACAATATTCACGGTACGGTCTACTATGTTTCGATCGATCCAGTCAGAGGTCTGTGCTATTCCGCGATAATAAATTCTGCCGGTTATGAATTTTTCATATACTTCATCGACATAATATTTGTTTAGAAATAGGGTATATATAGGGTCGGTAACTCTGCCCATCGTTGCTGGGGACAAATAAGGATTCCGCTTATACATTGCCCATGCTAGAAGTATTCCCAGTAGGGCAATCAACGAGGAAATAATGGCCAGTAATGGGTCAAAAGCTGGAGGGGGAGGCAAGTGCAGGCTGTGCTCCAATTTATGTGTGAACCAGTGGGCAGGGATACTTCCAAAGTCTTTTATAGGGTTCACTAGAAACCCTATAATCACAGCTGGGATTGCGAGTATGATCATGGGTAAAACCATAGGGAATGGTGATTCGGCAAGATGGACCGGCCCATGGGCTTGAGCTTCAGGATCCTTATCTGAGCCTCCCCGAAAATCACCTTCAAATGTCATAAATAGGGCCCTAAACATATAAAAGGCCGTCATGAATACCGCAATAAGTGCTAATACGAATCCCATCATACTTACGCTTAGCAAATCTCCATGCTTGAAGGCATTCAAAAGGATTTCATCTTTACTCCAGAACCCTGCTAGCGGGAATATGCCTGCAAGACTCAGACTTCCAATGAGGAATGTAATATAGGTTATTGGCATTTTGCTTCGTAATCCACCCATATAACGCATATCAAACGTCCCAGTTGCGTGATTGACACTACCAGACCCTAAAAATAAAAGCGCCTTGAAGAAAGCATGAGTAAATAGGTGGAAGATAGCCGGTCCGTATGCACCAACCCCGAGGGCCAGCATCATGTAGCCCAATTGGCTAACAGTCGAATAGGCGAGTACTCTCTTTATGTCGTTGGAAACTAGTCCCATTGTTGCCGCGAATATGGCTGTAACCCCTCCAATGATGGTTACTACCATCATTGCGTCTGGGGAAGCTTCAAAAATCGGAAAGAACCGAGCTACTAAGAAAACTCCAGCCGTAACCATAGTTGCTGCGTGAATGAGAGCACTTACTGGAGTAGGTCCTTCCATGGCATCAGGTAGCCATGTGTGAAGGGGGAATTGGCCTGATTTGCCTATAGCACCAACGAACATTCCCAACGCTATTAAAGTCAGCGCCCCTGCGGTGATTACTCCTGCGTCGACAAGTCCAGGTAGGTTGGCATTGATGACTGAAATCTCTAAATAATTGACACTTTCTGTAAACGTTTTGAAGAATAAATACATTAAAGCAATAAGAAATCCAAAGTCTCCCACTCTGGTGACAATGAATGCTTTTTTCGCCGCCGCCGCTGCCGCCGGTCTATGAAACCAGAACCCAATTAGGAGGTATGAACATAGCCCGACCAATTCCCAAAACACGAACAGTTGAACCACATTCGCTGCCATAACTAGGCCAAGCATGGATGCTGTAAACAAAGACATGTAAGCAAAATATCTAGCATATACAGGGTTACCTAATTCCTCGGGACCGTGATGCTCGGCATTTTCTGATCCATGGTTTGGAGGTTTCATGTATCCCATGGAATATATTTGGACCATTAGGCTCACGCCTGTAACTACCACAAGCATCACTGCAGTTAAAGGGTCCATTAGAATTCCGACAGTGAAATGAAAATTCCCAATTTCTAACCAGGAATTAGGTTCTGACACTAGGTTATGATTACTGTTTGTCGCGACCTCAAAGAATGTTAGTAGAGATAAAATGAATGAAATGCCAATTGAAACAATAGCAATTGGACCTGATATATATGAATAGGAATTAAAAAACGGGCGTACAAGAAGAGCCAAAACACAGAACGAGGCTAAAGGAATAAAAAATATTGCCCAGATTAGTTGCTCGTTAATCATAATTTAAAGTTTCCTAAGTATTTCATCAGCTACGTGTTCTCGTCCTTTAGGCACGTATATTTTGAAACCGATATTTTCCGCCCACGAGGTAATATCCCCGTCAGGAAGTATTTTGGTAGGAAGTCCTTCCGACTCGAAGGTGTCTTTCCACATTTCTGCGGTCACCAAATTAGGAGCGTATTTGTATTCTATCCACATAAAATCTATCTACTCAGTTCCTTTGCATCAGTTATCAAAACTGATTGTCTGGTTCGATAAATCGCAATGATTATTGCCAGACCAAGGGCTACCTCGGCAGCAGCCACAGTGATGATAAATACCGTAAATACATGTCCTGTAAGTAAAAATCTAGAGGCAGCTTCAAAAGTGTCAGGCACTGTGTATGGGACTGTGTATCTTGATAAAGCAACTGCAGTGACATTGACCCCGTTGAACATTATTTCTAAAGACATTAAAACTGCTATCGCATGTTTTTTAGAAAGCACGCCGTATAAGCCAATTCCGAACAATATAGCGCCAAGTATCAAAAATCTTTCAAGTGTCATTTATCGATCCCTCACCAAGGCTAGCGCACCCAGTGCCGCAGCAAGTAGTAGAACAGATACCATTTCAAAAGCTAGCACAAAATCGGTTAATAACATTTTGGCTAAGTAGGGGATTGATTCCTTGAAAAATACTGTCGCGGCCACTTTCTGCTGTTCAGCATCTAAGTTTTCACTTATCAGCCTCCCATTCCAGTCTGTATCTTGCGTGATAACGTAATATGCAAACAGGATGAATATTATTGCCACGATAGCAACTGGAACTCTGAAACTGTGGGATGGATTTCCCTCTTCAAGATCTCGGGTCATTAATATTGCGAATATTATAAGAACCGATATAGCTCCCACATAGACCATAAGTTGAACCCCAGCCAAGAATTCTGCTCCTAGTAGAATAAACAACCCTGCCACTCCCAATAATGTAACGATCAGGAAAAGTGCAGATCTGAATAAATCTTGAATTTGGACGACCGCAATTGCCGAGATGAGAGTGCAGACAGATAGAATCCAGAATGCCAATTCTATGGCAAATGGTTCTGTAGTCAGAGTCATCTTTTGGCCCACCTCTTACTTTGGTCTTCTAGAGACGGTTTCTCATGTCTCCCAACCTCCTCCCAGTCAGCTGTAGATCCCTTAATTGGATCATGTCCCCGGTTCGTCAATTGCGGTCTGAACCAGGTGCTTGGCTTCTTTTCAGCCGATTTGAGTTGGTCGATATTAATTACTAAATCACTTCTTCGGTATTTTCCCTCTTCAAATCCACTGCCCATATGGAGCGCATCATAGGGGCAAGCTTCAACACATAAACCGCAAAACATGCATCGACCTATGTCTATATCAAACACATCTATATCGTAACTTTGGCCTTCTTGTTGATTTACACCGCTAGTTCCAGTGACAATTTTTATTATTCCTAAAGGGCAATACTTGGCACAACTTGCGCATCCTGTACATCTACTATCGTACCAGGCAAATTCTTCTCCCCTGAAATTGGCATGCTGAGGCATGCGATCGGTTATTGTTTCAAGTCCCAGCAGGGATCTTAAAGTTTTTAATGGATGGGTTGCTATGAAAGATACTGGATTTTGGTTATCCACTTTGGCAAGGTCAAATGGACTAGCTCTTCTATTGGGGTATTGAACTATATTAAATTGTCGGCTTGGGGACACAAAATTTTTCATAGTCACTCCAAGTCCCTTGAACAAACCTAATCCATACATTTTAGCTTTCCTTTATGCCCATATTTGCTAGTGGAGACGGTGTGGGTTCTGGTCTAGTATATTTTTTCCTTCCAACAACATTCGCCATTATCAAAATAATGGCTATCGTTATAATCCAGTTAATGGCGCCAATAATGAGCATGTACTCTGGGGTGAGCGATACAGAGTCACTGGCTAGTCCTCCAAATTGGTCGGCAAGGCTGAATTCCAACGCCACCAAAAATATATTAAACAAACCTAGTCCAAATAATGTTTTCCAGGCAAAGCCCATAATTTGATCTATTCGTAATCTAGGCCAAGTAGACCTAAACCACAAAAGAACAAATATTATAATGAACATCTTCAGGGCGAACCATACACCGCCAGGTAAAAAGTCGAACCCCTGAGAGCCACCTAAGAACAGAGTCGTTACTACTGCAGCAGTAACTAGTGGGGCCATAAATTCCGCCAGAAACAAAACAGCGAACTTTATACCGCTGTATTCAGTGTTATATCCGGAGCCCAATTCCGATTCGGCTTCAATTTGATCAAAGGGAGTCCGACTCATTTCTGCTGTGGATGCTGCCATGAATACAAAAAAGCCCATGGGCATTACTAAAATAAACCAGACGGATTGGCTGCTGACTATCTCGGTCATTGCTAAAGATCCTGAAAGTATAAGTACACTGGTAATACCGAGTGCCATCGGTATCTCGTAACTTATTAGCATCGCTGCGCCCCGCATTGAACCTAAAATGGCATATTTGTTGCGAGACGCCCAGCCAGCCATGAATATAGCGATTGAGTTAACTGAGGTCACACCAACGATAAAGAGAATTCCAATATTAAGGTTGCTTAAAAAAGCGTCTTCATGGAGGAAGGTTCCAAATGGGATCACGATCATGATCATTAATGTGGGGGCCAATAGTGCGATAGGAGCTAAGGTGAAGACGGGTTTGTCCGCTTCATCTGGTATCGTATCTTCTTTCATTATCAATTTGAGAACATCGGCAAATGGTTGGAGCATTCCGAAAGGCCCATTTCTGTTGGGTCCTCGTCTGACCTGGAATCTAGCTATCATTCTTCGTTCGAACCAAGTGTAAAAGGCTGTTGCCATCACCATCACGTTAATTATCAGAAACGAGATCGATATTCCGGCTAATAGGGTAGCTAACCATTTGAAAGATTCTCCAAATCCTATCAATTCGATTAAGCCAGCGAAATTTTTTTGGAGGATTTCAAAGCTAATGAATAAAACTGGTGTGGGGGCCATTATCTGTCGACCTCACCAAGGACTATATCGATCGACCCCAATATTATTATCAGGTCTCCCATCTTCCAGCCAGTGATCATATCTCTTAGTGGTGTCAAATTAATGAAGGATGGGGCTCTTACTTTAAACCTGTAAGGAGAAATTCCCCCGTCGCTTACCATGTAGAATCCAAGTTCACCCTTCGGTCCCTCCACTGAAGAATACGCTTCGCCTGTCGGTGGTCTAATGAAGAATGGGGTTTTTGTTCTCACTGGTCCAGGCTCTATTTGCTGGATGCACTGTGAGATAATTTTTATGCTTTCTCGCATTTCCTGAAGACGAACATAGTACCGGTCGTATGTGTCTCCAGAACTTCCAATCGGTACGTCGAAATTCACTCTGTCATATATTTCGTAAGGGTTGGCTTTTCTTAAATCCCATTTGACACTCGAGGCCCTGAGGATGGGGCCTGTTACTCCTGAATCTATTGCTTGGGTATCGGAAAGCAAACCTACCCCTATCGTTCTGGCGAGAACGATTTCGTTGGTTGTTATTAGACTTTCTAACTCATCTAGATAACTCGGTAAATCTGATATCAAGGTGTTCAATGAACCCCAAAATTCTTCAGGAGCATCTTGAAAAACCCCGCCTGGCCTCATATAGCTTAAGGTGATCCTTGCACCGCATAACATTTCGAACAGATCTAGAATTCTTTCTCTTTCCCGGAAGCAATAAACTAGTGGGGTTGCAAGGGCCCCCAGGTCGTTTAGAAGGAAACCAGTGGCCATAAGATGGCTGGCGATTCTTTGTAGTTCGACGCTTATGACCCGTATATATTGAGCTCTTTCTGGGACCTTAATATCGGATAATTTTTCGACAGTCCTCACATATGCCAAGTTGTTTGACATACTCGCTACGTAGTCCATCCGATCTGTCAGAGTCACTATTTGGACATAGTTTCTGGATTCAGCTAATTTTTCGGTTCCCCGATGAAGGTAACCGAATACTGGTTCTAGATCCACTATTTCTTCGCCATCAAAAGTAACACGCAACCTGAACACACCATGGGTACTAGGGTGCTGGGGACCTAGGTTTATAGTTACTGGTTCCGTTCTAATGGTCGCCATAAAATCAGCCTATGAAGTCCTTTCGAAGAGGATGGCCGTCGAAGCCTTCCCAAAGCAATATCCTCTTTAGGTTTGGATGACCCTCAAATTTAATTCCCATTAAATCCCATATTTCTCTTTCTTGTAGGTCAGCAGCCTGCCAAATATCTGACACTGACTGTACTTTAGGGTTTTCCCTGCCGCTGGTCTTTACCTTGATTATGCATGAGCAATTGTTTCTGAGCGATGTCAAATGATAGACAACTTCAAAGTATTCAATGTAATCAACTGCGCTTATAGCGGTGAGGAAAGAATAGTCTAATCCATCAGGATTTTTAAGGGTTTTACATACGTCATGTATGGTTTCTGGCGAAACCCACATAGCAGTTTCATCTGAAGCGACAACTGCGTTAGCGAGTGTACTTTCTATGGATTTTGAAATTTCTTCTCCGGTGATAATCTTAGTCAAGATCACCCTCTGTTTTTTACAGAATAACGTTTGATTTTTTCGTGTAACTGCATAATTCCATATAAAAGGGCATCCGGCCGGGGCGGGCATCCGGGCACGTAAACATCGACAGGGATAATATGATTTACTCCGGGTACAACGCTGTATGAACCATAATATGGCCCCCCGCTGGTAGCACACACCCCCATAGAAATAACCCATTTGGGATCAGCCATCTGTTCGTAAACTCTTTCAATTGCGGGAGCCATTTTCCATGTTACCGTACCTGCAATGATCATAAGGTCTGCTTGTCGTGGCGATGGCCTGAATATTTCCATGCCGAACCGAGAAAGATCAAATCTAGACATGGCACTTGCCATCATTTCAAAAGCGCAGCACGCAAGGCCAAAAGATAGTGGCCAAACGGCAGATTTACGGCCCCAATTCACCAATGCATCTACTGAGGTTACTGCCACATTTCGACCTAAATCGTCAGGAACTTCCAGCAGAGGCTCAGACAGAGGTTCTGTATGAGTGGCTTTAAGTTCATTGACATAACTACCTTCCTTCCTATCTAAATCCCAAGTCGTATCATGTAAAGGAATTTCTAAAGGTTGTTTTGGATCGTTCGTGTTTATCATGTATCCATTCAACTCCACTCAAGTGAACCTTTTTTCCAAGCATAGATCCAGGCTAACACTAGTATACCGATGAAAACTGTCATTTCTCCGAGAACGAATAGACCAAATTCTTCGGACATGGTCCCAAAGGAGGCTGCCCATGGGAATAAGAAAACCACTTCAACATCAAAAATTACAAATAGCAAGGCTATGCTGTAATATCGAAAATTAAATTGGCTCCATCGTTCAGTAATGGTCTCAAACCCACACTCATATATGCTATTTTTCACAAATGACGGTTTCTTGGGTCGCACTTTTAATAGGGATAGTGCCCAGCCAATTAGAAGCATGCTAGTGGGCACTGCAACAGCCAATGCGGCAAATATGGCGATAATACCGTATTGTGTGAAATAGATGTTCATTTCGTCAGCCATTATTTACACCATTATCTCTGAGGATTGGTCGTAGTTGCAACACATTAAAAAGTCCCCACTTGACCGCTACAACTCTATGCCGAAATATAGCACACCGCTCTTTTCACTAGCAAGTGAAAAAACGCACAAACGTATAGTCATACATGGCTATATTGGATAATTTCTGGGTATTAATTTCACTAAACAGCACACCCTGTAATGATCTATTAAAATTCGGAGCCCCTTTATGCACCTCTCCTGAAACTAATACAATGGGAATTGGTCCGTAAAAATTAATAATCTGAGAGAAACAATTGGCTGATAATGTCCATTTGAAACCAGAACTTCCCTTAGTTCTTAGTAGATATAAAGATGTTTTGGACCTTGCGTTAAAAGATGCTATTTCGGACCGACGCATCTTCCTGTATGACATGTTGAGATATTGCATGGGCTGGTCGGATGCCTATGGTGCACCCCTCGAGACCAAAAAAGGGAAAGGCATACGGCCCTCTTTATGCCTTTTTACTTGTGATGCCTTGGGGGGCGACATAGAAAAAGCGCTCCCAGCAGCAGTAGCACTCGAGTTAATACATAATTTTTCTCTGATACACGATGAAATACAAGATTCTGATGAGATAAGACACCACCGTCCTACTCTTTGGAATGTATGGGGTATTCCCAAAGCCTTAGTTGCTGGAAATGTGATGAGAGTGTTGGCTGATAAATCTATGTCTACTATGCCATCAGACCATTCAAAACTTCTAACTGTTTCTTCATCGATCGTGTCAGAGGCTTGTTTAGAAATGATCGAAGGCCAATACATGGACATATCCTTTGAGGGCGGGGATGGCATAAGTGTGGATCAGTATATGAAAATGATTTCCCATAAAACCGGAGCACTACTCAGGTCCTCAGTACACATAGGGGCTGTCATCGGTTCGAGGGGTGGAAGAGTTGCAGATATTTTTCGGGAAATCGGCATTAAGCTAGGGTTTATGTTTCAAATTAGGGATGATATTTTGGGCACTTGGGGTGAAACTACATCTACTGGAAAGCCTGTTGGTTCTGACATACGCAGAAAGAAAAACACTCTTCCTATAATTCATGCCCGGGAAACCCAACCATATCAAGAAGAGATATCTGAGTTGTACTCACTGGAATTTATAGAAGATCATCATGTAGACCGCGTTTTGGATATCTTAGATGCTACTAAAGCCGGCCATTATTGTCAGGGACTGGTCGAAGATTACGCATTAGAGGTCAGTAAAGACATACAAAACATTGGGTTCAGTAAAAACTCCCGGGAAGAATTTCAAGCACTTGTATCCTTCCTTGTAGATAGGAGCTTTTAGACTTGTAGATAAGGGCTTCTAGAGTAGAATCTGAGTATGAGTGAAGTTTCCCGATATCTATTATAATATTTGCTCCGACTAGAATAATGAATTTGAATTGATAGTCTGAGAGGTGGGTTGATATATGAGCGTTTCGCACGCCACGATGAAAACCGTTACTTATTATTTGAAGGTATCCTCTAGTTCGTCGCCTGAATTTATTGATATAACAGATGAAGTGAGTGGATTTCTGAAAGCTTCTGGGATTTCCAGTGGCATGCTTCTTGTATTCTCACGTCACACTACCTCAGCCATTGTGATACAGGAGAATGAGCCGCTTTTGCTCGAAGATTTCAAATTAATGTTGGAAAAGGTTTCTTCAAAAGAGGCTTCTTATAGGCATAACGATTTCGATGTGAGGACAGTACACATGCATGAGAATGAATGTCCCAATGGTCATTCCCATTGCCAGCATTTAGTACTTGGCTCTAGCGAAATGGTCCCCGTGATCGACGGAAGGATGTCATTAGGCGAGTGGCAACGAATATTTATGGTCGAACTTGATGGTATTAAAGGTGAAATGGTCGGCAATAGAGAGGTTCTCGTACAAATAATGGGTTTGGGGTAATACGCACGGCAATTAAAAGATTTTCGGCAAGACTATTTTCCCACCAGCAGTTTCAGAAACTTTTTTGACCCTTGAATCCTACAAATGTTATATTTGATCAGCTACTGTTGACTGATTCACTCAACAAATTTTGGAAATGTGGGCCTGAATATTAATGTGGTTTACAGGTTGCACTGCTGCTTATCAAAAGAAGAAATCACTGAAGGAGAGGTCTTGAATGGCTGACCAAAAGGTTATATCCAGACAGACAGGAGTTGAGGATACTCAATATAAATGGGGTTTTGAGTTTGATATAGAATCCGATGTGGCTCCAAAAGGTTTGAATGAAGATATTGTCCGGTTTATATCTGCAAAGAAAAAGGAACCAGACTGGTTGCTGGAATGGAGGTTGAGGGCATTTGCACACTGGGTAAATCAAGGGGATGATGCCTCTCCAAAGTGGGCGAAGGTCCATTTTGAGGACATTGATTTTCAAGACATCATCTACTACGCTGCACCTAAATCTAGCGATGACGCACCGAAAAGCCTTGATGAAGTGGACCCAGAAATACTCGAGGCATTTGATAAATTGGGGATTCCTTTACATGAGCAGGAAAAATTATCAGGTATAGCAATCGATGCGGTTCTCGACAGTGTTTCTGTAGCAACTACCTACCAGGACACGTTGAAAGAGGCCGGGGTTATATTCTGTCCCATAAGTGAGGCTGTACAAAAATACCCCGATCTGGTTCAAAAATATCTGGGTTCTGTGGTTCCGTATAGCGATAATTTTTATGCAACACTTAATTCGGCAGTCTTCAGTGACGGATCGTTTTGTTATGTCCCACCGGGCGTCCGATGCCCGATTGAATTAATGACCTATTTTAGGATCAATGAGGCGGACACCGGGCAATTTGAGAGAACCTTGATAATTGCTGATGAAGGCAGTTACGTCAGTTATTTGGAAGGATGTACTGCTCCGATGAGAAAGAGCCATCAGTTGCATGCGGCTGTTGTAGAGCTGATTGCTCTAAAGGATGCAGAGATAAAATACTCCACCTTACAGAACTGGTATCCAGGGGACAAAAATGGCGAAGGTGGTGTTTACAATTTTGTCACAAAGCGTGGGGCCGCTAGAGGCGAGAATTCAAAAATATCTTGGACTCAAGTTGAGACTGGTTCGGCAATAACCTGGAAATACCCTAGTGTGATTCTCCAAGGTGATAATTCTGTGGGTGAATTCTATTCAGTTGCTTTGGTCAACAACTATCAACAAGCCGATACCGGAACAAAGATGATACACATCGGTAAGAACACCAAAAGCACTATTATTGCAAAAGGGATTTCGGCCGGTAAGGCAGAGAACACTTATCGGGGCCAGGTTTCTATATTGGCTAGCGCAGATAACGCCAGAAATTTCACTCAGTGTGACTCTTTGTTAATCGGTGATGAGTGCGGTGCCCATACTGTTCCCTATATAGAAGTACGTAACCCCACCGCTAAAATGGGTCATGAGGCCACGACTTCGAAAGTTAATGACGATCAGCTTTTCTATCTTCAGCAACGAGGTATAGATTTAGAGGAAGCCAACTATATGATAATAAATGGGTTTTGTCGGGGTATTTTTAAAGAGCTGCCTTTTGAATTTGCTATGGAAGCTTCACAATTATTGAGAGTGAGTTTGGAGGGTGCGGTAGGTTAAATGTCAAATTCTAAGAAATTGATTGAAATCAAAGATTTGCATGTCTCTGTAGCGGAAACAGAGATATTAAAAGGAATAAATCTTAGCATTGGTCTGGGGGAAGTGCATGCCATTATGGGGCCTAATGGTTCTGGCAAAAGTACTCTCGCAAACGTTATAGCCGGTCGACCTGGCTATAGCGTCATCAGCGGAGATATTGTTTACAAGGGGAGCAGTATACTCGAAGTTGCACCTGAAATCAGGGCCAGAGCCGGCATATTTCTTGCATTCCAATATCCTGTTGAACTACCAGGGGTTAGGACCTGGCAATTTTTAAAAGCTGCTATTGATGCAATCCGAAAAGGAAACGGGCAGGAAGAGCTCAAAATAAGAGACTTCGATAAATTCCTGGAAGAAAAGCGACAGCTCATGGAAATGGACCCCGACCTTGTGCGACGTTCAGTAAATGAGGGATTTTCGGGCGGAGAGAAAAAACGGAACGAAATATTGCAGCTAGCACTCTTGGACCCGTCTTTAGCTTTATTAGACGAAACAGACTCTGGGTTGGATATCGACGCTTTAAGAATTGTTTCCCATGGGGTAAATATTTTTAAAAGCCCTGAAAAAGCAATTTTAATCGTCACCCACTACCAGCGGATTTTGGATTACATTACTCCTGATTATGTGCACGTATTAGTAGACGGTAAGATAGTGCGTTCTGGTGATAGTAGCCTTGCAATGGAATTAGAAGAAAAAGGGTACGATTGGGTAAAGGATACTGCTGATAAAGAGGTGACCCCTTAATGCAAGAGGCTAGCTTGAGCTTGAATAAATACGAAGAGGATTTTGACAGTCTTTCCTCCAATAATCCGGAATGGTCATCCGATCTGCGGAATAAAGCAATGGATACCTTTCGGGAAATAGGTTTCCCTGTACGAAGAAAAGGCAACGAGAAGTGGAAATACACTAATGCCAGACCGATAGTGAATGTCGAATATTCTTCGGCAAAGTTTCAAAAAATAGATTTAGACGATATTAAATTGATAGCTCCATGGCATGAATCTTGGATTAATCTCCTCTTTGTTAATGGACATTATCAAGAGACCTTTTCAGATAATTTGTCCACGAATATACAAATTTCCAAAATGGCTTCAGATGACTTGGCTGTAAATCTTACCAGCAACGTGGGCGGTATTATGGATTATTCAGACGATGGATTTGCCGCATTGAATACGGCATTCATGTCAGATGGTCCGATAATAACAGTTCCTGAAGGAGAGAACTCAGGAACTGTTATAAACCTTATTTTTTACAATCAAGGGTTGTCTGGCACAGTGAATTATCCTCGAGTTTTGATAACGGCAGGTGGGAATTCCATAGTCAGTGTCATTGAGAATTACGTTGGGGGCAGCGGCGATCAGACATTTACTAATTCCGTTTCTGAAATATATGTGGGTGAGGACGCAACTGTTAATCATTATCGTTTAATGAATGAGACTGATGATACCTATGATGTCGGCTATGGCAGGGTAAGAATAGATACTAATGGAGCATTTAATTCCAGATCGTTTTTCCGTGGTTGCGGAATCGGACGCTATGACTTAAATGTGTCGATAGAGGGGGAAAATGCCTCCTGTGATTTGCAAGGTTTGTATTTCACAAATGATGCTCAGCATATGGATAATTTCATTAATATTGACCATGTTCGTCCGAACTGTCAGAGCAACCTATTTTACAAAGGAATACTAGCAGGTAGATCAAGGGCGGTGTTTGGCGGCACGGTCTTAGTTAGGAAAGAAGCACAGAAGACGAATTCCGTACAATCAGATAAAAATTTAATACTGTCACCACATGCTGAAGTAGATAGTAAACCGGCGTTGTTTATATACGCTGACGACGTCAAATGCGCCCATGGGGCTACCGCTGGGAATATAGATGCCGATACCGTTTTTTATATGAGGAGTAGGGGAATTGATCTAGAAGCCGCTAGTCGATTGATAATTTATGGATTCGCCGGGGAAATAATTGATAAGGTAGAAATACCAGAACTGAGATCATATCTTGCGGAATCCTTTCTTACTTCTTTGCCTAGTCATAAGTTTGAGTTTTAACGATGTATGACCTCGAGGATTTATACCAAGAAATCGTGATGGATCATAATAGAAGGCCTCGTAATTTTGGAGAGATCAAAAATCCAACTAATTTTGCAGAGGGATTCAACCCTTTATGTGGTGATCAAATAACACTTCAGCTACGTTTAGAAGACGGCTTAGTATCTGATGTAGCATTCAGTGGGGTTGGATGTGCAATATCCAAATCCTCAGCATCGATGATGACTGAGGAATTGAAAGGAAATACATTAACTCACGCTGAAAACTTGTTTGAAGCATTCCGAAAAATGATTACCAGAAAACTTGGAGACTCATATGACTCCGATTTATTGGGTGACTTAGAAATTCTGCAGGGAGTTTCCCGATATCCGGCGAGGATAAAATGCGCTACCCTTGCCTGGCACACTTTGCATTCAGCAATTCAAGATGAAAACGATGTCGTATTTACTGAGTAGTTCCTAATATAGGATGAGATGAACTATGCATGTACCGATTAAAGTTGATTATGGTGTGAGAGCTCTAGTGGATTTAGCAATGTATGGCTCTGACGGTAATGCACTGAGAGCCTACGATATTTCGCATAGAACTGCCATACCAAACGCCTATCTGGCTCAGGTACTTAACTCTTTAAAAAAGGCGGGGTTTGTTAAAAGTACTAGAGGTCCGCACGGAGGCCATGAATTGGCGGTTGATTCGGACACAATTCATTTGAGTTCTGTCATGGAAGTGTTGGATGGTACGGATAATTTGGTCAATTGCTTGGGTGATGATAATTTCTGCGTTCATTCTCCAGCATGCGCCCAGAAAGAAATATGGAGGACGATTGAAGATACAATACACGAAATTTTATTTTCAATAACGGTATCTGATTTAGCTAAAAGAACCCAACCCATCAAATCACAGCTTTAAAACAACATCAAAACGTCATTTTTGTTTGGGAGTAAATGTATTTAATGTTCGATGTTGAAAAAATAAGAGATGATTTTCCGATCCTATCAAAAACAATCTATGGTAACCCTTTAGTTTATCTAGATAATGCTGCGACTAGTCAGAAACCTCGACAAGTAATCGATGCCCTAGTCGATTACTACGAAAATTATAATGCGAACGTTCACAGAGGCGTTCACACATTAAGTATGGAGGCCACAGATAAATTTGAAGACGCAAGGGAGAAAGTGTCCACATTTATTAATTCTGAGTCATCTGACTTAGTTGTGTGGACTAGAAATGCTTCTGAGAGTTTAAATCTCATAGCTTATTCATGGGGCGAAGCCAATGTGCATGAAGGCGATGAGATTTTGTTGACCCCCATGGAACATCACAGCAATTTGGTTCCTTGGCAAGAACTTGCCAGGAGGAAAAATGCTGTCATAAAATTCATACCCATGCGGGGAAACGGAACCTTAGATATGGATAAAGTTGATGAGCTAATTACAGAGAGGACAGTTCTTGTATCGGCGGTTCATATGTCAAATGCCTTAGGTACTATTAATCCGGTGAGGGAATTGGGTGAAAAAGCTCATCAACAGGGCGCAAAATTTTTGGTAGATGGGGCACAGAGTGTACCTCATATGCCTACGAATGTTCAGGAATTGGATTGCGACTTTTTAGTGTTTTCAGGGCATAAAATGTTAGGACCCACAGGGATAGGCGTCTTGTATGTGAAGCGGGATATACTGAACACTATGGAACCTTTCCTGACGGGAGGTGAAATGGTACTGGATGTATCTTATCAAGAGGCATCTTGGGCAGATTTGCCAATGAAATTTGAGGCCGGAACCCCTAACATAGCTGATTCTATTGGGCTTGGTTCCGCTGTTGATTATCTAAATAGCCTAGGTATGGAGAATGTAAGAACGCATGAGAAGAATTTAACCACTTACGCATTAAACAGGTTTAAGAAAGCAGATTTAGACGGTATGGACCTGTTTGGCCCCGACGATCCTGAGATAAGGGGCGGAGTATTTTCGTTTAATACTGTAGATGTTCATCCCCACGATTTGGGAACATTTCTTGATAGGAAAGGCATTGCTGTAAGAACAGGCCATCACTGTGCTATGCCCTTGGTACGGAGTTTGGGGGTGGCAGCCACTGTAAGAGCGAGCTTTTATTTATACAACACAGAAAGGGAAGTGGATATTTTGGTCGACGGTGTAACAGAAGCGCTGAGGTATTTCAGGGATGGATCAGAATAATATAGATGATATTTATAGGGATAGAGTTATCCTTGATCATTGCAGAAACCCTCGAAACACTTCACTGTTAGATCATTTTGATCTAACAGGCGATGCCATAAACCCCTTTTGCGGTGACGAAGTCCATTTCCAAATTGGCTTAAGGGGCGAAAACCTAATTGAACGCATCCAATTCTCTGGGGATGGATGCGCTATAAATATGGCTTCTGGGTCATTGTTGTCAGAAGCCGTCACCGGTTTAACGGTTAAAGAAGCAACACAACTATCCATCAGGTTTGTCGAGTCGATGAGGAAACCTATCGGGGAAAATGCGGAAGGAGAATTTATAGGGGAACTTTCAGCTTTGATTAGTGTTAAGAATTTCCCTGTAAGGGTAAAATGTGCGTTATTGGCGTGGTCTGCTCTTGAGGATGCTCTTTCAAAAAATAAATCAACGATCGAGCCAGACTCTCTCCCAATGTGAATATTCAAACCCAGAAAAATTTGGATGCATGTTTTTTAAATCCGCAGTCCATGCCCACAGACTTTTTTGGGTCGCGGGCATGAAACGATAGGATTTTTCTAGCAAGTGGATGTTTATGTTATTGATGATCTCTGAGCGTTTTTCAAGATCGTATTCTTGGGATTGTTCCTCTATGAGCTTATCTAGTCTTAAATCTCGGTGATTTGAGGTATTCCATTCACCTTGACTGTGAAGAACCGGGATAACAAAACTGTTTGTCGATGATTGAGGAAATGTTGGTCCCATTAACACATCGAAATCACCTTGTCTCCAGACTTTTTCGGCATATTGCCTACGGTTCACCAACTTAATTATTGGGTCAAACCCTACAGCCTGAAGTTGTTGGGAGGTAATTTCCGCGCTTTCCTTATACCGTGAACCAAAATCACTTGTGGTTATGATTATAGGAATAATTTTTTTTAAGCCTTCTGGTTGTTGGGAGGGGTAAAAATACGATTCCCAATCAGACCTGTCAGGAATCCATGATGGATGATTGGTGACAAATCCTAATGAGAAAAAAGCATTGTTATGCCAGGCTTTTTGGATGATCTCGTCAGGGTTTATCGAGGATCTGGCTAAAAATCTCGTGCCATCATCGTCAAATGGTGGTTTAGCTGTGTTAAAAACTATTTCAAAACCTAGTCCTGGTTCCGGATCCTCAAGTGCTATGTCTAGCTCTGATAAATAATTCTCTACGTTATAAACGTCAATCAACCCCACGCTATACGCGCTTAACCTTGCTTGAGGATCTGTGATGATATGAAACTCGATAGAATCCAAATATGGAGGATTAGGTGAGGAATAAACATTTTCTACAGATGAGTAGGAATCGTCTACAAGTTTCGCCAACCTCCAAGGACCAGACCCAATGGGTGGGACTGATTCTATTTTCGTGGGGTTGTTGATGTTTGATTTTGATAATAATTTAGATCTACCATCTGCTAAAGAGATAAAAAAATCTGCATCTGGGACATTTAAATTTATCTGGATTTGATCTTCGGACTTTATATCGATACTGCGGACCATATGAAACCTGTTCCAATGTTCCTGATCTCTAGCCATCTGGCGATCTAAACTAAACTTTATGTCTTCTGGCGACACGGTTGTTATATCGTCGGATTCTTCAGATACCCACCTGATGTTTGTGTCAACATCAAAAACAAACGTTTTGCTATCCACCATCTGCCATGATTTACAGGCATCGCATTCCGTGGCTTTAGAAGGCAATGTGATGTCGGGCCCATTACTAAATTTTAAAAGTCTTTGATAAATTATTCCCATTCCCCAGGTGGAATGTGCTCCAGAATAATTTTCATGAGGGTCTAATGAGTCAAAATAATGGTTTGAAATCAATTTTAAAGTTCCGCCTTGTTTTCCTTGAAATACGGGAGAATTTTTATTTTTAGAAATGGCGGGCTCTAAGGTATTTTTTGGAGATTCTTTTTCTATTGAAAAGGGGATAGAGGTTACTGGTTTTTCGATAGGAGGGTGTGTTGGTTCAGGGGTTAATTTGATTCCTATTGTAGGCAAAAAAGTCTTATCCATATTCATAGAAGGTTGGGTATCGGAAATTGTAGGTTCCAATTTGGATTGATCTGTGCACGCGAAAGAAACAAATCCTGTTATTAGGCTAAATATTACCGCTTGCTGCACGAAATTTTTCATATGAGGGGGGCCCATTACACAATTTCAATGATTAAATTTTATGTTGATAGATGATTTAAGTATAATCAACACTAGCAATCTATGATATTACGTTTATGATGGTCCCATATGTTGATTGACACCCATGTTCATCTAGATGCTTTTCCTGATAGTGAGATTGAGGCTATTTTAGGCCGAGGTCACGATGTGGGAGTTGGGTTCGTCATATGTGCAGGGACGACGGTGGATTCCTCTATTCGATCTGTTGATCTGTCACGAAGGTTCCCCTCATTTTTTGCTGGGGTGGGAGTACATCCAATGGACATATCCAAACCACTAACGACGGAAGACTATCAGGCATTAACTGAATTAGCTTCAACTGAACCAAAAGTTATAGTGATGAGCGAAATCGGATTAGATTATATGGAGGGTATGCCTGATAGGGCATGGCAATTTCCAGCCTTCAGAGAGCAAATCAGTATCGCTAGGGCGCTAAAATTACCTATCGTCTTTCACAGCCGAGAGGCCCACCAGGACTGTTTTAGAGTTTTGAAAGAAGAAAAGGGATATGAAGTGGGTGGAATAATGCACTATTTCCAAGGCTCACTAGAGGAGGCTAAACAGGTGATAGATCTGGGATTTTATATATCGGTCGCCAGGCCAATATTTCAGTTACCCCATCTTCAAGAAGTAGTTGCTAAAGTACCGATAGAAAACATAGTTATTGAGACAGATACTGCTCCTCAACCATTTAAAAAAAATCGCGATAATTGGACAGAGCCTCGTTACCTAAGGCCCATTATGGAAAAAATCGCAGAGCTTAAAGAAATGGATATAAGTATCGTGGAAGCCTCATTATTTCAAAATACCCAAAAACTACTATCGGGCCAATGGGACATCGTAACGAAATTCGTTTCTAATTCCTAATCCACCATAGAATTCGTGAAATATGGGCCTATAATCATCAACCACGGAAGCAATATCCATGCCATGAACCACCCCATCATCGAAGGAAAAAATGCTTTCAAAAGAGAAATGTTATGAGTCGTTTTTACCCCGACGGTTACTGCGATTAGTAACCACGCTAAGGTTATTAATAGTATGTAATCTCCCACTATAGGGATCGTGGCTAAGATCAATCCAACTCCTGGACCATATGCTATGCCAGTGCTACGAATAGTATCTCTAAACTCTGCGTCTCCTCCCATAAGCCCGCATAATGTGTTGTTGATGAATGACCACAACATCATCCCAACAAAAATAGTGGAAAATGCCACTGTCATCATTTGAAGGCGGGCGAAATCGCTTTCTGGATTAATCACGGTACCTTTGTAGTGCAGGTATATTGCGCTTGAAAAGCCCGTAATTGCCACCGCCCCCAGGGATTGTATGACAAGTTCTGGGCGGTTTCTAAACTCAGGATAAATTTGTTTATTTAATATGGCAGCTTTAATGAGGTTATCAATCATAAATGGTATTTGCTATCGTAATGTCGCCTCGGGTTCCGACAAAATATTGATAATAGTGTAAAATTCTTAGATCCTAAAATCCTAACATAATTGGTGTAATTGTCATCGACTCAACGATCCTAATGCAAGGTGCCTATCTAACAGTTATTGGTATGGGCACATCATTTATACTGCTTTTAGTATTGATTGCCTCAATATTAGTAACTAAATACGTTTCTAATAAAATAAACCCTCCCTACGTACCTCCTAGTGAAGAAGAACAACAAGAGCTGGCAAGGAAAGCAAAGGCCGCCGCTGCCGCCTTTGCTTTCCTCGCTGTTAAAGGACATGATCCTAAAATAGATTCCGAAGTGAAATAATTGAACCAGTTATATTGACGGTGAGCATAAGTGATAGAACAACTTCTTGATTTTATAAGAACAACAGGGGTCGCCAATATAGGGTGGCAAGATGTGGTGATGATTTTTGTTGGCATTATATTTATGTACCTTGCCATAAAAAAAGACTGGGAACCATATGAACTCCTGCCAATAGGATTGGGAATAATAGCCGCGAATCTACCTTTGACCGGTTTAATTACACCACCAACTTCAGATTCTTTGAATCAAGAGGCGGGAATATTCGGTATCTTTTTTCATTACGGGTTATCTTTTTGGAATATATTGCCTCCTATTATTTTTCTTGGACTAGGAGCACTGACAGATTTTGGCCCAGTAATAGCAAATCCCAAAACTTTACTTTTGGGTGCTGCCGCTCAAATAGGCATATTTGTTGCTTTTTGGGGAGCTTTAATGATGGGATCTTTAGGAATGGATTTTGGGATTAAGGAAGCTGCCTCGATTGGTATCATCGGTGGGGCAGATGGTCCCACAACGATATTTCTCTCGGCACGGTTGGCACCAGAAATATTAGGTGTAACGGCTGTTATAGCCTACTCTTACATGGCAGCCGTTGCATTTATACAACCTCCATTAATGAAGCTGTTCACTACGGAAAAAGAGCGACAAATAGTTATGCGGCCTCTCAGAGAGGTTTCAAAGCTTGAAAAATTGATATTTCCTAACGTGGCTCTAATAGCGATAATATTGGTGGTTCCCAAATCTGCCCCATTGATTGCCATGTTCATGATAGGTAATTTGTTTCGCGAGAGTGGAGCTGTCCCTCGATTAACAAAATCTGCATCTAATGAGATTTTGAATATCGCCACAATTTTCCTAATGATTACAGTAGGTACTCAACTCACCGCCGACAGAGTCTTCGACTGGCAAACTATGGTGATATTGGCTCTTGGTTTAGTTGCTTTTTCTTGTGGGACTATTGGTGGGATACTATTTGCGAAAGTCATGAATTTATTTCTCAATGAAAAGATAAATCCTCTTATTGGTTCAGCTGGTGTTTCAGCTGTACCAATGGCTGCACGTATTTCACACCATCTTGGCCAAGAGGCGAATCCGAATAATTTTTTGTTGCCCCATGCCATGGGTCCTAACGTGGCGGGGGTGATTGGATCTGCTGTAATAGCAGGCGTTTTCATATCTCTGGTGGCCTAGTCAATGAAAATTCGAGTAGAAAAGAAATGGTATACGATCGAGATAGACAGCATCTCATCTGACTCCGCAGTTGTTTTAGTTGATGGTGAAAGGTTTGAGGTGAAATTAGCCGATGTAGAAAAAGCAAATGAACAGATGGGGGAAGTGTCTGGTCTTACATCCGACTCTGTTGGAGGGAGAACGGGTAATTTTAAGGAATTCAAAAGCCCGATGCCTGGGATTATAGTATCTATTCTGGTACAGACTGGTGATGATGTGTCTGAAGGCCAGGATATATGTGTGTTGGAATCGATGAAGATGCAACAAACTCTTAAATCAAATATGGCAGGCACTATTATGGAGACGGGCGTGTCGCCAGGTGATCAAATATTGGACGGAGACGTAATTTTCCTGATTAAGTAAATACTGTCCGAATTGATTATAATTATCGTCCTAGATTTGCAAACGCTGATTCTGCAATTAGCAATTCTTCTGTTTCTCTGATCGGGTGAATTAAATTAATAGCCATTTGCAACTCTTTTTTTGCCTCCGCCACGTTTCCGTCCTTTTTATGAATTAAACCTAGATATAGATAGGTTCCCCCAAGGTCTACATCCAATGTTAACGCTTTTTGTAAATCTGTTTTAGCAAGTTCGTATCTTTCCAAATGGTAATAAGCTGCACCTCTAGATTTGTAAGCGATGGCTAGATCAGGCATTCTTTTTATCAGGGTAGAAAAAGCGTTAGCAGATTCAATAAACTGCTCTGATCTCAATAAATTAAGGCCACGGTTATAGAGAAACAGGGCTTCTATTTCAGGGGTTGGCGATGCTGGTATAGGTTTTGCGGGGGTGACGGTCGAGGTAATTTTAACTTCTTGGGAAGTTTTATTGATTGTAAGCATGGGCTCTTTGCTAAGTACGGGTAGAGTTGTTCTATTGGCGTCATTATCACAAGATAGTAATGAGCAGACTATAATTGTCATAGCAATCAATGGCAGGGGCCTGAAATATGAAATCAAATTCACGTTATATTACATAGGGAATAGAAAATTTAGTATAGGAAGAAGTTAATTGATTGCTATTCTATCATCTCAATGAAATTGGAGGATATGTTGATAAAAACCCTCGAAGATAAAACCCCACTGGTTCATCCTACCGCCTTTGTTAGCGAAGCCGCCTATATTGTAGGTGATGTTGAGATAGGTGAAGGATCAAGTATTTGGCCTGGAACTGTTATAAGAGGCGATACGGGTAAGGTGAAGATTGGTAAGTATACAAATATTCAAGATAATTCTGTGGTGCATGGAGACGATGACGTCGAAATTGGCGACTACGTGACCGTAGGTCACAGAGTTATGTGTCATGCTAAATACATAGGAGATCAATCACTTATCGGGAATGGGGCTATATTAAATGACGGGGTAATAATCGGAAAAAATAGTGTGGTCGGGTCAGGGACTATGATGCTAGAGAACATGGATATACCAGAGAGGTCTATTGCTGTGGGTATGCCTGGAAGAGTTAGAGGTGAAGTTCAGCAAAAACATTTGGATCTGCAGATAGAGCTTGCCGATAGTTATTCCAATAAAGCCGAACGATACAAAAAAGAAGGTACTCTCGAATAGAAGATCTGTCTCAGGAAATAATTACGGGGGTACCATGTTCTGGGTGAGTGATTATTGTCACTTCCGACCCATATATGGATTCAATGTTATTTTTTGTTAATACTTCTTTAGGCGTTCCATCTGCAGCGATAGACCCTTTTGAGAATAGAAGAATTCTGTCGCTGAATTGAGCTGCGATATTTAGATCATGTATAGCCAAAATAGTGACACCAAACCCAGATTTCTGCTCGTGTATTTTTCTTATGAGTTTTATAATTTTGATTTGATGAGAAATATCTAGATTGGAAGTCGGTTCGTCTAACAACATTATTGGTGACTCTTGGGTAATCGCCAGAGCCAGCATAGCACGTTGCCTTTCACCCCCTGAAATTTCCCCTAATTTTCTTTTGGAGAGATAATCTATTTCTGTTAAAGACATGGATTTGTGTGCTATACGGAAATCTTTTTTTGACTCCCATTGAAGTAACCCAAGGTGAGGATTGCGTCCTAACATCACAAAATCTGGAATGCTGATCTCATCCGGAAGTTTTGGGTTTTGTGGGACCATTGATATCCAAACCGCTCTTTTTTTATTTGTAAGATTGTGACTTAGCTGATCATATATATATATTTTCCCAGATGAAGGCTTTAATGTGCCGGATATTAGTTTCAATAGAGTAGTCTTTCCAGCTCCATTCGGTCCAACTAGAGAAACTAATTCTCCTGGGTTGAAATGTGCAGTGATTTCTTGAATGACATTTACACTTCCATATTTGAACGAAATATTTTGAAGATCAATAACCATCAACAGTGCTCCCTTTGGTTTTTAAAAGCACATAAACGAAAAACGGAGACCCTACTAACGCAGTTATTATTCCAACTGGCAATTCAATGGGACTTACAATTGTTCTAGCTGCCAAATCGGCGAGAATCAAAAAAGCAGCGCCCATTAGGCCGGAAAGAGGTAGTAGCGTCCGATAATCTGTGCCCCATAAAAGACGTATGATGTGAGGAGCTATTAAACCAACGAAACCTATAAGACCGCTAAATGAGACTGCGGCGGCTGTGACCAAAGTTGCCGATACTATCAATATGCGTTTGGTCTTTTCTGTGTTGACGCCTAAAGATTCAGCGTAATACTCCTCAAGTTGCATGGTGTTCAATATGCGACTATAGCCCAAAATGAAACTCACGCCTATTATTATGTAAGGCATTATTAATATTGAGTGAGACCATTGTGCCCTTATGAACCCCCCCATGAGCCAGCTGAGTAATGGCCTCAAGTCAGGGTCACTTCTTAGCATTAAAATTCCTGTAATAGCTGTCGCAAAGGCCCCAATGGCTAATCCCGCTAAAAGTAGTGTCGACAGGTGAGTGTTGTTAGATTTTATGGAGATTAGGTATGCGATAAAAACTGCTACGATCCCTCCACAAAACGAAGCTATGGGGAGGAGGCTGAAGTATCCATAAGTGAAGGGTATTCCCGATAGGAAAATAATAGTAGCACCTAGGGAGGCTCCTGAAGCGACTCCAATTAAATATGGGTCCGCCAAGGGATTTTTAAATAAACCCTGATATGTGGCCCCTGAAATTCCAAGAGATGCACCCACTAGTAATGCAAGGACAACTCGGGGGAACCTAATGTTCCATATTATGGTGTGCCAGGCAGGTGTTAGTTCAATTGACCCGTTAAATAAGTTCAATTTGGAAAGGAGTATTAATAATACAGAGGTGACAGGTATATACACTGATCCCACAGCCACGCCAATAACAGCACATATGAATATTATAATTATCCCGATTGTTATTTTGTTCCAAGGGTATTTATATGGTAGTACAAGGTCTTGATCATTGGTATTAGTTGTGGATTTCATTTGAAAAGGCCAGGATAAAATTCATTTGCTAGTTCCTCTAAACCTAATATGAATCTTGGTCCAGAAATACCAAGATAATCGTTGTTTGGCTTGAAAATAGATTTATTTTTGATAGGCAACAATTTATTGAAAGCGGGATTTTGATACAGTAAATCAGGAGTAGAACTTATGATGATTTGAGGATTTCGGTCTATGATTATCTCGGGACTTAATTGCCCATAATTATCTACGTCATGGGCAATATTTTTGAGCTTTAACAATTGAAATACATTTCCCATAAGTGTGTTGTTGCCAGGAGTCCAAAGATCTCCCACGTCTTGAAAGATCGAAGGTCCGGAATGATATGGATCCAAAATCAATTGGATTTCGACGATCCTTGCTTCAAAGTTTTTGGCTAATATTTCCGCTTTGTTCACCGCACCAGTGATCTGCCCCCATGTTCTGAAGGTGTTTGCCATTTTCATCAGGTCGTCATCGATCGATTCTAATAAAAGTACTTTTAGCCCTGCTTTCTCCAACTCCTCCTTGAAGGTCGGATAAAATAGAAAAACTAAATCTGGGTCTAGATCAAGGATACGTTCGATATTCATATTGAATGCATCGCCGATTTTTTCAATATTTTCTACTTCTACAGGGTAAGAAACCCAGCTGTGGGTTCCAATAATTCTGTGCCCTTGGCCTATTGCGAAAATAGTTTCAACTGCCGCTGCATCGTAGGCAATTATACGTTCCGGAGCCTTATTGAAAACTATCTCATTTCCGTCTCTAGCTATGATAGTTACGGGGAATTGGGAGGTTAATTTTTCATAGGTGAGGGGTGATGGGGTTGAGGAATATTTAACTATCCTATCTTTGGGAAAATTTTGACTTTGTTTTTTTTTAGTGATTGGTAACGTTGTAAGAGTAGCAATCGGCGTAGAAGGTAATATTTGTTTGTGAGTGTAGGTTTTTATCGGTGCTGGAGTTGAGGATGGGGCTGCCGGATCGGGTTGTTTTGGAGAAGATCCTTCGGAACATGAGGCCATTCCTATCATCAATACGAAGGCAATTGAAATAGTAAACAAAATTGGCTGAAACAAATTACCCTCCTTTTTATTCAAAGACCTGTCTAATTCTGGTCTTTCGCAGGAAAATAAAAAAGCCCACTCTCTTTGTGTGGGCCGGTTGGGGGAGGTGGTCATCTCAACCCGGCCTTTCCGCGAAGACCTAGATAGTGGTGCTTAGTGGTTGACCGGACTTGCTTCTTAAAGCCTACCGTTGCGGGACAGTGTCGGATTTCGACCGACTTCCTCTTTTAAACCCTGTAGGGCACTTGCACCATTTTCAAATTCTATTTTTAACTACCTCATCAAAACATGACTGCAATTAATTTGTCAATACTTATGTGTATTGGCAGTTTAATCCTCTGTGATTTGTTGGGGTTTCTCCAAAGTACTCATCTCAGCGTTTAAGGTGGACATTTCTGATCCATCTTCTAGGGCAGGTGGCGGCGGTGATTCAGGAAGCTGGTCCATATCAAACAATTTTTCTAGTTCTGCAACCCCTAGTTTTTCACGACCTTCCTCGGTTAAATCATATCGAGCGGGGATTAACCTTCCTATAATGACATTTTCTTTCAATCCTGATAGAACATCTCTTTTTCCAGTCACAGCTGCTTCTGTTAGAACCCTCGTTGTCTCTTGAAAGGATGCAGCTGCTAGGAAGCTGTGCATATGAAGCGAAGCCCGAGTTATTCCTAGAAGTATAGGTACAGCAGTGGCTGGATCTCCGCCTTCGGCGATTACCTCACCATTCTTATCCTCGAATGCTTTTCTGTCTAACGGGTCACCAGGTAGGTATTCAGTGTCTCCCGCTTCGTGGATCTGCACCCGCCTTAGCATCTGTCGAATTATAGTTTCTATGTGTTTATCATGTATGGGAACGCCCTGAGACCGGTAGACTTTTTGCACTTCTTCAATCAAATAAGATTGAACTGATTCCCTACCTTGTATTTCTAAGATTTGTTGCGGGTTTTTAGGTCCTAAAGTAATAGCTTGTCCTGCTTCCACTTCGTCACCGCTAGTTATCTCTAAGTGAGAAGCCGCAGGTATCGCATATTCCCTCTGTTCCTCATCTGTCCATGTAATTGTTATTACCGCACCTTCTTTCCCCACGGTTCCCGAATTACGAGCGTGTATGACTGAATCGTCATCGGGATCTTCTGAAGCTGCTATTGGGGTTCCAATTATCACCGTACTGCCCTTTTTGACTAGAGGTTTGTATCCCTCTAGGGTGTACTCGTCTACCAACTCTTCAGAATTGAGTATTCGTGCAGTTCGGCCTTCTGGAGTTTCGATTATCTCTGCTTTTCCTGAAATCTCCGATAACACAGCTGCCCCACGCGGTGATCTTGCCTCGAATAATTCTTCAACTCTAGGTAACCCGCTAGTTATATCTGCTCCAGCCACTCCCCCAGTGTGAAAAGTTCTCATTGTCAACTGGGTTCCCGGTTCTCCAATACTTTGTGCAGCTATTATCCCAACAGCATCACCAATCATTATTGGTTGCAAATTTGCCAAAGACAACCCGTAGCACATTTTGCAGAGGCCCTTTTCAGCCTTGCAAGATAGAGGAGATCTTACTTCTACGACCTTTACCTCTAGCTCTTTTAGCATAGCTATGTCTTCATCTTGCAACGAGTGGTTGGCTTCTATAATTATTTCACCGGTTGCAGGATTGGCTACTGGAGATGCAGTGTATCTATATTTTATCCTGTCATAAAAAAGGTCCTTGAGAGTATCGTCATGATAATCTTCTACTGTGATTCCTTGGCCAACTCCGCAGTCCTCCAAAGTTATTATGACTTCTTGGGCAACATCAATGAGTCGCCTAGTAAGGTACCCACTGTCTGCTGTCCTTAAGGCCGTATCAGCAAGTCCTTTTCTAGCGCCATGGGTGGATATAAAGTATTCGAGTACCGTTAAACCTTCTCGGAAGTTAGATTTGATAGGTCTATCAATGATCCTACCACGTGGGTTTGACATCAGACCTCTCATTCCTGCCATTTGTCGGATTTGAGCTATGTTTCCCTTAGCTCCAGAGTTGGCCATCATGTAGATTCCGCCATAGTTAGGTAAATCTTCAGCTATAACCTGGGTCAATTTATCATTGGCATCGGTCCATATTCTGACTGTCGCAGTGTAGCGTTCCTCTTCTGTTATCAAACCATCCATGAATTGTTCTTCAAGCTGAATTACTGCTTCTTCTGCTTCACCCACTATTTTTGGCTTCTTTGTCGACACCTTGACATCATTGATAGCTATAGAAACCCCTGATTTCGTGGAATTTCGGAATCCTAAATCCTTAATATTGTCTAGTACTACTGCAGTTTTTTCATTACCTAGAAGCCGGAAGCATTTGCCAGTTATCTCTTTTAACTTATTCCTTTCAACTTCTTCGTTAACATATGGTAGGTTGTCTGGAAGGATGCTATTAAATATTATTCTACCGACTGTAGTATCGATCAATTCTCCAGAATTATTTCTAGCATGTATTGGAGCCCTAAGTGAAATAGCCCCTACGTCATGAGCTAAAACGGCATCTTCAAAATTACTGAATTTCTTTCCTATTCCATGCGCATTTTCATCAATAGATGTCATGTAGTAGCATCCCAATACCATATCTAACGATGGGGTAACAATTGGTTCTCCAGAACTTGGAGCAAGCATGTTGAATGTGCTTAACATCAATTTTCTCGCTTCCAACACGGCGATTCTTGATAGAGGCACGTGTACCGCCATTTGATCTCCGTCAAAGTCGGCATTGAAAGCTGTGCATACCAATGGATGGACTCTTATCGCACTACCTTCAATTAAGACTGGTTCAAAAGCCTGTATCCCGAGTCGATGAAGGGTGGGTGCTCGGTTTAGTAATACGGGGCGGTCTTTTACGACTTCCCCCAATATTTCCCAGACCTCTGACCGGTTACGTTCAGCTAATCTCTTGGCACTTCTTATGTTGTGAGCATAACCTTTTAGTACCAGCCGATGCATTACAAAAGGCTTGAATAATTCTAGGGCCATGCGCCTTGGTAAACCGCATTGATGGAGCTTTAATTCTGGACCAGCAATAATTACTGACCTTCCACTGTAGTCAACTCGCTTTCCAAGTAGATTTTGTCGGAATCGTCCTTGTTTTCCTCGCAAAAGATCTGAAAGGGATTTCAGCTTATGATTGTGACTACCAGCTACCGCTCGGCCCCTTCTTCCGTTGTCGATCAAGGCATCCACTGATTCTTGTAGCATTCGCTTTTCATTTCTAATAATGATTTCAGGCGCCTGTAATTCATTGAGTCTATTAAGCCTGTTATTTCGGTTTATAACCCTTCTGTACAGGTCATTTAGGTCACTTGTGGCGAATCGTCCTCCATCAAGTTGAACCATTGGGCGTAAATCTGGCGGAAGGACTGGTAGAGTAGTGAGTATCATCCATTCTGGCTTATTGGTACTGTTTCTGAACGCTTCTACGACCCTGAGCCTTTTTATTGCTTTTTTCCGCCTCTGCCCTGAAGTAGACTGCATTTCTTCTTGTAGCTCATCTCTAAGCTCGTCGAGGTCGATGTAGTTTTGGAGCACATACAGTACAGACTCCGCTCCCATTCCAGCCTTGAACACTCCAGGGAAACTATCCCTATTGTCCCTGTATTGAGTTTCTGTCAATGACTGCGTGACATGAAGTTCCTTTAGTGAGGAAATTTCTTTTTCTATAGCACTTAACAATTCATCATATTCATTGTTTATTTCTGCTATGAGTTCCTCGATTTTCTGGTCTCGTTCCTTTTGTAAATTTTCTATTTTCCCTTCAGTTGCTAATTGTTCGTCTGAAGATTTTTCACCATCAACTTCAGACTCAGAATTTTCTTCAGGTAATCGAACCCCTAAAAGTTCGATTTGTGATTGGTATTCTTCTATGAGTGTATTCTCGGCACTTTCAATCTTCGATTCCTTTTCCAGATCTTTTTCTTCTAAGTTTGAATACAGTTGGTCTAACAACTGACCTTTTAATTCGACATCAAGGTCTGTTATCAGATATTGGGCGAAGTAAAGCACTCGGTCTAAGTTTCTAGGGGACAAGTCTAAAAGTAACCCTAATCTACTGGGGGTACCCTTCGAGAACCAGATATGCGCCACGGGTGCAGCGAGGTCTATATGCCCCATTCTTTCTCTTCTGACCTTAGAGCGAGCCACTTCAACACCACACCTGTCACAAGTAACCCCTCTGAATCTTATTTTCTTGTATTTACCGCAGTAGCACTCCCAATCTTTGGTTGGGCCGAATATTCTTTCACAGAACAGTCCATCTTTTTCAGGCCGTAAAGTCCTGTAGTTGATCGTTTCTGGTTTAGTTACTTCACCCCACGACCATCGCTGTACGTCATTTGGGGATGCCAATGAAATTGATATTGCGTCGAAATCATTTCCAGGTTGAGCCATTTCATATTCTCCATAGCTGCTAAGAAGTCGGTGTAATTATTTACCTAGTCATCCCCACCAGGTACAGGTTGGTCATCTTCAATTGAAGATGGTTCTTCATTTGTTTCTGACTCCCCATCTGGCTCACTGTCATTGCTGTTGAGGGCTCCTTCAAGTAGTGCCAAAGGATCAGAAACTTCAGAAGATGCAGAGAAAGGGTCCTCTCTACTCCCAAGCCTTTGATCGTCCACCACATCATCATTTTCTAACTCAATCGATAAAACTAGACTTTGCAGTTCTTTCATGAGCACATGAAAGGATTGCGGTATTCCTGGCTGGGCAACGTCCTCTCCTTTCACGATCGCCTCATACGTTTTAACTCTTCCGATCTCGTCATCTGATTTGATGGTTAGCATTTCTCTTAGATTATGTGCCGCACTGTACGCCTCTAGAGCCCAGACCTCCATTTCTCCGAACCTTTGTCCACCAAGCTGTGCTTTACCCCCCAATGGCTGTTGAGTTATCAATGAATAAGGACCAGTGGCTCTGGCGTGGATTTTATCTTCCACTAGGTGGATTAATTTCAGCATATATATGTATCCGACAGTCACGGGTTGGTCAAATGCTTCACCAGTCCGGCCGTCGTAGAGTTGGGATTTCCCTAGCACTGGGGCAGCGAGGCCGTGGTCTCTATTAAGGACCAAAGCTTCTTCCATAAGATCGTCGACGGACATACCAGAGGTATCTTTATTCGCCACTTCATCCAGCCATATTTTTAGGCAGGCATATCTGGCGGCGTCTGGCTTAGACTCTACAAATATTTCTTCAAAATCAAAACCTCTTTTCTCAAGAAATCCCGATATCATTCCAAGGTCAATCATATCCGAGACATTATCTACAATTGATCTAGCAGGGACTGCTCCTGATTGTTCGATTATCCATGCTTTTGCTAATTCATCTTCAATGGCGGAGTCTTTCGCACCATCAAATACTGGGGTCTTGGCATCAAACCCTAACCTTTTTGCTGCCCAACCAAGGTGGGTCTCTAGTACTTGCCCTAAGTTCATCCTTGATGGAACCCCGATGGGGTTGAGTATTATGTCTACGGGTGTACCGTCTGGCAAAAATGGCATATCTTCTTCAGGTAGAATTTTAGCGATTACACCTTTGTTACCGTGTCGGCCGGCCATTTTGTCGCCCTCAGTGATCTTCCTAGTATGAGCTATCCATACCCTGACGAGTTTGTTGACACCAGGCGATAAGTCATCGCCATTATTTCTATCGAGTATTTTGACATCGATCACTTTTCCTCCTTGTCCGTGAGGTACGTACAACGAAGAATCTTTAACGTCACGGGCTTTTTCTCCGAAAATAGCCCTAAGTAATTTTTCTTCTGCAGAAAGTTCAGTTTCCCCTTTGGGTGTGATTTTACCGACTAATATGTCCCGATTTGATACCTCGGCACCTATTCTAATTATTCCTTCTTCATCCAAATTTCTAAGGCTATCCTCACTTATGTTCGGAATATCTCGGGTGATTTCTTCTGGGCCTAGTTTGGTGTCTCTCGCTTCAATTTCATGTTTCTCGATATGCACCGATGTGAATTTGTCATCTTTTATCAACCGATTACTGAGTATAATTGCATCTTCAAAGTTGTAACCTTCCCAAGTCATGAAAGCTACGAGAACATTTTGTCCCAATGCCAACTCTCCATTGTCTGTGGATGACCCGTCAGCAAGGACGTCACCTGTTTGCACTGTTATGCCTTTATCAACAATTGGTCTTTGGTTGATGCAGGTACCCTGATTACTCCGGTGAAATTTTATGAGTGGGTGATTGAAATTTTCACCATTTGCATCTGTTACAACTATCTTGTTCCCTGTGACACTGGTAACAACCCCATCAGTGTTAGACATCAACACCTGCCCGCTATCCCTTGCCACTCTCATCTCCATACCAGTCCCTACAAGAGGCTTCTCTGGTTTCAATAGTGGGACAGCCTGTCTTTGCATATTAGAGCCCATGAGAGCACGGTTGGCATCGTCATGTTCCAAAAATGGGATTAGAGATGTAGATACGCTTACTAACTGTAGTGGAGATACATCCATGAATCGGACCGATTCGGTTGGCTCCATGCCAACTTCTTCCCCCCGCCTGGTCTCGACTCTATCGTTAATAAATTCGCCTGCCTCATTGATGGCTGAATTTGCCTGGGCGATGTAATAATCTTCCTCGTCATCAGCAGCCAAATGAACTATATCTCCGACATCGTTTGAAACGTAGGGTTTAACCGTGATGGTTTTATTTTTTTGTGCTGAAATTCTTCCTGCTGTTCTAACGGATATCTGTGTACCGGCCTTGACTATAGTTCTACCGTCCTCCGCCTTTATATCATCAGTTGGAGTATGGCCTATTAAATCATCAGGATCGCCATTATCAACCTCCGTCAGTATCTTTCTGTACGGCGTTTCGATAAAACCAAACTCGTTGGTTCTAGCATATGTGGCCAGTGAAACTAAAAGTCCAATGTTCGGTCCTTCTGGGGTTTCAATAGGACAGATCCGTCCATAATGAGAATGGTGGACATCTCTGACGTCAAAACCAGCTCTCTCTCTGGATAATCCACCAGGGCCCAATGCTGACAAACGTCTTTTGTGGGTAAGCTCAGCCAAGGGATTTGCTTGGTCCATGAATTGTGACAATTGAGATCCCCCAAAGAATTCTCTAATTGCTGCGACTACTGGCCGTACATTAATCAGAGCGGCCGGAGTAGTACTCTCTGGCTCAGGCTGTATAGTCATTCTTTCTTTGATTACCCGTTCCATTCGCAGTAATCCTACCCGTACCTGATTTTGAATTAATTCACCTACTGCCCGGACCCTTCTGTTACCCAAATGGTCAATGTCATTTGCTCGACGTTCTGAGTTGTTAACCTGTATGAGACGTCTTAAGAGGTTGACAATGTCTTCTTTTGCAAGAATACGATTTTCCAAATTACCATCTTTATTTGCGTTTTCAGCTCCCTTTAGGTTCCGGTCCAATTTGTACCGACCAACTTTACCTAAATCGTAACGCCTACTGTCGAAAAAAAGTGAATGGATTAGAGATTTTGCATTTTCTGGATTAGGAGGTTCGCCTGGTCTTAAGCGCCTGTAAAATTCCACAAGCGCTTCCGCTTGATTTGTAACACTCGCATCCTTCTCAATGGTAGTCTGCATAAATTGATGATCTGGGTTGTTGTCCACATCTTTGAATATTTCTAGGATTTCTTCATTGGTTTCATATCCCAAAGACCTGAGGAAAGTTGTGACAGGGGTTTTTCTTTTTCTGTCGATTTTTACGTATATAACGTCTCTATTACTGGTTTCAAATTCGATCCATGCTCCTCGATATGGGATCATTTTTGCAGATGCAAGAGGACGCCCAGTTGCTGCGTCCCTATCTGCAGTAAAATATACCCCAGGTGACCGGACTAGCTGGCTCACTACGATCCGTTCGGCCCCGTTTATGATGAAGGTTCCCCCCTTGGTCATGATAGGAATATTTCCCACATATAAGCGCTGCTCTTTGATTTCACCCATGCCTGGTCCGGCTGCGTTGATTTGAAGGCTTACAGTCACATACAAGGCAGCTTCAAATGTTTTTTCCTGGCTTCGGCAATACTCCTCAGAGAGCTTTGGGTCTTCAAACTCAAAGTCTACGAACCTTAGAGAAAAACGTGGGTTCACTCCTTGGTTATCTTCTATTGGTGATATTTCTTCGAAAAGGTCACTCAATCCGGTCGTGGTAAACCATTTGAATGACTCCAATTGAACGTTAATTAGGTCAGGGACGTCCAAAGTCGTCTTAATTTTGGAAAAATATTTCGTTTTTGGGAAAACAACACTGTTATCCTGCAATGCAGAAGAGGTCATTAGATTTACACTCCTTGAAGAAAAGAAAATTTCCAGTTGTTACGGGATAAAACGCTCTTCTCAGACAGAAAAGCGGTAATTTAAAATCACCAAGATAGGTGGATTTGTTAAAGCGTTTGTGCAAACTAGCGCATGTGTAATCATACAGTCTGCTATTTTAGCTACCATATATCACACTTGTCAATATTAAAAGGTATGGACGGTAGCTAAAATAATTTTCAAAATTCGAGCCTATACGAAGGTGCGCAGGTTAAATTGTCAAACCAAATTCACAACAGGGGCATATTGCATGCTGATTTCGATGCTTTTTATGCTGCAGTGGAACAGCGGGATTTTCCTGAGTTACGAAATCGACCGGTAGTAGTTGGAGGAAGTCCGAGTAGAAGAGGGGTTGTCGCATCCGCTTCTTATGAATCCAGAAAATTCGGGATTAAGTCCGCAATGGCGATGAGCACAGCGGTGAGAAAATGCCCTGAAACTGTGATCGTATCGCCAAGATTTGTAGTCTATCGAGAAGTTTCAAGGCAGGTAATGGAATTATTTAGAGATATCACGCCTTTAGTTGAACCATTATCATTGGACGAAGCATATTTGGATGTAACCCATTTAATCGCCGACAATATCAGCCCTCCACAAATTGCAAGGAATTTAAAACAAAAAGTTCAGTCAAAATTAGGGCTGACCATTTCTGTAGGGGTTGCTAGTTCCAAATCGGTGGCCAAGATCGCTTCAAGTATTAATAAACCTGACGGACTCACCATTGTAAGACCTGGAGGCGAGGTACCATTCTTATACCCGTTGCCAGTTGAGGTTTTATGGGGTATTGGTCCGAAAACTTCTGCTAAATTGCATCTGCTATCAATCGATACTGTCGAAGATTTGGCCTCGCAACCCATGGAAATACTTTTCGGCATTTTTGGAAGTAACGCTACCCACATCAAGGAAATATCTAATGGGATTGATACTACGCCAGTGATTACTCAGCGGGAGCGCAAATCAATTAGTTCTGAGACTACTTTATTAGTAGACACCTCTGATGCGGGAGATCTTGGTGAGATAGTAATGAGATTAAGTGGTCATGTCGCGGAATCACTCTTGAAGAAGAATATGAGAGGCCGGACCGTAAAGTTAAAACTCAAAAGATCGGATTTTACTGTTGTGACCAGACAGAAAACGATTCCAGAAAAAGTGCAAATCTCATCTGAAATAGCAGAATCTGCTCTAGAGCTTTTGAGTTTCGAGTTAGAGAATGCGGATGAGAAATACCGGCTAATTGGAGTTGGTGTGTCGGGATTTGCAACCTCTGAAAACCTTCAAGATGAGATGCAAATGAGGTTCGAAGGTCTGTAAAAGTTATTTATTATCGATTTCAACTGGTTCTATTGGATCAAAAGGTTTGAAGCCAAATACGTGTGAGTAAAAGTAAAATTCGGCTTCCAATGTACGCTGGATATTTTCCGACTTCCTGAATCCGTGCTGCTCTCCCTCGAATTCAAGATAAGACACTGGGATCCCTTTTGCCTTCAATGACGTATACATTTTTTGAGATTGATTAGGAAGTACGATTTTATCGTCCAATCCCTGAAACAGAATTACAGGGCAGGACAAATTTCCCGTATGGTTAATGGGTGAACGATCGAGGTATTTCTGCTTCTCTTCAGGGTATTTTCCGATTATAGAATCAAGATATCTTGATTCGAACTTATGTGTTTCTTCAGCTAAGGTAGTAAGATCGCTGACACCATAGTAACTTGCCCCTGCTGCAAAGAAATTTGTGAATGTCAGACAAGACAATGTTGTAAATCCTCCTGCGCTTCCACCTCGTATAGCGATTCTTTGCGGGTCTACTAAGCCTTCTGAAACAAGATAATTGCCGCCATTAACGCAGTCATCCACATCACTTATTCCCCAGTTTCCGTTAAGGGCCTTTCTATATTTAGTGCCATATCCGGTGCTTCCTCTGTAATTTACATCTAAAATCGCAAATCCTCGACTCGTCCAGTATTGGATACCTAAATTAAGGGTATTTGAGGTTGATCCAGTCGGACCTCCGTGGCTGAGTATTATGAGTGGAGGTTTCGTTGATTTCGGGGCTTTATAGTTCGCGTTCACAGGGGAATAATAGAAAGCGTGGCATTCTTGGTTACCAGTCGTCGAATATTTAACGGCTAGTGGTTTAGAAAAATGAATCGCTTCTATGTCGTTTTTTGTCGATACTTGTACTACTTTGAGTTTTTTGTTGGCTTTTGGCTCATATGCAAATAAAGAATATGAGTTGTCAGGCGAACCGGCAGCAAATAGGGCTTTGCCGTAGCGAGCTTTAATCCCGCTTCTATGTATATCAGTGATATTAATATCGAGATTTATATCAATGAAGTCGCAGGAAACTGGGTCCAACAAGGCAACTTTCCAAATCCCCAGTGTATTGTAGGCGCAAATTATTTGGTCATCGGTTATGAAATCATAAAATCTAACACCCAAGCCCCACTGGGCTTGAGTAAATTCTGCATTTATCGGGGTTAGATTATGAGATTGATTGCCTTCATGTTTATATAGGTTCCACCAACCGGAAAGATCCGATATGTAGTACAAAATACCCCTTGGAGACCATAGTGGTTGACAAACGGATTCCCCGTCGCCTGCGATTTTCTGAGGATTGTGAAGTCCAGAATGCTTCAAATCAGCTACATAAATCTCCGTAGAATCCCAAGGCATGCTGGGGTGGTTCCATTGAACCCAAGCAAGTTTACGCCCGTCAGGGCTAATTACTGGAGAAGCATAGAAATCAGCGCCAGAGGCCAGAATTGTTACCGCTCCATCATTCTGTAAATCAACTGAGACTATACAATTAATTGGCTCATCATTGCTATCATGGTTTTCACCAACGTAAATAATTTGTTGTCTTTCCGCATCCATTACTCCGTCAGCGAATCTTAAAAACGGTTCGTTTGTGATTTGTATGGGATTACCACCGGTCAGGTTAATTCTATGTATTTGTTGGTTCGTGAAATTGGAGAAATATACTTCCTCTTCATGTACCAGATATGACCCACCTCCATATTCATGAACTCGTGTCCTCGCATTGTAGGACTTAGGAATAATTTCGTATTTAGACCCGTCGGGCATTTGACACATTATCGTGCAACGACCGCCTTCTGTTGGTCTCATTTCCTGCCAAAATATGCCTTCATTTGACATGGATAAATCCCCAATACTTATCGCATCAGAAACAATTGACTCAGTTGTAATAGGAGATTTCCATGAGCCATAAGGCGCAATTTTTTTCCCAGGCATGATGGTTCCTAATCAGAAGTAATGGCAGCTAGGTAATTGAAATAATTTTTCTTACGATCTATATTGATGGTCCAGTTAACAGGTATCAATTGGTAACCGTTTTGGTAATCAGGCAACATACTGATAAATTCATTGGTGTTCCTGTCTGGGTTCCATTCGGTTGCGTCAGGGCATTTCCAAATATCACGTGTATAGGGGTTATCTTCGTCGAAGATTGCGTTCACCATTCTTGCATTTAGCAATAACCTCTCTATATTGATTCCTTGGTAGGTAGGCCATCTATCAACAATTTTTCACCGTGGACAGACACCCGAGTCATAGGTTGCTTAATCCTTGCTATCTTCTTTTCTTTGGTTTGCGACTCTGCGGGATCCGCCCATATCTGAGCCAGCTAGTGGTACGGTCCCAATTATTTCATCGGTTTTAAATTTATTGATCGTGTCTCTGCTGTACCCAAGTAATTCTTCTAATATTTGTTTGTTATCTTGACCAAGACAAGGTGCTGGGTTGTGAGTTATTCGTCCCTGGTCGCTTTCAAACTTAAATATTGGCCCAGTCATTGGGTAGAGACCTGCAGCCGGATGATCAACTATTTGAAAAAAATCCCTTTCGTTTAGATGAGGGTCTGCATATGAATCTGCACCGCAATCTATAACCACTCCAGAGGTTATACCTGCGGCTTGCAGAAGCGTCAGCACATCATATCTATCTCGAGTAGAAGCCCATTCATTTATAACTTTATCAAGGTAATCATGGTTTTTAAGTCGGGCTTCCAAGGAATCTAGGTCTGTGCCCTGTAAGGAGCTATCCGTAATAATTGTTTTAAGTTCAGACCATTCTTGGTCTGTTTTGATACTTATCGCTATCCAATTATCATCTCCAGAACATTTATATACTCCCTGTGGGGCAAAATCTGGATGACGATTACCTCTTCGTTTTCTAATTGATGATGTCATTTGGTTCTCAAGGTATATTTCCCCAAGATGGGTCATAAAGGACTCGGCCTGAGACATATCTATAAATTGGCCTTTTCCTGTCTTTGCTCTATATACCAAAGCTGAAGTAAGGGCCATTACCCCGTTTGTAGCTGCTACAGCATCCGGGTGGTGAACTAATGAATTCGAAGAGTGGTCCAGATCAGGATACCCTCTTAAAAAAGAGTGCCCTGTAATTGCATCTATTGCCATTCCCATACTGCGGTAGTTGGCGTAAGGTCCATCATTCCCATAGCCTGGCATCAGCATGTAGATGATATCGGGTTTTATCTTTCTGACCTGTTCATAGCTGAGTCCAAAATTCTCCATTACTGTACGTGCATAATTACAAAAAACAACATCACTTTGTGAGACTAAATCTTTGAAAGAATTTAATCCTTGCTGTGTTTTTAAGTCCAGAGTGAGGCTTTTTTTATTTCGATTTATAGCATTGAAATTTGACTGCCGATTCCATGGTTCCTTACCTGGGTCGTCATCAGGATATCCTCCGGTGTTGGCGGGAGGATTTATTGGCCCTCTTCCGATTCTCTGAATAGATTCAATTTTAATTACCTCGGCTCCCATATCACCAAGCAGACACCCACAGAATGGCCCAGCCCATATTTCAGATAGTTCGAGAGCCCTTATTGAAGATAGTGGCTGACTCGCTTCGGAATTCATATGATATTTTCCGTGGCCAGCATTTCTATTTGGGTATCAGATAATTCTAATAGTTTCCTTAGCACTTCATTTGTATTTTGGCTGAGTTTAGGAGCAGCTTTAATCGATGAGGTGGGTGCATTTGAAAATCGGAAAGGATCACCTGTCATGCGTAGAGTTTGCCCATTCGGGTGATCCACATTTTGAAAAAACCCCCTCTCATGAAACTGTTTGTTTTTGTGAACTTCTTCAGGTTCGAGGATTGGTGATCCCGGAACCCCAGCTGCTTGGACGGCCTGAAAAATTTCTTCCCTTGTTCTGTTGTCCAGCCAAGCTTGGAATATTGCCTCTAATTCTTCCTTATTTTCTGATCTTTTGATGGTGTCATCATATTTTGGATCTACCATAAGATCTTCTCTAGCAATCATTTTGGCTATATTTGGCCACATCCGGGGGCCTAAAGGAAGAAAACTAAAATACCCATCTTTACACCGAAAAGTTCCCACTGCATATGGCTCACGGGCACCAGAGGCTGAGGTTCTCGGTTGCGATCTTGGATCAGGTTCGCCAGCATATATGAATGGCGCTCTTCTTCCAATTTGGTGAGGGTGACCAGCCATACACTCTTGTATTGAAATATCTAACCAGTCTCCATGACCGGTAAGGGTTTTCTTAAATAGAGCCGCTGTAGTTGCAGCAGCGGCAGCGTTGCCTGCGAAATATTGAGCTATTTCCCCAGAGTATCGGAGAGGTTCTCTATCAGGTAAACCCTCTCGGTACATAGCCCCTGTCATAGCAAACAAGGTTAATTCATCATAGTGAAAGTCTTTGTATGGTCCCGTTTGGCCATAAGGTGTAATTGAGGTGAAAATAACAGACGGGTTAAATTTCTTAATTTGATTGTATGCTAGCCCAATTTTGTCTAAATGTCCTGGTTTGTGAGTTTCGACTACGACATCGCAAACTTTCATCAAACCGGCTAAAATATTTTGGCCCTTTGCATCATCTAAATTTATCGTGATGCTTTTTTTCCCTGCATTCAAATGAAGGAATAATGGACTGTCGCCACTGTGATTATCTGGATTACTGTTGGTCCATTTTCTGAGCGGGTCCCCACTGAGTGGTTCCACTTTAATCACTTCACATCCGTACAATCCAAGTGTTTTTGCACAAAAAGAGGCAGCCAACCTGTCCGACAGGTCTAAAACTATGATTTCTTCAAGGGCACCATAAGGCATATTTCAGATATAAGCTCTAGCTAAATAGTAAGTTCCATTGTCCATATGTATGTAAGAGGTGTCAAACTTAAAGGCGTAGTTCAAAAAATGGCGGCACGAATCCAAAATTGGCAATCATTAATACTTTATAAATCCCGCACCTTCAGGATAACAACCCCTTGGGCGTCATATATTTTCTCGAGTTTTCCACCCAGGCCATCATATAGTTTTCTTAATCCACTGTTAGGGTAATACAGTTTTTCAACCTCTCCTATCACTATATATTTGACTCCATATTTGTCTATGAGATTCCCGGCTAACTCAAAGCCAGGTGTGGTGTAAATAGCATTTACATCGGCCATTCGGGAGTTTATTTCATTGCGATATTCCCATCTTTGTTGTTGTTGGTGCCATTCCCATCCAATGACGGTTGGAAGGCCTGTATGGATCGAGATTCTGCCACCCCACCGATAAGTTGGGGTTACCCCTTCCAAAATTACTGGCGACCCTTCAATGTTACCTCTAATCCAACGGATTGCGGCCATATCCGCGGATAAATTAATGTCACCCTTTTCATCCTTATAAATGCCATCTCTCACGAATTCATAGCCATCAAGAGTAAATGTTGTTACTGATTTGTAGAAACGATCTTGTAATCTATCAACCGTTCCGAAAATTGTATAAATCAGGCTGCTTGATATAAGTAGAAAGATAAAAACGACCCAGCAGTATGAGAGAGTCGATTTAAGTGAAAAGGACATTTGTGTAATTAATTGGTATAAGAAGTAGGCTGCAGCTATACCCAGAATAATCCAAACATGTAGATAAAACTTGAATACTGTGTTCATTCTGTCAATATCCCCTTCGATTCTCCAGATATCTACGCCTGCCACCACTGAGAAAGCTCCGATGGCAAGCAGGCAAGGGAAAAATGAATCAGAGTAGGAAGATTTGGAGTTTTTAAATACAAAGAAGCAACAACTAATTAATAGGAAGATCATCAGCACAGATACAGGAATAGCGCCTCCTAACATTCCGGATGACAATGCGACTATAAGGTATCCGAAGAGCAAGATGGTAATCAAGAATAATACGAGAACCTTGGGATGGGATCTGTGTATCTTTTCTCCTAGATGTTTAGCCCAAAATTTAATCAAGTTTTGGTGAGTTATGAATGGATGAACTGAATAAAGACACCAAGAGAAGATTATTGCCAAAAATAAGCCGCTTATTGATATAAATTGGGGAAAAGTCGTTGTATTTGTTGTTCTTTCTATCCAATTGAAAAAAGTTACCGAATTAAGGTGATAAGGAAGGAATGAGAAGTAAGCTATGCTCAGGACGTATACAGATTTCCAAGTTACCTTAAAAACTGCCAAAGTATTTAATCCTCCTAGTTGTCTGAGTTCAGCTATCAATAAGGACCCTATAGCTATAACTGTATAAATAGGCACATCCCACGTGTTTATTGCGGCCAAGCATCCAATGGACAGACCTAGGACGGATAAGGTCGGTAAGGATTTCCACCATAAATTGCTGATGTTATTGCGGGTTATGTGTAGAGATATCCCCACTACCAGAAGGGTAAATGGTATGGAAATTAAATGGGCATGTAGGTCTGCGAAAAGGAACGTAAAGAAAGGGAATTCTGTAATTTCATACCCAGGCGGGTCAGGAAGCATCATTCGACTACTTCTCCAGTAGTCAAAGTCTGTAAGAATATTGGATCCAAACCTTATAGAATCCCAAACTTGGTAAAGCCCGTCTAGATTACCTAAAACACATACGAAAAGAATAGAAATTATCCCTACTATTGCAGGATTAATTTTGTTCGGAATTTTCTTTTTAGAAAGGATGTTTCTTCCTATTGAATACACAGAACAAACAGACAAAGCGAAAAAAGTGGCGATCGCCAGGTTATAAGCTAATTCTGTTGTAATTCCAGTCAGATGGATCAAAGAGGCTACTATAAACTGACCCCAGTAGTAGTAATTCAAGTATCCTCCTGAAAACCACGGGTCATATGGAGGCATATAAGTCGATTTAACCACCGCATTAAGGTAAGCCAGATCCATTGGTTTTTCCCCGCCTCGGTAAGGGTGCCATAGGTCAGGGTTCATCATTCGGATAAGAGTGAATGCTAAAAAAGAGCCAAGAAACAAGATTTCCAAACTTATTATTTTTGACCAATTCGCTGAGAGGTATTTGAAAATTTCCCGATATTTTTTAATTGTTATACATATCGAAATCGTAGATACCAATGCTATGCCGATCCAGAGAGACGATTGACCAAATCTCATTATGTGCAGACTAGATAAAATCCAGGCTGTAAAGCACACCATTAGTAAGCCCAATGTTTTCGCAAACAAGAATCCTTTGTCGTCAAATGTGGAAAACATAAGATAACCAATAGGAAATGAAATTAATGAAATAAGTGTCAAACAGGCTATCCAAAAAAAGATGGGGTACCGGTTTGATGTAGAATCAGTGTGAATGATATTAGACCAGGTGCCACCTTTCTCTTGACTTGCTTTAATCGATTCCGACATCATCAAACGGGCTGTATTTTCTTTGTTGGTGGGAACGGGTTTCTCTCTATTAACAGATATAAAATCCATCGATTTTTGTTCTATGATGGTTTTTAATCTCGTAGATTCTAGTTTTTCAGCATTAAAAAAGATGATTACTTTAGGGTGGTCATATACTGAAAAACTCTCGTCTGCAAAACCACCATTGATACTTATCCTGTCGTCGGAAAAAAATGGTTTATCTACAGATGGTAAATTAGGCCTGGAAAAAGAATCTTCATAAATTTCGATGTTTGCAAAAGACATATAAGAATTTTCTATATGAACAGGTTGAAATCCTAAATCCCCCGAGAATAAAGCGTTGTAGTATCCGCTCATAAGAGGGTAACGTTCTGGAATTCGGGTGACTGTTCCGTAGAGGCGATTACTGAAAATTATTAAATAATCCGTTTCTGATAGGGATTCCGACATTTTATTTAATTTGGGGGGGGTATCTGGGTCGTATATCGGAAGCTCACTCACATGGTATTTTTCCAAGTCAGGAAGGCTTTCTTCCCAATGTTCTTTTAGTAAGGAAGAGTTGAGTGGTACGTTTTGGTTTATCCAATCGGAGGCAGCGACCCCAGGATGCGGTGTGGCATATATATTTTGGAAGGCTAACCCAAATGTAATGGTGGAAAATATGACTAAAATAGACCCAAGGTACCCTAACTTTTTGATGGAATTTCTGGGGCTACGTGTTAGCTGTACTAAGAAAGCGCTCCCAAGTATTACCAACAATGGGATTATTGGGAGTAAATATCTTGTGAATTTAACTTCGAAGCTGCCAACGATGAGAGCATAAGGAATTACCCAAGAAAGAATTAGTGTGGTCTCTAACGACTTGGACCCCCTTAATAAAAAGTTGATTATTAGGATGAAAAATGCAAGGCCAGAGGCAACCAAAATCATCAGGATTGAATTCGATAAGGTTAATAAAAGGCCGAAGACGAAGATTGTTGCCACTGTGAACGTACCTAAGGCCCAGTGTCTTTTACATACCAGGGCCGAAATCACTCCTATCAGACCTATTATCGTAAGCGGCCATCCTAGTCCCCATCGACCTAATTGAGTGATTTGGTACAAGTAAGGAGTGGTGTCTATGTATTGCCTTGTATATGGATAATCCCTGATTCTCCGTACCATTTCCGATTGTTCTGTGGTGTCAGCAATAAATTGGTTCCAATCAAGAATTGCGTAAGGCTCGGCTAGTATGAAAGTAATTAACCCTATAAGTAGACCTATACCCAGATTTTTAATTGCAATGGATATCGGGAATAGAATCTTTTTCGGTTCGAAGTAATAGGAAATGGAACCTATCACGTGGGAGAAAAAGAACACACCTAGAATTGGGAAAAAGCTTATCTTTGATGCTAAACCTAATCCAATCAGTACTCCGGCTAACACGGAGTCTCGTAGCCTGCCTTTTTTGGCAACTCGATATAGGAAAAATAGAGTCCATACAGCAAAAAGAGATACAAAAGTGTCGAAAGCAAAAAAATTCGATAGTTGAATGTGTATTACAGAAAACGACACGAGTAAAGATGCCAGAAGGCTAACTCGATTACCAAAGCATACTTTTGCTAAAAGTGCTGTTCCCACTATGGTCCCAAGGTCAGCCAAGGTAGAAAGAGACCTGGCCATAATTCTAGAATCAAATACCTCAGACCCTGTGAAGATTCCCCAAATTGATTGAAAAATCTCTAACAAATAAATCGGTAGGCTTCCGTAAGGAAACCAATGAGGGTTCCAGGTGCTTGCTGAGGAGTCAAATAATACTGAAAGGTTCGAAAGTGAAGGGAACTCAATTTCCCAAACTTTCATCAAAATGGCTCGTTCATCAGGGTGGGGAGTAAAACCAAAGCCCTGGTCCCAATTTATGCCATTAAAACGCAAAAGCGAGGCGATGGATAGTATTAGTATCAAAGCCAACCAATATGGTTTTTCAGGACTCTTAATCAATAAAGATTTTAGGTTTTTTTTACTCATTATTTCACTGGTTGATTCTATAATCCTTTACCAACTTGCTACCTTATATCAGATGATTGACTGAGTTGACCATTGAGGTAAAATCCTTTGGCTTACGATGTGATGTATTGCGTCCTTTTCTGAATTTGGCAGGAGTAAAAATATGGGAGTGGACAGAGATTATAGATGTCGGGTCACCAAACCAGAAGACTTTAACGAATTTTGGGGATTGGTCCTAGATGAACTTTCATCAATCGAACTTAATGTTGAGTGTGAAAAAGATGAGCTCAGGTCTGATAGTGAGGTTACTGTATATCAAATCTTTTATGATAGTTTAGATCATGTGCGAATATCCGGTTGGTACTCTGTCCCTAATACTCCAGTTAATCGATTACCGGCCATTTTGCTTGTTCCTGGTTACCAAAGCGACCCACCAATTCCTAAAGATTGGTCTGCCAAAGGATATGCTTGTTTATCAGTAAATCCCAGAGAGAAAGTCAGGAGTAGAAGTCAATTTGATCCTGGGTATCCCGGATTGCTAACCCATCGGATAGTAGATAAGAATACATACTCTTATCGGGGCTTTTATGCCGATGCTTGGCGAGGAATTGATTTTTTGTTGAGTAGAGGAGAAGTGGATAGCGAGAGGATTGGTGTGGCTGGTAGTAGCCAAGGCGGTGGCCTAGCCATCACCACATCAGCTATGAGGAAAGAAATCAAAGCTGCTTCCGCAGGTGCTCCATATTTGTGTGGATTTATGGACGCCATAGAGTTAACAGACACTTATCCCTACCAAGAGATTAATGACTATCTTCGTACCTACCCTGACAGATTAGAAGAAGTTGAGAGCACTCTGGCTTATTTTGATGGTATATCGTTTGCCGATCAAATTGACTGCCCAATTATCGTGAACTTAGGATTGCAAGATAACGTGTGCCCTCCTGAGACAGGGTATGCGCTTTTTGAGACTATAGGAAGTAAAGATAAAAAACTTTTTGAATATGAAGGCCATGGGCACGAGGCCGGAAGATACGTACATTCAGGCATCATGGATCAGTTTTTTGATAAGTATTTGAAAGGTTAGAGAACAAATGAGTGACAACAGACCATTAGATTTTGGCCAATTTTGGTACTCCTTAGGAAAAGAATTGAGTGAGGTGCCGATAGCCGCAGAGACGGAAACCCTTACCATGCGTTCAACAGATTTTGCAGATCTGTACGGGATTCATATTTCCAGCATAGGGCCATATGCAATATATGGCTACCTGAGTATTCCCAAAGGGGATGGCCCTTTTCCTGTTATTTATTATGTACCTAAAAATGCCAGTGTTTTGGAAATAATCCCACAGGGAACTTCCAATCAAATAAGAAGTAGATATATCACTTTTTCACTGGCCTGCCGTGGAATGAGAACTGCCGATAGCCCATATGCGGCTATGTATCCAGGACAGCTTACTGAAGGAATAGAATCCTTCTCTTCGTACCTTTACAGGGGAGTAGTCGCCGATACCCTTAGAGGACTAGATTTTTTGTTGACATGCCCAAGTATTGATAAGTCGTCCATTGTCGCCTGGGGAAATGACAACGCTTTGCTGGCAGGAGCACTACATGGTGCAGTAACACACATAGTTTCAACTCCCTCATTTTTATATGACACCATTAACCAGGCCTCCAGAACTTCTTCATACCCTCTTGAGGAGTTTAATGATTATCTCCGGCACAACCCAGAAAGAAAAGGCCAAATATCGGAAATTCTTAGTTATTATGATTTGAGATTTCATAGTTCGGCTATAACCGCTGAATCCCTCATTATGGCTGATTATGACGGAGGTCTTTTTGACAAAAAAACTCTGCGGAACCTCACAGAAAATATGAATGGTGCAGTTACAGTTCACCCCTCTGAACGATCCAGTTATAAAGATGGTATGTTCTGTGAGAAATGGATCACAGATAAATTATTTGGTAAAGACGCAACACCCATAGTTCCTAACCATTGGAAGCTAGAATAAATTTCTTGGAGTTTGAAATGGGGCTTAAAGATCAATTGATACCAAGTGGGATTTCCGTTCCTCAGTCCTTTATTGATGGCCCTGTGGATATGGGTCTCATAAAGGAATTTGTGATCGCAGCGGAAGACCTGGAATATCAAGGACTATGGGTACAGGAAAAAATTATAGGAGAGATATCTTCCCTAGAGCCTATTAACCTACTTAGCTATATATCCGGGCTGACATCAGTAGCGGAACTAGGAGTTGCTGTGCTTATAGGTTCCACTAGAAATCCGATTTTACTGGCCAAAGAATTGGCTACATTAGACCAGATGTCCAATGGGAGGTTGATCTTGGGATATGCTCTTGGAGGTAACCCGAAAAATTACCGATTGATGGATGGTCCGGATTCCAAAAGGGTGCGCCATTTTATAGAATCACTACATGCAATAAAGGCTTTATGGACAGAAGATTCCCCGAGTATTCAAGGTGATTTTTGGACTTTTGACGATCTTCCGATGTATCCCAAACCAGTACAAAAACCTCATCCGCCGATATGGTTTGGTGGTCGTCATCCTGCTGCCTTGAAAAGATCTGCTAGGTATGCAGATGGTTGGATGGGGGCGGGTTCAACGACATCTGGCCAATTTATAGAACATGTAAAAATTATTAGGAGTGAGTTGAATCGTCTTAATAGATCAAGTGACGATTTCAAAATCTCTAAAAGAGTTTATGTTGCGATAGATGATAATAAATCCAGAGCTGAAGATAGGCTGAGGACTTGGTTTAAAGCGAATTATGGGAACTCAGACTTGGGGTCACAAGTATCTGTCTGGGGACCTAGTGATGAAATTGTTCCTGAACTACAGCACCTAATTGATTCAGGTGCTGGGATGTTGATGTTCAATCCTGTATTTGACCATATGTTTCATGTGGAAATCCTGAAAAAAGAGGTAATACCTTTTTTGACCGTTGCTTCCTAGTCGTTTATCTTATGCTGGTTCGGGTAATACGGCCCGTGTTTCAATGGGTAAATTAATGGAGGGATGTATTGGCTGCTGAAAGTTTCGCAAATTCCGAAATACTTGTTAATACTGAATGGTTAAATAGCCATATAGATGATCCGGATATCCGGATCATTGACTGTGATATGTTCGATTCTTATGCAAGAGCACACATAAAAGGGGCGGTTGGTATAAAAGTGCACCATTACATCAAGCACCCTTCGTATTCTCAAGATTCCAAGTCATACCCACTGGTCGCGGAACCAGATGTAGTTAAAGAACTTTTTGAAAGTATGGGCATCGGAGATGATACTACTGTAGTGAGTTATGACAGTGGTGGAAGTCTATCGGCTAGTAGGTTTTGGTGGGTATTAAACTATTACGGGCATAAAAATGCCAAAGTGTTAGATGGTGGATGGAAAAAATGGTTCGATGAAGGTAGGCCAGTGTCAATAGAACCCCCTTCACCAAGGGAAGTTACCTTTACTCCGTCTGCTGATGAAACATTAATATGCACTTTAGATCAAGCCGTTTCCAAGATCGATGATTCCGATGTTGTTTTCCTTGATGTAAGGTCGGATGGGGAATGGGATGGGACAAATTCAAGAGGTAATTCTAGGTCGGGCCGGGTTCCTGGGTCTGTTCATTTGGAATGGTTGAATTTCATAACAGATGACAAATACCACACTATAAAGAGTCCTTCGGAGCTTAGAGATATGCTAAAAGCTGTCGGGGTTACCCCAGAAAAAGAAGTAATAACTTATTGACAGGGTGGAATCCGTGCGGCGCACGGAGTGTTTGTACTTACACTTTTAGGGTATGAGAACAAAAGAAATTACGACGGTTCAATGGGTGAGTGGGCTAATCGGACCGATACACCTTTAACAATGTAATACTTAGGGTTACTAGATTCTCTAGATTTCAAAAAGGAAGATTCCATGGGTAGATCGATTCATCATCCTGTTGGGCTTATACATAATTCACCTTCTAGTACTTTCAATGGGTATACGCTATTCAGTACCAATGGTGGTAACCATGCCACCATGATCGATAATCTTGGGCGAGTCGTCCACAGATGGAATTATGATGGGGGAATAGTCTATGCCTATCTTCTACCAAACGGAAACTTATTGGCTAGAACCAAACCTCCCGGTGATGTAGAAATTGTGAAAGATCTGGGTGGATCTTCAGCCTCGCTTATAGAGATGGATTGGGATTCAGAAATTGTGTGGGAATACAAAGATCCTATGTTGCATCATGATTATGCGAGGTTACCCAACGGTAATACAAGTGCTCTTTTATTTAAAGAACTGGATGAAGAGATTTCTCAACAGGTAAAAGGAGGCCATCCTAAGGAGGATGACCCTAAAAGAATATTAGGGGATGTTATAAGAGAGATTACTGAAGATGGCGAGACAGTAAATGAATGGGAAATCTACAAGGAATTGGATTTTGAGGAAGATGTGATATGCCCTTTAGAGCATCGGAGGGAGTGGACTCATGCCAACTGCTTGAATTTGATGCCTAATGGAGATTTTTTAATAAGCTTTCGAAATATTAGCACCGTGGGGATAATTAGTAGAGAAACTGGAGAATTTCTTTGGAAATGGGGCCCTGGAAATGTGTTTCACCAACACCATCCTACCGTTTTGGAAAATGGGAACATATTAATATTCGATAACGGTAGTCACTCCCAGGGTGCGGATAGATCTCGTGTAATTGAGGTAAATCCAATAACAAATGAAATTGAATGGGAATACACTGAGACTCCAGCTATGGCGTTTTATAGTTTTCATATAAGCAGCGCCGAAAGACTGGCCAATGGGAACACTTTAATTTGTGAGGGTGCTTTCGGAAGAATTTTTGAGGTCACAAAAAACGGTAACGTTGTTTGGGAATACATAAACCCTTTCTACTCTCCTGATTTAAGATCGGGAGACCCAATAAATATGGTATTCAGGGCCCATAGATACTCGCCAGAAGACCCCGCTCTTGACGGAAGAGATTTGAATCCTGACATTTATAGCAATATAAATCGACTATATGCGGGTAGTGATGATAACAAAAATCGTTTGATCGTAAATTAAGTTCAGAAAAACGAAAATTGTAAGGAGGATTTCATGAATTTGTTATTAATGAGTGGTGGTAGGCATCCATATGAGGAATCAACTCCAGTACTTAAAGGTTTTTTGGAGTCGGCGGGCCATACTGTTACCGTAAGGGAAGATGCAGAGGCATTGACTGACGGTACCTTAAATAAGTCTGATGTTTTGATTTTTAATACCCTCCGAGAGGGTGATATGGCTTTAGATGCTGCACAACAGAACGCATTAAAAGGTTATATTAGTTCCGGGAATGGTTTCGTGTGCATCCACATTTCAGGTTGTGTTCCTGATACATGGAACGAATATGGAGAAATCACCGGTGGCGGCTGGGTAATGGGCCAAAGTTTTCATCCACCCTATAGCAAATTTTCCGTCGATGTTGTGAATGGGTCACATCCGTGTGCTTCAAGTATTTCAGCATTCAACACCGATGATGAGCTGTATATGAACATTGATTATAGAGATGGCAATGACGTGTTTATCACGGCCGACTTTCAAGGTGGTGTATATGGGAAAAATAGGGCAGGGGCAGAAGATATGGAAATGGAAGGAGGTACCTTCCCATTAGCGTGGACCAGGTCTTATGGGGCAGGCAAAGTATTTGTGACATTACTAGGACATGACGGTAAAAGCCATCAAAACGAAGGCTTTCAAAAGTTGGTGTTAAATGGCGTTGATTGGGCCACTTCCTAGTTGCAAACAACTAGATATTTGCTCAAGTCTGGGCGGGGAGATTTTTAAGAACTGATTCCGCCCAGACCGTGAGGTTTTCATCAAGATCTTCCCCACAATGAGGGCATTCGTAATCCCCTGTGCTCCATCGCATCCCGCAGCCGCCGCATGGGGATATCTGATCTAGGCTGTTAATAAGAAATTGTACATTTTCCTGTACATTCATATTTGCGTATCTCCGCTATCTTAAATTTCTGACCTTGTCATATACTTCTTTTCGGTAGGGCATTGGATTAAGTGCCCCTCTTCCAGTGATGGTTATGCCGGCACAGACGGTGCCTATCAGAGCTGACTCGGCGATCGATTTTCCTTCAAGGAATCCATGAATAAATCCACCTTTGAAGGAATCCCCCGCTCCAGTCGTATCGATGACAGGCCCTGCTGGCATAGGATCCAGTTGCATTACCTCATTTTCAGCTCCTATCAATGCCCCATCTTCCCCAAGAGTCACCACAACAGTTTCGACTCCCCTACGATTTGCTTCCTGAATGACCTTCTCAGGGTCCTCAGTCTCGAATAGTACCTTAGAATCAGCAGGTGCGCTTGGCAAAAATATGTCGACGTAGGGCATTAGCTCTTCCATAGCTTCTTTTGCTTCAGAAGGATTCCAAAGTTGATGCCTGTAGTTTGGGTCGTAGGAGACGGGTACACCATTCAATTGGGCAATTTGTGCGGCAGCGAGTACTGTCGCCCGGGAGCTTGGTGAAATAGCTTGAGCAATTCCACTGCAATGCATAATTTTTGCACCAGATATATATTCAGGATTTAGTTCTTCTGGTTTTATAGTTGATGGGGCACTTCCAGCTCTGTAGTAAACGAACTCCCTGTCTCCGTCGGGCATGACAGTAACAAAATGGACCGCATTAAATCCGTCACTAGGCAAAACGTGGGTTGTATCTATTCCTTCCGAAGTAAAAATATCGAGCAGATAACCTTCAAAAGGATCATTGCCCAGCTTGGTTATGTATCCGGTGTTAGTTCCTAACCTGCTGGCGGCAACAATAATATTAAGGCTGTCACCTGCCACAGATCTCGTGAAAGTTTCGGCTGTATCCATAGGCTCTTCGGAGAAAAGCTCTATCATGGATTCTCCAATGCTCAACATGTCTGGCATTATTTTAGATGTTTCCTCACTTCGACAGGAGAGCAGGCATTCATCACATCTAGAGTTCCCTCCACTGTTCCTGGTCTTGACGATACAACTCGCACTATAGCGTTATCGAGACCCTCAGAAAGCCTGGCAAACTCAGAGGCAGCATTCTCCGCTTTTCCAAAATAGGCTACAGACCGTAATATATTTTCAGGGAATGCCTCTGCTACCTCGTCGTTTGAGGCTCCCTTTTTCCGCATTTCGTCGAGTGCAGCAAGTTCTGACGTAAAGCCCATTCTTTCAAAGTGAGCCCTGTAACCAAAAGTTCTTTCTCGATCGCTTGGAACGACAGCTCCCAGAGCATAATTCATAGTAGCTTTTGCAAGGGCAACTCGCGCTTTTTCCTCGTCTTCGTCAACGCAGATGCGTATGTATTCTGCAACTTTCACGGAGCCTTTCTTTCGACCCGACTTGTTTTCACCAATCTCTATTTTTTTCCGACTCCACGCTATTTGCTCTGGGGCACACCAGTTCAAAGATGCGCCATCGGCGAGTTCACCAGCCAATTTCAACATTTTGGGACCAAGAGCTCCTAGATACACTGGGGTTTTTGGAGCGGGTCTGATTCCAAGCCTTGAGTTTATAAGGGTTTCGACAGATCCTTCATAATCAACTTTCTCTCCCCGAACCAGTTGAGTGATTATTTCAAGGTAATCCCTCATCATACCCAGTGCCGAGACGTTGGGCATATTTATGGATTTCCTGACGTCGGGACGATAAGCACCACCCGCCCCAATACCCATTATGAATTTACCATTGGTCATCTTACTCACGGTTCCCCCTGTCATCGCGAAAGCCATGGGAGTTCTCCACATAACTGGGGATACAGCAATACCTGTTTCAAGCCCGCCTTCTATCACATCGCACGAAGCCGCCCATCTCATCAGACACATATGATATGAATCTTCCCCTGTTCCCTCTGGTGTCCATATACTTTGAAATCCGAGTCTTGCAGATTCTCTTGAAAGTTCGAATTGCTGTTCTAAGTCAAGGCCCAGAGTTGGGTCTAATCCCACACCAATATCCATATTATTCTCCTGTAACGAGTTGGTTTAAATTACATATTTTCTATCTGTAGTTTTGAGAAAACAATGACTTCAAATAATTCCGATTCACAAATTTAATTTAACTATTTTCCTCTAATAAGGCCATTTCTGTCGAAAACCATATGGCCATAGATCCACCTCTGTCATCATACCCATATTCTGCCTTCCTGTAGATATAGTCACTTCTTTTTTGTTGGAACCCGGTTCCTGAACAGACATCAACGAGATCTCCATTATCGGAAATTCTTCTTTTCGCTGCTGACCAAGTTTTTTCAAGTGCAGGCACAAAGGAACTGTCCAACCATCCTTTTCTTATTCCACGAGCTAGTGCATATCCCACCATGCAAGTGACAGATAATTCCTGGTAAGTTCCTGGTAAATCTATTAGTTGTGACCATGTTCCATTTGGTAATTGATTATTGATCATACCGACTAAATGCCTTGTATGAATGTCCAAAATTTGTTTTCGTCGAGGATAATTGTTTGGCATGTATGTGAGAGCCTCTGAATAGGCCAATGCAGAGAATCCATTTCCCCTTCCCCAAAAATACGGAGTGGTCCTGCTATGCCAAAAAAGACCGTCATCTTGTTGGACCCCCGCTTCCAGCAGAAAGTCGACATATGCGTTTACGTAACTAATATCATCGGTGACTTTAAATGCCCTTCCCAATATCGCCGAAATAAAGAACATGTCCTCACACCCAAAATCAGGGTGACACGGCTTAGGTGAAATTCCTTTAGGAACTTTCTCGTAAGTATTCGCTGCCTTTATTAATAGCTCTTTCCATTTTGTGTCGTTTGAAGATTCATACAGTTCTTCAGCCCAGCACATAGCGGCCAGATTTGGTCCAGAGTTACTGTTTTTATCAAATTCCTCGTCGTTAGTAAGGAAATTAACAAGTGTGGTGATATCTTCAGCGGGGTCTGGATAATCAGTGTCTATCGCTCTCAGTCGAAGCCTGCCACTTATTGCCACACCCTGTACGTAGTTAATAGGTTGATCCAGTTTAAACCCATAAACCTGTCCCAATTTATTGCTTACTTCCTTTGCGTTCCGTCTATTTCGATTCTGTAGGTGCAACGAAGCCTCTGATGGGGTGGGCTTTGTTTTCGAGATTTCATTTATGATCTGTGTCAGGATTTCATTGGCATTGCCGTTTTGTGTTGTAATTCTTATTCCAGGTATTGACCCAGGAGTTGGCCCTAATCCTGAGGCCAAAGCAGCCAGAAGAGAGTTATCTTCTTCACAGCTCGAATCTATAAATTGAAATTTATCTGCCTCAGGCAATCCAATTGATTGTATGGAGGTCTCGTTCTTTGTTGTTTCAACTAATTCAATTACAAGGTCAGGGGCATCCAAGGTAATCCATCTCCATATGTATAGCTCTTCTGGATTTCCAAGCTCATGGAATGATTTAGGCGCAGGAGGGAATACATACGACGGATTAGCTAGGGTGTTTAATTTAATATCTGAAACTATAAACCCTACGTTAGTCGATATTTTGTCAATATTTCTGGTCGCATTTAAAAAAAAAGATTCGTTGAGGCGAACGCCTGATAAACCAGTGATTATTGCGACCCGGTGTATGGTTTCTGATGAGTGATATCGAAAATCAGTATAACCTGTGATAATAGCTTCAGATTTGCCAACTCCAACGTTATATGGGATGTTCATTTTATCGTCCTGGTTCATTATCTCGGAGTAGTTGCTAGTACAATGTTGGCAGCGGAGTACCCTGCTCCGAATCCGTTATCTATGTTCACCACTGTAATCCCAGGGGCGCAGCTGTTCAGCATAGCGAGCAGAGCGGCTATACCTCCCAAGCTAGCTCCATATCCAATGCTAGTTGGCACAGCGATTATAGGACAATTGACTAAACCACCAATTACTGAGGGTAATGCTCCCTCCATACCGGCAACAGCTACTATTGCTTTAGACTTTTGAATGTCTTCCAATTTGTCGAAAAGTCTGTGTATACCAGAAACACCTACATCAAAAATCTTTTTTACCTCACAGCCCATAGTCTCAGCTGTTATAGCCGCTTCCATTGCGACAGGTAAATCTGAAGTTCCTGCACACACCACGGTTAGACCAGTAACCAGATTTTGATTTGGTTCCGACATTGCTGTAATCACTCTAGCCATCGGGTCATATTTGGCACTAGGCACTGACTTTAATACGGCCTCATAGGCCTCTGGTTCAGCTCTGGTAACTACCACCTTTCCAGAAGTGTCCAAGATAGTCTTGGTAATCTTCTGTATCTGTTCTGGGGTTTTGCCTTGACCAAAAACTACTTCTGGGAACCCTTGTCTGATTGTTCTATGATGGTCTACACGTGCAAACTCAAGATTCTCAAAGGGTAAATTTTTGAAAACTTCTACGCCTTGGTCTATGGATGTATTGCCTGACTGAATCTTCGACAATATTCCTCTTAATTTTTTTTCTTCGATGTTTTTCCTCCCATTCAATAAGTTTATCGCGTCAAACTTTCACGAATTTAGACACTCTTTCTCCAGTACCGATTTCGGTAACATAAATTGAACCTTCCGAATCTACAGTAATACCGTGTCCGTCCGTGATTGAACCTTTTCCAGGCTCCTCATCAATTTTCCACCTTGAGACAATATCACCATCCAGTGTCCATATACTTACACCACCATGGGGACCTTGTTCTATGCAGTATATGTGCTCTTCATGTATCCAAACATCCCCAGGACTGGATAAATCGGTCCATTCCTCCAGAAAATCTCCATCATTGTTAAATAGTTGAATTCGGTCATTTTCACGATCGCAAATTATTACTCTTTCTCTTTGGTCCACCCATATATTGTGTAATAGGGCAAATTCTCCAGGCCCAGTACCTTCTTTACCCCATGATAATAAAAGCTCTCCGTTGGCACTAAATTTGTGAACCCTGTGGCCTCCGTAACCATCTGACACGTACAGTTCACCGGAGGGAGATATAGCCAAGCCGGAAGGCATATTAAAAGGTAGCCCCTGGAAAGATGGTGAAGGGGCTAATTTTTCTCCCAGAGTTCGAAGAATTTCTCCACCAGGCGTATATTCGGTTGCTATGTGAAAGTCTCGGTCCACAAGCCAAACATTGTCATTTGGAGCTATATAAATTCCGTGTGGGTTTGCAGAGAATGTTCCTTCTCCCCAGGAGGATATGAAGTCACCTTCTTTGGTCCATATAGTGAGAGGATGTTTTCCCCTGCTGAAGATGTAAATTTCATCTTTCGAGTTCACTGCACCATCTGACGCAGCCCCGAACCCCCAGTATTTCGGCATTTTTGGCCATTCCGGCACTTTTTCATATTTAAAATTCCCGCTACCTAGTACAGCCATTTGGCCACCTCCTAATTTAAGACTTCAAGGTTGTTTGATTTTCATCCATTAGTCATATTTATTGCCCGATTCTACATGTTGAGCAATAAACAGTTCAAAATGAGATTCGATATGTTCTTTACCTGCAAAGAAATAGGATGTAACCTATCTAAGCTATTTTTTCGGGGTGTGGCGCAGCTGTAGCGCGCCTGTTTTGGGAACAGGAGGCCCTCGGTTCGATCCCGAGCACCCCGACCATTCCATTATTGTTTTGGGAATCAAAGCAAGCTAAATTGTGCTGTTAAATCCCAAAGATCAACTCCGTTTAGTTTAAGCTCACACTCATTGCCTGGCTTAAATTCCTGAGGTATCAAGCATCTTCCTCGCAGAGGAAATTCCGTGAGCTCTATTAAGGCGCTACGGATTGAGTCATTTTCTAATACTGTTGCCACCAACCGATTGGGAAGGGTTCCATTGAGAATTTCTTGTTCCAGGAACCTCAGAAGCCAGTATTTTCTTCTCCTTGATTCGACCCCATGGATTTCTCTAACCCGTATTTCAGACTCAACCCCTATGTTTGATAATTCCTTTGGGCCATACGTATTTGTACTTTTGCTGATATATTCAATTGCTTGCCTTTGAAGACACAAATCTGTGAAGCGTCTAAGAGGTGAGGTTGCCTGACAATATAAATCTAAACCTAATCCAGAGTGTCTCCCTGAGGCCACTGATATTTTTGCTGGTTTCATGGATCTTGACGCTAAATACCAATCTAACGGTCCAATAGCTGCTACAGAATGAGAATTTCTTGAATCGTCCTGTGATCTGTATAAAGCAGGTATTTGATTGGTCATAAAAAAATGAGCTATTTTTGCGTTGTAAACAATCATTAGCTCAGCTATCAAATCTTTGGAACGTGAATGAGCCGATGACATTGATACGTTTACCTTGCCGGCTTCTGAGATTTTTATTGCAACATCAGGTTTATTGAAAGAGTAAGCGCCTTGTCGTTCCCTCTCTGACTTACTGTTAGTCGTGAATTGCTCTATTTTTGACAATAGGTTATGCAATTGTTCTGTGGGATTACTGAAAACATTATCCGCATCGTTATAAGTTAAAGAATCATTTGTTTCTATGGTAGTTTTGACAAAAGAATGTTTGATTATTTTTGATTTTTCATCCAAATCTAACCTGAGAGATAGACACAATCGTCGAAACCTAGGTTGGAGTGTTGATATGTTTTCAGATATAGGTCTGGGTAACATAGGAATTGTCAGTTCCGGCAAGTATACCGAACACATTCTGTTGTTTGCTTCCAAATCAAAGATGGAACCCGAATCCACAATGCTGGCTACCGCTGTTATATGTATCCAAATGCGATTGTTATCTTTGTCTAAAGAGAAGGCATCATCTCGATCTAGCGTATTTTCATCATCGATTGTGTAAGTTGGTAGATGGGTTAAATCTTCCCACTCGTAATCCAGGGGAATTAAAATTTCAGACTTCTTAATTAAATTTCCTGAAAACTTAGTTGAGATTTCGAGTTTTTCTAACTCATAAGGTATGTCTAAATTAATAATGCCTGTAGGCTCAAGTAACTTAAAACCTGTTTTCTGAAGGTCCCCTTGGGAATTGTTGGAAATTCGGTTGATTAGATCAATCGCCTTGGCACTTCTACTGTAAGATTCGCCTAGTATGACAAATTTTTTCAGATACTGTATGAGCTGTGATTGATGATCTGATGGATTGGACGGGATTGATTGATTTTTAATACTTTTAATTAAGGTTTGTTCGTCTTCATTCTCCCTATTCGACCTGACCCTGGCCGTTTTTACTGCTTCAACATTTTGTGGTGAATGAATCAATAAACCATTTTCGTATATCGAAAAAAATAATGAATCTTTATGAATATGAAGATAAATAGCTGCTATTAAATAGGGGTCTTTCTCAAAATCCAACAAATCAGATATTTCGTAAACATCGATTTGCTCGGTTTCATTCTCAATTAAATTTTGGCTTAGCAGTTCCCAGGCGAGGTGCAAATCTAAGGTTTTAGACATCTGGGTTGCGACAGAAGAAAATTTCTGTGGGTCAATAGCATCGTTTACATGTATACCAGACCTATATATTAAATTTTTGTAAGGTATTTTGGCTCGCTTATTCCTGCCCACTTTAGCTTCGATGCGGGTGTTATTAGAGGATTCCGAGGACAATTCACAGAATTTTAGTTCTTTATTGAGTAAAGCTATCGCTATTTCACCCATAGGGCTCCTTCGAATCCAGTATCTAGGAAAGGTGTTACGGTGTTTTTAGATGAAACACTGGAAAATATGATTTGAGGATGATTAGTAAGGGTCCGTATTTTTGTTGTATATTTACTACTTATTGTGCGAATCTTCTACCAGTATATGACACCATCAAACTTGCAGGTTTGAGTGGCCATTTTTGGAGGCGCATTTGAAAAATATTCATACCCTGGCTTTAAATATTCTAAAAGACTTGGGCCGTTGTCCCGCCACACCCTTTAACGAGTACCAAGTAGCCAATAAATTAATGTCGATTCTGGAAGAGAATTCCATTGCTTACTCCCAAGATGACTATGGAAATATTGTAGCGAAAATTTCTGGTACCGAAGAGAACCATCGACCCATTGCATATGTGGCCCACATGGATCATCCAGGTTACGAAATTATTCGGGAAGAAGAGTCTTTTTTGGTTGGAAAATCCTTAGGAGGTGTTCCAAGGGCGGCAGCAATTAAAGGTGCAGATTGCTTTTCTTTTGATCAGGAAAATAATAGACACCCATGCCGTATTGAACCTTGGGCTGACGGCGGCGAAGGGGAAGTAAAGGTAGTTTCAGAAATAAAATTGGATGTTGGAACTCCAATAACGTTCAATTTGCCTGATTTTACCCTGCTAGATAACCAAATAGAAATGCGGGCATTAGATGATCTCGCCGGGTGTGCTTCAATAATGGCTTCATTAATCGAGCTAAACCGAGAGCCTGTAACGACCGATATCTACGGGATTTTTACTCGGGCTGAGGAGGTAGGGTTGGTAGGAGCAGGGCTAATCGCGGTCGAGCAGACTATACCATCAAATACTTTTGTAGTGTCTGTTGAAACTAGCTCTGTTATTCCCGGAGTCGAACAGGGCATGGGGCCGGTGATACGGACTGGAGACGCTTCTTATACATTCGATGCCGAAGCTGAAAATATTTTAGCCTTGGCAAAAAAATCTTTACTTACACGGGATTCAGAATTTAAATGCCAGAGGCAACTGATGGCTGCAGGATCTTGTGAAGCCACCGCCTTTGCGGTGAATGGTTATTCCACAACAGGGATTGCATTTCCTTTGGGTAATTGGCATAACGCGACAACGAAAATACCAGATCCGGAGGGGGGTGTAAGTATGGAATACATATCTCTTTCCGATTTTTTAAATGGAACAGACTTAATTTTTACGTCAGCTTTTATGGGTTATTCAAGGTCTAGCTCTCCGGTTAAGGAAAGACTTTTGGAAGTGCAAGACAGATTAAAGGATCGACTAAAAAGACGCATCTAAGGTTGGCTTCGATCCCATCCGTCTAGAGTCCAGTAGCCCACATTTGGAACTACCACTTTGGGGGTTAATCCCTGGGCCTTTTTCAGGCGTTGAATATTGTACAAATGGGTTAGTTCTTCAAAGTAAATATGGCGCATCGTAGCCTCAAGTGTCATGGAACTTTTTGCTGGTTTCCCTTCCGATGTCACACCGTTTGGATGAGCTTTTGCCATCATCTCCCACTGGAGAGTAGTGTCTCTATTGATTTTTTGAGAAGCCATAAACTCGAGTGAATTATCGTTAAGTACTCGGATAGCCAAATCAATGAACTTTTTCAACATAAGGCTTATGTCATTAATCTCCCAATAAATTCCATCATCAAGACGTCTATCTGATTTCGATTGGGATATTTCTTCGATGTTTTTGACTCCATGGTCTTCTAGGGGGAAAAGAATTGACCCCCATCTTAAAACCAACCACCTTGGTATTAACGATGCCATATGGCTGACTTGATTGCGAATGCTCCATCTCGCCCACTCCCAATCCTGCGAAGTGTAATCTAACTGTTCTTCAGTAAGTCCTTCGAGTTCACTTTGAATCAAACCATATAAGGTTTCAAATCCCGTAAAGCAAGTGATGGCTCCATTGGTAATATTTCCCATAATCAATCCTTGTATCTTTCTATCGCTCGGAGTAAGTGCTCCATCGATAGGTTTCCACCGCTCGCGACTATCACCACTTTCTTATTTTTTAATCTCCCCTTCATTTTAATGGCTGCCGCTAGGCTTGCCGCTCCCGCGTGCTCCACTAAATTTCGAGTATGCTCTAGGTATAAAATGATGGCATCTTCCATCTCTTCATCAGAAACAAGAACAAAATCATCCAGCATCTCTCTCAAAATTGTTTGTGCGGGTTCGTATCCTTTATTGGTTGCTAAACCTTCCGCTATACTGGTCATCTCAGCCTGTTCCAAATCACCTGATTTCCAAGAATTGTAGGCTGCTGGTGCCCGTTCGGATTGTACCCCTATAACTTCTATTTTTGGGTTAATAGATTTAGCTGTAATACAAGTACCACAAGCCCCACTTCCTCCTCCCACAGGCACAATTATTGTGTCAACGTCGGGTAGATCTTCTATTATCTCAAGGGTGTAGGTTCCTACCCCTGCGTAGAGTTGCGTTTCTTCTACAGCATTTATATATTTGTAGCCTTTTTGTTTCGATAGATCCCTCATGTATTGATCTGCGATACCAAAATGTTCTCCGTAATGAATTACTTCTGCACCTAGATTGCGCATTGATTCAACTTTACCGGGATTGGCTATTTCGGGGACCGCTATGAATGCTTTCGCCCCAAATAAAGACGCAGCATATGCTATGGATTGGCCATGATTACCACTTGAAGCGGTGGATACCCCTTTCTTTAAATCTGCAGGTGCCATTTGGGCCAGAAGATTAACACCACCTCTGACCTTGAAAGCCCCCAACTTTTGGTGATTTTCATGCTTAACGTACACTTCTGTGCCTATTAATTTCTCTAGGGCAAGATGACGGTGAAGTGGGGTTCTTGTTATGTAACTACCTATCCTATTCTTTGCGGCTATTACGTCAGTTAGAGTTGGTGTATACAAAAAAAACTCCTAGAGAAAGGGTTCCATAATTTAAATGTTAGGGAATACTTTACGCTTAATATCAGTGACAAACACCAGTGTGCTCATGACATGCTAAAATCCTCGGCACTTGGTCTACTTCAAATTAAAGGTTTCTTAAATAAGTGAGTGAATGAGTATGATCGATAGACAATATGATGTGGTTGTTGTTGGCGGCGGTATCATTGGCCTCGCCACTTCGATGAAACTGACACAAGATTTCCCAAATTTAAAAGTTGCGGTTTTGGAAAAAGAAGAAGAAGTGGCTCAACATCAAACGGGTCACAACAGTGGTGTAATTCACGCAGGTATTTACTATGCCCCAGGTAGTCAAAAGGCAAATTTCTGCTCCACTGGAGGGAAGCTCCTTAGGGATTTTTGCGACGAGTATGGAATAGCTTATGACATGTGCGGGAAACTGATCGTTGCTACAGACGATTCGGAAGTTCCACAACTGGAGGAACTTTTTAAGCGCGGAACCGAAAATGGGGCTGAAGGCTTGAGAATGGTTGATCAAGAGGAAATAAAGGACATAGAGCCATATTCTGCTGGAGTTAAAGCAATATTATCTCCGAATACAGGCATAATCGATTATTATGAGGTTTCTCAGGCGTATGGCACACGTATGCGGGAAAACGGAGGAGATCTTCTCACGAATGTTGAGGTAATTTCCATCGAAAATAAAGATAATCTAGTCTACATCAATACTACATCAGGCATGTTTGCCGCCAAATATGTCTTAAATTGTGCAGGTCTTCATGCCGATACTGTAGCCAGGATGATGGGAGTTGATGTGGGAGTGAAAATTGTTCCGTTTAGAGGGGAATACTTTTCTATTATTTCCGAGAAAGAACATATGGTTAAAGGTTTAATTTATCCAGTTCCTAACCCGAATATGCCATTTCTAGGAGTCCACTTTACTCGCCGAATAAATGGAAGTGTCGAGGCAGGACCAAACGCAGTCCTAGCGTTTTCAAGGGAAGGTTACAAAAAAACAGACGTGAACCTGAAAGATACATTTGGGACTCTGTCATATCCGGGTTTCTGGAAGATGTCGGCCAAATATTGGAAAGTTGGTATGCATGAACAGTATAGATCTCTAGTTAAAGGAGTCTTTGTGAAATCTTTGCAAAAATTAATGCCCGAAATTACTGGGGATGATTTAGGAGTTCCAGGAGCTGGAGTAAGAGCTCAAGTGATAGATTCAAATGGCGGATTGTTACAAGATTTTGCGATTGAGGCTTCAACGAACGCTATCCATGTTCTTAGTGCTCCGTCACCTGGAGCAACTTCTTCGATAACAATAAGTGAATATATAGTGAACTTGGCTCAAGAAACTTTTGACCTGAGCGCTGCCTAATTATTTGCAAGGAGTTTTGCTAGGAAAATTGCCTATGCCTTCAGGCGTACAACGGTATAGCCATTCACTGCAGGGTCCTACCGACCTGATGGATGGGGGGTTCCGGATGAACCAGAATTAACAACATCCCTAACCAAAATCAATGAAACCGGGTTTGACGGCACGGTATTGAACTATGATTTGCGGTTTTTGGAGGTTATGAGGCCACAGGTTTTCTGCTAAGGAATTACAGAAACGCTTAGGGGATTCAGGTGATCCCTGCGTGGCAGTAAGGGCAGGTGGGTTTTGTTACCCCTGTGATTGGCGAGCAAAATAGAGATAGACTTTTAAAGTATATTGAAATAGCCGGGTGGCTGAGCATAGACATCGTTAACAGTGCCCTGTCAGGACCGCCAAGAAATAAGACTTTAGGAGACCATACTCCAGGTAACCTGATACAACAGGAATCAATCCAACATGCTTCATATCAAGATTTTGAGCGAACAGCCAGTATTTTGCATGAAGCGCAAGAAAGAGCTGGAGGTGCTGGATTAGAAGTTACTGTAGAAGTGCATCAGCTTTTTATAGCAGATACTAGTACTTCAACTTTGAAGTTACTTGAAATGGCGAATAGTGATCATGTTTTTACTAACCCTGATTTAGGTAGCATACTTTGGCACTATGATGAACCTGAAGAACCCAGTGAGGGTGCTACAGTAGTCCTAGCCTCGAACTCCAAATACTGGCATTGCAAAACTCTTCAGAGAGTCCACGTACTAGAGTTGGATCGCACCTACTTCATAAGAGTGCCTATACCTGATGGGGCCATAGATTATAGATTTGCTATCAACGCCATGATAGATGCTGGGTACGATGGGTATTTTGCTTTGGAAGGGACAAACGCCGGCGGTCATATGTCTAAAAGATGCAAGAAGCATCCAATAGGTCAGAAAAATAATGACTAAGAAATAACTAAAATTAGAAGAGGGTAACCCAATTTCGGATTACCTGTTTCACTTGACGCAATCAGGCAGTGAGATTATCATGTGTGTCTGTTGCGTTTTACAGCGCACTTTTTGGGTTCATCCCGACGCACCTTAACAACTGGATAGTAGAAGGAAACCGTTAATATTTAGAGTTTGATCCTGGCTCAGGACGAACGCTGGCGGTGCGCCTAATGCATGCAAGTCGAACGAGCGATCCGGGCTTGCCCGGTTAGCTAGTGGCGGACGGCTGAGTAACACGTAAGTAATCTGCCCCGAAGAGGGGGATAATTCAGAGAAATCTGGCCTAATACCCCGTACCTTCCTCTCCAGCCTGCTGGATTGGAAGAAAGGCCTCGGCCGCTTTGGGAGGAGCTTGCGGCTTATCAGGTAGTTGGTGGGGTAATGGCCTACCAAGCCTAAGACGAGTAACCGGTGTGAGAGCACGATCGGTCAGAGGGGGACTGAGACACGGCCCCCACTCCTACGGGAGGCAGCAGCAGGGAATCTTGCGCAATGGGCGAAAGCCTGACGCAGCGACACCGCGTGGGGGATGAAGGTCTTCGGATCGTAAACTCCTTTTATCAGGGAAGAGAAAGGACGGTACCTGATGAATAAGGATCGGCTAACTACGTGCCAGCAGCCGCGGTAATACGTAGGATCCAAGCGTTGTCCGAATTTACTGGGCGTAAAGAGCGCGTAGGCGGTTTGCTAAGTCTCATGTGTAATCTCCCGGCTCAACTGGGAGGGGTCATGGGATACTGGCAGACTTGAGAATAGCAGAGGAAAGCGGAATTCCCGGAGTAGTGGTGAAATGCGTAGATACCGGGAGGAACACCAGAGGCGAAGGCGGCTTTCTGGGCTATTTCTGACGCTGAGGCGCGAAAGCGTGGGGAGCGAACCGGATTAGATACCCGGGTAGTCCACGCCCTAAACGATGGATACTAGATGTTGGGGGTATAGACCCCCCCAGTGTCGAAGCTAACGCGATAAGTATCCCGCCTGGGGAGTACGGCCGCAAGGCTAAAACTCAAAGGAATTGACGGGGACCCGCACAAGCAGCGGAGCGTGTGGTTTAATTCGATGCAAAGCGAAGAACCTTACCCAGGCTTGACATGTTTCTGAAAGCCCCCGAAACGGGGCCCTCCTTCGGGACAGATTCACAGATGTTGCATGGCTGTCGTCAGCTCGTGTCGTGAGATGTTGGGTTAAGTCCCGCAACGAGCGCAACCCCTGTCGTTAGTTATTATGTCTAGCGAGACTGCCCCCACTGGGGGAGGAAGGTGGGGACGAGGTCAAGTCGTCATGGCTCTTACGCCTGGGGCTACACACACGCTACAATGGTCGGAAACAATGGGCTGCCACACCGCGAGGTGGAGCGAATCCTCAAAGCCGATCTCAGTTGGAATTGCAGGCTGCAACTCGCCTGCATGAACGTGGAGTTGCTAGTAACCGTAGGTCAGCACACTACGGTGAATACGTTCTCGGGTCTTGTACACACCGCCCGTCAAGTCATGGAAGTCGGTAACACTTGAAGTCGTTGGGCCAACCCTTTTGGGAGGCAGACGCCGAGAGTGGGACTGGTGACTGGGACTAAGTCGTAACAAGGTAGCTGTAGCGGAAGCTGCGGCTGGATCACCTCCTTTAAAGGGAGTAGGGAAGGCTTTTTAGCCTACCTTAGGTCTATCAGCAAACGGGAGTCTGAGCGGATATAAATAGAGTATGATCGTACTTGTACGAGGAACTCTTTGTTGAAACCTCAAATCTCTCCTAGAAAAGGATGCTGTTATATATATAGCCTCTATGAGGCAAAAAAAGAAAATTTTGAATTAGGTTTCCTTCTACTTTCTGGATGTTAAGGTGTGTGCGTCTCACTCAATTTCGGTTAGTGGACGAATACCTATAAGGGGCTGTAGCTCAGTTGGGAGAGCACCTGCTTTGCAAGCAGGGGGTCAGGAGTTCGAGCCTCCTCAGCTCCACCACTACTATCCTTCACGGCAAAAAGGCATGTATATCCGCCCCCCCCACCGTTTCATTGTTACTACCTTTGTAACCATTATTTGGCAAAGTGGTGACAAGGCGGTCAAGTCTGTCTTTCAAATCTGGGTTCCATGTCCTCTTTACCATTAAGACATTTGCTTAACAGCGAGTGAGACACTCCAAGTATCTTTCTTCCATCCCAGCATCACGCTGAATTTTTTTTGTGGCAACAATTCGAATGAAAAATCAATCGAAGGTCTTTATCAATTCCTTTCTCTCTTCTTGCATTTTATCTAATTCGTAACTTAACGAATTTCCTTTTGGACCTCGTTGTAATCCTGTTGGTATCTCTATTTCAATAGCTTTGTCGTAGTCATCTAATGCTTTTTGATATTGACCCAGGACCCAGTAGGCTCCGGCTCTCTGCCAGTAATAAAACATGTTTTCTGAATTTAATTCTATTGCCTTAGTGTAATCTGGCAACGCCAAATCCTGTCGTGCTAATTGAGTATAAATTTCAGCCCCGTCAAAGTGATGAGTTGAGTCATATGGGTATAATTGAACCCTTGTATTTATAGTTGCCAAATTGGGGTCTTATTTTAAGTCCTCTGTTTCCGTATTGTTATTTACGGCACTTATATGTTCCTTATGCATTTCATTTACAGTATCTAAAGTGTAAGACTCCCATGAAATGGAATCCCTTATGAAATAAAAGACGTAAAATGCTATGAGTAAAATAAAAAAACCGAAGAAAAGTATTTTCAGAGGCATCGGTATTGCTTTCGTTAATATCTCCCAAATTTAGTCATCCAAATATTGCAGGGCAGTGGTTGGGAAAAGGAGGCGTATTTTCACCAGCCACAGGAATATAGGAATAGAGGGGAGAGTACCCTAATTATTCAAAAATCTGTGTCGGACTATGCTCGCTGAATAAAGATGGCTAGAGATGACCCCCCTATTCTAAGGCGTGTGTCAGTAAAGGAACCCTGATTTAGTGTGGGGCTTAAGGCGAAGGGGTGGTTCTTAGCTCTGGGTGCGGACTCTTTTACCGACTCGTTCGATACATTCTTAGTTGTGATAATTTCGATTAAGGTTTCTTAAACAACTAATTAAATAACCCAATTATCACTTTGCCATAGGTAGCTATAACGATGAACGATTGGCTTTGTTTGCCGAGAATAATATGGCAACTGGGAAACTAACCTAAAGTCTTTAGGGTTTTTTTGAATCTAAGACTTTCCCACCAAAAGGCTTTTTGTCCTTACGCTTTTTTGGTTTTCTTCCTTCTTTTTTAGCATTTTGACCTTTAGCCATTTAAGTCTCCTTTATGATAAGTAGCCGCTAAATCTCAATCATTTAATAATACTACCCCTTATCTTTTAGGTCATCCAATCATCAAGATTGATTCGGAGTATTCAACAAAGTGTTTGATTCCCACAGTGTTGAACTCCTAGAAAATAACGGCCTAGTCAACTTCTAGCCTCAATTGTTGGTTTGCTATCTCTTGTCCAGCAACCCAATAGCATTCTCCAGATGGTTAACCATTAGGGATAGATATATTTGAGTAGTGGCCAAAATTTGTGTGTGGGTATGCTCGCTGAATGAGGAGGCGGAAAGACCAACCCCCTTAATACATTCCTGCTGGTACCATTATCTGGGCATTTCAATCCCAGAAAAAAGTGCCGGTGTTTGGAACGCACCACTGGGGCTGGGATGACCATTGTTATTAAGCTTTACGGGATTTTATTAAAGAGATAGTAATGAAGAATTTGATTGTTCTGCCGATGATATTAATCGCCTTACTTATAGGCTGTAGTTCAGAGCCAGAGAAGACTTTCCAAAATCCTGCTGAAGTTATTAAAGCACTTGATAAGCACAATGTTACTAAATGTAAGGATTTGGATGCCGAACCGTTCCTTGCTAACAAATCGGTAATTTGTTTTATAGAATTAGGTGGAGGTGAATTAAAGGATGTTATGTTTAATATTTCTACATATGCTGATATTAAACAGATAGATTTATTTAAAGATAAGTGCAAGAAGAATGATGTTGGCGTTTTTCCTGACTGTAACAAGACGTTGGAATACACTTTTTATCATGGCAATGTAATGATGTCTGTTTTCGAAATGTATTTAAGTGGTACAAATAAGGAGTCGACCCTTGGATATGATATGCGCCCTGTTTCAAAGGATTATATAGATTCTCTTCTGGAAGATTTAGCAGATTAGATATTAAATAACCACTAAGCATAGGGCAGACCTTATAAGCCTGCGCCATCACCACTAATCCAACAGCCCAATAGCATCCTCCAGATGGTCAACAATCAGAGATAGATATATCTGAGTGGTAGCCAAACTCTCATGTCCCAGCAACTCTTGGACTTGCTTAATATTTGCCCCTCGCTCCATTAGATTGGTAGCAAAGTAATGCCTCAAGCTATGAGCTTTAATTGGCACTTCAGCCTTGTCTCCCCACTCTTTAATCTTCATTCCAAGACTTACTGCCTTGAACCCAAATACCTTCTCATTTACCTTCTTACCAGAACACAGTTCCAGCAGTTGGAACTTGAGGTTATCGCCCATTGGTATGGTTCGGCCTTTAGCCCCTTTGCCGTTCATCACGATAATTCTATTTGCCTCAAATGCGATATGGCTCACTAGAAGGTTTGCCAACTCTCCTCGCCTCATACCAGTTTTAATAGCAGTCTCTATTAGTACTAGGTCTCTAAAGGCTGATTTCTTGTGAGACTTCTTATTCCTTATAGTGTCCTTCAGCTTTTCAACATCCTCGTGTAGTACTCGCTGGGGTAGGAGTTTGGGGCGTTTGAACTTGCTATCAAAGGACATTCCCATGTGATTGAGTAATCCTTTTAACATGCCCCCATATCTGGCTCTGGAGTTCGCCCCAATGTTGTTGAAAGTGCCAAGATATTGAAGTGCTATTTCTTGGTCAATTATTGGAAAAGTGGTGACAAGAACCTTTTGTTTGCTTCTACATACTTCTCTGAGCAATTGCGAACTTTGAGGGTATTTAGGTACGAATCTAGTATTATCTGCTTTGCAAGCAGGGGGTCAGGAGTTCGAACCTACTCAGCTCCACCACTACTATCTTTCACGCCTAAAAGGCGTGTATCTCCACCCCTCACCACCGATTCATTTTTACTATCCCCGGCAACACTTTGGGCGTTACTGTTGCCAAAACCCTTGCCAACTAGTGATTCACATCGTGCTTTAATCTTTGTATTCCATGCACGTTTGCCATTAATCATGCGAATTAAATGACCAGCGTTAATTCCTAGTATCTTTGCTTGTTGTCTAAGACTCATTAGTTGTCCTGCTAAATGCCTAAGGCTTCTCAGGTTGAACTTGGAAGGCCACCTCAAGACGAGGGGGTTACTCTCTACGGTATTCCTATATTCTTTTATTTCTAAAATCCTGATAATCAAAAGGCGAAGCTGTGATTTAGTCACGTAATGACCCTATTTGGCAGAAATAGATAATAATTCAAAGGCGAGGTGAGAAAGGCATTTTTATTGTTGTGCGAAGGGACGAAGAGGTAGGTGTTATCGTTTATCCCCGGAGGACATGCTGGATTTCGCTTTGGCTAGGTTTTCAACGTCGCATTTCGGGTAAATTAAGGTAATTGCTGTGGCTAGCAATATTCTTTACTTGCTAACCCATTTCTTTGATTATTACTGGAATCCTTTCTTTGTTGATAGTGACTCACATGACATTATTTATTCCGGTGTTAGGGGCACTTTTTAGTTACTCAGATTCGGAGCCATTACGGCAATCTGGGTTGCTGTGGTTATTTGGACCTTTGTTCTGGAGTGTACCGTTTTCTATTTGGGCGGGTGGAAATGCCCAAAGGTTTAAAAACTGAAAGGTAAACGATCTCCGATAAAATGTTGTGCCATTTGTTTTTTAACCAACTGTGAACATATTTCCTTTTGGGTTATCAACTATAATTGCTGGGCTAATTATTCAAAGATAAATTTAAGAGGTTATTTTCATGACGGTAAAAGTACTTGCTGAATTCAATTGTGCCGATGGAAACGCAGATAAATTCCTTGAAATTTGTCAAAAATTGTTTCCTGAGACAAGGGAATTTGATGGTTGCAGCCATATCGATATATCAGCCTCGCAGGAAGATCCAAATCGTCTTATAATGACTGAAAATTGGGCATCGAAAGAGCATCATCTGAAATATTTGGAATATAGAACAAATGACGGAAATTTGGGAAAGCTCGTAGAACTTCTGGCCTCTCCTCCGGAGATCGTCTACTTTGATTTAACGGATGCATAGCCTCACCGGCTAGAATACAACGGACTTTTCTTTAGGAGAGGTAACCCATCATACATTCATTTGAACCAGATAAATATTACCTGTCGATCGGGTCTCATCCTCCGACATTGCATATTCAAAATGGAGACACTGTTGATACCAGTACCGTTGATGCCGGTGGATTTGATAAAAATGGGGTATCTGTGGCAGGAAGGGGGAATCCTCAAACTGGACCTATTTATGTGGAAGGCGCTTATCCTGGGGATGTTTTAGCGGTTAAACTAAATAATATTTGGCCCAATCGTGGCCATGGGTTTTGTAGACCAAAAATAGCGGCCAATGTACTGGAACCGGGTCACGATAGTGGGGTGACGGATTTAGATACATTCAATTTCCTTCTGGATTTTGATTCTAATACAGCGAGAATTGAAAATCCCTCTGAGGGCCTTAAGGATCTATTAGTTCCAATTAGTCCGATGATAGGCTGCTTTGGTGTGGCTCCTGATCGTGGCCAAGCCATTTCAACTGCTACCTCTGGCCCTCATGGTGGCAATATGGACTATAGAGGTTTTGAAAGTGGGGTTACTGCTTACTTTCCTGTTTTTGTTGAAGGAGCGTTTTTTCATATTGGAGATGGTCATGCTTGGCAATCTGATGGGGAAATATTAGGAACCGGAATTGAGATTTCAATGGACGTGAGTTTTACTCTTACCGTGATCCCAAAGGTGGAGATATTTTGGCCTAGGGGCCAAAATGAAAATTTCATTTTTACTGCCGGGAATGTGAGGCCATTAGAAGAGGCTTTACAACATAGTACTTCAGAAATGTTGAGGTGGCTTGTTAGTGACTATGGGTTGTCTTGGCCAGACGCAAATATCATGTTAGGTACGTATGTTCAGTACGATGTGGGTAATGTTTTTGATCCTGCATACACTATGATTTGTAAAATCCCCAAGTCAGTTCTACCAAGTGTAATCCCCGGCTCTCTGCTATCACAATCGGCATAGTACACTTAGCCCGCTCTAAGACCCCCTGAACCACTTGTGGAAACTGTCTAAGCTCGCTTTGTCACCCACAACAGAGATTAGGTTACTATCATAGGCCTCGTGAATATTTCTTCTGGCCGTAATCAGCAAAGCGAAATCCTGGTATGTGGTTTCCACTGTGGTGACAGCCCCACTTAATTTTTCCGTAGGCCGATCAAATATGTTAAGGGAGCCCCGCCAGGTTTGAATCCTTAAAGCTTCATGGTCATCAAAATAAAAATCGATTGTGGTAGGGTCGATTTGTTCAAGGTCTGGAGTGTACAGCCAAGTAGATATATCAGGCTCTTTCCATACCTCGCATAGGATTTTGGCCTCTTCATTCTGAATTTTGTATGAAGGATTTAGGGATGAAAATATGTCCCAAGAATGTATAACGAGTTCCAACAGTTTCATTTTGAGCAATAAATATGGGGAAGATTTACCTGCAGGATGATATGCAGGAATATGCCAGTTCTCTAAAGCAATGTTTTGAAAAACATTTATTAGATCCCATTCCATATTGGATAATGTATCGAGCAGTTGGTCTAATTTAGGAAAACCTGTCTCCGATATCTGTATGGCCCGCGACGCAATTCCACCAGCCATGCTCCGAGCATTACCAGTTCCTGGGTTTGGCATGCCTTCAGTTGGATTCCCGTCTCCTTCTTGGGCTCTAGATAAAGAATTCAAAAAAAACCCATCAATAGCCAAAGCGTGAGAGGAGACATCTTTTATGGCCCACTGGTGACATTTACTAGGAGTTTCCCACTCAGATGATTTGAGGTTTGATAACCCGGTTATAAATGTATTTGACGACTCGGCAACAATAGCAAGAAGTGTATTTGGGTCTTTAGGGTTTAACATTTTTCAGGTGGTTTCACTCTTTTCGCTAGGCCACCAGGTACCGCTTTTTCCATTGCATTGAACATTTCCTCAGTGAAAAATGGAAGTCCTGTGGAGGCGTTAACACCCCCGTCAACAGAAATTATTTCCCCATTTATAAAACTGGAAGCATTTGAGGAGAGTAATAATAAAACTCCTGCTAACTCTTCTGGCCTGCCTATTCTTCCCATGGGTGAATTTGCGCTAATGTGATCAAGAAACATACCTTTCTTCACCCATCCCCCAGTCATTTCACTAGGAAACCATCCAGGTGCGATGGCATTTACTCGCACTCCCCGGTCTGCCCAACTGGCTGCTAAACTTTTTGTCAGGGTGGTGACTGCACCTTTAGTCGCTTGGTAGGCAGCCGGCATTCCCCGCATGCCATTAAGGCCGGCAACAGAAGATAAATTTATTATTGAACCTCCTTTACCATCACTAAGCATTCGCCTTCCTGCCTCTTTGCAGCAGTACCACAATCCGATTAAATTCACTTTAACGGTTTCTTCAAACATAGAATCGGTAATGTTTTCTGGAACTGATCCGGCCTCAGCTATCTGCCCGGCATTATTTACCAATATGTCTACTCTTCCGAATTTTTCTTCAGCCTTTGTGAACATATTTGCCACCTGGGCTGATTCTGTGACATCGCATTGTGCCACCATCGAAGATAAGTTTTCAGAGTCTAATGACTCTTTAAGACTATTTAGTTTTTCCACTCTTCTGGCAGAAAGCACTACATTCGCACCTCTCTCAGCTAGTATCTGGGCAAAAGTGACCCCCAGACCTGAAGAAGCACCTGTTATTACGGCAGTTTTACCTTTGACACTGAAAATTGGATCATGAGAAAACATATTTATTCCTGATAGCTGATTTAAATAGCCATATAATCAATAACTACACCATAGATTTTATCAGTTGATTTACTGCCTAGGACGGGTGATACATTAGACAAAAAAACTATCTTGAAAAATTCAGCTTTTATGATTTTAGTTACAAGAGGCATTTAACTTTGTGATAATCTTCCTGAATATCTTGTTAGTTGGCCTCAAATAGTTGTTAGTGTACTAATGTATGACACTCTAATATGGACATGTATAGGATTTCTCAGCGGGTCGGTGCCATGGTCTCTAATTTGTGTGCGAACTCTTTCGGGTAAGGATGTTAGAAGAATAGGGGATGGAAATCCAGGGGCCACCAATGCATGGATAGCATCGGGGTGGTTGGTCGGTTCTATATCCATGCTACTGGATGTATTCAAAGCAGCTATACCCATATGGATATTCACCAACCAAATTTCAGGTTCCCCATATCCTGATTATTTTTTGTCAGTGACAGTGGTTGCTATATCGCCAACAATAGGACACGGCTACTCCCCTTTCTTGCGGTTTAAAGGAGGAAAAGCTCTCGCTCCAACCTGGGGGTCGTGGATTGCGCTTACTTCTGGTATGGCGTTTCCTGTAGGTGTTTTCATTCTGGGGTTAATGCATTTAATGCAAAGGAATCACGCAATCACCGTGACGACTTGTCTGATCGGGTTCATAATTATTTTCAGCATAATTAACACTCAGGCATTACTAATTTTTGGGATATTGAATTTGTTATTGGTGATGTTTAAGCATAGATCCGAATATCAACATGGGATAGCTTTTAGAGGTTGGATCAGGATATAAGGAGAATGGCGTTTAATACCCTAATAATATCCACCACAGGATTTCTCGCCTTAATTTCTTTTTTAATCACGATATGGAACTGGAAATACCTCGATAAGCCCAGATTACGTCTTAGTGATGAACTCTTTGGTGATATTGATGTGTCGATAACCGTATTGATACCAGCAAGAAATGAAGGCAAAAATATCCGAGAAACTCTTATTGCTCTAGACTATCAAACTTATACCAATTATGACGTCATTGTTTTAAATGACGGGTCTGAAGACGATACTGCTGAAGTAGTTAGTCAATTTTTTGAATCAGACCTTGAAATTCAATTGATTGATGGGGAATCAATCCCACAGGGCTGGCTAGGGAAACACTGGGCTTGTCATCAACTGGCATTGAAAGCCCACGGCGACTACTTGTTATTTATCGATGCAGATACTGTTTTACATAAAAACACAATCAAGGCGGCCGTTAATGAAGCAATAATTGGGAAATCCGATTTATTGACAATGATTCCTGCCAGATGCGCAAACAATTTTATTGAAAGAACCCTTTACAGTTTTATTGACTGGGCAATTTATGCTTGGTTGCCCTTGCAATTGGCGCACTGGTCGAAAAACTCATATCTTTCAGCGAGCTACGGGCAGTTTATGTTATTCAAGCGAGAAGCTTATATGCTGAGTGGAGGCCATAAGAAAATAAAAGACATTGCCGTTGATGACTTCGGACTTGGGCGATTAATTAAAAGTTCTGGTCTACGGTGGATCTTGAAGGATGGAACAAGTATGGTTACTTCCCTACCATACAATGACATGTTGGAGACTGTGAAAGGTATCTCCCGAAGTTTGGCTCCTGCGCTAAATTATCGAATCAGTGTGATTTTATTGGTAACATTGGTGCTAATGGGATTATTTTTCGCACCAATCTTTAATTTATATTTCTATGTTATAAATGGGGATCAATTCAACTTCCTAGAGATCCTATCTTTGGTAACGGTATTTCTTCTGCTTGGATCATATCTCTTATCTTGCAAAATTTTTTCTCATAGCCTTCTGGTTATTCTGGTTATTCATTTCACTGTCATATTTATGATATTGATTGCATATCATTCATTAATATCAAATCTGTTTAGGCTTGCGAGATGGAAAGACAGAAATATGGTGATCAAAAAAATAAAACTTTAACTTTGGTTAAACATAATGTTCACAAAATATTACAATATAGTCATGTATATTTAAGAATATTTATGCATAGTGATTTTCGATATGTCTAATAAGGAAAAATACCACCACACGAACGGCGGAAACAATGCAGTATTTCAAGTTTACTGTCTTGCTGAAAACTGTTCTTGTATGAGCTGATCAGGGGTATCTTTCTAGTCGCTTTTTGGCGAAATACACACCCTGTCTGGACCCACAGGACGGGGTGTTTTTATTTGAACAAAGAAAAATATTAATATGGTTACCAACGGACTCATTTACACGACCGATGTGCTAAAAAGAGTGCGAAAAGAAAGAGGACTTACCCAAAAAGATGTGGCAGCTATGGTTGGAGTCAATCAAAGCATAATTTCAAGGATTGAGGCTGGGGAAATAGGCGCAAGCAGTAGAATAGCTGAAGGCCTAGAAGAAGCATATGGGAGTCCCATAGTAGACGACCTTATGTATAGAAAAAGCTGGCCGGGTGAACCAGAAGACGTAACAGAAATTAAACAGCTCATAGATCGATACCAAACTGTCTTAAGTGATTCTGGTATAAAAGCTATAAGAGCTTATATGGAGCACATGATAGGTTTGTCTAATGGCCCTGGTTTTTTGCCAGGAGGGCCATCTATACCAATAAAAAGCCTGTGGGGTGGCGACTGGTCCTGGGACCCACGGGAGTTGGAAAGGCATATCAGCGTTGAATGTGTACCTGTAATGACATGGAACAGAATATCGATTCATCGTAATCACCCTATTAAAGTAAAAGGGGAACTAGTTTTAAAGGGAGAGATTTATGTCGAAGGGCATGGGATTTCCGGTACCCCGTTATTTTCCTTCTTCCTAGACCAAATGAAAGAGGGCGGAGTATTTACGGGAGAAGATTTCAAGCCAGCTGATATATTTGCCTCTTACTTCCAGAATGTCATTGCTGTTCGGGTTGCTCTGCCAGGCAGTGTAGAGAGAAGTGTTTCGGTTTTAATAAGCGGTGATATAAAGTGCGATGAGTACGGTTTGAAGGATTACTATTATTTAGATGCAATGGTAAGGAGCTATCTTCAGACGAAAGGAGAACTCGGCTAATCAAACTATGAGGTCAATGGATTAGGACAGTAATCTAATCTAACTCACCCCGGTATGCTTTGTAGGCCATTTTCACTACGTGAGGAATTCTGTCTTGGTTGACAAAAACTGAGAATTTTCCGACATTTACATCTTTGGATGCCTACTCTTCACTTTTTCCATCATCAAAGGCTGCTTTTATTTCATCATGTAACAATTTCAAAAGGTCTTTGGCTTCTCCAAATTCCTCTTTCCCTCCGACTGGGCGATGTCCGGGAACGAAAGTGTTAGCATCAACAGTTTCGATTTTAATAACCCTTGCCCCTAGGTCGGCCAACATCAATGGTACATACTGGCCAAAACTGCCACATTGTCCAGTCTATTACACGGGTTCCCGATGAAGGCCATTGAGGTTTGTTTGAATTTGTCATATCCATTTGTACCTATGTCTATACAAGGTTTGGAATACTTAAACAGTCGCATGCCTGACGGAGTATTTTGGGTATGTGTTTCACAGTTAAATCGTTTTTTTTTAAAATGGAGGAGAAAAAATTACTATTTTCAATTAAAATATTCCATATAGTTGGAGGAATTAATGCTTAAATCAGTTTTAACGGTTATTGGAGAAAACATTCATACAACCCGTGTTTTGCGCACCAACGGGAAAAGGATTATCAGAAAAGAAAATGGAGATGAATTTGTCGTTTATAAAAACATAGATGACATCACTTCTTTCATGCCGATACCGGATTTTTTCAAAGGTACTCAAATTTACAAGCAGGGAAGCGTTAAGCATTTCATGATAGCCGTAACTCTTGGTATGTCTACCTCGGATGAAGATAGGATTCATGGCGAGAATTACATCTCAGCAGAAATTAAACGTCAAAAAGATAAAGGCAGTAACTTCCTAGATTTAAATGTCGATGAGATTTCTTATAAAATTGATATTCAAAAAAAGGCGATGGCATGGTTAATTGGCCATTATTCGTCAGTCGCAAAACTACCGCCATGTATAGATTCGTCTAGTGTTGAAATAATTCATCACGGCCTAGAATGTTATCGGAGTGTTGGGTCACCGCAAGGTCCGCCAATGGTAAATTCAGCTTCATTGGAAAGGATTCCAGTTTTGGATCTTGTTACTGAGAATAATGCGGCAGTGATTGTAACGGCGAGCGGGGTCGATTCTATGCCTAGTGAAATTTCTGATCGCATGTCTAATGTATCCCAAATAATAAAGCAATGTTTGGACAGAAAAATCCCACTATCGCAAATTTACGTCGACGCTTTGGTATTCCCTATATCTGTAGATCAGAATTTCGGGAATCATTACCTTAAATCAGTTGTCCAAATCCGCGAACGATTTGGCGAAGAAATTCATATAACGGGAGGCTTGAGTAACATCTCCTTCGGACTTCCCTTAAGGAAATTAATCAATGACACATTCATAAGACTTTCAATTGAGTCGGGGGTAGATTCAGCTATATTGAATCCTGTAGAAAGTGATAGAGAAAGAATATTCGCTCTAGATATGGAATCTGAACGGGTACAAACCACAGTTAATATGCTTTTAGGGAAAGATGAATATTGCACGGATTTTCTTAGCAAGTATAGGTCGGGTGAACTTACCAAGATTTAGTGTCGGTTTAAGTCGTTTTTGTGTACATATATATAAAAACATATAGAGCTTTTGACATGCGCAGAGTGCTTGGTATACTCATGCCAATAAAAAAACTCACATTTCAAGAAGACACACTGAGATCGGGGGATGCAGAAATATGACAACAATTCGTTCTAGGCAAGAGGCACTGTTAATGGCTCACCTTCTGAGAAGGGCTGGATTTGGAGCAACTCCATATGAGATGGATCGGGCTCTTAGTATGGGGTATCAAGCCGTTCTTGATGATTTGTTGAACCCAGACCATCCAGATGTAATACCAGATGATTTGATAAGGAGATACCACGTCGACCAGTCTGACTTGCGCAGCGGCGGAGGCGCACATTGGGTATATAGGTTAGTTATGACTGATACTCCATTACGAGAAAAAATTTGTCTTTTTTGGCATAGGGTGTTTGCCACTGGCACCACCAAACTTATTCAAAACAGAGTCGTTACAAATCAGATAGATATGTTCAGAGAACATGGAATGGGTCGGTTCGATGATCTGCTTGTAGAACTGTCTAGAGACCCGGCAATGATTATGTGGTTGGACAATCAGGACAACCACGGGTCGAACATTAATGAAAACTATGGTAGGGAAATTTTAGAATTATTCTCAATGGGAGTTGGTAACTACTCTGAAGATGATATAAAAGAGACTGCGAGGGCCTTCACAGGATGGAGAGTCGTTAACCCAGATTATATGTCCATCAGAATGCGAAATAATACAGCCAGACCCTACGGCTACATGTCCTGGCAATTTGAATACGATGACGATGATCATGACGACGGAGAAAAGATAATTCTGGGTCAAAAAGGAAAATGGAACGGGGAAGATGCTGTCAGAATAATTTGCGAACAAGATGCGACGGCTAGATTTGTATCTCGGCATTTATATCATTTTTTCGTTGCTGATGAATTACCTGTGCCTCAGTGGCCGCATGAAGATCCAAAAGACCCAGAAGCTATCGATGTCTTGTGTAGATCTTATTTTGAAAATGACCATGATATTGGAGCAATGCTGAGAACCTTATTTGAGTCTGATTTTTTCAAAGATGGCGGGTCAAGATACGCCCGAATAAAGAGCCCTTCAGAGATGGTCATAGGCACTATGCGTTTGGCAGGTCCAATTGATCTTCCCTCTGAGGAAACTTACATGGCAGATGCTGCATGCGCCAATATGGGCCAAGCATTGATGCGGCCACCAAGTGTGGAGGGATGGCAGGGGGGAACTGAATGGATTAATACGGGGGCCTATGTTGAAAGGGTCAATTTCGCTGGGCGTATTCTGAATGATCCTGACAAGCAAGGTGTACGCGACATCATAGATCGAATAAAGGCATTGTCGGGTCAGTCCACCATAACATCAGATGAACTGGTTGATAATTGCCTCGAAGTATTAGGGCCTTTGGAGGTATTAGATACAACTCGTCATGGTCTAAAAAACTACGCTTCCAAATTTGGTGATATGAAATGGTCAGATGAATCTCTCAGTAGTGAGTTTGATCGTGCAGCTGTGGCTATTATTCAACTCGTTGTGTCAAGTCAAGAATATCAAACTATTTAAAGTATTGAGAGGAAAAGTATGACTACAACTACCTTTGGATTGAAATATGTGACTAATGTTGGATTCGCTGCCGACTTTGGAGGCAGAGGGTTTTCACTGCCTTCATCAATGGCGATAAGAGCCGATGGGGTCATATTTGTTGTCAGTCGAGGAAAATCCTCTACTAAAAACTCCAATGGTATACAGATGGTCACTAAGGACCACGATTTCCTAGGCCAGATCGGTACTTATGGAGCCGGCCTCGGAGGAATGATGTGGCCAACTTCTGTGGTTCTGGATAGTGACGAAAACCTGTATCTTGCAGACGAATATTTTAATAAAGTGACCAAATATGATCGTGAAGGTAACCCAATCACAGAATGGGGAACTAAAGGTTCTGGTGACGGACAATTTAATCAACCAAGTGGATTGTTGATTCAGGATCGACTGATGTATGTGGTTGATTCAAGAAACAACAGAATTCAAATGTACAGCTTGGATGGAAACTTCGTAGGTCAGTGGGGATCAGGAGGTGATGGGGAAGGAGAGTTCAATTTGCCCTGGGGTATATCTGACGACTCTGAGGGAAATATTTATGTCGCTGATTGGCGCAACGACCGAATTCAGAAATTCGATTCAAATGGGAATTACATATCCGCTATTGGGGGCGGGAAGACCTCTGTTCTAGATCGACCTTCCGATGTTGCCGTGGACCCAGATGGGAATATTTATGTCACAGATTGGGGCAGTCAGTGTCTATTGGTTTTAGACCAACCGGGCAACATTTTGGAAACTAAAAGAGGTGAAGCTGATTTGAGTCCGTGGTCAGTGGAATATTTATCGTCACAGGACGATGAAAGGAAAGCAAGGGAATCATTTGTTCCGGTCTACAAAGCCGATACCGAGGATCCTTCGGAGGTATCGGCCAGAATGGAACCCTACTTTTGGGATCCTGTTGCAGTAGAGCTGGATCAAGATGGAACTGTATATGTTCTTGAGACCGGTAGGCATCGATTTCAAATATTTGAAAGAATTTAATAGAATGACCTACATATAGGAAAAAGGAGAACAATATGGGGGATAAAAAAATAGTCGTTGTCCAGTTATCCGGAGGTAACGATTACCTTAATTGTGTGATTCCATATGACAATCCACATTATGTGGACAATCGTCCCAACGTGCGCATAACAGAGGATAGGGTGATACCAATAGGAGATGGCTTAGGCTTTAATCCGGTTATGAGCCCTATTAAAGATTTATATGATCAAGGTAAAGTCGCTGTGATTCACGGGGTGGGATATCCGGAGCCAAACAGATCTCACTTTAGGTCTATGGATATTTGGCACACAGCAGAACCAACCAAAGTTGGTAATGAGGGCTGGTTAGGGAATGCTATAAACCAAATGTATCCAAAGCATGACAATGTGGTGGCAGCTGTTAATTTCGGTGCCGGACTACCCCGGGCACTGGTATCCCATGGGGCTCCTGTGGCATCGGTGACGGATTTAAACACTTATGGCCTAATGAACCATGTCAGTGAGGTAGACCAACGAAATGAGGCCCTTCAGGCATTTAAAGATATGTACTCGCAAGCAATAGGGAGTGGCCCTGTTATGGACTACCTAAGCCAAACGGGCCTTGATGCTTTGAGAGGTGCAGAGATAATAGGCGGTGTGACCGATAAGTACTCCTCAGATGTTGAATACGCTGAAAACTCGTTTGCAAAAGCAATGAAAGGAGCAGCCCAAGTTTTACAGGCTGATATTGGCACTAGGATTTGCTATACCCAACATGGTAGCTTTGATGCCCACACGAACGGGATTGCCCTTCAAGAAGGTTTACTGACCGATGTGTCTGGTGGAATATACGATTTCTACGACGATATGAAGAGGGCAAATAAAAGTGACGATGTAATTATGTTTGTCTTCACAGAATTTGGGAGAAGGGTCAAAGACAATGGTAACGGTACAGATCATGGGTCTGGAGGTGTTGCATTTGTTATTGGGGATCAAGTAGACGGAGGTCAGTATAGTGAATACCCTTCCCTAGCAGCTGATCAGCTGCTGGAAGGTGATTTGAGGTTCAATTTGGATTTCCGGAGTGTATATACAGAGATCTTGGAAGACTGGTTGGAAATTGATGCTAGGACAGTTGTTAAAGGGGAATATGAGAAGGTCGGCTTTCTAAAAAATTAGATAGCCAAATGTCAGGCAAAAAGCCCTTCCTTCTATCCAGTTCAGATCCACTTCTGTTCCAAACCCAGATGCGTCAGAGGGTTTTACTCGACCGTTCTTAATAACTGGTGTTCCCGGTAAGGTAACTATTTCCACATTTTTGTTTAGTCCGGCAAAGCCTTCATCGGGCCCGTGTTTGAGAAATACCTTGACGACTTTGAAACCTAATTCAAAGAACCAAGCCATATAATCACTGGGTTTATACCTCAACATGGTGCTTGAGCATAGCAAAATATATCGTCTTTTACTGGTCCCCTTAGAAGTTCATAAACAGGCTTTTCTAAAATGCTCCCTTGAGAACCCACATAGCATTGTCTAATGCATTAATCGCGTAACTTGCTACTCCTGCAGTCCCATATGGTGAAGAGGATCTACGCATCATGCCCCATCATTTTTCAGTAGCCATTGGGTTTTGGCCTACCAAAAAGTCAGAAAAATGATCATTTATTATAGAAACCACAGGTCCAGAGTGTATTGTGGTTCCTAGTCCCCAAGTTCCGTCTTCAGCTATTACAACACATGCGACACGATTCCAGTTTGTACCCGACCTGTATTTATGTCGTATTTGTATCGATCCATGGGGCTTAGATTTACTGTTATTGCTTTAATACTTTTGATTTTCACTGCGATTATTCTCCTAGAGTGGAAGATTTGTAACTTTTCTTATTAGGAAAATCCGATTACAAAGCTTTTTATTTCCCTTTTATCACTTCTGCTGAAATTAGTTCTTCAATTTTTTGTTCATCCATTCCCAAAACATTCTTCATCACCTCTGTTGTATGTTCTCCTAATAAAGGAGGATGACTGGTTGGCTGGGCCGGCGTCCGGCTTAAATGTTGAAGAGCGCTACCCAGCAAATCAATTTTTCCGAGACTAGGGTGATCTACCTGCCATAGTGAATTTCGAGCCTTGGCTTGAGGATCCTTAAAGACTTCGTCCAGGGTGTTTATCGATGTAACTGTTAAACCGGCTTCTTGCAACGCAGATAGCCAGTGTGATTTGGGCTTTTCCACAAATTGGGTATTTAATAAACCCTCAAGTTCTTTCCGGTTTTTGACGCGATCAGCGTTACTTAAAAACCTTGGATCTTCCGCTAGCTCTGGGTTTCCTACTGTTTCACACATTCGCTTAAATTGGTTGTCATTATTGGCAGCGGTCATGAAATTACCATCTGATGCCGTGAAATCTTGGTATGGAGCAACTTGTGGGTGCGCATTTCCGATGCGCCCAGGCGCCTCTCCAGTCGCTAGATAGCTTTGAGCTATATTGGCCATACAAGCAATTCCAACGTCAAACAACGAGACATCCACATGCTGACCCTTACCACTCAATGACCGCTCATGTAGGGCCGACAGTATTCCAATGGTAGATGTGAGACCGGTCATTATGTCGACCCATGCAGCTCCAACTTTAGTAGGGCCGCCGTCAGTTTCTCCGGTGACACTCATCACCCCAGTCATTGCCTGTAAAGCTGCATCATAGCCAGGTTCAGGTGCCCTAGGGCCTGTCTGACCGAATCCTGTAACTGAGGCATAGATTATTTGAGGATTTAAAGTAGAAATAGATTCGTAGTCAAGACCAAATCGAGCTAAGTTACCTACTTTGAAATTTTCTACAAAAACATCGGCTTTTTCGGCCAAGTCTTTGATAATTTTCTGACCCTTCTCATCTCTAAGGTTAACTATAATACTTTTTTTGCCCCGGTTTGCAGACAAGTAATAGGCGCTTTCCTCCCCCATAAAAGGGGGTCCCCATCCTCGCGTATCATCTCCCCATGGAGATTCGACTTTCCAGACCTCGGCTCCAAGGTCGGCCAGTATCTGGGTTCCAAAGGGTCCAGCAAGTATTCTCGACAAATCTAAGACTTTTAAATCTTTTAAGGCACTCATAGTATCTCCATTATTTTCAAATAGTAATGAATGGTAATAGTTTGTTAAAATCTCTACAATTATATGGACATTGTCAGCCTAAATCAGAATACTTTTAACTCGATATGAGACTTCAGGATTGCTTACCCTCATTTTTTTACCTTCTAGGTTCCCACGAAAAAAATTTCAAAGATGTGATAAGACCTATTGCCAGCCAAGCGAATAAGATTAGGTAATTTCCTGGGTTGTTTAGAGAACCTGAGGAAAATGGACTATAAGCTTCCTGCAGTAATAGTGAAAATGGTCGCACTGGGAATATCTGGGCGACGGAGTTTAACCAAATGGGAGCACTGTCCATAGGTATGAAAATATCGGATATGAACATTAACGGTATTATGGATGCGTTGACCATAGGCGCTGCAGCGTCAGAATTAGGTATGAGGCTTGTGAAGGCTATACCGAGACTCGTAAAGGTCGCAGCCCCGAGGATCATTGTTAGGAAAAATGGGGCTATAGAATTGCGTGGTAGACCAACATCAAATGCAAAAAAAGCTATTAGGGCAATGATTACAGCTAAAACAAATGACACTATGGTGTTGTGGGTGATCTTACCGAGTAGAAATATCATTAGTGGTAGCGGCGTCCCTTTGTAACGTTTTAGAACCCCAATATCCCTATTGATGGTTAAGGTCATCGCAATTCCAGTGTAGGAAGAACCTATCACAGAGAATGCAGTTATCATGGGGATGTATTTAGTGGCTCTGGACACGCTACCCCCGTCTATTTCTACAAAATCATTGCCAAAAATTCTAAGCATGAATAGAAAAAGAAGAGGGAAAACCAATGTAAAAAAAGCGGCCGCCGGATTTCTCCGATATGACTTGCTTTCATAAACTATTTGTTTCAAAAAAAGAGGGATATGTCTTTTTAAATTCATTTAAGAATTCCTAAATATATTTCCTCAAGAGTTTGGCGAGATACTTCCAAATTTGTAAGTTCAATCCCTTCAGAAATCGCCCAGCCTGTTAAATCTGATAAGACAGCTGTTGGACTTTCAGTGTTTATTAGAACCATACTTTTTGATATTTCAGAAATTTCTTGTATGTCTTCCGGCAATACGGCTGATGATTCATCCAATTTGAAAGTGATGGACGTTTGGTTGTGTGAAATTTTAAGATCAGATAAGGATCCTTGAGTCACTAATTTGCCATGATTCATAAGGGCAACTGTGTCTGCAAGGTATTCTGCTTCTTCCATGTAATGAGTTGTGAGCACAACAGTAGTACCATCATTTCTCAAATTTTTAATCATGTCCCAGAAAGTACGCCGGGCTGAAGGGTCAAACCCTGTAGTAGGCTCATCTAGAAATAAAATATCAGGATTGCCACACAGGCCAATTGCCACGTCTAAACGCCGCTTTTGACCCCCTGAAAGTTTTTTGACCCTTTTGTTTTTCTCTTCCTCTAGTCCGGTCATTTCCAATAGGTTTGAAATTGATCTGGGAGACTCATAAAAATTTGTGAATTGTTCTAGAATTTCAACAGCAGTTAAATATTGTTCTATACCTGTTTCTTGTAAAACGATCCCAACTCTTGAACGAAACTCAGTAGAGTTCTCTGATGGGTCCATTCCCAAGACTTTGACCTGCCCAGAGGTTTTGAGTCTGTGCCCCTCAAGTATTTCAACTGTTGTAGTTTTACCGGCTCCATTTGGTCCAAGCAATGCAAATATCTCACCCTCACGAACTTTGAGAGAGACACTATTTACAGCTTGAAAATCGCCGTACCTTTTTGTTAATTGATTTGTATCTATTGCTAACAAATGAATTTGGCTACCGAGTTTATTAAGTGTATAAGCTCATTCAATTGTATAATCCATGCGGTAATCAGAGAAGTGTTTAGAGACCTCAACGGATGGTCTGAAAGTGAAATTATACGATTTAAAAACCTTCAATTAACAGGGACGGACCTTTTAATTTAATATACTTGATTGAAATGACTCAAAAACAAATAGTAAATACACAAATTAGCGAGATTATTTCTAAGGCTTCGGAATTTTCAGAACTTACTGATAAAGAAGTTCTATCATTGGGTAACTATTCAGAAGATCACATAGATGATCTATGCCGTGCTGCCTCTAGAATCAGAGATTACGGGAAAGGAAGAATAGTCACTTTTTCTCCTAAGGTTTTCATTCCATTGACGAGACTGTGTCGTGATTACTGTGGGTATTGCACGTTTAGGGTAGACCCTGATCAGATAGAAAATCTATATATGAGCCCCGCAGAAGTGCTGAATGTGGCAAAGGCGGGAGAAAATTTGGGGTGTACAGAGGCTTTATTTACTCTTGGGGAACGACCAGAATTAAAGTATGTCGAAGCCAAGAAATGGCTTTCACTTCATGGTTATGACAGCACCTTGGACTATTTGAGCGCTATGACGGAACTGGTGGTGAAAGAGACGAAACTTTTACCTCACGCCAATCCGGGAACTATGACTCACAGAGAGTTAAACATTTTGAAAAATTCAAACCCCTCAACTGGATTAATGTTGGAAAGTACCAGTGAACTTCTTTATCAGGTTGGAGGGCCGCATGAATTTGCCCCAAGTAAGAGACCGATTGTGAGGTTAAAAACAATTTCAATAGCTGGGAAATTGCGAATCCCATTTACCACCGGTTTGCTTATAGGTATAGGGGAAACTATGACAGATAGAATGGAGTCTCTGTTAGAAATTAGGAATATACAGCGAAAGTTTCATCACATACAGGAGATAATAATTCAAAATTTTAGAGCGAAGCCAGAGACACCGATGGCAGAATCTCCCGATGCTGAAACTGCAGAAATGCTGTGGACTGTTGCTGCTGCGCGGCTTATTTTAGGCCCTAGTGCCAACATACAAGTGCCACCAAACCTTAGTTCAGAGAACTACGAGGTTTATTTGAAGGCTGGTATAAATGATTGGGGTGGGGTTTCTCCTTTGACAATCGATTATGTTAATCCTGAAGCACCGTGGCCTCTCATAACCAACCTGAAATCAAAAACAGAGTCAGCAGGATTTGAATTGCGGCCAAGATTGGCGATATACCCAGAGTATTTCCTTGATACTGATGAATACTTACCAGTAGACTTGCTCACAAAGGTGAGAAAATTAGCTGACGATGAAGGATATGTAAAGGACGGTATTGACAGATATGTCTGATATTGAATCAAATGATTTAAATGTGGACTTTTCGGGTATTTTGGCTTCGATAGATCCGGAAATATCTCGTGTTTTAAAAGTTGCAATTGCCGGCGGTGATATTTCAGCGCCAGATGCCTGTCTGCTTCTGGATTCCAATGGATTAGAGTATAACGCTACAGTGTTGGTTGCCGATGTTTTGCGTAGAAGGACTGTGGGAGATGTCGTGACATATGTTGTAAATAGAAACATTAATTTTACTAATGTCTGTATAAAGAGGTGTGGATTCTGCGCATTTAGTAGAGATTTCAGGCAAGAAGAAGGTTATCTATTACCAGTGGAGGAAATAGTCCGTCGCTCAAAAGAGGCATGGGATTATGGAGCCACTGAGGTCTGTATACAGGCAGGCCTACCACCTCAAATGGAAGGAGATTTGTACATTCGGCTATGTGAGGCAATAAAAGCTGAACTTCCAGATATTCATATTCATGGTTTTTCCCCTGAAGAGGTTCTTTATGGATCAATCCGATCTAAGACATCCATAAGGCAACACCTTAGTGATCTTAAAGACGCAGGTGTCGGAAGTTTACCCGGTACCTCAGCAGAGATATTGGATCAGGCCTTAAGGGATAAAATATCCCCGGGCCGTATAACTAAAGACCAATGGATCGATGTCATAACAACAGCCCATGAACTGGGTATACAAACTACATCTACTGTGATGTTTGGTCATGTGGAGACAAATCTGCAAATTGCCGAGCATATTGATATTATTCGGAACATACAGATGGAAACGGGCGGGTTTACAGAATTCGTACCGTTGAGTTTTGTGAACTCTGAAGCCCCTATGTTTCTTAAAGGGTTAATCCCTAATGTTAGAACTGGACCTACCGGTATGGATGTGGTGAAGGTCCATGCTGTCGCGAGAATCATGTTGAATAATTGGATTCCAAACATTCAGGCCTCTTGGGTTAAAGAGGGAGACCGAATTTCTCAATTACTACTTACCGCAGGGGTAAATGATTTGGGTGGTACTTTAATTAACGAAAGTATTTCTACATCCGCAGGAGCTCAACACGGTCAGTTAATGAAGCCTTCCCAGTTCAGAGATATGATACGGGATGCAGGAAGGATACCGGCAGAAAGATTCACAAATTATAGTTTGAGAAAGGTATATGACAAGTCAGATAACGAGAAAAATCCGTTAGATCTACTGGAAGATAACGTAGAGGAAATATTTGGTTCGTACAATAAGCTCATCGGGATGGAAAATTTCCGATTTGAACACCCACGAAAGGTCGCCGAAAGAACTGCTGGTGCATGACGATAGATTAATTGGATTAATGCGGTTGCGCAATTTTCAATAGATGTGCGTGCTTCTCCCTTAATTTCATCACCTTTGGTGCAATTATGAACTGACAGTAAGGTTGGTAAGGATTGTTTTTGAAGAATGATTGATGGTAATTCTCACCTTCATAGAATTTTGAGGCATCGGTCACCTCTGTCACGATTAGATCAGGGAATACTTTCTCATCATTTAGATATTTTATCGACTGTTCAGCGAATCCTTTCTGGGTATCATTGTGATAGAAGATTGCAGATCTGTATTGAGTTCCCACATCAGCGCCTTGCCTGTTTAGTGTCGTTGGATCATGGTAACTGAAGAAAATCTCCAGGACAGTTTGATAATCTAATACAGTTTGATCGTAATAAACTTCGATTGCCTCTGCGTGTCCAGTGGTACCTGTGCAAATGGCTTCATAGGATGGGTTTTCAATAGCTCCACCTATGTAACCGGATACAACCCTATCTACTCCTTCAACTAGCTCAAAAACAGCTTCAATACACCAAAAACACCCACCCGCCAATGTAGCTTTTTCTATAGCACTCATGCTTTTTTCCACCTTACAGGTATTTCAGACTAATTCATGTTTCTTCGATTCGGATTATACCCCTATGGTAAATGATATGTATTAGGTTAGAGATTCGTGTAGGATTCTCTGAGGTTCAGTAACGGTGGAGTAGGTTTAGGGGTTCTGTGAGAAAAATTTTCCAAAGGGCTTTTGATTCCCTAAATGTTCGAGGATTTCGCTTTATGTGGTTGGGAGATTTGGCTCTCACAACGGCAGAATTTATGGAAATCCTGATCTTGTCCTGGTATATATTGGGTGAAACTGAGTCTCCTTTTGTTCTGGGAATTTTTGCTGCACTTAGATTTACTGGCACAATATTAGCGCCTTTTTTTGGGGTCATAGTTGATCGTCTAGGAAGGCGTCGGTTATATATATTCAGTCGAATTTCATTTGTCATATTGTCTTCGTCGATATTTATATTAACCTTGTTTGATTTTCTAAGCGTAATAGCAGTTTTGATTATCGCGGCCCTTGTTGGGCTTTCCCGCTCCTTAGATATGATTGTCAGACAATCTGTGCTTCCGATTATCGTTTCTCCATCTCAATTGCAGAACGGTGTTGCCATTTTGAGAACTGGAAGAGATATGACACAAATCATTGGCCCGATTTTCGGAGGGTTTTTATTGCAGTCAGCTGGTGTAGGGAAAAGCTATCTTTTCATTATTATTTTGCACTTATTCTCTTTGTTGTTTGTGTTCTTGATCCCGGGAGTGCCCAATACAGCTATAAAAACTGCCCAGTCTATGCTCGAAAACCTGAAGGGGGGATTTTCTTATGTCAAAGTAAACCCATTTTTGTTTGGTCTGCTTGCGGTTGCATTTATTGTCAATTTAACGGCATTCCCGTTAAACAACACACTCCTAGCAGTGATAGCAAGACAGGTGATGGGTATTGATGCAGCGGGTCTGGGGTGGTTAATGGGTACATATTCTGCCGGCGCCTTATTGGGGTCATTATTTATCGGCTATTTTTCCACTATGGATAGAGCAGGACGGGCAATGATCGTCGGTTCAATATGTTGGCACATTGGGATTCTGATAATGGCTTATATGCAATGGTTCTACGTGTCCTTACCAGTTCTGTTCTTTGTCGGTATATCGCAGTCTTTTGCAATGGTCACGATGGCTATGATGCTGTTGAAATACACCTCAGCAGAAATGCGGGGTAGGGTCCTCGGGCTTCGCCAGCTAGCTGTTTATGGTTTGCCAGTAGGGGTGTTGATTTCTGGATTTATAGCGGAAAATAGTGGTGCATCACTAGCCTTAATGTTCAACGGGTTACTTGGTTTGTTTATACTGGCACTGGCCATTGTGAAATGGCCAGAAATGTTGAAAAGAAGGTAATTTCCTTTAAGGACTCAAAATATGACACCTGAAGAACAAAGAGTTAGGGAATACCTCATTTCACAAGGTGAAAAATATCCTTTTGAAGAGCTTTGGATAAGATCAATAGCAGCTCGTTTAGAACTCATAAAAGAAGTATCAGACGTAAATCAAAAGCAAGCTGATTTTTCTTTTGATAATGATGAATGGACTATTTCAGAAATTCTAGAACATGTTGTGACAAGTACATATAGAGTGACTAATTTGATATCGGAACTCGCCCTTGGAATTACTGGAGATTCTTCTAATATTGACCCTCCAAGGAAGATGTCTAAATTAAGTATTGATGAATTGCGCAAAGGACTTTTAGACGGGGCATTTAAATGGACATCTATGACGGACAACCTTCCAGCCACCCCAAACATGGATCAAATGTCCAACCATAGTTTTTTTGGGGATCTGCACGCTGGGGGGTGGTACTTGTTTCAAAGAGTCCATGATTTAGATCATTTGAATCAGGTCAGAAATAATAAATCTCATGAAGATTATCCCAATAACTAATACAGAAGGGTGATGGAAATTCCATATGAAAATAGCAGTACATTCATTCAACGGCGTCGCTTCAGATCCTTCAAATTGGAATCAAATAGCAGAATTTGCGAGAGAGGCCGAAGCCTTAGGGGCTGATTCCATATGGACTTCGGAGGCCTGGGGGACTGATGCGATAACCCCTCTTGCATATCTGGCTGCTTCTACAACAAAAATACGCCTAGGTACAGGAATAGTACAAGTAGGAAGTCGAACTCCCGGCAATCTGGTTATGACAAGTTTAACTTTGCAATCTATGTCAGGGGGGCGGTTTATTCTTGGTTTAGGGACAAGCGGGCCTCAAGTTATTGAAGGCTGGCATGGGGTGACATTCGGTAATCCCATATTAAGAACTAAAGAACTTCTGGAGATTATTAAGATGGGCGTGGCCGGGGAAAAACTTCTATATAAGGGAAATCATTATCAATTGCCCCTGGAAGGTGGAGAAGGCAAAGCTATAAGGACGAGTGCCAAGACTTGGGAAGTTCCTGTTTATGTGGCATCCTTGGGTCCCACCAACTTAGAAATGACAGGCGAAAAAGCCGATGGATGGATTGGGGGTTGTTTTATACCCGAAACAGGAAACGTTTTTCTAGATAAAATCAAGAAAGGAGTCCTGCGGTCCGGTAGAAATATTGAAGATATAGATATATTGATCCCAGTTTCTTTGGATTTCACCGACGAAGTCGAAGAAACGGCAAAAAAACATGCACGTGGATATGGATTTACCTTTGGAGCTATGGGATCGGTAAAAAATAACTTCTATAAGAATGCTTACGCCCGACAGGGTTATGGAGAGGTTGTGGATGTGGTGCAAAAGCTGTGGGTGGAAGGTAGGAGAGAAGAGGCTCGGGATATGGTTCCCAATGAACTTGCCTTGAAATCCAATCTAATTGGCACAGATAAAATGATCAAAGAAAGACTTTTACTCTATAAAAATTTGGGAGTCAACACACTTAAAGTTAGTTTGCCAGGTGATGATATATCAAGTAAGACTGATGCTTTGGGCAGACTGATGAACCTCGTGTCAGAACTGGGTTAGGCGATATGAAGTTAGGGCTTTTCACACATATGTCTTGGCCCGAAGGAGTGAATCAAACTTCGGTATTCCATAATTCTGTAGAACAGGTCAGGTTGGCTGAATCCATGGGATACCATGGGGCTTGGTTTGCTGAGCACCATTTCACTCGGTACAGTATGGGCTCCTCTGTATTACTAATGCTTGGGCACTTGGCAGCAGTCACAGATAAAATACGTTTGGGTACCGCAGTAATTGTTCCAAACTTGCATAATCCTATCAGGATTGCAGAAGATTCCGCCCTTGTAGATCTCTTAAGTAGAGGACGTTTAGATGTTGGCTTTGGTAGAGGTACATATGGGTATGAATATGGTGGGTTTGGAGTATCCGCTGAAGATACTCAGTCTAGGTTTAGAGAGACCGTGCTAGCAGTAAGGGATTTGTGGTGTGATAAAGGTGTAAGTGTCGACAGCCCTTTTTTTTCTGTTCGTAACGTGGATTTAGTTCCGTCTATTGTTCAATCACCTCACCCACCTATATATATAGCTGCGACGAGGTCTGAGGAAACTTTGGATTTTATGATTTCAAACCAGTTTCTTTTGTGTATAGCGGTTGTTCAAGATACAGATGACGCTCTTGCTTTAGTAGGAAAATACAGGAAGTTATGTCATCAGAAGAACCAACCTGATCATATGGATGAGGTTCCGTTTTTTCGATATGTTCATGTGGCTGATACCGAGGGCAGAGCGCTTGAAAACACCAAGAAACATGTAGATTGGATACAGGATATTATGCAGTGGCGCAGGAACCTGGTGGATGCTACCGAGGTTCATTTACCAATGCAAAAATGGAGGAGTGAGCGAACCGAGTTACCACCAGATAATCAATATATCTCTGAAAAAAGAGCATTTATAGGAACACCTGAAGCCGTTGCTGAAAAAATCATGATGTTAAAAGATCACGGAATTTCGTATTTCGGATGCAATTTTGCGATGGGAGGTCTCTCGCAAGAAGAAGTAATTCAGTCTATGAAGTTGTTTGAAAAGAAAGTAATGCCTTTAATTTCTTGAATAATGACTATGACAGGAACTCTTTAAACCAGTCTTTAAATTGTTGATCTTTAGTTACTTGGCCCATTAACTCACTATCCAGCGCCGTTGTGCTTACTTCTGAAGGTTGATTGCCTTCAATAAGGGCTTTCATGGTGTCTCTAGTTGCTTTCACAGCTGCCATAAAGGGGAGGTGCCCTTGGAGCGCAATCTTCACCCCCATTGATGAAAGATACTGGTTGTCGTTTATGTCCTTGGGAGTACTCCCAAGCATTATAGGTATATCAATGGAATTTTTGACGGCTTCTAATTGAGGTCTACTATTTAGTCCTGCAAAGAAAATCGCATCAACGCCAACGCTTTCATATGCCTTGGCTCTTTCAATAGCATCTTCCGTACCTGTTACTTGGAATGCACTGGTCCTTCCAGCTATCACCAAACTTTGATCCTTTCTACCGGACAATGCCGCTTCCATTTTACCTATACCCTCTGATATGGGTATTAACTCTGGCTTAGATTTCCCAAACTGCCTCGGAAGCATAGTATCTTCAATTGTGAGGGCCGCCACTCCGGAGTTTTCTAGTTCTTCCACTGTTCTTTTAACGTTAAGTGCGTTTCCATACCCATGGTCGGCATCGACCATTATTGGAAGGTCTGAGGCACGACATATTCTTCGTGCCTGCTCTGCAAATTCAGTAAGAGTTATTAAAATGTGGTCAGGATCACCCAATATCACGGCCGAGGCTATAGAACCGGCGAACATACCAACCTGATACTCTAAAGCCTCAGCAATCCGAGAGGATATGGCGTCAAACACTGACCCTGGATGTACGCACCGATTACCCGTCAGTATTTGTCTGAACTGGCACCTTTTTTGGCTATCGATCATTTCTTCCTCGCATGAACAGTATGGGTACGACGGATTGTAGCAGACCTTGATTTTGATAGGGTAGTGATTGAATATAAGGGAGGTAATGGGATCTCAAGGATAGGTATAGCGGGAATAACACGAGGGTGACACACGGCCTATTTTAGGTGATCATCTGATCCACCAAAATAATAATTTCAATGGTTTCTGATTAGCCGGTTTTTTTTAGAGGGAGAAATATGACCAAGATAATATTAGCTGTCTTCGATGGTTTGCAGCCTGCTCAAATCAATAGTTTGGATACACCTAACTTGTTTCAAGTATCCCAAAACGGATCCTTTTTCGAAAACCATCACCCTGTTTTCCCGTCGGTTACTAGAGTAAACGCTGCGTCAATAGTGACAGGTGTGAATCCCGGTAAACATTGGCTAGCCGGTAACTCCTTTGTGGCAAGGGATTATGATAATTCAAATGTGATACCAGCCCTCAGCAGCCCATTATCGGAGATTCGGAATGCTGGTTTGGATGTGCTGGGTGTACCAACCTTGCAAGAAATCATTTCTAAAAAAGGTATGGAGTATGTTGCGATTGGTGTAGGCACTAGTGGCAATGCTTATGTGCATAATCCTCTTGCTGATCTTTATGGTGGTGCGACCATTCATCCTGAATTCACAATACCGTCGAGTTTGCACAAGGAGCTGGAAGGGTTATTCGGTGGTTGGCCAGAGGAGCAATTACCCAACACTCCAAGATATAAAAAAGCAGTCGATATATTTATCGAGTATGTGCTGGGTAAAATTAATCCTGAGGTTGCACTGATTTGGTCTTCAGAACCAGATAAATCCCAACATGCATTTGGGGTTGGAAGTGATGCTGCCAAAGCAGCACTAAGGGAGGCTGACCTAGAGTTTGGCAGAATTATTGAGTATGTCAACGCTTCAGCTCAACATCAGAATTCTGATTTAATGATTCTCTCGGATCATGGGTATTCAACTATTTCCGAAGTCATAGATATTGAAACACTTTTGGGGTTTTCTAATTTGGTAGGATCTGATGGTTGGCTTTTAGCACAAAACGGTGGGTGCGTGCTTTTTTATTTGAAAAATCAGAACGATGTTCATTTGGTTTCTGAGTTGGTTGAATGGCTTTCTAGCCAGCCATGGTGTGGAACCTTATGCTCTTCTAACCGTTTAGGGGAAGTAAAGGGTACTGTTTCTTTGTCTTCTATTATGAATGAAGGGAAAAGGTCTCCCGATATAATAATGTCTTTCAACTGGGACTCCTCTGACAACGGCAATGGATACCCAGGTCATGTGTTCTCAACCGGCGGTGCAAAAAACCTTGGACAGCACGGGTCCATGAGTTTACATGAGATGAACAATACTCTCATATGTGCTGGTCCTACATTTCTAGAAGGTGAAAAAATATTATCACCGTCAGGGAATATAGATATTTTACCGACTATCCTGACGATATTGGGACAAGATATACCTGATCATGTAGAAGGAAGAGTATTGGAAGAGAGTTTCAGGGAGACAAATTCGGAGGTGATATCAGTTGCTCACAAATACGATGCCTCACTGACAACAAACCAGGCTACCTATTTTCAGGAGATTACAGTATCTTTTGTGGGTGATAGTAAATATATTGATGAAGGTAATTCTTGGCTAGAAAAATGAGAAACATTTATGTCAATCAATAATCCAATCACATTAGAACAATTCCTCTGGGATTCAGATTCTACTGACAAGGACAATAATTTCAAAAACGATGTTGCGCTGTACACTCAAGAAGACCCGCTTCCTACAGTAAAACGGTTAAGTCGAAATCTTGATATACCAATGGGGTCTATTGTTAGATATATCCTTTGTAAATGGGCGATGTCAGGAAGTGAGTCTTTATTAGATTTAGGACCGGACATGGTGAAGAAGATTTCCGATATTTTTGATTCAGCTGAGTCAGTGGATACTGATGAGGAAAAGCTCAAAGCGTACGGATCGGTAAAGGAAATTATGAGCTGGATGAAAGTGCCTCTTGATGACCCTAATTATAGAAATTAAGGTGGAGGCACCTTCATGCTAAGACTAGCTGATGCCGAGTTCAGCTCGTAGCTCTGATATTGTTTGTCCTCGACTTCTTGATGTCCTTTTTTCTCTCATTCCTATAGGTAGGTTTTCGACCTCAGCAGGAACCTTAATAGCTATAAAAACTGGGCCATCTTGATTCATAATTTCATCTAGGCTGGTGGAAAGTTCCTCTAGGTCATCGAAATTATATGTGGCGGCGTAACCTGACCCGGCGGCAATTACTGAGTAGTCGATATTTTCGGAGTTAGGTACCGGTTGGCCTCCTGTGGTTGCGTAACATCCGTTGTCCAAAAGGAAATGAACAAAATTCGTAGGTTTTTTACCAGCTATTGAGGCCAAAACACCGAGGTTCATCAGCAATGCTCCTTCGGTATCAAAATGAACTACCTTTTCGTTTGGAAGGCCCAAAGCCAAACCAAATATCGCTGCAGTGGCCTGACCCATTGCTCCACCCAAAGAAATATCTCTATTTTGGTTGGTGGTTACATCAGCCCAATGTTTTCCAGACGTGCCTTGTACGGACACTATCGCATTGCCCCTGTGTGCTTGAAATGCCTCAAATACTTCTTTCGATTCAATCATTTTATACTCCTGATGATTTAAGACCCGATTATCTATTAAACCCGTGATATTCATCTCCAATTAGGACGACCACAGGTCTGTTAGTCTTGACAGCTTCGTTATAAGCATCAGTTATTCGATCTCCATCTTCGTCAGTCTCAACCAGATAATAAGTTAAGTGAAAGGCGTTAAGAAATGGTTCAGTGTAAACGGCAGCAGAGTCTGGTGTGTGTCCCTTTCGGGTCCACCCACGGTACCCAACAACCATCAAAAGAGGAAAACCAGTGTCCAATGCCATGCCTCTGATGGAATCTCCGGATTCCATCATGCCTGTATTCTGGATAAGAACTACGGGTACCTTACCCGCCACATTGAGTCCCAAGGCTACAGCCATTGATTCTCCTTCCCGGGATACAGGTACTACGTCCAACCAATCTTCTTTCTCCATCAATTCATATAGATAATTTGTTTCACTATCAGGGATCGTAATGATGTGTGTAACACCGATACTCTTGAACTCTGCTATGAGAGTCTCAGGTCGGAGTATCTGTAACTGTTGTTCCACCATGGCCTCTATACCTCCATTTCGTTTTATTTGCCTTTTTTTATCGAGCGATAGTATAACTGTTATCGAGCGATAGTATAACTGACTAAAACTAACATGTCTTCTCAAAATGTATATTTATTTGAGTTATTATTTGTGCGTTTGAGTTATTATTTGTGCGGTTGTTTACGTGACTGGGTTAAGAGGTGTATATGGTTTACGATACTCATTCATATATTCGTGGGCCAGAGACTGCACCATCTACAAGACAGTTTAAATATACTTGACCCAACCATCCCCTTATTACATAATTTTAATTCATGAATTTAACCTAAATTACATGGAAACTCTTAAAAGGTTTGAGGGTTTTTCTTATATGTTTGACACGGGTCAGATCGGAGTATATGAAATCAACTGGATTCACAACCTTATTTGCACCATTTAAATGGCCCCACGCTGTTTTTTACGGATGGTGGTTAGTTCTCTTGACCCTTTTCCTTAATGGTGCGACAGGATCCCCAGCTTTTGGTGGAGCAGGTGTATGGAATGACGCCTTAGAACAGCATTTCGGATGGGGGAGGGCGGAGTTGGCGCTGGCTTTTTCGTTTGGACAACCTGTAAGTGGATTAGCTGGACCAGTGATTGGAATATTAGTTGACCGCTATGGCCCCAAGAAAATTGTGTTTTCTGGGGTCATGATTATTGGATTGGGATACATTATGTTCAGCCAAACCAATAGCTTGTGGATGTTTTACGTCTCATACCTTGTCATTATGCTAGGGGCCTCTGCCGGTGGTTGGCTGCCAATGATGACTGTTATCAACAACTGGTTTGATAAGAAGAGAACTATAGCCATGGGGTTTGGGGGGGTTGGGTTTTCAACGGGAATTTTTTTCCTTGTTCCATTACTGGCTTGGACGGTTGGACCTGAAGGGGTGGGTTGGGAGACGACGGCAAAGTCTTTGGGTATATTTTTCATTTTTATAGCTTATCCAACCAGCAGGCTCATAAGAAATTCGCCTGAGGAATTTGGAGAAGTTCCAGATGGTATCAAAAATAAGCAAGTTGAAGAAGTGGGTGTGTCTCAGCCATCCAGGACAAGTAAGAGTAACGATACCAATTACAGTATGCTGACAATTGCAAAGATGCCGGTGTTTTGGGTTTTGGCAATTTCTAATGGCATGTCCACTATGCTAATCGGGACTATGACAGTGCATTTAATTCTGGCTCTTAAAGACCAAGGTATACCGGTACAGACAGGTGCCTGGATATGGGGGTCCACGATGCTTTTCTCAGGAGTAGCCCAAATTCTCGGCGGTTATTTAGGAGACAAAGTATCCAAAAACATAGCTCTTTGTGTTTTCGGAATAATACAAGCATTAGGTGTTATATATGCCACTTCAATCACAAGTGTAAATATGGCTCCCATTTTCGTTGTTGTGTATGGACTTGGGTTTGGAGCCAGGATTCCTTTAGGAACAGCAATCAGAGGAGAATATTTCGGAAGAAAAGCTTTTGGTAAAGTACTTGGCTTATCTATGTTTCCTATGATGTTGTTGATGGCATTAGGGCCGTACGTTGCTGGGTTAATGTATGACCATTATGGAAACTATGATAGAGCTTTTTATTTGTTGGCTTCGGTATCTATGGTTGGTAGTATAGGGTTCCTTTTTTGCAAAAAGCCAGATTTAACTAAAGTCTAGATGAATATATTCAGTTATGAGATTGGGTTCTAGCCCAACTGTCTCTCAAGGAAACTGTTCTGTTGAATACAAGGTTATTACTATTGTCTGAATCCTCTGAATCCAGGCAAAAATAACCTAGCCTTTCGAATTGTATTGGGTTTCCTGGTGTTGATTCTTTAAGGCTTGGCTCCACTTTCGCCGAGCGTATAATCTCGAGGGAATTTGGATTCAGAACCGTTTCCAAACTTTCGCCATCTGATATATCTGGTTCAGGGTCTAGGCAAAGTCTTTCATAAAGTCGTACCTCGGCGTCAATCGAATGGTTTGCGCTAACCCAGTGTATGGTTGATTTAACTTTTCTTCCATCTGGGGCATTTCCACCCCGTGTTTCTGGGTCATAAGTGCATCTTAGCTCTATAATCGAGCCCGTTATAGGATCTTTAATAATATCAATGCAGGTGATTAAATAACCGTACCTAAGTCTAACTTCTCTTCCGACAGTCAATCGAAAGAATTTTTTAGATGGGTTTTCCATAAAGTCATCTTGCTCGATGTACAGCTCTTTTGAGAACGGTAGTTTTCTTGTCCCGCTGTCACTATCTTGCGGGTTATTAGCGGCTTCAAGGTACTCGACCTGGTCCTCAGGGTAGTTTTCTATCACTAATTTGATAGGCCGTAACACTGCAAGGGCTCTATTTGCCTTTTTATTTAGGTCTTCTCTTAAGCAATGCTCTAAGAGTTCTATTTCCGCGATATGCCATCTTTTAGTTATACTGACCCTACGGCAAAACTCCCGTATAGAATCTGCTGTGTAGCCTAGTCGTCTCATGCCAGAAATTGTGGGCATTCGTGGGTCATCCCAACCGCTTACTAATTCAGCTTCCACTAGCTTAGTCAAATTTCGTTTACTTAGGATGGTATGGCTCAGGAAAATCTTTCCAAACTCGATTTGCCTAGATTTGAATACCTTGAGCTCATCTATGAACCAATCGTATAAAGGTCTGTGATCTTCATACTCCATGGTACACAAGGAATGCGTAACCTTTTCAATTGAGTCTGATAGACCGTGCGCAAAATCGTACATAGGGTATATAGGCCACTCATCACCTGTTCTATGGTGGGGTGTATCTAAGATTCGGTACATTACCGGATCTCGCATATTTAGATTGGGGGAGGACATATCTATTTTTGCTCTTAAAACATGTGAACCAGGTCGATGAATCCCGTTACGCATCTCCTCTAAAAGCTTTATGTTCTCTTGACGGCTTCTGTTTCGGTACGGGCTATCGGACCCCGGCTTGGTGAGTGTTCCCCTATTTGCTCTAATTTCATCATGGGTTTGACTATCAACGTAAGCTTTTTTCTGGCTTATGAGAATCATTGCAAATTCATAAAGTTTTTGAAAATAATCCGAGGCAAAATATTCTCGATCGTCCCAATCAAAGCCTAACCACTGAATATCTTTTTTGATAGCTTCTACAAATTCAGTATTTTCTTTTGACGGGTTGGTGTCATCAAACCTGAGATTGCACTTTGCTGAATCATTTTCTTTTCCTATTCCAAAATTAAGGCATATGGATGCGGCGTGCCCTATGTGTAGGTAGCCGTTTGGCTCAGGAGGAAATCGGGTCGTGATAAATCGGTGTTTGCCTGAGACCAAATCTTCTTTGACAATATCTCTAATGAAATCTTGGTTTGTATTCACATCCACTATTTTTGATGTCCTGTGTCCCTAATTTTCTAACTGATTAGTAGCATGTATATTATGCGTATTGGATGATTTGGCTTAAAGTAGTTTTAAGTCGATCCGTGTGATGTTGCGGCAGATATGGTTCTTCAAGACATTCTACATTCGCCATCAAATGTTCAATTGAGGCTGTGCCTGTCAATACCGTGGAAACGGTTGTTGGTTCGGCAGCGAATTTGTAACCGGCCTCTATAACGGATTTCACATTCCCTTCTACCAACCACCCGAGCGGATCATTGGTAGGAAGAGAGTCAGTATCTATCAGCCCAGAAGATTTCCATTTAGCGATTAATTGCTCTAAAAGAGTAGGATCAGGCAATTTCACTCTGACCGCAGCCATGTTAATTACTCCTATATTGTGATTCCGGGCCAAAGGTAATATTTTTGCAGCTGCCGATTGGTTCAATATTCCATATTTTAGCATCACAACATCCCATAAATCTGGGTGTTTCGATAAGCCTAATTCGATACCTTTTTGGGCAGGATCCTCAGAAAAACGGCTACTAAAACCAATACTTCTAATTTTTCCCTCAGATTTCAATCTTGCCATCGTTGGGTAAAGAGATTCAACGATTAGATCGTATTCGTGAGGCATAATCCCGTGGAAAAGCATTATATCTATATAATCTGTTTGAAGTCTTTTTAGGCTCTTTTCTATTGATTTGATTAGTTTGGTGGGGTCGTCGACAGTGTTGTTCATCTCATCTCTGGCTGGCCATTTAGTACATAGTAGGAACGAATCCCGAGGTATGCCTGACAAACATTCGCCCAATATAGATTCTGAATCTCCATAGTGGGTAGCGGTGTCGAAAATATTGATGCCGATGTCGAGGGCTGCTTTGACCAGTCTTTTTTGATCATACATGGAATACCCGATTGATTGACCGAGTTGTCTTGCACCACCTGTACCGAGGCTTAATAATGAAACCTCCATTCCAGTTTTCCCAAGAATTCTTTTTATCAAGCTTTTGAACCTCCTTATAGTTGAATCTCAGTATTGAAAAATGTTTTTCTATACCATCTCAATTCTTCAATACTTTCCCGGATATCCTCTAAAGCAAGATGGGCCCCTTCTTTTTCTGGTAGGTCCGCTTTTGGATACCACCTCCTTCCCAGTTCTTTTATTGTAGATACGTCAATCATCCTGTAATGTAAAAATTTATCAAGTTGTGGCATTTCTCTTCTTATAAACCTCCGATCTGTGCCAATAGAATTGCCGCATATCGGGGACTGACCAACTGAAACCCATTTCTCTAAAAAAGTGAGAGTTTGATTTTCTGCTGCAGATATCGTCACGGTTGATTCAGTGACACGTTTAAGCAGACCGGATTTATGATGTTGCTCTTCTGACCAATCATTGATGTTTTGCATCTCAGATATACTGCGATTTATAGCTAAAGATGGGCCTTCCGCTAGCTCTTCGAGATTCCCGTTAGTCACTATAGATGCTATCTCTATAATTAAGTGGTCGTCTTCGAGACCTGTCATCTCAAGATCTATCCAGACTAAGTTATTGTCCTTGTCCAAGTTTGATATCATTAATGCACCTTCAGCGTACAAATTGTTTTCTGTAATTTATAGTTTCTACGGTATAATTTTATACTCATGTTTGATAATGCCAACAATCATTTGAATGTTTTCGCTTACTGGGTCGATCAGGGTAAACTGGCGGCCGGAGAATACCCCGGTAACCAGCTGTCATTCCGACCGATCACCACTATAGCAACTATTGTAAATTCTGTTTCCGGTATGTTTAAAGCCAAGTTTAGGGATAAGAACACCCCATCATACAAAATTGGGAATCTTATGGATTGTGGTATATCTTGCTTCATAGATTTGACAGAGCCTGGTGAAAGGCCAGACTATCGTAAGTACCTCCATTCGGAGCGACGTCGTCGATCACTTAAATCTGAATATTTCCGATTTCCTATAACTGATCGAGGGATACCCGATATTAGTTATATGAAAGACATTTTAGATCTAATTGATTCTCAAATAGAATCCAATAGACCTGTCTATATACACTGTTTTAGAGGGCTAGGTAGGACGGGCACAGTTGTTGGATGTTACTTGGTTAGACACGGGTTAACTGGTGAAGAAGCTTTAGATGAAATAACGAATTTGCGATCAGGTGTCGCAGGTTCTTTTCGGGCATCACCAGAAACTCAAATACAACGGGACTTTATAATGGATTGGCAGGGGTAGTTAAGTTTTAGACAAACCTTGAACAACATTGGAGTTTGGTAATTTGAGTAGTTCTTGAGGATTCACTTGTATTTTACCTGATCTACTTCCTCCCCCTATTATGACGTAATCAATTGCCATAACATCACTGTCTATGAAAACTGGCAGTGTGTCGGGTAGGCCAATAGGAGTCACACCACCAATCATCATACCGGTTAGGTGGATGGTCTCTTCCGCATTAGCAAAAGAGAGTCTGGAAACCCCCATTAACTCCTTAACTTTTTTATTTACATCAAGTTTGGCGGTGGCTAAAACAATACAGGCACAATATTTTTTTTCACCTCTCTTAGAGGCTACCAGAATAGTGTTTCCTGATTTTCCCATAGGGTAGTCATACTTCCGGCAGAAATTTTCAGTGTCCGCGAAATCTGGATCTACAACAATCCAGGTGTAGGTTATACCTAACATCTCCAGAGTCTGTTTTATTTCCGGTTCAATGTTGTCTGCATTTGCCATATAGGTATGTCCTAGCTATCAGAGGGAGATATTAAGTTACTTCTAAAGTAGGGTTTCGCAGAGGTCCTGCGTACTGAGTTTGGTCCAGTTCGATGAAGTCTTTTTGATAAACTTGGATTCTGTAAGATTCAAAATCAGGTATATACAACCTGAAGTCATTGTCAATCCTTACCGACCGCGGTCTTCTCAGATATTTTTCAGACTCAAGCTTTCCCATTTCTCTTAACCGGTTTGGGACAGCATTGGTCAACATATAATTGCGGGCCACCTTCGATAAGGTAGCATCACCATAAAAACTCCATATATATTGGCCTTCTGAATTGTACATAAGAACCCTGTTGTTACCCCAGTCTGCTACATAAAAGTCCCCGTGGTTGTCTACAGTAATCCCAGTTGGTCTAATGAATTGTCCATTGCCGCTTCCAAATTCACCCACAACGTTTTTGAGCTCACCATCTGTCGAAAAAATTTGTACCCTATGATTACCCCAATCAGAAACATATATATCCCCATTTTCATCGCAATCCACACCCCATGGGAGATTCAATTGACCTGGTTCCGAGCCGTATGACCCAAAAGAATCTATGTATTCACCTTCTTTTGTGTATCTCTGGATCCGACTATTTTTTGAATCACATATTACAAAATGGCCGTTATTATCCAATGCAAACCCTGACGGTCCATCGAATTCGCCTTTACCTTGACCATGACTGCCAAATTTGCTGATAAACTCACCGTCTGGGTTAAATTTAGTTATGCGATGATTGGCTTCATCACTGATGAATATGTTTCCTGAATCGTCAGTGATTATGTTGACAGGCCATCTAAGTTGCCCGTCTTCAGATCCGAAATCACCAAATCCTTTTAGCTCGTCGGTCAATTCTTCCATATCGTCTCGATACCATATACGTATGGTGGCGACGCCTTCTGATCTAAGCAACACGTACAAGACATTGTCCTCGCCAAAAGCAATGTCTGTAGGAAAATTGGTTACTCGTCTCATTCCTAAAGTTGTCGAATACGGATAACCAGCTCTTAATAGGCCATGTGGTCGAGTCATTGTAGGTCTCCTAATTTATTAGATATAAAAAGGTTTTATCTGCTCGAATTCCCCTTTTACAATTGGCTTCGCATCGAGTCCTAGCCACTGCTCCAGTACGGTGCCATATATTCCACGGAAATCTATAGTGTGCTTTAAATCTTCTCCGTGCTCCCAGTCTTTAGGGTTAAGGGAGGGATATTCTGAATAAAGCCCTCCTTTCACACTGTTACCTATTAGAAAGGCTCCCCCACCTGATCCATGATCTGTACCACTGCCGTTGTCTCGCATTCGCCTACCAAATTCTGTGAAGACCAGTATGGCAACATCGTCGGCCGCGCCATGTTCTTTAAGATCATCCATAAAATCAGAAATGGCCCCACTTAGATCACTCAATAATTTGGGATGTGCAGGCATTTCATTGGCGTGAGTATCGTATCCACCATGGTTGGTATAAAAAACTCTGGTACCTAAATTGGCAAAATGTACCCGAGCTACGTCTCTCAAACTTTTCGCTATAGAGTTGTCAGCATATTCCACAGAGGATTTGTACTGAGTGGCCACATTTGCCAGTAAGTCGGCCCCTTTTAAAACATCTAATCCGGTTTTTCCAATATATTCAGCTACTGGCCCACTTCCGATAGCTTGACCGTAAATGTCTTTGAAGGCTTGCAGGGATCTTTCCTTTAAGCGCTCTTGTTCTATTTTATTCATCACCCCATAGCCTTCTAAATCTCCAACCGAGGTTACTGGTACCCCTGAGACAGACATAGCCCTGGGTAAACCTTGTCCTATATTAACTCCAGTTAGAACATTTTCACTTTTGGGATCTAGGTCTTTTATGGCTAATCCTAACCATCCTTCACTACCAACTCTGTCAGGTTCGCACGTATGCCATATATCCATTCCACGAAAATGAGATCTGTTTGAGTTTGGATATCCGATTCCTTGAACTATAGCCACCTTTCCTTCATCAAATAGTCTTTTCAAAGGTCTGGCATTATTGTTGATGGCTAATGTGTCGTTAATTGGTAGTACATCATTCTGACTGATTACAATTTTTTTTCGAGCATCATAATAATGTTCATTGTTATAAGGGACTACGGTATTCATAAAATCATTGCCGCCAGTCAGTTGGATTACGACAAGCGTCTTTTCTTTAGTGTCAGTGCTCAATTGGGTTACCTCTCTTTATGCTCTATGCAAACTGGTAATCGACGGTAGACGCCGTCATCTGGATGAGATTATGAACTCCAGCGAAATCTTCTAGTTCTTTAAGTTCTCGAGCAAAGTCTGTTAGGGATTGGTAGGTTTCATCCCGTACGTTTACCGCCCCGAGTAGATCTAGACATCTGTCTACTAACTCAGACGGATTGTCATCTAAGCTTCCAGCTCGGCCCACCATTTCGGAGACTCCCGGTTTCCCAGGATCGGCAAACTGTTTTTCAACAAATCCAATCCGCTCACTTAGCGTGCCTGAGTCGATCCATTCGGATCCAGTATGCCAGCCTTCTACGGTGGGTGGATTCATGAGTCTTTGGCCCATAATAGCAAGTGGTCCCTCAAATGCAGATGCATTGAGGGTGGTGACTGCAAACTCGTGAATTCCTGGAGTCGGAGTGTTGAATTCACCTGTTTGCTTAATTACCCCGACTATAAGTTCCGTGGGACTTTTTACTTTGGACAAGATCAAAGAGTTTTTGAAAAAATCTGAATTAAACAAAGTCTTCAATATGTGCCTCATGTCTCCTTTGGATTCCATGTATGCTTTGGTTAGTTCTTCAATGGCCTGGGGGTTTTTAGGTTCTATTGTTTCCCATGAAGGTACTTGAACCTCATCTTCCACAAAAAAATTGTACAGATGTCGTGATAGGAATTTCGCTGCGGCATTTTGTTCCACAATGATATCTATTATGTCTTCCCCGTCAAAATTACCGACATGTCCAAGAAATACTTTCTCATCATAATCATGATCTTCAGGAATGAATTCGAAATCAGCATGGTGATGTCCATATGGGTAAAGGGATAATGGCTGTCTGAAAGTCCACCCTGTAAATGCTCTAGAAGCATTTTTTATGTCATCTTCGGTGTAGTTACCAACTCCCATGGAGAATAGTTCTAAAAGTTCTCTACCATAATTTTCATTTATTTCATCTTTGTGATTTTCGTGATTGTCGAGCCAAAAAAGCATGGCTGGATCTTGAGACAACTGGAGTAGGATATTTTTAAAATTTGTCAATCCTGTACTCCGAAACATCTCTATCTCTCTATATAAGGACGGACCATGCTCACTTTTCCCCCATGCAACAGGGAATAGATGGTGCAAAAATAGGCACATTTTCTCTTCTAGGGGTCTTTCGGTGTTGGCCATTCTATAAAGCCATTTCCCCACATGAACAGCTACCGGTTCACCTGTGTAGTATCGCTCCACATAAGACGTATCAATTGGTTCAAACCTTTCTGGCGTCACCAAGTCATCTACAATTTCCTCATAAGATTTGTCGGATGTAAGGTCGTCTAAATCTTGAGGGGTGGCTCCAAATCCTGCTCGCCTCATCAAGTGTGCTACAAGTTTTCTTTCTGATTTCATAGCATTTTCCTAGTTAATTTTTGCCATTTTAACGAAACTTTTGCCCATTATAGCGAAAGTGGAGATACTTTCTAATTCTAGAATGCAAAGCGTAGGGTTTAGGTCTGTTTGATTATCGATCCACGCGGTACAATTATTTGGTTATTTGTAGCAATGAGGGATTCAATGATCGATACCAACTTTGATGTTATAAAGATTCTTTCGGCTGGAGCTAAGGCTTTAGGTGCCGGTGCTGAAGAAGAAAGCAGATGGGAAATTCCAACTGATCATTCTGATCCCATAGACCTTGCGGTTGGCATGCCTGTACCTGAGGGGATACCCATGGCATCTTTGGCAAATCATTTTTCCAAGGTTTTATCTTCCGGTAGATTTGTGGAGATGGAGTATGAGTATGGCAGAGGGAAGATTGATTTAAGAGAATTATTAAATGATCCAAGCTATGGTCTTACCTCTTTGTCTCAAACTCCAGACAATTTCATACTTTTTAATGGTGGATCTGGTTGCATGGAAAGTTTTTGCGCTACCTTTTTAAATCCTGGAGATATTGTTTTGGTAGAGGGTCCAAGTTTCTCTGGCACCGTTGAAACCATTCTCAAATATCAAGGAAAAATCATAGAGGTAGCTATGACCCCGGAGGGCATGTCTTATCAGGCAATTGAGGATTTAGTAGCAAAATGCCGGCGAAGTGGGGATGTAATCAAAGGAATATACACCATAGATGATTTTCATAATCCTACGGGTGTGACTATGTCTGAAAATAATCGTCGTATGATCGGTCAATTGGCATTAGAAAATGGAATTATGATTTTAGAGGATTCTACGTACAGTGGGTTGTTTTTTGAAAATACACCTCCACTTGATATGTATTCTATGAACGGTGGGGAAGGGGTATTACGTATGGGAACTTTCAGTAAAACTATTGCGACAGGCCTTAGATTAGGGTGGCTGCAAGGCTCCTCTGAGGCTATTGATGCCATCGGAAAAACTAGGTCTGATATGGGAAATGCTCCTTTCATACAAACGGTAGTAAGCAGGTTTATAGCATCATCTGAATATTCTATCCACGTAAAAAAAATGAGAAGTTTATACCAATCCCAATGCAAAGCTCTCACTAATTCCCTGACCCAGCATTGTTCAAACTACTTGGAATTTATTGAACCTAGAGGAGGGTTTTTTCTGTGGCCGAAATGTATAGGTGTTGATTCGGCTGCACTAACAAAATCTGCTGCTGAGGAAGGTGTAATATTCCCTGACGGTTCTTTGTTTTACCAAGACCCGTCTCTTCACGAGAATCACATAAGGCTTGCTTTTAGTGGTAACTCTCCAGAAAGACTGGACGAAGTTGGACTACGTTTGAGGAAAGCTTTCGAAAAATTATTGGATTGAGCTACTTCTTTGGTTACAACTATAGGTAACTGACTATCGCTGATTCACCGACTAGGGTGACCTTCCCATTATTATCCGTTAAAATCCGTTCGCTAATCACTTAATAAGGAGTTCTATTCATGGCATCTAATGGAAAGGTGGCGCTGATTACAGGCGCAGGCACAGGTATTGGTAAAAGTTCAGTGTTGCAGTTGTTGGGGGACGGCTACTCAGTTGTTTTGGCTGGTCGTCGAATAGAACCCTTAAAAGACACTATTGCTGAAGCTGGCGTAGATGATTCAAGGGCTATCGCTGTTTCTACTGATGTGGGCAGTCCGGATTCCGTGGCTGATCTTTTTGAAAAAACCGAAGCTACTTTTGGCAGATTGGATGTTCTTTTCAATAATGCTGGTATTGGATCTCCAAGAATGAATATGGAAGATCTTCCAGTAGAAGACTGGCAACGGGTTGTAGACACTAACCTCACAGGCAGTTTTGTTTGCGCTCAGCACGCTATAAGAATAATGAAAAATCAAACACCCCAGGGAGGAAGAATCATTAATAATGGTTCAGTTTCTGCTCATACCCCCAGGCCTGATGCCGTTGCTTACACTACAACGAAGCATGCTATTACGGGTCTTACAAAACAGATATCTTTAGACGGTAGAAAATACAATATTGCGTGTAGCCAAGTTGATGTTGGTAATGCAGCTACACCTATGACAGCTAGAATGCAGGGTGGGGTATTGCAAGCAAACGGTGAAACAATGGCTGAACCGACTTTTAATGTTGATCATGTAGGTGAAACTGTACTGTACATCTCAAACCTACCTCTAGACGCTAATATCCAGTTCGTTACGATAATGGCGACTCAGATGCCTTACGTCGGGAGAGGTTAGAAAACTAACTTATTAACGGCCTTTTTGTGTCTCAGGCTTGAATTTTTGCCAGGTCGTCCACAGGGATGTGACAGTTTATTACATGGGGTTCATTGGTAGATATTTTCTGTACTGGTGGCGCTTCAGTGTCACAGACGGACCCTAATTTACGAGGGCATCGACTAGCAAAAAAGCAACCAGTAAATTCCTCACGCATAGTTGGGACGGCGCCTTCCAATCTGAGCGGGTTAGGTTTCGCAGATGGATCTGGGATAGGAGCCGCCGATAACAAAGCTTCAGTGTAGGGGTGGGATGGACTGCTTAGCACAGCCTCTGAAGGTCCGTATTCTGCTATATGACCTGCATAGACCACCATTATGTCGTCTGAGACGTACCTCACAACCCCAAGGTCGTGAGTTATGAAGAGATATGAATTGCCTAATTCCTGCTGCCGATCTTCAAGAAGGCCTAAGACTTGAGCCTGTACTGAAACGTCTAATGCTGACACAGCTTCATCAGCTACTACTATTTCAGGATTCGTAGCAAAAGCCCCAGCTATAGCAACTCTCTGTTGTTCTCCTCCACTAAGTTCTGATGGGAGTCTTTCCAAATAACTTAGGTCTAACCCTACCTCTTCCATTAAAGCTGCAGCTCTTTCTTCACTTCCCTGTTTAGTCAATTTTGAAAAACGCATAAGTGATCGGATTAGAGTCTTTTTTATTTTGAGTTTAGGGTTTAGTGAGGCAGTCGGGTTTTGGAAAACCATTTGTATGGCTGATTTGTTTTCGTTCGAGCGGTTTTCCACCGTTTTATCTAATTCATTGCCATGCAACTGGAGCGATCCATCTTTAGCCTTTACCAGGCCCACCACAGCCCGGGCTAGGGTGGATTTTCCAGAGCCGCTTTCCCCTACTATTCCTAAGGTTTTGCCTTGCGGTATTTCAAAATCTATCTTGTTAAGGGCCCTGACAGGCAAATCCATTTCAGGTCCAAAAGCCATATATTTCTTTTGGCGCTTTCCATATTCGTGTGTTATTCCAGTCCCAGTTAACACGATTGGGCTGACAACATCTTTACGGCTTATCCTTTCCTCAGCTGCTCCCCATGTGTCTGGTTCAACTTTGTCACTATGAAAACATCTCACTTGAGAGTCTTGACCGATAAATTCCAGAGCCGGAGCAGATGTCGTGCATTCTGAATCTGCAAGTGGACAACGTTCCGCAAACAAACAAGAACTGACGTCGGATTCCTGCGATGAATAAACAAATCCTGGGATTCTTTTTAACCTCGAGGAAACTTCTCCAGCTCCTGGGGGTTTAGGAACACACGAAAGAAGACCAGAGGTATATGGATGCTTAGGAGAGGCAAATAAATCATTTACATTGGACTGTTCAACCGTTTGACCGGCGTACATTACTGCGACTCGATCGGCTACTCGGGCCATAACCCCGAGATTGTGGGTAACGTAAAGTATGCCTGCGTTTACACGCTCTTTTAGGCTTGCCACGAGGTCTAGTATGGTTGCTTCAGTTGTCACGTCTAGCCCTGTTGTGGGCTCGTCCATTATTAACAAGTCAGGGTCACAGGCTAGAGCCATGGCAATCATCACTCGCTGTTGCATTCCTCCGCTTAATTCGTGGGGATATCTGTTTCCCACTTGGTCTGCATCCGCTAATCCCACACTTTCAAATAACTCCACCACTTTTTTGTCTATATCTGTTTGGTCTAGGTTTAAATGTTCCGAGATTACTTCTTGGACCTGGGGACCGATCTTCATAGAAGGATTTAACGATGTGGTCGGATCTTGATATACCATGGCAATTCGATTGCCTCTCAGCTCCCTTAAATCTTTTTTGGACAAGGTTGATATGTCCCGTCCCTCGAATGATATTGAGCCCCCTATTTCCGCCGTCGTTGGCAAATATCCCATTACAGCGAATGCTGCAGTTGATTTACCGCATCCTGACTCCCCTACAATCCCTAGTACCTCGCCTCTCGAAACCTCAAAAGAGGCCTCTCTTACAGCGATAACCGTACCTCTTGGTGTAAAGAATGTTACTGATAGTTTTTCTACTTTAAGCAATGGTTCTTTATTCATTACTTCTGACCTCGATCCTCAGGGATCTGAAGAGATTGTCTGATACCGTCGGCGAATAAATTAACCCCTATGACAAGCGTGCCCATCGCGAAGGCGGGAGCCAAAGAGGCCCAAGGTGCTAGAGATAAATGAGTTCGGCTTTCATTGACCATAAGCCCCCAATCTGGTGTTGGTGGCTGCACTCCAAGTCCTAGGAATCCTAGAGATGCGGTCAACAATAAAGCGAAACTGAGCCTCAGGGTTGCTTCGACTCCAATTACAGGAGCTATGTTTGGCAAAATTTCCCTAAGCACGATGTGATATAACGGTTCGCCTCTGAGACGTGCATTTTCAACGAATTCTAGTGGTTTTATTGTGAGAGCAGCACTTCTAATAACACGGCTGTTATTAGGGGTAAATGCTATTCCTATCACAGCTATTATCAGCCACGATTCGTCTAGTGATGTTCTTTGCAGGCCGATCGTTATTAACAATAAAGCTAACAGTAAGGAAGGGAAGGACAATAGAAAATCCATAGCTCTCATAGCTATTTGGTCAAACCATCCTCCTAGATATCCGCTCGTGATCCCAATCATAGTTCCAAGGAAAATTCCCAAAGTTGTACCTGTTACAGAAATAAAAACTATAGATCTGGCGCCGGCTATGACCCTACTTAAAACGTCTCGACCATTATGATCAGTACCAAAAAGGTGATTTAGGGATGGAGATTCAAATCGATGGTCCAAATCGTAATCTGTCGGAACATAAGGCGTTAGCCATGGGCCAAAAATAACTGCGATGGAATAAACGGCTAAAATCGCCAACCCTATTCGGCCGCTGTTTGTACGAAGTGGTATTTTCAGAAGGCCAGTGATTTTTGCAAGAGTAACTACCAATATTTGAACGGTCGTTGCCTTTCCCCTCACAGTACTAGCATTCATTTTATTGTCCTACTCTAACTCTGGGATTCAAGAGGCCGTAAAGTAGGTCTGCCGCGAGGTTCGCGAATGCATAAATAGCAGCTATGACAAGCGCTGTAGATTGAAGCAATCGCATATCGCGAGTATCGATGGCCATAATCAGCAGGCTTCCAATACCTGGGTATGCAAAAACGAATTCAACAACAATGATTCCCCCAAACATCCATCCGACGTTGTTTGCTATTACTGTAATAGTGGGGATCATGGCATTCGGTAAAACGTGCTTAAACACAACCCGTCTCATACTGAGGCCTTTTAATATGGCTGTTCTGACGTAATTGCTTTCCATAACCTCTATCACGTTGGCTCGAGCCATGCGCAATATATATGCAAATAAAGCCCCAGTGATAGTAAGGGTTGGAAGCACTAATATTTTGGGGGAACCCAAAATACTTTCTCCCGGAAGCAAAATACTGGAGGAGGGAAACCAACCAAGTTTGGTGGCAAAAACCATCATTAAAATGACACCAATAATAAATTCCGGAATCGAAATTGCAAGGAGACTCCCTATGCTGAGTATTCTGTCGAGTTTTGTGTCTGGTCTAGTACCTGCCAAGACTCCTGCAAACAATGAGGTTGGTACCGCTATAAGGAATGCCACCACTGCGAGTAGAGCAGAGTTCGGAAGTCTACTTTTAACCATGCTGTTAATCGTAGCGCCGCCTCGAGCCGCCATTCCCAAATCGCCTCGTACAGCGTTTTTGATCCACACGGCATATCTTTCTACCGGGTGCCGGTCAAGTCCCATGTTATGGCGTAGGTTTTTCAGATTGCTCTCTGTGGCTTGTTGGCCTAAAAGGAGAGAAGCGGCGTCTCCGGGTAGAAATTCAGTAGCGGTAAAGATAGCAACAGAAACGAAGAAGAGAGTAACTAAGATGAAAGCTAGCCTTATGATGAGGAATCTTAAGATATTATGAAACTCCTTGGACTGAGATCAAATGGGACGGGTCACGTCTGTAGGTGATCTAGGATTGTTTAATACCTAGATCACTTACAGGCGCATTCAGCGTGTTACGTTTTGGATAGCGATGTACCTATTCGGAACTCCACCAGTCTTCCATAAGGACCCAGCCATTAGGATGAGCTTGCACTCCCTGGACGTGGGTTCGATGGGCCGTTAGAACGGGTACGTAAAGCAGGTAGGCACTAGGAACCTCTTCTATGAGGATTTCCTGTACTTCTTTCCAGTAACCTTTTCTTGTGTCAAAATCAATTTCAGTCGAGGATAGTTCCATTAGCTCATCCATTCGCGGACTACTGAAATACGACTCGTTCCAACTTCCACCGCTCTTTAGGGCTACGCTAACCGCCTGGGCTGCTGGACGCCCGTTCCATGCGGAAGTAACAGCGGGTGTTCCTCCTGGCATCATCCAGATTGATTCCCAGAACGTGGATTCTTCATGCTTTGTAACTTCTATCTCAATTGGTAGATCCGTGGCTTCGACAGACTGTTCCACTGCGAGGGCCATCTCTAACATTTGGCTAAAGTCTGATGCATCAAGCTCAAAGCTTAATGGGTTGGAGTCGTTGTATCCAGCAGCTTCAAGATAGCTGCGGGAGAGTTCGATGTCTTGATTGATGATAGGTTGTCCAGCCCAGTACATTGGATCTGAGATACCGATTGGATGGTCGTTAGCATTGGCACCGAATCCATACGTTACTGCTTTCCTTACAAAGTCTCGATCAATAGCGTACTGGAGACCTTTTCTTGCGTTTTTATCCGCGAATATACTAGCGGGAATTACTGTGATGTTACCATCTTCATCTTTAACCTCCCTTTCACCTCGAGTATCCATTACCAAGTTTCTAATAGTGGAAGAATCGGTTCCGGTGACTGTGATTGAATCTCGCTCATTGAGACCTTCTACTTGCGCCAAAGAGAAAGTGTTGATTACATCGACGGCGCCAGATTTTATAGCCTCTAATCTCGTTGCTTCTTCAGGCATGTAGTACATGATAATCCGGTCATAGAAAGGTTTCCCTTCAACCCAATAACTATCGTACTTATTCATCACGGTTCTTTCTGCTGGGTTGTGATCACTAAGTGTATAGGGACCTGATCCAAAGTCAGTGCTCGCCTCCTGGAGTGTCTTCTGGGTTATACCATTAGGAACGATACGTGCATGATAGTCAGCTACATCTCTAGGTAGATTAACGTTGGAGCCCAAAAGCGTGAATATCACTGTAGAAGCATCAGGAGCTGTTATATTACTGATGTAGTCTATTTCTCCTAATAGAGGAGAGGCGGTTGTTTCATCCGCAATCCTGTCAAAGGTCCACTTTACATCGGCTGATGTTAAATCAGACCCGTCGTGGAAGGTGACTCCTTGTCTAAGATTGAAAGTGTAAACAGATAGGTCGTCGTTACCTGACCATGTTTCGGCTAGTCTGTTTACTATGGAACCGTCGTACCAAGGCTCTGTGAGGCTGTCATATGCATGGTTACTGTACATGCCACTACCAGTTGACAGTCCCATAATAGCTGGGTCCATAGCACCAAAGTCAACAGTTCCGAACTTTAAGGTACCACCATATTTCTGGCCGGCTTCCCCTGTTATAACGGGCATTGGAGTAGCCACCACTATTACTTGTTTCTCAACTTCAACTTCTTTGATGACCTCTTT